>Ga0209207_1000020_pt1 | contig 205519 bp, 200 predicted proteins | sample SaghotsprinmetaG_FD_184140 | JGI IMG/M metagenome (GOLD analysis project Ga0209207, IMG submission 184140) | Hot spring microbial communities from South Africa to study Microbial Dark Matter (Phase II) - Sagole hot spring metaG (SPAdes) (version 3) | ecosystem: Environmental > Aquatic >... | reverse complement strand
GGCTTAGCTTTCGCTAAACCCTTGTTTTGTTTGGTGGCTACGCAGGGACTTGAACCCCGGACCCCAGCATTATGAATGCTATGCTCTAACCAGCTGAGCTACGTAGCCGAGTGGCGCGCATTTTCCGCATCTCTGAGGTTGCTGTCAACCCTGAGGTGAAGATATTTTTTATTTCTATCAACTGCTTAGGTTGCTGCGCGCTTTGGGTATACGGATAAGCAAAACCCCGCCAAGGCGGGGTTTGTTGTTAAACGTTGAAGCGGAAATGCATGACATCGCCGTCCTTGACGATGTACTCCTTGCCTTCGAGGCGCCATTTACCGGCTTCTTTGGTGCCGGCTTCGCCTTTGTACTGAATGAAGTCGTTGTAGGCGATGACTTCGGCGCGGATAAAGCCTTTCTCAAAGTCGGTATGGATCACGGCGGCGGCTTGTGGGGCGGTTGCGCCTACCTTGACGGTCCAGGCACGTACTTCCTTCACGCCTGCGGTGAAGTAAGTCTGCAGGTTGAGCAGCTCGTAGCCGGCGCGGATCACGCGGTTGAGGCCGGGTTCTTCCAGGCCCAGGGCTTCGAGGAACATGTCTTTTTCTTCGCCGTCATCCAGTTCGGCAATTTCGGCTTCGATCTTGTTGCACACCGGAACCACCGGAGCGCCTTCGGCGTCGGCAATCGCTTGTACCACGTCGAGCAGCGGGTTGTTCTCGAAGCCGTCTTCGGCGACGTTGGCGATATACATCACCGGCTTGCTGGTGAGCAGGTGAAAGCCACGCACCAGGGCTTTTTCGTCGTCGCTCAAGGTCTTCATCAAGGTGCGTGCAGGCTTGCCCTCGGTGAAGTGCGGGATGAGTTTTTCCAGCAGGGTTTTCTGGGCTACGGCTTCCTTGTCACCGCCTTTGGCGTTGCGGGTGACTTTCTGCAGTTGCTTTTCGCAGCTGTCGAGGTCGGCGAAGATCAGTTCGAGGTCGATGATCTCGATGTCGCGCTTGGGGTCGACGCTGTTGGCGACGTGAATCACGTTGTCGTCCTGGAAGCAGCGCACCACGTGGGCGATGGCATCGGTCTCGCGAATGTTGGCGAGGAACTTGTTACCCAGGCCTTCGCCTTTGGAGGCGCCTTCCACCAGGCCGGCGATGTCGACGAACTCCATGGTGGTGGGAATTACTCGCTCGGGTTTGACGATTTCAGCCAGGGCATCGAGGCGCGGGTCGGGCATGGGGACGATGCCGCTATTGGGTTCAATGGTGCAGAACGGGAAGTTTTCTGCAGCGATCCCGGATTTGGTGAGGGCGTTGAACAGGGTGGACTTGCCGACGTTTGGCAGGCCGACGATGCCGCAGTTGAATCCCATGATGGTTCCCTCGCGCGCTGGCGATAAAAGGTTAAGAGGTGGCTTTCTGGCTGTGCAGTTTGCGCATGGCTACGGTCCAGTCGCCGGCGAGGATTTCCGGCAGGACGCCCAGGGCAAAGTCGATACTGGTATCCAGCAGTTCCTGCTCGCTGCGCGGTGCGCGGCCGAGGACGAAGTTGGAAACCATGCTGCTGTGCCCGGGGTGGCCGATGCCAAGCCGCAGGCGGTGGAAATTATTCTGGTTACCAAGCTGGGCGATGATGTCGCGCAACCCGTTATGCCCGCCATGCCCGCCACCCTGTTTGAGTTTGGCGACGCCGGGAGGCATGTCGAGTTCGTCGTGGGCCACCAGAATGGCTTCCGGCGCAATGCGGAAGAAATTCGCCAATGCCGCGACAGCCTGGCCGCTGCGGTTCATGTAGGTGGTGGGGATCAACAAACGAACGTCACGGCCTTGGTGGGTGAATTTGCCCACCAGACCAAAATACTTTTTGTCGAGACTCAGGCTAATCCGTTGACTGTCAGCCAGGCGCTCAACAAAAAGGGCCCCTGCATTATGCCGGGTCTGGTCGTATTCGGGGCCTGGGTTACCCAGGCCAACGATCAGTTGTACGGCAGTCATGTCAGGAGCCCTTTTGTGGAAATCGCTCGGTAGAGTTATCTGCCGAGCTGGTTTCCGACACTGCGAGGTTTACTCGGCAGCGCCTTCGTCTTTAGCAACGCGGGAGGCGTGGATGTTGGCCACTGCCAGGTCGTTGCCGTGAGCCAGTGCAACCAGCTCAACGCCTTTCGGCAGTTTCAGGTCAGCCAGGTGAACGATCTGACCCACTTCAACTTTAGCCATGTCGACTTCGATGAATTCCGGCAGGTCTTTCGGCAGGCAGGAAACTTCTACCTCAGCCAGGACGTGGGAAACTTCGCCGCCTTGCTGCTTAACGCCAACCGAAGTTTCTTGGTTGATGAAGTGCAGTGGGACGTGAGCGGTCAGTTTCTGGCCGGCGATTACGCGAACGAAGTCAGCGTGCAGCACGTAGCCTTTGGCAGGATGACGCTGCAGGGCTTTGATCAGAACGCTTTCGGTGCTGCCGGCAACGTTCAGGCTCAGTACGTGGCTGAATGCAGCTTCGTTTTCCAGCAGTTTGGCCAGTTCTTTGGCCAGCAGGCTGATCGATTGCGGGGCTTTTTCGCCGCCGTAGATTACCGCAGGAACCATGGCAACGTTACGACGCAGGCGGCGGCTCGCACCTTTCCCCAGGTCGGAACGCACTTCGGCATTCAGGCTAAATTCAACAGTCATTTCACTTCTCCAAAATAACCAAACCGTCCGTTACGCTTGCGACCAGCGACGGGACGGTTGGTTGAAAGGCCTTGCCATCAGGGCAGGGCGTTTGCGCTCAGGGCGTGTTCCGGGTTAACGGAACATCGCGCTGATCGATTCTTCATTGCTGATACGGCGTACCGCTTCAGCGACTACCGGGGCGATATCCAGCTGGCGAATGCGTGAGCAGGATTGGGCGGCAGCAGACAGCGGAATGGTGTTGGTCACCACCAGCTCGTCGAGTACGGATTTTTCGATGTTTTCGATGGCGCGACCCGAGAGTACCGGGTGCGTGCAGTAGGCGAAAACCTTGGCAGCGCCGTGTTCTTTCAGGGCTTTAGCTGCGTGGCACAGGGTGCCGGCGGTATCGACCATGTCGTCAACCAGGATGCAGGTACGGCCTTCGACATCACCGATGATGTGCATCACTTCGGAGTGGTTGGCTTTTTCGCGGCGCTTGTCGATGATCGCCAGGTCAACACCCAGGGATTTGGCGACGGCGCGAGCGCGAACTACGCCGCCGATGTCCGGGGAGACGATCATCAGGTTTTCAAAGCGCTGGTCTTCGATGTCATCCACCAGTACTGGAGAACCGTAGATGTTGTCTACCGGGATATCGAAGAAGCCCTGGATTTGGTCCGCATGCAGGTCGACGGTCAATACCCGGTCGATGCCTACAACGGTAAGCATGTCAGCCACGACTTTGGCGCTGATTGCCACGCGAGCGGAGCGCGGGCGGCGATCCTGGCGGGCATAGCCGAAGTAGGGGATAACTGCAGTAATTCGGGTCGCTGAGGAGCGGCGGAAGGCGTCAGCCATCACTACCAGTTCCATCAGGTTATCGTTGGTTGGCGCGCATGTCGGTTGAATCAGGAAGACGTCTTTACCGCGGACGTTTTCGTTGATTTCAATCATGATCTCGCCGTCGGAGAATTTACCGACAGAAGCATCACCGAGGGGAATGTGCAGCTGACGTACGATACGTCGCGCCAGATCGGGGTTAGCGTTCCCCGTAAAGACCATCATCTTGGACACGCGCAGTACCTGCCGGCTGAGTGTATCTGGGTGAGTACAGAAAATGGCAGGGGCGGCTGGATTCGAACCAACGCATGGCAGGATCAAAACCTGCTGCCTTACCGCTTGGCGACGCCCCTGTATCCTGTGTAACCAAATGCTCTGGGTTGTGTATCCGCTCTAGGACGGAATGGCAGGGGCGGCTGGATTCGAACCAACGCATGGCAGGATCAAAACCTGCTGCCTTACCGCTTGGCGACGCCCCTATTTATACAACCCGTTGCTCTATTAACTGCAGAGCATGCATTTACTTCCTGGCCAGTGTTTCCAGCTTGCGGTGCAACATCGAAACATTGCGACCTTGGGCGATAAAACTTGGCAAAGTGACTGGAAGTTGGCGGGCGACTTTATCAGCATCGTCCTGGTTTGGGAAGCTCCCAAACACACAAGCTCCAGTGCCGGTTAATCGAGTTGGAACAAATTTGTTCAACAGGATCAAAGCGTTATGAACTTCTGGATAACGCTTCTGAACCACCGGCTGGCAGTCATTACGACCACCCCCCTCAAGAAGGCTGCGAACTTTAATGGGCGGCGTATCCCGTGTCAACTCAGGGTCGGAGAAAATTTCCGCTGTGCTGACAAGCACTTGCGGAATCGCCACGAGAAACCAGGGTTCGCTCAGGGTTACCGGTTGCAGCTTTTCCCCAACCCCCTCGGCGAAGGCCGCGTGGCCGCGTACGAACACTGGCACATCGGCGCCCAGGCTGAGCCCTAGCGCGGCCAGCTGATCTTCGCTGCTGTGCAGCTGCCACAGGTGGTTGAGGCCGAGCAGGGTGGTGGCAGCATCCGAACTGCCGCCACCAATGCCGCCGCCCATGGGCAGGCGTTTGTCGAGCCAGATGTCTGCGCCCAGGGTGCAGTCGGTGTGCTGCTGGAGCATGCGTGCGGCGCGCACGATCAGGTTACTGTCATGGGGCACACCGACGACGGGGGTGTGCAGGCGGATCTCGCCGTCGCTGCGCAGGGAAAAACCCAGTTCGTCGCCGAAGTCGAGAAACTGAAACAGCGTTTGCAGCTCGTGGTAACCGTCGGTGCGACGACCGAGGATGTGCAGCATCAGGTTGAGCTTGGCCGGTGCCGGCAGAATCAATTCGGCAGCGGCGGGTATTGCAGGGGCGCTCATTGGCCGAGCTGGCGCGGTTGCCAGTCCTTGATCACCAGGGTGACCTGCAGATCGAAGCCGCTCAGTTTGATGCGCTCCGGCAGCCAGAAACCATTCTGCTCAGCGTAACTCAGGTATTCGACGTACCAGCCATCCTGACTCAGCTGTGCCAGGTGGCTCTGGCCGTCGAGGTTCAGGCGGCTTTTACTGTCCGGTGAGGGCAGGCCACGAATCCACCAGAGCAGATGGGAGACCGGCAGATTGAGGCCGAGCTGGTCTTGCAGCAGTTGTTCCGGTGAGGCGGCTTGATAACGACCCTGATTCGCCACCTCCAGGAGGATTTCGCCTGGTCGACCGGTAAGGCGCGCAGCGCCGCGACCGAGTGGGCCGGAGAGGCGAATGTCGTAGTAGTCCTGGCGTTGTAGCCAGAACAGGGTGCCGCTGCCGGAGTCTTTCGGGGCGCGGATGCCGACCTTGCCATTGATCTGCCAGGCATCCAGGCTGCTGATGCGCTGTTTGTGGGCTTGCCAGCTTTGCGCGTCGCCCTGGCCTTCCAGGGCTTCTTTCGAAGTCAGGCCGGCGCAGCCTGTCAGTAAAGTGATCAGGCTGAAAACCAGCAGGTGGCGAACAAGCTTCACAGCGTCTCGGCTCCGGTCAGGCGCAGCAGGGTGCTGCGCAGAATGTCACTGTCGGGTTGCTGTTTCAGGGCTTCGCGCCAGAGTTTGCGCGCTTCCTTCTGTTTGCCCTGGACCCACAGCACTTCGCCCAAATGGGCGGCGACTTCGTGGTCGGGAAATTCCTGCATGGCCTTGCGCAGCAGGCGTTCTGCCTCCTGCAGATTGCCCAGGCGGTAATTGACCCAGCCGAGACTGTCGAGAATGGCGGGGTCGTCGGGGTTAAGCTGGTGCGCCTGCTCAATCAGCTGTTTAGCCTCGGCATAGCGTGTGGTGCGGTCAGCCAGGGTGTAGCCCAGGGCATTGAGGGCCATAGCATTGTCGGGTTCGCGCTCCAGAATAAAGCGCAGATCCTCTTCCAGCAGGGCCAGGTCGCCACGTTTTTCCGCCAGCATGGCGCGGGTGTAGAGCAGGTTGAGGTCTTCCGGGAACTGCTCCAGGGCCTGTTCGATGACTTGCCAGGCGCGTTCGTTGTTGCGCTGCTTGGACCAAGCTTCAGCCTCAATCAAGTAGAGCTGGATAGCGTAATCGGGCTGGCTTTCGCGCGCGCGGCTGAGGCGCTCGGCGGCTTCGTCGCCGCGTTGCTGTTTGAACAGCAGTTCGCTCTGACGGGCCTGGGCTGGCAGGTAGTCGTTACCCGGGCCGACCAATGCGTACTCGATCAGGGCGCTGGGAATATCGTCCAATTCTTCATAGGCGCGGGCCAGGTTGTAATGCGCAGCATCGCTGTGGCTGCCGCGCTCGACCAGCTCTTCCAGGTAGACGATGGCCTCTTTCCAGGCTTTGGCTTCCAGGCAGACCAGGGCCAGGGAGAAACGCAGGTCATCATCGTTGGGGTATTGCTGCAGCAGTGAGGCGAATTCGCCCTTGGCGTCGTCCAGGCGATTTTCCGCAACCAGCAGGCGGGCATAGGTCAGGCGCAGGCGTTTGTCGTCCGGGTGTTGCGCAAGGCCTTTTTCCAACAGCGGCAGGGCGTCGTCATTACGCTCCAGGCTTTGCAGCAGGCGTGCATGCAGGAGGATCGAGGCAATCGGGCGGTTCTTGCTGGGTTGCTCTTCGAGCAGTTCCAGGGCTTCCTGCGGGCGACCGTCCTGTTGTAGCAACAGGGCTTTGCCGAACTGCAGCTGGCTGTTGTCCGGGTATTTCGCTTGCAGGCGGTTGAAGCTTTGCAGCAGGCCAGCGCGGGTGTCCGGGTCGGTTTCGGCGGCGGACAGGGCGAGGAAGTCGAAATGCGTATCGCCCTGACGTTGCAGTACCTGCTCCATAAAGGTCATGGATTCGTCATAACGACCGGCGCGGGCCAGTTGCACGGCAGCTGCGCGCTGCGCGTCGATGTTCTCGGGTGCGGTCTTGGCCCACAGCAGGCTGGTTTCCAGGGCGGGCTGTTCGGCACCGAGGTATTCGGCAATACGGAAGCCGCGTTCGGCGACGCCGGCATCCTGAGTGGCCTTGGCCTGCTGGACATAGTTTTCCAGGGCGATATCAAAGCGGTTGCGCTGGCCTGCCAGCTCTGCGGTCAACAATGCCAGCAGGGTTTCCTGGCTGAACGCGCGATACATCTGCGGCTGCGCGGGCGTTGTAACGGCGGCCGGGTCTTCCACGGGCGGTGTGCCATCCGGGGCAGAGGGGGCAAAGGTCTGGCAGCCACTTAACAAGGCAGCGGCAGTCAGCAAGGCAAAGGATCTATTCATAGGAAGAGTATGTGGCCAACCTGCGGTCTGGGCATCATGACACAAGCGCTGGGGCAAGCCCATGGGCTGCCATGATCGCGGTGAGAGAGATAAAGCTGGCTATAGGGACAATAAGCCGCAGTGGTTGTTCTCGCTTTGCCGAAGTAGGACAATCGCCGGCTCCATTACCTGTCAGCGATCGTGCATGGCCTTTATTGCCCTCGGTATCAACCACAAGACCGCCTCGGTGGATGTCCGCGAACGCGTGGCGTTCACTCCCGAGCAGTTGGTTGAGGCATTGCAGCAGCTGTGTCAGCGCACCAGCAGCCGCGAAGCGGCGATTCTTTCGACCTGCAATCGCAGCGAGTTGTACCTCGAGCAGGATGACCTGAGTGCCGATGAGGTGCTGGCCTGGCTGGCCGATTACCACCAGCTGAGCCTCGACGAGTTGCGCGCCTGCGCCTATATCCATGCCGATGACCAGGCCGTGCGGCATATGATGCGCGTGGCCTCGGGGCTGGATTCCATGGTGCTGGGCGAGCCGCAGATTCTCGGTCAGATGAAGTCGGCGTTTGCCGTGGCCCGTGAGGCCGGCACCCTTGGCCCGCTGCTCGGGCGGCTGTTTCAGGCCACCTTCAGTACCGCCAAGACCGTGCGCACCGATACCGCAATTGGTGAAAACCCGGTATCGGTGGCTTTTGCCGCCGTCAGCCTGGCCAAGCAGATTTTCGCGGACCTGCACCGCAGCCAGGCCCTGCTGATCGGCGCCGGTGAAACCATCAGCCTGGTGGCGCGTCATCTGCATGATCAGGGCATCAAACGTATTGTCGTCGCCAATCGTACATTGGAGCGCGCCAGCAGCCTGGCCGAACAGTTCGGTGCGCACGCCGTGCTGCTCTCGGAAATCCCCGATGAGCTGGTCAACAGCGATATCGTGATCAGCTCCACCGCCAGCCAGCTGCCGATTCTCGGCAAGGGCGCGGTGGAGCGGGCGCTGAAACAGCGCAAGCACAAGCCGATCTTTATGGTCGACATTGCCGTGCCGCGTGATATCGAGCCGGAGGTCGGCGAACTGGATGATGTCTACCTCTATACCGTCGATGATCTGCACGAAGTCATCGCGGAAAATCTCAAGAGCCGTCAGGGCGCGGCTCAGGCCGCTGAGGAGCTGGTCAGTGTCGGCGCTCAGGACTTTATGCAGCGCCTGCGCGAGCTGGCGGCCGTGGATGTGCTCAAGGCCTATCGTCAGCAGGCTGAGCGCCTGCGCGACGAGGAGCTGAGCAAGGCCCTGCGGCTGCTGAGCAACGGTAGCTCCGCCGAGGACGTGCTGGCGCAACTGGCCCGTGGCCTGACCAACAAGTTGCTGCATGCGCCCAGCGTGCAGCTGAAAAAATTCTCTGCCGATGGCCGCGTCGACGCGCTGGGCGTGGCGCAGGAACTGTTTGCCCTCGACGAGGGCGCGCCGTCTGCCTCGACTCATAGCGGTTCGGCCAATCAATAAAGGTCTGCAATGAAAGCGTCACTGATCAATAAACTCGACCTGTTGCAGGATCGTTTCGAAGAGCTGACCGCGCTGCTCGGGGATGCTGAAGTGATCAGCAACCAGACGCAGTTTCGTGCCTATTCCAAGGAGTACGCCGAGCTTGAGCCGGTGTACCAGGCGTTTAGCAGCTTCCGTAAAGTGCAAGCCGATCTGGAAGGCGCGCAGGCGCTGCTGAAGGACAGCGACCCGGACATGCGCGAAATGGCCGAGGAAGAAGTGGCCGAAGCCAAGGCGCAATTGATCGAACTGGAAGCCACGCTGCAGCGCATGCTGCTGCCGAAAGACCCCAACGACGGTCGTAACGTGTTCCTCGAGGTGCGTGCTGGTACAGGTGGTGACGAGGCGGCGATCTTCTCCGGTGACCTGTTCCGCATGTATTCGCGCTATGCCGAGAAGCAGGGTTGGCGTGTAGAAGTGCTGTCGGCCAGCGAAGGCGAACATGGCGGCTACAAAGAGGTCATTGCCCGGGTCGAGGGCGATAACGTCTACGGCAAGCTCAAGTTCGAGTCGGGTGCGCACCGCGTGCAGCGCGTGCCGGAAACCGAATCCCAGGGCCGTATTCACACCTCGGCCTGTACGGTTGCGGTGCTGCCCGAGCCGGATGAGCAGATGGCCATCGATATCAACCCGGCTGATCTGCGCGTTGACACCTACCGCAGCTCCGGCGCCGGTGGTCAGCACGTCAACACCACAGACTCGGCGATCCGCATCACCCACATCCCCACCGGTACCGTGGTGGAATGTCAGGAAGAGCGCTCGCAGCACAAGAACCGCGCCAAGGCCATGGCCTGGCTCGCGGCCAAGTTGAAGGATCAGCAGGAAGCCGCCGCGCACAAGGAAATTTCCGACTCGCGCAAACTGCTGGTGGGCTCTGGTGACCGCTCCGAGCGCATCCGCACCTACAACTTCCCGCAAGGCCGAGTCACCGATCACCGTATCAACCTGACCCTGTATTCGCTCAGCGAAGTGATTGCCGGCGGTGTTGAAGCGATTATCGAGCCGCTGCTGGTGGAATATCAGGCCGATCAGCTGGCTGCGCTGGGCGATTGATGCGCGCCCTACCTGCGGGGGATGTCCCTGTAGGCGCGAGCTTGCTTGCGATGCTTTTCGTTCGTTGATCGCCAGCAAGCTGGCTCCTACAAAAGCGCTGCCCTATGGCCACTATCGAATCGTTGCTGCAAAACGCCGAACTGCCTGATTCGCCTACTCCACGGCTGGACGCAGAGCTTTTGCTCGCCCATGTTCTGGGCAAGTCGCGCAGTTACCTGCATACCTGGCCGGAGCGTGAGCTTGAGGCCGAGCCGCTTGAGCGTTATCAGGCGATGCTGGTGCGGCGTCAGGCTGGCGAGCCGGTGGCCTATATCCTCGGCCAACAGGGCTTCTGGAGTCTGGAGCTGGAGGTGGCCTCGCACACCCTGATTCCTCGGCCGGATACCGAACTGCTGGTGGAAACTGTTCTCGCGCTGCTGCCGGCCACGCCCGCTGCGCTGCTCGATCTGGGCACCGGCACCGGTGCGATTGCCCTGGCGTTGGCCTGCGAGCGTCCGGCCTGGCGTTTGACCGGTGTGGATCGTGTGCCTGAGGCGGTGGCCCTGGCTGCACGCAACGGTGCGCGCCTCAAATTGGGCAATGCCAATTTTGTCGCAAGCCACTGGTTTAGCGCCCTGGCTGGCCAGCGTTATCAGCTGATTGTCAGCAATCCGCCCTATATCGCCGCCGCTGATCGGCACCTGAGCGAAGGCGATGTGCGCTTCGAGCCAAGCAGCGCCCTGGTGGCCGGTGCGGACGGGCTGGACGATATTCGTCTGATCATTGCCCAGGCGCCGGACTATCTTGAAGCAGGCGGCTGGCTGCTGCTGGAACATGGTTTCGATCAGGCCGCAGCAGTGCGCGAGCTGCTTAGCGCGCGTGGCTTTAGTACGGTGGAAAGCCGGCGTGACCTCGGCGGCCATGAGCGCATCAGTCTGGGACGCTTCGATAATGAGTGACGCCATGAGCCCGCATGACATGCTGAATGATGAAGAACTGCTGCGCTACAGCCGGCAGATCCTCTTGCAACAGATTGATATCGCCGGCCAGCTGCGCCTGAAAAACAGCCGTGTGCTGATTATTGGTCTCGGCGGCCTGGGCTCGCCGGTGGCGCTGTACCTGGCCGCCGCCGGGGTTGGTGAGTTGCATCTGGCGGATTTCGATACGGTCGATCTGACCAACTTGCAGCGGCAGATCGCTCACGACACCGCCAGCATCGGCCAGAGCAAGGTCGACTCGGCGAGCAAGCGTCTGCTGGCGATCAACCCGCAACTGCGTCTGCAAGCGCACCGGCAGGGGCTGGACAGCGACTCCCTGGCCGCAGCGGTGGCGGCAGTGGATCTGGTGCTCGATTGCTCGGACAACTTTAGCACCCGCGAAGCGGTCAACGCCGCGTGCGTAGCGGCCAAGGTGCCGCTGGTCAGTGGTGCGGCGATCCGCCTGGAAGGCCAGCTTTCGGTGTTCGATCCGCGCCGCGATGACAGCCCCTGCTACCACTGCATCTACGGTCACGGCAGCGAGGCCGAGCTGACCTGCAGCGAAGCCGGTGTGGTCGGTCCGCTGGTCGGTCTGGTCGGCAGCCTGCAAGCGCTGGAAGCCTTGAAGCTGCTGGCACAGTTTGGCGAACCCCTGGTCGGCCGCTTGCTGTTGATCGATGCGCTGGGCAGCCGTTTCCGTGAGCTGCGGGTCAAGCGTGATCCGGGCTGCAGCGTGTGTGGAGTGGCCAGCGGTGAGTAACGCGCCGATTGGCGTATTCGACTCCGGCGTCGGCGGTTTGTCGGTGCTGCGCGAAATTCGCGCGTTGTTGCCCCATGAATCACTGCTGTACGTCGCCGACAGTGGCCATGTGCCCTATGGCGAAAAGAGCCCGGAATTTATCCGCGAACGCTGCCGGGTGCTGGCCGAGTTTCTCCTGGCCCAGGGCGCCAAGGCGCTGGTGCTGGCCTGCAACACCGCCACGGTGGCAGGTGTTGCCGAGTTGCGTGAGTTGTATCCACAGCTGCCCTTGGTGGGTATGGAACCAGCGGTCAAGCCTGCGGCGGCCGCGACGCAATCCGGCGTGGTCGGCGTGCTGGCCACCACCGGCACGCTGAAAAGTGCCAAGTTCGCCGCGCTACTCGACCGTTTTGCCAGCGATGTACGGGTGATTACTCAGCCGTGTCCGGGGCTGGTCGAGCGCATCGAGGCCGGCGAACTGGACAGTCCCGCCACCCGCGAGTTGCTGCAGGGCTTTGTCGCACCGCTATTGGCCGAGGGCTGTGACACGCTGATTCTCGGCTGCACCCATTACCCCTTTATCAAACCATTGCTGCGCAGCCTGGTGCCGGACTCGATCAGCCTGATCGACACAGGCGCGGCGGTGGCGCGCCAGGTTCAGCGCCTGCTAACCAGTCATGATCTGCTGGCCAGCGGCCCGGCTCAGCCGGCACAGTTCTGGTCGAGCGGTGATCCACTGGCCATGCAGCGGGTGCTGCCGCTGCTCTGGGATGAAGTCAGTCAGGTACGCCGCCTACCCTGATGCGCCGGTTCGCTATGGGCTTTCTCAACGGCTAAAGATTTCTATACTCTCAGGCGGCGTCTAGACACACGTCCGTATTGGCTGAACAAGGAAATTGCCATGAGAAAAGTCGTGACCTTGGCTGCGCTGGCGGCCTTGGCTTGGGGGCAGGTGAGTGCCGTGCAGGCGATGGACCTGAGTGTTGCCATTGGGCAAACCGGGGATTCGACCATGACCTACCGTTTGGGTACGCAGTTCGACTTCAAGCAGAGCTGGTTTGCCAGTGATGTCGGTCGCCTGACCGGCTACTGGGATGCTGCCTACACCTACTGGGACGGTGACAGAACCGCCAGCAACCACAGCCTGTCGCTCAGCCCGGTGTTTGTTTACGAGTTTGCCGGTGAGCGCTTCAAACCCTACATCGAAGCCGGTATCGGCATTGCCGCGTTCAGCAGCACCGAGATAGAAGATAACGACCTGGGTTCTTCCTTTCAGTTTGAAGACCGCCTCGGTTTCGGCGTGCGCTTCGCCGGCCAGGAAGTCGGCGTGCGCGCCCTGCATTACTCCAACGCCGGGCTTAAACAACCTAACGATGGTGTTGAAAGCTATAGCCTGCATTACCGCCTGAGTTTCTAGCGGTTTGTGCGGTAAAAAAGCCGGATTGCGATCCGGCTTTTTTATGGCCGTCGCTGGGCAACGTCAGAGATTGTTCCTGATGAGTTTTTATCTCGATAGTAACCCGCGCACTCAGCGGTAGATGCTGCTCATGCCTTTGCGCTCATCCAGGCATTCCGGTGAGGCGGTTTCGAATTCGCGGCAGATCAGTGGACGCACTTCGTAGATGGTGCAGCGCATGCTGTCGCGGTCCAGTGCGGCGCACCAGCCGTCGTCCAGGCGCAGCATGACTTCGCCACCCCAGTCATCGGTGTCGATATAGCGCGGCGGCACGCCGGTGTCGGTGATCAGCATGACTTCCAGTTGGCAGCAGCAGGCGGCGCAGTTGCTGCAACTGATCGCAGGTTCGTCGGCGAGTTGGGTGTGGGGGATGCGTTGGCTCATGCGCAGCAGTGTACGCCATCGGCATCAGGCCGGAGGCGATGGCCGACGCAGGGTGGCGGACGCTATATGCGTCCGCCCTACGCTGAGCTTGCCGGTTAAGCCGATTGGCGTGCGCGCAGGCGCTGTTCGTACTGGCTGCGGTAGAGCTTGGCGAAACCGTGCAACACGGGCATCACCAGCGCCCAGATAGCGCCGATCAGCAGCAGGCTTGGCCATGTGCCGTAGGGCAGGCCGACGCCGGCGATCTGCGCGCCGCCGTAATAGGACAGTGGTGCGCCAATCGCGCCGAGCAGGCTGCCGCGCCACCAGGGTTGCGCGGTCCACGCCAGGCAGTGATTGAGCGTGGTGGCCATCAGCAGCCACAGGCTGGCCAGCCACAGTGGGATCAGCGTGCGTGGCTCGCCGAAGTCGAACACGCCGAGGTTGAGCAGAAAACTGTCCAGTGCACTGCCGGCAAGAAACACGCTGATCAGCAGCTTGCCTTCCGCTGCCCAGCTGCTGGTCCACAGCAGATGCACCGCCAGCACCGCTGCGACAATCAGCAGCCACAGGCTGTCGCCGCCGAATACGCAGGCGAACCAGCCGAGCTGAAATAGCAGGGTGTTGACGAGCAGCTTAGCCATCGAAATTTCCTAGAAGTGGTGCCGGACGGGCGGCCGGTTTGGCCAGCAGCAATTGCGCGGTGCCGATGGTGCGCTCGATAAAGCCGCCCTCGCAATAGCACAGGTAGAACTCCCACAGGCGGAAGAAGTAATCGTCGTAGCCTTGCTGTTCCAGCTTGTGCCGCGCCAGACGCAGGTTGTCGTGCCAGATGCGCAGGGTGCGGGCGTAGTGCAGGCCGAAGTCTTCCATGTGGTGCAGGTTCATATCGGTCTTGGCGCTGATGATTTCCAGCATCTTGTTCACCGAAGGCAGGGCGCCGCCGGGAAAAATGTAGCGCTGGATAAAGTCCACGGCGTTTTTCGCCTGCTCGTAGCGCTGGTCACGGATGGTAATGGCTTGCAGCAGCATCAGGCCGTCGGGCTTGAGCAGGTTGGCGCATTGCTGGAAGTAGGTGGGCAGGAAACGATGACCCACTGCCTCGATCATCTCGATCGACACCAGCTTGTCGTACTGGCCGGCCAGGTCGCGGTAGTCCTCCAGCAGCAGGGTGATTTGCCCTTGCAGGCCTTGCTCCTGAATGCGTCGTTCGGTGTAGGCGAACTGCTCGCGCGACAGGGTAGTGGTGGTGACCTTGCAGCCGTAGTGGGTGGCGGCATAAATCGCCATGCTGCCCCAGCCGGTGCCGATCTCCAGCAGGTGGTCGCTGGGCTTGAGGGCAAGCTTCTGGCAGATGCGTTCGAGCTTGTTCAGCTGCGCCTGTTCCAGGCTGTCATCGGCACTGCGGAACATCGCCGCCGAGTACATCATGGTCGGGTCGAGGAACTGCTCGAACAGCTCGTTGCCCAGGTCATAGTGGGCAGAGATGTTCTTGCGCGAGCCTTTGCGGGTGTTGCGGTTGAGCCAGTGCAGGCCCTGAATCAGCGGACGGCCCAGCTGGGCCAGGCCGCTTTCCATGGCGTCGAGTACGTCGAGGTTGCTGACGAACACGCGAATCACCGCCGTCAGGTCCGGGGTGGTCCAGTAACCGTGGATATAGGCCTCGCCCGAGCCGATCGAACCATTGCCGGCTACCAGCCCCCAGACGGCGCCATCCTGCACCCGGATTTCGGCACTCAGGCTGGAGTGGGCATCGCCGAACTCCATGCGTTCGTCACCTTCAATGATCACCAGTTGGCCGTGGCGCAGTTGTTTTAGCTGGCGCAGTACCGCACGGCGCAGCAGGCTGGCACCAATGCCGCTGCCGGCACGCACCACATGTTTGGCGGAGGTCAGGCTAGAGCTTTTCATGGATGGCGTCCTTTGATGCGGGGCGGGCGACGCGGAAATCACCTTCAGCGGCCCGATGGGTGAACAGGGGAATACGTTTGAGCAGCAGACGCAGGGCTTGCCAGTAAATGGCGGCCACGGTCTTGCCGGTCATCCAGGGAAATTGCAGCAAATAGCGATGCAGGCTGGCGCGGTTGAGCTCGGTGCGTTGCAGGCTGAGGCTGGCATCGAAGAGTTTGTCCTCGCCCTGCCAGTCGGCCATGTGAATACCCAAGCGCTCGCCGGCCGGGCTGAAACTCATGCGGTATTCCAGCTCGCGCGGCAGAAAGGGTGAGACGTGAAAGGCCTTGGCCACCGCGACGTGCAGGTGTCCCTCGCCCTCGGCGGGTAATACGTAGTGATAGCGTTCACGCCAGGGTGTATTGCTCACCTCGCAGAGAATCGCCGCCAGACGGCCATCGGCCTCATGGCAGTAAAAGAAGCTCGCCGGGTTGAAGCTCAGCCCCCAGCTGCGCGGCTGGGTCAGCAGGCAGATGCGGCCCAGTGGCGTGCGGCCCAGCGCTTCCGTCACGCGCTGGCGTACGGCATCGATCAGCGTGATACCGGCCCCGGTGAACTGCGGCAGGTAATCGGTTTCACGAAAGGCAAAAGGCGCAAAACGGCCACGCCCGGCCAGGGGCGACAGTGCGAGCACGGCGTCCTGCTCGCTCAGGTCGAGGTAGAGCAGGCCCATGCGATAGCGGAAGTTGTGCAGCCGTGGGGCAAAACGCCGGTGCTGCACCCAGCCGCTGTAGAGGGCGCTGTTCAGTGCCGTTGGGCTGTTCACTACAGCGCCTCACCGAATTCACGGGCCACGCGCAGCGCGCTGACCACGCCATCTTCATGGAAGCCATTGGCCCAGTAAGCGCCGCAGAAGTAGCTGTGGTTGGCCCCCAGCAATTCTTCCCAGCGCGCCTGCGCGGCCATGCCGGCCAGGCTGTATTGCGGGTGGGCGTAGGTGTAGCGCGCGAGGATTTTGCTGGGGTCGATGGCGGCGGTCTGGTTCAGGCTGACGCAGAAGGTGGTGTCGCTCTGGATGCCTTGCAGGATGTTCATGTCATAAGTGACGGCTGCCGGCTGATCCACTGGGCCGCCGAGGCGGTAGTTCCAGCTGGCCCAGGCCAGTGGACGTTTTGGCAGCAGACGGGTGTCGGTGTGCAGCACCACATCGTTGTCGGCATAGGGCAGTGCGCCGAGGATGGCCTGTTCGGTTGAGGTCGGCGCGGCCAGCAACGCCAGGGCCTGGTCGCTGTGGCAGGCGAACACCACCTTGTCGAAGTGCTCGCTACCGGCCGCGCTGTGCACGGTCACGCCGTCGGCGTCGCGTTCAACCCGGGTCACGGCACAGTTCAGGCGGATGTGTTGCTTGAACGATTCGGTCAACGGCGCCACATAGCTGCTGGAGCCGCCTTCGATCACGCACCACTGCGGACGATCACTGACCGACAGCAGGCCGTGGTTCTTGAAGAAGCGCACAAAGAACTGCAGTGGGAAGCCGAGCATGTCGTTCAGCGACATCGACCAGATCGCCGCGCCCATGGGCACGATGTAATGCTGGATAAAGCGCTCGCTGTAACCATTGGCCTTGAGGTAATCGCCCAGGGTCATGTCGGCGTCGGTGCGCTGGTTGTTGAGGTCCTGCAGGGCCTCGCGGTTGAAACGCAGAATGTCGCGCACCATGCCGATGAATTTCGGCGACACCAGGTTGCGGCGCTGGGCAAACAGGGTGTTGAGGTTATGCCCGTTGTATTCCACGCCACTGAGCGGATCGCTGACCGAGAAGCTCATCTCGGTGTCCTTAAACCCAACCCCCAGCTGGCTGAGCAGGCGGATAAAGTTCGGGTAGGTCCAGTCGTTGAACACGATAAAGCCGGTGTCCACGGCGTAGCGCTGGCCCTTCACCTCAACATCAACGGTGTGGGTGTGACCGCCAATCCAGTCGCTGGCCTCAAACACCGTGATGTCGTGACGGCGGTTGAGCAGGTAAGCGCTGGTGAGGCCGGCAATGCCGCTGCCGATAATGGCAATTTTCATGGGCTGTCCTTAGGTCTTGGCTTCGGTACGGGCCATGCGGGCGCCGAGGGCAACCTGCAGGCCTTTGGGCAGGCGCCCGAGTAGTTTGAGAATGGCAATAAATGGGCCAGGGAAGGCGATTTCAAAGGGCTGCTGATCCAGACGCTGAGCGATGTAGGCGGCGGCTTTGTCCACCGGCCAGCGCATGGGCATGGGGAAGTCGTTTTTTTGCGTCAGTGGGGTGTCGACAAAGCCGGGGCTGACCAGGGTGACGGCAATGTTTTCCGCGTGCAGGTCGATGCGCAGGGCTTCCAGCAGGTAGCGCATGGCAGCCTTGGAGGCGCCGTAGGCTTCGGCGCGCGGCAGCGGCATAAAGGTTACCGAGCTGCCGACGCCGACCAGATGCGGGCGATTGCCCTGGCGCAGCAGGGGCAGCGCGGCTTCGATGCAGTAACTGGCCGAGAACAGGTTGGCGCGCATCACCCGCTCGACCATGGCGGCTTCGAAGCTGCGTACTTCAACGTATTCGCAGGTGCCGGCATTGAGGATGGCGCAATCCAACGCGCCCCATACCTGAGCGATGTGCTCACCGATGGCGCGCACCTGCGCGGCATCGCTGAGGTCGCCGGCGACCACCAACACCTGCTGAGGGTAGCGCTTGGCCAAGGCTTGTAACGGCTCGAGGCTGCGCGCACTGAGTGCCAGGCGATGGCCTTGTTCGAGCAGTTGTTCGGCCAGGGCCGCACCGATGCCACTGCTGGCGCCGGTAAGCCAGATGCGCCGTGCGTTCACGTTCATGCCAACCTCCGTTTCAGCCAGCGAATTGCCGAGCCGAGTAAGGGCAGGTGCTCGTAGAGCAGGCTGCCGGCGTCGAAATAGTCGCGGTGACGATAGACCTTGTCGTGCCACAACAGGTGCGAGCAGCCTTCCACGCGGATCAGCTGACCGCCGGCCAGGCGTGGGTGGCGATAGCTCATGGTCCAGCGCAGGTAGCCTTCACCGTCGCGCACCTGATCAAAGCCATAGAAGTCGAAACGCAGCTCGCTGACGTTGGCGTACATCTCGCCGAAGTAACGCTGCATATTGGCCAGCCCGCGCACTTCGTGCAGTGGGTCGCAGAACAACGCATCGTCGCTGTACAACTGGCCCAGGCGGTCGAGGTTGTCCTTGTTCAGCCCGGCAAAATCCTGGGCGAACTGGCGCAGAAAGTCGCTCACAGCACCTCCTCGCCGGCAAAGTGCGGCAGGCTCTTGAATGCGGCGAGGGCGCGCGTGCGGCTTTTGCTCAGGTCGACAATCGGCGCGGGGTAGTCAGCGATGCCGAATAGGCCACCCATGGCCGCCGGGTTATGGATATTGGTTTTATTCAGGCCGACCAGTTCGGGCAGCCACTGGCGGATAAAACGCCCGTCCGGGTCGAACTTCTGTGACTGGCTGAGCGGGTTGAAAATGCGGAAATACGGCGCCGAATCGGTTCCGGTCGATGAACTCCACTGCCAGCCACCGTTGTTCGCCGCCAGGTCACCATCGATCAGGTGGCGCATAAAGAAGCGCTCGCCTTCGCGCCAGTCGATCAGCAGGTTTTTGGTCAGAAACATCGCCACGATCATGCGCAGGCGATTGTGCATCCAGCCGGTGGCCAGCAGTTGACGCATCGCGGCATCGACAATCGGGAAACCGGTACGGCCTTGTTGCCAGGCTTTCAGCTCCAGCGGCGCATCACGCCAGGCCACGGCCTCGGTTTCCGGACGGAAGGCGCGGTGCATCGACACGCGCGGGTAACCCACCAGGATGTGCTTGTAGAACTCACGCCAGAGCAGCTCGTTGATCCAGGTGACCACGCCGATATTGCCACTGTCGAACTCGCCCTGATTGGCCGCCAGTGCCGCGTGCAGGCATTGGCGTGGCGAAATTACCCCCGCGGCCAGGTAAGTGGACAGCTGGCTGGTGCCGGGCTGTGCGGGAAAATCCCGGGCGCTCTGGTAGAAGTCGATCTGCTGCGCGGCGAAATCATTAAGACGCCTTGCCGCTTCGGCTTCACCGGCCGGCCATAAATCACGCAGGGTCGCTGAGGGCAGAGCAAACCCGCTGACCTGTTCAGGTATGGCATCGCTGTGGATCGCCAGCGGCGCCTGCGCCTTGGGTGTGGCGATCAGCGCGGGCAGGGCGCTGTGCAGGCGTTGGTAGCAGACCTTGCGGAACTGGCTGTAGACCTGAAAGTAACCGCCGGATTTGGTCAGCACACTGCCGGGCTTGAAGAACAGTTGATCCAGATGACGGTGAAAATTCACTCCCAGAGCATCAAGGGTATGCGCCACGGCCTGGTCGCGGCGGCTTTCATGCACGCCGTACTCTTCATTGACCTGCACGCTACTGATCTGCAGTTGCTGACATAGCTCAGCGATCACCTGCGGCGCGGCGCTCCAGTCGTCGGCTTCACGTACCAGCAGCGGCACATTGAGTTTGCCCAGTTCAGTGGCCAGTTCTTTGAGGTTGCGCAGCCAGAAGTCGACCTTGCTCGGTGCATCATCATGGGCCAACCACTGGCCGGGGCTGAGCAGGAACAGCGCCACGGTCGGGCCACTGCGCATGGCGGCGGCCAGGGCGCTGTTGTCCTGCACGCGCAGGTCGGTACGAAACCACATCAATTGCAGCATGTTCAATTCCGTCAGCTGTGCAGCAGGTTAAGGTCGGTAAGGCTGTGCAGCGCGGCCAGTGGATCGGCGGCCAGGCTCAGTTCGGCGTTCTGCGCGGTGATGGCAACTAGTTCCTCGGCGTGGATCTGCACCACTTGCCCGACCAGCAGGCACGGGCAGTCATAGCCGCCGAGCAGGCGCTGCAGGTGGGTGCTGTTCAGCGCCTGGCTGGAATACAGCAGTACCGCCCGTGGCTGGATATGTTCAACCGCCAGCGCCAGTTCGGTGGGTGACAGTGGCCAGTCGAAGACGTCCACCGGGCTGCCGGCGCTGCTCGCCAGCCAGGCCGTAAGCCACATGCCGGGGGCCATTGGCAGATCGGACACGTTGATCAGCAGCAGTGGCGCACCGTTGTACTGGCGATTGTTGTGGTACAGGCGGGCGCCGAGTTTGCTGCGCAGCCAGGAGTAGAAGAACACACGCTCGGCCTGTGCGCCGAACTGGTTGCGCCAGCGCAGATCAAGCTCGCTGAGCAGCGGCAGGAGCAGTTGCTGGCACAGGGTATGCGGCGGGTAGAGCGCCAGCTCGCTGTTGAAGCAGTCGTCCAGACGGCGCTCGTTGAGGTTGCAGATGGCTTCCTGCAAGTGCTGACGCTTGCTGTCCCACTGTGAACTGGCTTCGGCGAAGGCCGGCTGATTGGCGCGCAGCAGGCCCTTGACCTGGCTGACCGAAACGCCACGACCCAGCCAGGTCAGAATTGCCTGGATGCGCGTGACATGTTCCGCGGAGTACAGGCGATGACCCTTGGGCGTGCGGTGCGGCATGATCAGCCCATAGCGGCGTTCCCAGGCACGCAAGGTGACGGCATTGACGCCGGTGATGCGCGCCACGTCGCGAATCGGCATAAAACCCTGGGCGATGGCGGCCTGATAATCGTCGGCGGCCTGGCTGTCACTGATCGGTTCAAGACTCATAGGGCATTTCGCAGGCTGAGATTTTCCGGGTGTGGCTGCAGGTAGACCTGCTGGGCGATGTAACGGTCCGGGTGGCGGCGGAAGTGGTGTTTGAGCAGGGTCATGGGCACCACCAGCGGCACCACGCCATGGCGGTACTGGCCGATCAGTTGCTGCATTTCCTGTTTCTCTTCGCTGCTCAGCGATTGCTTGAGGTAGCCGCTGAGGTGCTGCAGCACGTTGCTGTGGGTGCGGCGGGTGGCGCAGCTTTTCAGCGCACTCATCAGCTCGCTGAAATAGCGCGGCGCCAGTTCATTGATGTCGTGCTGGCCGAGGTTGCCGAGCATGCGTCCGAGCAGCTTGTACTGCATGGGGTTGGTGGCCATCAGCAGGTATTTGTAGCGCGAGTGGAAGTCGATCAGGCTTTTGCGCGTCAGGCCATCACGCAGCAGCTGTTGCCACTGCGAATAGGCGAATACGCGGGTGATGAAGTTTTCGCGCAGGATCGGGTCGTTCAGGCGACCGTCTTCCTCGACTGGCAGATTGGGGTGCCGTGCGCAGAAGGCCTGGGCAAAGAGGCCGCGCCCCGGCTCACTGGGGCGGCCATTGTCCTGGTAGACCTTGACCCGATGCAGGCCGCAGGACGGCGACTGTTGCATAAAGATGTAGCCGCAGATATCGGTCAGCTCAGCAGCCATCTGCTCGCCGTACTCGGTCAGCGGTGCGGTAACGTCCACGCTACGGTTGACTGTGCCGACGGCGCGCGGCGCTTGCGGATCACCAATCAGGCGAATCGGCTCACGCGGCGTGCCCATGCCAATGGCCACTTCCGGGCAGACCGGGGCGAAGTCGAAATACTCGCTGAGAATGCGGCTGCACAGGCGCGATTCCTTGTGCCCGCCGTTGTAGCGCACCTCATTGCCCAGCAGGCAGGCACTGATACCCAGTTTGGGTTTAGCGACGGCGTTGGCGGATGGGCTCATGGATAACCTCTGATGTACGACTTGTACAGATCCTGTTGGATGTACAACTTGAGTTCATCATAGGTTTGTAATTGTACAAGTCAATATTTTTGTACAACTACTGTATGGCTTTGTGTGTGAGGGTGTTACGTCCAGCCCATGCGCCACTGCTCGGGGTTTTCCAGTGCGCGCCAGTCCAGGCGTTGGCAGCGTTGGCTGAGCACGGCCTGCAGTTCGATCTGCAGTACCGTGCCTTCTTCATCGCAAAACAGTTCGGTGACCAGAAAATGCTTCTCGCGATTCTGCGGCTTTGTCGCCGTCCACTTTGACAGCAGCAGCTTGCGCGGATTAAGCCGATGCCTGCCTGGTGCTTTGTGCGCAGGCGCGCTCATTGCAGGTGCTCAAGCAGGCGGCGGGCGGCTTCCTGGCCGCTGAGCCAGGCGCCTTCAACCCGACCCGACAGACACCAGTCGCCGCAGGCATAGATACCCAGGTCAGCATCGGCCAACACGCCCCACTGGTGCGCGCTGGCGGGGCGCGCGTAGAGCCAGCGGTGCGCCAGGCTGAAAGCCGGGGCCGGCACAGCGCAGCCGATCAGTTCAGCGAAGGCGCCGAGCAGGTGTTCGATCACCGCTTCCTTGGGCATATCCAGGTGCTGCTTGGTCCACTGGCTGGTGGCATGCAGCACCCAGGTGTCGAGTTGGGTGTCGCGTTCGGGTTTGCTGCGATTACGTGCCAGCCAGTCGAGCGGGCTGTCCTGCACGAAGCAACCTTCGACACGGGTTTCCAGTGGGTTGTTGAAGGCCAGGGCGACGGCCCAGGTCGGGTCCATGGTCACGCTCGCTGCCGCGCCGGCCAGCTTGGGTGCGCTGGAGAGCAGTGCTGTGGCTTGCGGCGCCGGGGTGGCGACGATCACATGGCTGAACGGGCCGTGGCTGTTGCCTTCGGCGTCCTGCAGGTGCCAGTGCTGCTCGCCGCGAAACACTTCGGTGATGCGGCAGGAGAAGGTCACCGGCAGTGCGCCGAGCATGGCGCGGGTGATCGCACTCATACGCGGGCTGCCGACCCAGCGCACCTGTTCATCCGGCGAGGCGCTGAGCTGACCGTTATTGAAGTTGTAGAGACTGGGACTCCATTCGGCGACCCAGCCACGCGCTTGCCACTGCTGCACCACCTCGACAAAGCGGCGGTCGCGGGCGGTGAAGTACTGCGCACCAAGGTCCAGCGCGCCGGCATCACTGCGTTTGCTGGCCATGCGACCACCGCTGCCGCGGCTCTTGTCGAACAGTTGCAGCGGGTGGCCGGCGGCATGCAGCGCCTGAGCGGCAGCCAGCCCGGCGATGCCGGTGCCGATGATGGCGATGGGGTGAAGAGTGGTCATGGTCTACCTCGTGTTTTCAAGCGCTAGGCTACGCTTTAGACAAAAGCTATACAATATTGTTTTTGTGTATAAGCTATGCCGGAGTCGATCCTGCCTTTCTATAGTTAAGACAACCTGCGGCCGGATTGAAGCCACACAGGCACAAATCAATGGGCGGCGATTTAACCAGGGCACATATGAGGACAGGCGCATGCACATTCTTCTGACCGGTGGAACGGGTTTGATCGGGCGCGCACTGTGTCGGCACTGGCTGCAGCAAGGCCATCAGCTGACAGTGTGGAGTCGCCGGCCTGAGCAGGTCGCGGCCCTCTGCGGCGACACGGTGCGCGGCATTGGCCGGCTCGATGAGCTGGCTGAAGAGCCGCTGGATGCTGTGGTCAACCTGGCCGGCGCGCCAATTGCCGACCGCCCCTGGACGCGCAAACGCAAGGCACTGTTGTGGGCCAGCCGGATCGGGCTGACGGAACAATTGCTGGCCTGGCTAGAGCGCCGCGCGGATAAGCCGCAGGTGCTTTTGTCCGGCTCGGCGGTAGGCTGGTATGGCGACGGTGGCGAGCGCGAGTTGCATGAAGATTCGCCGCCGGTGAGTGAGGATTTCGCCGCGCAGCTGTGCGGCGCCTGGGAAGAAACCGCTCTGCGCGCCGAAGAGCTGGGCATCCGTGTGGTGCTGCTGCGTACCGGGCTGGTGCTGGCAAGTGACGGCGGGTTGCTCAAGCGTCTGCTGCTGCCGTTCAAGCTTGGCCTGGGCGGGCCGCTGGGCGATGGCCGGCAGTGGATGCCATGGATTCATCTGGCTGACCAAATCGCCCTGATTGATTTTCTCCTGCAGCAGGACTCGGCGCGCGGTCCTTATAATGCCTGCGCGCCGACGCCGGAGCGTAACCGCGCCTTCAGCCAGGCCCTGGGCCGCGAGCTGCACCGTCCGGTCTTTATGCCGGCCCCGGCGTTTGCCCTGCGCGTGCTGCTGGGTGAGCTGTCGGTGCTGCTGCTTGGTGGCCAGCGGGCGATGCCGACGCGCTTGCAGGAGGCAGGCTTCAGTTTTCGTTTTACTCATTTGGATGTGGCCCTGGCAGACCTGCTGGGCCATCACTGATTAGGACTTTGCATGACCGATCACGCATTGCTGCTGGTTAACCTGGGTTCGCCAGCCTCTACTGAAGTCGCCGATGTGCGCCGTTATCTCAATCAGTTTCTGATGGACCCCTACGTCATCGACTTGCCCTGGCCGCTGCGGCGTCTGCTGGTTTCGCTGATTCTGATCAAACGCCCGGCGGCGTCGGCGCATGCCTATGCCTCGATCTGGTGGGAAGACGGCTCGCCGCTGGTGGTATTGAGCAAGCGCCTGCACAAGGCGATGCAGGCATCCTGGAGCCATGGCCCGGTGGAACTGGCGATGCGCTATGGCGAGCCGTCACTGCAAACCGTACTGACCCGCCTGGCTGAGCAGGGCATCAAGCAGGTCACGTTGGCACCGCTATATCCGCAGTTTGCCGACAGCACCACCACCACGGTGATTGAAGAGGCCAAGCGCGTGGTGCGTGAGCAGCAGCTGCCCATACGCTTTTCCATCCTTCCGCCGTTCTACGATCAGCCGGAGTATCTGGATGCCTTGGTCGACAGCGCCAAACCTTATCTGCAGCAGGAGTTCGACCACCTGCTGCTGAGCTTCCACGGCCTGCCGGAGCGTCACCTGCACAAGCTGGACGCCACTGGCCATTGTCTGAAGGGTGCGGATTGCTGCCGTACGGCCTCGCCTGAGGTACTCGCCAGCTGTTACCGCGCTCAGTGCCTGCGCAGCGCCGAGCTATTTGCCGAACGTATGGGGCTCAAGCCTGCGCAGTGGTCGGTGTCGTTCCAATCACGCCTGGGCCGCGCCAAGTGGATCGAGCCCTACACCGAAACGCGGCTGGATGAGCTGGCCAAGCAGGGCGTGAAGAAACTCCTGGTGATGTGCCCGGCCTTTGTCGCCGACTGCATCGAAACCCTGGAGGAAATTGGTGACCGTGGCCGCGAGCAGTTTGTCGAAGCCGGGGGCGAAAGCCTGCAGCTGGTGCCGTGTCTGAATGATCATCCCAGCTGGGTCGCGGCACTGAAAGTTCTCAGCGAACGTGCGCCGTTACAACTCTAGGGAAATATGCTGTGACGGTTATTCGCCCAAAAGGATGCCGCGCATTCGCCTGACTGATAACACCTGCGGGCGATACTCAGCGCCCTGCAACTCGGCCTAAGCTGGCAGCTCTTTCAACCGTCGTGCACCGCACCAACGGTGCCGAGGAGACTGCCAGTGCTAAACAACAATAACGGCTATCCCTCTTCCACCCGTGCCTGGGTGACTGTCGCCATCCTGATGGTGGCGTACGTGCTGTCGTTTATCGACCGGCAGATTCTCAATCTGCTGGTCGGCCCCATCCGTCGTGACCTGATGATCAGTGACACGCAGATGAGCCTGCTGATGGGCCTGTCCTTTGCGCTGTTCTACACCGTCTGCGGCATTCCCCTGGGGCGCCTGGCCGACACCAAGAGCCGCCGCGGCTTGATCGCCCTCGGCGTGCTGTTCTGGAGTGCTGCGACTGCCGCTTGCGGCATGGCCAAGCTGTACTGGCATTTTTTGCTCTGCCGCATCGGCGTGGGCGTCGGCGAGGCGGCGCTGTCACCGGCGGCCTATTCACTGATTGCCGACAGCTTCCCGGCCGAGCGCCGCGCCACGGCGATCAGCGTATATTCCATGGGGGTTTACCTCGGCTCCGGACTGGCCTTTCTGCTCGGTGGTCTGGTGATTCAGTTCGCCTCGGCCCAGGGCGATGTGGTGCTGCCGGTATTCGGCGAAGTACGGCCCTGGCAGCTGATCTTTCTGATTCTTGGCGGCGCGGGGATTCTGTTCACCCTGCTCCTGCTGGCGGTCAAGGAGCCTGCACGGCGTGGCGTGGGTGCCGGCGTTGCGGTACCGCTGGCGGATGTCGGCCGGTATATCCGCGCCAACCGGCGTACTGTGCTGTGCCACAACTTCGGTTTTGCCGGCCTGGCGTTTGCCGGTTACGGCAGCGCGGCGTGGATTCCGACCTTCTTTATCCGCACCTACGGCTGGGACGCCGGCCAAGTCGGCATCGTTTACGGCAGCATCGTGGCGGTGTTCGGCTGTTTGGGTATTGTCTTCGGTGGCCGTCTGGCCGACTGGATGGCCAAGCGCGGCAGCAGCGACGCCAATATGCGTGTCGGCCTGTATGCCGCTTTCGGCGCGGTGCCTTGTGTACTGGCTTTCCCATTGATGGAAACGGCGCTATGGGCGGCGATCCTCACCGCGCCTGCGGTGTTCTTCCTGAGCATGCCGTTCGGCGTGGCGCCGGCGGCGATTCAGGAAATCATGCCCAACTCGATGCGCGGCCAGGCCTCGGCGATCTACCTGTTCGTGATCACCCTGATTGGCCTGGGTATTGGCCCGACGGCGGTGGCCCTGGTGACCGACTACGTATTTGCCGATGACATGGCGCTGCGTTACTCGTTGTTGATCGTCACCAGCATCGCCGTGTTCAGCTCGATTGTGCTGCTGAGCATGAGCCTCAAGCCTTACCGCGAGAGTGTGGTGCGCTTGCAGCAGTGGTCAGCCAGTCCGGCCTGAGTCGGGCTAACAATCGCGTAATACTGTCCACTTAAGAAAAATGCCGCTTCCCTGTTACAGGCAAGCGGCATTCTTTTGCGCTTAGAGCCGTAGGATCAACAACCAAGGCTCTCTATACAGTTAACCGCTTAAATGGTTGCGAGCTACAGATCCGGCTCTTCCAGCACGGTTTTGCTGCGCCAGCCCTGGCCGCCGGGCAGCACCAGGTTGAGCACCAGGGCGCAGATGGCGCACAGGGAAATGCCGGAGAGGGCAAAGTCTGTGTTGCCGATCACCATGCCGCCGATGCCGAACACCAGGGTCACCGAGACGATGATCAGGTTGCGTGCTTCGGACAGGTCGACCTGATGGCGGATCAGGGTGTTCAAACCGACCACCGCGATGGAGCCGAACAGCAGGCAGAGAATGCCTCCCATCACCGGCACCGGAATGCTTTGCAGCGCGGTGCCGAACTTACCGACAAAGGCCAGACCAATGGCGAAGCAGGCCGCCCAGGTCATGATCTTCGGGTTGTAGTTCTTGGTCAGCATCACCGCGCCGGTGACTTCTGCATAGGTGGTATTCGGTGGGCCGCCGAACATGCCGGCCGCCGAGGTGGCCAGGCCGTCGCCGAGCAGGGTGCGGTGCAGGCCGGGCTTCTTGATGAAATTCTTGCCGGTCACGCTGCCAATCGCCACCACGCCGCCGATGTGCTCAATGGCCGGGGCCAAAGCGACCGGGACGATGTACAGGATCGCGCCCCAATGCAGCTCCGGCGCTACGAACGCCGGAATCGCCAGCCAGGGTGCGGCGGCGATATTGCTGGTGTCGATCACCCCGCAGAACGCCGCGACGATGCAGCCAACAATGATCCCTGCAAGGATCGGCACCAGGCGCAGCAGGCCGCGGCCCATGGCGGCGACCAGCACGGTGGTGACCAGCGCTGACATGGAAATCAGCATGGCGGTTTCATACGGCACCAGCTGCGCGCTGCCATCACCGGCCTTGCCCATGGCCATGTTCACGGCTACGGGCGACAGCGCCAGGCCGATGGAAATGATCACCGGCGCGATGACTACCGGCGGCAACAGGCGGTCGATAAAGCCCGCGCCTTTAACCCGTACCACGGCGCTGAGCAGGATATACACCAGGCCCGAGGCGACGATGCCGCCGAGCACGGCCGGCAGGCCAAACTCGCCTTTGGCGGCGAGAATCGGTGCGATAAAAGCAAAGCTGGATGCCAGAAAAACCGGCACCTGGCGCCCGGTCACCAGTTGGAACAGCAGGGTGCCGATACCGGCGGTGAACAGCGCGACGTTGGGGTCCATGCCGGTGATCAGCGGCATCAGCACCAGGGCGCCGAAGGCCACAAACAGCATCTGCGCGCCGGAAATGCCCTGGCGCCAGAGTGGGTCGTTGTATTCGTTGGTCATGGATCAGGCATCCTTCTGTTTGGTGCCGAAGATCTTGTCGCCGGCATCGCCGAGGCCGGGAATGATGTAGCCGTGTTCGTTCAAGCGCTGGTCGATGGACGCGGTGTAAATGGTCACATCGGGGTGCGCGTCGTTGACCACCTTGATGCCTTCTGGCGCGGCAACCAGGACCATGGCGCGGATTTCCTTGCAGCCGGCTTTTTTCAACAGGTCGATGGTGGCAACCATCGAGCCGCCGGTAGCGAGCATCGGGTCGATGATCATGGCCAGGCGCTCGTCGATTTCCGAGGCGAGTTTTTCCAGGTAAGTGTGCGCTTGCAGGGTTTCCTCGTTACGCGCCACGCCGACGGCGCTGACCTTGGCCCCCGGAATCAGGCTAAGCACGCCTTCAAGCATGCCGATGCCGGCACGCAGAATCGGTACCACGGTGATTTTTTTGCCGGAGATTTTTTCCACCTGCACGGTGCCGCACCAGCCCTCGATCTCATAGTTTTCCAGGGGCAGATCCTTGGTTGCCTCGTAAGTCAGCAGCGCGCCGACTTCCTGCGCCAGCTCACGAAAGTTTTTCGTGCTGATATCGGCGCGGCGCATCAGGCCGAGTTTGTGGCGGATCAGCGGGTGGCGGATCTCGAGGATGGGCATGGGCAGGGGTCTCCGGCAGGACGGGTAAAAAACTGGCCTAGATTAAAGCATTGGCTATGCCAAGTGCTGGGCCTGGATGGTCTAAAGTCGCTAAAAAGTAGCTAACGTGTCGCTGCTTGCGGGTAATTGCCGCAGTTGGTCTGCCGGGGCTTGCTCTGTTTGGCGCAGATGCGTACCTTTGCCGGCTTTTATTTTGACGCATCGATCAGCTTTCTGGTTCGGGCGTCCCGCTCCCAAGAGGAAACAGCATGTCCGTCGATCTCGCGCATATCCGCCAAGTCATGGCCGAAGCCGATTGCCTGCACAGCAATGCCGAGGTTGAGGTGGCCATTGACAGCATGGCGGCCGCCATCAACAGCGATATGGCCGACAGCAATCCTGTGGTGTTCTGCGTGATGAACGGCGGGCTGATCTTCTCCGGCAAGCTGCTGCCCAAGCTCAACTTTCCGCTGGAGTTGTCCTACCTGCACGCCACCCGCTACCGCAATGAAACCAGCGGCGGCGAGCTGTTCTGGAAGGCCAAGCCGGAAATCTCCTTTATCGACCGCGACGTGCTGATCATCGACGACATCCTCGATGAAGGGCACACCCTCGGTGCAATCATCGATTTCTGTCGTCACGCCGGCGCCAAGAACGTGCGCATCGCCGTGCTGGTAGACAAGACCCACGACCGCAAGGCGCGCCCGGACCTCAAAGCCGATTACGTCGGCATGTCCTGCGTTGATCGTTATGTGTTTGGCTATGGCATGGACTACAAAGGCTACTGGCGCAATGCGCCGGGGATCTACGCAGTTAAAGGGTTGTAAAACGTATGAGTGGGCCGCGCTTTCTCGATCAGACCCTGTTCGGTGCACTGGCCGAGCAAGCGGCGGCCAGCCCACGGCAACGCCAGCACCATAACTTCCACCAGATGGAAGAGCCCTGTCATCGCATGGCGGTGGGGCTGCAGCCGAATACCTATATCCCGCCGCATCGACATCTTGCGGCGGACAAGGCCGAAGCGCTGCTGGTACTCAAAGGCCGCCTGGGGCTGCTGATTTTCAATGACGCTGGTGAAGTGCTGGATAAGCGCGTACTGCAGGCCGCTGGCGAGTGTGTCGGCGTTGATCTGCCGCCTGGTGTATTTCACGCGCTGGTGGTGCTGGAAGCCGACAGCATTCTGTTTGAATGCAAAGCCGGGCCCTACAAACCTGTAGGAGAAGGCGAGCAAGCCAGTTGGGCACCGCGTGAGGGCGAGCCTGGTGTTGCCGAGTACCAGGCCTGGATGCGCGCACAATTCACTTAGTTCGTTTATTCCTCATCGTTCTTGGGCGCTAACAAGCGCAACGCTTTCTCTTTGGCTTGGGCCAGATCGCGTACATACGCCAGCTCACCCTCGACGCGCACGATGCCGGCACGGCGTAATTGCAGGCGCACCTGGGGCGTGGGCCCGCTGAGCACCAGAGCGACCTGCTGCTCGCGGTAGTCGCGCAGCACATTGTCCAGTGCGGCAATCGCGGTCATGTCCAGCAGCGGCACGGCGCTGATGTCGACGATCACCACCTTCACCCCCGGGGTAAAGCGTCTGAGTACACTCAGGGCTTTTTCTGCTGCGCCGAAGAACAGTGGCCCGCGAATGGCGTAGGCCAGCACGTGTTCGGGCAGGTCATTAAGCGCCTGGTGAAAGTGCTTGGGCAGCGCTGCGGTATCGGTCAGGTCGCTCATGCGCTTGATAAACAGCCCAGCAGCCAGCAGCAAGCCAACGCCTACCGCCAGTACCATGTCGAACAGCACGGTGAGGATCAGGCAGGTCAGTAGTACCAATACATCGCTGCGCGGGGCGATGCGCAGGGTGTGGCGCACATGCCGCGGCTCGCTCATGTTCCACGCCACCACCAGCAGCAAAGCGGCTAGCGCGGCCATCGGCAGGTAGCTGAACAAGGGCGCAAGAAACAGGATGGCAATCAGCACCACCGCCGCGTGGGTAATCGCCGCCAGTGGCGAGTAGGCCCCCGCACGCACATTGGCGGCGCTGCGGGCAATCGCCGCAGTGGCGGTGATGCCGCCAAAGAAGGGCGCGACCAGATTGCCGATGCCTTGGCCGATCAGCTCGCCATTGGGGTCGTGTTTGCTGCCGGTCATGCCATCGGCAACTACCGCGCAGAGCAGTGATTCGATGGCCCCGAGCATGGCGATGGCAAAAGCCGGTGCCAGCAACTGGCGCAGCAGCTCGAAACTCACCACCAGCGGCTTACCATCGGCACCGGGCAGCTGCCAGGGCCAAACCAGGCTCGGCAGAAGCGGCGGAATACCCGGGTGCTCAACCCCATTCAGGCTGTAACTGAAGCGCTCACCCAGAGTGGCCACCGGAATTTGCAGGCTTTCCAGCAGTAGCCCGAGCAGCGCGCCAATGGTCAGGGCCACCAAATGCCCGGGTATTTTGGGCACCCAGCGTGGCCAGATCAGCAGCACCGCCAGGCACACCAGCGCCACCAGGCTGTCGCCCAGTTGCAGGCTGGGCAGGGCGTGCAGCAGGTCATTGAGTTGTTCGATGTAGTTGTTCGGCTGGCTGCTCAGGTGCAGGCCGAACAGGTCCTTGATCTGCAGGGTGGCGATGACGATGCCGATACCGGCGGTGAAACCCAGGGTGACCGGGTAGGGGATAAATTCGATCAGCCGCCCGGCGCGCATCAGGCCGAGCGCAATCAAAATCAGCCCGGCCAACAGGGTACACAGCAGCAGGCCAGCGAGGCCGAATTGCTGCGTCACCGGCAGTAGAATCACCACAAAGGCGGCAGTCGGCCCGGAGACATTGAAACGCGAGCCGCCAAACAGGGCGATCAGCGTGCCGGCCACCAGCACCGTATACAGGCCGTGCTGTGGCGCCACACCCACGGCAATCGCCAGGGCCATGGCCAGCGGAATGGCGATGACGCCTACCGTTAACCCGGCGCTCAAGTCGCTGCGCAGGTTTTTCCAGCCATAGCCGGCACGCAAGGTCTGGCGCCAGGCGGAGAACAGCGGCGGTAAGGGCAGCGACATAATGACTCCCAACTCGATAGGCGCAGTATAGGGTTTGAGTACAGTGGGCTGTGTTGACCTAAGTCGGCTACTGCCCATACGGGGCGCGTGTTAAAAGACTCGGCTGGCTTGCACTCGTTGAGCCCTCGGCCACCCCGGAGTTACACTGCCGCCCCCGTGTGGCCTGGTTAGCTGGAGTGAGTGATGCGTAAAGACAAGAAACAGGTGATTGGCGAAGAGATTGGTGACGAGCCGATCAAGCTGTTCCTCAGTGTGGAACCGGCCGATGCCGCGCCGCCGTCGCTGCACAAGCTGGTCAAGGCCTACCGTGGCCTGCGTATCGATGACTTCGAGCGCTTTGTCGGCTTTTTCGTTGCTGCCGGCTACGACCTGAACGCCAAGGATGCCCAGGGCAATGACTTTATCGCGCTGATCCAGGATCAACGCTTTGCCGAACCCTATATCGACGTGATCAAAGCCGCTCGCGGCTGACATCGAGTCAGCGCGCACAGCGCCGACTAAGGCTCACGCCTGCCCACAAAGCCGCGACCTGTTCGCGGCTTTGTCGTTTCTAAAAACTGCGCTGCTTCTTGCTGATAATCACGCAAATCAATAGTGCTGGGCGAGGCGAGACGACCGGTCATATTCTTGCCGGCATGAACTCCAGCATCCGACTCGACAAGCGTGACCTGATCCTCGCCAAAGGTGCCGAGGTGATGACCCGTCGCGGTTATCACGGTGCTGGCGTGCAGGAAATCGTCCAGGCGGCGGGGGTGCCGAAAGGCTCCTTCTACCACTACTTCGCCAGCAAGGAAGACTTCGCCCTGCAGGCCCTGCAGCAGGTCTATCAGCCGCGTCTGGCGCGTTATGCCGAAGCTCTGAGCAATCCGGCGCTGAGCCCGCGTGAGCGCATTCTGGGTTATTACAGTGAGCTGGTGGAGCACTTTGCGCGCCAGGAACGCCTGGAATACCACTGCTTTATCGGCAGCCTGAGCTTCGAAATGGCCGAGCTGTCGCCGACGCTGGGTGCGCAGGTCGATGCGATTCTGCAAGCCTCGGCGGACATCCTTCAGGCCTGCCTGGAGCAGGCGCAGGCGGCGGGTGAGCTGCCGGCTGACGAAGACTGCCGCAATCTGGCGAGCTTTATCGCCAACGCCTGGCAAGGCGCGCTGACCCGGCTCAAGGTAGCGAACAACACCCGCGCCCTGACTGACTTTATCCACCGTTTGCAGCTGTTGTTGCAGGCTTCCCCCGTTTAACCAGCTGCGCTGCTCCAAGCGCCCCGAGGAATGATGATGACCGATTCAGTTAAAGCGCTGTTCCAACCCTTCAGCCTGGGCAACCTGGCGCTGCCGACCCGTGTGGTCATGGCGCCGATGACCCGTTCCTTCTCTCCTGGTGGCGTGCCGAACAGCAAGGTTATCGAGTATTACCGCCGTCGCGCCGCTGCCGGTGTTGGCCTGATCGTTACCGAAGGCACCACCGTCGGTCACAAGGCCGCCAACGGTTACCCGAATGTGCCGCGTTTCTACGGCGAAGACGCCCTGGCCGGCTGGAAGAAAGTGGTCGAGGCCGTGCACGCCGAAGGCGGCAAGATCGTTCCGCAACTGTGGCACGTGGGCAATGTGCGCAAGCTGGGTACCGAGCCGGACGCCAGCGTCCCAGGCTATGGCCCGAGCGAGAAAATCAAAGAAGGTAACGTCGTGGTTCACGGTATGACCCAGGACGATATCAAGGACGTGATCGCCGCCTTCGCCCAAGCCGCCAAGGATGCTAAAGCCATTGGCATGGACGGCGTGGAAATCCACGGTGCCCACGGTTACCTGATCGACCAGTTCTTCTGGGCTGGCAGCAATCAGCGCACCGATGAATACGGCGGTGACCTGGCGCAGCGCTCGCGTTTTGCCATCGAGCTGATCCAGGCCGTGCGTGCTGCTGTAGGGCCGGATTTCCCGATCATCTTCCGCTTCTCGCAGTGGAAGCAGCAGGACTACACCGCCCGCCTGGTGCAGGCCCCGGAAGAGCTGGGAGCATTCCTCAAGCCGCTGAGCGACGCCGGCGTGGACATCTTCCATTGCTCGACCCGCCGTTTCTGGGAGCCAGAGTTCGAAGGCTCGGACCTCAACCTGGCCGGCTGGACGCGCAAGCTCACCGGCAAGCCGACCATCACCGTCGGCAGCGTCGGTCTGGATGGCGAGTTCCTGCAGTTTATGGTCAACACCGACAAAGTGGCCCAGCCGGCCAGCCTGGAAAATCTGCTGGAGCGCCTGAACAAGCAGGAGTTCGACCTGGTTGCCGTAGGCCGCGCGCTGCTGGTCGATCCGGATTGGGCGGTAAAAGTACGCGATGGCCGCGAGCAGGACATTCTGCCGTTTAGTCGTGAGGCGTTGACCAGCCTGGTCTAAGAACCTATCTCGAATCTGCTGCGCGTCGGCGATACGGCGTTAAAAACAGGCTCGGAATGCCGCTTGCGGCTAACGCGCTTCAGCGCGACCCGAAGGGCGAGTGAAACGAGTAATGCTCATGTACAGCTCGTACACTCCGCTTCCTCGCCTGTTTTGACCAGCCGGAGGCTGTTACTACGTAGCGCCTTGTCTCGCTCTAGCTCGCAAGATCCGAAACAGGTTCTAAATACCCGTTTTATCGTGTGCGCCGCAAAACGGCGCAACACTCCTCAAGCCCCGGCACATCGGGGCTTTTTTTCGTCCGCAGGGTGTGTGGGTAGGTTGGGTTGAGGAGCAACGCGACGAAGTCCAACGAGACATGCAGCGGCCTGTTGGGCTTCGCTGCGCTCAACACCAACCTACGACTTATCGCCTCACAACACGCAATGTCCGGTATCGGCCGCTTGTGTCGATTGATATCCGGCGCTCTGCAGGCAAGCTGCGCCTCGTTGGCTAGTATTGCCAGTGCCCCGTCCTCAGGTGTCGACCATGAAGCGTGCCGTACAGATCGCCGTATCCGTTGTGTTGCTGATACTTATCAGTCTGGCCGCTGCGGTCGCCTGGAACTGGGCGCCGGATCGCCCCGTGGCGCAGCTCAAACCGCGCTGGGCTTTGCCGCCGTCGCAGTTTGTCGCGGTGGACGGCATGTTGGTGCACCTGCGCGACCAGGGCCCGCGCGATGACCCCGCGCCAATCGTGTTGCTGCATGGCACTTCGGCCAGCCTGCACACCTGGGAAGGTTGGGTGTCGGCGTTGCAGGCCAAGCGTCGGGTGATAAGCCTCGATCTGCCGGGCTTTGGCCTGACCGGGCCATTCCCCGATGGTGATTACCGCATGGCCCACTACAGCGCTTTCATCGGCCATGTACTGGATCAGTTGCAGGTGACACGCGTGGTACTGGCCGGCAACAGTTTTGGCGGGCAATTGGCCTGGCAGTTTGCTCTGGATCAGCCGCAGCGGGTCGAGCGCCTGGTGTTGGTGGATGCCGCCGGTTATCCGCGCAATGCCACCTCCATGCCCATCGGTTTTCGTCTGGCGCAGATCCCCGCTCTGGCGCCGCTGATGGCCAACCTGCTGCCCCGGCAGATGATCGAGGCAAGCATCCGCAACGTCTATGGCAACCCGGATAAGGTCAGTGATGAGCTGATCGATCGCTATTACGAACTGACCCTGCGCGCTGGCAACCGTGAAGCCTTGCGTCAGCGGTTTATCCAGGCCGAAGCGGGGCAGAGCTACACCCGTATCGCCGAACTCAAGGTGCCGACGCTGATTATCTGGGGTGGCCGTGATGAGTTGATTCCGCCGGTCAATGCCGAACGCTTCAAGCGCGACATCAAGGGCAGCCGTCTAGTGCTCTTCGACGACCTGGGCCATGTGCCCCAAGAAGAGGACCCCGCGCGCACCGTGGCGGTGCTGATGGGCTTTCTAGAGGGCTAGCCAGGATTTAGGACGGCTTTCTGCTGCGCACTAAGCTGCTGATATTTCGAGAGAGATTGGCCGCGTAAAAGAGCTGGCGTGCTTTGTGCTAACTCAGCTTGCGCTGATTGGCTTTGGCCAATCTTGGTCTAGGCTCTCGGAATAACAATTATTCGGCAGGTGCAGTATGCCCAAGGCCATCAGGCTGTTTGTGCACGCAGTGGAGGCGCTCAACCGCGTGGTCGGGCGCTTCGCCATGTACCTGATCTTCGCCATTCTCGGCGTGCTGCTCTATTCCTCCATCAGTAAGACGTTCTTTATGCCGGCCGCCTGGACGCTGGAATCGGCGCAGTTTCTGATGGTCGCTTACTTCCTGCTTGGCGGCGCCTATTCCATGCAGCTCGATGCCCATGTGCGCATGGACCTGTTCTACAGCCGCTGGTCGCCACGGGCCCGCGCGATCATCGATGCGATCACCATCGGCTTTCTGATTTTCTACCTGGTGTTCCTGCTCTACGGCGGTATTTCCTCGACCCAGTACGCCCTTGAGTACAACGAAACCAGCTACTCGGCCTGGTCGCCGAAAATGGCGCCGATCAAGATCATCATGTGCATCGGTATCGCCCTGATGCTGCTGCAGGCCATCGCCACCCTGTTCAAGGACATCGCCGCCGCGCGGGGGGAACCGCTGTAATGGATTACGAGCTGATAGCCCTGCTGATGTTCTCCTCGATGATGTTGCTGCTGCTTACCGGCAAACGGGTATTTGGCGCGATTGGTTTTGTCGCCGTGGCCGCGGCCCTGCTGTTGTGGGGTGATGGCGGTTCAGAAATGGCCTTTAGCGCTGCCATGAAATTGATGAAGTGGTACCCGCTGCTGACCCTGCCGCTGTTCGTATTTATGGGTTACATGCTCTCCGAATCGGGGCTGGCCGAAGACCTCTACAAGATGTTCCACGTCTGGATGGGCCCGCTCAATGGCGGTCTGGCCATCGGCACCATCGGCCTGATGGTGGCGATCTCGGCGATGAATGGTTTGAGCGTTGCCGGCATGGCCATCGGCGCCAGTATCGCCTTGCCGGAACTGCTGCGCCGCGGCTACGACAAGATCATGGTCACCGGGGTGATTCAGGCAGGTAGCTCACTCGGCATTCTGATTCCGCCCAGTGTGGTGCTGGTGCTGTACGGCATGATCGCCCGCCAGCCGGTTGGCCAGTTGTGGCTGGCTGGGGTGTTTCCCGGCTTGCTGATGGCGGGGCTGTTTATCCTCTATATCGCCATACGTTGCCGCTTGCAGCCCGAGCTGGGGCCGGCGCTGTCTGAGCAGGAGCGCAGTCAAATCAGTCGGCGTGAAAAACTGCTGCTGCTCAAGGCCGGCATTGCGCCGTTGTTTATCTTCTTCTGCATGACCGGGCTGTTTCTCATGGGCATCACCAGCCTGGTGGAAAGCTCGGCGGTGGGCGCAGCGGCAGCCACCCTGATGGCGTTGGTCAAGGGGCGTTTGACCCGCAGCGTGATGGAAGAAACCCTGCGCAAGACTCTCGGCATCAGCTGCATGTTTATGTGGATCATCCTCGCCGCCCTGTGCTTCGGCGCGGTGTTCGACGGCCTCGGCGCGGTCAAGGCGATTGAGGCGTTCTTCCTCGAAAGCCTCGGCCTGGGACCGTGGCAGGTGCTGATCCTGATGCAGCTGTCGTTCATCATCATGGGCATGTTCCTCGACGACACCGCCATGCTGGTGATCGTCGCCCCCCTCTATATTCCGCTGGTCGGCGCCCTGGGCTTCGACCTGGTCTGGTATGGCGTGCTCTACACCATCACCTGTCAGATCGCCTATATGACGCCGCCCTTTGGCTACAACCTGTTTCTGATGCGCGCCATGGCTCCGCCGGAAGTCTCGCTGCGCGACATCTACGTCTCGGTTACCCCATTCGTGCTGATCATGGTGCTGGCGCTGGTGCTGGTCATGGTCTTCCCGCAGATCGCCCTGTGGCTGCCGCAGTGGCATTACGGCGGATGAGCACATGAATTTCAGCTGTAGGCCAGCGCAGTCGCACTTATAGAAGCCAGTGAGGATTGCTGCGGCATGTGCTGCTTATGCCGTGCGCAATCCTCAAGGGCTTTTGAGCAATCAGGTGCAGGTTGCCCCTCTGAAAACCCTGCCAGTGCCCCGTGGGCCAGGCAGTGCGGTTGTATGCCATCTGAATCGACAAGCCTGGAGATAACAGCATGAGTACGAGACGCAGTTTTCTGAAAACCGCCGCGGTGGCCACCGGGGCAGCAGGGGCAACAGCATTGGGTTCGGCGCATATCTACGCCGCCGAACCGAAGAAAATCGTCTGGCGCCTGCAGACTTATGCCGGCGCCGCCTTGGGCGAGCATGTGATCAAACCGTCCATCGACGCCTTCAACAAGGCCGCCAATGGCGAGATGGAAATCCAGCTGTATTACGCCGACCAGCTGGTGCCCACCGGCGAGCTGTTCCGCGCCATGCAGAAGGGCACCATCGATGCCGTGCAGAGCGATGACGACTCCATCGCCGCACCCGTGGATATCTCGGTGTTTGGTGGCTACTTCCCCTTTGCCACCCGTTACAGCCTGGACATTCCAGTGCTGTTCAACCAGTACGGGCTCAATGAAATCTGGGCCGAAGCCTACGGTGAGGTCAAAGGCGTAACCTGGCTCGGCGCCGGCGCCTGGGACCCGTGCCACTTCGCCACGGTCGAGCCGATTACCAAACTTGAGCACCTCAAGGGCAAGCGCATCTTTACCTTCCCCACAGCCGGCAAGTTCCTCACCCGCTTTGGCGTGATTCCGGTAACCCTGCCCTGGGAAGATGTTGAAGTGGCGATTCAGACTGGCGAGCTGGACGGCATTGCCTGGTCCGGCATCACTGAGGACTACACCGTCGGCTGGGCCAACGTGACCAAGTACTTCCTCACCAACAACATTTCCGGCGCCTGGTGCGGCTCCTACTTCGCCAACTCGGACAAATGGGCTGAAGTGCCCGAGCATCTGAAAACCCTGTTCAAACTGTGCATGGACAGCTCCAACTACTACCGTCAGCACTGGTACTGGGGCGGGGAGGCGCAACTGCGGGTTGAGGGCGGCAAGCTGCAACTGACCTCGATTCCGGCCGAGGAGTGGGCCACTGTTGAGGCCGAAGCCCAGGTGTTCTGGGATGAGATCGCCAAGACCAGCCCACGCTGTGCCCGTGTGGTGGAAATATTCAAGAAGTACAACGCCCTGATGGCCAAGGCCGGCGCGCCCTATCGCGGCTAGCTGCCTGGGTTCGCTACAGCTCACGCCCGCATTGCAAAATGCGGGCGTATTTTTTGCGCGGCAGGCAGGTGGCTCAGTCAGTGCGCGTAGCGATTGCGCAAGGCCTGAAAGCGACCATCTTGCTGCACGTGCAGCAAGGCAGCGCGCCAGCGCGCGATGTCCTGCTCCGGCATGCTGCGTGACAGGGCGATATAGCCTTCGTCGCGGCCCAGTTGCACGGCGCTTGGGCGTACCTTATCGGCCGCGACGCCAGCCTCGCGCAGCCTCTGGGCGAGCCCGGAGTCGGCCGAGGCAACCAGCGCAACTCGGCCGGCTGCGAGCATGCCGAAGCAGGTGCTGTAGGCGTTGTTGCGTTTTAGCTGGGTGAACGCCATGGCCGTCAGGCGTTCGTCATGGGAGCTGCCGTTGAGCACGCACACCGACAGGTTCTTGGCATCTTCCAGGTTGTGGATAGCGGTGGGCCGTTGGCTGTTCTCGTAGAGCCAGTCGGTCTCTTCCCAGATGGGCCCGACCCAGTGCGCCAGCGGCAGGCGCTCCGGCGTTTTGCCAAGGTTGAAGAGCACCACATCGTCACGCTGTTGCAGTTGTGCCAGACCACGCGCCAAGGGCACTTCCTGGATTGCCAGCGGCTTGGCCATATCAGTCAGCAGCTCGCGCACCAGCTCCAGAAAGAACGCCCGCTTGCCGGCATGTTCGCGGCCGCGTAACTGGCCGTCGATCAGCACAGCCTGGCTATCCAGGCTGTGGGTGTAGATCAGCCAGTCACGCGCCAGGCAAGTTGTAGGCGCAAGCCAGGCAGCCAGGGTTAGGGCCAGGGCGGTGACAACTGCTGCGCGACGCCGAGTCTGGCCGGGCGCTGGCAGGGGGCGGGGCATCAGGTTCAAGCAGTCTCCGGTATGGCTTCTGGCAGCCACTTGGCGCATGCAGCCAGGTGTTCGGCGGGCGGTGGTCTGTGCTTTTACAGCAGAGCAGTGTCTGCCGTCACCTGTGCTGCAACGCTTGCCGGTTGTTTTGCTTAATTGCCCAGCCAACTTGGCAAACCTGTACCACACTGATGGAGCTTTTTGCCGGGTGTTCTAACAGGTGTTGGTTAGTAGTCAGGGCGCGTTGTGTGGTGGTTGTGGGGATGCGCTTGAGACGCTGTTGTTGCCTGCAGGACTGACACCGGATGTCGGCCATAACAACAATAGACAGGTGCATTTATGCTCAATCCGCGAGACGTGAAAACCGTTCAGGATGCCAAGCGTATTGTCGAAGAGCGCGGCCTTAGCCACATCAAGGTCGGGGTGTTCGATAACGATGGCGTGATGCGTGGCAAATACCTCAGCCGCAGCAAATTCTTCTCTGCCCTCGACAGCGGCTTTGCCTTCTGCGATGTGGTGCTTGGCTGGGACGTGAAGGACCAGCTCTACGACAACGCCCAATACACCGGTTGGCACACCGGTTACCCCGATGCTCCGGTGCGCGTGCTGCCGCATACCTGCCGTGAGTTGCCCTTCGAGAACGGCATGCTGCTGTTTATCTGCGAGTTTGCCGAGGCGGCGGAAAAAGTCTGCCCACGCGGCACCCTGCGGCGGGTGGTCGAGCGCAGCAAGGCCATGGGTTTTGATGCCTTCGCGGCGCTGGAATATGAGTTCTTCATGTTCGATGAAACCCCAGAGTCGGCCCGCGAGAAGGGTTTTCGCAACCTCAAACCTTTTACCCCGGACTGGTTTGGCTACTCGATGATCCGCAACTCGGTGCACGCCGAGCTGTACCACGAGATTCTGGAAATGGCCGAGCGCATGGACTTCCCCATCGAAGGCCTGCACACCGAAACCGGCCCCGGCGTACTGGAAGCAGCCATCGCCTATGACCGCGCCGAAGCCGCAGCCGACAAGGGCGCGCTGTTCAAGACCTTTATGAAAGTGCTGGCCCAGCGTAACGGCCTGATGGCCACCTTTATGGCCAAGTGGTCGGGCAAATACCCGGGGCAGAGCGGGCATATCCATGTGTCGTTGCGTGATCTGGCCAGCGGCAAGTCGGCGTTCTATGACCCGAGCCAGGCGCACAACATGAGCAAGATTCAGCGCCACTTCCTTGCTGGCCAGCAGCGCCTGATGCCGGAGTTCCTCTGCATGGTGGCGCCCACGCTGAACAGCTACCGCCGCCTGATTCCTGGTTTCTGGGCGCCCACCGACGCCACCTGGGGCGTGGAAAACCGCACCGCTGCGCTGCGTGTGATTCCCGGTAGCGACAAATCCCAGCGTCAGGAATATCGCCTCGGTGCGGCCGACGGCAATCCGTTTCTGGCCCTGTCGGTGGCGCTTGGCTCCGGTCTGTATGGCGTGATGCAGCAGTGGGAACCGACCGAGCCGGTGGTGGGTAACGCCTACGCCATGAAGCACCCCGAGGAGCTGGCCCTGCCGCGCACCCTGTGGGATGCGGCGCAACGGCTGAAGGGGTCGACAGCGGCGCGGGAGCTGTTTGGCGATGAGTTTGTCGAGCACTTTGCCGCCAGCCGCGAGTGGGAAGAGCGCGAATACCGCCGGCATGTCAGCGACTGGGAACTGGATCGCTACTTCGAAATTATCTAGCGCGCGGCCCCGGCTGATTGGGCTTATGGAGTCTTTTCAATGAGCAAACTGCAATGCATTTCCCCCATCGACGGCTCGGTGTATGTCGAGCGCCATCTGGCCTCCAACCCGGAGATTCAGGCGGCTCTGGCCAAGGCTGAGTTGGCGCAGCAGGTCTGGAAGACCACCCCGCTGGCTGAACGTATCGCCATCGGCCGCAAGGCGATTGCTGCGTTCGCCGCCAAGGAAACCCAGCTGGCTGAAGAGCTGTGCTGGATGATGGGCCGGCCGATCCGCTATGCCGCAGGCGAAGTGCGCGGCTTTGTCGAGCGGGCCAGCTATATGGCAGACATTGCCGAGAGCGCCCTGGCCGATATCCAGGTGCCGGAAAAGCCTGGTTTTATTCGCTTTATCCGCCGTGAACCGCTGGGTGTGGCGTTGGTGATCGCCCCCTGGAACTACCCCTATCTGACGGCAGTGAACGCGGTGATGCCGGCGCTGCTCGCGGGCAATGCGGTGCTGCTCAAGCATTCGGCGCAAACCCCTCTGTGTGCCGAGCGCATGGTCGAAGCTTTTAACGAAGCCGGTTTGCCGGACGGGGTGTTCCAGTATTTGCACCTTAGCCACGGTGAAACCGAGGCGCTGATCCAGGCTCCGACCATCGCCCACGTGGCCTTCACCGGTTCGGTACCCGGCGGCACCATGGTCGAACGGGTGGCAGTAGGTCGCTTTCTCAGCATCGGCCTGGAACTGGGCGGTAAGGATCCGGCCTATGTACGGGCTGATGCCGATCTGGCCCATGCGGTGGAAACCACGATTGATGGGGCGTTCTTCAACTCCGGGCAATCCTGCTGCGGTATCGAGCGCATCTACGTGCACGAATCGCTCTACGACGCCTTCGTCGAGCAGGCGGTGGCGCTGGTCAAGCAGTACAAACTCGGCCGATCCGATGACCCGGATACCACCCTCGGCCCACTGGTGCGCGCCGAGGCAGCGGATTTCGTCCGCGGGCAGATTCACGATGCCATCGAGCAGGGCGCCACCGCGCACCTGGTGCCGGCCGACTTTGCCCTGGACCATCCCGGCTCGCAGTACCTGGCGCCGCAGGTGCTGACCAATGTGCACCACGGCATGCGGGTGATGACCGAGGAATCCTTCGGCCCGGTGGTGGGCATCCAGAAGGTCAAGGATGACGAAGAAGCCCTGGCGCTGATGAACGACAGCGAGTTTGGCCTGACGGCCGCGATTTTCAGCCGTGACGTGGATGCCACCATGGCCCTGGCCGAGCGGGTAGAGGCGGGCACGGTGTTTCTCAACCGCTGTGATTACCTAGACCCGGCGCTGGCCTGGACCGGGGTGAAGAATTCCGGGCGCGGCTGCACCCTGTCCAGCGTCGGCTTCGAGCATGTCACCCGGCCGAAATCCTTCCACTTCAAAACTCAGCTGTGAGGCGCGCCATGGACCTGAATCACTACCGCATGAACTGGAATTACCCGACCTCGGTGCGCGTCGGCGTGGGTCGCATCAACGAACTGGCGGCGGCCTGTCGGCAATTGGGTATGAGCGCGCCGCTGCTGGTCACCGACCCTGGTCTGGCCGCACTGCCGATGATCGACCGCGCGCTGTTGCACTGCCGCGATGATGGCCTCAAGGCCGGGTTGTTCCATGGCATCAAGGGCAACCCCACCGGGCACAACGTCATGGACGGGGTGGCCGCATTCAAGGCCGGCAAGCATGACGGGGTGATCGCCTTTGGCGGCGGCTCGGCGCTGGATGCCGGCAAGGCCATCGCCCTGATGGTCGGCCAGGACCGGCCGTTGTGGGATTTCGAAGACATCGGTGACAACTGCAACCGCGTCAATGTTGCCGGCATGGCCCCGGTGGTGGCGGTGCCGACTACGGCCGGCACGGGTTCGGAAGTAGGCCGCGCCTCGGTGATCACCGATGACGCCGTGCATATCAAACGCATCATCTTCCACGCGCGCATGTTGCCGGCGCTGGTGATCCTCGACCCGGAACTGACCCTCGGCCTGCCGGCCAAGATCACTGCCGCCACCGGTATGGATGCGCTGTCACATAACCTGGAGGCGTTCTGCTCACCGCTGTTCCACCCCATGGCCGAAGGCATTGCCCTGGAAGGCATGCGCCTGGTGCAGCAGTATTTGCCGCGCGCGGTGGCGCAGGGCAGTGATGTCGAAGCGCGCTTGCAGATGCTGGTGGCGTCGAGCATGGGCGCGACCGCTTTCCAGCGCGGCCTGGGCGCCATGCATGCCCTGGCCCATCCGCTCGGCGCGCTGTACGACGCCCACCATGGGCTGCTCAACGCGGTGCTGATGCCCTATGTGCTGGTGGCCAACCGTGAGCGCATCGAACCGCAGATGGAGAAAATGGCGCGCTACCTGAACCTGGCCAAGCCCGGTTTTACGGGCGTGCTTGAGTGGGTGATGGCGCTGCGTGAGCAGGTCGGTATCCCGCATAGTCTGGGCGAGATCGGCATTGATGACACGCGTATCGAGCAGGTCGGGCAGATGGCCGAGGTCGATCCTTCTGCCGGCACCAACCCGATTGCCTTTACCGCGCAGCAATACAGTCAGTTGTTCGAGAAAGCCCTGCGCGGCACTCTATAGAGCCAGCCCAAGATCTGCTGCGCGTCGGCCCTGCTGCGTTGAAAACAGGCTCGGCAGGCCGTGCGTGGCTAACGCGCTTCAGCGCGACCCGAAGGGCGAGTGAAACGAGTAATGCTCATGTACAACAGTACACTCCGCTTCCTCGCCTGCTTGACCAGCCGAAGGCTGTTACTAACGTAGCGCCTTGCATGGCTCTAGCTCGCGAGATCTTGAGCAGACTCTAAATCTCTCAATTAATTGTTCTGTTGCGCTGTAGCGAACAGATACATGACCCGCCGGTTCTTTGCTTGCGCTGCCTGCGCGTGACTCCTTATATTCCCCCGGCATTTAAGCGCGCCCGGCTTGCGCCTGCCCGGCTGCAAGCAGGGCCTGTTACCGCAATGGTGAGAGGCCATGATCGAAATAAAAAATCTAACTAAGCGTTTCGCGCAGCACACTGCGGTGGACGACCTGTCCTTCCGTGTTCAGCCCGGTGAAGTGCTGGGCTTTCTCGGCCCCAATGGCGCCGGTAAATCCACCACCATGAAGATGCTCACCGGCTTTCTGGCGCCGACTTCAGGCAGTGCCAGCATCCTCGGTTTCGATATCCAGAAAGACACTCTCAAGGCTCAGCAGCAGATCGGTTATCTGCCTGAAGGTGCGCCGTGCTACGGCGATATGACGGTGCGCAGTTTCCTCGAATTTATCGCCGAGGTGCGCGGTTTCAAGGGTGCCGAGAAACGTGAGCGGGTGGCCAAAGCGGTGGCTCAGGTCGAGTTGGACGCCGTGCTGGAACAGAGCATCGAAACCCTGTCGAAAGGCTTTAAACGCCGTGTCGGCCTGGCCCAGGCGATTCTGCATGATCCCAAGGTGCTGATTCTCGATGAGCCCACCGATGGCCTCGACCCGAATCAGAAGCATCAGGTGCGCAAACTGATCCAGAGCCTGGCCCACGACAAGATCGTGATCATCTCCACCCACATCCTTGAAGAAGTCTCCGCTGTGTGCACCCGCGCGGTGGTGATCGCCCACGGCAAGCTGCTGGCCGATGGTACGCCGCTGGAGCTGGAAAGCCGCTCGCGCTATCACCAGGCCGTTACCCTGGTGGCCGCCGAACCGCTGGACCAGGCCGCACTGGCTGCGCTGCCGGGCGTGGCCGGGGTGGAAGAAAATACCCTGGAGCACAGCCTGAGTATCCTGGCCAAACCGGGTGAAGTGATCTTCCCGCAGGTCAACGCGCTGATCGCCGAGCGCGGTTGGCAGGTCAAGGAATTGAATGTTGAACGCGGGCGGCTGGACGAAGTGTTCCGCAGCCTGACCCGTGGGGAGGTGGTATGAGTCAGCTGTCGGTGGTCTTCAAGCGCGAGCTGGCGAGCTACTTCGCCACGCCGCTGGCCTATGTATTTATCCTGATCTTCCTGGTGCTGTCCGGGGTGTTCACCTTCTACCTCGGTGGTTTCTTCGAGAGCGGCCAGGCCAACCTCGCGCCGTTCTTCAACTTCCACCCCTGGCTGTACCTGTTTCTGGTGCCGGCGATTGCCATGCGCCTGTGGGCCGAAGAGCGCAAGAGCGGCACCATCGAGCTGCTGATGACCCTGCCGATCACCCGTTTCGATGCGGTTACCGGCAAGTTCCTCGCCGCCTGGGCCTTTGCCGGTCTGGCGCTGCTGCTGACCTTCCCGATGGTGATCACCGTCAATTACCTCGGTGAGCCGGATAATGGCGCGATCATCACCGGTTACATCGGCAGCTGGCTGCTGGCCGGCGCCTACCTGGCGATTGGCTCGTGCATGTCGGCACTGGCGAAGAACCAAGTGATCGCCTTTATCCTGGCCGTCAGCGTGTGCTTTCTGTTTATCGTCAGTGGCTTCCCCATGGTGCTCGACGGTTTCAGTGGCTGGGCGCCGCAATGGCTGGTGGATGCCGTGGCTTCGCTGAGCTTCCTGACCCGTTTCGATGCGATCAGCAAGGGCGTGATCGACCTGCGCGACCTGCTGTATTTCCTCACCCTGATTGCCGCCTGGTTGGCAGCGACGGCGGTGGTAATCGACCTGAAGAAAGCTGACTGAGGCCGCCCATGAAAAAGCTGATGGTTTCCAGCGCCGGGCTTGCACTCATTGCCCTGGCGTTTCTCGCCTTCAACCTGTTCTCCAGCGTCAGCCTTAGCGGCGTGCGCTTGGATCTGACCGAGCAGAAGCTCTACACCCTCTCCAGCGGCACCGAGCAGATTCTTGCCGAGCTGGATGAACCGGTGGAGCTGAACTTCTTCTACTCCGACACCGCCACCAAGGACCTGCCGGCGCTGCGTACTTACGCCAAGCGCGTTGAGGAAATGCTCAAGGCTTACCAGCGTGAGGCGGATGGCAAACTCAAGCTGACGATCATCGACCCCGCACCGTTCTCCGAGGACGAAGACAAAGCCGCCGAGTTCGGCCTGCAGGGCATTCCGCTGCAGCAGGGCGGCGACTCGATCTACTTCGGCCTGGCCGGCAAAAATGCCGAAGGCCAGACCCAGGTGATCCCGTTCTTCGCCCTGGATCAGGAAGAGTTCCTTGAATACGAACTCAGCCGTCTGGTGCAAAGCCTGGCCAAGCCCGAGCGGCCGGTGGTCGGCGTGCTGTCTGGCTTGCAGGTCAACGGCGGTTTCGACATGGCTGCACGCCAGCCGACACCGGCCTGGATGCTGATCGAGGAAATCCGTCAGCTGTTCCAGATCGAAAGCCTCAAGCGCGATGTCGACCTGATCCCGGAAAAGGTTTCGGTGCTGCTGCTGATTCATCCCAAGCAGCTGCCTGAGCAGACCCTGTATGCGATTGACCAGTTCGTCCTGCGCGGCGGCAAGCTGCTGACCTTCGTTGACCCGTTCAGCGAGGCCGATACCCAGGCCGAAATGCCCGGCGAGATGGTTATCGACAAAGCCTCCGACCTGCCCGCGCTGTTCAAGGCCTGGGGCCTGCGCATGGTGCCGGATCAGGTGCTGGGTGACGGCTCCTACGCCATGTCGGTGAGCATGGGGCAGGGCCAGCGCCCTGTGCGTCACGCCGCCTGGCTGAGCCTGCCGAAGAACGCCCTGGACAAGGACGACATCAGCACCGCCTCGTTGGAAACCGTCACGGTGGCCACCGCCGGCATGCTGGAGCCGCTGGACGGCGCAAAAACCCAGTTCATCCCGCTGATTCGCAGTTCGCAGTACGCCATGCCGTTTGATGTCAAACGCTTCGGCATGCTGGCCAACCCGGAAGAGCTGATCCGCGAACTCAAGCCCACCGGTGAGCGTTACACCCTGGCCGCGCGTATCAGCGGCCCGGCGCAAACGGCTTTCCCGGAAGGGATCGAAGGGCAGAAGGATGGCCTCAAGCAGGCCGACAATATCAACGTGATCGTTGTTGCCGACACCGACATGCTCACCGACCGCATGTGGGTGCAGGTGCAGGACTTCTTTGGCCAGCGCATCCCGCAGCCGTGGGCGGATAACGCCGGTTTCGCGATCAACGCCCTGGACAACCTGGCTGGCTCCGAAGCGCTGATCAGCGTACGTTCGCGCGGTCGCTTTACCCGGCCGTTCGAGGTGGTGGACGCGATTCAGCGTGAGGCTGAGGTCAAGTTCCGTGAGAAGGAACAGGCCCTGCAAAATCAACTGGCCGATACCGAGCAGAAGCTCGCCGCGCTGCAGCAGAGCGATGACCCCAGCAAAGCTCTGGAGCTGACGCCCGAGCAGCAAGCCGCGGTGCAGCAGTTTGTGCAGCAGAAGCTGGCGATCCGCAAGGAGCTGCGCGACGTGCGTTACCAGCTGAATGCCGATATCGAGGCCCTGGGCAGCACGCTCAAGTTCCTCAATATCGCCCTGGTGCCGCTGCTGCTGACCCTCGGCGTGCTGGCGCTGTGGTTGTGGCGTCGGCGCCGTCACGGCTGATCCCGCCTGTACCTGCAAAGGGCCGCTTGACGCGGCCCTTTGTGTTTCTGTCCTGCCGGTCAGATAATGCCCTCCGCGCCTAATGCGCCAAGCGGATCGCCGTGACCGATCTAAGCAGTCCTGTTAACTCAGTCTTGAGGATTAATTAGATGCCTACCCTTCTGGTCAAAATATTCGAAGGCCGCAGTGATGAGATCAAACGCGAGTACGCCAAAGCCCTGACCGACGCGTCGACCAAGGTGCTTGGCTGCGATGCCAGTGCGGTGGATGTGATCTTCGAGGAAGTGAAAAAAGGCGACTGGGCCACCGGTGGCGTGATGTGGTCTGAGCGCGACTAACCGGCTTTCGTCTCGGCCCGTGGTGATGGGTTACGCCGCTGTGCGGCTAACCCATCCTAGGTCGATTGTTCTACTCCGCGAATATCGCTGCATAGCTTGTCCTGTATGGCCTGCAGCCTTCCTGCAAAAAGTGCTTTTCAGTCATAAACGCTGTTTTATACTCGGCCTTCGGTGATGGCCGGGCACTCGCCTGCAGGCCGCGCCACACAATAAAAACTGCACGCTGGAGATACAGGTAATGGCTGAGCGCGAGACAGGTACCGTCAAGTGGTTCAATGATTCCAAGGGTTATGGCTTTATTCAGCGCGAGAGCGGCGCGGACGTGTTCGTGCATTTCCGTGCGATCCGTGGCGAAGGCCATCGCACCCTGCTCGAAGGGCAGAAGGTCGAGTTCGCCGTGACCCAGGGGCAGAAGGGCTTGCAGGCTGACGACGTGTCCGCCGTTTAAGTCCACTCCCGCAGTAGAAAAGCCCATCACCGATGGGCTTTTTGCTTTCTGTCCTTCGGTCGTTTTCCCCCAGGCAAAAATGCGACAATCGCCGCCTTCCTGCTCTTCCCCTTGACCCCATCCCGCGATTACCCGATGACCGACGCCACGCCCGCCGTTGACCAACTGCTGAAAAACCTCGACCAGACCCTGCTGGGCGACCGTCATCGCCTGCGCCGCCAGTTGCATGAGCTGCGCAAGCAGACGCCGGTGGACGAAGCCAAGCTGGCCCAGTGGTTGCAACGCTTCGAGGCATCCCGGGCCAAGGTCGAGGCGCGCAGGCGTAGCGTGCCGCCGATGCGCTACGACGACTCTTTGCCGATTGCCGCCAAGCGCGACGAGATCAAGGCGGCCATCAGCCAGCACCAGGTGGTGGTAATCGCTGGCGAAACCGGTTCGGGCAAGACTACACAGCTGCCGAAAATCTGCCTGGAACTGGGCCGTGGCGTGCACGGGCTGATCGGCCACACCCAACCGCGCCGCTTGGCGGCACGCAGCGTGGCCACGCGGGTGGCGGAAGAGATTGGTACACCGCTGGGCGAGCTGGTCGGTTATCAGGTGCGTTTCGAGGACCAGAGCAACGAGCGCAGCCTGATCAAGCTGATGACCGACGGCATCCTGCTGGCCGAGACCCAGCACGACCGCTATCTGGAAAAGTACGACACCATCATCGTCGACGAAGCCCACGAACGCAGTCTGAACATCGATTTCCTGCTGGGCTTTCTGAAAACCCTGCTGGTGCGCCGCCCCGACCTGAAGCTGATCATCACTTCGGCGACCATCGACCTGCAGCGTTTTTCCGAGCACTTTGGCGGCGCGCCGATTGTCGAGGTCTCCGGGCGCACCTTCCCGGTAGAGACCTGGTACCGGCCGCTGGCCGCCGAGCAGGATGAGGACGGCAACCGCGTTGAGGAAGATCTCTCGGTGGATCAGGCGATTCTCGCCGCCCTGGATGAAATCAGCGCGTTCGAGAAGAGCGAAGGCAAGCGCCCTGGCGATGTGCTGGTGTTCCTGCCCGGTGAGCGCGAGATTCGCGACGCCGCCGAGGTGCTGCGCAAGGCCAACCTGCGCCTGACCGAAGTGCTGCCGCTGTATGCGCGGCTGACCCCGGCCGAGCAGCAGAAGATTTTCGCGCCCATGGGCGCACGCAAGATCGTGCTCGCCACCAACGTCGCCGAGACTTCGCTGACCGTGCCGGGCATCCGTTATGTGATCGACTCCGGTACGGCGCGCATCAGCCGTTACAGCTACCGCGCCAAGGTGCAGCGCCTGCCCATCGAGGCCATCAGCCAGGCCAGCGCCAACCAGCGCAAGGGCCGCTGCGGGCGGGTCGAACCCGGTATCTGCATTCGCCTGTACAGCGAGGAAGACTTCAACGGCCGCCCGGCCTTTACCGATCCGGAAATCCTGCGCACCAACCTGGCCGCGGTGATTTTGCAGATGCTGCATCTGCGCCTCGGTGAGATCGACGCCTTCCCCTTTATCGAGCCGCCGGATGGCAAAGCCATCAGCGACGGTTTCAACCTGCTGCAGGAATTGTCTGCCGTTAACCGCGAAGGTCAACTGACGCCGCTGGGCCGCCAGTTGGCGCGCCTGCCGGTGGATCCACGCCTGGGCCGGATGGTGCTCGAAGGGGCCAAGCAGGGCAGCCTGGACGAAATCCTGATTATCGCCAGTGCGCTGTCAGTACAGGATGTGCGTGAGCGGCCGTCCGACCGCCAGCAGGCTGCTGACCAGGCCCATGCGCAGTGGAAGGATGTGGATTCCGACTTCGCTGCGCTGATCAACCTCTGGCGCGGCTTTGAAGAGCAGCGTCAGGCTTTGGGTTCCAGCGCATTGCGTAGCTGGTGCCGCAAGAACTTCCTTAACTACCTCAGGCTGCGCGAATGGCGCGACGCGCACCGCCAGCTGGTGCTGATCACCCGTGATCTACAGCTATCACCGGGTCACAGCGAACGGGGTAGGAGCCAGCTTGCTGGCGATCAGCGGGCTAAAGGTCAGGCGTCGGAGACACAGGATCGCCAGCAAGCTGGCTCCTACAAGGAGCGAGAGCTGGCCGAAAAAGATCAGGCCGCCCAGTGCGCCAAAGGCTACGCCGCGGTGCACAAGGCCATCCTCGCTGGCCTGCTTAGCCAGATCGGCCAGAAAACCGAAGACGGCGACTACCTTGGCGCCCGTCAGCGGCGCTTCTGGGTGCACCCGTCCTCGGTGATCGGGCGCAAGAAACCGGTTTGGCTGATGACTGCTGAACTGGTGGAAACCACCAAACTGTTTGCGCGCATGGTGGCCAAGATCGAGCCGGACTGGATCGAGCCGCTGGCCGGCCATCTGATCAAGAAAAACCACCTGGAACCGCACTGGGAGAAGAAGCGTGGCCAGGTCGTGGCCTATGAACAAATCAGCCTGTACGGCCTGATCGTGGTCGGCCGCCGTGCGGTGCACTTCGGCCCGGTTGATCCCGTGGCCTCGCGCGAGTTGTTTATCCGCGAGGGCCTGGTGGGTGGCGAAATCAACTCGCGGGCCAAGTGCCTGACGGCCAACCGTCAGCTGCTGGAAAAACTCGACGAACTGGAAGCCAAGGCACGTCGCCGCGACATTCTCGCCGACGAGGAAACCCTGTTCGCCTACTACGAGGCGCGCCTGCCGGCGAACATCTACCAGAGCGCCACCTTCGACAGCTGGTACAAAACGGAAAGCGCAAAGAATCCGCAGCTGTTGCTGATGCGCGAAGAAGATGTGCTCGCCCGCTCGGCCTCCGAAGTCACCGCAGCGCAGTACCCGGATACCCTGCGCCTGGGTGAGCTGACCCTGCCGCTTACCTATCACTTTGAGCCCAACCACCCGCGTGACGGCGTGACCCTGCGCGTGCCTGCGCCGTTGTTGCCGCAACTGCCGCCCGAACGGCTGGAGTGGCTGGTGCCAGGCCTGTTGGAAGCCAAGTGCATGGCCCTGGTGCGCGGCCTGCCCAAGGCGCTGCGCAAGAACTTTGTGCCGGTGCCGGATTTTGTCGGCGCGGCACTGAGCAAGATCAGCTTTGCCGACGGCAGCCTGCCCGAGGCACTCGGCCGCGAGCTGACGCGCATGACCGGCACGCGGGTCAGCGAGGAAGCCTGGGCCGAATCTGCCGCGCAGCTTGAAGGCCATCTACGGATGAATATCGAAGTGGTCGACAACCAGGGCAAGCCTCTGGGCGAAGGCCGCGATCTAGCCGAGCTGACCGCACGTTTCAGCGAGGCGACCCAGGCCGGCCTGGCCCTGCCGAAAACCGCCAAGAGCCAGCAGCCGGTGGAGGCCAAGGCCTTTAGTGAAGTGGCGGCGAAGACCCAGCAACAGGTCGCTGGCCTGTCCATGACTGTTTACCCGGCGCTGGTGGAAGAAGCGGGTGTGGTCAAGGAAGGGCGCTTCCCGACCCTGGCCGAAGCCGAGTTTCAGCATCGCCGTGCCTTGCAGCGCTTGCTGTTGCAACAACTGGCCGATCAAGGTAAATGGCTGCGCGGCAAACTGCCGGGGCTGACCGAACTGGCGCTGCTCTATCGCGACATGGGCCGAGTCGATGCGCTGGTTGAAGATATTCTGCTGGCCAGCCTCGACAGCTGCATCCTCGAAGGCAGCGAGCCGCTACCGCGCGACGGTGCTGGCCTGGCGGCCCTGGCTGAGCGTAAGCGCGGCGACTGGACTGGTCACGCCGAGCGCTTGGCCAAGCTGACCCTTGAGATTCTCAAACTCTGGCACGGCCTGCAGAAGCGCTTCAAAGGCAAAATCGACCTGGCCCAGGCCATGGCGCTTAACGACATCAAGCTGCAGCTAAGCAACCTGGTCTATCCCGGTTTTGTCCGCGAAACCCCGGCGCAGTGGCTTAAGGAAATCCCCAGATATTTGAAGGCCATCGAGCAGCGTATGGACAAGATCGGCGGCCAGGTGCAGCGCGACCGCGTCTGGAGCGGCGAGCTGGCGGGCTACTGGGAGCAATACCAGGCGCGTCTTGGCAAGCACGGCCAGGAAGGTAAGCGCGACCCGCAGCTGGTGTTGTACCGCTGGCTGCTGGAGGAGTACCGCGTGTCGCTGTTTGCCCAGCAGTTGGGCACCAAGCTGCCGGTGTCGGACAAGCGCCTGAGCAAACAATGGAGTAGCGTCGAGGCCTAAGCGAGTTGCGCCCTATTGGCGGCTCGCCGGCTTACTTGATCACGGGGCGGTACTGCTAGACTCAGCTGACCTCCCATCGAGCCCGCGTGAGTGATGATCTTGATTGCAGTCGATGTACGTCGCTCGCCCTTACTGCACCCCCGCTTGTTGCTTGCCCTGTTGCTGCTGATCTGTTGGCCGGGTCTGGCAGTGGCCGCCTGTGAGAAAACCCTGCGCTGGGACGATGACCCGCCGTTCAGCATGCAAACGGCGGATGGCGCGGTGGTGGGTATCGACGTTGAAATCAACCGCGCGGCACTGGCCCGTCTGGGCTGCCAGATCAAACTGCGCAAACTGCCCTGGGCACGGGCGCTCAAGGAGCTGGAGCTGGGCCGCCTGGATATTCTGCCCGGCGCCTTCCGCCGGCCAGAGCGCGAGGCTTATGCGCATTTCTCCGGGCCGGTGCTGCCACCCTCGCGCAATATTCTGTTTATGTACACGCAGGCCATGCAGCGCTGGCCGATCACGCAACTACTGGAGTTGCAGCACAGTGAATTTCGCCTGGGCGCGCAGATCAACGTGGCCTATGGCGCAGATTACGAACAACTGATGCGTGATCCTGCGTTTGCTGCGCGGGTGGTGCAGGTGGCCAATCGCAACAACCTCTGGCGCATGGTCGGCAAGGGCCGTATCGATGGGGTGATTGCCGACGAAAACACCGGTGCCTACGAAATCCAGCAACTGGGCCTCAGCGAGCGGATCAAGCCCACGGCTGTAGTGGTGTCCAGTGACGCTGCAGAGATTGCGTTCAGCAAGCGCTCAACCGAGCCTGACTTTGCCCAGGCCTATGCCGATGCGCTGCGTGAGCTGGTGGTGGATGGCCGTTATGCGCGGATTGTGCAGCGCTATATAAAACCCTAAGCGCTGTGCTTCCCCTGTGGATACGACCCACGCCCGTGATGCTGTATGCGTCATTCACACCCTGATTGAATGTTTACCTCGCTTGACATCAGGTTTCCCTGGAAACAAACTCTTGTCAGTTTGTTTCCAGGGAAACCAATATGAAGAAGTCGCCCCCACTGACTGTCAGCCCGCTGGATGCTCACCTTGGCTTCTGGCTGCGTTTTGTTTCCAACCAGGTCTCTGCTCGCTTTGAAAAGCAACTGGAGCAGCACGACATCACCCTGTCCGAATGGGTTGCCCTGCGCACCTTGTATGAGCGCGCGCACACCACCCATGCCGAGTTGATTACTGCCCTGGGCATGACCAAAGGGGCCGCCTCCAAGGTTGTCACCAAGCTGCAGGGTAAAGGCTTGGCCGAACGCCCGCTGGCCGAAGATCGCGCCAGGGAGCAGCGTCTGTTACTGACCGCCGCCGGCAATAGCCTGGTGCCCAAACTGGCGGCGTTGGCGGATGAGAATGACCAGCTGTTCTTTGGCCACCTGAGCGACGCTCAGCGGGCAGAGATGATGTCCCAGATGCAGGACATTGTGCTGCGCCAGAACCTCACGCAAGTCCCGATCAACTAGCTATTAGCCTGTTGGAGCCGTCATGAATCACTCGATTGGATCCATTATCCAGATCACCTTCAACCGTTCGAACGAGGGCAGCATCCATTTTGGCCAGGTTGTGGAGGCCTTGCTCGGTGCCGGCGTGGAGTCTTACTGGGTGGATTACCGCGCCTGCCGCACCACCTACTACCTGCCCAATGGGCAAACCTACAGCCTGGATATGGCTGCACCGCAGGCGGGGATTGCCCGGACGTTTTCCGCCCCGGATATCCAGGCCGCGATCCGTGCAGCGCAGCAGGGCGAAGTGCTCTACCCGGAATTCAAGCGTCGTTCGCAAGCCGCCGGCTGCATCGGCTATATGGTCTGGTTGCAGGGTCGCCATGTGAGCTATTACGGCCGCAATGGCGAGGCGCATATCGAGCGCTTTCCGGACTGAGTGCATGACCAGCCCCGACCTTTATCTGGCCGCCATCGAGCAGACACTGCGGCCCCTGGCCAATGCCGCCAGCGCGGTGAAGATGCGTGCCTACCTGCTGGATCAGTTCGCCTTTCTCGGCTTGCCTGCGCCTGTGCGCAGAGCGGCCGTCAAACAGCTGGGCAAGGTGCGCTGGGATTGCAGCGCCGAGGTGCTGGCCGCTGCACAGCTGTTGTGGTGCCAGCCAGAGCGTGAGTACCGCTACACCGCGATTGACCTGCTCAGGCAGCAGCACCGGCTTTTGCGCAGCGCAGATTTACCGGCGATTCGTCAGCTTCTACAACGTGATGCCTGGTGGGAAACCGTCGATGGGCTCAGTGCGGTTATCGGCGCGATTGTCCGTGCGGAACGGGCAACAACAGAGGTTGCACAGGCAACGATGGATCAGTGGATTACTGACGCCGACCTGTGGGTTCGTCGTGCAGCCATGCTGCATCAGCTCGGCTGGCGACTGGATACCGACGCCGAGCGCCTGTTTACCTATGCGCAACAGCTGGCCGGCGAGAAGAACGTGTTTATCCGCAAAGCGATCGGTTGGGCGTTACGCGACTACGCCCGCTGGAACCCGCAGGCGGTGAGTCGCTTTCTACGGCACAACGCTGAGCAATTCTCCGCGCTGACGCTGCGTGAGGCGCAGAAGCACCTTGGTGCCAGCCAATAAGCGGGCCCACCGAGTACGGGATTAGCGGGTCAGATGCGGTCAGGGCAGTTGCGCATAAAAGTCCTTGTGCCTCGAGTTTGGCTATACCGCGACAGCTGCAGGACGTGCGGTAGCTAAATGCATGATTGGCTGCAGTCGCTAGAAGTTGTCTATTGCGTGTGCCTACTCGCGGCTAAACGTGGCGGCGGGAATCCACATAAGCCTCACCTGGTCGGCGCTCAAGCGCACTCATAGGCAGGGCAATCTTGTACCCGTCACCTTGCAGCGCATGCTGTCTGTCGTGGTCGCAGCTGGCTTGAACACCTGCACTCCAGCTCACGCAGGCAAACCATTCGTCGGGAAATATGCCTCTGCGACCACCTTGCCGTTCCATTTTCCGATCTGCTGACTTGCCTGTTTTTGCTTACAAATCGCCGCTATTTGCGGTGATTTTTCTTGGATTTTCAGTATTTTCATTCTCACAAAAATCACATCAGGCACTGACAGTGCTTGTGGGTGGGGGATTGTCAGATATTCAATTTGAACTAAATATTCAAAATGACAAACAGTTCAATTTTGCAGCTGAGTGCCTCCGGATATTACCCAGTCAGAGCAGGAGAAAAATCGTGGCAGACGACAAGCAAGATCAGCCCCAGGAAGAGGGTGGCGTTTCTCGGCGGAGTTTTCTGGGTATTGCGGGGGTGGCCCTGGCCGCGTCAGTGCTACCGCCCGCTGCGCAGGCCAGTAGCACAGCCGCTACACGCCCCAGGGCAACGCCTGTTGCAGGCAAGCGTACGGGTAGTCCAAATCTGCTGTTCATCTTCACCGACCAGGAGCGGTTTTCGCGAACGCTTCACGAGGATCTGGCACTCAGTGCGCATCAGCGCCTGATGGACAGTGGAACCACGTTTAATAACCACTATTGCCCGGCGGTCATGTGTACGAGTTCGCGTGCGGTGCTGCTAACCGGTTTACAGACAGCGGACAACGGCATGTTTGAGAACGTCGACATGCCCTACGTCAAGCCGCTTTCCACCAGCACACCGACCATCGGCCATATGCTGCGCAAGCAGGGTTACTACACCGCCTACAAGGGCAAGTGGCACCTGAATCGCGCGTTCGAAACCGCTGCTCCTGAACGGTTATTCACTCATGAGATGGAGGCTTACGGTTTTTCGGATTTCATCTGGCCTGGTGATGTGCTGACCCACACCCTGGGCGGTTACAAGAACGACCACATGATCGCCGGCAGCGCGATTTCCTGGCTGCGCGGCACTGGCAAAGAACTGGCTGATGCAGGCAAGCCCTGGTCGTTATTCGTCAGCCTGGTGAATCCTCACGACATCATGTACTTCAATACCGATCAGGCCGCCGAGCAGGTGCAGGACAATGGACGGCTGATGATGCAGTCCTCCCGTGCGCCCAAGCACCCTATGTACGAAAAACAGTGGTCACTGCCATTGGCTGCGACGCGCTATCAAGGTTTTGATGATCCTGCCCGGCCCAAGGCGCATGCCGAGTTTGATCGGGCCTGGGGTTACACCCTCGGCCGTATCCCCAACGAAGATGCACGCTGGCGGCGCTTCAATGACTTCTACTACAACTCGCTGGTGTCGGTGGATGGTCAGCTCAATCGTATTCTTGACGAACTGGATCAGCTCGGGCTGGACCAGAACACCATCGTCGTTTTCACCGCGGATCATGGCGAGATGGGCGGGGCTCACGGCCTGCGTGGCAAGGGACCATTCGCTTATGAAGAGTCCATCCATGTACCGATGATCATCCGTCATCCGGACGTGCAGGGTGGCCAGCATTGCTCGTCGTTGACCAGCCACCTTGATCTGGTTCCGTCGATTCTGTCCATGTGTGGCGTCGAGGCGGGCAAGGTCGCCGATATTGCCGGCCGCGAGCTGCCAGGGCGCGACATCTCGCGTGCATTGAATAATGTCAAAGCCAGCGGCCTGCATACGGTGCGTGAGCAGATCCTCTTCACCTACAGCGGCATTGCAACCAACGACAGCGAGCTGACACGCATCATCTCTGAAGGTCGTGCACGTGGCGTACCGCCCAAGGTAGCCGTCCAGGAGGCCGGCTACAGGCCCAACTTGAAGAAACGCGGCAGCCTGCGTTCTATGTATGACGGCCGCTACAAGTTCACGCGCTACTTCGCCCCCGTCGAGCGCAACACGCCACAAACGCTGAAAGAACTCACGCATTGGAATGATCTGGAGCTGTTCGACTTGCACGCTGATCCGCTGGAAAAAACCAATCTGGCGGGCGCGGCAGACAGTGATCTGTTGCTTTCGCTCAATAGCAAACTCAACAGCGTGATGGCGGCCGAATTCGGCGCCGACGATGGCCGTGAAATGCCCGATTTCAAGGGCATCGACTGGGCCGTCTCCAGTATCGACCTGTGATATCGCCGGAGTAATCAGATCATGCACGCATACCAAGTACTTACCCTGTCTGCCCTGATGGTGGGCCAAGCAATACTCGGCGGTGTTGTTCAGGCCGCAGAACCTGCCGATGCCGATAGTTGGGCGGTGAAAATTACCCCTTATCTCTGGACAACCCGGATGCACGGCAGCACCCAGATACGTGATTTACCCGAGGCTCAGGTGGACATGAGTTTCTCCGACATCCTACACACGCTGGATGCCGGTTTTATGGGGGCCATGGAGTTCCAGAAAGGGCGCTGGGGCATTCTGGTCGACAGCATGTACATGAAAACGTCCGACTCGGTCAGCGTCGCCTCGCCTGGCGGCGGTGCCAGGGTTGATGCCGACATGACCACCAGTCAAACCATGTTCTCTAGTGCGCTGGCGTACAGATGGATAGACTCGCCGGTTGTTTCGGACGCATTTATCGGTGTTCGCTACAACCGTATCAAGGCATCCCTGGATCTGGATGCCTCTGTGTTTGGCGCTACGGCCTCTCGGGACCATGCCAAGAGCGTCGATTGGGTCGAGCCTTTTATCGGTTTGCGTGGACGGACACCCCTCAGTCAAGACGTGGCGATGGTTGCCAGTGCCGATGTGGGCGGTTTTGGTATGGGCTCCGATCTCACCACTCAGGCATCCCTGGGGCTCTCTTGGACGCTGAGCGAGCATTTCGATGCGGAACTGGGTTTTCGCTACATGAAGATTGACTACGACAAGGGCAATCTCGTCTATGACATGGAAAACGAAGGCCCCTATTTGGGCATGTCTTATCACTTCTAGGAGGCAGTCTATGCATCAGGTGGAGCGTGCCTGATCACCGCACCAAGGTTGGCGCCGAACGTCGTCAGCGTAGCCGTCGTAAGTTGGTTCTCACCGCATTTCGCTTGTTGGCAGAACGGGGCGTGGATGAGCCGATCATCGATCTGGTGATCAAGCAGGCTGGGCTGTCGCGGGGGACCTTCTACAACCACTTTCGCTCCGAACGGGAGTTGTTCCTGGCAGTGGCTGCAGAGGCGAGCGTCGAGATCATCGGCTCGGTCGACCCGATCGTACTGCGCCATGAAAACCCTGCGGTGCGTATCGCCTGTGGCGTGACGCTGTGCGTGAAGTTAGCGCGGCGCTATCCGGTCATCGCCGGGTTTCTGGCTAAGGGCGGGGCACAGGCAGTGTTCGCCGGTGGCAGTGCCATGCAAGTGATTGGCCGCGAGGTGTTGATTGGCCGTGAACGAGGCCTGTTCACCGTACCCGATACGGGATTGGCGATCGACCTGGTGCTTGGACCTGTGCTCTGTACCTTCAGCACCATGCTGCAGAGGGAGATTGACGCGGAGTACATCCGGGCACTGGTCACAAGCATCCTGCTGGCGCTGGGCTTGGATCCGCAACAGGCTGAACAGGTTTGTCAGATCGACTTTGGCGAACCACAGCCGGCAGAGGATTCGATTATTCGGGAGCTGTAGTTAGCTCCTTGTTGTTGGCAACTCTTGATTCAACGAAATGAGAGGCGCGGCTGCGGCAATGCGCCGGCTTGCCTGCGCCTCTTAAATGACACATCCACCCCCAGAGGAACCTTCGCATGAAACCGATTCGTACGTTATTCACCTTAGCCTTGGCCGCTGGTGTGGCTCTGAGCGGCTGCACCAGCAAGACCGTCAGTCAGAATCAGTACTCGGGTTTTCTATCCAGCTATGACGGACTGGAGAAGACCCGCTCCGCCTCTGGCGTACCCGTCATGCGCTGGGTCGATCCCGGCTTTGACCTCACGCACTACGACAGCCTGGTGGTGCAGCCGCTGAATTTCTATCCGCAACCTAAGCCTGATGCCAGGGTTGATCAGCAAACCCTTAACGCCGTCTTGGCCCAAGCCAACCAGCAGATGGCGAGTGCGCTTGGTCAGCGTCTGGCGCTGGTCAGACCTGAACAAGCCGGGCCACGCACCCTGATTTTCCGTGGAGCCATCACTGGTGTTGCGGCAGAAAACCAAGGCCTGCGTCCCTACGAAATATTGCCCATCGCACTGGTGCTGGGTAGCGCCATGGTGGCTACGGGCGAGCGCGACCAGAACACCGAGTTGTTCCTCGAAGGTGAGTTGGTGGAGAACACATCGGGCAAGTCAGTACTTCGCCTTGTGCGTAAGGGGTTTGGTAAGACTCTGAGCAATAACAGCCAGAAGGTCACAGCAGCCGACTTGGCTCCGGTCATTGATCAGCTCACCAAAGACGCGCTGCAATTTCACGTGAGCAAAACCGCACAGTAAGTGATCAACACAGTTGCAGTCTTGATTCTATGTAAGGCTGCAACTGTTTTAGCTGTTACGGGACTGCAGATGATTCGTCTCCGCTCATGTAAGCCCCACTGAGTGTGCACGTCTGGCTGTTAACCTCCCCTCACTGAATATCTCCCTGAAGCCCAGGCTCGGTGCGTACCTATCGCTGGTCGCCAGAATTTGCCATACACAGCGTGGCTCGACAGAATCGCGCCCCAATTCGGCCAGCGGGTCGAATGCCGATGCTGAAAAGGGGCGGGAGTTGAACGAGCAGACATTGTCGATGCGCCTGGAGCGTGTAGCGGCGCATGTGCCGGCTGGGGCGCGTTTGGCTGATATTGGCTCGGATCACGCCTATCTGCCGGTAGCCTTGATGCGCCGTGGGCACATCGAGGCTGCGGTGGCGGGAGAGGTGGCCGTGACGCCGTTTTATGCGGCTGAGCGCAGCGTGCGCGAGAATGACTTTGCCCAACAGATCAGCGTGCGTCTGGCCGATGGCCTGGAGGCGATCGAGCCGGGCGACGCCATCACGGCGATCAGTATCTGCGGGATGGGCGGCGAGCGGATTCGTGACATCCTCGACAGCGGCAAGGCGCGCCTGACGGGCCAGGAGCGGTTGATCCTGCAACCCAACGGCGGTGAACAGCCGCTGCGCCAATGGCTGATGGACAATGGTTACCGCATCCTCTGTGAGGAGGTGCTGCGGGAAAACCGCTTTGCCTACGAAATCATCGTCGCCGAACGCTCTGGCCCGGTGCTGTACAGCGCCGAGGAACTGTACTTTGGCCCGTTGCAGATGCAGGCGCGCAGCCCGGCATTCCTGGCCAAATGGCAACGTCTGTTGCGTCTGAAGCAGCAGACCCTGGCTGACTTTGCCCAGGCTCGGCAGGCGGTGCCTGAGGCGAAAGTGCAGCAACTCACTCAGCAGACGCAGTGGATTATGGCGTTGCTGGCGTAAGCCGGATTAATGCCGCAGCGCGCCGCCACAAAGAAGTTGTCCCTTTGCAGGCGCATGCGGCCAACACTGAATACAATCTGCTCACCATCACACCAGGCCATGAATATGGCTGCACCGAACAAGGACCTCGCCAGCATGGCTTCCTCAGACAAACAGCAAAAACGCGCCCAACGGGCGAAAGCCAAGGCCAAGCAGAACCGCATGGGCAAGTCCAAGGCCAATGTGCTGCACCCGGTGTTGGCTAATCCGCTGATCAATGAGCCATTCGACGATGTTGAAATCGACCTGAGTACCTTCGATTTCAAAGACATCGAGGAAAACGGCTTCGACCCCGCGCATTTCGATGACCTGTTCCAGGCGATGAAGATGGCTGAAGGCATCAGCCTGCTGGCGATGTGCCTGGTGTTTCTGCAATACCCGGTACTGGAGCTGGTGGTTGCCGAAGAGGCAGAAGATGCGGCAACCGACTTTATGATGGGCCTGCTGATCGTTTATCGCGGGATGTTCCACGATGAAGACGAGGACGCTGCGGTGATCTGGATCGGCAGTGACGCCTTCCAGAACGCCTACAACGAAGCCTCGCTGATCCTGCAGAAAAAGAACGCGCGCAGCGGCACCCGTCCAGAGTACAACCGTTAGGTGGTTGGCACTGTTCCGCCATCGATCACAAATTCACTGCCGGTGATGGAAGCCGCGCGAGGCGAGGCCAGGAAGGCAATCAGCTCGGCGACCTCAGCAGGTTTGGATGGCCGGCCCAGCGGAATACCGCCGAGGGCATCCATGATGATGCGTTTGCCGCCGGCGTAGTCGGTACCGGCTTCCTGCGCCAGGCGCTCAGCCAGGGCCACCGATGCCTCGGTCTCGATCCAGCCTGGTGACACCCGTACAACACGCACGCCTTGTGGCGAGACTTCTTTCGACAGGCTTTTGCTGTAGGTCGACAGCGCGGCCTTGGCCGCTGCGTAAGCCGTGGTGGCTTCGGGCAAGGGCAGGCGGTTCTGAATCGAGGTTACATGGATGATGACCCCGCTCTGGCGCTGCAGCATCGCCGGGAGCAGGGCGCGGTCCAGGCGCACGGCCGGCAGCAGGTTAAGGTCGAGTTCGCGTTGCCACTGCGTGTCGTCCAGTACCGCAAAGCCGCCGCTGGGTGCCGATGAACCGCCCAGGACGTGGACGATGATGTCCACATCGCCCAGCCGTTGTTTGGCTGCGGCTACCAGTGTTGCGCAGCCTTCAGCGGTAGAGAGGTCGGCCTGCACGAACAGCTCAGCCGGTAGATCGCTGCTGGCCTGCCGGGCGGAAGTCAGCACCTGTGCCCCCTCGGCAAGCAACAGTTCGACCAGTGCGCGACCGACGCCTTTGGTGCCGCCGGTAACCAGCACGCGTTTACTGCTCAGGTCGAGGTTCATGGTGCGATCTCCAGTGAGCGGATCTGGCCGTCCTGCAGCCGGAACAGATGATTCAGCTGCAGCGGGCTGCCAGGAAAGTTACCGACCAACCGCGCCGTGACGCTTAGCGAATCGTCATTCTGCGTCGCCGTCAGCGGCTCGACGCTGTAGGTGAAGGCCTGGCGGGCGTCCTGTTGCCAGGCTGCGATGGCGGCAATGCCCTGATGCGTGCGGTTCTCGTCGGTCACGCTGGCGTCCGCGCAGAAACAGGCAGCAAGGCGCGAGATGTCGCCGCCATTGCTGACAGCAAAGTAGGTCTGAACGGCGTCAGGCAGGTGCAGGTTCATGGCCTGATCTCCTCTCACAGTGGGTTGGGGTTACGACTGTGATCTTGCCGCTCGCTTGATAGTTTGCTCAACTGGGATAGAGGTTAATAACCTATCCCGAATATCAGGACAATTGCATGGCAGATTCGCGCCTTGGTCTCAATGAGCTGGAAGCGGTACTGGCCGTGGCACGCCGGGCATCGTTCCGCCAGGCAGCCATCGACCTGGATGTTTCGACCACGGCGTTGAGCAATACCATTGCCAAGCTGGAGGCGAGCCTCGAAACGCGGCTGTTCAATCGCACCACCCGCAGCGTGTCGCTGACTGAGGCGGGGGCGATGTACCTGGAGCAGGTCGGCCCGGCGTTGCAGGACGTACGTGCAGCACTGGAAGCGGTGCGTTCGCACAATGCTGGGCCGTCGGGTGTGTTGCGCATCAATGCCTTCGCCAGTGCCGCCCGCGCCACGCTGCTGCCGCTGGTGTTGGCGTTTTTGCAGCGTTACCCGAAGGTGCATATCGACCTGGTGACCGAAGGCCGCCTGGTGGACATCGTCGCCGACGGCTTCGATCTTGGCGTACGTGCTGAGAGTCTGGTGCCCAGCGACATGATCGTGATTCCAATCGGCCTGCCACAACGCTACGCCGTGGTCGGCTCGCCCGCGTATTTCGCCCAGCATGGCCGGCCGCTTAGCCCAGCGGACCTGCTCACGCATCAGTGCATGCGCATCCGTCTACCCAATGGGGCGATCTACCCCTGGCATTTTGAACGCGCGGGAGAGGTGATCCGGCTTGATGTGAACGGCCAGCTCACCCTGGATGAATCGAGTGTCGCCAAGGCGGTGGTGCAGGCAGGCGTGGGGCTGGGCTTTTTTATGCAGCAGGACGTGCAGGCTGAACTCGACGCCGGACAGTTCGAGCGGGTGCTGGAAGAGTGGACACCGCCCCGTGACAACCTGTGCCTGTACTACCCGAACCGGCGCAACCCCTCCGCCGCGCTCAAGGCATTCACTGCGTTGGCGCGAGGCAACTTACCCAGCAAAGACCCATCGGCATAATTCCCCGGTTGGCTGCAGCTACCCGCTGGTAGGCGGCTGTACGCAAACGCTACGCTGAGACCAGTTCGGTCATTCTTTCAGTCAGTCTTGTTGGGCGGTGAGTGTGGACAGGTTTCAGGAGATGAAGGTGCTGCTGGCTGTTGCCGAGGCGGAAAGCTTTGCCGGTGGCGCCAAGCTGGTGGGCATGTCGCCACCCAGCGTGACCCGGGTGATTGCCGGTTTGGAGAAACGTCTGGGGACGCTGTTGCTGGCGCGCAGCACCCGTAGCTTGCGCCTGACCGAAGCTGGGCGGCGCTATGTGGCGGACTGCAAGCGCATCCTGCTGGAGCTGGAAGAAGCCGAAGAGTTGGCCACCGGCAGCAGCATCCGCGCACGGGGCAACCTGACCGTGACGGCGCCGGTGATGTTCGGCGAGTTGTATCTGATTCCGCTGATTACCGAGTACCTGTCGGCGCACCCGCAGGTGACGATCAATGCGCTGCTGGTGGATCGCCTGGTGAATATGGTGGAGGAGGGCGTGGACGTCGCCATCCGCATCGGTCAGTTGCCGGAAACCGGCCTGCAGGCCATCAAGGTTGGGCAGATTCGCCCGGTTATCTGCGCCGCACCGGCCTTTCTCGAACGCTTTGGTCGGCCGCAGGAGCCCAAGGACGTGCTGGCGGCGCCCATCGTGATGTCCTCAGCCAGCAACCTGCTCACCGACTGGCAATTCAACCTGGGCACCAGCTCTCTGACCCTGCATCCCAAACCGCGTCTGCTGGTGAGTTCCAACCAGGCGGCGATCAATGCGGCGCGACTGGGCTGGGGGCTGACGCGGGTGTTGTCGTATCAGGTAGCTGAGCTGGTCGCCAAGGGTGAGCTGGAGATCATCCTCGATCCGTTTGAAGCGCCGGCACTGCCGGTGCATGTGCTCTATCAAGGTGGCGCACGGGTCCCTGCCAGGGTACGCACTTTTATCGATTTCTGTGCCAGTCGGTTCCTGCAGGACCCGGCGCTGCAAAAGGCCGGGAGCCTCTAGCGCATGAGCCGCTACCGGCAGATGCAGGTGTTCGCCGCCGTGGCGCAAACCGGCAGCCTGGCTGCGGCCGCGCGCCAGCTTGAGCAGTCGCCCGCGGCTGTCATGCGCCGCATCGCTGCACTGGAAGCACGGCTGAACAACTGCTTGCTTATTCGCGGGCCGCGCGGCGTCGAGCTAAGCCCGGCGGGCGAGCAGTTTGCCGTCAGTTGTCGGCAGATTCTTGAGCAAACCGCTGTTGCTGAACGCTCCGCGGCCGGTCTGCATGCGAACCCTGCCGGACAGCTGATCCTGTCGTTACCGCAACTGATGGACCAGCAGGTCTTTATGCCCATCGCCCTCGACTATCTGGCCGCCTTCCCTGATGTGCAACTGACCACCCGAACCAGCGCAGGCGTGCCCAAACTGCTTGAGGAAAACATTGATGTTGCCCTGGTGGTGGGCCAACTGCCGAACTCCTCAGGGTTTGCCATGCCGCTGGGCACGGTGCGCTCGGTGGTCTGTGCGTCTCCCGCCTACCTGGCGGCCTGGGGGCGGCCGCATACACCGGATGACCTGAAAAGGCACCGCAGTGTGTTGACCACGGCCACCGATCAGCAAAGCGAATGGCGTTTTCGCAGTGAGCGTTCCAGCCGTCTGGTCAGGCCTGCCCCTGTGCTCACCTGTACGACCCAGCGTGCTGCCATCCAGGCTGCGATCCTCGGCTTGGGCCTGATTCGCTGCATGAGTTATGAGGCGCACCACGAATTGCAGAGCGGCTTGCTTGAACCGGTGTTGAGCGACTTTGCCAGCCAGCCCCTGCCTGCACAGCTGATCTACCGCGATGGTCGGCGGGCTGAGGCACGGGTGCGCACCTTTATCGACTTCGCCACGCCCAGGCTGCGTGCTCACCCGGCGTTTCTTGGCGCATAACTGAGCGGCAGTCGTGCCTATGTGCAGGTGCATTCTTTTATAAAACGAAATTATGCATTGCTTCGTATGGGGATTCTGCTCAGTCCTGAGTGGGCGCAGCATAAACCTACCAGCGCAAGAGTCGCCGACTCGGTTGGCAGCGCGCTGACTTCCCTGACCCAATACGGAGCCGCACCATGTCTCAGCCAGCCATCAAACTCTATCGCCATCCGCTGTCCGGCCACGCCCATCGCGTTGAGCTGCTGCTCTCATTGTTAAAACTGCCCACCGAGCTGGTGTTTGTTGACCTGGCCAACGGGGCACACAAGAAGCCTGAGTTCCTCGCCATCAACGCTTTCGGGCAAGTGCCGGTGATTGATGACAACGGCACCCTCCTCAGCGACTCCAACGCCATTCTGGTTTATCTGGCCAAGAAGTACGGCAACGGTAGCTGGCTGGCTGAAGAGCCCCTTGCTGCTGCGCGCATTCAACGCTGGCTGTCGGTAGCCGCGGGCCAGCTGGCTTACGGCCCGGCATCGGCTCGGTTGATCACCGTGTTCGGCGCCCCCTTGAATGCCGAGGATGTGATCGCTCGCTCCCATGCCTTGCTCAAGGTGATGGACAGCGAACTGGCCGCCACACCTTTCCTGGCGGGTAACAGCGCGACCATCGCCGATGTCGCCAACTACACCTATATCGCCCATGCCCCGGAAGGCAATGTGTCGCTGCAGGCCTACCCGAACGTGCGTGCCTGGCTGGAGCGGATCGAAGCCTTGCCCGGTTTTGTACCGATGCAACGCACCGCTGCCGGCCTGCAGGCCAACTGAGACCGTCATAGGCTGCCGGGGGCTCGGCAGCCCTTTTGAGGAGCGCACAGCATGGATCATCTGCCCAAACACCGCCGCTCGCCCTGGCATGCCGGGGAAAAAACGCTCCAGAACATTTACAGCGTCGCCGAACGCATGGAGGTGATTGGGCAGAAGGTCATCCGCGATTACATGCCTGATCAGCACCGCGAGTTCTACCAGCAACTGCCGTTTATGGTTGTCGGTGCGGTCGATGCGCAGCAGCGGCCCTGGGCGACCCTGCTGGAGGGGCCGGAAGGCTTCGTCACCTCGCCTGATCCGCAGCAGTTGCTCCTGGCCGTACAGCCTGATGCGCAGGACCCGGCTGCTAGCGGCCTGCAAGCGGGTCAGGCGATTGGCTTGCTCGGCATCGAGCTGCATACGCGTCGGCGCAACCGCATTAACGGGGTGATCCAGCAGGTGGCTGCCGACGGCCTGAGCGTGGCGGTCGAGCACTCTTATGGCAACTGCCCCAAGTACATCCAGGCACGCGCTTACACGCGCTCATCGGAGCCGTTGCTGCAGCGCACCGCGCGCGAGAACTTCAGCGAACTGAATGACCGCACCACCGCGATGATCCGTGAGGCCGATACCTTTTTTATCGCCAGCTACTTCGACCATGACGCGAGCAATCGCTCGGTCGACGTCTCGCACCGGGGTGGCCGCGCCGGTTTTGTCAAAGTCGAAGGCAACCGGCTGACCATCCCCGATTACGCCGGCAACCTGTTCTTCAACACCTTGGGCAACCTGCAGGCCAATCCGGTTGCGGGGCTGCTGTTTGTCGATTTCGCCACGGGCGACATGCTGCAACTCACTGGCCGCACCGAGCTGATTCTCGACAGCCCGATGATCCACGCCTTTGAAAGTGCCGAGCGCTTGTGGACCTTCGAGGTTGAGCAGGCCGTGCTGCGCCCGGCGGCAACCGCCTTGCGCTGGACTTTTCACGATTACGCACCGACCAGCCTGGCCACCGGCACCTGGGCAGAGGCGGACGCGAAACTGCGGCAGAGCGAGCAACGCCGGCAGTGGCAGCAATGGCGCGTGACCCAGGTGCAGCAGGAGAGCCAGGACATTCGCTCGTTTTATCTCCAGCCGCTGGATAACGCGGCGGTGGCATTCACTCCTGGGCAGCATATGCCGCTACGCCTGCAAACAGCTGATGCTGAGGCCCCGCTGATCCGTACCTACAGCGTCTCCAGCGCACCGTCCGATGGGCATATCCGCATCAGCGTCAAAGCCCAGGGACCGGCTTCGCAGCATCTGCACCAGCAGGTGCAGGTGGGTGATGTACTGGACGTTCGTCCGCCCATGGGCAGCTTCACATTGATCGAGGAAACCGAGCGTCCGGTGGTGTTGATCGCCGCTGGGGTCGGCATTACGCCTTTGCTCTCGATGTTCCGCGAGCTGGCTGCGCAGAACAGTCAGCAACAGCGGCAACGCTCTGTGCACCTGTTTCAAAGTGCCCGAACCCTGGCGGACCTGCCATTTCAGGCCGAACTCAAGGCTCTGCAACAGCGCGATGCCGAGCACCTGCATATCCACCGCGCGCTCAGTAGCTCAGGCACTGAGGCGGTTGTGGGGAGGGACTTTGAGATCACCGGCCGCCTCAACTTCGCCCAGGTCAAGGCGCGGTTGCCGCTGGATGACTACGACTTTTACCTGTGCGGCCCCGGCGGCTTTTTGCAGGCCATGTACGACGGGCTGCGAGCGCTGAACATCCCGGATGAGCGCATCCATGCCGAGGCATTTGGCCCTTCGACACTGCAACGCCTGACGCCCGAACCGCTTGCCGCCCCCGTGCAGCTGCCCGCCGCCAGCGCCCCAGTACCGGTCTATTTCGCCTCATCAGCGAAGGAAGCGCGTTGGGCGCCAGGCAGTGGCAGCCTGCTGGAACTGGCCGAGAGCCGTGGCCTGAGCCCGGACTTCAGCTGCCGGGGTGGCTCGTGCGGCACCTGCAAAACGCGGCTGGTCAGCGGCCACGTGCATTACCCCAATCCACCGGCGCAACTGCCCGAGGGTGACAGCGTATTGATCTGCTGCGCCGTACCGGCAGCGCTGGACGGCGCGATCCAACCCCTGGTGCTTGATCTCTAGTGAGGTGCTGCGACATGAACCGCGAAACAGTAGAGCGCTACGACGCACCCGACACATCGAGTGAAACGCCAGGGCATTGGGAGGTGAGTTATTTACTGCCGCAGTTGCTGCCTGGTTCTGAGTACCCAAGCCACGACATCAATGCGGCGCTGCTGCGAGTGTTGAAGCGGCTGTTTGCTGCCTTACGGCCACACCGTTTTGCGCCACCCGTTACGCCATCCCTTAGCCCATAGAGGAGCCACCGTAATGTCTATCGTTGAAGTCCGCCAACCTATTCCACCCTTTACCCGCGAGTCGGCCCTGCTAAAAGTCCGCCTCGCCGAAGATGGCTGGAACAGCCGTGATGCCGCCAAAGTGGCTATGGCGTATACCCCGGACACCCAATGGCGCAACCGCGCCGAATTCGTCACCAGCCGTGCCGAGGCCCAGGCGTTTTTAGAACGCAAATGGCGCAAGGAGCTGGAGTACCGCTTGATCAAGGAGTTATGGGCGTTTACCGATAACCGCATCGCCGTGCGCTATGCCTACGAATGGCACGATGACTCGGGCAACTGGTTTCGCTCCTACGGCAACGAGAACTGGGAGTTCGCCGAAAACGGCCTGATGGCGCATCGTTTTGCCTGCATCAACGACCTGCCGATCCAGGAGTCCGAGCGCAAATTTCACTGGCCACTGGGTCGCCGCCCTGACGACCATCCGGGGCTTTCGCAGCTGGGGCTTTAACGTCAGTCAGGTTGTGTGGTTTGAAGAGCAACAGCCAGAGCGCTGCGTGGCAGCTGAAGAGGGTGGTCAGTGCAGCGAGAGACCGCCTGCTGGTGAGCAGCAGGCGGCCAAAGCGGATGCCAGAAGCATCCGCAGGGGTTTGTTTACACCAGGGCTTGGCGAGCCACTCCGCGTGGCAAGCGCTGTTTGCCAGGCAGTTGCTCCAGGCGTTTCTGCCATTCGGCGCGAGGGCTCAGGGCGGTGTTGGCTTGGGCTGTTTCAGCTGCAGCCTGGCTCGCTTTGGCGGCCTTCGCGGCGGCTCTCAGTTCAGCCAGGCTGGGGGTTTTACGGATAGGCTCAGCGCTGCCCTTTTCCACGCTGCGCAGGCAGAGTTTGCAGGAAACCTGCGTTACATCCTGGGTGCTGCTCAGGTTCGAACCTGTGCGTCCGCATGCGATATTGTCCGGGGCAGCGGAGTAGTGAATGGCCAACGTGTTGTCTCCTGCATTTTTGGGGCGCGGGATTCTACACGGTTCGCTGGCCAGGTCACGCGGCTTGGGTGAATACATGAGCGCGCCTGTCCGCATAACTGCTTATGGCGCTCTGCCAGGCTGCTTGCGCGTGCGCAAAGCAGCCTGGCTTACAGGCGATTGACGGCCGACTTAGCCACGCGCCGGCGTGGCCAGCCCCTTGATCACCGCTGGGCGGGCAATAAAGGCCTGCAGCACGCGCTGCACATTGCTGAACCGCTCGAACTCCACCAGCTCGCCAGCCTCGTAGAAGCCCACCAGGTTTCTCACCCAGGGGAACACGGCGATATCGGCGATGCTGTAGTCCTCGCCCATGATCCAGCTGCGGCCTTGCAGGCGCTGCTCCAGCACGCCCAGCAGGCGCTGGGATTCCGCCACGTAACGGTCGCGCGGGCGTTTGTCCGGGTAGTCCTTGCCGGCGAACTTATGGAAGAAGCCCAGCTGGCCGAACATCGGGCCAACACCGCCCATCTGCCACATCAGCCACTGCAGGGTTTCATAACGTGTGGCGGCATCCTCGGCCAGCAGTTGGCCGCTTTTCTCTGCCAGGTAGATCAGAATCGCGCCGGACTCGAATAACGCCAGCGGTTTGCCGCCTGGGCCGTTGGGGTCGAGGATCGCCGGGATCTTGTTGTTGGGGTTGAGCGATAGGAATTCGCTGCTGAGCTGGTCATTGCTGTCGAAGCTGACCAGGTGTGCTTCATAGGGCAGAGCGATCTCTTCCAGCATGATCGAGGCCTTGACGCCGTTGGGCGTGGGCAGTGAGTACAACTGCAGGCGTTCGGGGTGCTGGGCGGGCCATTTATGGGTGATGGGGAAGCGCGAAAGGTCGCTCATGTGGGCTCCGTATCTGGATGAAAGAGAGGTGCGAGGCATCAGACCATGCCCGGCAATCTGAACAAAATCGATTGTTTCGTTAATGCTCATTGCTCTGGGCAATGGTGAGCAGTTCCCTGGGTGCGAGCGAGTCCGGTATGGTGCGAGTTTTCCGCCACCTTGTACGGAGTTTCTCGATATGAGCCTGCACGGCGAATACGACAGTCAGAATATCTTTGCCCAGATCATTCGCGGTGAGGCCCCTTGCTACAAACTCTACGAAGATGAGGATGTGCTGGCCTTCCTCGATGTTTTTCCGCAGTCATTCGGTCATACCCTGGTGATTCCCAAGCGCTCGGCGGCGCGCAATATTCTGGAAATTGATGCCGACAGCCTGAGCAAGGTGATGGCCGTGGTGCAGAAACTGACCGGAGTGATCGTCGACGAGCTGGAGCCAGCCGGGGTGCAGGTGGCGCAGTTCAACGGCGCGCCAGCCGGGCAGACGGTGTTTCACATCCATATGCATATCGTGCCGCGCTATGCCGGTGAGAAGCTCAGCGTACACGCCGGTGGCAAGGCTGAACCGCAAGAGTTGGCGGCCTTGCAGGCGCGTCTGCTGAAACGTATCGCGGGCTGAAAACCGTGCACAACGCGACTTGAGGTCGGCTGCGGCTGCGGCAATACTCAAGCGCGTTTTCCTTGCTGTTCCTTGCGCCCATGGAGGGCTCCCATGCGATTGATTGGTGCCGTTTTACCGCTGTTGCTGTTGGCCGGCTGTTCGTCCTGGAAGGCTGCGCCTGAACATATCAAGCCTGTGCCGGCGGATCGTCTGCTGGGCTATCAGCAGCCACTGGAGCAGGGCGGGCAGTTATCGGTGAGCCGCGATTTTGGCGGTATGGGCGCGGGCTGCTATGTGGCCGTTCTGGTGGATCGCAAAGTGGCTGCGCGCATTGGCGTGGGAGAGCTGGTCCGCTTCCAGGTGCCGGCCGGCACCCGCGTGCTGAGCATTGGTATCGACGAGATGGACGACACCCTGTGCGGCATGGGTCGCCTGCGCCGCGAGCTGGCGGTAAAGGTTCAGCCGGGTACGCAGCAGGACTTCCGCATCGTCAGCGACAACCGCAAGGGTTTCGACATTCTGCCGGTGACTCAGTAACCCTCAATTAGCCGGTGTTCTTTCAGGTACCGGCTACTTCTGCCACCTGCGGCGCCCATCGCCCCGCTGGGATAACCTTCTGTTCTGATGTGCGCTGGCGCGCAGACTGACGGCAATCTGCTGCTGCGGATGGCGGCGCGCACAAACGGTACAGGTAGAATCCGCGCGGTTAATTAACGGAGACGGTCCGTGAAGGGATTGCCGATTGCCATTGTTGGGGCCGGTACGGCGGGGTTGGCCACGGCGTTGTTCCTCGCCCGTCAGGGGTTCAGCGTACGCTTGCTGGAACGGGTGCCGCAGCTGCAGCCGGTCGGTGCTGGGGTGTTGTTGCAACCCTCGGGGCTGGCGGTGCTGCAGCAGTTGGGGCTGTTTGCCGAGTGCAGCGGCCTGGGCGCTCCTGTCAGTCGTTTGTACGGCACCTCGGCTACTGGCCGGGTGATTCTCGATACCCGTTACGCGCACTGGCAGCCCGGCAGTTTCGGCATGGGTATTCACCGCAGCGTATTGCTCACAGCCTTGCTCAACGCGGCGCGGCAGGCGGGTGTGCAGATTGAAACCGGCGTGCATATCAGCCGCTTCAGCCAACACGGCAACCATGTGCAGCTGTATGGCCTGGACGAACAGGGCGTCGAGCAGCCATTCGGCGAGTTTGCCGCGCTGGTGCTGGCTGACGGCGTGCGTTCGGCCCTGCGCGGGCAGATGCAGGTCAAGCAGTGGTTGCAACCTTATCCCTGGGGCGCGCTGTGGAGCATTGTGCCGACCCCGGCTTCGTCGCCAAACGCGCCGGATGCCACGGACCTGCGCCAGTGGTATCGCGACTGCGCGCAGATGTTCGGCATCATGCCCACCGGGCGTACTCACGATAATCGCGAGCAGCCTCTGAGCAGTCTGTTCTGGAGCTTGCCGGTGGCGCAGTTCGGCGCCTGGCGTGAAGCCGGTTTGGCCGCCTGGAAAACCCAGGTGCTGCAACTGGCCGGCAGCGCTGCTGAACCCTTTGTTGCGCTGATTGAGCATCCTGAACAACTGAGCCAGGCGGTGTATGCCGATGTGCGCATGCAGCAGTGGCACGACGGCCGAGTGATCGCCATCGGCGACTGTGCCCACGCCATGAGTCCGCAGCTCGGCCAGGGCGCGAATATGGCCCTGGTGGATGCGGCGGCTTTATCGGCGGCCGTCACCACACAGCGCACGCCAAGCGACTGCGACTGGTCAGCGGTATTCGCCGCCTACGCCAGCAGCCGGCGTGATCACCTGCGTTATTACCGCCAAGCCAGCCGCTTGCTCACTCCGCTGTTCCAGTCCCACAGCCGCAGCCTGGCCTGGTTGCGTGACACTGTGTTGCTGCTGGCGCGGCACAATCCATTTGGCCGTGCGCATGCGGTCAGCACCCTGGTGGGTGGACGCAGTGGTTGGCTGCTGAGCGATGCCGAACGGCCTTTGCAGGTCTGGAATGGCCAACCTGAGGAGCAAGGGTTAGATGAACGTGCGACCTCCGCAAATACTGCGCAGCTGTCGGTTACCTGAGCCCTATGTGGCAGGCTCGCGAGTGCTGCGCGCTTTGTTAATCTGCTCACCCATTTCAATGTGTTGCGAGGGATCGCCGTGTCGTTCCGTGTTGTGCTGAGTGGCCAGACTTTGCCCGGCTTTACGCCTGAGCAGATTGCTGAGCATCTACAGACGCAGTTGAAATTCTCCGAAGCCCAGGTGAAGGCCCTGTTGCCGCCGGCACGGCGGGTAGTCAAAAGTGGTCTGGATAAAGCCAGTGCCGAGCGCTGGTGCAGTCGCTTGCAACAGGCAGGCCTGGCCGTCTCGGTCGAGGAAGTGGCTGCACCTGCAGCGGTCGACCCTCTGGCGGTATTGCAGGAATTAGCCCAGAAGGGTCTGAAACGCGCCCGGCCCAGTCCGGCTTACGCCCTGCAGCTTTTTCTGGTGACGCTTTGCTGTCTGCTGGTGCCGACGTTGTATGCGGGGTTGGTGATCGGCCTGGGTGTTGGGCTTACCTGGTATTTGTTGCATATCCACGAGTACCTGGGCGGCTTGCGCAATATCTGGGTGCTGCTTTGCGTCTATGGTGTCCCCGCGATCAGCGGCGGCATTTTGCTGCTGTTTATGGCACGGCCATTCTTTATACCTAGCCAGCGTGGGGATGAACCCTTGGCGCTGGACCTGGCCCGCGAGCCGCGCTTGCAGTTGGTGATCAACCAGTTGTGTCAGGCGATTGGCCTGCGCCCACCGGTGGCGGTGCAGTTGTCCAATGACGTAAATGCCAGCGTGCATTTTGAGCATGGCTGGAGCGGATTCTTCTCTGGCCGCAAGGTGCTGACCATCGGTATGCCACTGGTTGCCGGGATGAGCGTGCAGCAGTTTGTTGGCGTACTGGGGCATGAGTTTGGTCACTTTGCGCAGCGGCTGGGCATGCGCTGTAACTTCCTGGTCAACTCGGTCAATGCCTGGCTGGAAGTACGTAGCAATAGCCGCGATCCTTGGGATGATCGCCTGCAGGAATGGCTGGAAAACGATCCCTGGTGGATTCTGCAGCTGGCCATCTGGGTGGCGCAGCAAGGTATCGAATTATCGCGGTTGCTGATGCGTGGCTGTTTCTGGCTGAGTTTTCGTCTGTCCCGTTCGCTGTCGCGGCAGATGGAGTTCGACGCCGACCGCTACGAGAGTCTGCTGGCCGGGAGTGCGGCGTTTCGTGGCAGTGCTTTGCAGTTGCGTGCGTTGTCCTGGGCCTGGCGTGAAGTGGATCAGCAGAATGCCCGTACCTGGCGTGAGCGTCGCCTGCTGCGCGATATGCCACACGCCACGGCCGAGAAAACGTCCAGTATGAGCCAGGCCACTCGGCAGCAGGTGGAGCAGAGCCTCGAAGAGGGCAGTACCCGCTATTGGCACACGCATCCTGCCGATCTGGCGCGTATCCAGCACAGTGAGGCCTTGCAGGCCCCCGGTTATTTGCATGACGCCCGCCCGGCGACCGTTCTGTTCGAGCATTTCGCTGAGCATTGTCAGCGTGTCACCGAGGCTTACTACGCGGAGCTGGGGCTGGACTATGACCAGCAGCAGTTGCAGGACAGCCAGCAGATTTTTCAGATCAGTGCCCTGCGTGAAGACGCGCTGGATCAACTCTGGGAGTGGACCGGTCGGCAGTGGCGTGATCTACCCTGGCTGGCGTTGCACCAGCCGGTTCAGGCGGCCCATGCCGAATTGCCTGGGCAAGCGGTGATCGATGAGTTGCGTCGTCTGTCTCCCGAGATTACCCAGGCCTGGACACAGGCTGAAGCCTATGAAGACCAGCGTGTGGCACTGGCCTGGTGCGGCGAGTTGCAGCGTAACGGGGTGACCGCACGACTCAGTGACAGCGAGGTGTTTGATCCGGCTAAGCACCTGCCGTTGTATCGGCAGATCGATGAGGGCAAGACAGCGGCGCATCTGCAGTTGCTGCAGGCCGCGTCGCTGTATCGGCGGCGCCTGGAGCTGAGCCTGGCGGGCGCAACCCCGGCGTTGCGTGAAACAGCTCGTCTGGCGCTGCAGTTGAGCAAGCTGTATGTCGATTATGCGCGTTTGTTGGAGGCCCGTGAGCTGGCCGAGCGCTTTCTGGATTGGCATCAGCAGAACCCCGATGGTCTGACTGAACGCTTGAGCCAGGACGCCTTGTCGCGCTATCAGGACCTGACTCTGCGTTTGCTCAAAACGGCCGATCAAATGCCCCAGACTCTGCTCGATGGCGCCACGCTGGGCGGTTACCTGCGCTTGCGTTGCCCCCGCTTGAATGCTCAGGCTGGGGAGCCGGTCGAGTTTTTGCGCAATAGCGCGACCCTTCTCGACAGCCTGGCTTACGTGCATCGTCGGGTTATGGCCGAGCTGGCCAGTTATGCATTACAGCGTGAGCGTGAGCAGGGGCTGCGCGGTATTCGGTTGCTGCTCAAGGTTGGTGATCCTGGTTTGCGCTCAGGAGCGGACACTGTTTAACGTGTTTAGCTGCTGCAACTGGCGCCGCAGCATCCAGATCACCACTAGGCTCAGGCAGACGTTGGACAGCGGCAGGGACAGCCATACGCCGTTAAGCCCCAGCAGCAGTGGCAGCAGCGCGAGGAAGGGCAGCTGGATCAGCATATTGCCCACCGTCACCAGGGTGGCGTAGCGGGCCTGGCCCATGGCCTGGAAGAAGCTCGCCGCGAGGATGATAAAACCATCAAGGAACATGGCGAACAGGTGCAGGCGCAGGCCCAGTACGCTGGCGTCGAGCAGGGCTGCGTCGCTGCCGCTGAAAATTCCGGCAAACAGCCTGGGCAGGATTAACAGCGCCGCCGTCATCAGCACGCCGCTGCCCACTGCCGTGAGTAGACCCAGGCGCAGCACACGGCGCACCTTGTCCGGCTCGCGGGCGCCGTAGAAGTAGCTGACCAAGGGCTGCATGCCGCCGCATACGCCTTCGGCAAACATGTAGTAGAAGGCCATCAGGTAGCCGGCGATGGCGTAGGCGGCCACCTGCAAAGGGCTGCCGTAGTGCATAAACAGTAGGTTGTGCAGCACCACCACCAAGCTCATGTAGAGGTACATCAGCATGCTGGAGAAGCCGGTGGTGAGGATGTCCAGGCTTTTGCGCAGGTTGAGGGTGCAGGCGGCCAGGGGCATCTGCAGTGGATTGTGCCGGCTGCAGATAAAGCCCAGGCAGATCAGCACTGACAGGCTTTCGCCGATCACCGTGGCCAGGGCGGCGCCATGCAAACCCCATTGCCAGACGATGATGAACAGGTAGTCCAGCGCCACGTTGGCGAGCGCGCCCATCAGCATGGCCAGGGTCGCCAGGCGCGGTGCGCCGAGGTTGCGTACCAGCAAGGGCAGGGTGATGGAGCCGAATACCAAGGGCGTGGCCCAGCCGATCACTCGCAGGTAGTCATTGCCCAGTTGCGCCAGGTCGTTCTCGGCGCCTTGCATGGCCATAAACGCCGGGCCACTCAGCACCACCAGCACGCCTGTGGGGATGCCCAACAGAACCAGCAGCCAGAGCGCCTGGGCCAGGTAGCTGCGGGCTTGCGGCCACTGTGCGGCGCCCTGCGCCAGGGAACATTGAGCGCCGCCGCCCATGCCGATCATCATGCCGATGGCCAGCATCACCCCGGACAGCGGCCAGGCCATGTTGATCGCCGACAAGCCGGTAGCGCCCATGGCGTGGCCGATAAAAATGCCGTCGACGACCATATACAGGCCGCTGATCATCAAGGCAGCGATGGCCGGGATGCTGTAGCGCCAGAAGGTGCGGGTGATGCTTTGACTGTTCATAAGGTTTCACGGGTAAACGGTTGCGCGGCTGGGTCAGCCGATTTCGAGGGTCTGGCAGGCTTTGGCGAGCAACTGGCTGAGCTGCTGCATCTCTTCAGGGCTGAGGTTTTGTTCAAGGCTGGCGGCGGTTTGCACGTAGACATCACGCTCTTCCTGTTCCAGCGCATTGGATTTGGCCGTGGCCAGCAGGCGCATGGCGCGGCCGTCTTCACTGCAAGGCAAGCGCTGCAGGTAACCGCGTGCTTCCAGCTTGCTGGCCATGGCACTGGCGCTGGCCTTGCTGACATTCATCCGTTCGGCCAGTTCGGTCAGGCGCAGGCCGTTTTCGGTGGACATCAGGGCATACAGATAGTCCAGCTCGCTGTTGCTCAGCTCCATGCTGCCGCTGTGCTGGGCGTACTGACGCCAGTGGTGCCACATGTGCCATTGCAGGCGTTTAAGGCTGTCGGTGATCGGCATGTGTGCGCTCCGCTATATTTTGTTAGGCTAACTAACTATTTTGGGTGTGACAAGCCCGGGGGCGGTCAGTGGTCGCGTGCATGGGCTTTGAGGTCAGCGATACCGAGCCAGCAGCTCGTCGAATTCGCCAGCCTGTTTCATCTGCACCATGGCGCGCAGCAGGGCCATGGTGGGGACGTCGGGGGCGTCACGGACGATGCAGGCAATCGGGTCGGAGGCTATTTCACTGAGGATGTGCAGCTTCTGTCCTGTGGGTTGCTGGCGGTTGAACCAGTGCAGCGAGAGCTCATTGCTGATGGCGTACTGGTAACGGTGAGCGCTGAGTTTGAGCAGCACCTGATCTTGGGTACGGGCATCTTCGCGTTGCAATTGACCGCTGGCGAACAGCGGCTCCAGGCGTGGATAGGCGAAGCCGAGTACGGTGCCGAGGCGCTCGCCATGCAGTTGATCGGCGCGCAGGTTTTCCGCGTGGGTGCCGACGAGCACATCGCGCTGGGTCATAAAGGGCAGGCTCCAGATATAGCGGTAGTGGCCACCGTTGACCCAGTTCGGGCTGACGTAGCAGCGCACATCGATTTCGCCGCTATCCAGTGCATGTTGTACGCGCAGGCGTGGCATCACCAGCAGTTCGGCCTTGCGCCCAACCTTGGCGGCCAGGCGCTGTTGCAGGTCAACCAGAATGCCAGCCACGGCTCGGCCATCTTCGATACGCACCATGGGCATGGCCCAGCTGTCGTTGATCGAGAAGCGCAACGCTCGCTCTTCGGCGTATGCGTTGTGGCTCAAGACGAGCAACAGCAGTGCGGGCAACAGCTTGAGCACCAGGGCGGGTCCTGTCTGGTCGAGGCAGTTCAGCGGGTCATCGGCAGGGCGGCGCCCATCAGGGCAAACAACCCGCCGCAGCAACGGTTGAAGCCTTTGCCACTGCGTTGCAGCCAGGGCCGCACGCGATGGGCCATGCGTGCCAGCAGGTATTCGACACTGCCTTCGACCACGGCAAAGGTCAGCGCCATGATGGCGAACTGCAGCCAGAGGTCACCGCGTGGGTCGAGAAATTGCGGCAGAAACGCGCCGAAGAACAGGATCACCTTGGGGTTGGACAGTGCCGACAGCAGACCCTGACGGAACAGTTTGAGGCCGCTTTGCGCCTCGGCTTTCTCGGCCATGCTCAGGTGCAGAGGCGGTGCGCGCCAGAGTTGAATGCCCAGCCATATCAGGTAGGCGCCACCGAGCCATTTGAGAATGGTCAGAGCCTGCGCCGAGGCTTGCAGCAAGGTGCCGATACCGAGCATCGACAAGGCCATCAGCAGGGTAAAACCGAGCACGCCGCCACTGACTGTGAACAGGGTTTTGCGATGGCCATACAGTGCGCCATGGCTGAGGGCGAGCAGGCCATTGGGGCCGGGCGTCAACGCCAGGCCGAACACCGCCGTAACAAAGAGCAGCCAGGTATGCAGGGCCATAAGACAGGTATCCAGAGGCGGGGGAGTGCAGGGCCTTGCGCGGCCCTGCGTGCCTCTGTTTTTTCATGCTGTGCCCGGATAGTCAAGCCGGCTTAAGTCGCACGGCCATCACGATCAACCTGGGCGGCGCATGGTAATCAGCGATTGGCTTCCTTGAAGTTGTCGTCGGACGGCTCCTTGCTGTAGGCGCCCTGGTCCTGCACCAGTTTCTTGCTGCTATTCATCAGGGTAGTGATGCGGCTGTCGCTGGTTTTCGCCGAGGCGGCCTGGTTGCTGGTGCCGCTGATCAGCGGCGGGTTGCTGCTGAACGACCACAGGTAGTGCCAGACCGCCGCATTGTGTTTCTCGGTCAGCTGTGTGGCGTTGAAGTACCAGGGCTTGAGTTCGCTGAAGGCGGTCATGTTCATCAGCCCGGTGTTGCTGTCGCCGATAAAGCCGGTGCTGCTGGCGCCGGAGGTGCGGTAGGTCTCGAAGATCACGCCCTTGGTTTTCAGCTCGCTGACATAAGTGCGGCAGACTTCGCCGACCCACTTGTTACCCAGATAGCTTTTCGCGTTGTTGGAGTAGAAGGGATCGAGCAGGGCAACGCGCTTGGGCAGCAGTTTGCTGTTAACCGTACCGGCGCTGACCGCATCGCTGATTTTCTTGGTCAGCACGATGGCCATCTGGTTGCCCAGCGAATGCCCGGCGATGCGGATATTGTTGCCGCTGTAGCCAGCGAGGTTGGCTTTGTAGCTGTTGAACAACAGGTCGCTGGCCGATTGAGTTGGGCCTGTGCTGTACACCCCGCTGCTGTTGCGCCAGCGCATGGCGCGTGGGCCGCTGGCGGTCCAGATCTTGGCTTCGGCGTCCTTCACTTCACCTTCATCGGCGAACTGGTTCCAATACAGCACGCCGACGTTGTAGCCCGCCGCCAGCCAGGCGTTGGCCAGGTCCAGATCGGGGCCGCCAGCATCCTTGCGGTTGAAGGTTTCGCGGTTCTTCTTTTGCGTCGAGCCATTCTGCCAGCCGTGGATGTAGATCAGCGTCGGCTTGCTGGCCACGTAATAGGCATTGCTCTGACCGGGTACGGCCTTCTGCCAGCTGTCGCCATAACCGAACCAGTACAGGCCATGGTCGAGGTTCTGGAAGGTGCTGTCGGGGAACACACCCACGGCGGCATGGCTCAGGGAGGTAAAACTCAGCATCAGCAATAGCAGCAGCTTGCGCATGGCGAAACCCTTTCTTGTTATTGGGAAAGGCGAGCATATAGATTGTCCGACAATCCTCTATCGCCCGGATGGGTGAGGCGGTTCAAGCGCCAGTGCGAGGGGGGTGGCGGGATGTGCCTTGCGCGACGTTGCGAGCATCTTTGCCTCAATAGCCGACCGCTTGTTGCAATCGGCCTGACGTGCTGAGCGGACGAACGCCCCCTGGCTGTGGCAAACTCCGAGGCTCGTAACAGGACGTTTCATGGATCGAGTTTGCTGAGCCTGTCAGCCCATTTTTGCTCATGGCGCATTGCGTCTGGGCGCATTGCATAACTGGCCGCTGCCTGCGGCGAAGAACAAGAGGAATGACTGTGCATAACGTCGTGATCAGTGGTACCGGCCTCTATACCCCGGCTAACAGTATTTCCAACGATGAGTTGGTCGAGTCGTTCAATACCTATGTGCAGCAGTTCAATGCCGATAACGCGGCGGCCATCGCCAGCGGTGAAATCGAAGCATTGAGTGAGTCAAGCAGCGGTTTTATCGAAAAAGCCTCCGGCATCAAGAGCCGCTTCGTCATGGACAAAGCCGGCATCCTCGACCCCAAGCGCATGGCGCCACGCATCCCGGAACGCAGCAATGAAGACTGGGGCATCCTCTGCGAAATGGCCGTTGGCGCTGCCAAGGACGCACTGGCGCGTGCCGGCAAGACTGCCGCCGATATCGACGGGGTGATCGTCGCCTGCTCCAACCTGCAACGCGCCTACCCGGCCGTGGCGATTGAAGTGCAGGCTGCGCTGGGCATCCAGGGTTTTGGCTATGACATGAACGTGGCCTGTTCCTCGGCCACCTTCGGCATCCAGGCTGCGGCCAACAGCGTGCAACTGGGTCAGGCCCGCGCGATCCTGATGGTCAACCCGGAAATCTGTACCGGCCACCTGAACTTCCGTGACCGCGACAGCCACTTCATCTTCGGTGATGCTGCCACGGCGGTGATCATCGAGCGTGCCGATCAGGCTACCTCGAACTACCAGTTCGATATCGTCGGCACCAAGCTGATCACCCAGTTCAGCAACAATATCCGCAACAACTTCGGCTTCCTCAACCGCTGTGCGGAAGAGGGCGTTGGCGCCCGTGACAAGCTGTTCGTCCAGGAAGGCCGCAAGGTGTTCAAGGATGTCTGCCCGATGGTTGCTGAGCTGATTGCCGCACACCTGGCCGAAAACAAGCTGAATGTCGGCGACGTGAAACGCTTCTGGCTGCACCAGGCCAACCTCAACATGAACCTGCTGATCGCGCGCAAGCTGCTCGGGCGCGACGCCGAGCCAGGTGAGGCGCCAGTAATTCTCGACACCTACGCCAACACCAGCTCGGCCGGTTCGGTAATTGCCCTGCACAAGTACCAGGAAGACCTGCCGAGCGGCGCTCTGGGTGTGCTTAGCTCGTTCGGTGCCGGTTACTCGATTGGTAGCGTGATCCTGCGCAAACATTGATGGATTACCCGGCCGATCAGGCGCTGCTCACGCGTTTACGCGCCGGCGAGCAAAAGGCCTACCGCGAACTGGTCGCCACCTATCAGGGGGCGATGCGCGCGGTGGCCTTTGCCATTGTCGGCAGCCGCAATGCCGATGAAGTGGTGCAAGACGCCTGGCTGGCCGTGGTGCGCAACCTCGATGGTTTTCAGGCACGCTCCAGCTTGAAGACCTGGCTGCTGACCATCACCGCCAATACCGCAAAAACCCGACTGAAGCACAACCGGCGTGAAGTGTTGCTGGATGACATTCCTTCACCCCACGGTACTGTTGGGGATGAACGCTTCAGCGGTGACGGCCACTGGCTGCTGGCACCGCATGCCTGGCACCACGACTCCCCGGATGCGTTGCTCACTGAGGACGAGTTGCGTGAGTGCCTGGAGAAAACCTTAGCCAGTTTGTCCGAGTTGCAGGGCAGCGTCCTGCACCTGCGTGAGCGCGAAGGGCTGGAGTTGGAGGATATCTGTAATCTTTTGCAGGTCTCGCTCTCCAATGTGCGGGTGCTGTTGCACCGTGCACGGCTCAAGGTATTCGCCACCCTGGAGCATTTTGAGGAGACCGGCCAATGTTGAGTTGCAAGCAGCTGGTGGCCCACTCCAGCGAATTTCTCGATGGCCAGCTAGGCCTGCGTAAACGCATGTCGGTGCGTCTGCATCTGGCCATGTGTCAGCATTGCCGACGGTTTATCAAGCAGATGCGCCTGAGCCAGGCGGTGCTGCGGCAATTGCCGCCGGGGCAAAGCGCCGAACTCGATCAGTTGGCCGCCAAGCTGGCCGAGTGGCGCCGCAATAATTCCTGACTGACCTGACTTCGCGTCTTATTCGGTTTCGTGCGCAGCTTTTAGAGCCTCGTAGGCTGGTGCGGCGTAGATGCCGACTTCCACTGCCAGTTCCATCACCCGAGCCAGGTCTGTGCTGTACACCAGTACGGCTTGCAGCTCGTCATCCAGCGGTTCGCTGAAATCCAGCAACACATAGCCCTTGGTTTCTGGCGACAGGCTGGACAGTTGCACCTGAATGCGGTTCAGCGCTTTCAGCGGTTCAACCTTCACCAGTTGCTTGGGTTTGAGCACAAAGCTCACTTGCGGGCCAAAGGACTCGGTGATCTGCTGGAACAGCGCGTCATAGCTGTCGGCCTGGAACAGCACGGTTTCCGGCAAGCTGCCGATCACCACCCACTCACCCAGCGGGATGGGGAAACTGTCGTCGTAATTGATGTCCGGGTTGGCGGCGAGAAACGCCTGCGGGTCGGCGTAGGCCTGGGCGGCCTCATCGGCGATGCGTGCGACTTCTTCGGCCAGCATGCAGCCCGAGCTTATTTTGCTGATCAGTTCTTCAAGCTGGGCTTTCATCGCGGTCATCCTGCAGTCAAGGAAAAGGGCGCAAGGATAGCCTAATCCCGTTGTGGAGCGCTGCGTTTAGGCACTTTGGCCTGTTAAGCTGCGCACCTTTGCTGGGTCCTATCCTCTCCGGAGTCTTTGTGAGCGCGCGTATTCATCCCCTGGCCGGTCAGCCGGCTCCTGCTTCCTTGTTGACCGACATAACTGCGTTGCTGGCGGCCTATTACGACCTGCAGCCGGATCCCAGCGTGGCCAGCCAGCGCGTGGCCTTCGGCACCTCCGGGCACCGTGGCAGTTCCCTGGCGCACAGCTTCAACCAGGCTCATGTGCTGGCGATCAGCCAGGCCATCTGCGATTACCGCACAGCTCAGGGCATCAGTGGCCCTCTGTTTATCGGCGCGGACACCCATGCGCTGTCGCACCCGGCGCTTGAAAGCGCGATTGAAGTGCTGGCAGCCAATGGCGTGCAGACCATGATCTCCGCTGGTGGCGAGTTCACCCCAACACCAGCCATCAGCCAGGCCATCCTGGTGCACAACCAGGGCCGTAGCTCGGGCCTGGCTGACGGTATCGTCATCACCCCGTCGCACAACCCGCCGGATTGCGGCGGCTTCAAGTACAACCCCAGCAATGGCGGCCCGGCCGACAGCGATATCACCACCTGGGTGCAGAACCGTGCCAATGCCCTGCTTGAAGGCGGACTGCGTGAGGTCAAGCGCATGCCCCTGGCGCAGGCGCGGCAGGCGGCCAATGTGCAGGCATACGATTACCTCGCCGGCTATGTGAATGATCTGGGCAATGTCATCGACTTCGCCCCGATTCGCGCGGCAGGCCTGCGCCTGGGCGTCGATCCGTTGGGCGGTGCGGGCGTGTATTACTGGGGGCGCATCGCCGAACAATACGGCTTGAATCTGGATGTGGTGAGCCAGGTCATCGATCCGCAGTTCGCCTTTATGAGCCTGGACTGGGACGGACAGATCCGCATGGACCCATCCTCCAGTCACGCCATGCAGCGCCTGATTGGCCTGAAAAACGGCTACGACATCGCGTTTGCCTGCGACACCGACTACGACCGCCACGGCATCGTCGCGCCGAGCGTCGGCCTGCTGCCGGCCAACCACTTTCTCAGTGTGGCCATCGATTACCTGTTCCAGCACCGACCGCAGTGGAGCGCTACGGCGGCGGTGGGCAAAACCCTGGTCAGCAGCGCGATGATCGATCGCGTTAGCGCGCGCCTGGGCCGGCCCATGCAGGAAGTGCCGGTAGGCTTCAAATGGTTTGCTGGCGGCCTGTTCGACGGCTCGCTGGGTTTTGGCGGCGAAGAAAGCGCTGGCGCGACCTTCCTGCGCCGTGATGGCCGGGTCTGGACCACTGACAAGGACGGCATCGCCCTGGCCCTGCTGGCCGCTGAGATGACCGCCGTCTGTGGGCGTGACCCCGGCGAGCTGTATCAGGGCCTGAACGATGAGTTTGGCGCCATTTACGCCGACCGCGTAGACGCGCCGGCAACCCCGGCACAGAAGAAAACCCTGGGCAACCTCTCGCCCGCGCAGATCAGCAGCCGTGAATTGGCGGGCGATGCCATCACCCAGGTGCTCGACAAGGCTCCGGGCAACGGCGCGGCGATTGGCGGGATCAAGGTGATCAGCGAGGGCGGCTGGTTTGCCGCGCGGCCGTCCGGCACCGAGGACATCTACAAGATCTACGCTGAGAGCTTCCGCGATGCGGCACACCTGCAGCGCATCTTCAGCGAGGCGCAGCAGATCGTCGATGCGGCCTTGATCACGGCATAAATCATTGGATGAGCCCATGTATCGCCTCGATCTGAAAATCCGCCTGCATAACGGCAGTGATATTGCGCTCGGCCCGGGCAAGGCCGATCTGCTTGATGCCATTGCTCAGCACGGCTCGATCAGCGCGGCGGCGCGTGCGTTGGGCATGTCCTATCGACGCGCTTGGCTCTTGGTGGAAACCATGAACCGCAGCTTCAAGCAGCCGCTGGTCAGCACCCTGGCCGGCGGCAAGCACGGCGGTGGTACACAACTGACAGAAACCGGTGTGCAGGTGTTGCAACGTTACCGAGCGCTGTGCGCCCAGGCGTTGGCAGCGGTGCAGGCGGGTTGCGATGAGCTGGCTGAGTTATTGGCCGAAGCCCCTGTCGGGGATTGCGTCGATTGACTTAACGCAGCTGCGCTTCGGCCAGGGTCAGGCTGCGTGGAATGCGCGTGGCATCCCAGTGTAGGCTGGCCCAGCGCAGCAGCTCAGCCGGCTGGCCGTAGCTGGCGGCGTCCGGCAACTGTTGGCCCAATGCACGCAGGGCGCGGATCAGCAGTGGCGTAGCCTGGTCAGTCGGCAGCGGTGGCGAGCGGTAGGATTTGCCGAGTTTGTGGCCATCGGGTTGGATAATCAGCGGTACATGGAGATAGCGCGGTTGCGAGAAGCCGAGCAGCTCTTGCAGGTACAGCTGGCGTGGGGTGGAGTCGAGCAGGTCGGCACCGCGCACCACATCGGTCACACCCTGCCAGGCATCGTCGAGCACTACCGCCAGCTGGTAGGCATACAGGCCATCGCGGCGGCGAATCACGAAATCGCCCACCTCGCGGCCCAGGTGCTGGCGGTAATCGCCCTGCACGCGGTCGACAAAGTGATAGCTCAGCTCCGGCACGCGCAAGCGAATCGCCGCATCGGTAAAACCGTGGCCGGCGTTGCGGCAGGTGCCGGGGTAGATGCCCTGAGTGCCTTCCAGTTGCTTGCGTGAGCAGGTGCAGGCATAGGCCAGGCCCTGACTGAGCAGGCGTTCGACCAATGCGGCGTACTCGGTGTGGCGTTCACTCTGGCGCACCAACTCGCCATCCCATTCAAAGCCGTAGCTTTCCAGGGTGCTGAGAATTCCGGCCTGGGCTCCAGCGACTTCCCGGGGCGGGTCGAGGTCTTCCATGCGCAGCAGCCAGCGGCCGTTTACCGCGCGCGCGTCCAGGTACGACGCCAGGGCGGCGACCAGTGAGCCGAAGTGCAGGTAACCGCTCGGGGTGGGGGCGAAGCGGCCGATATAGGTGGGCGTGTTCATTTGAGGAGGCCAGAAACAACAGAGGGTGCCGAAGCACCCTCTGGGTCAGATCAGGAACCGATCTGCTTTTCCTTGATTTCCGCCAGCGTCTTGCAATCGATGCACAGGGTGGCGGTGGGGCGGGCTTCGAGGCGGCGGATGCCGATTTCCACACCGCAGGAGTCGCACCAGCCGTAGTCGTTGTCTTCGATCAGCTGCAGGGTTTCGTCGATCTTCTTGATCAGCTTGCGCTCGCGATCACGGGCGCGCAGTTCCAGGCTGAATTCTTCTTCCTGGCTGGCACGGTCCGCTGGATCGGGGAAGTTGGCTGCTTCGTCCTGCATGTGGTGCACAGTACGATCAACTTCCTGCATCAGCTCCAGCTTCCATTTATTAAGGATGCCGGTGAAGTGGGCGCGCATCGGCTCACCCATGTATTCCTCGCCCTTTGTTTCTTTATAGGGCTCGAAACCGCGAGTCAGTTGGCTGCTTTTTGCTTTTGCTTTGGTGGGCATGGATGACCGCCTCTCACTCTCTCTAATCACCTGCGCAGGACGGTGTCCCTTGCCAACTCCACCTCACGTAGAGCTGGCCCTGCGGCTGCAAGCGGGCGAACTTACCAGAACAACTCGGCCTGCGCCACTCCCGGTTGTCGAAGCTGCGCCGGGTATGCGGCGACAGGCCGTTGAAAAATGTAGGCGAGGCAGGCAAGACAAGGCGAAAACAGGCGAGGAGGCGGAGTGTACTTTTGTACATGAGCATTCCGAGCCTGTTTTTAACGCAGTATTGCCAACGCAGGTAGTTTTTCAACGGCCTGTTAGAATCCGCGCCTTATCTCCCAGGCAGGCAGTCCCATGGCTCAGTCCTACAGTGCGCGCAGCCGCGCCATAGAACCTTTTCACGTGATGGCGCTGCTGGCCCGTGCCAATCAGTTGCAGGCCGATGGCCATGATGTGATCCACCTGGAAATCGGCGAGCCGGATTTCACCACCGCCGCGCCGATTGTCGCCGCCGGGCAGGCGGCCCTGGCCGATGGCCACACCCGTTACACCGCCGCACGCGGCCTGCCGGCCCTGCGCGAGGCGATTTCCAGTTTCTATGGCCAACGTTACGGTCTGGACATCGACCCGCAGCGCATTCTGATCACCCCCGGCGGCTCTGGCGCGCTGCTGCTGGCCAGCAGTCTGCTGGTCGATCCGGGCAAACACTGGCTGCTGGCTGACCCCGGTTACCCCTGCAACCGCCACTTTCTGCGCCTGGTCGAAGGCGCGGCGCAGCTGGTGCCAGTTGGCCCGGATGTGCGCTATCAGCTGACGCCCGAGCTGATCGAGCGTTATTGGGATCAGGATAGCGTCGGTGCGCTGGTGGCTTCCCCTGCTAACCCGACCGGCACCTTGCTCAGCCGTGATGAGCTGGGCGGGCTGTCCCAGGCGCTGAAGGCGCGCGGCGGCCATCTGGTGGTGGATGAGATCTATCACGGCCTGACCTACGGCACAGACGCCGCCAGCGTGCTGGAAGTGGACGACGAAGCCTTTGTGCTCAACAGTTTTTCCAAGTATTTCGGCATGACTGGCTGGCGCCTCGGCTGGCTGGTGGCGCCACCGGCCGCCGTGCCGGAACTGGAGAAACTGGCGCAGAACCTCTATATCAGCGCGCCGAGCATGGCTCAGCATGCTGCGCTGGCCTGTTTTGCGCCGCAGACCCTGGAGATCCTTGAGCAGCGCCGCCACGCGTTTCAGCGCCGCCGAGATTTCCTGCTGCCGGCGTTGCGCGAGCTGGGCTTCAAGATTGCTGTGGAGCCGGAGGGCGCTTTTTACCTGTATGCCGATATCAGCGCCTTTGGCGGTGATGCCTTTGCCTTCTGCCAGCACTTTCTGGAAACCGAACATGTGGCCTTCACCCCCGGCCTGGATTTCGGTCGCCACCTGGCGACGCAGCATGTGCGTTTTGCCTACACCCAGGATTTGCCGCGTTTGCAGCAGGCGGTGGAGCGGATCAAGCGTGGCCTGATCAGTTGGCAGCCCCATGCAGTTTGAGCCGCTACTGGAAGAAGGGCGCCTGCTGCGTCGCTACAAGCGCTTTCTCGCCGATATCGAAACGGCCAGCGGCGAGCTGTTGACCATCCACTGTGCCAATACCGGTTCGATGCTCAACTGCATGAGCGAGGGCGCGCGCATCTGGTTCAGTCGCAGTAACGATCCCAAGCGCAAGCTGCCGGGCAGCTGGGAGATTGGTGAAACACCGCATGGTCGTCTGGCGGTCATCAATACCGGGCGCGCCAATGCCCTGGTCGAAGAGGCGTTACGCGCCGGCTTGATTGCCGAGCTCAGCGGCTTTACCAGCCTCAAGCGCGAAGTGCCGTATGGCCAGGAGCGCAGCCGCATTGATTTTCGCCTGGACTACCCCACAGGCGCGGCGTTTGTTGAGGTCAAGAGCGTGACGCTGGGCTTTGCCGATAGCCGCGTCGCCGCCTTTCCCGATGCGCGCACCGAGCGCGGCAGCAAACACTTGCGTGAACTGGCGGCACTGGCCCTTGAGGGCATTCGCGCGGTGCAGCTGTATTGCGTCAACCTGACGGACATCGACGCCGTGCGCCCAGCCGAAGAAATCGACCCAGCCTACGCCGCTGCCTTGCGTGAGGCGGTGAGCGCGGGTGTTGAAGTGTTGGCCTATGGCGCAGCCATCAGCGCGCAGGGCGTGCAGCTGGTCAAGCGTCTGGATGTGCAGTTGTAGGAGGGGGCGGGCGGCGTTCCGCTTTTGCCGCGATACGAGCGGTAAAGCTCGCCGCTTCCCACAACTGTTTGCTCAATGCTGCGTGCTGCCCGCGGGTAACTCCGCTGCGGGCTGCATGGCGCTGCGCAGGTGCTGCTCGAACAGCTCGACAATCGCCGGCCAGCCCTGGCGTGAGGCATGTAGCCGCGCATTCAGGCGCACCCGGCGCAGGCCTTCGTGGTCGGTCAGCAGCCAGCTGGCGGCGTCGATAAAGCCTTGTTCGTCCTCGGCCACCGCCAGCGCGCCGTTATGCCCGTGGCGGATATGCTGCGCCGCTGCCGCCTGATCAAACGCCACCACGGCAAGCCCGGAAGCCAGGGCTTCGAGCACCACATTGCCGAAAGTTTCCGAGAGGCTGGGAAAGACAAACAGATCGCCCGAGGCGTAATGCGCAGCCAGCGCTTCGCCGCGCTGCAGGCCGCAGAACACCGCATCCGGCAGTTGCTGCTGCAGGCTGGCGCGCTGCGGGCCGTCGCCGACCAGAATCAGTTTCAGCCGCCGCTGCGGGTGAGCCTGCTGCAGCGCCTGAAAGCTTTTGCTGAGCAGGGCCAGGTTTTTTTCCAGCGCCAAACGGCCGACATGCAGGATGGCGATATCGCCGTCGTCCAGCCCCCAGCTCGCGCGTAATGCCGCACAACGCTTGGCCGGGTGAAACAGCCGACTGTCGACCCCGCGCGAAAGCAACGCCAGGTTGTCGAAACCGCGGCGTTGCAATTCGATCTGCTGGGTTACGCTAGGCACCAGGGTCGCCTGTGAACGGTTGTGGAACCAGCGCAGGTAATGGGTCAGCAGGCGGGTTAACAGGCCAAAGCCGTAATGCCCGGTGTACTGCTGGAAATTGGTGTGAAAACCGCTGACCACGGGGATCTGCAAACGCCGCGCGGCGCGCAGGGCGGACAAACCCAGCGGCCCTTCGGTGGCGATATACAGCACATCCGGACGCTGGCGTTGCCAGCTACGCAGCAGCTTGTGCAGCGACGACTGCCCCCACTGCAAGCCGGGGTAGCCGGGCAAGGGCCAGCCACGGGTCAGCAGTAAATCCTGATCGGCTGCGCCGCGTGGGTCGACGTTCTGCCGCGGACGCACCAGTTGTACGCGATGGCCACGGCCGCGCAGGCCCTCGACCAGGCGCCCGAGGGTGTTGGCCACGCCATTGATTTCCGGCGCGAAGGTTTCGCTGATCAGCGCGATATGCAGGGAAGCTGTGCTCATGGCAGCAGTGTCCGCTGCCGCTGTGTAATGACTGTGACGTTTTGCTTGCGTTTGTATGTCAGTCGAGCAGTTCGATCAGCTGTTGCCGCAGCCAGGCGTGTGCCGGATCGTGGTGCAGTTGCTGGTGCCAGATCAGGCTGACCTGCACCGGCGGCATGTCGAAGGGCAGTGGCGCGATTTCCAGCGCATGCACTGGGGCGAACGCTTCGGCCAGGCGGGCAGGCACGGTGCCGAGCAGATCGGTCTGGGCGACGATGGCCGGAATTGGCAGGTAGTTGGGCAGATGCAGCGCTGCCTGCCGGCGCACCCTGGCCGAGCCGAGGACGATCTCCAGTGGTGAGCCGCGCCCCGCGCGCGGAGTGACCGTGATATGCCGCGCCTGCTGGTAATCCTCCAGGCTCAGCCCGCCGCTAAAGGCCGGGTGGCCGGCGCGGCCGATGGCCACCAGCGGCTCTTCGCGCAGCGGCCTGTAGTGCAGGTCAGGTGAATCGAAATGCAGGTAGTCGATGGCCAGGTCTAGCGCGCCGCTTTCCAGGCGTTGCACCAGGCTATCGGCATCATCGGCCTGCACCAGCAGCTCGACCTGCGCGGCGTGGCGTGCCAGGTGTGCCTGCAGCATAGGCAATAGCGCGGCCTGGGCGTAGTCGTTCAGCGACAGGCTGAAGGTGTGCGGCGTCTGCGGGTCAAACGGCTCTGCCGGACCCAGGCCTGTCTGCAGCAGGCGCAGCGCCTGGCGCACCGGCACATACAGGGCCTGGGCACGGGCTGTGGGCGTCAGGCCGCGGGCAGTGCGCAGAAACAGCTCTTCACCGAGTTGCTGGCGCAAGCGGGCCAGGGCGTTGCTCACGGTCGACTGGCTCAGGTGCAGGCGTTCGGCGGCGCGGGTCAGGTTGCCTTCCTGCATCAGTGCATCGAAGACCAGCAGCAGGTTGAGATCGAGCTGGCGCAAATTCGTTATCAAGAATAATGCTCTTTCTGAATATCCATTATCGGAATGATCTGGCCGCGCCTAGACTGCTGTCAATCTGCACAGGAGTTATGCCGTGGCCTACAACAATGACAATGCCCAGGCTTTCCGCACGCGTTATCGGGATGCCATCCACCCGCTGTACAACCCCTGGCTGCATGCCGGCTTTGTGCTGGCCTACGGCCTGACCTGCCTGACCCTGCTGTGGCGCACGCTGGATGCGGTAGCGTCCTGGCAGTGGCTGCTGGTGCCGTTGACTCTGGTGTTCTTCAGTTGGGGCGAGTACCAGGTGCACAAGCGCCTGGGGCACAACAAGACGCGCTTCGGTCAGCTGTTCTACAAGCGCCACACCGGTGATCACCACAGCTTTTTCATCGAAGGCCAGATGCGCTACGAGACGTCGCGTGACTGGCGGGTGATCCTCTTTCCCGCCTGGCTGATCGTGCTCTACAGCCTGCCGCTGCTGGGCATCTGGTGGCTGTTGGCGCACCTCGACAGCAACCTTGCCGCGCTGTTCGCCGGCAGCATGCTGCTGGGGTATATGAGTTATGAGGTGGTGCACGCCTGCGAGCATCTGCCAGACGAACACCCGGTTTCGCGCCTGCCGTGGATTCGTCAGATGCGCCGCTTGCACACCCTGCATCACCGCCGTGAGCTGATGCATGCGCGCAACTTCGGCATCGTCCATCCACTCATGGACTGGCTGTACGGCACCCTGCACTGGGAGCCGGAGCCGACGTATCAGCAGAATCGCCAGCAGCATCGCATCCGTCTCACCCGCCCGGCGGACGAGGTGCTGAGTTATGCCGCCGCGCCGATTCACTGGCCCGAATGGCACCCATCATCACTGCGCATCTACGGCCGCGAAGGCGCGTTGCTCGCCGGTGAAGTATTTGAAGAAGACATCCACGCCGGCGGCCGCGCCGGCCATCTGTGTTGGGATGTGCTCGACTACCAACCGGCACGCCGCTGGCAGGCCAGCGCCCGTGGCGATCACGGCCTGGCGCTGCTGCTGACTTATGAATGTGTGGAGGCGGAGGGCGGTTGCGAGTTCGTGCGCACCCTGGAATACGGCTTCGACAATGTGCTCATGCGCCTGGCCAATCGCCTGCTGCTAAGCCGGCGCATTGAGCGCGAATCCCAGGCCTCGATGCAGGCGCTGCGCGCGGTGCTTGAGCGCAGTTAGCCTGCGCACTCGCACTCAAGGAGTAGGCGTCAGCGCCTGCTCGCCACGTTCACGCACCCAGAACACCGTGGCGCCGGCCACCGCTGCCGGCATCATCAGGATATTCAGCCCCGGTACCAGCAAGGCGGCGTAGGTGATGCCGCCAAAGCCCAGGCTCTGCCAGCGTTTCTCGCGCAGCCAGGCGAGCATGTCCTGCCAGCTCAGCTTGTTGTTATCCGCCGGGTAGTCGATGTACTGAATCGCCATCATCCACACACCAAACAGCAGCCACAGCGGCGCGGCAATCAGATTGACCACCGGGATAAAGCTGAGGATCAGCAGGCCAATGGCGCGTGGCAGAAAGTAGCCGAGCTTGCGCATCTCGCGGCCCAATGTGCGCGGCACCATGGCCATCAGTTCGGCCCAGCTGAAGGGCGGGAAGTCGTCCTGGCCGCGTACCACCACTTCGACCTTCTCCGCGAGAAAGCCGTTAAACGGTGCGGCAATGATATTGGCCAGCAAGGTGAAGGTGAAAAACACCATCAGCAGTACCAGCAGCACAAACAGCGGCCACAGCACGTATTCGAGAAAGCTCAGCCAACTTGGCAGGCTCGGCATAAAGGTGTCGACCCAGCCGGCGAACTGCTGCAGGGAAACCACGATCAGCGCGGTAAACAGGATCAGGTTGATCGTCAGCGGTAACAGTACGAACAGCCGCAGGCCTGGGCTCAAGACCAGTTTCAGGCCTTCGCCGAGGTATTGCGGGCCGGTCAGCGCGGGAGCGGGCATGGGCAAGTCTCCATGGAATTGAAGTCGCGCCGACCTTACCGACTTTGTGTGGCGGGTGAAAGCCTCTGCAACGGGCGCTAACGATTGCTGGGCGCGTTATAGGGCTTGCCTATATGGGGCATTGGCAAAGCATATTTCCGCCGTGCGGCAAGCGGGCATAGGCTGCGCGGCAACTGCTGGTTTATCCCTTTGCGGGGCTTCCGACTTAAGAACCTGCTTACGACCTCGCGAGCTAGGAGCCTGCAAGGCAAAAACAGGCGAGGAAGCGGAGTGTACTTTTGTACATGAGCATTCCGAGGCTGTTTTTAACGCAGCAGAACCGACGCGCAGCAGGTCATAAGCAGGTTCTGTTGCCTTCCCCTGGTGATTGTGGAAGTCCCTTTTTATTGTTGCCGGCTCAGCCGGGTGGAGTTGCTGATGTCTACCAATCGTCATGCCCGCGTGATCATTCTGGGCTCCGGCCCCGCCGGTTATAGCGCCGCGGTTTACGCCGCGCGGGCCAACCTCAAGCCACTGCTGATTACCGGTCTGCAGGCCGGTGGCCAACTGACCACCACCACCGAGGTGGATAACTGGCCGGGCGATGTACATGGCCTGACCGGGCCGGCGCTGATGCAGCGTATGCAGGAGCATGCCGAGCGCTTCGAGACGGAGATCGTCTACGACCATATCAATGCCGTGGACCTGGCCGGCAAGCCGTTCACCCTGGTCGGTGACAGCGGTACCTACAGTTGCGATGCGTTGATTATCGCCACCGGGGCCAGTGCCCGTTATCTGGGCTTGCCCAGCGAGGAAAGCTTTATGGGCAAGGGCGTTTCCGCCTGTGCCACCTGCGATGGCTTCTTCTACCGCAACCGTGAGGTGGCGGTGGTCGGTGGCGGTAACACCGCAGTAGAGGAGGCGCTGTACCTGGCCAATATCGCCAGCAAGGTGACCCTGGTGCACCGCCGGGAAACCTTCCGCGCCGAGAAGATTCTGCAGGACAAGCTGCAGGCGCGGGTCGCCGAGGGCAAGATCGTGCTCAAGCTGAATGCCGAGGTGGATGAAGTGCTCGGCGACAACATGGGCGTGACCGCTGTGCGGGTGAAGAACAACGATGGCAGCTTCGATGAGCTGGGTGTCGATGGTCTGTTCGTCGCCATCGGCCATACGCCGAATACCTCGTTGTTCGAAGGCCAGCTGGCGCTTAAGGATGGTTATCTGGTGGTCAACGGCGGCCGTGAGGGCAATGCGACTGCCACCAGCGTGCCCGGCGTGTTTGCGGCGGGCGATGTGGCCGACCACGTCTACCGCCAGGCGATCACCTCGGCCGGTGCCGGCTGCATGGCGGCGCTGGATGTGGAACGTTATCTCGACGGGCAGTGAGCCTGAGAATACAAAAAGCCTCGATTTAATCGAGGCTTTTTGTTGTCTGCGGCCTGCCTAGACCCAGGTATTGAGCTTCAAGTCCCGCGAGCTCATGCGCAGAAACTGGTCGCTGGCTTTGACCAGTAGGGCATGTTGGTCAACGGTCAGCTCGCGGCTTTTGCTACCTTGTGACTCGCTGCGGTACAGGGTTTTCCCGCCTTCTTCGCGCAGACGCTGGTAGCGTTGGCTGCGGGCTTCTACCTTGAGGGTCAGCAGGTCGACATAGGCCACCTGCAGCGATTCGCTCTGCCCGGTTTCCAGCGCGCAGCGTTGTAGGGCTGGGGTGTGGGTGAAGGGCGAGTCGGAGAGCATCACCTGCTGGCATTCACTGAGGTCTGGGCGCGGTTCGCCGTTGTGAAACCAGTTGCCACGAATATCGCGTTTCAGGTTGAGGCTGCGCTGGCCGTGGTTGTCGACCTTCAGCCACAGGCGGCGAAAGCGCCAGCGCGGGTCGCAGTTGAGTACATAGGTGGCGGCGATGCTGTTGCCCCGCAGGCTTTGCATCAGATGGCTGGTGGCGTTGATGCCATGCTCATCGATATTCAGACGCAGGTTTTCCACGCCAGGGTTGTGCCATGGTTTCCATACCAGGGTCTGCTGCATTGAAGCGACTCCAAGCCGGGTAAGGGGTAAACCGGGAAGAGCGGCAACGACGCTGCACGGAGCACCTTCCCTGGTGTTCTCGTTCGACTGATGGCGCGCAGTTTAGAGCGGCCGCACGCTGATGTCTGTCAGCCTTTGCCTACAGTTGCGCAGAAATCTGCGCAGTGGGCCTGGCGAGTGACTAGTGACTGATACGCTGCAGCGATGGTTGCTCGAAACGCACGCCTGCCAGGCCGCTATTCATCAGGGCGCGGATATTGCCGTGGTCGCTGCTGCTCGGGGTGGCCAGCACGCTGCGGTAATGCTCGCCGAAGCAGCGCAGGGTTTCTTCCAGGCTCAAGCCTTCGAGCAGGGCCAGGCCAAGGGTCTTGCACGAACCTTCGTTCTGCCCGGCCGCGTTGGCCACATCGCCATTGCTGAAGGCGCTGGGCTGGTACTGGTAGTGCTCGGCGATAAACGCCAGGGTTTCGGCGAAGGTGAAGTGGTCACTGTGCAGCTTGGCGCGAAATTCGTTCAGGGCACTCATGCATCTTTTCCTTTATTGAAGGCGGCCTGCTGTTCGGCACTGGCTTCCTTCTGGTATTTGGCTTTCCACTCGGCATACGGCATACCGTAGACCTCTTCGCGGGCTTCGTCCGGGGTGATGGCCACGCCGATGTCGTCGGCCGCCGCCTTGAACCACTTGGACAGGCAGTTACGGCAGAAACCGGCGAGGTTCATCATGTCGATGTTCTGTACATCGGGGCGCGAACGCAGGTGTTGCACCAGGCTGCGAAAGGCGGCGGCTTCAAGTTCGAGACGTTCTTGCTCGGTCATGGCGATGCTCTCTGATGGCAGGCGAGGAGACGTTGGCGGCGATGATAGAAGCATGCCCGCCTGGCGGCAACGGCCCCGGCGCAGGACGCGCCGGGCAGCAGTTAGCGGTGAGCGGCGAGGGTTATCGATACCGACTCGGCAAAGCGCAGGGCGTGCAGCTTGTCGACTTCCACCTCGGCGTAGCGTACGTCGGGGTTGGTCATGACCAGGTCGAGAATTTCCTGGGTCATGCGCTCGAGCAGGGCGAAACGGTTTTCCTCGACATGCCTGATGACCGCCTTGGTGATGGTGCGGTAGTTCAGCGCGTGATCGATATCGTTGTCACGCACGGCGTCGGCAGCGGGGTAGAGGATGGTCAGGTTGATCAACACGTCCTGCTTGTTGTTGATCTCCTCTTCCTTGATACCGATGTAGGTGCGCAGGCGCAGGTCCTTGACGCGGATGCGCGCCATCCCGGGTTCCAGTCGCGGCATTACTTGCTCCGTCCGATCAATTGCAGGAATTCGTGGCGAGTGTTGCAGGATTCACGGAAGGCTCCAAGCATCACCGAGGAGGTCATCACCGAGTTCTGCTTCTCCACGCCGCGCATCATCATGCACATGTGCTTGGCTTCGATCACCACGGCCACGCCAGCGGCGTTGGTCACCTGCTGGACCGCATCGGCGATCTGCTTGGTGAGGTTTTCCTGAATCTGCAGGCGCCGTGCATACATATCGACGATGCGTGCCACCTTCGACAGGCCGAGCACCTTGCCGGTCGGGATGTAAGCGACATGAGCCTTGCCGATAAAGGGCAGCATATGGTGCTCGCACAGCGAGTAAAGCTCGATATCCCGGACGATCACCATCTCGTCGTTATCCGACTCGAACAGTGCACCGTTGACCACTTCTTCCAGGCTCTTGTGGTAGCCGTTGCACAGGTACTGCATGGCCTTGGCGGCGCGTTTGGGCGTATCCAGCAGGCCTTCACGTTCAGGGTTTTCACCAACGCCAAGGAGAATCTCGCGGTAGTGGTTAGGCAGTTCTGGGGTCATTGCAGGGTCCTCGCGGCCAGCCTCATTTGAGATGGCGGCCGCCGTTGACAGTCAGTGTGGTACCGGTGACGTAGGGGTTATCCAGCAGGTAGCGCAGGCTTTGGTAGATCACATGAGGCCCGGGTTCGATGCCCAGTGCCGATTTGTTCAGGGTTTTGCTGCGGTAGTCGGCATCGTCGTCCGGGTTGAACATGATCAATGCCGGAGCGATGCCGTTGACCTTGATCTGTGGCGCGAAGCGTGCGGCGAACGACAGGGTCAGGCTGTCCAGCCCGGCCTTGCTGGCGCAGTAGGCGGGTCGGTTGGCGCTGCCCTTGCGCGCGACATCATCACTGATATGCACGATATCGGCGGGCGTGGAGCGTGCCAGCAAAGGTTGGCAGTGCAGATTGATCAGGTAGGGCGCGAGCATGTGCACACTGAACAGCTGCTGGAAGGCCGCCGCTTCTTCGCCCGGTATTTCCACCAACCAGTCGGAGGCGTTGTGCACGATGGCGCGCAGGCAATCGGTATGGCTCTTGAGTTGTTCGACAAAGGCCAGGATGCCGGCTTCGTTGGCAAAATCGGCTTGCAGGGCCAGCGCTCCGCGTTGCCGGAGTGTGGCAATGCCGTCGCGTTCGCTGCGGTAGGTAACGATCACTGAGTGACCGTCATCCAGCAGACGTTCGGCGCAGTACAGGCCAATGCGCTGGCTGGCTCCGGTAATCAGGATGGGGGCGGCGCTGGCGCTCATGCTCGACTCGCAGAAAGAAAAGGGTGGGTTCAGCGACGCTGTGCCGGGTTACCTGACCAGTAAGGCGCGGCTTCGACTGAACCGGGATTAAAGTTATACCAGCAATGTTGTTTGTACAACCATGCGCGCAGTGCGGCTACTGCTGTATTCAACGCTTTAGGCCCTATTTCATTGAGTTTAATCAGTTTTATTTACAGATTGCGGCTCAATAAAATTGTTTTTATCGTGTACAGGAATGGTTTTCTTGTACAGGTATGGCGATCATGAAGCCTTGGCAGTTGAGTGTGGCGCTGGCATGTGGGCGAGTGCGGCAGGTTGAGGTGCTGACGCTGCGCTGCTGTGGCTATCAGGTGCGGGTAGTCAGTCAGGCCGGGCGGGTGCGCACGTTGGACTACACCGCAGGTCGGGCGCTTTGGCCGAACCTGGCGCTACTGAAGATGCGTTTGCGCCGCTGTGGCGTGCGTCAGGTGCTGTTGCTGCAGCCGGAAAGCCACGATGAAATCATCGGGCGTCCGGCCTTGCTCGAGAGCGATCCTGGGCTTTGGTTGCCTCTGCGCTAGCCGCTCAGTGGACTGATGTGCTGTCGCACTGCTGTTTGCGGCAGCGTTGGCTGCCATCGGGGTGCGGCAGCCAGTCGAGGTGTGGGCGCAAGCGGCAAAATACGCGGTAGGCCAGCTCCAGCAGAGGGCGCAATGCCGGCCAGGTCAGCGGCGCTGCCCAGTGACCCAGGCCGGCAGCGCGCCAGCTCCACAGGGTGGCATCCAGGCCGGTAACCCACTGGCCGTCCGCAAAGCGAGCATGCAGACGGTTCTGCAGGGTTTGTCGGGTATGCCCGATGGATTCGGGGTGGAAGTCGCTCAGGCTGATATCGACCAGGCACAGGCGCTGCACGCTGGCATGCCGACGCAGCGTGTGTATCTCCCGTGCGCAGAGCGGGCAGTCACCGTCGTAGTAGAGCGTCAGGGGCCAGACAGGTTGCATGTTCATGGTCTAAGTCTTTGTATAGGTTTTGTACAAAGTATGCGCAAAATAGCTGAGTTACAATGCGTGCAACATTTTTTCTGTGAAACCTCCGCCCATGTCCGATCTCGTTGGTGCGTCGTCCCTCGTTTCGAGTGCCCTCAAGCAGGAGGAGCTGTTTCCCATCCGCGAAGTGGCGCGCCTGACGGGCGTCAATCCGGTGACCCTGCGGGCTTGGGAGCGGCGCTATGGTTTGATTCAGCCGACGCGCACTGATAGCGGTCATCGTCTGTATTCCCAGGCGGACATTGAGGCAGTGCGCAGCATTCTGGCGTGGATCGAGCGCGGCGTGGCAGTGAGCAAGGTCGGCAAGATTCTGGCCAAGAGCGGTTCGATCAAGTCCGCCAGTTCGCCAGTCTATGAAGAGGTCAGTGCCAGCGAGTGGGGCGAGTGGCAAGCCCAGCTGCGCCGCGCCATCAGTGCTTTCGATGAGCTGCGCCTGGATCGTCTGTACGGCCAGATTTTCTCCAGCTACCCGCTGCCCGTGGTGTTTCAGGACATCCTTATGCCGCTGTGGCAGGAACTGCTGCTGCGCCAGGACGAATACGGCCAGGCCAGCGAGTGGCTGTTCTTCGATACCTTCCTGCGAGCCCGCACTCTGCAACGCCTGCAGGTGCTGCGTGCACAGGTGGAGGAACGGGTGCTGTTGGCGGCGTTGCCAGGCCATTGCCGCGAGCTGGAGTTGTTGGTGGCCGGTTTGCTGCTGAGCAGCGCCGACACCGCTGTCAGCGTGCTCGGGTTGGGCCAGCCGTTGGAAGAGCTGACGCTGATCTGCGAAAAAATGCAGCCCCAGGCCCTGGTGCTGTTCTCCAATCAGCCGCCCAGCGATGACCTGCCCAAGGTATTGTCGCGCCTGGCGCTGGCGCTGGATTGCCCGCTGGTGATGGCGGGTGATGGCGCCGATCTCGCCGAGGAAAGCCTTAGTGGCTCGCCGATTGCCTGCCTGGGCAATGAAGGTCGCCTGATGCAGCGCCGGCTGCAGCAGTTTCTTGCCGGCCATCTGGACACCTGAGTCCGTCGCTGAATTGATCTGACGTCCTTGTTTGTGGCCTGTATGGCGCTGCTTGTCTGTGCCCGAATTTTGTCGCCGATTTCTATTTCTTGTACGTGTTGTACAAGAAGTGCTTGCTGTCTGTGATTTTTGGCTGTACAAAAGCTATACATTGTTTGTTTGTGTATAGCTTGTCTCCACGTGTACAGCTTGAGGACTCAGCAACATGACCCAATACCGCGCACCCCTTCGTGACATGCGTTTCGTTTTTGACGAGGTGCTCGACGCTTATGCCACCTTGCAGTCGCTGCCTACGCAGCGCGAGTTCGGAGACGACCTCGGTGGCGCCATTTTGGAAGAAGCCGCCAAGCTGGCGGAAAACGTGCTCGCTCCGTTGAACAGCTCAGGCGACAAGCAGGGCTGTCACTACGATCCGCAGAGCAAGACGGTTAAAACTCCGGACGGTTTCCGGGCGGCCTACCAGCAATTCGCCGAAGGCGGCTGGACGGCGCTGGCCTGTACCCCGGAATTCGGCGGCCAAGGTTTGCCTCATGTGCTGAACATGATGGTCGAAGAGATGGTCTGCTCGGCCAACCTGTCGCTGGGCATGTATCCGGGCCTGACCCACGGCGCGATCAACGCGCTGACTGCCCACGGCACGCGTGACTTGCAGGAGCGCTACCTGCCGAAACTGATCAGCGGCGAGTGGACCGGCACCATGTGCCTGACCGAACCGCAGTGCGGCACCGACCTGGGCTTGATTCGCACCCGTGCTGTACCGCAGGCAGACGGCAGCTATGCCATCAGTGGCACCAAGATCTGGATCACCGGTGGTGAGCACGATCTGGCTGACAATATCCTGCATCTGGTACTGGCCAAGCTGCCGGATGCACCGGACAGCGTGAAAGGTATTTCACTGTTCCTGGTGCCCAAATTCCTCGCAGACGGCAGTCGTAACCCGGCGTTCTGTGGTGGCCTGGAACACAAGATGGGCATCAAGGGATCGGCCACCTGTGTGATGAATTTCGAAGGCGCCCAGGGCTGGCTGATTGGTGAGCCGAACAAAGGCCTCAAGTGCATGTTCACCATGATGAACTCGGCGCGCCTGATGGTCGGCATGCAGGGCCTTGGTATTGCCGAAAGTGCTTATCAGGTCAGCCTCGGCTTCGCCAAGGAACGCCTGCAGAGCCGCTCGTTGTCCGGTCCGAAAGCGGCGGACAAGCCGGCTGATCCGATCATTGTGCACCCGGATGTACGACGCATGTTGCTACGGCAGAAGGTGATGATCGAAGGTTGCCGTGCCCTGGCGTATTTCACCGGCCTGCATGAAGACGTTGCCCACGACCATGAAGACCCTGCGGTTCGCGAGCAAGCGGATGATCTGGTGCAGCTGCTGACGCCTGTGGTCAAGGCCTTCCTCACCGATGAAGGGTTTACCTGTGCCAACGAAGGTCTGCAGGTGCTCGGCGGTTCCGGCTTCACCGAAGACTGGGGCATTGAGCAGCTGGTGCGTGATTCGCGGATTACCCGCATCTATGAAGGCACCAACGGCATTCAGGCGCTTGATCTGGTTGGTCGCAAGCTGGGCTTGGGTGGCGGCCGTGCCGTGCGTAATTACTTCGCCCTGATTGAAGGCTGGCTGAAGGCCAATGCCGAGGCAGAGCATGTGTCTGCGGTCGGTGCTGCGCTTAAACAATTGCAGCAAGCCACATTGTGGATTGCCAGCGAAGGCATGAAAGACCCTGAACAGGCCGGTGCATCAGCAACGCCGTACTTGCGTCTGTTTGCCCTGACCAGCCTGGCCTGGATGTGGGCACGCATGGCGGCGGTCGCTAAAGCCAAGCTGGCTGCCGGCAGCACGGAAACCCTGTTCTACGGCGCCAAGCTCAAATCTGCCGACTTCTTTATGGCGCGCATCCTCACTGAAACCGACAGCCTGTTGGCTGAGGTCAAGGCCGGCAAAGCCACCTTGATGGCCTTCACTGATGAGGAGTTTGCTGCCTGAAACGACTGCGCAATCCGGTAGCCATTAGTTCCGCCCATTTTCGGCTATCGGATTTTTTTATCCCTGCTGCAGGCGTTTTGCCTGCACTTTAGGCCCGCCTGATTGCGGGTCTTTTTTTGCCTGCCATTCTGCTGTGCTCACTCAGCCGCGCCGGGCCTGCCGGCGTTGTTCCTGCTGCAGGTGTTGCTGGTAGATGAACTGGCGCAATTGCTCGTCGCTATACCGGTCGAGGGTGTGCAGCTGGTAGGCCAAAAGGCCATCTGCGGTGGTGCGCACCAGGGTACCACTCACGGCAATCGGTCGCTCTTCGCCTACCGGCAGGAGGCGCTGAAAACGTCTGGGCGGCTGGCCGCTGCCACGGTATTCAACCAGTGCGCCATTCATCGACAGTTGGTGAATCCACAAGTCGCCAGGCTGTGCCCGTCGGTTGTGCAGCGGTAGCGGTTCAGCCAGAGGCGAGCGCCAGGCACGGTTGATTTCACCCTCGTCGAAAATCTGCGGGGCGCTGAGTTGCAGGCAGGGTGCGTTTTGCTCGTCCTGGCTGAGGTGCAGGTCAAAGGTCAGGTGCTGGTTGGCGATGTGCGCATGCAGGCTCAGCTGTTCATTGGCCGCGCAGTGCGACAGCAGTTCGCTGAGTTGTTTGCCGAGATCCACCGGCAGGCGCGGTTGGTTGCGCTGCTCGGTGGGGGCGGGCTGATGCAGTTGGCGGATAAACGCCAATTCTGCCTGGGTCAGGAGTGCCTGTTCTTGCATGGACGCGGTCTGTATCGAGCTCTGGAGCTGTTGTGACCGCTGCGTGGGGGATTAGTTACTGCCGGTCGTCGCCTGCAAACGTGCGAGTTCAGCCTTGAGGGCAGCCAGCTCGGCCTCCAGTTGCTTGACCCGCTCCTGTGCTTCGACCTGTTCGGTGACGTTCTTCTGGATACCGATGTAATAGGTCAACTGGTCGGCGTCGTTGACCACCGGGGTGATCGACAGCTCATTCCAGAATGGGCTGCCGTCCTTGCGGTAGTTGCGGATGATCTGTCGGCAAGGGCGCTGCGCTTTCACCGCTTCACGGATTGCGGCTAACCCGGCCTGATCACGGTCGCCGGCCTGCAGGAAACGGCAATCCTGATAGAGGATGTCTTCGCTGGTGTAGCCGGTGAGCTTTTCAAAGGCGGGGTTGGCATAGATCAGGATGTTGTCATCACCTTCCTGTTCGGCCACCACGATGCCGTCATTGGAGGCGTTGATCACCAGTTGCAGCAGTTTGGCGTTGATCATGAGGCGATTTCCCAGTCTATGTCGGCTGCATTCTAAAACATCCGGGCGGGCTGTCTACTTGCGGCATAATGCCGGGCTTATCGATTTGGTTCTGACTGTTTCGGAGTTCTGCATGAAAATCGCCATTCTTTCCGGCTCGGTGTACGGCACCGCCGAGGAAGTTGCCCGCCACGCCGAGCGTCTGCTCAAGGCCGCCGGCCATGAGGCCTGGCACAACCCGCGCGCCAGCCTGGCGGATCTTCAGGCGTTTGCTCCTGAAGCTTTTCTGGCGGTGACCTCGACCACTGGCATGGGCGAATTGCCGGATAACATGCAGCCGCTGTACTACGCCATCCGTGATCATCTGCCGGCCTGGAGTGGCTTGCCGGGCGGGGTGATTGCCCTCGGCGACTCCAGCTATGGCGATACCTTCTGCGGCGGCGGCGAGCTGGTACGCGAGCTGTATGCCGAGTTGGGCATCCGCGAAGTGCAGCCGATGCTGCGCCTGGACAGCAGCGAAAGCGTGACCCCGGAAACCGACGCCGAGCCCTGGCTGGCGGACTTTATTGCGGCGTTGCACGGCTGATGCACCCGCGCGCCCAGGAACTGATCAGCACGCTGCAACTGCAGGCGCACCCGGAAGGCGGTTATTACCGCCGTCTGTATGAGTCGTCAGCGCAGCTGGACGGTGGCCGTCTGTGCGGTACGGCGATCATCTTTCTGCTTCCCGCCGGCGCGGTCAGCCGCTGGCACCGGGTAGATGCCGACGAGCTTTGGCACTTCTATGAAGGCGCGCCGCTGGAGCTGCTGCTGGCCGAGCAGCCCGGTGTGGTGCGCTGTGCGCGTCTTGGCCCGGTGGCCATTGGCCAACTGCCGCAGCGCCTGGTACCGGCACATGCCTGGCAGGCGGCGCGCAGCACCGGGGCGTTTACCCTGGTGGGCTGCACTGTAACGCCGGGTTTCGACTTTGCCGGCTTCCAGCTACTCAGTGATGACCTTGAGGCTCAGCGCGACTGGCCCCTGCTCGCGCAGCTGCATCCCGAGCTGGTTTGACCTGCAAGGCCACCACGCTGGCCGCCAGAGCGACTCACCTTTGCGGCATCCCTCGCTAGACTCCTGGGCACTTCAATAACAAAAGCCGAGGAACTCATCATGACCGTTGCCCACGCACTGCCTGTTGTCAGCCTCAAGGATCAGGTCTCCGCTGCCGAATGGCAGACCCGGGTGGACCTGGCCGCCTGCTACCGATTGATCGCCCTGTATGGCTGGGATGATCTGATCTTCACCCACATCTCGGCGAAGATTCCCGGCACCGAAGAGTTTCTGATCAACCCCTACGGCCTGATGTTCCATGAGATCACTGCCTCCAGCCTGGTGAAGATCGACCTGACTGGCAAAAAGCTGATGGACAGCCCGTTCGACATCAACCCGGCCGGCTACACCATCCACAGTGCCGTGCACGAGGTGCGCCACGACGTGGCCTGTGTGCTGCACATCCATACCGCCGCCGGTATCGCCGTGTCGGCGCAGAAGCAGGGCTTGTTGCCGTTGTCGCAGCAGTCGCTGTTCGTCCTCGCCAGCCTGGCCTACCACGGCTATGAAGGCGTAGCGCTGAACCATGACGAGAAGGCGCGCCTGCAGGCGGATCTCGGTGACAAGAATTTCATGATCCTGCCCAACCACGGCCTGCTCACCGCTTTCGGCAGCATCGCCGATGCCTTCCTCGGCATGTTCACCCTGCAGCGTGCCTGCGAGATTCAGGTGATGGCGCAGAGCGGCGGCACCGAGCTGATCCATATCCCACAACAGATTCTCGATGGCGCCCGCGCGATGATTGCCGGCGTGATGAAAAGCCCGCAGGGCATGGGCGGCGCACTGCCGTGGCCGGCGCTGCTGCGCAAGCTGGATCAACAGATGCCGGGTTACGCAGCATGACGGCGTTGCCAGGAATTGCCCTGGCGGATTGGCGCAGCGCGGGCCAGGACTTCAGCTTTAACGGTCATGGCATCCGCTATTGGACGGCCGGGCAGGGCGAGCCGCTGTTGTTGATTCACGGCTTTCCCACTGCCAGCTGGGACTGGCATTACCTGTGGGCTGCGCTGGCTGAGCGCTACCAGGTGATTGCCTGCGACATGCTCGGCTTTGGCGGCTCGGCCAAGCCCCGTGGGCATGCCTACAGCCTGCTGGAGCAGGCCGATCTGCAACAGGCGCTGCTGGCGCACTTGGGCGTGGACAAACCGCTGCATGTGCTGGCCCATGACTACGGCGACAGCGTGGCGCAGGAGCTGCTGGCGCGGCATCAGGATGGGCGCGTGCAGCTCGCCAGTTGCGTGTTTCTCAATGGTGGGTTGTTTCCGGAAACGCACCATCCGGTGCTGGTGCAGAAGCTGCTGCTCAGCCCCATCGGCCCGCTGGTTGGCCGGCTGTTCAGCCGGCAGAAGCTGGCGCAGAGTTTTGCCAAGGTATTCGGCCCGCACACCCAGCCGAGTGCCCGTGAGCTGGATGACTTCTGGAGCCTGATTGCCGCCAATAATGGCCCGGCGGTGATGCACCGCTTGATCCGCTATATGCCCGAGCGTCGGGTCAACCGCGAGCGCTGGGTGACGGCGATGCAGGCCACCGCGGTGCCGATGCGGGTGATCGACGGCGCTGTCGATCCGATTTCCGGGGCGCATATGGTGGCGCGTTACCGTGAGCTGATTGCCAAACCGGACACTGTGCTGTTGGAGGGCATTGGTCATTATCCGCAGACCGAAGCGCCGGATCAGGTGCTGGCGCATTACCTGCAATTTCGTCAACGGCTGGAGGCCAAATGATGCAACGACGTACAGTCCTGAAAGGTGCCGCCCTCGGCGGTGTGGCCGTTCTCGGTGCCGGCTTCTGGGCGTTGCCCAGCGGCGATGCGCCAGCCGCCGTCAGCCTGGACGCGGCCCAGCAGTTGCTGGCCAGTTTGGTCGATCAGCCTCTGCGCAGCCTCAAGGGTTGGAGCCCGGCCGAAGTGTTCAACCACTGTGCGCAGAGCATCGAGTACTCCATCAGCGGTTACCCCGAGCTCAAGCCCGGTTGGTTCCGCAGCAGCGTCGGCCCCTTGGCGTTCAGCGTCTTTGCCGCGCGTGGGGCCATGCGCCATCCGCTGAATGAGGCCATTCCCGGTGCCGCTGCGCTGAATGTGCCAGCCACCCAGGCTCAGGCGCTGCAGCGTTTGCAGCAGGCGTTTGCCGACTTTGCCGCGTATCAGGGTGAGTTACAGCCGCATTTTGCCTACGGCGCGTTAAGCCATGCCGATTACGCCCAGGCCCATGTGTTGCATCTGTATAACCATCTCACGCTGATCCGTCTTGCAGATAGTTGAAAAACTACCTGCGTTGCCAATCCTGCGTTAAAAACGGCCTCGGAATGCTCATTTACAGCTCGTAAACTCCGCTTCCTCGGCCGTTTTTGCCTTGTCTTGCCTGTCTCGCCTACGTTTTTCAGCCTTTTGCTTAGCCTAACTATCCCGCTGCGTTATTGCGCACCATTCAGCGCAACTTGTATCTATTGTGACCAGAGCGTGCCTGCTGGACACTCGGCGCATTGTTAATCTGCCGAGGAATGCTGCATGAGCGACGCCATCCGTTTTCAAGATCAGGTTGTAATCGTCACCGGGGCCGGCGGCGGTCTGGGCCGTGCCCATGCGCTGCTGTTTGCCAAACACGGCGCCAAGGTGGTGGTCAACGATCTGGGCGGCAGCACTCACGGTGAAGGCGCCAACGCCTCGGCGGCGGACAAGGTGGTCGAGGAAATCCGCGCCGCAGGCGGCACCGCCGTGGCCAACCATGACTCGGTGACCGACGGCGAAAAGATCGTGCAGTGCGCTCTCGATAACTTTGGCCGCATCGATGTGGTGGTGAACAACGCCGGCATCCTGCGTGACAAAACCTTCCACAAGATGGAAGACGCCGACTGGGACCTGGTTTACAAAGTCCACGTCGAAGGCGCCTACAAGGTTACCCGCGTCGCCTGGCCGCACATGCGTGAGCAGGGTTATGGCCGGGTGATCTTCACCGCGTCCACTTCGGGCATCTACGGCAACTTCGGCCAGTCCAACTACGGCATGGCCAAGCTCGGCTTGTACGGTCTGACCCGCACCCTGGCCCTCGAAGGGCGCAAGAGCAACATCCTGGTCAACGCCATCGCGCCGACTGGCGGCACGCGCATGACCGAAGGCCTGATTCCGCCGCAGGTGTTCGAGCAACTCAAGCCAGAGCTGGTCAGCCCGCTGGTGGTTTATCTGGCAAGCAGCGCCTGCGAAGAAACCTCTGGGCTGTTCGAAGTGGGCGGCGGCTGGATGGGCAAAGTGCGTTGGGAACGCAGCCTGGGTGCCGGCTTCGACCCGCGCGAAGGCTTCAGCCCGGAAGACGTGGCAGCCAACTTTGCGCAGATCTGCGACTTCGAGGGCGCGGCTCATCCGAAGGACAATATCGAAGCGATGAAAGAGATGATGGCCAACTTGCAGAAGTTCGCCCTCTGATTGCGCCACTCTGGCGGGGAGATCGGTCAGCAGGCTGATTTCCACCGCCCAGGGCTTTAAGGTGAAGGCCGGCTTAATGCCGGCCTTCGGCTTTTTAGCGGTAGGCCATGTCCGCGAAATCACCATCGCGGCAATGGGCCTGGGCATCAAGTTGACGCCGTAGCCCGAATAAGCGCCAGCGCAATCCGGGTGCGGTTTCCCGGATTGCGCCGTGTGCCACGGCTTATCCGGGCTACGGACAGTGGCTTGGCTGTTTATCTGCAGGAGTTTTCATGAGCGTGATCATCGAAAAGAACGGCCCGGTCACCACCCTGATCATCAATCGCGCCGAGGTGCGCAACGCGGTTGATCGGCCGACGGCTGAGGCGCTGGCCAGCGCCTTACGGGCCTTTGAAGCGGATGAGCAGGCGCGGGTGGCAATTCTGGCGGGGGCGGGCGATACCTTCTGCGCCGGTGCTGATCTGGGCGCGTTTGCCGAAGGTGTTGAGCGCACCAATCGCCTGGAAACCGAAGGTGACGGACCGATGGGCCCCAGCCGCATGCAGCTGAGCAAACCACTGATCGCCGCTATTGAAGGTCACGCGGTAGCCGGCGGGCTGGAGCTGGCGCTGCTCGCTGATCTGCGGGTGATGGCCGATAACGCGGTGCTTGGGGTGTTCTGCCGACGCTTTGGCGTGCCGCTGATTGATGGCGGCACCGTGCGTTTGCCACGAATTATCGGCCAGGGTCGCGCGCTGGATCTGATTCTCACCGGTCGTCCGGTGTTGGCTGACGAGGCGCTGAGCATGGGGCTGGTCAATCGGGTGGTCGCCGCTGGCAGCGCGTTGGCCGCCGCCCAGCAACTGGCGCTGGAGATTGCCGGCTTCCCGCAGCGCTGCATGCTCGCCGATCGCCAGTGGCGAAACCCTGGCCGGCGCGCAGCGCTTCAAGGCGGGTACGGGGCGGCACGGCACATTCTGAACCGCGTGTTTACGGCTTGCCCGGAATCCCGTATTTGCGCAGGCGCATGGCAATTGCGCTGTGCGAGGTGCTCAGGCGAGTTGCCAGTTGCCGAGTTGAAGGGTGGCTGGGGTAGAGCTTTTCCAGCAGATTCTTTTCGAATTCGGCCACGGCGGCTTCCAGGCTGCTGACTTCGCCCTCGGCCTGCTGCGCGGCCACGGCAGTACCGGCAATGTCCAGATCACCGATCTGCACCTGATTGCTTTCGCAGATGGCCGCAGCGCGAAAGATCACGTTCTGCAACTGGCGCACATTGCCCGGCCAGCGGTTGCCCAGTAGCGCCGGGTAGGTGTCCGGCGTCAGGCGGCAGGGCAGGCGCTGGATCTGTGCACAGGCCTGCTGCATAAAGTGCCGCGCCAGCAGCAGGATGTCCTGGCCGCGCTCGCGCAGCGGCGGCACTTCCAACTTGAGCACATTCAGGCGGTAGAACAGGTCCTCGCGGAATGCACCCTCGGTCACCATCTGCTCCAGGTCACGGTGAGTGGCGCTGAGGATGCGCACATTGACCCGTACCTCGCTCTGCCCGCCAACCCGGCGGAAGCTGCCGTCGCTGAGAAAGCGCAGCAGCTTGGCTTGGAGATACGGCGACATTTCACCGATTTCATCGAGAAACACCGTGCCCTGGTTGGCCAGTTCCAGCAGCCCTGGCTTGCCGCCGCGCTGGGCCCCGGTAAAGGCGCCGGGGGCGTAGCCGAACAGCTCGCTTTCGGCGAGGTTCTCCGGCAATGCCGCGCAGTTCAGTGCGAGAAACGGCGCGGTGCGTCGCGTGCTGATGGCATGACAGGCGCGCGCCACCAGTTCCTTGCCGGTGCCGGTTTCGCCCTGGATCAGCAGCGGCGCATCCAGAGTGGCCACGCGCTGGGCGCGGCTTTTCAGGTTGCGGATCGGCGCGGAATCACCCAGCAGCGAATCAAAGCCTTCGGCGTGATCGTGGTGCAGCGCCGCCAGGCGCTCGCCGATGCGGTTCGGTGCATACAGGCTGAGCAGGCCGCCGGCCAGCTGCCGCGCACCGCCGTCGACGCCTTCGGTGATCGGCTGGGCGTCCAGCAGCAGGGCCTGGCCTTTGAGCGTGACCTCGCGCATTGGCAGGCGGAAACCCTGCTGCAACAGCTCGACTTGCAACTGCGGGTCGGCGAACAGCTCGCCAATGCTCAGGCCATCCGGCTGTTGACCGCACAGCTCGATCAGCGCCGGGTTGGCCAGCAACACGCGGCCCTGGCTGTCGAGCGCCAACACCGGGTCGGTCATGGCGGCGAGCAGGGCATCGAGTTGCAGATGGCGGCGCTGGCCGGGGAGGATGTCGACAATGGTCACCGCCTGCACGCCGCGCACCTTGAACAACGCCTCGCGTAGCTCGTCGAGCACCTCGGGGCTCAGGGTCGGCGCGTCGATATAGACGTTCGGCGGCACCATCTCCACCGCATCCAGGTTGAGATTGCGTCCACCGAGCAGCGCCAGCACTTCCTGGGTGATGCCAACGCGGTCGATAAAGCTGACGTGAATACGCATGGAACGGGCGGCCGACTGATTTACAGGTGCGCCAGTATGCCCGGTCTGTGGGGCTTAGTTAACCGAGGGGCGTTCAACCGCAGGTCAGGCGGATGATCACTTCGCTTTCATCGATATCGATATTCAGGCGCTGCGGGTTGTAATCCATGGTCGCGGCGTCGCCGGGGGCGAGTACGCGCAGGGTTTTGGCGTTGGCCTGCTGCTGCACCTGCTCGATCAGCTCGGCGCTGGCGGTCTGACCGAGTACGCCATGAACCTGCTCGACATCGCAGTCGCCGCTGATTTCGGCTGCTTGCTGGGCGGGCGGCTGTGAGCTGCAACCGGCCAGCAGGGCCAGCAGGCTGAGGCTGGTGAGGGCGTGACGAAGAGCCATGATCGATTTCCTTGTCTGCATAAAACTCGGGTCAGCCTAGCAGCCGCATCCGTTGTAGCTCAACGTCGGGCTGGTCAATCAGTCAGGTTACTGCATCAGCATTTCCGCAAGCACGGCCAACTTCCCTACAATTGCGCTTTTCCCCAGAGCAGGAGGTTCTGTGCAAGCGGTGATCTCGATTCAACAGCTGAGCAAGACCTACGCCAGTGGCCACCCGGCCCTGCAGGACATCAACCTGGACATTCGCCCCGGCGAAATCTTTGCCTTGCTTGGCCCCAACGGTGCGGGCAAGACCACGCTGATCAGCATCATCTGCGGCATCGTCAATCCAGGCAGCGGTCGGGTGCTGGTGGGCGGCAAGGACATCATCAAGGACTACCGCGCCTCGCGCTCGCAGATCGGCTTGGTCCCACAAGAGCTGGTCAGCGATGTGTTTGAAACCGTCTGGGCGACGGTGAAATTCAGCCGTGGACTGTTCGGCAAGAAACCCGATCCGGCTTATCTGGAGCAACTGCTCAAGGACTTGTCGCTGTGGGAAAAGCGCGACGCAAAGATTTTCGAGCTGTCCGGCGGCATGAAGCGCCGGGTGATGATCGCCAAGGCGCTGAGCCACGAGCCGCAGATTCTGTTCCTCGACGAGCCCACTGCCGGCGTCGACGTGGAACTGCGCCGCGATATGTGGAACATGGTGCGCCGTCTGCGTGAACGCGGCGTGACCATCATCCTCACCACCCATTACATCGAAGAGGCCGAGGAAATGGCCGACCGCATCGGGGTGATCAGCAAGGGCCGGATCATTCTGGTGGAAGACAAGCAGGCGCTGATGCACAAGCTCGGCAAGAAACAGCTGACTTTGCAGCTGCAACAGCCCCTGGCGAGCATCCCCGCCGAGCTGGCGCGTTACCCGCTGGAGCTGAACGACGAGGGCCGCGCGCTGGTGTTTACCTTCGATACCCAGAGCGAGCACACCGGCATCGCCGAGCTGCTCAAGGACCTGGCCCAGCACGGCATCGACTTCAAGGATTTGCAGTCCAGCCAGAGTTCATTGGAAGAGATTTTTGTCGAATTGGTAAAAGGGACACGTGCATGAATTTCTATGCCATCAAGGCCATCTACCTGTTCGAACTGGCGCGCACCTGGCGCACCCTGCTGCAGAGCATCGCCACCCCGGTGATCAGTACCTCGCTGTATTTCGTGGTGTTTGGTTCGGCCATCGGTTCGAGCATGACCCAGGTGCAGGGCGTCAGTTATGGCGCGTTTATCGTGCCGGGGCTGATCATGCTGGCGCTGCTGACCGAGAGTATTTCCAACGCCTCGTTCGGCATCTACATGCCCAAGTATTCGGGGAGCATCTACGAGCTGCTGTCGGCACCGGTGTCCTACCTGGAAATCCTCATCGGCTATGTCGGCGCAGCAGCCACCAAGTCGATCATTCTCGGCTTGGTGATCCTGATTACCGCGCGGCTGTTCGTGGACTTCGAGATTCTCCATCCGCTGTGGATGCTGGCGTTTCTGGTGCTCACCGCGCTGACCTTCAGCCTGTTCGGTTTCATCATCGGCGTGTGGGCCGATGGCTGGGAGAAGTTGCAGGTGGTCCCGGCCTTGATCGTCACACCGCTGACCTTCCTCGGCGGGGCCTTTTACTCGATCAGCATGCTGCCGCCAGCCTGGCAGACGGTGACCCTGTTCAACCCGGTGGTGTACCTGATCAGCGCGTTTCGCTGGAGCTTCTACGGCGTGTCCGACGTCAATGTCGGCCTGAGCCTGGCAATGATTCTCGGCTTTCTGCTGCTGTGCATCCTGGCGGTGGGCTTTATCTTCAAAACCGGTTATCGGCTGAAAAGCTGAAGTGCGCTTGATGCGTTAGTGTGGGAACGGTCTAGTCGTGTGGTAGCCCGGATGAAATCCGCGACCATGCGACAAGCCGTCCCCGGATTGCATCCGGGCTACGGTTCAGCCTGTCGCGGGAGGATGAGTGGACAAGGATCAGTCAACTGCATTGCAGGCACAGCTGGCGCAGCTCTACCGCGATGAATCGCGCCGCGTACTGGCCACCCTGATTCGCCTGCTGGGTGATTTCGACCTGGCCGAGGAGGCGTTGCACGAGGCCTTTCGTGCGGCCCTGGATCAATGGCCGCAGAGTGGCGTGCCGGCCAATCCACGCGCCTGGCTGGTGTCGGCGGGGCGCTTCAAAGCCATCGACAACCTGCGCCGGCAGCGGCGTTTTCAGCCGCTGGATGAACACGTCGAGTTGGCTGATGACGCGCCGCTGGATGAGGGCGAGTTGCTTGAAGACGACCGCCTGCGTCTGATCTTCACCTGCTGTCACCCGGCCCTGGCCAGCGATGCCCAGGTGGCCCTGACCCTGCGTGAAGTCTGTGATCTGGGCACCGAGGACATCGCCCGCGCCTTTCTCACCACGCCCGCCACCCTGGCCCAGCGCATTGTGCGCGCCAAGGCGAAGATTCGCGATGCACGCATCCCCTATGAAGTGCCCGGCCGCAGCGAGCTGCCCGAGCGGCTGGATGATGTGTTGCGGGTGATTTACCTGGTGTTCAACGAAGGCTATTTCGCCAGTTCTGGCGACTCGCTGACTCGCGCGCACCTGTCCGATGAGGCCATTCGTCTGGCGCGTCTGCTGCTGGAGCTGCTGCCTGAACCGGAAGTGCAGGGCCTGCTGGCGCTGATGCTGCTGCACGAGTCGCGGCGCAGTGCGCGCAGTTCGGCCAGCGGTGCAGTGGTGCTGCTGGAGCAGCAGGATCGCCGCCAGTGGAACCGCCAGATGATCGCCGAAGGTGATGCGCTGGTGCTGCAGGCACTGCATTCGCGGCGCTTCGGTGCCTACACCTTGCAAGCGGCGATCGCCGCCGTACATGCCGAAGCTGCCAGTGCCGAGCAGACCGACTGGGCACAGATCGTCGGGCTCTACGATGCCTTGCTGCGCCTGAATCCCTCGCCGGTAATCGAGCTCAACCGCGCCGTAGCGGTGGCCATGCATGAAGGCCCCGAGGCGGGCTTGGTTCTGATTGACGCGCTGCTGGCCGGCGGTGAACTGGCCGACTACCACCTGGCCCATGCCGCCCGCGCCGACCTCAATCGCCGCCTGGGTCGTGTACAGCCTGCACGCGAGGCCTATCAGCGGGCGCTCAACCTGGTCCAGCAGGGCGCGGATCGGCAGTTTCTGCAGATGCGCCTGGATGAACTGCCGGCTGACTGAGCCGTTATCCGCCTGGCAGATCCCCGCTGCTTGGCTAGCGTTGGTCGGGCCTGAAATATTTTTTACCAGCGCTGTCGATTCCGCGCCGCGCCATTCGATTAGTCAGTAATCGCGCCATATCCCCGGAGAACGCCATGAAATACCTGTGCCTGGTCTACAGCAACGAGCATGCGCTGCATCACTCGCCCGACAGCCCACGTGACGAGGAATGTTTTGCCTACGCCGAGTTGGTGGCGCAGAGCGGCCGCATGCTGGCTGCCGAGGCGCTGGAATCGGTGCAGACCGCCACCACCGTGCGCATGCGCGGCGGCAAGCTGTCGATCACCGACGGCCCGTTTGCCGAAACCAAGGAGCAGCTGGCGGGCTTCTATCTGGTCGAAGCCCGCGACCTCAACGAGGCCATCCAGCTGGCTGGGCATATTCCAGCGGCGCGGGTTGGCTGCGTGGAAGTGCGCCCGGTGCGCGAGCTACAGGTTTGACCCCACCACGAGAGCAAGGAGTGTCGAAATGAGCAGCACACAAGCACAGATTCAACAGCAACTGGACTCCTGGGCTGCCGCCTGCCGCAGCAAGGATGTCAGCCAGATCATGCGCCACTACGCCGAGGATGTGGTGGCCTATGACGCCATTGGCCCGCTGCGTTTTGTTGGCCGTGCGGCCTATCAGGCGCACTGGCAGGCCTGCATGGACATGTGCCCCGGCCAGGCCCTGTTCGAGCTGCATCAGCCAAGCTTTCTGCTCGGTGGTGAGCTGGCCGTGGTGCACTACCTGTTCCACTGCGGCGGCACCGATGACAAGGGCGAAATGCACAGCAGCTGGATGCGTGTAACCCAGTGTTTTCGACAGCAAGGCGGGCAGTGGCTGATCGCTCACGAGCATTTTTCCATGCCCGGCGACATGGAAAGTGGAAAGATTTTGTTTGATTTACAGCCGTAGTTCGCCAACGCACGGGGCACAAGGGCTGCAGCCGATTAGCGGCTGCCGCGCGGTAGATTTGTGGCTACGACCAACGTCTTAGGGCTTGCCTAAAGGGGGGCTTAGTGGCGTAGGCTGGAGTCGTCGCCTTACCTGGCGACGCTATTCGCGAACAGTTGAAGAAGGAAAGCTTTATGCAAATCCAAGTTCACAGCGATAACCACATCGAAGGCAGCGCACGGCTGGTGGAGTGGGTGAGTGCCAGTGTTGCCAGCAAGCTGGAACGCTTCGACGACGAACTGACCCGTATCGTCGTCCACCTGCATGACGACAACGGCGCCAAAGCCGGTGCGCATGACAAACGCTGCCAGATCGAAGCACGGCCAAAAGGCCTGCAACCTATTTCCGTCACCCACAAGGCCGAGTCACTGGAACAGGCCATCGACGGCTCCATCGAAAAACTGCACCACGCCCTGGACCATCAGTTCGGCAAACTGCGCAGCAAACGCGCCACGCCGCTGCATACCAATCAGGCCACTGATCTGGGCCAGGATGCACTACTGGAAGAGGACTTCCTCGCCGAGGAACGCCTGCGCGCGGTCTGACAATTTACGGGCCGGCGGTTGACCGGCGGCCCATCCACCCCTTGCTCGCGCCCCCGCAGGTTTCTGCGGGGGCGCTGTCGTTTCAGGGCGCTGGAATGCTGTAGCCAGTGGCGGCAAGCGCCTGCCCGAGGCGGCAAGATGATTCCGCTTGCTGCCGGTTAAACGGGCCGGAAGGCCGGTTTTACTGGGCTGTAGAGCGCTGGCCCATATCCTGCACTGCCCTGGCCAACTGACAGTTGCAGGGATTCGCCATGACCAGTATTTCCAACAACTCGCCGCTGGCGAGCTACTTCAGCAACACCGCCAAACCCAGCACGGCTGGTGCAGCGGGCAGTGGTAGCAGTACGGATAAACCGAGCGCCAGCGCCGCGGACCCGCTTGCGGAAATCCGCCGCTTTGCCAGCGGCATGGTGGCTCACAGCCGCGGCGGCCTGCTGCGCGCGATGCAGGCCGAGAGCAGCGGTGCCAGCAGCGCGATTGCCAGTGACCGCTTCCGCCCGGCCGCCGAGCAGGACAGTGGCAACTCGATGATTACCCTGCCCGATGTTGCGACGATGGACCGCGATGATGCAGCCAAGCTGCTGGCACAGATCAACAAACTGGTTGAGTCCGGTATGGATAAAACCGGCACCTTTGTCGGTTACAACGGCGACAAGCAGACCGACTCGCTGGTGACTTACCGTGACTGGCTGCAGGCCAGGGGCGGCGTCAGCATTTACGTTTAAGCGTTCTGTCGTCGATTTCTCCAGCCGGGCTGCCTGCGCATTGGGCTGGTTTCAGCGCGCGAGGTGCGCCAAGATCAGCCGATCACAGTTGTGGGTACGCCGCATCGGCATGCTCAGGTCGGGGGATTTATGGCTAGCAAGGGGTTTGTTCGGGCGTTCGCTGCCCTGGGGTTGGCGCTGGCGTGCACTGCAGGTGCGCAGGCTGCCGAGGATGCGCAACTGGTCGGCTTGATCAACAGCTACCGCAGCGAAGTGCAGCGTTGTGGCGATCAGGCTTCCGCCGAGTTGCCGCCGTTGACCGCTGATCCGCGCCTGGTGCAACCGGTGGGGCGCTCGGGGGATTTGCAGCAGGCGATGAGTGCAGCGGGCTACCCGATGGTCAATGTGCAGGCCATCAGCCTGTCCGGCCCGCGTGATGCGGCGGCGGCGCTGAAAGTGCTGCAGGAGAGCTTCTGCAAGATTGTGCTGGACCCGCAGTTTGTCGATATCGGCGTCAAGCAGCAGGACCGTGAGTGGCGCATTCTGCTGGCCCGGCCGCTGCTGGCTGCTCGTTTGGGTGACTGGCAAGCGGAAGGGCAGAAGTTGCTCGAACAACTCAACCTTGCCCGCGGCACCGCGCGCCAGTGCGGTGGCCAAGCCTTTGCCGCCGCCGCGCCGCTGGTTTGGAATGCCACCTTGGGCAGCACCGCCGAAGCCCACAGCCGGGCCATGGCCAACGGCAACTTCTTCGATCACCAAGACCCTGACGGGCGCACCCCCGGCGATCGCGCAGAGCTGGCCGGTTACAGTGGCCAGCGTGTCGGGGAAAACATTGCTGCCGGGCTGGATAACAGCAGCAAGGTGCTCGCCGGCTGGCTGGCCAGCCCTGGCCACTGCGCCAATCTGATGAGCCCGCACTTCAGTGAACTGGGCGCCGCCTACGCCAACGATCCCAAGAGCGACGCGGGGATTTATTGGACGGCGCTGTTTGGCGCGCCGTAAGCAGGCTGTTGCCCTGGCCTGTCTGTAGGCGCGGCCTTGGCTGCGCAGGAGCGTGCCTACAGGGCCTTATGGGTGACCCGTTAGGCGAGGCAGCCTGACTACCACGTGGGTTGGGGAGCTTCGTGTGTTTGCTGCTCAAGCTCCCGCTCTGCGTTGCCTACCACCACAACAGCGTGGTTAGCCCAACACCTGCGCCAGGTGCTGTTCGTAGCGGGCGATATCGGCCTCGATGGCGGGGCGCTTCATCACGTCGACGCAAAGGAAGGTCGGCAGGGCGCGCATGCCGAGAAACTGATTGGCCTTGTGGAAGGGCAGGTAGACGGCGTCCACACCTTTACCTTCGAAGAAGTCAGTCGGGTCATCGAAGGCTTGCTGCGGCGCGTTCCAGGTCAGTGACAGCATGTACTGCTTGCCCTGGATCAGGCCGCCGCTGCCGTATTTCTGCGAGGAGTCCGAGCGGGTGCGGCCATCGCTGGCATAGAGGCTGCCGTGGCCGGCGGTAAACACCTCATCGATGTACTTCTTCACCGTCCATGGCGCGCCCATCCACCAGCCGGGCATCTGATAGATGATCACATCGGCCCAGAGAAACTTCTGCACTTCTTCGGCAATGTCGTAGCCGCAGTCGATATGCGTGTGCTTGAGGTCGAAACCGGCGCGGTCAAGAAAGGCCAGCGCAGTGTCGTGCAGGGTGGTGTTGTAGCGGCCGTCGGAATGGGCGAACTGTTTACCGCCGTTGAGCAGCAGGATCTTTTTCATGGCAGGGGCCTCGGTAAATGATGGCCGCATGCTAGGGCGTGCAGGCGGCTCGAAACAGCCGCTGGCGGGCAAATGACCTGTGACTAAAAGGCATGAATACGCTGGGTTTGGCTGTTGTAGGGTAGGTAAAGGCTAGGTCCCAGACAGGTGTTGCGAGGCGATAAACCGTAGGTTGGCGTTGAGGCGCGTAGCGACGAAGCCCAGCGAGCCATTTCAACAAGCGATGCCAATGATTGTTGGGCTTCGCTGCGCTCAACACCAACCTACCGATTGCATGCAACGCGTAATTGGGTGCGTGGCCTAAGCAAACATACGTTGTCCCAGGAGCCCAAATGGCTGATCACTACGGATTTATCCTGCACGCCCACACCCGCCGGGAGCAGGCCGCCGCGTTCGAGGCGCTGTTCCGCGCCTATGTCGAACCCAGCCGTGCCGAGGCCGGCTGCATGGCCTACCACATGTTGCGTGATCGTCAGGACCCGACGCTGTTTATCTTCTATGAGGTCTGGCAGTCGCGGGAGCACCTGGCCATTCACAGCGCCTTGCCGCATATGCGCGAGTTTTATGAGCGGCGCATGGAGTACTTGCGCCGTGATTTCGATATTCGCGAGATCGAGATGCTTAGCCCGGCGGGCTGATTGTGGTTAACAGGCCGGCGTTGTGCGGCCTGTTGATCCGGGGGCGCTTACTGCTGTGGTGCCGCTGTGCTGTCGGCGGCTGCGGACCAGATGCGGTAGCGCACCTGCACATCCGCCGGGGCGTAGATCACCAGTGGCAGTTTGCTGTTGTAGCGCACCAGCAAAGGTTCGCCGCCCACCGGGACAAATGCCTGCTTGCGGCTGTTGTCGGGGCAGGCCATCAGGGTGCTCATCGCCGGGCCGACCTGACCCAGCTCGTAGTAGTTGTAGCCCCAGCCTTCGACGGTCTTCTCCTGCCACTGGCCACCGAGGCGCTGGGAGTTGCAGTCCACTTCCAGGGTTTTGCCGGCAATCAGTTCAACCTTGTGCTCGGCCTCATTGGCCTGGGCCGGCAGCTCGATCACATGGCGTTGATAGCCTGCGGCGGCTGCCGGGTAAGGCTTGAGCGCCTCCGGTGTGGCGGCGCAAGCGGCCAGCGGCAGGGCGCAGACGAGAACGAGCAGAGGTAGTTTTGGCGAGGTCATAAGCAGTCCTGAGTGAGGGGCCTTGCGGGCCGTCCGTGGAACAAACGTGCCGGGTTGGCAGCGCAGCCAACTGACTCTTGTGCATAGGTGAAGTTCCTCGGCCTGGCAAACCACAGCTGGCCAGGGAGGCCATTCGGGTATCGTCAGCCGTGGTCAGCCGGCGTCCGTCAGCGGCTGCTGTGCGAGCACGTAGCGTTTGCCGCCGCTGCGTTTGGCCACGTACATGGCCTCATCCGCGTACTGCACCAGCTGCAACTCGCTTTGGCAGTGCTGGGGGTACAGCGCAATCCCCAGGCTTGGCGCACTGAGCAAATGGTGACCATCGAGCAGGTAGGGCGCGCTGAGGGCGGTGATGATCTTCTCGGCCACCAGGCTGGCATCCTCCTGGCGGCCGATGTTGTCCAGGATCACCGCAAACTCGTCGCCACCCAGGCGGCCTACCGTGTCCGACTCACGCACGCACTGGCGTAAACGCCGCGCCACTTCCTGCAACAGCAGATCGCCAGTGCCGTGGCCGAAGCTGTCGTTGATCTGCTTGAAGTTATCCATGTCGAGGTACAGCACCGCCAGCTGCAGGGCGTCGCGTTTGGCCCGTTGCAGGGCGCTGCGCAAACGGTCGAGAAACAACGTGCGGTTGGACAGTTCAGTCAGTTGATCGTACTGGGCAAGAAACTCCAGGCGCGACTGCGTGCGCTTGCGCTCAATGGCCGTGGCCACCTGGTTGGAGACAAATTGCAGCAGCTCCTGGTCCTGTTCGCTGTAGCGCACCTTGGCGCTGTGGTTCTGCAGCACCAGTGCACCGATGGTCTGGGTGCCCGAGATCAGCGGCACGCCGAGCCAGTCCAGAGCAGGCGCTGCGGCCTCGGGTTCATGCTGGGCAAGCCAGTGGCTGGCGGTGTCCGGCGTCAGCAGCAGGGCGTTGCCGGTGCGGATCACCTCGGCACAGAAACGGCTGGTGGCGGTGGGGGTGGCGCATTGTTCGACCTGATAGGTCAGGCTCAGCTGATCACTCGCCGCGTCATACAGCGCCACGCAGAAATGCCGGGCGGGCAGCAGCTGCGCCATCACCTCATGCACGCGGCCGTAGAGCATGTGCAGATCACCCGCCGCGTGGGCCGCCTCGGAGACGGCATACAACGCCGCCTGTACTGCTTCGGCCCGCTTGCGCCGGGTGATATCGCGCGCCACACCAACGCGCACCTGCTCGGCCTCCAGCCACTGGGCGGACCACATGATGTGCACGATATGGCCGTCTTTGTGGATGTAGCGGTTTTCGTGATCGTGCGAGGGCTGGCCTGAGTTGATCTGCTTGACCAGCGTGCGGGTGGCGGCGCGGTCGTCGGGGTGCATCAGTTCAAAGGCGGTGCGGCCGATCATCTCTTCGGGGCGGTAGCCGAAAACCCGTTCGCTGGCCGCGCTGACGGACAGAAAGCGGCCCTCTATATCCACTACGCAGACAACGTCCAGCAGCAGATCCAGTAGTTTGTCGTGAGGCAGGTGCGGGTTTGACGTCATGGCCGTGAATATACTGCCCTGCCTGCGCGGTTCGCCAGCGCAATGCTGGCTTTCTGCCCGCGTTTTCTCTGCGCTCGCCCTGGTATGGCCAGGTCAATGCACGGTCAGCCGCTCGCGCACCAGTGCCTGCGCCTGCTGGGTCATCTGGTCGAGCAGGCGGTCGCGCTGCTTCTCCGCATCGCTCATGGCCCGCTTGCCGTGCTGCTTGAGCAGGTAGGCATGAATCTGCCGGACTTCCGTGGACTGGAAGATCGGCGCCAGGTCCTGCACCGCCAGCATGCCGTTGGCGCTGTGGTCGCGGGTGCTCATCAACACCTGCGGCCCACGCGCGGCCAGCACCTGAAAGCCCATGGCTTCGAAGGTGGCGACCTTGCCCGCCACGCAGGCCAGTTCGGCGTGCGGGTGGCGATCGACCATTTGCTGCAGCATGGCACGGGCAATTCCGTGGCGGCGCTGGCTGGCCTGCACGGCCATATAGGCCAGGGTGCAGGCGTCGGGTGCGTCCTGGGCCGGCAGGTACAGGGCAAAGCCCAGCACCTGCGACGGGTCTTGATCACTCAGGGCGAGGATCAGCCGTGCGCTGCTTGGCTGCGCACTGTCCATAGCGCGCAGGTACAGGTGCATCTCGTAGCCGATCACGTACTGGTACAGCTGATACAGCGGGTTGCTCGGCGTCAGCGACACCGGGCTGATGTCGCTGAGGTAGTCCACCACCATCTGCAGCACCTGGCTGTTCAGCGATTCGGGTGGCGGGCTATCCAGGTGTACAAGGGTGAACATCGTCAGTCTGGCTCCGGGCGTGCGCGAGGGCGCTAGTGTACCGCCCTCGGCTGACGTGCTGGGTGGACAAAGCATGCGCGGTTCACCTGGTATCGCAGCCGCTGCGCGGCAGGTTTTCAGGCCGGCTCTGGGGTGCGGCTTACCTGCAACGCTCGCTGCAGCTGCAGCACCAGGGCATCGACCTGGCTCAGGGCTTGAGCCACCGACTCGGCCAGCAGTTCCCCGCCGACTTCCTGACCCTCGATGGCAATCTGGTGCACCTGGGTAATGCCGATAAAGCCAAGGGCGGTGATCAGGTTGGGTTCCAGGTGATTCATATGCGCCATCTCGCCGCCCACGCCAAAGCCGATGCCGCCTCGGGCCGAGAGGATCACCGCATGCCGTTGCCGGTCGGCCAGCAGCGGCACGTAAGGCTCAAGCAGGTTGCCTTCATTGATATCCACGGTTCTGCCAGGGCGCACGATCTGGTCGATCCACGCCTTGAGCGCCGCCGGCATGCCGAAGTTGTAGAGCGGTGCGCCGATCACCAGTACATCTGCGGCAATCAACTCATCCACCAGCTGGTCGCTCTCGATCAGTGTGGCGTGCATCCATGGTTCGCGTTGCGTCTTGGGGGTAAAGGAGGACGCGATCCAGTCGTGGTTGATGATCGACGGCGGCGTCTGGCCGATGTCGCGGTAGGTGAGGCTGTCCTGTCCACGCCTGGCCAGCCACTGGCTGACAAAGCGCTGCGTGAGGTTGCGGCTGTGCGAGCCGTGTTGATCCTTGCCGGCGAGGCCGGGGCGGGCGCTGGCGTCCAGGTGCAGGATATGTGGCATGTCGAGTCTCCTTTCGAAGTTGAATTCATCTGTTATTCGCAGCAGACTCAGGCTAAACCCAGCTAAATCGGGCGACAAACGACGATTATTTTCAGGTACGGATGAGGGAGATTCATTTATGGCGCAGCGCTGGTTACCTTCGCTTTCTGCCTTGCGCGCCTTTGAAGCGGCTGCGCGCCACCAGAGCGCCAAGCAGGCTGCCGAAGAACTCTCGGTGACCGCCACGGCGATCAGCCATCAGATTCGCGCCCTGGAAGAGTCGCTCGGGGTCGCGCTATTTCTGCGCAAGCCGCGCCAGCTGGAACTGACCGCCCAGGGGCGCGAGTTGCAGCAGGTGCTGGAAAGCGCCTTCGACAGCATCAGCGCCACGGCGGTACGCCTCAGCGCAGTGCCCTGTCGCCAGGCCATAACGCTCAGCACCACACCTGCGGTGGCGGTGCGCTGGCTGCTGTCCTGGGTGTGCATGCTGCGCGACGCTCATCCGAATATTGACCTGCGCATCCACGCCTCCCATGAGCCGGTGGCGCTGGATGGCGTGACCGCAGATATCGCCATCCGTTATGGCGACGGCCGCTGGCCGGGGCTGGTGGCGGAGAAGCTGTTCGACAACAGCTTTATCCCGGCCTGCAGCCCGCACCTTGGTCTGCACGATGCCGCCGAGCTGCCCAAGCATTCGCTGATTCACTTCCGCAATCAGGCTGCAGTGTCTTCACCGCTGGATTGGGCCATCTGGCAGAAGCAGGCACAGGTGCCGGGGCTGGACGTCAGCGCCGGGCTGGTGTTCTCCGACGAGACCCATGCCGTCTCGGCCGCCATCGGCGGGCAGGGCGTGGCGCTGATGAGCCGTCAGCTGATCGAGGATGAACTGCGTGAAGGACGCCTGGTACAACCCTTCGGCCCGGAACTGGAAGGCAAGCCGTTCTTTCTGGTGTACCCGGAAAACCGCAAGAGTGACCCGACCATTCAGGCCGTGCGCGATTGGGTGATGGCGGTGCCGGGCGGGCTTTGTACGTTGTAGCGCAGGGCCCGCTGAGCAACGCGTGGGCCCTGACTCGGCTTACTGCACCGGGCTCGCCGGCCGGTACTCGCGCTGGATATGCCCGGCCAGCTGAGCCTCGGTGAACCACACCGGCTTGGTCTTCATCTCGACGAACGTCGGCACCTGGTCGGCATAGTGCGGCGACTGGCTGTCGAGGGTGGCGCTGCCGAACTGGTGGATGCTGTCGCTGCTGAGCTTGCCTTGCTGGTCCCATTCGACGAACAGGATGTAGGTGTCGCCGGCCACGGCCTTGAGCGTGCCATCCTCCTGCGCCTCGCCCCACACCGAGCGCAGGCTGTCCCATGAGCCGTCCAGCGCCAGGTTGGTTTCCCCGCGCACGATGCGGTTGACTTCGGCCCACTCGGGGTCGAGGCGGCCGAAGTGCTGCTTGAGCGTATTGGCGGCGGCAAGCAGCGACTCGCGCAGGTCGGGCACCGGCAGCTTGGTCTCCTGGGCGCGGATCACCGGGGTGGTGGCGAGCAAGGCCAGGGCGGCGCCGCGATTGGCCCGCTCGCTGTTGTAATCCCACTGCTTGAGCTGGGCCTGCGCCGCGCGCAGTTCCTCATCGTCCTCCGCGTTCAGGGCCAGCATCTGCTGTACGCTGGCGACCAGCGCCGAGCGCTCGCTGTAGCGCAGGTCGTACTTGTACTGGCGGAACTCCTCACGGCTGATCGAGCGGTCGGCGGCGAAGGTTTCCTGCAGGCGCAGGGCGCGGTTGGTCATGTTGGTCTGGATGCCCATGCTCGCGGGGAAGTCCTGCGGGCGCAGGTCGTCGTCGGCCTCGCTGGCATGGAAGGGCGTGGCATTGGCGTTGAACAGCAGGCCGGAGGAGGGGTTCCACAGCTGCGGCGTGCGCTCGGCCGGCAGGTAGCCCTGCCAGATCAGATCGCTGCGGTCGCCGGGCAGGGTGCCGCTCCAGTCGATATCGGCTTTGCGGTCGGGGAACATGCCGTTGTAGACGTAGCCGACATTGCCGCGCTCATCGGCGTACAGGTAATTCAGCGCAGGCACCGCCTGCAGCGCCATGGCGGCCTGCCACTCGGCCAGGTTGCGCGCCTTGTTCAACCGGTAGACCTGCAGGCCGCCACGGATTTCATCCATGCCGGCGTAGCGCAGAGCGAAGTCGCCGTGCTCGGTGCGCAGCACCGGCCCGTGTTCGGAGCGCCAGACGGTTTTCGGCACCGGCATCAGCAGCGGGCCCCACAGCTTCACCCACAGCCAGGCGGTGGCTTGCTGCAGGTCGCGCCACTGGCCATCCAGGCGGTACTGCTCGGGGTTGTCGGGGTTGATGGTCAGCTGGTAGACGTCGGCCAAATCCGGGGCATTGACCGTGTTGGCCCAGCCGAGGTGTTGGTTGTGACCGTGCAGCAGGAAGGGCGAACCGGGGAAGAAACCGCCGGCCACATGCCAGCCCTCATCGCTCTGCAGCACGGCCTCATACCAGGCCACCGGGCCGGTGTAGGGCTGGTGCGAGTTGACCAGCAGGCGGGTGACACCATCGCTGGAACGACCCGGCGCCACCGCCACGCCGTTCGACCCGGTGGGCGTCTTGACCAGCTCGGCCTTGCCCTCGAAGACCTGCTTGAGGGTTTTATCCAGGCCATAGAAGAACGGCATCTTGAACAGGAAGCCGGCCGCCACATCCTCGCCGGTCATCGGCAGTGCCGAGGCCACGACCTTGTCCGGGTGCTGCGCGGCATAGAGGTTCACGCCGTCGGCATAGGCCTGCATCACGGCGCGTACATCGGCGGGCAGGTCGCGCTCGTAACGAGCCTGCACGGTGGGCCAGATATTCAGCAGGCTGACCACATAATCGCCCGGTGCCGCCGAGCTGCCCTTGCTCATGGCCAGGCGGCCACGCACGGCCATGGTCACGTCCTGGATGGTGGCGTAGTCATCCTCGGCATGGGCATAGCCGAAGCCGAAGGCCACGTCGCGGTCGCGCGCGCCGAAGATGTGCGGCACGCCCCAGCTGTCGCGCACGATGCGTGCGTCATAGGCCTTGGCCCGCTCCAGCAGCTCGGCCGTGTCGATGCGTTCGCGCTGTTGCCAGAGGCTGGCGGCAAGCAGGCCGATGAGGATGAGGGCGAGCAACAGCAGCAGGGCGCGGAGCAGACGCAAGGTGGTCGAGCGACGGGGCATGTGGAGTTCCGAGGCAGCCTGGGAGAGTGCTGGAGAGTAACAAGAACGTTGGTTTTGCAGGTGGCGTTCTTCCATCCATCATTGCGGTGGTTGTTCGGGTTACTGGCTGATTGATGGCTTAAACCAGGGTAATGGCGAGGCATGGCGCTTAATTTTCAAGCTGCGGAAGAAAGTGTTAGCGCGTTTTGTCGGTGTTTCTTCGTGGCGGGATCGACAAGGATGAGCCCAGTCCACTGCGAGTGATAACGATGAAACTTCCGATCAAGCACGTAGGTTATTGGCTGTGTGCGCTGATGTTCACTGCCGCTGCCGGATGTGCAAGCCAACCCCCTGAGAGAGCCAACACCATGACCAAACCCCTAGTATCCCTTGCCGTACTCAAAGCCAAACCCGGTAAAGAAGAGGCGCTTAAAGCGGGCTTGTTGACCCTGATCGAACCGACGCGGGCTGAGCCGGGCAACCTGGATTATGTGTTGTTTGAACGGCGGGATGAGCCTGGCACGTTCTATATGCGTGAAGCGTTCAAGGACCAGGCGGCGCTGGATGCGCATTTTGCGACGCCGTATTTTCAGCGGTTTGCCGCCACGGCAGATGATTTGCTCAGTGAGCCATTGCAGCTGATTTTCTTGGAGCAGGTTTCGAACTGAGCATGTGGGGTGGATGACGTTTTCCATCCGCCATTGCGGCTGTTGTCCGGCTACTTGCTGTTTGAATGCGTGGGAGGGGCTTTAGCCGCGAGCTTTGTTGTTTCTTTTGGGGCTTTGTCTGCGCCGCTTATGTGTTGGCCGGGCTAACGGTTCCGCCCTTACGGCGGCTCACTTTTGGCAGACGCCCCAAAAGTAAGCAAAAGGTCTTGCCCCTTGCATCCGGCCCGACTTCGTCGGGTTCCCTCGCTCCATCATTGCTCCAAGGGCCGGCGTACAAGGGCCGTCCCTGGCCCTTTACGCCTCTCGCCGCATCCATGCGGCTCGCTCCCTTCCTCAACGATTCCACTCGGCCTGCTGATGGGGCCTTTGGCGTCGTCTGCGAGATTGTGGGCAAATGGCAAAAAGGCCAAACCAACGCTGCGTAGGATGGGTTGAGCGCAGCGATACCCATCAACCCATCCTACGAATGCCAACCCGTACCTGTAGGAGCGGGCTTGCCCGCGATGCTTTTGCTTCGGTTTTTACGCTCTGCCCTCCACAAATCGCATAGGCAACGCGGTCCCCGAATCCCGTCAGGAGGCCGAGCGTAGGTGCTGTGGAGAGGGGCGTTTGGCATGGATGCCAAACGAGGAACGATGGGCCAGGGATGGCCCACCGTGACGACCCTCGGAACAGCACCGGAGCGAGGGAAGTTGAGCGCAGCGAAACCCGGATGCCGGGCGCGCTTTCTCTTTGGTTACTTTCTCTTTCGCGCGAGCAAAGAGAAAGTGACTCGCCGTAATGGCGAAACCAGTAGAAGAGGTCGATGGGGAAAAATTAAATTTCCTCAATTTTTTGTTATCTATTGACCTTCTTTGAAGTATGGAAGTGCAAAGCTTTTTGTGTACCCATCCCCAGCTAATGTTGTTTTGATTCTTACCCTTTGCGGCATTGCTTTTGGTTTTATTTTTGAAGGATAGGAGATTTTTATTTCGCTGTTTTTTAATTCTACTCTTGGGTTTGGTTTATGTATTTCATCAGGGAAATAAAAGTCGAAATATAGCCGTATGATTTCTGATATTTTTTCTATTTGGGGATGGCTATATCGTTGCTGGTTGTTGATCGGCTTCTTTGTTTTTTCTCTTATGGCCGTTGCGAGTGCGCTTGATACAAAAAAGATTCCGCATATCGATTTTCTTATTTCTCTCGCATAAGAGAAAGCCGAGTTGCTTTGAGGGTGTACTTCTGGGTCTGGTCCTAGCACCTCATTGGGTAGCATGCTTTCTATAAAGTACCCTGGGGAGAATCCTGCGCTCCAGTGGAAGGTGATTGTCCTAATCTCTGATTGGTTGTGCTTTATTTTGTTGGCCTGTATTGCTATGTGTTTTCTAAAGGACTCTATCAGCGATGAAAAATTTCTTAGTGCTTTTTGTAGCTCTTTTTCTTGCTCTGGTGGGTATACCGTTTTTAGTACTGCTTTGCAGTCTTCTAAGTGTGTGAATAGGTCTAATAGGTATGACTTGGTTTTTTCCTTTGCGGTTTCTAGGACGCTATTCTCCTGCGAGAATAATAATTCTCTAGTGGCATTTGTTAGTTCTTCAAGGCTTTTTAGTGCCGTATTGAGTGATTTGCTGTATAGGGCTATCGGATGTCTAAGATTTCTTTGCTTGTTATAGATTTCATTGTCGCTAAGTTTTTGTAATTCTTCTGTGCATGGGAGCGCCACCTGATCTTCTTTGTAGAGTGTTATGGTGATGTGCAATTGCCTTTCTCCCAATAAAAAAGCCCCGCACTAGGCGGGGCTCTTAATTTAACTCGCCACCCCAAACATCCATTTCAGGTAAAGCGCTCTTAGTTTCTTTAGTGAGTGACTGGAATCAATCCCAGCTCAACGCCCCACCCGTCTGATACTCAATAACCCGCGTCTCGAAGAAGTTTTTCTCTTTCTTCAGGTCCATGATTTCCGACATCCATGGGAACGGGTTAGTGGTACCTGGGTACTCTTCCTTCAAACCGATCTGAGTCAGACGACGGTTGGCGATAAATTTGAGGTAGTCCTCCATCATCGCGGCGTTCATGCCCAGTACGCCGCGCGGCATGGTGTCGCGTGCGTATTCGATTTCCAGCTGAGTGCCCTGCAGGATCATCTGGGTGGCTTCGTCTTTGAGCTGGGCATCCCACAGGTGCGGGTTTTCGATCTTGATCTGGTTGATCACGTCGATGCCGAAGTTCAGGTGCATGGACTCGTCACGCAGGATGTATTGGAACTGCTCGGCCACGCCGGTCATCTTGTTGCGGCGACCCATGGAGAGGATCTGGGTGAAGCCGCAATAGAAGAAGATGCCTTCCAGTACGCAGTAGTAGGCGATCAGGTTGCGCAGCAGTTCTTTGTCGGTTTCGACGGTGCCGGTGTTGAACTGCGGATCGGAGATGGCGCGGGTGTATTTCAGACCCCAGGAGGCCTTTTTCGCGACGCTCGGGATCTCGTGGTACATGTTGAAGATCTCGCCTTCATCCATGCCCAGCGATTCGATGCAGTACTGGTAGGCGTGGGTGTGGATCGCCTCTTCGAAGGCCTGGCGCAGGATGTACTGGCGGCACTCGGGGTTGGTGATCAGGCGGTACACGGCTAGGGCCAGGTTATTGGCGACCAGGCTGTCGGCGGTGGAGAAGAAGCCGAGGTTGCGCATGACGATGCGGCGTTCGTCGTCGGTCAGGCCGTCGGCGCTTTTCCACAACGCGATGTCCGCGTTCATGTTCACTTCCTGCGGCATCCAGTGGTTGGCGCAACCATCCAGATACTTCTGCCAGGCCCAGTCGTACTTGAAGGGTACGAGCTGGTTGAGGTCGGCACGGGCGTTGATCATCTGCTTGTCGCCGACCTGTACGCGGGCAGCGGAGCCTTCCAGTTCGTCCAGGCCTTCCTGGATGTCGAGCTGGTCGAGGGCGGCTTTGGCGCGGGCCACGGCGGCGCTGTCGTCAGCGGCAACGGCGCGGGCTTCGACGGCGGCGGCACCGCCGGCCTGGTCGAGTTTGTCGATGTTCATGTCTGCCAGTTGGGCAGTGGCTTTGTTGGCTACTACGGCGTCGGCGCCGTCTTCCTTGTCGAATTCATCCCAGCTCAGCATGGCTTGGCTCCTGCTTGCGGGCCGGTGAAAGTGCCGGCCTGTATGGATATACAGATAGTTCTGATTATGTTCCGTTGCGTATCGCGCGCAAGGGTGAAACGGGTACCGCTGGTCGGGGTGGCTCTAGTGGCTGGCCGTTGCCCCGAAACCCACGCCGGTAAAGGCGGGGGGGTTGGTAATAAGTGGGGAGGGCGGTGTTGCTTTTGCCCCTCTCCCTAACCCTCGGCTTTGGCATCCTGCGTCGCCCTAACTCCTGCATCCTTGCAGTCGTCTCCCGCAAGCAGGAGAGGGGACTGACCGTGTTTCGTGCCGCACGTTTTGTAGGGATGCTGGTTCAGCTGAAGCATCGCCAGCAAGCTGGCTCCTACAGGTGTTGCTTTGCTCTTCGCCCGACGTTCAAGCGTGTAGCTGAGCGAGTAGTCGCAAGGCACCTGCTGGAGTGGAGCCCCTAAGCGTACGCATGTACGTGATGGGGGCCGCTCCGGCAGGTAACGCCGCGAATGCCGCTCAGATCCGCGCGCTTATTGACACGCCTCGCAGTCTGGTTCGTCGATCGCACAGGCCTTTGGTACTGGAGCCGGGCCTGCGCTCATTTCCACTTCCGGGGCCTTGGCCGGTGCTGCGCTCAGGCCATCGTTGCCACCACTGGATACGGCATTCAGCTTGCCGGTGTTGATGGTGGACTTCTCGGTGCTGGTCGCGGCCAGGGCACGAAGGTAGTAGGTGGTTTTCAGGCCACGGTACCAAGCCATGCGGTAGGTCACGTCGAGTTTCTTGCCCGAAGCGCCGGCGATGTACAGGTTCAGCGACTGCGCCTGGTCGATCCACTTCTGGCGACGGCTGGCGGCATCGACGATCCATTTGGTGTCGACTTCAAACGCGGTGGCGTAGAGGTCTTTCAGCTCTTGCGGGATGCGCTCGATCTGCTGCACGGAACCGTCGTAGTACTTCAGGTCGTTGATCATGACCGAGTCCCACAGGCCGCGAGCTTTGAGGTCGCGTACCAGGTAGGGGTTGATCACGGTGAATTCGCCGGACAGGTTCGATTTCACATAGAGGTTCTGGTAGGTCGGTTCGATCGACTGCGATACGCCGGTGATGTTGGCGATGGTGGCGGTCGGTGCGATGGCCATGATGTTCGAGTTGCGGATGCCTTTCTGCACGCGGGCACGGATCGGCGCCCAGTCCAGGGTTTCGTTGAGGTCAACGTCGATGTACTTCTGGCCACGGGCTTCGATGAGGATTTGCTGGGAGTCGAGCGGCAGAATGCCTTTGCTCCACAGCGAACCCTGGAAGGTTTCGTAGCTGCCGCGCTCGTCGGCCAGGTCACAGGAGGCCTGGATGGCGTAGTAGCTGACGGCTTCCATCGACTTGTCGGCAAATTCCACGGCGGCGTCGGAGCCGTACGGGATGTGCTGCAGGTACAGGGCGTCCTGGAAACCCATGATGCCGAGGCCAACCGGGCGGTGTTTGAAGTTGGAGTTACGCGCCTGCGGCACCGAGTAGTAGTTGATGTCGATAACGTTATCGAGCATGCGCACGGCGACCTTGATGGTCTTTTCCAGCTTGGCGGTGTCCAGCTTGCCGTCGACGATGTGGTTCGGCAGGTTCACGGAACCCAGGTTGCACACGGCGATTTCGTCGGCGTTGGTGTTCAGGGTGATCTCGGTGCAGAGGTTGGAGCTGTGCACCACGCCCACGTGCTGCTGCGGGCTGCGCAGGTTGCATGGGTCCTTGAAGGTCAGCCATGGGTGGCCGGTCTCGAACAGCATCGAGAGCATTTTGCGCCACAGGTCTTTGGCCTGGATGGTTTTGAACAGCTTGATCTTGCCGTACTCGGTGAGGGCTTCGTAGTACTCGTAGCGCTCTTCGAAGGCTTTACCGGTCAGGTCGTGCAGGTCTGGCACTTCGCTCGGGCTGAACAGGGTCCACTTGCCGTCGTCGAACACGCGCTTCATGAACAGGTCCGGGATCCAGTTGGCGGTGTTCATGTCGTGGGTGCGGCGACGGTCGTCACCGGTGTTCTTGCGCAGCTCGATGAACTCTTCGATGTCCATGTGCCAGGTTTCCAGGTAGGCGCAGACCGCGCCCTTGCGCTTGCCGCCCTGGTTAACTGCAACAGCGGTGTCGTTGACCACTTTGAGGAAGGGCACAACACCTTGCGACTTGCCGTTGGTGCCTTTGATGTAGGCGCCCAGGGCGCGTACCGGCGTCCAGTCGTTGCCCAGGCCGCCAGCAAATTTGGACAGCATGGCGTTGTCGTGGATGGCGTTGTAGATGCCCGACAGGTCGTCCGGCACGGTGGTCAGGTAGCAGCTGGACAGCTGCGGACGCAGGGTGCCGGCGTTGAACAGGGTCGGCGTCGAGGCCATGTAGTCGAAGGACGACAGCAGGTTGTAGAACTCGATGGCGCGGTCTTCTTTCTGCTTCTCTTCAATCGCCAGGCCCATGGCCACGCGCATGAAGAACACTTGCGGCAGTTCGAAACGGGTGCCGTCCTTGTGGATGAAGTAGCGGTCGTAGAGGGTCTGCAGGCCCAGGTAGGTGAACTGCTGATCGCGCTCGTGGTTGATCGCCTTGCCGAGTTTCTCCAGGTCGAAGCTGGCCAGCACCGGGTTCAGCAGTTCGAACTCGATACCCTTGGCGATGTAAGCCGGCAGGGCCTTGGCGTACAGCTCGCTCATCTCGTGGTGGGTGGCGCTGCTGGCGACACCGAGGAAACCCAGGCCTTCTGCGCGGATGTTGTCCATCAGCAGGCGGGCGGTGACGTAGCTGTAGTTCGGCTCGCGCTCAACCAGGGTGCGTGCGGTCATCACCAGGGCGGTGCTGACGTCGCTTTGCGCCACGCCGTCGTAGAGGTTTTTCAGGGTTTCTTTCTGGATCAGTTCGCCATCGACTTCGGCCAGGCCTTCGCAGGCTTCGCGGATGATGGTGTCCAGGCGGCCCATGTCCAGCGGCGCAACGCTGCCGTCGGCGTGGGTGACACGGATGCTCGGGTGCGGCTGGGCAATTTCGCTGCCGGCACTGGCCTTGCGCTTGTTGGCCTGGGCTTCGCGGTAGATCACGTAGTCGCGGGCGACTTTCTGCTCGCCGGCGCGCATCAGGGCCAGTTCAACCTGGTCCTGGATTTCTTCGATATGGATGGTGCCGCCGGACGGCATGCGGCGTTTGAAGGTGGCGGTGACCTGCTCGGTCAGGCGCGCGACGGTGTCATGGATGCGCGACGAAGCGGCAGCGGTGCCGCCTTCTACCGCGAGAAAGGCTTTGGTGATGGCAACGGTGATCTTGTCATCGGTGTACGGCACCACGGTGCCGTTACGCTTGATCACCCGCAGTTGACCTGGCGCGGTGGCGCTCAGGCTCTGGTTGTCATCGGTAGCCTGCGGCGCATTGGCCTGCGGGTTCTCGCGAGAGGTGTCGGTGTGCATGAAAGTCTCCATGTTCTGTATTTATTAGTTAGACGCTTTGCCGTCGATCACTGCCGGCTACTGCCTTCATTCCATTTCAACAATACCGTGGGCACAGCCAGAGGCTGGGTACACGGGGGCTTGCAAATTGGGCAGGGAAGGAACGACTAAAGCGCCTTCCTGGCTCAAAAGTCACACGTCAAGGCGTTTTTGCGCCTCAACTACTACATCTAGTGGTGCAACCGCGTGTGCGGTTGACCGGTTATTCGTGCTCAGGTGCGCACTGCGCGACGCTGGAGCCAAACCTGCCGAAGTAGCGCAGGCGTACTGCATAAAGCGTTTCAGGCCACCGGTGACGGTCTGGGACCAGGCCGTGTGCGAGTCATTCTTCTTGTGTACGGTTGCCAAGCTAAACCCAACATGTGGTGGGTGTCGCGCGATTGGCATACAAGATAATGCGCTGTGTGGGGTATTGCAAGGCAATCGAGCGCTAACAACCTGTGGATAAGTTGTGGGTGGTTTGTGGGTTAAACCGAGCAAATGACGGCAAGCCCGCGTGTTGGCTGGGGTGTACCGTTCGTCGGTGTTGAACGGGGTTTTTCTGCCGGTTGCACAAGCGTGGCCTGTCTCACAGACGGATACTACATCTAGTGTTTTTGCAAGTTTTTGGCATGCGCTATGCACTGCCTGGTGCATTGCTACAATGCCGACCGTTTTGGTCTTGTCTGGGAGTCCGTTGTGGAGCAGCAGTCGTGGCACATTCTTATTGTCGAGGACGACCAGCGTCTGGCTGAGCTGACCCGTGAGTACCTGCTGGGCAATGGCCTGAATGTGTCCATCGAGATGGACGGCGCACTGGCGGCTGCACGGATTCTGCAGGAGCAGCCCGACCTGGTGATTCTCGATCTGATGCTGCCCGGCGAAGACGGTCTGTCGATCTGCCGCAAAGTGCGCGGGCAGTACGACGGGCCGATCCTGATGCTCACCGCGCGTACGGATGACATGGACCAGGTGCTGGGCCTGGAGATGGGCGCCGATGACTACGTGTGCAAGCCGGTGCGCCCGCGCGTGCTGCTGGCGCGTATCCGTGCGCTGCTGCGGCGCCATGAAGGCGGCAGCGAGGCGCAGGCCCCCAGCGAGCGTCGTCGCCTGCAATTCGGCCAGTTGGTGATCGACAGCGCCATGCGCGAGGCCTGGCTGGGTGAGCAGAGCATCGAGCTGACCAGTGCCGAATTCGACCTGCTGTGGCTGCTGACCTCCAACGCCGGGCGGATTCTCTCGCGCGAAGAAATCTTCAATGCCCTGCGTGGTATCGAGTACGACGGCCAGGATCGCTCAATCGACGTACGCATTTCGCGCATCCGCCCGAAGATCGGCGACGACCCGATGCACCCACGGCTGATCAAGACTGTGCGCAGCAAAGGCTACCTGTTTGTCGCTGAAGCCGCCGAGGCCATGGCATGAACTGCGTTGTGGCCGGCTGATGAACTCGATCTTTCTGCGCATCTATGGCGGCATGCTGGCAGTGCTGGTGCTGGTGGCGCTGCTCGGCGTCGGCGCCTTGCAGTTGCTCAACGAGGTGCGCGTGGATCAGTACCGCGAGCGCCTGGCGCAGGGCACCTTCCGCCTGATGGCCGACAACCTCGCGCCGATGGTGGAGATCGAGCGGCGGCGCGCGGTGACGGTATGGGGGCGTTTGCTCGGTGTGCCGTTGCGCATCGAGGCGCTGGATGACGTCGGCCTGGACAGTGGCGTGCGTAACAGCCTGCGCCGTGGTTTGGTTGCGGTGCAGCAGACCGGGCCGCATGAGGCGCGCATTTACAGTCAGTTGGCGCAGCAACCGCTGTTGCTGGTGGCCGATGTGCAGCAGGTCAGTGAGCAACTGGCGCGTGCCACCAGCTTTCTGCTGATTGATGAGCTGGTGCGCTACCCCTGGGATGAACAGCCGCGCCGGCTGGCCGCCCTGAAAAAGGATAAACAGTTCGGCTTCGACCTGCGCCTGGTGCGCCTCGATCAGGCTGACCTCGACCCCGATCAGCGTCGCCGGGTCGATGAAGGCGACACGGTGATGGCCCTGGGGCGGGGCGGTGACAGCATCCATGTGTTCTCCGGCATCGTCGACACGCCCTGGGTGCTGGAAATCGGCCCGCTGTACCAGATGAATCCCTATCCGGCGCAGTGGCTGGTGCTGATTGGTGCGCTGGGCCTGAGCCTGATCGGCTTGATGGTCTACCTGCTGGTGCGGCCGTTGGAGCAGCGCCTGAGTGACCTGGAAGGCGCCGCTACGCGCATCGCCAGTGGCCGCCTGGATGCCCGCGTGCCGACCCGTGGCAGCGATTCAGTCGGGCGCTTGGCGGCGGCCTTCAACGCCATGGCTGAGCATTTGCAGCGCTCGCTGAGCATCCAGCGCGAGATGGTCCGTGCGGTGTCCCATGAACTGCGCACGCCGGTGGCGCGTTTGCGCTTCGGGCTGGAAATGATTGGTGATGCGGAAACCGAAGCCGCGCGGCGTAAATATATGGAGGGCATGGACAGCGACATCCAGGACCTCGACAAGCTGGTCGACGAGATGCTCACCTATGCCCGCCTGGAGCAGGGCGCGCCGGCGCTAAACTTCCAGCAGGTCGATCTGGATGAGCTGATCGATCAGGTGATTACTGAACTGGCACCGCTGCGTGCCAGCGTGCGCGTCGAACACGGCCCGTCACGTGATGCGCTGGATGGCAGCGGGGCGCTGGTCGAAGCTGAGCTGCGCTACCTGCACCGCGCTCTGCAGAACCTGGTGAGCAATGCCATGCGTCACGCCGAATCGCGGGTGCGGGTCAGCTATCAGGTCGGCCAGCAGCGCTGCCGGCTGGATGTCGAAGATGACGGCCCCGGTGTGCCGGAAGAGGCCTGGGAACACATCTTCACGCCATTCCTGCGCCTGGACGACAGCCGCACCCGCGCCTCGGGCGGGCATGGCCTGGGCTTGTCCATCGTGCGCCGCATCACCTACTGGCACGGCGGCCGCGCACAAATCAGCCGCAGCGAAGCGCTGGGCGGTGCCTGTTTTAGTTTGATCTGGCCGCGTAAGCAGGGCTGAGAGTCCGTCGACGATCTGCTGCGCGTCGGCCCTGCTGCGTTAAAAACCGGCTCGGAATGCTCATGTACAAAAGCACACTCCGCTTCCTCGCCGTTTTGACCAGCCGGAGGCTGTTACTAACGTAGCGCCTTGCAGGGCTCTAGCTCGCGAGATCTTGAATAAGTTCTAAGCGCTGGGCGCTTGTTTTTGATGCGGTGCTTGGCGCGTCAGAACGGTGTCGGGCACTCGAAGCGCATGCGCTCGCCAGTTTGTGGGTGGGTCAGGCTGAGCATGCTGGCGTGCAGGCACAGGCGCGGGTAGGCGGCCAGGGCTTGTTCGTGGGCATACAGGCCGTCGCCGAGCAGCGGATGGCCAATCGACAGCATGTGCACGCGCAACTGGTGCGAACGACCGGTGATGGGGGTCAGCTCGACGCGGCAATGCTCGGCGTGGCGTTCCAGCACTTTCCAGTAGGTCAGGGCATGTTTGCCCAGTTCATGGTCAACCACGTGGCGCGGCTTGGTCGGCGGGTCGTAGCGCAGCGGCAGGTCGATGCTGCCGCTGTCCAGCTCGGGTTGGCCCCAGCACAGGGCGGTGTAGGCCTTCTCGGTTTCACGGTCGTGGAACTGCCGCGACAGCTCGCGGTGGCTGTCGGCGTCGCGGGCTAGCACGATAATCCCCGAGGTTTCCCAGTCCAGGCGGTGGACGATGCGCGCTTCCGGGTAGCCGTTTTCCTGCAGGCGGGTGACCAGGCAATCGCGGTTATCTTCCGCGCGGCCAGGCACCGAGAGCAGCAGGGTGGGCTTGTTGATCACCAGTAGGGCGGCGTCCTGGTGGAGGATTTCGACATTCGACAGCGGCATGGGTTTTCCACAAATAGAAACGGCGGCCTGGGCCGCCGTTGCATGCTCTCAACCAATCAACGGTCGGGGAGCGTGATGTTAAGTTCCAGAATGGAACAGCTGCCCTGGTTTTCCAGTGCAACCTGTACTTGATCCGAGTCGATATTCACGTACTTGCGGATCACCTCGACCAGCTCTTGCTGCAGGGCCGGCAGGTAGTCCGGCTGGCTGCGCTGGCCGCGCTCGTGGGCGACGATGATTTGCAGACGCTCTTTCGCAATGGACGCGGTGGTTTCTTTCTTGCGTTCACGAAAGAAGTCAAAAATGTTCATTCACGACCTCCAAACAGGCGTTGCATGAATCCCTTCTTCTGCACATCGAGGAATCGGTGTGCCACTTCCTTGCCCAGCAGGCGGTCAACCGCGTCGCTGTAAGCCTGGCCTGCATCGCTCTGGTCATCGAGGATCACCGGCACGCCCTGGTTCGAGGCCTTGAGTACGGCTTGCGACTCGGGGATCACGCCGAGCAGGCGGATGGCGAGGATTTCTTCGACGTCTTCCACGCCGAGCATTTCGCCTTTGACTACGCGCTCAGGGTTGTAGCGGGTCAGCAGCAGGTGTTCCTTGATCGGCTCTTCGCCTTTCTCGGCGCGGCGCGATTTGCTCGCCAGCAGGCCGAGCATGCGGTCGGAGTCACGTACCGAGGAGACTTCCGGGTTGGTCACGACAATCGCTTCATCGGCGAAGTACATGGCCAGGTGCGCGCCTTTTTCGATACCGGCCGGCGAGTCGCAGACCACGTATTCGAAGTTTTCGCGCAGCTCGTTGATGATTTTCTCGACGCCTTCCTGGGTCAGGGCGTCTTTGTCACGGGTCTGGCTGGCAGCTAGCACGTAGAGATTTTCCAGGCGCTTGTCTTTGATCAGGGCCTGGGTGAGGGTTGCTTCGCCGTTGACCACGTTGACGAAGTCGTACACCACGCGGCGTTCGCAGCCCATGATCAGGTCAAGGTTACGCAGGCCGACGTCGAAGTCGACGATGACAGTCTTGTGCCCGCGCAGGGCGAGGCCGGTACCGATGGCAGCGCTGGTGGTGGTTTTACCGACGCCACCTTTGCCGGACGTAACAACGAGGATCTTGGCCAAGGTGATTCACCCCAAAATGTAGAGAAAACGCAGGTTCCGTGGCCTATTCAGGCGTCCGGCTGCCCTGTTTGAAAAGTGGCGGCAGTATCCGTTAAAGGCGGGTGATGTTCAACACGTCACCCGACAGGCTGACATGCACCGCTTCACCCCATAACGGGTCGCGGCGCAGGTCTTCGGCCACCTTGTACTGGCCTGCGATGGACAGCAGTTCGGCGCCCATCTGCTGGCAGAAAATCCGCGCCTTGAGATTGCCCTTGATGCCGGCCAGTGCTCGGCCGCGCATCGGGGCGTACACATGGATGTTGCCATCGGCGAGAAGTTCCGCGCCGGCGCTGACCGGCGCTAGGACGATCAGGTCGCCGCCCTGGGCATACACCTGCTGGCCGCCACGCACCGGGCTGGTGATGATCTTGCTCGGTTTGAACTCGGGTTCGGCGGGTTTTTCCGGTTTTGGCGGCGCCAGGTCGATCAAACGTTCACGCGCGCCGGAGGGCGGCAGTACAGGCAGGTCCAGGGCTTCGGCGGCGCTGATATCGGCCTCGCGGTTGGCGCGGATCGCCAGGGTGCGCAGGCCGTGCTTGCGGCAGACCGCCATCAGCTCGGCCAGATCGAGTACGCCTTCGCCTTCCGGCAGCTTGTCCAGGGCCAGCACCAGTGGGGTGTTGCTGAAAAAGGCCGGAGCCTGAGCGACTTTTTCGCTGAGCTGCTGGTCGAGGCGGGCGAGGTCGTTGTGCGCCAGCTCCATCACGGTGATGGCCAGCATGCTGCCTTTAAGCTGGAATACGGGGTCTTGTTCGAGGAGATCAGCTTGGCTCATGGTCTGCCTGATACGGCCTTTATCTAGACGCGGGAGGAAAAGTAAGCCGGACTTATAGCGAGAACGCCGCGTGCTCGCAAGTTGCGCGCCGCGAAACCAGGCGGCGGACAAACTCCTGATAGAATGCCGCGCTTTATTGCGTGCCTCGGACCTGTTTTATGGATCGCCCAGTATTTCGCGCTTATTTCCTGCATCCCCGTTTCTGGCTGTTGTGGCTGGGCCTGGGCCTGCTGTGGCTGATTGCCCAGCTGCCTTATAAGGTGCTGTTGTGGCTGGGGCGCGGCTTGGGTGGGGTGATGTACCGCCTGGCCAGTTCGCGGCGCAAGATTGCCGCGCGCAACCTGGAACTGTGCTTTCCGCAGATGCCCGCCGCCGAGCGCGAGGCGCTGCTGAAGGAAAACTTCGCCTCCACCGGCATCACCTTCTTTGAAATGGCCATCGCCTGGTGGTGGCCCGCCGAGCGCTTGCGTCGCCTGGGCACCATTGAAGGGCTGGAATATCTGCGTCAGGCCGAGGCTGACGGTCAGGGCGTGATCCTTATGGCGCTGCATTTCACCACCCTGGAAATGGGCGGCGGGCTGCTCGGCATGGCGCAGAACATGTATGGCATGTACCGCCCGCACAAGAACCCGCTGTTTGACTACGTACAGCGTCGCGGCCGCGAGCAGCGTTTGCTTGGGGTGATTGGTCGTGACGATGTGCGCGGCATGCTCAAGTTGCTGCGTGCTGGCGGGGTGGTCTGGTATGCGCCGGATCAGGATTACGGCGCCCAGCGCAGCGTGTTTGTGCCGCTGTTCGGTGTGCCAGCGGCCACCGTCACCGCCACCAGCAAGTTCGCCCGTATGGGCCGCGCTCAGGTGATTCCCTTTACTCAGCAACGTTTGCCCGATGGTCAGGGTTACCGCCTGGTGATTCATCCGCCGCTGGCGGACTTCCCCACCGAGAGCGAAGAGGCCGACTGCCTGCGGGTCAATCAGTGGATCGAGCAGGCGATCAGCCAGTGTCCTGAGCAATACCTGTGGGCGCACCGGCGCTTCAAGACGCGTCCCGAGGGTGAGCCGAAGCTCTATAAAAAGAAACGTTAGAGCCGCCATCCAATTGGCGGGTTGTTGCGCTGAGGTGAGGTTTCTTGGCGCTGCCTGTTCCGTGTGTGCCTGGCGGGCTCCTATACTGGCTGAAAAACAACAGGAAACAGCCTATGCCGCACACCGCTTCAACCAGTCAGCCGGTTACCGGGCTGATTCTCTCCGGCGGTGGCGCACGGGCGGCCTATCAGGTTGGGGTGCTGGCGGCGATTGCTGACCTGCTACCCGATGCGTCGCACAATCCTTTCCCGGTTATCGTTGGTACCTCGGCAGGCGCGATCAATGCCGTGGGACTGGCCTGTGGGGCGCTGCATTTCACCGAAGCGGTGCGGCGGCTGACCAGCGTCTGGCAGGGCTTTCATACCCATCAGGTGTATCGCAGCGATTGGCCGGGCGTGTTGCGTCAGGCCAGTCGCTTTATTGGCCACAGCCTGCTGGGGTTGGGTGGTCAGGTGCCGGTGGCGCTGCTCGACAGTTCGCCACTGGCCGAATTGCTCGGGCGTGAGCTGGATTTCAGCGGGATTGCCGCCGCCGTGCGCCATCGCCAGCTGCGCGCCGTAGCGGTGACGGCCTTCGGTTACGAAACCGGCCAGGCAGTGACCTTCTATCAAGGCCGCGCGGCCATTGATCCCTGGTTCCGTCATCGCCGTGTCGGAGTGCCGACCCGTCTGGCGCTTGAGCATTTGCTGGCCAGTGCCTCGATTCCGCTGATTTTTCCGCCGGTGAAGATCAACCGCGAATACTTCGGTGACGGTGCGGTGCGCCAGTCTGCGCCGATCAGCCCGGCGCTGCACCTGGGTGCCAGCCGTGTGCTGGTGGTGGGGGTCAGTGGTAATCCTGCTGCCGGGCCGCAGGCTCAGCTGCCCGTGGTGCGGCCGCAGCAGAGTCGGCCGCCGAGCCTGGCGCAGATCAGCGGGCATATGCTCAACAGCACCTTTATCGACAGCCTGGAAAGCGATATCGAATTGCTGGAACGGCTGAACCAGATGGGCCGCTTGATTCCCGCAGAGAAACACCCGCGTGGCCTGGGGCTCAAACCGGTGGATGTGTTGGTGATTTCACCGAGTCAGCCGCTGGATCTGATCGCTGCGCGTCACCGTCACGAATTGCCCAAAGCCCTGCGGCTGTTCCTGCGCGGCCCTGGGGCGACCAAGGCCAGTGGCGCTGGAGTGCTGAGTTACCTGTTGTTCGAGCCGGGTTACTGCAATGAGCTGATCGAGCTGGGTTATCAGGACGCCATGGCGCAGAAAGCCCGCTTGATCGAATTCCTTAGCCTGGACAGCCCGCCGGTACCGGCGGTAATTCCGGTAACCGCCTAGCCAGGCCATCACTCTTGTTTGATTCCGGCCGCCTGTGCAGCCGAATTCCTTTTCCGCGTGGCAGAGAAAACCGCGCCAAGGCGGGTGGCTGCATTTAAACTGCGCCTTCCCGATGCTTTCTGTCGCATTTGCGAAAGCAGCGGATTTCCTCGGGTTGGCGCTATAAGAAGTTGTCGCATGGCGGCAATGCCGGCCCCGGATCAGTCCCTACAATCCTTCACATCGCCTGCTATTGAATGCAGGCGTTCCTCGTCAGGAGAGCTCAGATGTCCGTTCAGCACGACCCGGTGCAGCGCGCCGATTTCGACCAGGTGATGGTGCCCAACTATGCACCCGCAGCCTTTATTCCAGTACGTGGCGCCGGTTCGCGCGTATGGGATCAGAGCGGTCGCGAGCTGATCGACTTTGCCGGTGGCATTGCCGTCAACGTGCTGGGCCACGCTCACCCGGCGCTGGTCAAGGCTCTCACCGAGCAGGCGGGCAACCTCTGGCACGTCTCCAACGTATTCACCAACGAGCCGGCGCTGCGTCTGGCCAAGAAGCTGGTGGATGCCACCTTTGCCGAGCGCGTGTTCTTCTGCAACTCCGGCGCCGAAGCCAACGAGGCCGCCTTCAAGCTGGCCCGTCGTGTGGCGTTTGATAAGTACGGCGAAGACAAGTGCGAGATCATCGCTGCGACCAACAGTTTCCACGGTCGCACCCTGTTTACCGTCAGCGTCGGCGGTCAGCCGAAGTATTCCGACGGTTTCGGCCCGAAAATTCAGGGCATCAGCCACATTCCCTACAACGATATCGACGCGCTGAAAGCCGCCGTATCGGACAAAACCTGCGCCGTGGTGCTGGAGCCGATTCAGGGTGAAGGCGGTGTACTGCCGGCTGACCTGGCCTACCTGCAAGCGGCACGTGAACTGTGCGACAAGCACAACGCGCTGCTGGTGTTCGACGAAGTGCAGAGTGGCATGGGCCGTACAGGTGCGCTGTTCGCCTATCAGCATTACGGCGTGACCCCGGACATCCTCTCCAGCGCCAAGAGCCTGGGCGGCGGTTTCCCGATTGGTGCAATGCTCACCACCAACGAGCTGGCCAAGCACCTGGCCGTCGGCACCCATGGCACCACCTACGGCGGCAACCCGCTGGCCTGTGCGGTGGGCGAGGCGGTGATCGACATCATCAACACCCCAGAGGTGCTGGAGGGCGTCAAAGCCAAGCATCAGCGCTTCAAGAGCAAGCTGGAGCAGATCGGCCAGCAGTACGGCGTGTTCAGCGAAGTCCGCGGTCTCGGTCTGCTGATCGGTGCGGTGCTGTCCGATGCCTGGAAGGGCAAGGCCAAGGCGATTCTCGATGCCGCTGCTGTGGAAGGTGTGATGGTGCTGCAGGCCAGCCCGGACGTGGTGCGTTTCGCCCCGAGTCTGGTGGTGGACGACGCCGATATCGATGAAGGTCTGGCGCGTTTCGAGCGTGCGGTGGCCAAACTGACCCAAGCCTGACTGCCGGCCTGATCCGCCGTTAACGCGGTGGATCAGGCTGCGCTTGCTCGACCCACGGATGGGTTGAGTGAACAGCAAGGAAGCCCGTCTCTGTGTGTGCCGCAACCTGTGTTGCGGTTTTCTCTGAGCCGCCCATGTTGGGCAGCTTGGAGCTTTTATCAAAAGGAGTGACACCATGCTGGTGATGCGCCCCGCGCAAATGGCCGACCTCACTGAAGTGCAGCGTCTCGCCGCGGACAGCCCGGTTGGTGTGACTTCACTGCCGGACGACGCTGATCGTCTGGGCGAAAAGATCGCCGCCTCGGAGGCCTCGTTTGCCGCCGAAGTCAGTTTCAACGGTGAAGAAAGCTACTTCTTCGTTCTGGAAGACAGCGAGAGCGGCCGCCTGGTCGGCTGCTCCGGCATCGTCGCCTCGGCCGGCTACTCTGAGCCGTTCTACAGCTTCCGCAACGAAACCTTCGTGCACAACTCCCGTGAGTTGAAGATCCACAACAAGATCCACGTGCTCTCGCTTTGCCACGATCTCACCGGCAACAGCCTGCTGACCAGCTTCTATGTCGAGCGGCCGTTGGTGAACACCGCCTGGTCGGAGCTCAATTCCCGCGGTCGTCTGCTGTTTCTCGCCAATCACCCGGAACGTTTTGCCGATGCGGTGGTGGTGGAGATCGTCGGTTACAGCGACGAGGCCGGTGATTCGCCGTTCTGGGATGCGGTGGGGCGCAACTTCTTCGACATGAACTACACCGAGGCCGAACGCCTGTGTGGGTTGAAGAGTCGTACCTTCCTGGCTGAATTGATGCCGCATTACCCGATCTACGTGCCGCTGCTGCCGGATGAGGCACAGGAAGCCATGGGCCAGGTGCATCCACGGGCGCAGATCAGCTTCGACATCCTCATGCGTGAAGGCTTCGAGACGGACCATTACATCGACATCTTCGACGGTGGTCCGACCCTGCATGCACGCACTTCAGGCATTCGCTCGATTGCCCAGAGCCGTGTGGTGCCGGTGCGTTTGTCGGCCGACAAAGACGAGCCCGTCAAGGGCGGGCGGCCGTATCTGGTCTGCAATGGGCAGCTGCAGGATTTCCGCGCGATTGTCGCGGAGCTGGATTGGGTACCGGGTAAGCCGGTCACCCTGAGTGTTGCGGCCGCCGAAGCCCTGGGTGTCGGCGAAGGCGTCAGCGTACGCCTGGTTGCGGTTTAAGGAGTTAGCGCATGATCGTTCGTCCCGTCCGCAGCACCGATCTGCCGGCTCTGTTTCAACTGGCGCGCAGTACCGGCGCAGGCCTGACCACCTTGCCGGCCAACGAGGAGCGCCTGGCGCACCGCGTGGGCTGGGCCGAGAAAGCTTTCCGTGGCGAGGCCGGTCGGGCCGATGCCGACTACCTGTTCGTGCTTGAAGACGATAACGGCGCAGTGGTCGGCATCTCCGCCGTCGCCGGCGCTGTGGGGCTGCGCGAGCCCTGGTACAACTACCGGGTTGGTTTGACCGTCAGCGCCTCGCAGGAACTGAACATTCACCGGCAGATTCCCACCCTGTTTCTGGCTAACGACCTGACCGGCAACTCCGAGCTGTGTTCGCTGTTTCTGCGCAGTGATCAGCGCAGCGGCCTGAATGGCCGGCTGTTGTCGAAGGCGCGCTTTCTGTTTATCGCTGAATTCCGTGAGCTGTTCGGCGACAAGGTGATTGCCGAGATGCGCGGCATGTCCGATGAGCAGGGTCGTTCACCGTTCTGGGAAAGCCTGGGTCGGCACTTCTTCAAGATGGAATTCTGCCAGGCCGACTACCTCACCGGCGTGGGCAACAAGGCCTTTATCGCCGAGTTGATGCCCAAGTTTCCGCTCTACACCTGCTTCCTCTCGGAAGACGCGCGCAACATCATCGGCCGCGTCCACCCGGATACCGAGCCGGCGCTGGCCATGCTCAAGGGCGAGGGTTTCAGCTACCAGGGCTATGTCGACATCTTCGACGCCGGCCCGGCCATCGAGGCCGAAACCGCGAAGATTCGCGCCGTGCAGGACAGCCAGGTGCTGGTGCTGGCCATTGGCACGCCGGGCGACGATGCCCCGCAGTTTCTGATCCACAACCGCAAACGTGAAGACTGCCGGATTACTGCCGCGCCAGCGCGTCTGGCCGCCGGCACCCTGGTGGTGGATGCGCCGACTGCCAAGCGCCTGCAGTTGTCGGCGGGCGATCAGGTGCGTGCGGTTGCGGTTTCCGCTCGCGGCTAAAGCCGGGCGCCGCTGTCTCTATTTGCCGATCCGGTGCAGGCCGGGTCTACACCTTGCTGGGAGTGATAAAACAAGATGAGCACTCATTACATTGCCGGTGCCTGGCTCGCGGGCCAGGGCGAGGCCCTGGAATCACTCAACCCGGTCAGCCAGGAAGCCATCTGGCATGGCCGCGCCGCCACGCCGGAGCAGTTGGACGCCGCCGTGCAGGCTGCTCGTGCAGCATTCCCAGCCTGGGCGGCACGCTCGCTGGATGAGCGTATTGCCGTGCTCGAACAGTTTGCCGCCACCCTGAAGAGCCATGCCGAGGCTTTGGGCCACTGCATTGGCGAAGAAACCGGCAAGCCGTTGTGGGAAACCGCCACTGAAGTCACCAGCATGGTCAACAAGGTCGCCATCTCGATTCAGAGCTACCGCGAGCGCACCGGTGAGAAGAGCGGCCCGCTGGCTGACGCCACCGCTGTGCTGCGGCACAAACCGCATGGCGTGGTGGCGGTGTTCGGCCCGTACAACTTCCCCGGTCACCTGCCCAACGGCCATATCGTGCCGGCGCTGCTGGCCGGTAACTGCGTGGTGTTCAAACCCAGTGAGCTGACCCCGAAAGTTGCCGACCTGACGGTCAAATGCTGGATCGAAGCCGGTCTGCCGGCGGGCGTGCTCAACCTGGTGCAGGGTGCGCGTGAAACTGGTGTGGCGCTGGCCGCGCATGAGGGTATCGACGGTCTGTTCTTCACCGGCTCCAGCCGCACCGGCAATCTGCTGCACAGCCAGTTTGCCGGCCGCCCGGACAAGATCCTCGCCCTGGAAATGGGCGGCAACAACCCGCTGCTGGTGGATCAGGTCGCTGACCTCAATGCCGCCGTGTACACCATTATTCAGTCGGCCTTTATCTCCGCTGGCCAGCGTTGCACCTGTGCCCGTCGCCTGCTGGTGCCGCAAGGCGCCTGGGGTGACAGCCTGCTGGAGCGCCTGGTGGAAGTTGCCGCCAGCATCAAGGTCGGCAGCTTCGACGCCCAGCCTGCGCCCTTTATGGGGTCGGTGATTTCCCTGGAGGCCGCGCAGCACCTGATCAAGGCGCAGCAGCACCTGCTGGCTCAGGGCGCCAAGCCGCTGCTGGAAATGACTCAGCCGCTGCAGGGCGCCGCCTTGCTCACCCCGGGCATCATCGATGTAACTGAAGTCGCCAATCGTCCGGATGAAGAGTTCTTCGGCCCGTTGCTGCAGGTGATTCGCTACGCCGATTTCGAGTCCGCCATCGCCGAGGCCAACAACACCCAGTACGGCCTGGCCGCTGGCCTGTTGTCCGATTCAAAGGTGCGCTACGAGCAGTTCTGGCTGCACAGCCGCGCCGGCATCGTCAATTGGAACAAGCAGCTGACTGGTGCCGCCAGTACTGCTCCGTTTGGCGGCGTGGGTGCCTCCGGCAACCACCGCGCCAGCGCCTATTACGCGGCCGATTACTGCGCCTACCCGGTGGCTTCGCTGGAATCCGACAGCCTGAGCCTGCCTGCCACCCTGACCCCCGGAGTTAGCCTGTGAGCCAAGTATCCAAAGCGTCTGCATTTGAAGTGAATTTCGACGGTCTGGTCGGGCCAACGCACAACTATGGCGGGCTGTCCTACGGTAACGTTGCCTCGCAGAGCAACAGTCAGGCTGCGTCCAACCCGAAAGAAGCGGCCAAGCAGGGCCTGGCCAAGATGAAGGCCCTGATGGAAATGGGCTTCAAACAGGGCGTACTGGCCCCGCAGGAGCGCCCCAATGTCGCCGTGCTGCGCAGCCTGGGTTTTACCGGCACCGACGCGCAGGTGATTCAGAAGGCGGCGAAAGACGCCATGCCGCTGTTGGTCGCCAGCTGTTCGGCGTCGAGCATGTGGACAGCCAACGCCTGTACCGTCAGCCCGAGTGCGGATACGGCGGATGGCCGCGTGCATTTCACTGCTGCCAACCTCAACTGCAAATTCCACCGCTCGATCGAACACCCGACCACCAGCCGGGTGCTCGGCGCGATGTTCGCCAATGAGCAGCACTTCGCTCACCACGCCGCGTTGCCGGCCGTTGGTCAGTTTGGTGACGAAGGCGCGGCCAACCACACGCGCTTCTGCAAAGGCTACGGCGATGCCGGCGTGGAGTTCTTCGTATTCGGCCGCAGCGCCTTCGACAGCCGCTTCCCGGCGCCGCAGCGCTACCCTGCGCGGCAAACCCTGGAAGCCTCGCAGGCGGTTGCCCGTCTGCACGGCCTGAGCGATGACGGCGTGGTCTACGCCCAGCAAACGCCTGCGGTGATCGACCAGGGTGTGTTTCACAACGACGTGATCGCGGTAGGCAATGGCGAGGTGCTGTTCTATCACCAGGACGCCTTCCTCGACACTGACAAGGTACTGGCTGAGTTGAGCGACAAGCTCGCCCGCCGTGGCGGCAACTTCCAGGCCGTGTGTGTGCCGCGTGATGCGGTGACGGTGGAGGATGCGGTCAAGTCCTACCTGTTCAACAGCCAGCTGTTGACTCGCGCGGATGGCGGCATGCTGCTGATCGTGCCGGAAGAGTGCCGTAACAATGCCAATGTCTGGCGCTACCTGGAGCAACTGACCAGCGGTAATGGGCCGATCCGCGAGGTCAAGGTCTTCGACCTCAAGCAGAGCATGCAGAACGGCGGTGGCCCTGCCTGCCTGCGTCTGCGCGTGGCGCTCAAGGAACATGAGCTGGCGGCGGTCAACCAGGGTGTGATCATGACCCCGACCCTGCACGACACTCTCCATGTCTGGGTCGACAAGCACTACCGTGATCGCCTGAGCGAAAACGACCTGGCTGACCCACAATTGCTCAACGAATGCCGCACGGCCTTGGACGAACTGACGCAGATCCTTAAACTGGGCGCGGTTTATCCATTCCAATTAGCTTGATTGAGTACTTATTACCATGTCTGACGCCCTGCAACTGATCCTTGAAGACACCGATGGCACCCAGCTGGAAACCTCCTGCACGCGGTTTGCCGTGGTCTGGCAGGGCAAGGAAATCTGGATTCAGCAGGTTGGTAATGGCCAGCTGATGATTGGCGTGGACGTGGAGGAGGGCGACACCGAATACGCCAACCTGCTGCTGCGTCCGTTGGCCACCAACCTGGTCAGTCTGGAGCTGGAAATGGAGCCGGCCGATCTGGCGAATGAAGACGGCCATGTGCATGGCCCTGACTGCAATCACGATTGAGGAAACGCCCATGCTTGCCCTCGGCAAACTGCTTGAACTGACCCTCGCCGGCCATGAGCCGGCAGCGAAGATTCAGCTGACGCCCGAGGGCACGCGTTTGCGTTGGCTGGCCGAAGGTGCGCTGGAAATAACGCCGCCCGTGGCCAGCGACAATGGCCTGGATCTGCTGCTCTCTGCCGGCATCCACGGTAATGAAACCGCGCCGATTGAACTGCTCGACCGTCTGCTGCAAGGCATCGCCCGCAGTCAGTTGAAGCCCCGTGCGCGGATTCTCTTTTTGTTCGGTAACCCCGCCGCCATGCGCAGCGGCGAGCGCTATATCGAGCAGGACATCAATCGCCTGTTCAACGGCCGTCACGATCAGCACACCGGTGCCGAAGCGCTGCGAGCCTGCGACCTGGAACACCTGGCCGCCACCTTTTTCAGCAAGCCGGAACGCACCCGTCTGCATTACGACCTGCACACCGCGATTCGCGGGTCGAAGATTGAGCAGTTCGCTCTCTACCCGTTTCAGGAAGGTCGCCCGCGCAGCCAGCGTGAACTGGCGCGCCTGAGCGCTGCCGGGATTGAAGCGGTGCTGCTGCACAACAAAAACTCGATCACCTTCAGCGCCTACACCTACACCCAGCTGGGTGCAGAAGCCTTCACCCTGGAGTTGGGTAAGGCGCGACCGTTCGGGCAGAACGAACTGGTTAACCTTGATCTGCTTGAACTGCATCTACAGGCGCTAATAGAAGGTCGCGAGCCTGAAGGTGCCACTGATGATCTGGGCGAGCTCAAACTGTTCGCCGTGGCCCGCGAAGTGATCAAGCACAGCGACGCCTTCAAGCTGCACCTGCCGACCGATATCGAGAACTTCAGCGAACTGCCGCTTGGCTACCTGCTGGCCGAGGATCTGGCTGACACCCGCTGGGTGGTGGATGAGCCGGGTACACGCATCATCTTCCCCAATCCCAAGGTGAAGAACGGCCTGCGTGCCGGCATCCTCATCGTTCCCGCTGAAGACGTGCAATTAGCCTGAGCCCAATGGCAAGTGCCAATCTGTAGCCCGGATGCAATCCGGGAGACGGTGTTGGCTGCACAATATTTTCCCGGATTGCATCCGGGCTACGACTAAATCAGTAGGGTGGACGGCGCTTTATCCATCCACCAATTGATGCACGGCAGGTGAATGGAAAAGGCGTCATCCCCCTACAGAGCTGTTCTGCGTTTTCTCGCCTGATCTGTACCTTGTTTTGCCCGGTGGGCGCGCTTTAGCATCGGGCTTTAGCCCCATCTAAGGACTGCCCGCCATGCCCGTGATCGACCTGCGCAGCGACACCGTCACCCAGCCCACCCCTGGTATGCGTGAGGCGATGCAAGCCGCCGAACTGGGCGATGACGTGTATGGCGAAGACCCTACGGTGAACCGTCTGGAGCAGTATCTGGCAACTGAGCTGGGCTTCGAGGCCGCGCTGTTTGTGCCCACTGGCACTATGAGTAACCTGCTCGGGCTGATGGCCCATTGCGCGCGGGGCGACGAATACATCGTTGGTCAGCAGGCGCATACCTATAAATACGAAGGCGGCGGTGCGGCCGTGCTCGGTTCGATCCAGCCGCAGCCAATCGATGGCGAAGCCGATGGCTCGCTGGATTTGGCCAAAGTAGAAACCGCGATCAAGCAGGATGACTTCCACTTCGCCCGCACCCGCCTGCTGGCGCTGGAAAACACCATGCAGGGCAAGGTATTGCCGCAGGCGTATCTGCAAGCTGCACGTGAGCTGTGCATGCGACGCGGTTTGGCCCTGCATCTGGATGGCGCGCGCCTCTATAACGCGGCGGTCAAGTTGGGTGTACCGGCGCGGGATATTACGCAGTACTTTGATTCGGTCTCGGTGTGCTTGTCCAAGGGCCTCGGTGCACCGATTGGCTCGGTGCTGTGCGGCAGTGCTGAGCTGATCGGCAGGGCGCGACGTTTGCGCAAAATGGTCGGCGGCGGTATGCGTCAGGCTGGCCTGCTCGCGGCGGCTGGCTTGTATGCGCTGCAGCATCAGGTTTCGCGCCTGGCTGAGGATCATGCCAATGCAGAACGTCTGGCGGCTGGCCTGCGCGAGTTGGGTTATACCGTGGAGCCGGTGCAGACCAATATGGTTTACGTACAGGTCGGCGAGCAGGCCGGCGCGCTGAAGGCCTTCTGCGCCGAGCGCGGGATCAAGCTCACCGCTGCGCCGCGGCTGCGCATGGTCACTCACCTGGATATCTCCCCTGCGGATATCGATCAGGTGGTGGCGACCTTCGCCGAATTTCATCGGAATTGATTGTCTTGGGGCGATGAATAGTCGCTCTCTATCAATAAAGGCACTAGCCCCCTAGCGCAGGCCCGATATAATGCGGCCCTTTGCCGGCTTTGTCGTGGCCGCTGGTTTTTGGAAGATTCCTATGAAAAGCGCAGAAATCCGTGAAGCCTTCCTCAGCTTCTTCGAACAGAAGGGACACACCCGTGTCGCCTCCAGCTCCCTGATTCCGGGCAATGACCCGACCCTGCTGTTCACCAACGCGGGGATGAACCAGTTCAAGGATTGCTTCCTCGGCCTGGAAAAGCGCGCCTACACCCGCGCCGCCACCAGCCAGAAGTGCGTGCGTGCCGGCGGCAAGCACAACGACCTGGAAAACGTCGGTTATACCGCACGTCACCACACCTTCTTCGAAATGCTCGGCAACTTCAGCTTTGGCGACTATTTCAAGCGCGATGCCATTCACTTCGCCTGGGAATTCCTCACCGGTGAAAACTGGCTGAACCTGCCCAAGGAAAAACTCTGGGTCACCGTCTATGCCACAGACGATGAAGCCTTTGATATCTGGAACAAGGAAATCGGTGTTCCGGCCGAGCGCATGATCCGCATCGGCGACAACAAAGGCGCGCCGTACGCGTCCGACAACTTCTGGACCATGGGCGACACCGGCCCGTGCGGCCCGTGCACCGAGATTTTCTTCGACCACGGCGAGCACATCTGGGGCGGCCCACCCGGCAGCCCGGAAGAGGATGGCGACCGCTATATCGAAATCTGGAACAACGTGTTTATGCAGTTCAACCGCACCGCAGATGGTGTACTGCATCCGCTGCCGGCGCCGAGCGTGGACACCGGCATGGGACTGGAGCGCATCAGTGCCGTGTTGCAGCACGTCAACTCGAACTATGAAATTGACCTGTTCCAGAGCCTGCTCAATGCAGCGGCCAAGGCCATCGGTTGTGCCAACGAGGCCCAGGCTTCGCTGAAAGTGGTGGCTGACCATATCCGTTCCTGCGGCTTCCTGATCGCCGACGGCGTGACGCCGTCCAACGAAGGCCGTGGCTACGTGCTGCGCCGCATCATCCGTCGCGCGTGCCGTCACGGTAACAAGCTGGGTGCCAAGGGCAGCTTCTTCTACCAGATCGTTGCCGCGCTGGTGGCCGAGATGGGCGAAGCCTTCCCTGAACTGAAACAGCAGCAGGCACATATCGAACGCGTGCTGAAAACCGAAGAAGAGCAGTTCGCCAAGACCCTGGAGCAGGGCCTGAAGATTCTCGAGCAGGATCTGGCCGAGTTGAAAGGCGGCGTGATTCCAGGTGATGTGATCTTCAAACTGTATGACACCTACGGCTTCCCGATGGACCTCACCGGCGACATCGCCCGTGAGCGTGAGCTGACGCTGGATGAGGAAGGTTTCGAACGCGAGATGGAAGAGCAGCGCAAGCGCGCTCGTTCGGCCAGTGCGTTTGGTATGGATTACAACAGCCTGGTCAAGGTCGACAGCGACACCGCGTTCCTCGGCTACCAGGGCACCAGCGGCAGCGGCAAGATCATTGCGCTGTTCAAGGCCGGTCAGGCAGTCGATAGCCTGGGCGAAGGCGAGGAGGGCGTAGTGGTCCTCGATCAGACACCGTTCTACGCCGAATCCGGTGGCCAGGTTGGTGACTGCGGTTTCCTTGAAGGCGCGGGCGTGCGTTTCGACGTGCGTGATACCACCAAGGCTGGCGGTGCATTCCTGCACCACGGCGTTGCGGTCAAGGGCGGCTTGAGTGTCGGCACTTCGGTCAAGGCTGAAGTCGACGCCAGCGTGCGTCAGGCCACTGCGCTCAATCACTCGGCTACCCATTTGCTGCATGCGGCGCTGCGCCAGGTGCTGGGCGAGCACGTGACCCAGAAGGGTTCGCTGGTCGACAGCCAGCGCCTGCGCTTTGACTTCAGCCACTTTGAGGCGATTACCCCGGCTCAACTGAAAGAGCTGGAAGCCATCGTCAACCGCGAAGTGCGTGGCAACAGCGAAGTCGAAACCCTGGAAACCGACATCGAAACCGCCAAGGCCAAAGGCGCCATGGCGCTGTTCGGTGAAAAGTACGGCGATCAGGTGCGCGTGTTGAGCATGGGCGGCGATTTCTCCGTTGAGCTGTGTGGCGGTACTCACGTCAAACGTACCGGTGACATTGGTCTGTTCAAGATCATCAGCGAAGGCGGTGTGGCGGCTGGTGTGCGTCGAATCGAAGCAGTCACTGGTGCAGCCGCCTTTGCCTACTTGAATGGCGCGGAAGAGCAGCTTAAAGAAGCAGCGGCGCTGGTCAAAGGCAGCCGCGACAATCTGCTGGACAAGCTGGCAGGTGTGCTGGAACGCAACCGTCAGCTGGAAAAAGAGCTGGAGCAGCTCAAGGCCAAGGCTGCCAGCGCGGCGGGCAATGACCTGGCTGGCTCGGCCGTCGACGTCAAAGGCATCAAGGTGCTGAGTGCTCGTCTCGACGGTCTGGACGGCAAGGCGCTGTTGGCAATGGTTGACCAGTTGAAGAACAAATTGGGCAGTGCAGTCATCCTGCTCGGCGGCGTGCAGGACGACAAGGTCGTGCTGGTGGCTGGTGTGACCCAGGATCTGACTGCCAAGCTGAAGGCCGGTGAGCTGATGAAGCAGGCGGCTGCGGCCGTCGGCGGCAAGGGCGGTGGTCGTCCGGATATGGCGCAAGGTGGTGGTGTTGACGCAGCTGCGCTGGATGGCGCGCTGGCGTTGGCCGTCACGTTTGCCGAGCAGGGCCTGTAAAGACCAGGTTGCTGGCTGCAAAGACCAAGGCCCGGTATACGCCCGGCGGGCCTTGGCAGGGTTTTGAGTTATCTGTTTAATGGGCGCCCTTCACGGGCTGAGGCGGCTTTGAAATGGCTTTGATCGTACAGAAATTTGGCGGCACCTCCGTCGGCACTGTTGAGCGTATTCAGCAGGTGGCCGCGAAGGTGAAGAAATTCCGCGAAAACGGCGATGACATTGTGGTTGTGGTTTCCGCCATGAGCGGTGAAACCAATCGCCTGATCGATCTGGCCAAACAGGTCAGTGATGGTCAGCCGATACCGCGTGAACTCGACGTGATGGTCTCGACCGGCGAGCAGGTGACGATTGCCCTGCTGGCCATGGCGCTGATCAAGATTGGCGTGCCGGCGGTGTCTTACACCGGCAATCAGGTGCGCATCCTCACCGACAGCGCGCACAACAAGGCGCGCATCCTGCAAATCGATGACCAGAAACTGCGTACCGACCTCAAGGCCGGTCGCGTGGTGGTGGTCGCCGGTTTCCAGGGTGTCGATGAGCACGGCAACATCACCACCCTCGGTCGTGGCGGCTCTGACACTACGGGTGTGGCGCTGGCCGCAGCGCTGAAGGCCGATGAGTGCCAGATCTACACCGACGTTGATGGTGTTTACACCACCGACCCGCGTGTAGTGCCGCAGGCTCAGCGCCTGGAAAAGATTACCTTCGAAGAGATGCTGGAAATGGCCAGCCTCGGTTCCAAGGTGCTGCAGATTCGCTCGGTGGAATTCGCCGGCAAGTACAACGTCCCGCTGCGCGTGCTGCACAGCTTCCAAGAGGGGCCGGGCACCCTCATTACCCTTGATGAAGAGGAATCCATGGAACAGCCGATTATCTCCGGTATCGCTTTCAACCGCGACGAAGCCAAGCTGACCATCCGTGGCGTACCGGACATCCCGGGCGTGGCGTTCAAAATTCTCGGCCCGATCAGTGCTGCGAACATCGAAGTGGACATGATCGTGCAGAACGTTTCGCACGATAACACTACTGACTTCACCTTCACTGTGCACCGTAATGACTACACCGCGGCGTTCGAGGTGCTGGAAAACACGGCCCGTGAACTGGGTGCACGTGAAGTTATCGGTGACACCAAGATCGCCAAGGTGTCCATCGTTGGTGTCGGCATGCGTTCCCATGCCGGTGTTGCCAGTCGTATGTTCGAGGCGTTGGCCAAGGAAAATATCAATATCCAGATGATCTCGACCTCGGAAATTAAAGTCTCCGTGGTGATCGAAGAGAAATATCTGGAGTTGGCGGTGCGCGCCCTGCACACTGCTTTTGAACTGGATGCCCCGGCCCGTCAGGGCGACTGAGGCATTATCCGAAAGGCGCGGTTTAACCGCGCCTTTTGTCTTTTTGGTTGGCATGAGCGGGAACTTTCTTTCTGCTCACACTGGTCAATACTTGGGTGAAGGCTCTGCTTGAGATGTTCGGGGCTGCCACCATTTTCTTTTTTGCAGACTGTTGTTGTCCTGAACTGAAATCCGTAAGGAGAAAGGAATGCTGATTCTGACTCGCCGGGTCGGAGAGACCCTGATGGTGGGTGACGAAGTCACTGTCACCGTGTTGGGCGTTAAAGGTAATCAGGTGCGCATTGGCGTTAACGCGCCGAAAGAAGTTGCCGTGCACCGCGAAGAAATTTACCAGCGCATCCAGAAAGAGAAAGGCGAAGAACCAAGCCACTAATTTTATTGAAATTTTGGCTTTGCAAACGGGGAAAACATGGTTATCATGCGCCCCGTGTTGCGGAGAGGTGGCCGAGTGGCCGAAGGCGCTCCCCTGCTAAGGGAGTACACCTCAAAAGGGTGTCGGGGGTTCGAATCCCCCCTTCTCCGCCATATTCAGTGTTGTAAGGTGGCGCTGCGTTAAAGCGATAAGTTATTGAAACTATTCGATTTAATGCTTGATTATGAAAATCGACTCCTTATAATGCGCACGCTCTACGGACTCATAGCTCAGCTGGATAGAGTACTCGGCTACGAACCGAGCGGTCGGAGGTTCGAATCCTCCTGAGTCCGCCATATACGAAACACCTGCGTAGCAGTTGATTCGGGCAACCAGTGGTGATCTGGTATAAAAAACGCCAATTGGACTCATAGCTCAGCTGGATAGAGTACTCGGCTACGAACCGAGCGGTCGGAGGTTCGAATCCTCCTGAGTCCGCCATACAAGAAGGGCCTGCAGTGATGCAGGCCCTTTTTTATTGTGCAGATTTTTACCGGGTTATGCGTCGCGGTGCCGGGTGCCTTTTCCGGTCAGCTGCCTAGCAGGGCTCAGCGTTTGGCTTTGCCTTTGACGCAGCCGGCTTCATCAAAGCTGACATTGCGCTTGTTGCCTTTCTTGCCCTGGTAGACATAACGCGTCTGGCCGTTGTGTTCGCTGACCTTGTCAGGTCTGCCCAGGCTGCTTTCCACATCGGCGCGACTCATTCCCGTGCGGATTTGCTGTTTGATGATCGCGACGCGGCGTTCACTGCTGCTCAGCTGGTTGCCGCAGTCATCCTGTTTGACGCCAACCACCGTCAGTTCCTGCTTATCGACCTTCTTGCTGCTGCGGCTGCTTTTATGTGGTTTGGCCAGTGGCACCGGCTTGCCGCTACCGGGCGTAGGGTTGTAAGCCTGTTGCAGGCTTTGCTGGTGGCTATCAGGGCAGCCTTGGCGGGTGAAGGTGACATGCCCCTTGGTATCTTCACAGCGGTACACGGTTGAGCCGAGCGTGCTCAGGGGGCAAAGCAGAATGGCGCAGCAAGCTGCGTAGTGCAGTCCTCGCATCATACGTCCTCCATGACGGTTCAGTTCAGAAGGGTAGTCGATACCTTTGTGATCGCCAGGCGTGCCTTGCCCGGTGCGCGGCTCGTCGCAGCTACAGATATGTACACGCGCACTCAAGTTTGCCTTGCAAGCGCTTGTTCTAGGCTTGTTTTTGTCACATGCAAAGCGTCTTGGCGGTGGTATCATTCGCCGCGTCAGCCCCGCCGGGGCTTGTGGAATACCACCATGGACTTACCCAGTAGTTACTCAAATCGCTTATCGCACAATCGTGTAAGACCGGATTGATCCCCTGTGGCGTGCGCCGTCGCTGGGGATGGAGCGCGCCATGACTGAAGTAGAAGCAAAAAAACCGCAGGAAAGCCTGCAGGATCGCCTGGCTCAGGTGGTCGAACTGTTGCATCGTCACAAGGTGGTGGAAGACCTGACCCATCGTCAGGAAGGCCAGCACCACGACCGGGTGGAAAACCTGGTGCATCGGCAAAACCTTGCCGAGCTGCAGCGCAAGCTCGATGAGCTGCACTCCGCTGACGTTGCCCACATCCTCGAAGCCTTGCCGCTTGGCGATCGTCTGACTGTTTGGCAGTTGGTCAAGGTCGAGCGCGACGGTGACATCCTTCTTGAAGTGTCCGATGCGGTGCGCGAAACCCTGCTCGCGGACATGGATGATCATGAGATTCTCGCCGCGGCCAAGGAAATGGACGCCGACGAGTTGGCTGACCTGGCCTCCGAGCTGCCGCGCGACGTCGTGCATGAGCTGATGGAAACCCTCGACGCCCAGCAGCGCGAGCGGGTGCGTTCGGCCCTGTCCTATGAGGAGGAGCAGGTCGGTGCGCTGATGGACTTCGAGATGGTCACCATCCGCGAGGACGTCAGCCTGGAAGTGGTGTTGCGCTATCTGCGCCGCCTGAAAGAGCTGCCGGGGCACACCGACAAACTCTTTGTGGTCGATTACGACGGGGTGCTCAAGGGTGTGCTGCCGGTTAAGCGGCTGCTGGTCAATGACCCGGAGAAGCTGGTCAGTGAGGTCATGGCCACCGATCCGGTGAGCTTCCATCCGGATGAAGATGCCTACGATGCTGCGCAGGCATTCGAGCGCTATGACTTGATTTCCTCGCCTGTGGTGGACAAGAACGGCAAGCTGATCGGCCGTTTGACCATCGATGAAATGGTCGACCTGATTCGTGAGGAAAGCGAAAGCGAAGTCCTCAATATGGCCGGTCTGCGTGAGGAGGAGGATATCTTCGCCTCGGTATGGAAGTCCCTGCGCAACCGTTGGGCCTGGCTGGCGATCAACCTGGTGACGGCCTTTATGGCATCTCGGGTGATTGGCCTGTTCGAAGGCTCCATTGAGAAGCTGGTGGCGCTGGCGGCGCTGATGCCGATCGTTGCGGGCATTGGTGGTAACTCGGGTAACCAGACCATCACCATGATCGTGCGTGCCATGGCGCTGGATCAGGTCAGTACCGGCAACACCGGGCGGCTGATCCGCAAGGAGCTCGGTGTCGGGTTGATCAATGGTCTGATCTGGGGTGGGGTAATCGGCGTAGTGGCCTATCTGTTGTATGACAGCTGGTCGCTAGGTGTGGTAATGACTGCGGCGATGACCCTCAACCTGCTGCTGGCCGCTCTGATGGGGGTGCTGATACCCATGACGCTGGTGCGGATGGGGCGAGATCCGGCTATGGGGGCCAGCGTGATGATCACGGCGGTCACCGACAGTGGCGGTTTCTTTATATTCCTTGGTCTGGCGAGCTTGTTCCTGCTCTGATTTCATGGTCAGAGCGGGGCGCATTTTTGACCGAAAATGTCTCATTTCGCGGTGCGTGTTTGCCTTAGCCCTTTGTTTCGGGCTAAGGTTCGGCAGCTTTGTTCGGGGTGCTTCCCCGAGCGCTCCTTCTAATAATTAAGTCAGCTCGCGTGAAGCTGGTAATGGGGCCCAGATGACTCCCAGTGAACTTCTGCTCGAGGGTGTCGAGCTCATGCTGTTCGGCATGGGTTTCGTATTTCTTTTTCTGATCCTGTTGGTGTTGATGATCCGCGTAATGTCGTGGGTGATCGGGCTATTCGCCGTGCCAGCGCCAGCTGTCCAGGCTGCGCCTCCCGTCGTCAGGCAAGCTGCCGACGAACCGAGTGCTGAAGTGCTTGCCGCCATCCAATCTGCTATCCACCAGCACCGCGCTCGGCGCGGGTGAGTCCGGTTCGACAGGGAGTATCCGCATGACTGCCGTAAAACAAGCACTCGGAATCACCGATGTGGTGCTGCGTGACGCCCACCAATCCATCCTGGCAACCCGCGTGCGCCTGGAGGATATGCTGCCCATCGCGCCCAAGCTCGATCAGGTTGGTTTCTGGTCGGTGGAGTCCTGGGGCGGGGCGACCTTCGATGCGTGCATCCGTTATCTGGGTGAAGACCCGTGGCAGCGCATCCGCGAGCTGAAGAAAGCCATGCCCAACACCCGCCAGCAGATGCTGCTGCGTGGGCAGAACCTGCTGGGCTACCGCCACTATGCCGATGACGTGGTGGAAAAGTTTGTCGAGCGCGCTGCGGTCAACGGCGTCGACGTGTTCCGCGTATTCGATGCGATGAACGACCCGCGCAACCTGGAAACCGCGCTCAAGTCCGTCAAACAGCAGGGCAAGCATGCCCAGGGCACCATCTCCTATACCACCAGCCCGGTGCATACCCTGGGCATGTGGGTCGATCTGGCCAAGCAGATTGAAGACATGGGCGCCGATTCAGTAGCCATCAAGGACATGGCCGGGATTCTCACGCCTTACACCGCCTTCGAGCTGGTGTCGCGGCTGAAGGCCAGCCTGGCGATCCCGATTCACATGCAGTGCCACGCGACGGCGGGGCTGTCGTCCGTGGCCATTCTCAAGGCGGTGGAAGCCGGTATCGACAACGTCGACACCGCGATCTCCTCGCTGTCGATGACCTACGGTCACTCGCCGACCGAGTCGGTGGTGGCCATGTTCCAGGGCACCGAGCGCGACACCGGGCTCAACCTGGAGCTGCTGGAAGAAATTGCCGCGTACTTCCGCGAAGTGCGCAAGAAGTACGCGAAGTTCGAGGGCAACCTCAAGGGCGTCGATTCGCGCATCCTGGTTGCCCAGGTGCCGGGCGGTATGCTTACCAATATGGAAAGCCAGCTGAAAGAGCAGGGCGCCCAGGACAAGTTCGACCAGGTGCTGGCCGAGATTCCACGCGTGCGCGAAGACCTGGGTTTCATCCCGCTGGTGACCCCGACTTCGCAGATCGTTGGCACTCAGGCGGTGATCAACGTGCTCACTGGCGAGCGTTACAAATCCATTACCAAAGAAACCGCAGGCGTGCTCAAGGGTGAGTACGGCGCCGCGCCGGCGCCGTTCAACGCCGAGCTGCAGGCCCGGGTACTCGATGGCAGCGAGGCCATTACCTGCCGTCCGGCCGACCTGCTCGAGGCTGAGATGGGCAAGCTGACCGCTGAACTCAAGGGCATCGCCCAGGAGAAAGGCATCAAGCTGGCCGCCGACGAGATCGACGACGTCCTGACCTACGCGCTGTTCCCGCAGATCGGTTTGAAATTTCTGGAAAATCGCGGCAATCCGGCAGCTTTCGAGCCGGCGCCGACCGGTAAGGAAGCCCCGGCTCGCGAGGCCGGGAAGCCTGAGGTGTACACCGTCGAAGTCAATGGCAAATCCTTTGTCGTGCAGGTGGGCGAGGGTGGCGATATCGAAGGCATCAAGCCTGTCGGTGGCGCGGCGAGCGCCGCGCCGGCGGCTCCGGTCGCGGTCGGCGCTGGCGAGCCGCAAGCCGCGCCGCTGGCCGGAAATATCTTCAAGGTGCTGGTGCAGCCGGGCCAGGCCGTGGAAGAGGGGCAATTGCTGATCATTCTCGAAGCCATGAAGATGGAAACCGAGATTCGCGCTTTCAAGGCTGGCACCATTGGTGCGGTCAACGTCAAGGTCGGTGATGCGGTGGCGGTGGGCGACAGTCTGCTGACCATCGGTTGAGGAGCGCGTAATGGAAAAGCTGCTCAAGCTCTGGCAGAGCACCGGTCTGTATCATCTGGAGCCTGGCCAGGCATTCATGATTGCGGTGTGCATGCTGCTGATTTACCTGGCGATCAAGAAAGGCTTCGAACCTTTACTGCTGATCCCCATCGGTTTCGGCGGCCTGCTGTCGAACATCCCGGTGGCCAACATGGCTGAGGGTGCGGGTTTCCTGCATCTGATCTATGAAGTCGGTTTGCCGACCAGCATCTTCCCGTTGCTGATCTTCCTCGGTGTTGGCGCCATGACCGATTTTGGTCCGATGCTGGCTAACCCGAAGACGTTGCTGCTTGGCGCCGCTGCACAGTTCGGCATCTTCGGCACTCTTCTTGGCGCCCTGGCGATTACCGCGCTGGGCATTCCCGGCATGGAGTTCACCCTCAAGGAGGCGGCGTCCATCGCCATCATTGGCGGCGCGGATGGTCCGACCTCGATTTTCGTCACCTCCAAGCTCGCCCCGGATCTACTGGGGCCCATCGCAGTCGCGGCCTATGCCTATATGGCGCTGGTGCCGCTGTTGCAGCCGCCGATCATGCGCGCCCTGACCACCAAGGAAGAGCGCGCCATCGTCATGCAGCAACTGCGTCCGGTGGGGCAGACCGAGAAGATCATCTTCCCCATCGTGCTGTGCATTCTGATCGGGATGCTGCTGCCTGACGCCGCGCCGCTGATCGGTATGTTCGCCCTCGGCAATCTGCTGCGTGAGGCGGGTGTGGTCGAGCGTCTGGCTGATACCTCGCGCAACGCGCTGATCAACATCGTCACCATCTTCCTCGGTCTGACCGTGGGTTCGAAGCTGTCGGCCGAGGCCTTTCTGCAGCTCAAAACCCTGGGCATCCTGATGCTTGGCATGGTGGCGTTTTGCGCCGGCACTGCGGCTGGTGTGCTGATGGCCAAGCTGATGAATGTGTTCAGCACGCACAAGGTCAATCCGCTGATCGGCTCGGCTGGCGTGTCGGCCGTGCCGATGGCGGCGCGGGTATCGAACAAGGTCGGCCTGGAGGCCAACCCGCAGAACTTCCTGCTGATGCATGCCATGGGCCCGAACGTGGCTGGGGTGATCGGCTCGGCCGTGGCCGCGGGTGTGTTGCTCAGTTTTGTTGGTTGATTAGCTCGAGCCATAAAAAAACCGCCTTAAGGGCGGTTTTTTTATGGTCTTTCATCTCTGGCGGCCAGCTGCAGGTGGTTGCGGTACAGCGTTAAAAATGGCGGGAGGTCATTTTCTATTGGCAGCAAAAAAACCGACCTAGGCCGGTTTTTTCATGGTGTAGCGCATCAGGCTTCTTCAGCAGCCATCTCGGCATCGTGAGCAATCAATGCCACCAGGGCATTCTGCTGGCGACGCGACAGCTGGCGAAAGCGCTGCAGCAGTTCACGCTCATGCAGTGACAGCTCGGGGCTGTCCAGGCGCATGTTGAGCTCATCACCCAGAGCACTTTCCTGGAGCATGCTCTGCTCAAGGCGAGCAATGATCTCCGAGTTCATGCTGCGGTGATGGTTGCGTGCGACATCCGCAATGCGTTCGCGCATGCCATCAGGCAGACGAACTACGAACTTGTCAGCGGTACGGCTGGAATAGAGTGCTTGTTTCATAGGGCGCGTACATTAAACCGGTTAGTTCAGGAAAGCGATACTGGCAATGGGCTATAGGATTGTCACCGGTTTGACCATCTTTAGCACTAACCGTTCAGCCAGAAAGCCGCTTAGATATCTTGTGACTCAATAGTCGCGAGGTCGTTAAATTGACGTCAATTACGCGCCGCATTTTGCGTCGAATAAAGGCGTTATGCCAGCACCAGTCATCAGAAATGCGCTGTGCTGTGCAAAAAGCAGGGAAGGCCGGCCCTGTGTAGAAAAAACTTCAAGCAATCGTCATGTATGTGTCATGGCCCATTAATCGGTCTGACACAGGATTTGCCTACCTTGGTCTACACCAGAAGGCGGCTGCCAGCCGCGGTGTAACCGCTAATAAAAGGAGGCAATCCATGAACGCAGTGATCCGGGTCGAGAACCTGAACAAGACGTTCGGCCGCAAACAGGCGCTGTTTGATCTGGCGCTGTCCGTCGAGCCCGGTGAAATGGTGGCGTTGATCGGCGCTTCAGGCTCTGGCAAGTCGACTCTGCTGCGCCACGTGGCCGGCCTGGCCTGCTGTGACCGCAGTGCCGGTGGCAGCATTCAGGTGCTGGGCCGTGAGGTGCAGGCCAATGGCAGTCTGAATGGCGAAGTACGTCGCCTGCGTGCCGATATCGGTTACATCTTCCAGCAGTTCAACCTGGTCGGCCGCCTTAGCGTGCTGCAGAACGTTCTGCTCGGCTGTTTAGGTCGCATGCCGCGCTGGCGCGGTAGTTTCGGTTTGTTCAATGCCGAAGAAAAACAGCGTGCGCTGCAGGCCCTGGCCCGCGTGGGGCTGGCTGATCTGGCGCTGCAGCGCGCCTCGACTCTGTCCGGCGGCCAGCAGCAGCGTGTGGCGATTGCCCGTGCCCTGTGTCAGCGCGCCAAGGTGATTCTGGCCGATGAGCCGATTGCTTCGCTCGATCCCGAATCTGCACGCAAGGTCATGCAAATTCTCGCCGACATCAACCGCGAAGACGGCACCACGGTGGTGGTCACCCTGCATCAGGTCGATTACGCCATGCGCTATTGCCAGCGCGCCGTAGCGTTGAAAGCGGGGCGGATTCATTACGACGGCGCCGCCGCCGAGCTGCACCCCAACTTCCTTAACGATTTGTACGGCGCCGAGTTGCTAGTCGAGCCGCAAACCGATGAAAAACCGCGCCGCGCGCGCAAGCCGAAAGTCCCGCTGGCACTGGCCAAGGCCTGAGCCGCTGTCCTGTTATGCCAACCCCTGTATGTCCATCTGCACTAGGAGTGCTTTGCATGTTCAAACGTATCAGTCGCGTTCTCGCCGCATCCACGCTGCTGGCCGGCTCGGTTCTGGGTGCTGCCCAGGCTGCCGAGCAGGAAATCAATTTCGGCATCATCTCCACCGAATCCTCGCAGAACCTGAAAAGCATGTGGGACCCCTTCCTGGCCGACATGAGCCAGCAGACCGGCCTGAAGATCAAAGCCTTTTTCGCTCCTGACTACGCCGGGATCATCCAGGGCATGCGCTTCGACAAGGTCGACATGGCTTGGTACGGCAACAAGGCCGCGATGGAAGCGGTGGATCGCGCCAACGGACAGATCTTCGCCCAGACCGTCGCGGCCAATGGCACGCAGGGCTATTACAGCCTGATGGTGGCGCACAAGGACAGCCCGATCAATTCGATCGAAGACATGCTGAAAAACGCCAAGACCCTGACCTTCGCCAATGGCGACCCGAACTCCACCTCGGGCTATCTGGTACCGGGCTACTACGTGTTCGCACAGAACAATGCCGACGCCAACAAGATCTTCAAGCGCGCGCTCAACGGCAGCCACGAAGTCAACGCCCTGTCGGTGGCCAACAAGCAGGTTGATGTCGGCACCTTCAACAGTGAAGGCATGGAACGTCTGCAAGTGACTGCACCGGACAAGGCCGCCCTGTTGAAAGTGATCTGGACTTCGCCGCTGATCCCGTCTGACCCGATGGTCTGGCGCAAGAACCTGGATGACGCCACCAAGAACAAGCTGCGCGAATTCTTCATGACCTATGGCGACGAGCCGGCTGAGCAGAAAGTCCTGGCCGGTCTGCAGTGGGCCAAGTTCAAGGCTTCTGATGATGATCAGCTGCTGCCAATCCGCCAGCTGGAACTGTTCAAGCAGCGTACCGAAGTGGCCAACAACGACAAGCTCAAAGCTGACGACAAGGCCGCCAAGCTCAAAGAGCTGGATGCCGAGCTGGCCAAGCTGGAAAAGCGCATGGCTGAAATCGCCAAGCAAAGCCCTGCCAGCGCTGGTTAATCGCAGTGCTCGACCCGCCGCCCACGGCGGGTCGTTTTCTTCTGCCGCTTGATTCGAGATGTTGTTATGACCACTTTGACCACCGCACCTACGCCCGACCTGATTGCCAAGCGTTCCTGGCTGCAGCTGATCGGCTGGGGGCTGTTCTTCGTTGTGTTGGCCTGGTCCTGGCAGGGCGCGGAGATGAATCCGCTGGCACTGATCCGCGACTCCAGCAACATGGCGACCTTTGCCGCGGACTTCTTTCCGCCCGATTTCAGCGACTGGGAGCTGTACCTCAAAGAGATGATCGTCACCGTGCAGATCGCCCTGTGGGGCACGGTGCTGGCGATTGTTCTGGCTATTCCGCTGGGCATTCTCTGCTCGGAAAACATCGTGCCGTGGTGGGTCTACCAGCCGATCCGCCGGGTGATGGACGCCTGCCGTTCGATCAATGAAATGGTCTTCGCCATGCTCTTCGTGGTGGCAGTCGGTCTAGGGCCATTTGCCGGGGTGTTGGCGCTGTTTATCGGCACCACCGGGGTGCTGGCCAAACTGTTTGCCGAGGCGGTCGAGGCCATCGATCCGGGCCCGGTTGAAGGTGTACGCGCCACCGGCGCCAGCGCACTGCAGGAAGTTATCTACGGGGTGATTCCGCAGGTGCTGCCACTGTGGATTTCCTATTCGCTCTATCGCTTCGAATCCAACGTGCGCTCGGCCACCGTGGTCGGCATGGTCGGTGCCGGCGGCATCGGGGTGATTCTCTGGGAAGCGATTCGCGGCTTCCAGTTCGGCCAGACCTGCGCCTTGCTGATCGTGATCATCCTGGTGGTCAGCCTGCTGGACATCATCTCGCAGCGCCTGCGCAAACAATTTATCTGACGGAGAACGGGCATCTGCGGATGCCCTTTATTAGCCATGCACTTGTCTAGACAACCTGAGCCGCTGTACCGCGAACTGGCTGCCGTGCTGCGCGATGAGCTGCAGCGCATGAGCCCTGGCGATTACCTGCCGGCGGAGGTGCAGTTGGCCGCGCGTTTTGCCGTCAACCGCCACACCCTGCGCCGTGCGGTGGATGAGCTGGTGCTCGAAGGCCGCCTGCTGCGCCAGCAGGGCAAGGGCACGCGGGTGCTGGCTAAACCCATGGTCTATCCGATGCAGGCCGGTAGCGCCTACAGCGCTTCGCTTTCGGCGCTTGGTCACAAGGTCGAAGCGCGGCTGCTGGAAAGCCGCCTGCGCCCGGCCAGCTGCGAAGAGCGCGAGTACCTGCAACTGCCCAGTGCTGCGCAACTGCTGGAGCTGAGCACCCTGCGCCTGATCGAGGGCCAGCCGGTCAGCCTGATTCGACATGCCTTCAGCAGCGAATACGCCGAGTTGCTCGCTGACTACCAGGGTGGCTCGCTGCGCCAGTACCTCAGCCAGCGCGGCCTGTCATTGACCCGCACCTTCAGCCTGATCGGCGCACGTCTGCCCAGCCGTGACGAGGCCGCGCGCCTGTTGATGCCCAAGCACGCACCGCTGCTGAGTGTGCAAACCCTTTCCCGCGATCTGGCCGGACGGCCGGTGGAGTTGTCGTTATCGACCAGCCGCGCCGACCGTTTCCAGTACCAGCTCGCCCTTTGATGGAGGCTCGTTGATGAACCGCGCACGACCGCAAAGCAATCTGCTGCACAGCGATCCGCAGATCGCCATTCGCCAGCGCTGGATGGGCGTACTCGCCCGCGCCGGCAGCCAGCTGGCGACCTATGAATCGGTGCTGAAAGAAGCCGATTACCGCCTGATCCGCGCCCCGGAAATTGGCATGACCCTGGTACGCGGGCGCATGGGCGGCACCGGCAGCCCGTTCAACCTGGGCGAGATGAGCGTGACCCGCTGCGTGGTGCGCCTGGCCGATGGCCGCACCGGTTACAGCTATGTGGCCGGGCGCGACAAACAGCACGCCGAGCTGGCGGCTCTGGCCGACGCGCATTTGCAGGGCAGCGAACAGCCGCACTGGCTGAGCCGCCTGATCGAGCCCCTGGCAGCTGCACAGCACGTCCAACAGGCGGCCAAGGCCGCTGAAACCGCCACCACTCAGGTGGAGTTTTTTACCCTGGTCCGAGGAGAAGACTGATGAACGCGGCGAATAGCTCGCAATGGCTGCAACCGGCCTTCAACGACCCGGTGCTGGATGCGCAGACCAGCTTTCGCAGCGCCCTCAAGGCGCTGGCTGAACCAGGCCTGGTACAGCCGCTGAATCGCGCCCTGGCCCTGGAAAACCTGCATCCGGCCACTTACGCCCTGTGCCTGGCGTTTCTCGATGGCGACACGCCGCTGTGGCTGGCGCCGTGTTTCGACACCCCGGCGATCCGCGCCAACCTGGCTTTTCACTGTGGCTGTCCGATTGTCGCTGAGCGCGAACTGGCGCTGTTTGCCCTGCTCGATGCAAGCGAGCTGGCGGATCTGTCGGATTTCGACAATGGCAGCGAGCGCTACCCGGACCAGTCCTGCACCTTGCTGATCCAGCTCGATGCCCTCAGCAATGGTGAGGCGCTGCGCTGGCGTGGGCCGGGCATCAAGGACGTACGCAGCGTCGAGTTGCCGCTGCCGGCGGTGTTCTGGCAGCAGCGCCAGGCACGCAGTGCGTTTCCCCGTGGCCTGGATGCCTTCTTCGCCGCTGGTGAGCAGGTCATCGGCCTGCCACGCAGCACCCGTGTGCTGCTCAATGCCGAGGAGGCTGCCTGATGTACGTCGCGGTTAAAGGTGGCGAACGCGCCATCGACAATGCCCATTTACTGCTGGCGAAAAAACGCCGCGGTGATACGTCCATACCTGAACTCAGTGTCGAACAGGTGCGCGAGCAGATGCCGCTGGCCGTCGCCCGCGTGATGAGCGAAGGCTCGCTGTACGACCCGCAACTGGCAGCACTGGCGATCAAGCAGGCGGCCGGCGACCTGATGGAGGCGATCTTCCTGCTGCGCGCCTACCGCACCACGTTGCCGCGCTTCGGTGCCAGCGCCGCGCTGGACACCACGCAGATGCAGCTGGCCCGGCGCATCTCTGCAACCTTCAAAGACCTGCCCGGCGGCCAATTACTCGGCCCGACCTTCGACTACAGCCACCGACTGCTGGATTTCGCGCTATTGGCCGAAGGTGAGCAACCAGGCCCGCAGATCGATCCACAAGCTGAATTGTCGCCGTGCCCACGGGTGCTGGATTTTCTCGCCGACGAGGGACTGATGGCCCGCGAGTCGGATGACGGCGCCGCTGTGCCGGATATCACCCGCGAACCGCTGGATTTTCCCGCCAGTCGCGCCCAGCGCCTGCAGGCACTGGCCCGAGGCGATGAAGGCTTCCTGCTGGCGCTGGGTTATTCCACCCAGCGCGGTTACGGCCGCAATCACCCCTTTGCCGGGGAGATTCGCATCGGCGAGGTCGAAGTCTGGCTGGAGCCGGAAGAACTCGGCTTTGCCGTGCCGCTGGGCGATATCGAAGTGACCGAGTGCGAGATGGTCAACCAGTTCGTTGGCGAGAGTGCCGAACAGGCGCAGTTTACCCGTGGTTACGGCCTGGCCTTCGGCTATGCCGAGCGCAAGGCCATGGGCATGGCCCTGGTCGACCGCTCTCTGCGCGCGGCGGAGTACAACGAGGAGGTCGAAGGCCCGGCGCAGCAGGAAGAGTTCGTGCTGATGCACTGCGACAACGTCGAGGCCGCCGGCTTCGTTTCGCACCTGAAATTGCCGCACTACGTCGACTTCCAATCCGAGCTGGAGCTGATCCGCAAACTGCGCAAGCAGTCCAGCGAGCAGCCCGCCGCCGAGGAGCAACGCGCATGAATGCCCAGGCCCAAACACATGCTGCAACTGAGATCGGCTACAACTTCGCTTATCTCGATGAGCAAACGAAAAGAATGATCCGCCGTGGCCTGCTCAAGGCCGTGGCGGTACCCGGTTATCAGGTGCCCTTCGGCGGCCGCGAGATGCCGCTGCCCTATGGCTGGGGCACCGGTGGCATGCAGCTGACCGCGGCGATTCTCGGCGCCGATGACGTGCTCAAGGTGATCGACCAGGGCGCGGATGACACCACCAACGCGGTGTCGATCCGCCGCTTCTTCGCCCGCACCGCTGGGGTCAAAACCACCACCCGCACGCCCGAAGCGACGGTGATCCAGACCCGTCACCGCATTCCGGAAACCGCGCTGAGTGGCGATCAGATCATGGTCTATCAAGTGCCGATCCCTGAGCCGCTGCGCTTTATCGAGCCCTCGGAAACCGAGACCCGCACCATGCACGCGCTTGAAGACTACGGCGTGATGCACGTGAAGCTGTACGAGGACATCGCCACCTTCGGCCATATCGCCACCAGCTACGCCTACCCGGTGACGGTGGATGAGCGCTACGTGATGGACCCATCGCCGATCCCCAAATTCGACAACCCCAAGTTGCATATGAGCCCGGCGCTGATGCTGTTCGGCGCTGGCCGCGAGAAGCGCCTGTACGCCGTGCCGCCGTTCACCCGCGTAGTCAGCCTGGACTTCGAAGATCACCCGTTCGAGATCCAGCGTTGGGATGAGTGCTGCGCTTTCTGTGGCAGCCACGATTCCTACCTCGACGAGCTGATCGTCGACGACGCCGGCAGCAAACGCTTTGTCTGTTCCGACACCGATTACTGCATGCAACGCCGTGACCTTGAAGAGGAGGGCGCGCAATGAGTGCTGCCGAAAAGTTGCAACAGCAAACCGACACGGCGCAGCCGCTGTTTAGCGTGCGTGACCTGACCCGCCTGTACGGCCCGGAAAAGGGCTGCCAGGGCGTGTCGTTCGACCTGTATCCGGGCGAAGTGCTGGGCATTGTCGGCGAGTCCGGCTCGGGCAAGTCGACCCTGCTCAGCCTGCTCTCCGGGCGCTGCCCACCGGATCGCGGCACGGTCAGTTATCGCGACACAACCGGCAACTGGGTCGACCTGTACAGCGCCAGCGAAGCGCAGCGGCGCACGCTGCTGCGCACCGAGTGGGGTTTTGTCGAGCAGAACCCGCGTGACGGCCTGCGCATGGGCGTGTCGGCCGGGGCCAATATCGGCGAGCGGCTGATGGCCCAGGGCGTGCGCCATTACGGCGAGTTGCGTGCGGCCGGCATCGACTGGCTGAAACAGGTGGAGATCGACCCGCTGCGCATCGATGACCTGCCGCGCACCTTCTCCGGCGGTATGCAGCAACGTTTGCAGATCGCCCGCAATCTGGTGTCCAGCCCACGGCTGATCTTTATGGACGAACCCACCGGCGGCCTCGATGTGTCGGTGCAGGCGCGCCTGCTCGACCTGTTGCGCGGCCTGGTGCGCGAGCTGGACCTGGCGGTGGTGATCGTCACCCACGACCTGGCGGTGGCGCGCCTGCTGGCCGACCGGCTGATGGTGATGCGCCGTTCCCATGTGGTCGAGGCCGGTCTCACCGACCAGATTCTCGATGACCCGCAGCATCCCTATTCGCAGTTGCTGGTGTCATCCGTCCTGCAGCCTTAACGAGACCTTGTGTAGGAGCGGCCTTGGCCGCGATCAGCTTTTCGCGGCCAAGGCCGCTCCTACAGGGATAAAAGAGGTAAGTCATGAATACGCTTATCGAGGTCTCCGGCCTCAGCAAGACCTTCACCCTGCATCAGCAGCACGGCGTGGTGCTGAATGTGTTGAGCGGGCTGCATTTCAGCGTGCGCGCCGGCGAGTGCCTGGTGCTGCACGGGCAATCCGGCGCCGGCAAGTCAACCTTGCTGCGCACCCTGTACGGCAACTACCTGGCCGCAGGCGGCAGCATTCGCGTGCTGCACAACGGCGCCTGGGTCGAGCTGGTTGGCGCCGAACCGCGCCAGGTGCTGGCGGTACGCCGGCAGACCCTGGGCTATGTCAGCCAGTTTCTGCGGGTGATTCCCCGTGTGTCGACGTTGGATGTGGTGATGGAACCGGCCCTGGCCCGTGGCTGGAGCAAGGCCGATGCCGAGGCGCGGGCGAAAAGCCTGCTCAGCCGCCTGAATATCCCCCAGGCCTTGTGGCAACTCGCCCCTGGCACCTTCTCCGGCGGCGAGCAGCAGCGGGTGAATATCGCCCGCGGCTTTATGGTCGCCTGGCCGCTGATGCTGCTGGATGAACCCACCGCCTCCCTTGACGACGCCAACCGTCAGGTGGTGCTGGAACTGATCGATGAAGCCAAGGCCGCCGGTAGCGCGCTGATCGGCATCTTCCACGACCGCGCAGCCCGTGAAGCGGTGGCCGATCGCTTTCTTGATATGAGCGCTGCGGCGCAGCAGGAGTACGTATATGCCGGTTGAACAGATTCTAACCAACGCGCGGATCGTCACCGCCGAGCAGGAGTTTGTCGGCACCCTGGTGCTGCGTAACGGCCTGATTGCCCAGGTGGAAGAGGGCGTTAGCGGCTTGCCCCAGGCGCAGAACTTGAACGGTGATTACCTGCTGCCCGGCCTGGTCGAATTGCACACCGATAACCTGGAAAAATACATGAGCCCCCGGCCGGGAGTGGATTGGCCCTCGGCTTCGGCGGTGCTGACCCACGATGCGCAGATCGCTTCTGCGGGTATCACCACGGTGTTCGATGCCCTGGCAATTGGCGACGTCAATCCGCGCGGCAAGCGTATGCAGCAACTGCCGGCGATGCTCGAAGCGATTGCTTCGGCGGCAGCGGCCGGGCATTTGCGCACCGATCACCGCTTGCACCTGCGCTGCGAGGTTTGTCACCCGGAAACCCTTGCGGTATTCCGCGATCTGGTCGAGCACCCGCTTGTGCAACTGGTCTCGGTGATGGACCACGCGCCGGGCCAGCGCCAGTTCGCCAAGGAAGACAAATACCGTGAGTACTACATGGGCAAGTACCACCTCAGCGAAGCGGAGATGGATGCCTTTATCGTCGAGCAGGTGGGTAACTCGCGGCAGTACAGCGACCGACAGCGCCGCAGCATTGTTGCCGATTGCCAGGCCCGTGGTATTTCCGTGGCCAGTCACGATGACGCCACCCTGGCCCATGTGCAGGAATCGGCCGGTTTCGGCATGTCCATCGCCGAATTCCCCACCACCCTGGAAGCCGCCAAGGCCAGCCACGAGCTGGGCCTGAAGGTGCTGATGGGCGCGCCGAATATCGTGCGTGGTGGTTCGCACTCGGGCAATATCGCCGCCGCCGATCTGGCCCAGCATGGCGTGCTGGACATCCTCTCCAGCGATTATTACCCAGCGAGCCTGTTACAGGCCGCTTTGCTGCTGGCCGGACAGGACAACGGCTATGATCTGCCGCGTGCGATTGCCACCGTCAGCCGCGTGCCGGCACAGGCGGCGGGGCTGGATGATCGCGGTGAAATCCGCGTTGGCCTGCGTGCTGACCTGGTGCAGGCGCAGGTGCACGGGGGCCAGGCGGTGATCCAGCAAGTCTGGCGACAAGCGAAAAGGGTGTTCTGATGAGTGGCCGGTTGATCTATCTGATGGGGCCTTCGGGCTCGGGCAAGGACAGCCTGCTGAATGCCGCGCGTGAACGCCTGGCCGAACGGGGTTGTGTGATCGCCCGGCGGGTCATCACCCGCTCGGCGGAAGCGGTGGGCGAGGACGCCATTGGCGTGTCGCCTGCCGAGTTCGATCAGCAGGAAGCCGCCGGCGCTTTTGCCCTGAGTTGGCGTGCCAACGGTTTGGCCTATGGCATCCCACGACAGATCGATGACTGGCTGGCGGCGGGGCAGGACGTGCTGGTGAATGGTTCGCGCGGCTATCTGCCACAGGCCCGCGAGCGCTATCCCGAACTGCTGGCGATCCTCCTGCAGGTGGATGAAGCAGCCCTACGCCAGCGCCTGCAAGCGCGCGGCCGGGAAAGCGCCGAGCAGATCGAGGCTCGCCTGGCGCGCAGCCGCGAACTGCAGCCGCTCCCTCGCCCCTCTGGGGAGAGGGGAGAGGCCGACTCTCAATGGCTGCTGAATAACTCCGGCCCGCTCGATCAGACTGTCACCCAGTTGCTGCAACTGCTTAGCGATGCGCGCGCATGCGCCTGACCCTGCTCGGCACCGGCGATGCCCGTCAGGTGCCAGTGTACAACTGCAGCTGCGCGGCCTGCGACAGCGCGCGGGTGTACCCCGCGCGGCGCCGTGGCCCCTGTTGCGCGCTGATCGAATGTGGCGCGCAGCGCTGGCTAATCGACTCGGGGCTGACCGATTTGTGCGAGCGCTTTGCGCCCCATAGCCTGAGCGGCATTCTGCAAACCCATTACCACGCTGATCACGCACAGGGCTTGCTGCACCTGCGCTGGGGGCAGGGGCTGATTATTCCGGTGCATGGCCCGGATGATCCAGAAGGCTTGGCCGACTTGTACAAGCACCCCGGCATTCTCGATTTCAGCCAGCCGTTTGCCGACTTCGAGCGGCGGCAACTGGGTGAGTTAAGCGTCACGGCGCTACCGCTTAATCACTCCAAGCTGACTTTTGGCTATCTGCTGGAAGGCCTAACGGCGAGTGGCGAACAGCGGCGTATCGCCTATCTGACAGACACCCTCGGCGTGCCGGAAGCCAGCGCCGAGGTGCTGCGCCAGCAGCCGCTGGATCTGCTGGTGCTGGATTGCTCCACCGCGCCGCAACCCATCGCCCCACGCAACCACAATGACCTGACCCGCGCGCTGGAGGTGGTCGAGCAGCTGCAACCCAGGCAAACCGTGCTGACCCATATCGGCCACAGCTTCGACGCCTGGCTGCTGGATAACCCCAGCGCCTTGCCGGCTGGTGTAAGCCTGGCCTTTGATGGGCGAGTGTTATGAGTTCGGAAAATATTTGTGGGAGGGGCTTTAGCCGCGAAAGCTCTTGGGTTCAGCTGTCTGTCGCGGCTAAAGCCCCTCCCACGGTTTGCTGTTGTTCAGCGATTGCGGTTAAAGCGGAGCGCCGCCCGGCCCTTCCCAAGGTAATGAGAGCAACCCAATGAGCGCCCGTCGCATCACCCTGCTGCTATGTGGGGCTGAAACCCTGGGCATGGCCGGCTTTGCCCTGTTCGCCGCCTTGCTACCGGACTTTCAGGCGCTCTGGGGGCTGACTAATACCCAGGCTGGCTGGATCGGTGGCGGCTTCTTTCTCGGCTATATGGTTGCGGTGCCGATCCTGACTGGGCTGACCGATAAATACGATGCGCGGCTGATCTACCTGGCGGCGATGCTGCTTACTGCCGTGGCCAATGCTGGCTTTGTTCTTGCCGATGGCTTTTGGTCGGCTCTGGCCTGGCGCGTGCTGGCGGGCGTCGGTTTGGCGGGCACCTATATGCCGGGGCTTAAGGCACTGTCTGAACGCATCGAAGGGCCGGCGCAGTCGCGCGCGGTGGCGTTCTATACCGCGAGCTTCGGCTTGGGTACGGCGCTGTCGTTTATTCTCGCCGGCGAGTTGGCCAAGTTCGGCGGCTGGCAGTTGCCGACCCTGCTCAGCGGTGTTTGCGCTTTGCTGGCCTGGGCCATGGTCTATTGGGGCTTGCAGCCAAAAGCGCTGGTGCAGCATGCGCCGCGCAAGCTGCTGGATCTGGCCCCGCTGAAAAACCGCGCGGTGGCAGCCTACTGCCTGGCCTATGCGGTGCATAACCTTGAGCTGTTTGCCCTGCGTGCCTGGGTGGTGGCCTTTGTGGTGTTTTCCGGGCAGTTGCAGGGCAGCGATCCTTGGCTGTCGGGCACCTGGGTGGCGATGCTGGTGACCCTGATCGGCATGCCGGCGAGCATCTTCGGCAACGAGTTGGCGCTGCGTTTTGGCCGGCAGCGCTGGTTGATCGCGGTGATGCTCTGCTCAACCGTGCTGGCGTTGTTGATTGGCCTGAGTGCGGCCTTGCCGTTCTGGCTGATGCTGGTGTTGGTGCTGCTCTACAGCATCGCCGTCACTGCCGATTCGTCATCGCTGACCGCCGGCCTGATCGAAGTCGCGCCCGCCAGCCACCGTGGCACGGCCATGGCCCTGTATTCCTGCACCGGCTTTAGCGGCGCCTTCCTCGGCCCGCTGCTGTTTGGCATCAGCCTGGATGCGCTGGGCGACAAGAGCCTGCTCGGCTGGTGGGCGGCATTTGCCCTGATGGGCCTGCTGTTGCTGCTCGGCCCGCTGGCATTGTGGTGGGCGGGCAAAGCGCAGTCGGAACGCACCCTGCGCCAGCCGCGTGCGGAGGCTGTGTAGGTTGGGTGTGTGGGAGGGGCTTTAGCCGCGACAAGCTGTAGCCTTTAAGAGCTGTCGCGGCTAAAGCGGAGCGCCGCCCGGCCGCTCCCACAATGTTCAAGCCATTTTCAATCCAGCGGCAACTCGGTGGTGCGTTTGACCTCGCTCATGGCGATATGCGAGTGCGCTTCGTGCACATGCGGGCGTTGCAGCAGGTGGTCGCGCAGAAAGCGCTCATAGCTTGCGATGTCCTTGGCCACCACCTTGAGCAGGTAATCCGAGCCGCCAGCCATGGTGAAACACTCCAGCACCTCGGGGTAACCGACCACGGCGCGCTCGAATTCTTCCAGGTTGCTGCGCCCGTGCGCCGACAGCTTGATATCGACAAATACGGTGATGCTGAAGCCCAGCTGCTTGTGGCTGAGCAGGGCCACCTTGCGCTCGATAATGCCTTCTTCCTGCATGCGATGAATCCGCCGCCAGCAGGGCGATTGTGACAATTCCACCTTCTCGGCGATCTCGGCGGCGGAGAGGTCGGCATTGTGCTGCAGCAGGCGGAGAATTTTCCGATCAATGGGGCTGAGCAAGTCCTGCATGATTGTTCCTGAATTCTTGTATTTATTGGAAAGGTCATGCGCAGTATTGGCTTTTAATCCCGAAAATAGAAAGAAAATCTCCGTACTGCTCAGTCATATTCTTGGCCATACGCCTTGTGGGGTGATCCCGCACTAGGCTTAACAAGGGTGGCATTCACCGTTGCCAACCCAGCTCTCGATAAAAATAACAGGAGCACCACCATGTCTCTGGCCGAGATCCGCCTGGATGACAAGTACCGCCTTGCTACCGGTCACCTCTACCTGACCGGCACCCAGGCGCTGACCCGCCTGCCCATGCTGCAGAAGCAACGCGACGCAGCTCATGGCCTGAATACCGCGTGCTTTATTTCCGGCTACCGGGGCTCGCCGCTGGGCAACCTCGACAAGAGCCTGTGGGACGCCAAGCAGTACCTCAAGGACAATCACATCCACTTCCAGCCGGGGGTCAACGAAGAGTTGGCCGCCACCGCCGTGTGGGGCAGTCAGCAGACCAGCCTGTTCCCCGGCGCGCGCTACGACGGCGTATTTGCCATGTGGTACGGCAAGGGACCAGGCGTGGACCGCTGCGGTGATGTGTTCAAGCACGGCAACTCAGCCGGCGTCTCCGAGCATGGTGGCGTGCTGTTGCTGGCCGGCGACGACCATGGCTGCAAATCCTCGAGCATCGCCAATCAGAGCGAGCATGCGTTTATCGCCGCCTCGATCCCGGTGCTGAATCCGGCCAACGTTCAGGAAATTCTTGATTACGGCATCATCGGCTGGGAGCTTTCGCGTTACAGCGGTTGCTGGGTAGCGCTGAAAACCATCGCCGAGAACGTCGATTCCTCAGCCGTGGTGGATGTCGACCCGCTGCGCATGCAGGTGAAAATTCCCGAGGATTTCAAGCTGCCGGAAGACGGCGTGTATATCCGCTGGCCGGACCCGCCCCTGGCCCAGGAAGCGCGCCTCAATACCTACAAGATCTACGCCGCCCGTGCCTTTGCGCTGGCCAACAACCTCAACCAGATCAAGCTCGATTCGCCCAACCCACGCTTAGGGATTATCACCACCGGCAAGTCCTATCTGGATGTGCGCCAGGCCCTGGATGACCTCGGCCTGGATGAAGCGCTGTGCGCCCAGGTGGGCTTGCGCGTGCTCAAGGTTGGCATGAGCTGGCCGCTGGAGCCGGTCTCGGTGCATGAATTCGCCGAAGGCCTGGACGAGATTCTGGTGGTCGAGGAAAAACGCAGCATCATCGAGGACCAGCTCACCGGTCAGCTGTATAACTGGCCGGTTGGCAAGCGCCCGGTTGTGGTGGGTGAGTTCGACGAAGCTGGCCATTCGCTGCTGCCGAACCTCTCCGAACTGACCCCGGCGATGATCGCCCGCGCCATCGCCAAGCGTCTCGCGCCAATCTACAGCAGCCCGCAGATCGAAGAGCGCCTGGCCTTCCTTGCGGCCAAGGAAGCCTCGCTGGCCGCGCCCAAGCACCACACCGTGCGCACCCCGCATTTCTGCTCCGGTTGCCCGCATAACACCTCGACCAAACTGCCGGAAGGCAGCCGTGCCCAGGGCGGTATCGGTTGCCACTACATGACCCAGTGGATGGACCGCAACACCGACACCTTTACCCAGATGGGCGGCGAGGGCGCGACCTGGATCGGTCAGGCACCGTTTACCGATACGCCGCATATCTTCCAGAACCTCGGTGACGGCACCTACTTCCACTCCGGCCAGCTGGCCCTGCGCGCAGCTGTAGCTGCGGGGGTGAATATCACCTACAAGATTCTCTACAACGACGCGGTGGCCATGACTGGCGGCCAGCCCATCGACGGCGAACTGCGCGTCGATCAGCTGAGCCAGCAGGTGTACGCCGAAGGGGTGAAGCGCATCGCCCTGGTCACCGACGAGCCTGAGAAATACCCGACCCGCAACACTTTTGCGCCCATCGTCACCTTCCATCATCGCCGCGATCTGGATGCCGTGCAGCGTGAGTTGCGCGAGTTCAAGGGCTGTTCGGTGATTATCTATGACCAGACCTGCGCCACCGAAAAGCGCCGTCGGCGCAAACGCGGCAAGCTGGTTGACCCGCAGAAGCGCGCCTTTATCAACCCGGCCGTGTGCGAAGGCTGTGGCGATTGCAGCGTCAAGTCCAACTGCCTGTCAGTGCTGCCGCTGGAAACCGAACTGGGGCGCAAGCGCGAGATTGACCAGAACGCCTGTAACAAGGATTTCAGCTGCGTCGAAGGTTTCTGCCCAAGCTTTGTCACCGTGCACGGCGGCAGCCTGCGCAAACCCACGGCTGTCGGTCTGGGCGCGTTGTTTATCGCCTTGCCGGAGCCTCGCCAACCTGTGCTGGATCGTCCCTGGAATATCCTCCTGCCGGGTGTCGGCGGCAGCGGCGTAACCACTGTCGGCGCGTTGCTCGGCATGGCTGCGCATATCGAAGGCAAGGGCTGCAGCGTGCTCGATCAGGCTGGCCTGGCGCAGAAGTTCGGCCCGGTGATCACCCATATCCGGGTTGCCGCCAAGCAGGACGACATCTTCGCCGTGCGCATTGCCGCTGGTGAAACCGACCTGCTGCTGGGTTGCGATCTGGTGGTGTCGGCCAGCGAAGAAGCCCTGGCCAAACTGAATGACAAGATCGCCCATGCGGTGGTCAACAGCCATGAAGCGGCCACCGCCGAATTCACCCGCAACCCCGATGCTCAAGTGCCCGGTGCGGCCATGCGCGAGGCGCTGATCGAAGCGGTGGGGGCGAGCAAAACCCACTTTGTCGATGCCAGCCGCCTGGCCACGCGCCTGTTGGGTGACAGCATCGCCACCAACCTGTTTATGCTGGGTTTTGCGTATCAGAAGGGCCTGGTACCGGTGTCCGCCGAAGCCATCAACAAGGCCATCGAGCTTAACGGTGTGGCCGTACAGCTCAATCAGCAGGCATTCCTCTGGGGCCGTCGTGCGGCCCATGATGCGGTCGCCGTGGAACGTCTGGCCAAGCCAGATGTGATCGAAGCGCCGCATTGCCAGACTCTTGAAGAAATCATCGCTGACCGCGTGGTGCGCCTGACCGCCTACCAGAACGCCGCCTACGCCGAGCGTTACCGCGAGCTGGTGGCGCGGGTGCAGCAGGTCGACAAGAGCGCGGACCAAGCGTTGAGCAAGGCTGTGGCGCGTTACTACTTCAAACTGCTGGCCTACAAGGACGAGTACGAAGTGGCGCGGCTGTACAGCGACGGCAGCTTTATCCGTCAGCTGGAGGCGCAGTTCACTGGCGATTACCGCTTGGAGTTCCACCTGGCTCCGTCCTGGCTGAGCAAGCCGGACGCCAGCACCGGCGAGCCGCGCAAGCGTCAGTTCGGCGCCTGGATGCTCAAGGCTTTCGGTGTGTTGGCCAAGTTCAAGTTCCTGCGTGGCACACCGCTGGATCTGTTTGGCTACAGCGCCGAGCGCCGGCTTGAGCTGCAGCTGATCGATGACTACGAGCAGAACCTGGACTACCTGCTCAAGGAACTCAACGCCGACAACTACCGCACGGCAGTGGCCCTGGCCGAGTTACCGGAGCAGATCCGCGGCTATGGCCACGTCAAGGAACGCAGCCTGGCCAAGGTGCGCGAGCAGAGCGGTCAGCTCAAGGCGCGCATGGTCGTCAGCGAGATCGCAGCGGTGCAGCTGTTCGAGCCAGCTGCATAAGCCTCCCTGTAGGAGCCAGTTTGCTGGCGATCACCAGCGGATCGCCAGCAAACTGGCTCCTACAGTCCCTCACCTCCTACAACAAGAACCATCAAGGAACTCTCATGTCCGTGTTTTCCCATATTGATTTCGACCACCACGAACAGGTGGTCTACGGCCACGACAAGACCAGCGGCCTGCGGGCGATTATCGCCATTCACAACAGCAACCTTGGCCCGGCCCTCGGCGGTTGCCGCATGTGGAATTACGCTAATGACGATGAAGCGCTGCGCGATGTGCTGCGCCTGTCGCGCGGCATGACCTACAAGTCGGCCCTGGCCAACCTGCCGCTGGGCGGCGGCAAGGCGGTGATCATCGGCGACCCGCATACCGGCAAGAGCGCAGCGCTGTTCCAGGCCATGGGCGATTTTGTCGACAGCCTCGGCGGGCGCTATATCACCGCCGCTGACTCCGGCACTGGCGTTGCGGAAATGCAGATCATGGCCGAGCGCACGCGCCACGTATCCGGCGCCGAACTGCGCGAAGCCTTCGCTGGCGGCACGCGCAATGGCGACCCGTCACCGTCCACCGCTTACGGGGTGTTTATCGGCATCCAAACCGCGGTCAAACACCGCCTGGGTCGTAATGATCTGCACGGTCTGAAAGTCGCGATCCAGGGAGTAGGGCAGGTGGGTTTTGACCTGGCCCGTCAGCTGAAAGCTGCCGGGGCCGAGCTGTGGGTCACTGATATTGTCGAAGCCAATGTGTCGCGCGGTCGAGCAGCTGGGCGCAACGGCTGTGCCGCAGCAGGCGATTTTTGGTTTGGATGTCGATGTGTTCGCACCCTGCGCCATGGGCGGCATTATCAACCAGCAAACCCTGGAAGCCCTGCGCGCGCCGATTATTGCCGGGGCCGCCAACAACCAACTGGCCGATGCCAGCCTGGCGGAAACCCTGCGTCGCAACGAATGCTTGTACGCGCCGGATTACGCGATCAATGCCGGTGGGATTATCGATGTTTACTACGGCCGCAGTGGTGGTAGCACCACACAGCTCAAGGCTCATATAGAAGGTATCGGCGCGACCCTGGAACAGATTTTCCAACGCGCCGATGCGGCGAGCAGAACTACCGTGGAGATCGCTGATCAATTAGCCGAAGAGCGGTTCGGTCGTTAAAAAAGCCCGGCTGTTTCCCGCCCTACTGGCACGTTTTACAAAACCTGTAGGAGCGGGCTTGCCCGTGATGTTTTTCCGGTCCCTCGGTTCGCGGGCATGGACTGGGCGTCCCCCCCGTTCCTACAAAGGCCTTTGACAGCGTCTTAATCCAGCATCAGCGCCAAGCTGACGCCATGCGGCTTAAAGCCCAGGTTGGCATAGAAAGCATGGGCGGCCTCACGGCTCTGGCTGCTGGACAGCGCCACCTTGTAACAGCCCCAGGTGCGGGCGCGTTCAATGGCTTTACCCATCAGCGCCTGGCCAATCCCCAGGCCGCGCGCCTCAGTGTCCACCACCACATCTTCCAGAATCGCTGAGCGGGCGAAGTTGTGCGCCAGATGTTCAATCAGATTGACCGTGCAGGTGCCGAGCAACTTGCCATCACGCTCGGCTACCAGCACCACACGGCTCACCGGCAGCTCGCTCAGGCGCAACGCCAGCAGCTTGGCATCGGCCCGCGGCTCATCGGGCGCGAGTTGCTGCAGCAAGGCAGCCAGAGCAGCGGCATCGTTAACGCTGACCGCACGCAGGTGAAAATCGGCAAAAGGCGAATCCGGCAGATGATGCGAAGCAGCAGGGCGCATGGCGGTCTCCTCTCCTTATGGCAGTCAGTTGGCAGTATGGCGCCGTGATGATGGCAGCGGCATGACAAAACCAGCCAGGCTCGCTAAGATGCCGCCCGCTGGTGGCCCGTCTATCCAGCCTCGGTTCCCATAGTTCAATGGATAGAATAAGCCCCTCCTAAGGGCTAGATACTGGTTCGAATCCAGTTGGGAACGCCATCTTTCCTAGGGGGTAACAGCCATCCCCCCTGCATTGTCCGCACTGATCTCACCTCTGCCTAACATGTTCTCGACTACGCACTATGGGCGCTTGCCGGGACTGACATCTGCACCTCGCATAATGCATATGCTTTAAATGTGTGCAGTTAAGCCCTGTTTTTGTGCGATAGCTTGTGCGCTTTAATGCCCTGAATAGAGCAGGCGATTTATTTGTATGCACCAAAAAGATTCATATAAGCGACATTTTGCTCTGTTGTGGTGCTGGTGCGGCTGCTAGAGTGCGGCGCACTTTTCAGTCGATCTGCCCGGCCTATGGGCACTGTTGGGGTACCCCTATGAGCGAATCCGTCGAGCTTTTCCTCTCCCGCCTGAAACAGCGCGATCCTCACCAGCCGGAGTTCCATCAGGCGGTGGAAGAGGTGCTGCGCTCACTCTGGCCATTTCTGGAGGCCAACCCGTGTTACCTGCAAGCCGGTATCGTCGAACGTATGGTCGAGCCCGAGCGGGTGGTGTTGTTTCGTGTGTCCTGGGTCGATGACGCCGGGCGGGTGCAGGTCAACCGTGGCTATCGAGTGCAGATGAGCAGTGCCATTGGCCCCTACAAAGGGGGGCTGCGCTTCCATCCATCGGTCAACCTCGGTGTGCTGAAGTTTCTGGCCTTCGAGCAGGTGTTCAAGAATTCGCTGACCTCGCTGCCCATGGGTGGTGGCAAGGGCGGTTCGGATTTCGACCCGAAAGGCAAGAGTGACAACGAGGTGATGCGTTTCTGTCAGGCCTTTATGAGCGAGCTGTATCGCCATATCGGCGCCGACCTGGATGTGCCGGCGGGTGATATCGGCGTGGGTGGTCGCGAGATCGGCTATATGTTTGGTCAGTACAAACGTCTGGCCAACCAGTTCACTTCGGTGCTGACCGGTAAGGGCATCACTTACGGTGGTAGCCTGATCCGCCCGGAAGCGACCGGCTACGGCTGCGTGTATTTCGCTCAGGAAATGCTCAAACGCATCAATCGCGGCGTAGAAGGGCAGCGCGTGGCCATCTCCGGCTCCGGCAACGTGGCCCAGTACGCGGCGCAGAAAGTCATGGAACTGGGCGGCATGGTAATCTCCCTGTCGGACTCCGAGGGCACCTTGCATACCCCTGATGGCCTGAGTGAAGAGCAGTGGCAGCACCTGATGGAGCTGAAGAACGTGCGCCGTGGCCGCCTCAGCGAGATGGCCGCGCACTTCAAGCTGAACTTCCTCGCTGGCCAGCGCCCTTGGCACCTGCCTTGTGACATCGCTCTGCCATGTGCCACGCAGAATGAACTGGATGCCGAGGATGCCAAGGCCCTGCTGAGCAACGGCTGCTTCTGCGTGGCCGAAGGGGCAAATATGCCGTCGACCCTGGAAGCAGTGGACCTGTTTATCGAAGCCGGAATCTGCTTTGCCCCCGGCAAGGCCTCGAATGCTGGCGGCGTGGCCACCAGTGGCCTGGAAATGAGTCAGAACGCCATGCGCCTGAACTGGACTGCCGGTGAAGTGGACGAGCGTCTGCACAGCATCATGCAAAGCATTCACAGTGCCTGCGTGCGTTACGGCGAAGAGAACGGCCGGGTCAACTATGTCAAAGGCGCCAATATCGCCGGCTTCGTCAAAGTCGCCGACGCCATGCTGGCGCAGGGTGTGGTGTAAGCCCTCATTCGCCATCACCATAAAAATGCCCGCCTTGTGCGGGCATTTTTTATGCTGGTGACGGCGCCTGAAGAACTGTCGCCAGAAACTAAAAAGCCCCGAAATCTGTAGAGAATTCAGGGCTTTAGAAACTGCAATTTGGAGCGGGTGATGGGAATCGAACCCACGGCTCTAGCTTGGGAAGCTAGGGTATTACCATTATACGACACCCGCAGCGGGTGCCTTTATACCGGAAGTCTTGGCCGAAATGAAGCCTGCAGCGCGGCTATCTGTGGATAGGCGCTGCAGGCTTGCGGCGTGGTAGCGCGTCATACGGCGATCGCGTGGTGCTGGTCGTGCTGCGGGCGGTAGCTGGAGTTGGTGCGTACCGGGGCCTGCAGGAAGCCCAGCATCACCGCTTGACTCTGCAGCCAGGCTTTCTTGTGCTCCATATCGAGAAAGTGCCCGGCGTTGTCGATGATGGCGAACTGGCAGTCACTCAGGTACTCGGCAAACAGGCGCACGTCATCTGGCGAAGTGTATTCGTCGTGCTCGCCGTTGATAAACAGCAGCGGTATGTCGATGGCCGTCAGGCAGTCCATCTGGCAGTGGTTGTCCATGTGCACCACCTGGTTGATGTGTGCGTGCATCTGCAGGTATTCGTGGCTGTCGAGGCTGCTGATATGGCGCTGGTTGTAGCGTTTGAACAGTGAGGGCAGGTACTTGCCGATGGTGCTGTTGACCAGTTGGCCGACATTCTCACCGTCGATGGCCTGCAGGTAGGTCATGCCTTTTTCCAGGTAGTCGAGCATCGGCGCGTTAAGCAGCGGCGAGAAGGAGGTGATCACCGCCTTTTCGATACGCGCCGGGCGCTGCGCCAGAGCGAGCATGGCGGCGACGCCACCCCAAGAGAACGACAGCAGGTAGTTGACCTTAAACTGTTCGATCAACTCCAGCAGGATCGCCGCTTCATCCTCCTTGCTGATTGGCCGGCTGTGGCTGTTATGTGCCTTGGATTGGCCGGCATAGGGTTGGTCATAGAGCACCACATTGAACTGCGGTTGCAGGTATTTGATGGTTTGCGCGAATGCGGCGGTGGTGGCCAGCGAGCCGTTGATCAGGATGATGGTCTTGCGCGCGCTGGGGTTGGCGTAGAACTCCGTGTGTACCTTGAACGTCCTGTGTATATCGACGACAGCAATGGCTGGTTTCATGTCGTTTCCTCCTGGCGCAAAAATGGGCTTGGCAGAACGGCGGGGCCGTTGAGCCGGGCTAAGTAGGACAGTCAGGAAAGCGCCTGGACGTGACAGCACGATGTCAGGCTGGAGGATTTTATAAGTTATTTATTTTCAATCAGTTAGGGCTGAAATAGAGCATCCGTCCACGACCTTTTGGCAGGTGCGGAACGGCGTCTTTAACCAGGCAGGAACCCATTTCGCGCAGTGCGCAAGTAACCGATGAAGCGCTTAGATGGCTTGCGTGACTTATAAGTCACGTTAAGACCTTATGGTTCGATTTAAGCAGCCGCGTGAAGGGCTGACAAGCCTTAATTTGCCTTTTCTGCACAAAAACTGGGCGCAGCTCTGACGCTAGCAACTGGCGATTTCTGCCGTGCTGAGTGGTCGGTACTGGCCAGGTAGCAGCTCTGGGTCGAGTTGGATGGCGCCCATGCTCAGGCGGTGCAGGCCGATGACCTTGTTCTGAAAGTGGCCAAACATGCGCTTGACCTGATGGTAGCGGCCTTCGTGCAGGGTCAGCAGGGCACTGTGGCTATCCAGGATCACCAGCTCGGCGGGCAGGGTGGTGAGGTCTTCATACGCAAAGTACAGGCCACGGGCGAATACCTCGATGTACTCAGGAGTGATCGGCTGTTCGGTCTCAACCCGGTAGACCTTGCCCAGGCGGCTGCGCGGCTCGGTGAGGCGGCGTGACCATTGGCCGTCGTTGGTGATCAGCAGTAGGCCGCTGGTATTCAGGTCCAGGCGACCGGCCAGGTGTAGGTCGGCTTTGTCCGGCTCATCGAGTAAATCAAGTACGGTGCGGTGTTGCTCGTGCTCGGTGGCGCTGACCACGCCGATGGGTTTGTGCAGCATGAAATAGCGTGCAGCTTTGCCGGCCTGTAGCAGCTCACTATCGATCTCGATACGGCTGAACTGGCTGACCTCGCACAGGCCATCGCAAACCACCGCGCCGTCCACTCGCACACGGCCGCTGGCCAGCAGTTGGCGGGCAGTTTGGCGATTGATCTGGGGCAGGTTGCTGAGAAAACGGTCGAGGCGCATGGCTAATCAGCTGCTAGCTGTGTTTCACCTGGCAAGCCCTGAGCGCAGCGTGGGCACAGGCAGCTGCGGTTGCGCTGCTCGGGCGGTAACTTGGCCAGCTGCGCGGCATCGACCGGCACGCTAAAACACCAGCACTCGCTCACCGGTGCGTCGGCGTCAGCCTGGGCGCACTGGTTAAGCTGCCCGCAGCAGGGGCAGCGGGTGGTATCAGTGCTCATGCGGTCTCTTCACACAGGCGGTTGCGACCGCCTTGTTTGGCCCGATAGAGGGCGCGGTCGGCGCGGGTAATCAGCTGCTCCAGCGACTCGCCAGCATGCAGTTGCGCCAGGCCGAGGCTGGTAGTGATTTGCAGGTCGCTGCCGTTGAAGCTGATGGTGTTGCGTTCGGTCTGCTGGCGGATTTTCTCGCCCAGTTCGCGGGCCTGCTCGGGTGTGGTGTCCTTGAGCAGCAGGATAAATTCCTCGCCGCCCCAGCGGCAGATGATGTCGGATTGGCGTACCGCGTTCTGCAGGTTGCGGGCAAAGCAGCGCAGCACTTCATCACCGGCCATATGGCCCTGGCTGTCGTTGAGCAGCTTGAAGTTGTCCAGATCGAGCATCAGCGCGCACAGGGGGCTTGGGTTGCGTCGGGCCTCCTGCACGGCCTGGTTGGCCAGCAGGTCAAAGCCACGGCGGTTGGGCAGGTCGGTCAACTGATCGGTGGTGGCCAGGGCGCTGATATGCCGTTGATAACGGCCCATCGCCAGGCTGACCAGAGTGATGACAATGCTGGTAATCACCAGGCAGATCAGCAGGTTCAGGTACAGCGACTTGCGGATGCCGGCTACCGCGCCATCTTCATGTTTGTCGACGAACAGGTACCAGTTCAGTTCGGGAATAAAGCGCACGTTGAGGAAGTGGTCGCGGCCATGTTCCTGATACTCGAAGTCGCCGCTTTGTGGGTGCGGCAGCTTGGCCATCAGCTGTTCCAGGCCCGGCAGTTCGCTCAGCGACTGGCCGACGCGCGCGCCCATCGGTCCGCCGTCGGCTCCAGTCAGCACCAGGCGGCCGGTGGTATCGACGAAGAATACGCTGCGGTTGTAGCGCTGCTGATAGGTGTCAATCAGTTTGACCACTGCATCCACCGTCAGCCCCACACCGGTGGCACCGATAAAGCGCTGCTGGTAGTCGAATACCTTGTAGTTGATAAACACGGTCAGGCGGTCATCGTTGGCCATGTCGACATCGACATTGATCTCGTAAGGCGCCTGCATATCACGCACGCGGAAATACCAGTCATCGCGTGGCTCGGCTTCTTGTACCTGCTTGAGCACGCCCTTGGCCTGGTAATAGGTGTGGGTCTTTTCAGAGACGAAGAAGCTGGTGACCGTGGCGTAGTGCTCCTGCACCTCGCGCAGGTAGCGGGTGATCTGCTCGGCATCCTGCTCGCCACCCAGTACCCAGTCGCGCACATAGGTGTCGCGCGACATCATCGAGGAAATCAGGATGGGCCGAACCAGGTCTTTCTGGATTTCCGAGTAGACGTTATCCGAAGTCAGGGGCAACTCGGTGTTGATGATGCCGGCGCGGATTGAATCAAGGGCGGTGTAATAGCTGGCCAGGGAGGTGGCGAGGAAGCCACAGCCGAGCAGAACCAGCAGAAGCACAATCAAGGAACGTTGACGTGTCAGGGGCGAGGGCTGTGGCATGCAAGACTCTGCTGGCTAAATAATGGCCGCATTGTAGCGCTCGGCAACGGCCGGCGCTGCTGAAACATCGGACCTCGCCGATTGGTTGTCAAGCAGGGCGTCAGTCGTGTGGGAGGGGCTTTAACCGCGACGGTTGTTGCTGGGTTGACGCTGTCGCGGCTAAAGCCCCTCCCACTCATATAGAGATTGATCGCTTAGCCTTCTTCCAGCACCACCACCCGTTGCCCGGCGCGCACCGGCGAGCCAGGTTGTACGCGCACTTCGCGCACCACGCCGTCGCGCGGGGCGGTTAGGGGGATCTCCATCTTCATCGACTCGAGGATCACCAGCACGTCGCCGGCCTTCACCGCGCTGCCTGCCTCGACCTGCACCTGCCAGAGGTTGCCAGCGATATGGCTGTCGATGCTGTGCTGGCCGGTGCCGAGCGGGGCGTCCTCGCCCACATCCGGGCCGACTTCCTCACTCTCGAAGTGCGCTTGACCGGATTCGATCCAGCGCTGGCGTTCGGCGTCGAAGGCGGCGCGTTGCTGGTTGCGGAAGGCGTCGATGCCTTCGGCTTCCTCGGCGAGGAAGTCCTGGTAGTCGGCCAGGGCCAGTTCGCTGTCTTCGATGCGCAGCTCATAGCGGCCGAGCGGGAAGTCGCGGCGGATCTGCAGCAGCTCGTCCGCCGAGACCGGGTAGAAGCGGATCTGGTCGAAAAAGCGCAGCAGCCAGGGCTTGCCGTTGAACGCGGCGACTTCACGGTAGCGGTTCCACATCTGCAGGGTACGGCCAACGAACTGGTAGCCGCCGGGGCCTTCCATGCCATACACGCACATGTAGGCGCCGCCGATACCAACGGAGTTCTCGGCGGTCCAGGTGCGCGCCGGGTTGTACTTGGTGGTGACCAGGCGATGGCGCGGGTCCAGCGGCGTGGCCACCGGTGCACCGAGGTAGACGTCGCCCAGGCCCATCACCAGGTAGCTGGCGTCGAACACCGTGCGGTACACCTCGTCGAGGTTCGGCAGGTCGTTGATGCGGCGGATAAATTCCAGGTTGCTCGGGCACCAGGGGGCGTCCTTGCGCACGGTGGTCATGTATTTGTCGATGGCTAACTGGCAGGCCGGGTCGTCCCAGGACAGCGGCAGATGGACGATACGCGATGGCACTTTCAAATCGCGTGCGGCGCAGACGGCGTCCCACTCGCCGGCGACGATATCGAGCAGCGCTTGCAGGGCCAGGGTTTCCGGTTGGTAGTGCACTTGCAGCGAGCGGATGCCGGGGGTGAGGTCGATCACACCGTCCAGTTGCTTGGCCTCCAGCGCCTGCATCAGCGCATGGCCACGGAAGCGCAGCACCAGATCCAGCTCGGGTGCGCCGATTTCCAGCAGCAGGTGGGTGTCACCGGACAGGCGCGCGACCAGGCGTTTATCGGCTTCGCCGATATCGAGGACGATGGGGGAGGTGAGGGCATGGGCTGTTGTAGGAGCGAGCTTGCTCGCGATCAGCGATACAGAAGGATCGCCAGCAAGCTGGCTCCTACAAAGGCTCGCACATTCAAGATTGCTGGCCTTGGCCAGCTCCCTCGCCGTGGCGATATCCACCGGCGCAAAGCGCACTTTATCGCCAGCTTTCAACTGCCCCAGCTGCCACAGATCTGCCTCGATAATCGTTACTGGGCAAACAAAGCCACCTAGGCTGGGACCGTCCGGGCCGAGGATTACCGGCATGTCGCCGGTGAAGTCCACTGCGCCGATGGCATACGGGTTGTCATGGATATTCGACGGGTGCAGGCCGGCTTCGCCTCCGCTGTCGCGCACCCACTCCGGTTTCGGGCCGATCAGGCGTACGCCGGTGCGGCTGGAGTTGAAGTGCACTTCCCAGTCGGTGCTAAAGAAGGTTTCGATATAGGCCGGGGTAAAGTATTCCGGCGCGCCGTGCGGGCCATAGATCACGCGGATTTCGCGGACGGCCGGCAGGGCGGTGCACAGCGCGGCGGGCAGCTGCGTGCCGTTGCTCGTATCGCCGAGAGGTGGAAGGTGCAGCACATCACCGGCGCGCAGGGCACGGCCGCCATGGCCGCCGAACTGACCGAGGGTGAAAGTGCTTTTCGAGCCCAGGTATTCCGGCACCTGCACACCGCCGCGCAGAGTCAGGTACGAGCGTGCGCCGGAGCCGGCGATGGTGCCGAGGCTCAGGGTGCTGCCGGCCTTGATCAGCAGTGCGGTATTCAGGGGTTGCTCGACACCATCCACGCTTAGCGGAATCGCTGCACCAGTGACCGCTACCACGGCATCGGTGTTAAAGCGCAGGGTCGGCCCGCTCATGGTGATTTCCAGGCCGGCGGCGCCTTCGTCATTACCCAGCAGGCGATTGCCCAGGCGCAGCGCGCGGTCGTCCATCGGTCCGGACGGCGGTACACCGACGGCCCAGTAGCCGAGACGGCCGGGGAAGTCCTGAACTGTGGTCTGGGTGCCGGCGGAAAGCACCTCGAAGGTGTTGGCTTGGTAGGTCAGACCTTCCAGGCAGCGGGTCCAGGGATGGCCGTCGGCGAACGGCGCGTCGACCAGGATCTGCCGCAGGTACTGGCCGTTGGTTTCCACGCCGTACAGCAGGGTATCGGCCAGGGCCTGGTTGAGCGCGGCGCTGGCTTCCACGCGGGTCGGTTGCCAGGTGATGACCTTGGCGATCATCGGGTCGAAGTAGGGCGGGATCTCGCAGCCGGCTTCAACCCAGGTGTCGATACGCAGATTTTTGCCATCGGCCGCCGGGAACTGCACGGCGGTGAGCAGTCCGGGGCTCGGCTGGAAGTCACGGCCCGGGTCTTCGGCGTACAGGCGGGCCTGGATGGCATGGCCGCTGGGCTTCAGGCCTTTGGCCAACTCACTCAACGGGGCCAGGTCGCCGGCCGCCAGCTCGATCATCCAGCGCACCAAGTCGACGCCCCACACCTGTTCGGTGACGCCGTGTTCGACCTGCAGGCGGGTATTCACTTCGAGGAAGTAGAAGCGCTCGGCCGCGCTGTCGTAGACGAATTCCACGGTGCCGGCGCTGCGGTAATTCACCGCTTTGGCCAGCTTGATCGCTGCCGCGCACAGTTCCTCGGCCATGCCGGCCGGCAGGTTGGGCGCAGGGGTTTCTTCCAGCACTTTCTGGTTACGGCGCTGCACCGAGCAGTCGCGTACGCCGAGAGCAAGGACTTCGCCACGGCCGTCGCCAAAGACCTGCACTTCCAGATGACGGGCGCGCTGGATGTACTTCTCGATAAATACGCCGCTGTCGCTGAAGTTGTTCTGCCCCAGGCGCTTGACCGCTTCGAAGGCGTCGCTGAGTTCTTCTGCGCTGCGGCATACGCGCATGCCGATGCCGCCACCGCCGGCGGTGCTTTTCAGCATCACCGGGTAGCCGACTTCCTCACCGGCCCTGAGCGCGGCGTCGAGATTTTCCAGCAGCTCGGTGCCTTCCAGCATCGGCACACCATGTTGCTTGGCCAGGGCGCGGGCGGTGTGCTTGAGGCCGAAAACGCGCAGCTGCTCGGGCGTCGGGCCGACGAAGGCGATGCCGGCGGCCTCGCAGGCTTCGGCAAACGCCGCATTCTCGGAGAGGAAGCCGTAGCCGGGGTGAATCGCTTTGGCTCCGGTCTGCTTGGCGACGGTAAGGATCTTGTCGACCACCAGGTAGGTGCCGGCGGCCGGGCCTTCGCCGAGGCTGAAGGCTTCATCGGCCTGCTGGATATGTAGGCTGGCGGCGTCGGCCTCGGAGTACACGGCCACGCCCTGTACGTCGAGCTGGCGCAGGGTGCGCAGGATGCGGCAGGCAATGGCACCGCGGTTGGCGATCAGGAGTTTGTCGAACATCTGCTTGCCCTCGAAAGGGTGGGCGGGCCGTCCCGCGGTATTCGGTCTGCACCACGGTCGTCCGTGGCTGAAAGGCTTTTGCTTTGGGTAGGAGCCAGCTTGCTGGCGACCCGCGCTCTAGCGAGCCGGCTCACTCCTACGGGTTTTGTGGTGGCTTGGGCTGCTGCTCCAGGCACTGCCCCGCGCGGCTCTGGCACAGGCGAAACAGCCAGCGTCGCAGCGCTTGCCAGCGTGTCAGTCCCATACCAACACCTCGGCCGGAGTCGGGTTGTAACCGTTGCAGGGGTTGTTCAGCTGCGGGCAGTTGGAGATCAGCACGATCACATCCATGTGTGCGATCAGCTCGACGTATTTGCCGGCGGCGGAGATGCCGTCTTCAAAGGTCAGGCCGCCTTCGGGGGTGACTGGCACGTTCATAAAGAAGTTGATATTGGCGCTGATGTCGGCCTTGTTTAGGCGGCCGTCGTGCAGGCTGGCGCGCAGGAAGTTGTCGCGGCAGCTGTGCATATAGCGCTTGTCCAGGGCGTAGCGCACGGTGTTGCTCTCCTGGGCGCAGGCGCCGCCGAGGGTGTCGTGGCGCCCGCAGGTGTCGGCGCTGATGGTCAGCATCGGCTGGCCCAGGTTGGAATACAGCACGCTGCCGGTGGTCAGGTACACGCGGTTCTGTTTGCGCAGGGTGCGTTGCACGTCATAGCGCTCGCGCGGGTTGTGCGCCGAATAGAACAGGGTGTCGACCGCTTGATTGCCTTCCAGATCAAGCAGGCGCAGGGTCTGCCCGGCCTTCACTTCACAGAGAAAGGGTTCGCCCGCGGCGATGGTGGCGCGGTACACCGCCGCTTCCGGGTGCTTGTCGCTTGAGATAAGAGTCATGCTGGCCGGCCTCAGATATACAGACGTTCGGTGTTATGGAAGCCCCGCGCATTTTCCGGGCGCGAGGTGCGGCACAGCACGCTGATGCCGTCGCTCTCGACCTTGTGCCAGCTCAGTTGCAGCGGCTTGGGCGCATACACGGGATTCGGGTCCATGGGGTGTTGCAGGGCGGTGAGTACCACCAGGGTGTCCATCGGCGCGTACAGCTCGATGTAGTCGCCGGCCTTGGAATTGCCCGGCTGGAAGTGGAAGCAGCCGTCGCTGTCGACCGTGACCTTGCTGAACAGGTTGAGGCACATCAGCAGGTCTTGCAGATTGAGGTTCCACTTGCCCATTTCCACCAGCAGGTTGTCCACGCCGTTGCGGAAGAAGCCGTTGCGCAGTTCCTGGTAGCTGCCGGCACCGTATTTCTCCTGCACTTCAGCGGCGTTAAGCACGCCGCCGAAGCTGTCATGCCAGCCGCAGGTATCGGCAGTGATGGCTGCGAGCACGCGGCCCATATCCGAATACAGGCAGTGGCCTGCGGTGAGCTTGGCGGTGTGCTGGCATTTGAGGCTGTCCGGCAGGTTTAGCCGTTCGCTTTTCTCCGCAGCATTGAGCAGCAGCAGGCTGGCGTTGGCACCGCCTTCGAGGTCAGTGATGCGCAGCAACTGGCCGCGTTTGAGAACAAAAGAGGTGTGCCCGCCGCCGGGAACGAGTTCCTTGTAGAGGGTGGGGCGCAGGTTTAATGAGGCAGTCATCGGGTGCTCCTACAGGGCCGGTTGCAGGTTGCCGGCGATATGCGCGGGCAAGGCTTCGACGGCAGCGCGGGTGGCGCGGCGGTCGCTGTTGAGGGGGATGTCGTAGGTGATGCGCGCGCCGAAGGCGTTCGGCGCATGCGGGTCAATGCGGGTTTTGTCGAACACCAGCAGGCGGGTGCCGAGGCTGAAGCCTTCGCTAAGGTCATGGGTGACCATAAACACGGTCAGCTTGGTTTCGTGCCACAGCTCCAGCAGAAGACTGTGCATATCCTTGCGAATGCCTGGGTCGAGGGCGCCGAACGGCTCATCGAGCAGCAAGACGCGTGGTTGCATGATCAGCGCCTGGGCAATCGCCAGACGTTGCTGCATGCCGCCGGAGAGCTGGCTGGGGTACTTGTCGAGGGCGTGGCCGAGGCCGACTTTCTGCAGAATCACTGCCGCCTGTTCGCGGGCTTCGCGCTTGGCGCTGCCGAACAGGCGGCCGAGCAGCGGCGAGCGCGGCAGTTCCAGGCCGATGGCGACGTTGTCCAGTACCGACAGATGTGGGAACACCGAGTAGCGCTGGAACACCACGCCACGGCTGCTATCAGGTTCGGCAGTCAGCGGCTGGCTACCGAGCAGAATCTCACCACGGCTGGCGCGTTCCTGACCGAGCAGCAAACGCAGAAAGGTCGACTTGCCGCAGCCGGAGGCGCCGACTAGGGTGCAGAACTCGCCCTCATTGATCGACAGATTCAGGCGCTCCAGCACAACCTGATCGCCGTACTCCTGCCAGACGTTTTTCACTTCTATGAAGGGCTTCATGCCTTGGCTCCTTCATACCAGGGAAAGCACAGGCGGGTGGTCTGGCGCAGGCCCAGGTCCATCAGCCAGGCGAGCAGGGTGATCCACACTACGTAGGGCAGGATCACGTCCATGGCCATATAGCGACGTACCAGAAAGATGCGGTAGCCCAGGCCATCGGTGGAGGCGATGGCTTCGGCGGCAATCAGAAACAACCAGGCCGAGCCGAGTACCAGACGCAGGGCGATCAGCAGGCGCGGCAGCAGTTGCGGCAGTACCACGCGCAGGATCAGGGTCCAGGTGCTGGCGCCCAGGGTTTGCGCCTTGATCAGGATTTCTTGAGGAATCTCCCGGGCGCGCTGTTCCAGGTCGCGGGCCAGGATCGGCGTGATGCCGATGACGATCAACATCACCTTGGACAGCTCGCCAAGGCCGAAGACGATAAACAGGATCGGCAGAATCGCCAGCGGCGGCACCATCGACAACACCGTGAGCAACGGTGACAACGGCGCGCCGAACAGCGGGATGATGCCGGCGGCAATCCCCAGGCACAAACCGGCAAGGGCGGCGATGCCAATGCCCATGCCCAGGCGCTTGAGGCTGGCGGCACTGTCCTGCCAGAACAGGTAGTTGCCGCTGCGCTTGTCCTCGGTAAACGCCAGGCGATCAACCGCTGCGGCCATCTGGCTGGCGCTGGGCAGCAGTTTGTCGTTGGGGTTGTCAGCCAGGCGCTGCGCCGAGCCTGCAAAATAGGCAAACAGCAGCAGGGCGAAGGGCAGCAGGATCAGCAGCAGGCGACCGCTGCGATCCGGGTGGCGGTTGATCAGACGCATGGCAAGCTCTCGAAGCAAAGTGGGCGTAGGTTGGGTTGAGCCAGCGAAGCCCAACGAACGGTGGTGTTGGGCTTCGTGCCTCAACCCAACCTACGTCATGGCATTACAGCGTGCCGTCAGCCGCCATCTGCATATAGCTCGGGTCAAAGCGCAGCTTGAGGTTGCCTTTGTCGCCGGTGACGATGCCCTTGGCGAAGCTCATGCCGATGGCATCAGCGCTTTGTGCGCCTTCGCCTAGCAAGCCGTGGCCGAAGGAGAACTCCGCGACCTTGGTCATGGTGGCCGGCAGTTTCGGGCTGGTGGCGAAGGCCACGGCGTCCTTGGCCGAATAGAACATCTTGGTCGCCGCCAGTTGTGCGTCATAGCCGGCCAGGTCGGTGCCGGAGGCCTTGGCCATATGCTCGCGTGCGGCCAGGCCTGCCGGGGTGTCGGCGCTCATGCTGGCCATGATTTCGTACCAGGCGCCGGTTAGCGCCTTGCCGAAGGCGGGGTTGTCCTTGAGGGTGTCGCTGTTGACCACCATCAGGTCGATGATTTCACCGGGGATCTGGCTGGAGTCGAACACCTTGGTCACATTCGGCGTGGCTTCGATCTCGGCCAGCAACGGGTTCCAGGTGGTCACCGCGGTGACGTCGCTGGTGGCGAAGGCCGCGACCATATCGGCGTCGGAGGTATTGACCACTTTCAGGTCTTTCTCGCTGAGACCGGCTTTTTCCAGGCCGCGGGCCAGCAGGTAGTGGGACACGGAGAGTTCAACCAGGTTGACGTTCTGGCCCTTGAGGTCGCCCAGGGTCTTCTTCTCGCCCTTGAGCACGACGCCGTCGTTGCCGTTGGAGAAGTCGCCGATGATCAGCGCGGTGCTGTCCACGCCGCCGGCGGCGGGGATGGTCAGGGCGTCCATATTGGTCATGGTGCAGCCGTCGAACTGGCCTGCGCTGTACTGGTTGATCGACTCGACGTAATCGTTGATCTGCACCACATCGATGTTGATGTCGTACTTTTTCGCCCACTTGTCGACGATGCCGGAGGCTTCGCCGTATTCCCAGGGCATCCAGCCGGCGTAGATGGTCCAGCAGACGCTGAAGTCGGTTTTCGGCGCGGCGTGACTATTGAGGCTGATGGCGGCGGCCAGGCCGGCGGCGAGTACTGAACACAGACGGGTCTTACGCATGGTGGAGCCTCCAGTTCGAGAAAGACGGGCAGGAGTGCGCGGCGGTTTCCCCACGGGTGGGGCGCGTTCTCCCGGGCTTTTATCCCGCCGTGTAACCTCGAAGGAGGTCGCCAACTCTCGGACCAGTCACCCGTATTCATCGGAACGCGGATCGGAACCCTAGTCAGCTATTGCAAGTTGTGGTGCCGCGATCCCGCCACAGCGGGTTGTTCCTGCACGAGTTAGGTATTGCGAACATCGTGCCAGCTTGAACTAGCCCGCTGGCACGGGGTTTCTGCTGACACCAGGCCTGGCTTGTGCGCCCTGGCGGTGCGCAATGCAGCGGCTGTGCTGCATTGCGGGGCGTCAGATCAAAGTTGCTTGTCTGCGGCCATCTGCATATAGCGGCCATCGAAGCGCAGCAGGATGTTGTCGGCATTGCCCAGGCTGCGTTCCCCGCTGAAGGCAATACCCAGCTTCTCCAGGCCCTTGCCGTCGTGGCCGAGCAGCTTCTGCTGGTCGGCGAACTGGGCAACCCGCTGCATCAGCTCGGGCATCTTGTTGGCGCTGGCAAACGCCAGGGCGTAACGCGGTGAATAGAACGAGCGCAGGGTGTCGAGTTGCTGGCTGAAATCCTCCGGCGTGGTGCCGGCGGCGCTGGCCATTTTCGCCCGCGCTGCGCGCCCGGCATCGGTGGGCATGCCCATCAGCCGCTGGGTTTCGAACCAGGCGCCGGTCAGCGCCTTGCCCAGCTCCGGGTGTGCAGCGAGGACCTTGCTGTTGACCACGGTGAGATCGACGATCTCGCCGGGAATCAGGTTGGAACTGAACACTTGGCTGACTTGGGTCTGCTGCTTGATCTTGGCCAGGATCGGGTTCCAGGTAATCACCGCATCGCCCTGGCCGGCGAGAAAGGCCTCGGCAATCTGCGTGTCGGAGACGTGTTGGATGGTCACATCCGCAGGTGTGAGCAGGGCCCATTCCAGGGCGCGACTGAGCAGGTAGTGCGACACCGAGTTTTCCACCAGCAGCACGGTCTTGCCCTTGAGATCCTTCAGGGTCAGGCCGGGGCCGCGCAGCAGGATGGCATCCGCACCGTTGGAGAAGTCGCCGATGATCAGCGCGGAGGAATCCACGCCCGCCGCAGCCGGGATGGTCAGCGCATCCATATTGGTCATCGAGCAGGCATCGAATTCGCCGGCGCTGTAGCGTTCAATCGAGCCGACGTAATCCGGCACCTCGCTGATCTCGACGCGGATACCGTACTTTTCGGCCCATTTCTGCATGATCCCTTCGCTGGCGGCATAGCCCCAGGGCATCCAGCCGGCAAAGATCGACCAGCACAGCTTGAAGGTTTTCGGCTCAGTGGCGGCATGGGCCGGTTGCAACAGCAGGCAGGCCAGCAGGCAGCTGCAGGTAAGGCGGGCGAGCAGGGTACGTAGGGGCATGGGTTACCTCGGGTCAGTCAGCGGGAACAGGAAAGCGGACAGCTGTGCTGTGCGTTCTCCCGGGCTTTTATCCCGCCGTGTAACCCCATGGCCTGAGCCGTTACTTGAGGTCGTCGACTCTCGGACCGGACACCCACCGCAGTACGCTGCGGTGAATCGGAACCCTAGTCGACCATTGCCAATTGTCAGGCTGCAAGCGACTTGCTGCCGTACGCATTTCCTTGATGCTGCCTGGCTTAAGCGAGGACTGTGCCAGGTTGGCCTGTGTCAGCCGAAACGAAGGCGCTATCGGTGCTGAAATAATTTGTCATGAAATCTGCCGTGCACACGCTGCGCACTGGCGAGGGGCAGGTGTTGTCTGATCAGTTGGGAGCCATCCCTGGCAGCGACAGCAGTTGTTGCCGTACCTGCGGTCGAAGGAGGCCGCCATGGCCTATAAATCCATGCTGTTGGCGCTGTTGTTTGTCTCGTTAAGCGGTTGTGCGGTCTACGGCGGCGGCAGTGGCTATGGCCATGGCCACCGCGGTTATGACCGGCACTATTCGACCACCTATTACCAAGTGCAGCGCTACCCGGCGGTCTATGTGGTGCCGCAGCAGCGTTATCCGGCCTACCGCCATGACGGGCGGCGCCACGAACATTACCGTCAGCCCCCGCGCTATTACGTGCCGGCGCCACCCCCACGGCATTACCAACCGCACAGCTATCAGAAGCGCCACGACTACCGTGCCGTGCAGCCGCGTGCCGGCTGGGATAACCGCCCGCGGGAGGATTCTCGCGAGCGTCCGCAACACCGTCAGGAACGTTACGACGGCCGCCATGGTGGCGAACAGCGGCGTGATGAGCGGCGCGGGTGGGAGCGCCAACGCAACTGATGGTGTGCGCCAGTCAGTTAGACGTATCCGCCACTTGCTGGCCGAAGATGCGCTCTTCGGCCAGGATTTCCTCACGAATGACCTCGGCTGCCGGCGACAGACTATGCCCGGCGCGGCTGATCAAGGCGTAGGCCGATTGCTCGGTCAGTACGCCGTCGGCCAGGGGTAAACGCGCCAGGCGACCTGCCTGCACATCCTCCGCCACCACATCCCAAGGTGCCATGCTCAGCACGTCGCTGTCGGCCACCAGGGCTTTGAGCACCATAAAGTTGTCGCATTGAATGCTCAGTGGCTGCTCGCGGCCACTCAGTGCACGCAGGTTCTGCGCCACGCTCTGCGGCAGCTGGGTGCCCGCCATGGGGTAGTCGAGCAGCGCCTGCATCTGCAGGTTGGCCTGCGCCAATAATGGATGGCCGGGGCGACAGAACAGCACCCCGCTGTGGCGCTGCAGTGGCTCGATGCACAGCAGTGGGTCATCGAGCAGCTCACGGCTGTCGGCGACAAACAGCTCCAGGGCGTCATCCAGCAGACTGCTGCGCAGTTCCAGCCAGTTGCCGATCTGCAGGTTGACCCGCACCCGTGGGTAGCGCAGCGCCATGCGACCCACCGCCCGTGGCACCAGGCGCGCCGCCGGGTAGGGGCCGGCGCCCAGACGCAGTTCACCGGTTTGTAGATTACCCAGTTGGCTGACGGCGTTTTTCAACGCCTGGCTGCCCGCCAGCAGGCGCTGCGCATGTTCCAGCACCAGTTGGCCGTGGGTGGTCAGGCTGATACCGCGGCTATGGCGGTCGACCAGGTTGCAGCCGAGGCTGCTTTCCAGCGCCTGGATGCTGCGACTCAGAGCGGGTTGGCTGAGGTGCACGGCCTCGGCGGCACGGGCGAAATGGCCGTGTTCGGCAAGCGCGACAAAATGGCGAAGCTGACGAAGATCATTCATGCGCAGATTGCATCATTTGTTGATTTGGAATGCATTGGAATTATTGCTGTCGCTTGGCCACTCTGCCAATACAGCCAATAACAATGAGCGACTCGCATGTTTTTACTGAATCGAACTGCCGCCGTGCTGCTGAGCCTGGCATTACCCCTGGCCGGTCAGGCCGCGCTGCCTGAAGAACAGATCCGTCCGTCGATCAACCCGGAGCTGGCTGAGCACACCAAGCACTTCGCGCAGAAGGTCTACCAGGTGGCCGGCAACGTTTATTCCGCTGTCGGCTGGCAGCTGGGTAACGTGGCGATGATCGAAGCGCCGGAAGGGCTGATCATCATCGACACCGGCGAGTCGGTCAGCGAGTCGCGCAAGATCATGGCCGAGTTCCGCAAGATCAGCGACAAGCCGGTCAAGGCGGTGGTCTACACCCACTTCCACCCGGACCATATCAATGGCGTGAAGGCCTTCGTCAGCGAAGAACAGGTACGCAGCGGCGAGGTGCAGATCATCGCCCACGACACCCTGCTGGCCAATGTGGTGGCGCAGGGCGCGCTGGTCGGGCCGATTCTTTCGGTGCGTTCCGGCTACAGCTTCGGTGCGGCGCTGCCGGCCAGTGACCATGAACAGATGAACGCCGGGATCGGCCCGCTGGCCAAGGCCGAGGCGTCGACCTTTATCGCGCCGACCCTGACCTTCAAGGACAAGCTCGACACGCGCATCGCCGGTCTGGACCTGCAGTTTCTGCATGTGCCCAGCGAAGCGCCGGATGAGATCATCGTCTACCTGCCGGATAACCGCGTGCTGATCAGTGCCGAGGTGGAGCAGGGGCCGACCTTGCCGAATATCCACACCCTACGCGGCACCAAATTCCGCGACCCGGTGGTGTGGGTCGAAAGCCTGGACAAGCTGCGCGCCTATAAGGCCGAACATATGGTGCCGCTGCATGGTCGTCCGGTCAGTGGCCAGGATCAGGTCGAGGAAGTGCTGCGCATGACCCGCGACGGCATCGCCTATATCCATGATCAGACTGTGCGCTGGATGAACAAGGGCCTGACCCCGGACGAGCTAGTCGAGAAGGTCAAGCTGCCGCCACACCTGGCGGGCTACACGCCTTACCTGCGCGAGTACTACGGCACCGTTAAACACAGCGTGCGGCAGATCTACAACGGCTACCTGGGCTGGTTCCAGGGTGACCCGGTGGCCCTCGATCCGCTGCCGCCAAAAGATAAAGCCGAGCGCCTGATTGCCTTGATGGGCGGTCGGGAAAAACTGTTGCTGGCCACCGGCGAGGCTTACCTCAAGGGTGATTATCAATGGGCTGCCGAGCTGTCCAGCTACGCCATTCAGGTGGACAACGAGGACACGTTGGCCCGCGATATCAAGGCCCGCAGCTTCCGTAAGCTGGGCTACGCCAGCATGAACATTAACTGGCGCAACTGGTACCTGATGAGCGCCATGGAGTTGGAAGGCAAGCTGGCCGGTGAGGATGTCCAGCAAATGGCCGTGAGCATGCGCAGTGCCTTTCTCTCGGCGGACATGCTGAAAACCTTTCCTGCGCGAATCTTCCTGCAAAACTGGATTACCCGGGTCGACCCGGAAAAGGCTAATGATGTCGAGTTGACCCTAGGTTTCAGCTTTCCGGATATCGGCGAGCAGTGGGCGCTGGAAGTGCGGCGCGGTGTAGTGCAGCTGCACCAGGGCATTCCCGAGGGCACCACGCTCAAACTGACCCTCGACAAGACGTATCTGGACACCGTAATGAGCGGCGAGAACGGCCTGCTCAAGGGTGCGCTACTGGGGGATGTAAAAGTCGACGGAAATCTGCTGGATATCAAGACTTTCCTCGGCTGCTTTGACTTCGGCGATACGCCGATTGCCCTGACCCTGCGTTGAGTGTTGCTGGGTCACGCGACCCGACCAAAGTGCGGACGCACGTGAGGCGTTATCAGGGCAGACTGCTCAGGTTTTTCACCTGATTAAGGAGTGCTTCATGCCTGTTCTGATATTCGCCAAGGGTGCACTGGCCGCATTCTGGTTGCTGGCGCTGCTCAACCTGCTCTATCCCATGGGTGAGGGCTGGCACCTGGCGGTCAACCTGATTGCCGGTGGCATGCTGCTGGCGCATCTCGGCGAGATGCTGCTGTTCAACGCGCGCCTGGTTGGCCAGCCGCAGCTCTGGTTGCAGCGTCTGCAAGTGCTGCTGTTCGGCTTTATCCACCTGCGTGGTCTGCCCCGCGCCTGAGTTCCACCTTCGTTGTGCGGTCGCTTGCCTGCAACAGGTAATGCGACCGCCATCGCAACCCTCTTGATCCCCTCCGCTGAATTGCCCACGCAGGTGCTGTGGACATTGTGTTTTGTGCCTGCGCCACGCACCATGGCGGGCGTCGTGCCGCAAGGCAGCGAGCGGGCGTTAGCGCTTTCTGAGTGCCGCGCCGGCTGCGACGATCTGATCTGTTTACACGTATTCGGGCCGGTAACTGTGCGGTGGGCTCGACAGGAGTGGTTGATGTCGTTGTTCAAGCAGCTGTTTATCGCCATCTGTATGTTGATGCTGGTGAATTTCGTCGGCAGTTTTCTGGTCAGTGTGGAAAGCTCGCGTGAGCAGCAGGTCAACCAGCTACGCGCCCATGCCCAGGATGCCGCCACGGCGCTGGGTCTCTCGCTCAGCCCGCATGTCAACGACACTGCGATGATCGAATTGATGGTCAGCTCGATCTTCGACAGTGGTTATTTCGAGAGCATTCGCGTTACCGACCCAGCCACCGGCAAGCTGTTGGTTGAACGCAGCGGTGTGCCGGTCAGCGGCGAGGCGCCCCAGTGGTTTGCCCGCCTGGTCGATCTGGAGCCGGCCCAGGGCGATGCGATTGTCAGTGATGGCTGGCGTCAGGCCGCGCAGGTGCAGGTGATCAGTCACCCGTTGTTTGCTGTTGGCAAGCTCTGGCAGAGCACCCTTGGCAACCTGTTGTGGCTGACCCTGAGCGGTGTGCTGTGCATTGCCCTGGGTGTGCTATTGCTCAAGCGACAGCTGCGGCCGCTGGATTATATGGTCGAGCAGTCCAATGCCATCGCCCGCCGTGAATTCCTCAGTTTGCCGGAACTGCCGAAAACCCCCGAATTTCGCCGGGTGGTCAACGCCATGAACCAGATGGTCGGCAAGCTCAAGGCACTGTTTGCCGAAGAGGCCGCACGCAGTGAAGCGTTGCGCGCTGAAGCCTATCAGGACAGCCTGACCGGGCTGGCCAACCGGCGCTATTTCGATCTGCAACTGCATGCCCGACTGAATGTCGACGAGCAGGCCTGCAGTGGTTATTTGCTATTGCTGCGGGTCAATGACCTGAGCGGCCTCAACCAGCGCCTGGGCGGTCAGCGCACCGACCAGTTGCTGGTCAGCATTGCCGAGCAGCTGCAACAGCTCAGCCAGGGACGCTTTGTTCTGGCGCGTAACCGCGGTGGCGAGTTTGCCTTGCTCGCGCCGGGGTATGAACGGCATGAGGCGCAACAGCTGGCTGAGCAGCTGGAACAGAAGCTAAGCAGCCTGCAGCAAACTGGAGCCAGCGACTGCCTACCGGTCGCGCATATTGGCCTGACCGGTTTCGCCCCGGGTGCAGCAGAAGACGATCTGTTCCGCGCACTGGACAGCGCCTTGGCGCAAGCCGCCAGCCAGGCGCAACCGAGTTGGGCATTTAATGAGCTGCTTGAACAGTCGCTGGCGGTGGATGAAGGGCAAAGCTGGTACCGCCTGCTGGATCAGGCTCTGACGCAGGGGCGTATCCAATTGTTCTTCCAGCCGGTGGTGGCTGCCGGTGACTCGGCACGCGTGCTGCACCACAAGGTGCTGGCGCGGGTACTGGATGAACAGGGTGCAGTGATTCCCGCCGGGCGCTTCCTGCCCTGGGTTGAGCGTTTCGGTTGGGCTGCGCGGCTGGATCAGGTCATGCTGGGTCTGGTGCTCAAACAGCTGCAAGGGCATCAGGCCGCTGTGGCGCTGAGCCTGTCTGGCAGCAGTATTCGTGATCCACAAGCGCTGGCGGCACTGTATGCCGTACTGCAGCAGAACCGCCAACTGGGGCCGCGTTTGACCCTGGAATTGGATGAAGACCAGCTCCCCGACCAGGCACTGCTGGAAAGCCTGACCCAGCGCTTGCGCAGCCTGGGTTTTGGTCTCGGCCTGCAGCACTTCGGAGGGCGTTTCAGCATGATCGGCAACCTGGCCAAGCTGGGCCTGGGTTACCTCAAGGTGGATGGCAGCTATATCCGCGACATCGATCAGGAAAACGACAAACGCCTGTTTATCGAGGCCATGCAGCGCGCGGCCAACAGCATTGATTTGCCGTTGATTGCCGAACGTGTGGAAAGCGAAGGGGAGTGGCAGGTGCTACGTGCCATGGGTATTAGCGGCGTACAGGGTCGTCTGTTCGGTGAGCCAGGACCTTGGCGCTGAAGCAGGTTCTGGAGGCGCGGGCCATGCCCGCGAACCCTTGTTAGCCTGACGTATCAATGCGCTTGGATCAGATCAGCTTTGATTCATCATCATTGATCAACCGATGCAGCCCGCCCAAGGCATCCCGCGCCTTGCTACGGCCAACCAGCTTGCTTTGCGCCGCTTCCGGTAAATCGGTGATGCGTACTACGCCTTTGCGGATCAGTACGGTAATCAAGTCTTCCAGTACCCGGATCATGTCCAGGTCGCTCTGCTTGAGCTGCAGCAGGCTGCTTTCGACCGTCTGGTTGGCATACCAGGCCTGAGCTTCCTGGCTGTCAGCCAGCAACTCGCCGTCCATGCCCTCGAAAGGCGCCGCTTCCACCTGTTGTAGATTGCCCCAGGCGTCCCGCTTTACATACAACATCGACCGCTCCTTGCCTCTGTGGCCACCCTGACTGAACAACCCCGCCACCTTATGGTAGCGGGGTTGTGGTTATCAGTTATGGTCGATTTTGATCAGCGGATCGGCACCGGCAATCAGCGAGTTGACCAGATCAGCCTGGCTCAGGTTGCCGGGGTTGATATTCAGGTTACCGCCGCTGCCGTTCTCCAGCTTGATGGTCACATCAGCATTGCTACCGCTGGCGTTGAGCACCCCTGTGCTGCTGATCAGCAGCGTCGATGTTGCGGTATCCACGCGCAGGTAGTTGAGAATATTGCCGTCATTTTCGCCTTGCAGCAGATCATGCAGGTCAATTGTGTCTCGCGATGTGCCCGTCATAGTGAAGTCTTTGATCACGTCATTGCCTAGGTCACCACGCTGCCACAGGAACAGATCCTTGCCTGCACCACCAGTCAGGGTGTCATTGCCCAGGCCGCCACGGAGGATGTCATCGCCGTCACCACCATTGAGAATATCGTTGCCAGCTCCACCATCGAGGTAATCGTTACCACCATCACCATTCAAGGTGTCGTTACCAACGCCGCCGTAGAGGTAATCATTGCCAGCACCGCCGTTAAGCGTGTCGTTGCCGGCACCGCCGTAGATCAGATCATTGCCATTGCCACCGTTAAGGGTGTCATCGCCTGTATAACCACGAATCAGGTCGTTGTTGCCTGTCCCTGTAAGGGTATTGTCGCCTCCGGTGGCAGTGGTCAGTGTGTTGCTGGTTTCACTGATAGTTATGCTGAACGACTGCGAGCTGCTGGCAGTATGGCCATTGGCTGTTTCTGTAGCTGTTCCGGTCAGTGTCAGGTTCAGTGTGCCGGTAAAGCCGGCAGGCGGTAGCAAGTGCAGGTTGCTCAGATCGCTGGCGGTTAGTGTCCAACTACCGTTTGCGTTCTTGGTTCCTGTGCTCAGGCTTGCTCCGTTGGGCACGCCTGAGAGCACAAGGCTCAGTGTCTCGGAACCATCCTTGTCGGCCAGTTGGGCAAACAGAGACAGGGCAATAGGCGCTGCATAAGCAGTGGTGCTACCACTCTGGTTGAAGCTGGCCTTGGACAGGGACAGGGACGAGTCTTTGGCCGAGTCACCACCGTTGAGTACCAACCAGCTAAAGCTGTAGTTGCCATTCTGGGTGGCGGTATAGCTGAAGCTGCCATTGTTGGTGAGGTTCGGGAACTTGGATTCCGATGAGTCAACCAGGAAAGTTTCGCGACTGCCATTGGGGCCGGTCACAATGAGAACGACTAAATCGTTGAAGCCATTCTGGACTTCGTTCGAAAGGTTCTCACCATTGGTAAAGGCGTAGTCCCATTTGACAGTGGTGCCACTGGCCATGCTGTAGTCGGAATGAGTGACCTTGCCGTCGATGACAGTGACATTACCGGAGTGGTTGACATTGGGGCCGGTAGGGTTGAAGCGCCCATTAAGAAATTCGGCGGGCAGACCCAGTTCGGCTTCCAGTTGCGCTCGTGATAGACCATCCCCGGCATTGGAGGCTGCGGTATTGATTGGGGTATCCGTACTACCCGTCGAGATAACAGTGGCACCAGGATTGAGCACAAACATATTGGCCACTGGCGAGATCAACGGTGCATCGGCTTGCGGAGTAACTGTCACGTTAACCTGAGCGCTTGAAGTACCGCCTTTACCATCGCTGATGCTGTACTGAATCAGCGCCGTACCACTGAAGTTGCTGGCCGGTGTAAAGCTCAGGGTGTTATTGGCGTTGACCACTACTGTGCCATTACTGGCTGTCGCTCCAGTAACAGTCAGACTATCGCCATCAACATCCGTGTCGTTAGCCAGCACGTTGATGATGACAGGCGTGTCTTCATTGGTTGTGGCGCTATCGGCAACGGCCACCGGCGCGTCGTTAACGGGCTTGATACCGAGCGTTACTGTTGCAGTGGAAAGGCCGCCCAGGCCATCACTTACGGTGTAAGTGAAGGTTGCCGAACCGTTGTAGTTGGCGTCAGGGGTAAACACCACGTTGCCACCAACCAGCGCGACGCTGCCATGCGTCGCACCCTGCACACTGACAATGCTCAGCGGGTTGCCATCCGGATCTGTGTCGTTGCCCAACAGCGTTGCGGCGTTGATGGTCAGTGGCTGATCTTCGTTGGTGACCAATGCCGGGATTTCATGCTGCAGCGCACTGCCACCCAGTACGCTGTAAGAACCGCCTTGTGGACGCAGTTCAACAGTCAGTTGCGCAGCGCCACCCTGATCCCAGTAGATAATCTCAATCTGCTGGGCACCGCCTTGCGGGACAGTAAAGGTTAGCGATTCTCGAGTGGTCGCACCTTGGTTGCCGTTGTATTCAGCAACCGTCTGACCGTTGATGCGGATGCTGTAACCATCGTCTGCGGTGACGCGGAACTGATAGGTACCAGCGGCCAGGTTAACGATGCCATTCAGCTTGAGGATGGCGTCGGAGGTGTTGGCCGGGTCAGTCGACAAACTGCCAGCATCAGCTTTGAGGAATGTTTGCAGGCTGGTGCCGTTACCCAAGCCGTCATTGCTTACCGGCCCGTAGTTCAGGCTGGTGGCTGTGAAAGTTGCATTAGGTGTGCGGCCATTGATGAAGGCTTCAACCTGAGCGAGGTTGCTCAGATTGGCACCGTTATTCCCGGCCCCCGTGTCTGAGTCGTTATAGCCGAAGTATTGACCGACCAGCCCGGAAACCAGGTAGTTGTCGTTACTGGCAATCGGGTCACTGTTGAGATTTAGGCTGCCAGCACTACCCGCGTTACCCACTAGGTCGGTATAGCTACCGGCAGGCAGGCTAACGCTCGGCGAACCGCCACCTGTTGAAGTGAAAGTAGCTGTCCAGACCGCAGGATTACCTACCGACTGCACCAGATTGCTGATCGTGCCACCTGTGGGAACGATGTCACTTGCAGTAAAGCCGCTGACCGACTCGCTGAATGTAAAGGTCAGTGTTGTGGCTTCCCCGACTGACAGGTTGCTGTCTGTGGTGCTGATGACAACGGTTGGGGCTACCGTATCAATGACTTGCTGAGCCTGCGCCGCAATGTTCGGGTTGCCTGCTGAGTCAGTGGCTGCGCCTGCAGATACATTGACCGTGATATTCCCATTAGTGTTTCCCGCCGGGGTGACGACCAGGGTGTAGGTCAGGCCATCGACAGTGGTGAAGGTGCCTTTGGTGCCGTTGGTGACGTTGATGTCATCGGCGGTAAAGCCGGTGACGGCTTCACTGAAGGTGAAGGTAAAGGTCACAGGGCCGTTGGCCACACCGGCGACGTTGTCGGTGATGGTCAGGGTCGGTGCCTTGGTGTCGATGGTGTAGTTGCCGCTGGTTGCGCCAGTGCCGGCATTGCCCACCAGGTCGGTGTAGCCCGTGCCGATGGTGATGATGTTGGTGGCGTCTTCGATGTTGGCCGTCGGGGTGAAGGTACCGGTCCAGGTCACGCCGCCATCGGCGGAAACGAGGTTGCTGAGGGTGCCGTTCTCGACGGTGACATCGGCGTTGTCGAAGCCGGTGACGGCCTCGGTGAAGGTGATGGTCACGGTGGTGGTTTCACCGATGCTCAGCGCCGGATCAGCCATGACGATGCTGCTCACGGTAGGCGCGCCGATGTCGACGGCCTGGGTCGCAGAGGCGGCGGTGCTGTTGTTGCCAGCCGCATCCTGCGCGGCGTTGGCCGGCACGCTGACGGCGATCTCGCCACCGGTCGGGGTGACGACCAGGGTGTAGGTCAGGCCATCGACAGTGGTGAAGGTGCCTTTGGTGCCGTTGGTGACGTTGATGTCATCGGCGGTAAAGCCGGTGACGGCTTCACTGAAGGTGAAGGTAAAGGTCACAGGGCCGTTGGCCACACCGGCGACGTTGTCGGTGATGGTCAGGGTCGGTGCC
>Ga0209207_1000019_pt1 | contig 214897 bp, 188 predicted proteins | sample SaghotsprinmetaG_FD_184140 | JGI IMG/M metagenome (GOLD analysis project Ga0209207, IMG submission 184140) | Hot spring microbial communities from South Africa to study Microbial Dark Matter (Phase II) - Sagole hot spring metaG (SPAdes) (version 3) | ecosystem: Environmental > Aquatic >... | reverse complement strand
GGGAGCGGTTCCACGCGGCGGGCAAGAACGAGGTCAAGGATGCCAAGGAACTCAACGCGGTTCTGGCGTCCATCCGCGAAAAGTACAAGGAATCGAATCCTGGCGCAAAGTCGCTGCAGACGAACTACGCATCTTTTCTGACGGGTCTGAACGAGAAAATCGCCGCACAGCAACAAGAGCTGCAGACCAACCGTGAGCTTTCGGTCAGCGACAAGCTGCGGATTGAATGGACAGAGGCGTTGAAGGGCAAGCTCTCTGGCCTCAACGACGTGCAGAGGCAGGAGATTGAGACCAAGCTGCAAAGCCTTGAGGCTGGCGAGCATGCTCTGACGCAGCGAGAAGGTGAACTGAAGCTCGCTCAACAAATTGCAGCTGCGCGTCAACAGGAGGTCGCAGGCATTGACGCCTGGGTAAAGGCCCAGCAAGACGCCGCACGCCAGACGCTTGAAAGCCTGCAACAGAGGCGGCAGGCCCTGCGGGATGAAGAGGACGCGGCCCGCATGTCCGCAACACAGCACGTCAGCCTGGCAGAAGCCATTGAGCTGGTCGCGATTAAGCGCCTGGAAGAAGCGCAGGCGTCCAAGTTCATACAGGGCAGCGAGGGGTGGGAGGCCATTCAGAAAGAAATTGACGCCCGCAAAGAACTGGCCGGGATGATCGGCAGCAAGGAAGCCCGCGAAGCCGCCAAGAAGACAGCCGATGAAGCCGCCGGCGAACTGCAGCGTGTGACCGATCAGTACGAACAGGGTCTGACCAACGCCGCCATGCAAGGCGGGCGCAGCCTGCGCGAGTACGTCACCGGCATGCTGCGCACCACGGCGTTCCGCATCCTGCTGCAACCCATCATGGCGCCGTTGGCCGGGCTGGTGGCGGGTGCCACAAGCGCCATGTCTCCCCAAGGCGCGGGGGGTGCTGCCTCCAGCGGGCTGGGCATGCTGGGGCTGCTGGGCGGCGGAGGATCGTCCGCGTTCGCCATGGGTCTTTCCGGGGCTTGGGGCGCCGGCGGCGGCCTGCTCTCGACCTTGAACGCCGGTGCCTCGATGCTGGGCTCCGGCTCCATCCTCTCGGGCATGGGGACCATCGCGGGCGCCCTCGGCCCCATCGCCATCGGCCTGATGCTGCTGTCGAGCTTCATCAAGAAGTCCACTCCGCACATGGGCGCCATCGCCCAGTACAGCGCCGAGGGCGGCCTGCAGACCAGCAACGAGGGTGGGGCCTACGGCACCGGGTTCCTCGGCGTCAAGGGGAACGAGGACACCAAGAAGGCGGTCGGGGCGGTCGCCAAGACCATGGCCACCACGCTTGACGGCCTCTCCAAGCGCTTCGGCGGCAAGGGCGGCTTCGAGGTGGCGACGGGCTTCGCGGACGATTCCTCGAAGGATGGCGCCTGGGGCGCCCTGCGCATCAGCCGGGGCGGCCGGGACATCATCAACTGGAACGAGACCCGCGAGTCCAAGTGGGCGCCGCGCGAGTTCGCCGACGGGGAGGCTGGGCGCAAGGAATACGAAGCCGAGCTGGCCAAGTCCATGCGCACGGCCATGCTCGACGACATGCCCCTGGCCAAGTGGGCCAAGGACCAGCTCGAAGCGCTGGGCGACGACGTCACCATTGAATCGCTCTCGGCTGCGGTGGACACCATCAACGCTGCCGCCGATGCCTTCGACACGCTGCGCGCGCACATCCAGTCGTTCGCCGCCCTGAGCGAGGAAGCGCTGGCCTCCCTGGTCGCGGCCGCAGGCAGCCCGCAGGCCCTGGCCTCGGGCATGTCGTCCTACGTCTCGAACTACTACAGCGACGAAGAACGCGCGGCCGTGACGCGCCGCCAGATCAAGGAGCGCATGTCCGGCCTGGGCATGGAGATGCCGACGACCCGGGAGGGCATGCGCGCCTTGGTGGATAAGGCTCTGGCCAACGTGGAAAACGCTGCTGACGAAGACGCCCGCAAGGAAGCCGCCAAGACCGCGACCGAGCTGCTCGCCCTGGCCGATGCGTTCGCGTCGGTCACCCAGTCCGCCGAGGCCATGAGGCGTGCAACCACCGACCAGGCCATGGCGGCCCTGCAGTCGGCCGTGGCCCGCGAGCGCGAGGCCGCCCAGGCGGCAGTCGAGGCGGCCGAGGCGCGGGTCGGCGCGGGCCGCACGCTGGTGGAAGCGCTGCTGGCCGAGGTGAACGATCTTCGGGGCGCAGTGGCCCAAACCAGCGGCCTGGCCGCCGCACGCGGCATGGAGATCATCAACCAGGCGCTGGCACAGGTGCGTTCGGGCATGGCTCCGCAGGATCTGGAACTGGACCTGACGGGCGCCGCCGCTGCGGCCAAGGGCGGCTTGGCCACATCGAACTTCCGCTCTCGCTTGGACTGGGAGATCGCCCAGCTCACGCTGGCCAACCGCCTGGAGGAACTGGGCGACGCCGCAGGCAAGCAGCTCACCACGGACGAGATGCTCCTGCAGGAAGCGCAGGACCAGGTCGACTACCTCGACCAGCTGCTCAAGAACGCCAAGGAGGCGCTCGACGTGGCGCGCGGCATGGCCACCGGTATCGGGGACCTGAACGCCACGGTCAAGGCCTTTTATGACGCCGTCACGGCGGAGGGTGATACCGACGCCAGCACGGGCGCTGGCGGGGCAGGCTCTGGCAGTGGCGGGTTTTCTCTGGGGCCGGGACCTGCCCAAGCGGCGCCAGAGCAGAAGCCAGGACAGCGCGCCAAGAATGGCAACTACATCCGTGAAAGCTTTCTTGGCACCTACGGGTCTGACTGGCACGCCGTCAGCGATACGGAGCAAGCCCGGCTGACGGACCTGGCCTCCGGCCTGGTGTCCCAGTACAGCGGCACCGGGGACGTGGCGGGCCTTTTCAACGCGGCACGAGAGGCCGGTTTCACCCTCAGTGATCTGGCCACCGTGGGGGGCTACAACTATGCAGACATCCTGGCGCGTGCTCAGGCCGAAGGCATCCCGCGCTTTGATACCGGCGGCATGCACGCTGGCGGAGCCCGCTGGGTGGGAGAAACCTCGGCCGAACTGGAGATCACCGGCCCATCGCGCATCCTCAGCAATCGCCAACTGGGCGAGTTGCTGCGCGACGACGGGGGCACTACGGCCGTGGTGCGGGCCATTGAGGCGATGCAGACCATGTTCTATGACCTGGTGCGCCCGCTCATCCTCAACAGCGGCAGCGTGGAAAAGCTCATGCGCAAGTTCGACGCCTTGGGCCTGGGAGTGCGGGCATGACGAACGACGATTTCACGCTCGGCATGGGCTTCGTGCCGCCCATGGCCGTGACCCTGGCCAACCTGGTCAGCAACGTTGCGGCCAGCGCCTTGCCGGCCTGGGCGGCGCCGACCTCCTACGCCGAAGGCGCGCAGGTGGTGGACGCCGGCATCGAATACCAGTCGCTGGCCGCTGCCAACGTCGGGAATCTGCCGGCCACCAGCCCCACGAAATGGAAGCGCATCAACGTCGACCCGCGCCTGCGCATGTTCGACAAGAGCTTGGGCACACATACCGAGCGCGACGATCTGATCGAAGTCACGCTCACACCTAACCAGGTCGTCACCGACGTGCTCCTGGTAGGCGTGCAGGCACACCAAGTACAGGTCCTGATGAACGACCCGGTCTCGGGCTTGGTGTTCGATTCCGAGGATGTGCTCATGCTCAAGCCCTCTGGGAACTCGCATTGGGGCTATTTCCTGAATCCCATCGAGCGCGAGACCAAGCTGCATATCGGCGGCATGCCTGCGTACACGCGGGCCAGCCTCACCATCCGCATCAAGAACCCCGGCGCCAAGGCGCGCTGCGTTGAGGCCATCGTCGGCCGCGCGGTGTGGCTGGGCAATACCCGTTGGCGGCCGACGATTGGTTTCGACGACTGGAGCCTCAAGAAGCGGGACGACTGGGGCGGATGGACCGCCGAGCAAGGCGCTTTTTCCGACCGCCTGGAACTGCAGGTGCTCGTGCGGGGCACCAACTACGAGTGGGTGCGCAACCAACTGCTGCCATGGCGTGCGAAGCCTGTCGGCTGGATCGGTTCTCGCGGCATCAACGCACTCACGAGCATTGGCTATATCACCGCCTTCAAGCAGGTATTGATGGCGCACGGGCAGTCGGACTGCCAGATGGTTATCGAAGGACTGGAGGACACCACACCATGAGCTTTACTTTGCCGCCCGCTCCCCCCGCAGATGCGCCAGCCGTTCCGAATCGGCGCACGGACCCGCAGCCCGAGTTCGACGTCAAATCGGACGCGTATTTGAACTGGCAGGGCGTGTTCCGCACCTGGCTGGTGGGCTTTGGCGCCTGGGCCAGCACGATGCTGGGCGAGATCACAGCAGCAATCACGTCGGTAGAGAGCAACAAGAATGCCGCCCAGACTGCCGCCGCTGCGGCCGAAACGAGTGCGCAAAACGCTGCAGTGATTGCCGGATCGACCCGGTGGGTGGCCGGCAACTACACCCAGGGGGACGCTGTGTGGTCGCCGATCTCGCTGCTGACCTATCGCCGGATCACGGCGGGCATCACAGCGAGCGCGACGGACCCGGCAAACGACCCTGCGGGCTGGCGCCTGACCGGCTCACCCCACTCGATGCCGCAGCAGGAACTCACCACTGCGGGGCCACATGTTCTGTCGGTGGGGGTGCATTACATCATCCGGCACGCCCTGGCGGACTGCTCCATGCCCGCCGGTGCGGTGGCCCAGGAAATGGTCCGCGTCACCAACCGCAGTGGCGCGAGCACGCCCATCTTGCGGCGCAACGGCTCGACGTTTGGCGGCATTGCCGACGACCTGGTTTTGGATTTCCCCCTCGACAAGGCTTTTACCCAGACAGCCACGCTGGGCTGGATTTAAGGAGCACCCATGACGATTACTGCATCTCAGATGCTGGGCCTCGCAGCGGTCCCGCTTGCTGGCTTGCCAGACTGCCGCGAACTAACGACTTCAGGTACGTTCAAGGCACCTGTTAAGGCCTACTACCTTTTCACGTTTACGGGCGGCGGCGGTGGCGGGCGGGCTGGGCAAAACAGCACATCTACCGGTGGCGCTGGCGGCGGTGCCGAGACGGCAATCGTTCGCGTCCTGTTGAGCAAGGACGAAACAGTAACGTACACAGCCGGGGCTGTTGGTGTGGGCGGCGCTACCAACGGCGCAGCCGGAACCGACGGCGGAGATTCGAGCCTCACCAACGGCACCTGGACAGTCACGGCAAAGGGCGGGAAGGGTGCCACCTCAACAACGGGCGGCCTCGGTGGAACTGGCGGCACGCTGACCGGCACAGGCCCGGAGGTCGTTTGGGTCCCAGGATCGGTCGGCGGCAATGCCACAGCGAGCGGTGGTGCGGGTGGCGGCGGGGCCGCGGGCCTCAACGGCCTGACTCCAGCAGCCGGGGCCAATGGCGCCAATGGCGCAGGTAACGACCCTGGCGGATCTGGGGCCACTACTCCGGTGTCGCTTTTGGCGAGCACGCGACCCTACCGATATACAGCCGCTCAGGGCGGCATCCCCAACCAAGGCGCAGGGAATGGCGGTGGCGGCGGCGTGGGCTCCGGCGGCGCAGGCGGCACAAACGTCGAGAGTGCTGGTGCAGGATCAGGTGTGTATGGCGGCGACGGCGGAAAGTTCGGCGGTGGCGGCGGTGGCGGTGGCAGAACCGCCTCGCCAGATTTTGGCCGGGGCGGTAGCGGTGGGTTAGCCGGACTTCTTGCTGAATGGAGCTACTAATGCGAATCGAAATCTTGGACGGAGAAACCGTCATCCAAATCATTGACGCCAATGAGGCGTTTGCAGAGGCCCATTTCCCAGGAGCTTGGCGCTTGGGCGTGCAAGTCCCTGAGCCCGCTGAAGACCCGCGCATCTGGTGGATTGATGTTGGTCCCTTCAAGGACCGGTTGGGCTTTGACGCACCGGCCATCTACGCCAGCACGCACGACGCATGCAAGGGCGTGGTGGGCATGGTGGAGGGGCGCAAGTACATCGACCTCAAGGACCCGCGCATCGGGGCCATGATGGGCGTACTGATCGCTACTGCGCAACCCGCCGCCAATGCTGTTTGGCCTGGCAGCGGTCCGATGACCGAGGCCAAGCGGACGGCGATCCTGACCACGCCGACCACGGAATACGAGCGGCACGTCAAGGGCCTGGAGGACTGACATGCTGATCGCGTCCTACCAGTCCACCCGCCCCGGCCTGCAGGGCATAGCCAACCGCGTGATCCGCCTGCGCCTGCGTTCCATCTACAGCCACACCGAGGTGGTGTTCGAGCCCGGCGACCAGGTCGGGTTCCTGATGCCCGACGGCACCACCGCACGTGGTATGGACGGCTCGCTCTGGTGCGCCTCCAGCGTTGCGGCCGAGGCGCTGCCGGAGCACTCACCGCGTCGTGCGGACAAGGTGGGCGGGGTGCGTTTCAAGCGCATCGTGCTCAACCCCGACCATTGGGACGTGCGCCGCCTGGCGGCCAATCCAGTAGCCGCAGCGCAGTGGTTCCGTGCCCATGAGGGCGAGCTGTACGACTGGCAGCTCATCCTCGGGTTCGTGTCGTGGGTGATCCCCCAGAAGTCGCGGCGGTGGACGTGCAGCGAGGCCGCTGCGGCGGCCCTGGGCGTGCCCGAAGGCGAAGCCTGGCGCTTCGATCCGGCCAGCCTGCATCAGGCTGTGGTCGCTCGGATGTAGGAGAGAAAAAAAGACGGGCGACCCCTGCCGGTGCGTCAACACCGGCAACAGCCTCAACCTGCAGATCGAGCCTGCAAGCTGACAAGGCCCGCCACCCTGTACAGAGTGCGGCGAGTCTATCGGAAGTTACAACCCGTATAACTGGCTTGCAATGAATGAAATCAGATGCGGCGCCTGCCGCCGCAAACTCGGCGAGGGCGAGTACACCGTCCTCACCATCAAATGCCCCCGCTGCGGGGCTATGAACACCTTGAGGGCCATGAGCCCCTCACCAGCGCGCCAGGGAGCGCCACTGCAAGGCCCCCATGGCACCCATCATTCCCTGGATCGGCGGCAAACGCCGCCTCGTAGACCTGCTCCTGAGCCGGTTCCCTCCCCATAGCTGCTACGTCGAGGTATTCGCGGGCGGCGCGGCCGTTTTCTTCGCCCGCAACCCCGCCGAAGTGGAGGTCTTGAACGACGTGAATGGCGACCTGGTCAACCTGTATCGGGTTGTCACCCACCACCTGGAGGAGTTCGTGCGCCAGTTCAAATGGGCGCTCACCAGCCGCCAGGTGTTCAAGTGGCTGCAGGAGACCCGGCCCGAGACGCTGACCGACGTGCAGCGCGCGGCGCGCTTCTTCTACCTACAGCAGCAGTCCTTCGGCGGCAAGGTGGCTGGCCAGACCTTCGGCACCGCCACCACGGCCCCGGCCATCAACCTGCTGCGGATCGAGGAGGCCCTCTCGGCCGCCCACCTGCGCCTGGCGGCCGGAACCTACATCGAGAACCTGGACTGGGCAGCCTGCATCGACCGCTACGACCGGCCGCACACCCTGTTCTATCTAGACCCGCCTTACTGGGAGACCGAGGGCTACGGTGTGCCTTTCCCCTGGGAGCAGTACGTGGCCATGGCCGCCAAGCTGCGGCAGATCAAGGGCAAGGCGGTGCTCAGCATCAACGACCACCCAGCCATCCGGGAGTGCTTCGCCGAGTTCGACATGGAGGCGCTCAAGCTGGACTACACCGTGGGTGGTGGAGCCAACCGGGTCGAGCGTGGTGAATTGGTGATCTACAGTTGGGATCGTCAGGTCGAGCCGGTCGGCTTGTTCTAGTAAGGATGTCTATGAATTCAACGCTCATTCGAGTCGCATTTTTCCTCATCATGGCGCTAGCATCCCTAGCCGTGCTTCTGTTCGTGAAGGACCTGGATGCCCTCAAATCGGTTGCACAGATCCCCTTCGTTGCGGGCCTGCTAGGCGCCCTTTTTCAGTTGGTAAGGGACGATGCTGCTCACTTCAGGGCACAGCAGCTGGAGCAGTCGAAGGAGGGCTTCGCACTTGGTGTGGAGTCGCACATGTCGAAAGTTGCATTCGATAAGCATGTGGCATTTTGCGAAGAGTACGGAGCGGAGATACACCGCACACTCGACACTCTGTACAGATGCGGAACCAGTGCTCCTGGCTACCAGTGTGCAGGGCGCCTTTTTTTGCTTCGAATTCAATACGCGGTCTGGCTTTCTGATGACATCCAGGAGCAGCTCAAGCCATTCGAGGACACCTTGAGAGTGATGCAGGCCGAAACAGAAGTTGCCAGGAATTTAGCCGGTGAAGCGGACCACAGGGAGGATCGGGCTAAGGCCTTGGACAAAGCGCAACGAGCCTTGCGTGCGGCATTGGGCGAAGAGTGGAAGGGCCAGCAGTTGCCACGCGAGGAGAGCTATCAGAGTGCTCTTGACGCCCTGAAACAGGTGGTGGGCAGTGAATCCCTCCTGAAGATGCGGGACCAGATCCACAAGCGTCACATGGACAACAGCCAAGCGGTGTGATCGCCGCCCCCTCTGCCGCTGTAATTTCGTTCCAACACGTGTAACGACGAGTTGGCCTATTTATCGCATTGCTGAGTGCTCAGTTTTCGCGGCGCGCTTCATCCTTGAGCTCCGCGTGGCGAGTGTCGTCGAAAAGGTCGTCACCGACGGCGCGCAACTCCAGCGCAGCCTTGGCCGCATCCTTGAGAGCAAGGTCTCTGTCCAACCTCACGATGCCTTCGAGCTTGGCCATGAACAGGGCCCTAAGCTTGACGATCGGGAGGATCTTCTCATCTTTGCCCTTCGAGGCCTCAAGCAGAGACTGCAACGCGGTCTGCAGCGGCCCGGTGAAGCGCACTGCCAGCAAGGAGATCTCTTGCTTGAGCCACTCTGCGCGCAGCCTGGCCCCTATGAGAACTGCACGGTCACTACTCTTGGCATCAGGCGAGCGCTGCCAAACGGTCAGAGGGGTGGAGGAGGTGTTTGTGTTCGTGCTCTCGTCACTCATTGCGTTCCCTGATTGATCTTTCTTGTTGTCAGTCGTCTTCTGTCTTCAAGCCGCTGATGGCAGTCAGCGGTGCGTAGAACGAGCGATAAAGATTCTCATAGCAGTCTCGAAGTGCCGTATCGGGGTTAGTCAGGCAGTCATCGAGAATGCGACGCATCATTAACAACATCGACGTGCGGTTGTTGTCCGGCTGACCGTTCGCAGACTTCGGCGCCCATGCGGCATCCACAAAGTAGACGAAGGCCGGACAGTCGCCTCGCATTGCTCGGCCGATGGTCTGCAGGATCATGATCATCTGGTCGGCGACGAACGGGCGCCCGAACTCCCCGAGTGCTCGGGACGCCTGGGGCAGGCGCAGCAAGGCCCCGACCTTGTGCGATACCTCCGAGCGCCGGGCACGCATGGTGGCAAGGGCTTCCGCTGGCGAGGCAAAGCTTGCTTGGTCGAACGCCTCAGATGCTGCCCCGACGACTCCTTGCAAGAATCCGAGGCTGTCGCTCCGCGGGTGGGGCCGGGTCAGGAAGTAGAGCGAGCCGATCATGGCCTTGTCCGCCCTCGGGCCGAATTTGTAGACGATGTTGACGCCTCGCCCGATGGCACTCATCGGGAAGATGAAGAGGTCCCAATCCTTGTCATCGCCCAGGCGCTCGACTTCAGACGCAGTAATGCCGTGCTCAGACGCCGAGGCGAGCACGCTACCGCGCACCAGGTAGCGCACTCGGTCACGCCAAGCGGGAAACTGCTGGCGGATGTGCTCGTAGAGCATCTCGCACTGCTCGTAGCTGTTGACCACGAAGGCTGCTTTACGGTCAACGCCGTCAACGACGTCGTTTTGGGCGAGCGCCGACTCCACCTTGCTGACGCGGCCTCCTTCGAGCAACTCTGTAGCCATGGCCTTGAGCACGAATTCTCGGCGAGACAAGCGAGATCCGCTGAAGAAGAGCCGCTGGCGATCGTCATACGGGTCCTTTAGCGGCAGGAAAAAGTAGCGCGAGTCCGCCCAGCCAGCACCAGCGTTGGGGCGGCGCAGAACATAGTGCGGACCCTCGTTGATGTGGTAGCTCGGGCTGTCTTGCAACAGTGACGTCGCACTCGTCAACAGCACCGCCGGTCCGGTACCACCCGAGTCTCTGCCCAACTGCGCGATTCGATGCATCAGCATCCGTGGCGTGCCCACAAAGCCGACGTGCGCAATGTCGACATCCCCTTCATCGCCGACGGTGTACCGAACGCCGCTCAAGCGGCCGGCAAGGGACTCAGGCACTAACCCCAGCAGTTCCTTGGACGGGCGAGACTCGAACACTTCGTCGCCGAGGATGCCTTGACCGTTGAGCAGTCGCAGGTGCGGCCCCAAGCCAAAGTGCTGCAAGACGAGCAAGGTGACGTTGGCCAGCAGCCGAACGTGTTCCGTGAAGAACTTCGGCTCCTTCGCCGGGGCAAGTCCTGGTGCGCGCAGCAGTACACGGGCGAGCTCGTTGAGGTACTCATCGGTTCCCTCCCGGTCCCAGGTGTCTAGAGCATCTAGGACCTCTGCCGCATATGCGCGGACGGCATCTGGCGTCACGTGCATCTGCGCAGCGATCTTCGAGACCTCGCTATCCCCCATCCACGATGAAGCAGCAGCCGGTGGTTGGTCACCCGAGGCTTCGCCGTCATCTTCGCGTTGCAACTCGTTGAGGTGCCGAAGCGCTTCACCGCCTTCGCGGAATGCCACCCGCTTGGCGGCGTAGTCCCAGATGCGCTCGAGTCCTTGACGGGCGTCCAGATGGGCTTGCACCTCTTCCTCGTCCTCCACTGCGGCTGCAAACTGGCTCAGCGGGAACATGTCGGCAATCAAGGACAGACCCGTCAGGAGCTTGCGCGAGTATTCGTCGCGAAACTCCTTGGGCGACTTGACAATCCCTGCAGTCAACCGCTCGGCGGCTTGGCCAAAGCGCCCAGACATGGCCATGATGGTGGCAATGGATGTCCCGCCAATGAAGGCGTTGCGTCCCTGCGCCGCCGGTGCATGCAAGTCCAGCAACAGGCGGTTCCACACCGAGTCTGAGTCGCCAGAGAGCTTCATCAGTGGCGTGCCTCGGCCATCCATGTTGGCCTGCGCACCGTCGCACTCATCGACGACGACCAGGTCAAAGGTGCGCGCAAGATACTCGAAGTGCTTGAGTTGCACGTCGCTGAAGAGAGGTGAAATGTCGCGGTCGGTCGACAGGATGTGACCTGCCCAGACGTTGGCATCGACCAAAGCCCGCTCGGCTTCTTGGCGCCCGCACACGGATGCCAAGGCGCACTGATGAGCGACAGGTCCATTGCTGGCCTTGGCGCCGGCCGGGGTTTGGTGGACTTGCTGGCAAGGCGGATGTGCGTGCGGAAAGGCAGCCTCCTCGTCACCTGCAAAGGCCGCCAGGCTGCAGTTGGTTGCGAAGAACGGTGCCGCTGTCCGAGTGACGGCATAGCCCCGGTTGTCTTGGGAGAGGGCTGCGGCAAAGCTCGCAACGTGCTTCGAGCGCGCCTTGTCGCTCTGACCGAACAGAAGAGCTGAGCGCACATCGTACAGGGCAAGGCGTTCGATGAAGCCCGTGGCCACCTCAATCGACGGGAAGAGGACGCACGCGCGGTAATCGCGCTCGCTGGCCCAGGCCGCCAGCAAATACAGAAGCGTTGTCTTGCCGGCTCCTGGCAAGCCGATGAGGTGCTTAACCCCGACGAGCTCGAGTGCGTCGCACTCGGCCAATCCAGCTGGCGTTGCCTGCGTCAACACCGCCGTCTTCTCGCCAGTGGCAGTGTGCAGTCGTCGATACCAGCTTCTCTCGCCAGGCCTCTGGCGACCTGCGGCCTCGTCCATGGTGTCAAACCTGTCAGCGGTTGCTACTAGGTCAGACCACCGAACAAGCCCTGGTGCGCGCCCGTGGCGGGCCATGTCCATGATGGGCGGCTCTGGCGGCTGATAGCCAAGCGGCGCGATTGCCGCCTCGAAATGCTTGCGCTCGTCAACCACGCGAACAAGAAAGGTCGGGTCGTGGCGCTTGCGGGGAGCACGCTTGCGCACGAGCAACGGCGAAGTCAACGATGCCAGCGCCTCATGAACGTCGTCGGGCATGATGGACGTCCACACGGGTCTGACGTTGAGTTGCGCGTCAACCTCAAATCTCTTGCTGCTTCCTTCCTCTTCATCGACGGTCGGCTTTGACACGCTGGGTGCTCCGGCCCCGGAATCACTCGGCTCAGGATCGTCGTCCCACACCTTCGGTTTTTTCGCTTGGCGGCGCTTTTGATCCAGACGCCTGTGCGCTTCGTTGTATTGGTCGACCATCAAGCGCAATTCGCGCTGGCTCCAAGGAGCGTGGCCGTCGATGCGCAGGTTTTGAATCGCAGTGACGACGTTGCCTGGCAGCGTCTTCATCACCGAGTCAAAGCCCGTGAGATGGGCTGGGAGGTCGCGCAGGTGTGTCTTGCCAAGCAGCTGCGTAGCCAGCAAGCACAGGTAGTTGAGCGCATTGGCGCCGCGATAGGGTTGGAGGCGCTCACGCATGGCCGATCTCCTCCACCGCGGCGCTCAAGGTCAACGCGCGGATGGCCGACCCTTCCAGGCATGCACTCACCCGGTCGATGTAGTTGGGGACACGTCGCGCCAGCCAATCCGGGATCACCAGCAGCGGCTTCTTGTAGGTGCGCAGACCGCCTGGCCGGCGCTTGAGTCGCTCGCCCAGCAGCTCCGGACTACTGTAGGCTTTGAGGTCAATCCCCACCACACTTCCTTCGCCGAGGTCCAGGTCGACGGTGTCGCGGTTGGGGTAGAGACGCACCTTGTGGCCGAGCGCTTCGAGCTTGTCAGCAAGACGCAGCTCATCAATGCCCGGCTCGAACCAGTACTTGCGCAGTGACTTGTTCAGGCGATACAGATCCGTGGTCGGGACGGTGCGTCCCGGGTTGGGGCCGTGTTCCGCGCAACAGGCAGCCGTTGTGCAGCGCAAGGCGCCGCCTGACACTACCATGATGTTTCCGCAGTGGCCACATAGCGTCTCCTCATCGCCAGCGACGAGGCTGCCGGGCACCGGTTCGTAGAACTGCTGGTCGATGCACGTCCAAACCGGCGTAGGTAGCCCACCATAAAAGCGGAACATCTTGCTGCGTTGGATGACCGGGTTGCACACAACGAACGCCCGGACTTGACTGTAGTACTCGTTAGCGTCCTTCGCAGGCTGCTTGGACAAGGCGTCTTGGAACGCCGCAAACACTTGTTCCTCAAGCAGGCCGGTGACGCCGCTGAACCCTACAGCCAGTTCTTCGGCTTCCAGCGTCGGCATCCGGTCCTCGGGGTTGATAAGCCGCACAGAGTTCAAGCCAGCGTCTTTGACGGCGGCGACGGGAAGCCACTCGCCCAAAGGTTGCTTGCAGATGGCGAGCAGTTGGTGGATCTCCGCGCCGATATCGCTCAGGCCTTCGACAAGGCGAGCCCTTGAGACAAGGGCCATCGCCCGCCGATCCTCTTCCGAGAGGCCCGACATATCGGCGCGCAGGCGATCGACACCTGAAACCATAGATGCACCACCACCCATGAACACTTGGCGAGCTTGACGGGTAACGAGTGCTGCCAAGGCGACTGGCAGCAGTTTCATAGCGTCGTTGCCTTGGGCCCACTGTGGGCCGCCGCCACCGGTGGAGGAGCAGGTAGAGAGAGGTTCGTCGGGCTTCGAGGTCTCACGCACAAGCGCCCCGATCTTCTCAATCAGCAGTTTGGGCATTTTGCGGTAGTCGCTTGAGTCTGCAGGCATGCGGTAAGTTTTCATCGCCCGCGACTCCACGCCGACTAGCGCAGCGAACTGATCCCACGTTAGCTTCTTCCCAACTGGGGCAAGAGCCGTCTTAGCTGCCGCAAGGAAGGCCTTCTGGTCCGATAAGTTGGCGTCTAAAAGCATTCTCTAGCGTGGGCCGAAATATGATCCGCTCTAAGGACCGCCAGTGCTTACAACCAGCTACAAAAGTCCGCAGCGCGGACCATAATGCCACAATAATCGGCAGTCAAGACTTCCTGGGGCGCCGTGGTGGCAACACAGAACGCCTAGGAGCGCCCCGTAAGCCTCAGTTTCGATCGGCCAAAGCAAGCGGAAGACGGCCTTGCGATCTTTAGCAGTCGCCGAAGAGTCTCGTGAGGGTTGTCCACTTGAGTGCCCCGACGCCTCGTCCCAGCCAAAACCGGTTGCTCAAGACTCCGGCCAGCTTGCGCTCGATGTCCGCAGTGGGCTCATGACCAGACGCACGCCGCTCGGCACCGACCGACCGAAACCGCTGCAATGCCGAAGTCGATGCGGTGGTCCTACATTGAGGCCAGCGGAGCTGCAGCTATGTTGAGCAGCGCATGCGAAGATCCGCCACTCTCGACCTCTTGACTCGAGTTCCAAAGAACAATACGTTTTATTGATTCCAGAAACTCGACGCATACCCAATGGTCACTAGCGCTGAGGCCTGAAACTGTGACGACACCGACCTCGTCACAAACCTCGACACAAAACAAAAAGGCCCACCGAAGTGGGCCTTGAAGACAAGCTAAGAGCTTGATTCTATTGGTTGCGCGAGAAGGATTTGAACCTCCGACCTTTGGGTTATGAGCCCAACGAGCTACCAGACTGCTCCATCGCGCGGCAAGATTTAGATTATAACCTATTTTTAGGCCGCTGCGCTGGCGTTTGCAGATTCAGTGGATTCTGCTGCGCGTTCGACAAGTTCCACGAAAGCCATAGGAGCGTTGTCGCCCACACGGTAGCCCATCTTCAGGATACGGGTATAGCCACCGGGACGGGCCTTGAAGCGGGGACCCAGTTCGTTGAACAGCTTGGTAACGCTGTCACGGTCACGCAGGCGGTTGAATGCCAGACGGCGGTTGGCCACGGTGTCTTCCTTGGCCAGCGTGATCATGGGTTCAATGACGCGGCGCAGTTCTTTGGCCTTGGGCAGGGTGGTTTTGATGGCCTCATGCTCGATGAGCGAATTCATCATGTTTTGCAGCATCGCAAGACGGTGCGAGCTAGTGCGATTCAGTTTGCGGAGGCCGTTTCCGTGGCGCATGGTGCTTTCCTTTGAATAATTAAATCAGGCAGCCGTATCAGGTACTGCCCGAGGCACTGTTCCCGAAAAAGGGAACCCGGGATTATAGCTTAACGCTTGTCTAGACCTGCTGGCGGCCAGTTTTCAAGCTTCATTCCCAGCGTGAGACCGCGGGAAGCAAGCACTTCCTTGATCTCGTTGAGCGACTTGCGACCCAGATTCGGGGTCTTGAGCAATTCGTTCTCGGTGCGCTGGATCAGGTCACCGATGTAGTAGATGTTCTCTGCCTTGAGGCAGTTGGCAGAACGAACCGTGAGTTCCAGTTCATCCACAGGCCGCAACAGGATCGGATCAAAGGTTGCGTTGGTTGCACGGCCACCGGAAGGCGACTCGAATGTCGGGATTTCACCGCCATCCAGCTGCGCGAACACCGCCAATTGCTCAACAAGAATCTTGGCGGATGCGCGCACTGCATCTTCCGCCGTGATGGCACCATTGGTCTCGATTTCGACGACCAGCTTGTCCAGGTCGGTACGTTGCTCGACACGGGCGCTCTCGACGGTATAGCTCACGCGCTTGACCGGAGAGAAGGATGCGTCCAGAACGATCCGACCGATAGACTTGGTGGTTTCATCCGCAAAACGGCGTTGATTACCGGGCACATAGCCACGGCCCTTCTCAACCTTGATCTGCATGTCCAGCTTGCCGCCCTGCGACAGGTGGGCAATGACATGATCGGGGTTGATGATCTCTACATCATGAGGCGTCTGGATATCGCGCGCCGTGACAACACCTTCGCCATCCTTGCGCAGGCTCAGTGTGACTTCATCGCGGTTGTGTAGCTTGAAGACGACACCCTTGAGGTTCAGAAGAATGTTGACCACATCTTCCTGCACACCATCAATGGAAGAGTACTCATGGAGGACCCCTGCGATCGTCACTTCAGTCGCTGCATAACCCACCATGGACGAGAGCAGGACGCGCCGGATGGCGTTGCCCAACGTGTGGCCATAACCACGCTCGAACGGCTCCAGTGCGACCTTGGCCCGGTTGTGACCAAGCTGCTCGACATTGATTGCCTTGGGTTTCAGCAGATTTGTTTGCATGCAGACTTCCTCTCAATACCCCCAGCTCGTTACACCGGTAAGGCTGGTGAAGCGCCTGTACCGCGATGCCTCGCGGTACAGGTACGATTTTCGACTGTGTGGTCCGGTGCTTAACGCGAGTACAACTCGACGATCAGCGATTCATTGATGTCGGCACCGAATTCGTCGCGGTCAGGCACCTTCTTGAACACGCCTTCTGCCTTGGCGGCATCGACTTCAACCCAGGCGGGCATCCCGACCTGCTGTGCCAGCTGAAGGGCTTCCGCAATACGGCCCTGCTTTTTGGACTTCTCACGCACGGCCACCACATCGCCGGTCTTGACCAAGTAAGACGGGATGTTGACCGAGATACCGTTCACGGTGATAGCTTTGTGCGAAACCAGCTGGCGTGCTTCGGCGCGGGTGGAACCAAAGCCCATGCGATAGACGACATTGTCCAGGCGGCATTCCAGCAGCGACAGCAGGTTGGCACCCGTGTTGCCCTTGCGACGGTCAGCGGCTTCGAAGTAGCGGCGGAACTGCTTCTCCAGAATGCCGTACATGCGCTTGACCTTCTGCTTCTCCCGCAGTTGCAGGCCGTAATCGGAGGTGCGGGCGCCAGAAGTGCGGCCATGCTGGCCGGGTTTGGAATCGAACTTCGACTTGTCAGCAATGGAGCGGCGTGCGCTCTTGAGGAACAGGTCGGTGCCTTCACGGCGGGAGAGTTTGGCCTTGGGGCCGAGGTAACGTGCCACTTGAATGTCCTTCTATGTCAACTTCCGCAAACCATTGCGGGAGCCGCCTGCGGCGTCGAAACGGGCGCAGACGGCGGTGGGCTTGAATTAATTAGATACGACGGCGCTTCTGTGGGCGGCAACCGTTGTGGGGAACCGGCGTCACATCAGAGATCGACGTGATGCGGATACCCAGAGCGCCCAAGGCACGCACGGAAGATTCGCGGCCGGGGCCGGGACCCTTGATTTCCACATCCAGATTCTTGATGCCTTGTTCAATGGCAGCACGACCGGCCATTTCGGAAGCCACCTGGGCTGCGAACGGTGTGGATTTGCGCGAACCCTTGAAACCTTGACCACCCGACGATGCCCACGACAGCGCGTTGCCCTGACGGTCGGTGATGGTGATGATGGTGTTGTTGAACGACGCGTGCACGTGCGCGACACCGTCCGACACGTTCTTGCGAACCTTCTTACGAACGCGCTGTGCAGCGTTATTGGCAGGAGACTTGGCCATATTGATCTTTCAATCTCTTTATTTCTTCAGTGCTGCGGCGCCCTTGCGCGGGCCCTTGCGGGTACGGGCATTGGTGCGCGTGCGCTGACCACGCATCGGCAGACCGCGGCGATGACGGAATCCCCGATAGCAGCCGATGTCCATCAAGCGCTTGATGTTCATCGTGGTTTCTCGGCGGAGGTCACCTTCAATGGTGAACTGCTCGATCTGATCGCGAATTTTTTCGAGATCACCATCCGTCAGATCCTTGATCTTCTTGGAGTACTCGATTTCGCATGCTTCGCAGATCTTGCGTGCGCGAGTGCGACCGATGCCGTAAATGGCGGTCAGGCCAATTTCAGCATGCTTATGCGGAGGGATATTGATACCAGCGATACGTGCCATTTGCGTCCTCTAATGCTTTCCTAATCAACCCTGACGCTGCTTGTGACGCAGGTCCGTGCAGATCACGCGCACCACACCCTTGCGGCGGATGATCTTGCAGTTGCGGCAGATTTTTTTGACCGAAGCCGAAACTCTCATTTCATTCTCCTAAAACCAGATCTAGCGCTCCGGCAATCTGCCTGAAACACCTTATGTGCCTGCGAAGCAACGCCAGGCTCTCAACTTAAACGCACCAGTCATATCGCCTGGCACACCATTACTCAAATCTCAACGGGTTGTTCAACCCATCAAGCACCTGCACCCGACTTGAAATTGGCCTTTTTCAGCAACGAGTCATACTGCTGAGACATCAGGTAGTTCTGTACCTGGGCCATGAAATCCATCGTTACCACGACGATGATCAGCAATGACGTTCCACCGAAATAGAACGGCACGTTGTACTTGATGATCAAGAACTCTGGGAGCAAGCACACGAAGGTGATGTAGATAGCCCCCACCAACGTGAGTCGAAGCAGGATTTTATCAATGTACCGTGCAGTCTGGTCGCCAGGCCGGATCCCGGGTATGAACGCACCACTTTTCTTCAGGTTGTCTGCCGTCTCCTTGCTGTTGAACACAAGGGCCGTATAGAAAAAGCAGAAGAAAATGATGGCCGCCGCATAGAACATGACGTAGACAGGCTGTCCGGGCGTCAGCGCTCCAGAAATATCCTTCAACCATCGCATGGAGTCCCCGGTACTAAACCAGTTCACCACGGTAGCAGGCAAAAGAATGATCGATGATGCGAAGATTGGAGGAATCACACCCGCCATGTTCAGTTTCAGAGGCAGGTGCGAAGACTGTCCACCATAGACCTTGTTGCCGACCTGACGCCGCGCGTAATTCACGAGAATCTTGCGCTGCCCACGTTCGACGAATACAACGAAGTACGTCACCAGGCAAACCACCAGCACGATGAAGATTGCGGCGATGATGCTCATTGCGCCCGTACGCACCAGTTCCAGCAGACCGCCGATCGAACTTGGAAGTCCCGCTGCGATACCAGCGAAAATCAGGATGGAAATGCCATTTCCCAGTCCCCGCTCGGTAATCTGCTCACCCAGCCACATCAGAAACATGGTTCCTGCGGTCAGGCTGACCACAGCGGTCATCCGGAATCCAAATCCCGGAGCGAGCACCAGACCTGCCGAACTTTCCAGAGCCACAGCGATGCCAAGCGATTGGAAAATTGCCAAGCCCAATGTGCCGTAACGGGTGTACTGGGTGATCTTGCGACGCCCCGCCTCACCTTCTTTCTTCAATTGCTCGAAAGTCGGTACGGCATAGGTCATGAGCTGCATGATGATCGATGCCGAAATATACGGCATGATCCCCAGCGCAAACACGGTAAAGCGCGACAGCGCGCCGCCAGAGAACATATTGAACAGATTCAATATGCCCTGCTGGCCGCTGAACAGCTGCTGCAGTTGAGCCGGATCGATACCAGGGACGGGAATATGGGCCCCGATCCGGTATACGACCAGCGCCAGCAACAGAAAAACCAGTCGACGACGCAAATCGCCGTACTTGCCGGTTTTTGCTATTTGTGCTGCGCTAGTTGCCACGAGTGCATCCCTTCAAGACAGACTTAGGCCAAGGCCCCGCCAGCGGCTTCGATGGCTGCCTTGGCACCAGCAGTTGCGCCAATTCCGGTCAGCTTGACGGCAGACGCGATGGCGCCAGTGTTGATGACCTTGACGACCTTGGCGTTTTGGCTCACTAGGCCTGCTTGCTTGAGCGCAAGCATGTCGACTTCAGCCAGTCCCAACTGGGCCAGCGCGGTCAGCGTCACTTCGGCATTGAACTTCAATGTCTGCGACTTAAAGCCCCGCTTTGGCAGACGGCGCTGCAGCGGCATCTGACCGCCTTCAAAACCAACCTTGTGGTAACCGCCAGCGCGCGACTTCTGGCCCTTGTGACCACGACCAGCGGTCTTGCCCAGACCGGAGCCAATGCCCCGACCGACACGACGCTTGGCGTGCTTGGCACCATCCGCAGGTTTGATGTTATTGAGTTCCATCATTTACCTCTCAGAGGATTTTGACCAGATAACTGATCTTGTTGATCATGCCGCGCACCGCAGGGGTATCCTGCAATTCGCTGACACTGTTCAGCTTGCGCAGACCCAGGCCGCGCACGGTTGCACGATGCGAAACCTTGGTTCCGATCGGACTACGTACCAGCTGAATCTTCACGGTTTGTTGTGTAGACATTGTCTGGACTCCTGTCAGGCGAAGAGGTCTTCGACCGTCTTGCCACGCTTGGACGCCACTTCAGACGGCGTCGTGGAATTGGTCAGCGCGTCAAACGTGGCGCGAACCATGTTGTAAGGGTTCGAGGATCCATGGCTCTTGGCCACGATATCGGTCATACCCATCACTTCGAACACAGCGCGCATGGGACCACCTGCGATGATGCCGGTACCCTTGGGGGCAGGGGCCATCATCACAAAAGCGGCGCCATGGTGGCCCGTCACTTGGTGATGGATCGTTCCGTTTTTCAACGAAACCTTCACCATGTTGCGACGTGCTTCTTCCATGGCCTTCTGCACTGCAGCCGGCACTTCCTTGGATTTGCCCTTGCCCATGCCGACGCGGCCATCGCCATCACCAACAACAGTCAAAGCGGCGAAACCGAGAATACGACCGCCCTTCACGACTTTGGTGACGCGGTTCACCGCGATCATCTTCTCGCGCATGCCGTCGTCACGACCTTCGTCTTGCACTCGGGGTTGAAATTTAGCCATTTTTTATTCCGTTCCGCTTAGAACTGCAGGCCCGCTTCACGGGCGGCGTCGGCCAGAGCCTTGACACGGCCGTGATAGGCAAAACCTGCGCGATCAAATGCAACTTTCTCCACGCCTGCCGCCTTGGCCTTTTCAGCAATTCGCTTGCCGATCGCCTGTGCTGCAGCTGCATTGCCACCCTTGCCGGAGCCACCGAGTGCTGCTCGCACATCGGCTTCTGCGGTGGATGCACTGGCCAGCACCTTGCTGCCATCGCCAGAGATCACGGTTGCGTAGATATGAAGGTTCGTGCGATTCACCGTCAGACGCGCGATACCTTGCTGTGCAATGCGAATACGTGTCTGGCGTGCCCGACGAAGACGCTGCTCTTTCTTGGTCAACATATTGCAGCTCCTTATTTCTTCTTGGTCTCTTTGATCGTGATCTTTTCGTCCGCATAGCGGATACCCTTGCCCTTGTAGGGCTCAGGCGGACGAACAGCACGGATCTCAGCAGCGATCTGACCGACGCGCTGGCGGTCGGCACCCTTGATGACGATTTCCGTCGGCGTGGGGGTGGCCACCGTGATACCAGCAGGCATCTCGAAATTGACGGGGTGCGAATAGCCAACAGCCAGGTTCAGCTTGGCACCGGAGGCCGCAGCCTTATAGCCCACGCCCACCAGGCTCAGCTTCTTCTCGAAGCCTTTGCTCACGCCAACAACCATGTTGTTGACCAGTTGACGGATCGTACCGCTCATGGCGTTCGCTTCACGCGAAGCATCCACAGGGGCGAAGCTCAGCTTGCCTTCGGCGCTGGTTACGGTGACCAGCACGTTCTGGGCTACCGACAGCACACCACCAGAGCCCTTGACGGAGATCTGGTCATCTTTGACGGACACATCCACGCCTGCGGGGATGGTCACGGGCATTTTTCCTACTCGGGACATTTCAGTTTCTCCTCAATGCCGCGGGTTAGGCCACATAGCAGAGCACTTCGCCACCGACACCGGTTGCGCGCGCCTTGCGATCGGTCATGACACCCTTGGGGGTGGTAACAATGGCCACACCCAGACCGTTCATGACTTGTGGAATGGAATCACGGCCTTTATACACACGCAGGCCAGGGCGGCTGACGCGCTCGATACGCTCAATGACGGGACGTCCGGCGTAGTACTTCAGGGCGATTTCGATTTCAGACTTGCCGCCTTCGGTCTTGACTTGGAACCCGTCAATGTAGCCTTCGTCTTTCAAAACCTGTGCGATAGCCACTTTCACTTTGGAAGCGGGTACAACGACAGAGGCCTTGGCGACCATTTGGGCATTGCGGATGCGGGTCAGCAAGTCAGCGATGGGATCACTCATGCTCATGTTTAATCTCTCCTGCCTGCTTACCAGCTGGCCTTGGTGACACCAGGGATGTCGCCTGCAAAGACCAGTTCACGGATCTTGGCGCGGGCCAGACCGAATTGGCGGAAGGTGCCGCGAGGACGGCCCGTGATCGCGCAACGGTTGCGCTGGCGCGTCGGGTTGGCGTTGCGCGGGAGCTTCTGCAGACCCAGACGGGCTGCTTCACGCTCTTCTTCGCTGCGCTTGACATCGGTTGCAACGGCCTTCAGTTCAGCGTATTTCGCTGCATACTTTGCCGCCAGTTTTTCGCGCTTGAGTTCGCGCTGGATCAGAGCTACTTTAGCCATACGCCGCCTCAGTTCTTGAACGGGAAACGGAAACCCGCGAGCAGTGCCTTGCACTCTTCGTCGGTTTTTGCCGTCGTGGTGATGCTGATATTGAGACCACGCAGTGCGTCGACCTTGTCGTACTCGATCTCAGGGAAAATGATCTGTTCCTTGACGCCGATGTTGTAGTTGCCACGGCCATCAAAAGAACGTCCGGAAATACCCCGGAAGTCACGCACACGCGGCAAGGCCACGGTCACGAAACGATCCAGAAATTCATACATCTGGACGCCACGCAAAGTCACCATGCAGCCAATCGCCTGCTCTTCGCGAATCTTGAAACCAGCGATAGCTTTCTTGGCCTTGGTCACCACGGGCTTCTGGCCGGCGATCTTGGAAAGATCGGAAACAGCGTGATCCATGACTTTCTTGTCTGCCACTGCTTCGCTCACACCCATATTGAGCGTGATCTTGGTCAGGCGCGGAACCTGCATGGGCGACGTGTACCCAAACTGCTTCATCAGTTCAGGTGCGACTTTTTCGCGGTATTGTTGTTGGAGTCGTGCCATTATTTACCCCTTAGGCCGTCTTGATTTCAGCGCCGTTGGACTTGAAAACGCGAACACGCGTCCCATCCGCCTGCAGCTTGATGCCAACGCGATCAGCCTTGCCCGTGGCGGCATTGAAAATCGCCACATTGGACTGATGGATCGGCATGGCCTTCTCGACGATGCCACCCGTCGTCCCCTTCATAGGGTTCGGCTTGACATGCTTCTTGACGAGGTTGATGCCCTCGACGACCACATGCGAGTCGTCCTTGCGCAGCGAAACCGTGCCACGCTTGCCTTTATCGCGGCCGGTGAGTACGACGATTTCGTCGCCCTTGCGAATCTTGTTCATCGCGCTGTCCTTAGAGAACTTCAGGAGCCAGGGACACGATCTTCATGAACTTTTCGCTACGCAGTTCACGCGTAACCGGTCCAAAGATGCGGGTGCCGATGGGCTCCAGCTTTGCATTCAGCAACACTGCCGCGTTGCCGTCGAATTTCACGAGAGAGCCATCACCACGGCGAATACCCTTGGCGGTACGAACCACCACGGCGCTATAGATCTCGCCTTTTTTGACGCGACCACGCGGAGCCGCCTCTTTGACGCTCACTTTGATGATGTCGCCCACGCTGGCATAGCGGCGCTTGGAACCACCCAGCACCTTGATGCACAGGACGGACTTCGCGCCGGTATTGTCGGCAACGTCTAACCGAGTTTCTGTCTGGATCATTTCAATATTCCCAACTTGCACCAGAAGACCATCGACACCCGAGACCCTCTCGGACACCGCCAGTCAGCCAGTCAGTCTTGGGCCCGTCGTCCACCCTGCAAACCATTTGCAGGGCTTTCCTGGGCAGAATTTCGCTCTTTTCATAGCGAAGCCTGTGATTGTCGCAAAACATCACAAGCACGTCAAGCGCTTTTCAACAGCCTTTTACGTAGGCAGGCGCAAATATTGTTCCGTCAACGTCATGAAGGCGGACAGTTGAGGATTGCCCCCGGTTTCCTGCTGAAGCACCTCGGCGACGCCCCGGGCAACCCGCGCAGCCTTACGGGCATCCAGAAACAGCATGCGCCATCGCCGCGCCAGCACGTCTTCGACCGTGCGGGCATATTCATGCTGTACCGCAAAACGCACCATGGCCTCGGTCAGCCCACCGCCAAGGTCGTTGTCTGCCCCGGCAAGTCCTCGCACAAATGCCGCCTCGGATCCATAGGAGTGCCAGCCCTGGGCATCACACATGCGATGGCGGACCGCCTCCATTGGCGCCCCCACCAACGGCAGATGCGTGGTGACCCCGCCAGCCCGGGAATCCAGCAGTCCTGCCACAAAACACTTTTGTAACACGTCCTCGGCCATTGCCCGGTAGGTCGTCCACTTGCCGCCCGTCACGGTGACGAGTCCGCTACGGCTGGCCAGCACCGTGTGTTCGCGGCTCAGGCTCTTGGTATTGTTTCCGTCATCGTCCTGGGGCTTGACCAAAGGCCGCAACCCCACCCAGATGCTGCGAATATCGGAAGAGGTTGGCGCCCTGCTCAGATAGCGTGCGGATTCCCGCAAGATGAAGGCAAGCTCGTCCGGAAACGCTTCCGGCTCACGCTCCAGATCATGGCGCGGGCTGTCCGTGGTCCCCAGAATCACCTTGCCAAGCCAGGGCACGGCGAACAACACCCGCCCATCGGCCGTCTTGGGCACCATGAGCGCATGGTCAGATGCCAGGAACTCCCGGTCAACCACGACATGCACGCCCTGACTGGGCGCCACGATGGGCTCTACGGGACGGCCCGTCGCTTCGCCATCCTTCTGGCGCAAGGCGTCCACCCAGACCCCCGTGGCATTCACCACACAGCGCGCACGTACGGTGTACCGGTTGCCGGTTTCGGTGTCCTCGCAGACCACGCCGCTGACACGCCCTTGCGCGTGCACCAGTTCGCGCGCCGCGCAGTAGTTGACCAGCAAGGCACCCCGGCTTGCCGCCGTGCGGGCCAACGCCAGCGCCAGGCGTGCATCATCAAACTGGCCGTCCCAGTATTTGACGCCGCCCTTGAGCCCTTGGGGCCGCACGGTGGGCAGGCATTTCAGCGTCCGCTCCGGACCCAGGAACTCCGTGGACCCCAGCCCCGCCTTGCCAGCCAGGGCGTCATACATTTTCAGCCCGATCCCGTAAAACGGCGATTCCCAGCAATGGTAGGACGGCATGACGAAAGCCAGAGGTTGCGCCAGGTGGGGCGCATTGTTCATCAGGGTCGTTCGTTCGTGCAGCGCTTCGCGCACCAGCGCAATGTTGCCCTGTGCAAGATAGCGAACCCCTCCGTGCACCAGCTTGGTGGCCCGCGACGATGTGCCCTTGGCGAAATCATGCGACTCCACCAGGGCCACCTGGAAGCCCCGTGCGGCGGCATCCAGTGCAACGCCCAGTCCGGTTGCACCACCACCAATGATGACCAGATCAAAAGTTTGTGGTTCGCTCAGGCGCTTGAGCAATTCGGCGCGCTGGGTCGGCAGAGGGTTGGGTGCTGTAGTCATGGGTTCGAAACGTCCATGCGCGTCGGAAAGATCGGAAAAAGAAGGGGCCTTCCATGGCCGGATGCATGTCTTGGTTTCAAACTGCCAAGCAACGCACAGACGGCCCCTTCTGAGCCCCGGCACCCTCAAGGCGCCGGGAATGCCCTGCATGCAGGGCTACACAGACAGGGTGCTCAGCGCACCTTGCCATCCTTCCAAGCCTGCAGCAGCTTGCTGTAGGCAATGGTTTCCCCCTTGGGTTTTTCGTTCTCCAGCTTAGCCCATGGCGCTTGCTTGGCACTCAGCCACTTGGATGGATCACTCTTCGCGTTCAGCTTGGGGGCACAACGCTCCATGCCTGCACGCTCAAGACGCGCCATGACCTGGTCCATTTCATCGGCGAGCGTGTCCATGGCGCCCTGGGGCGTTTTTTCACCCGTCACGGCCTGGGCCACGTTCTTCCACCACAGCTGGGCCAGCTTGGGGTAGTCGGGCACGTTGGTGCCGGTGGGAGACCAGGCGACACGGGCGGGACTGCGGTAAAACTCGACCAGGCCGCCCAGCTTGGGCGCCAGGTCGCTCATGGCCTTGGACTGGATGTCAGACTCGCGGATCGGTGTCAGACCAACCACGGTCTTTTTCAGCGAAGTCGTCTTGGCCGTCACGAACTGCGCATACAACCAGGCTGCGGCAGTGCGGTTGGCATCATGGTTCTTGAAGAACGTCCACGAACCCACGTCCTGGTAGCCGTTTTGCATGCCCTGCTTCCAGTAGGGGCCATTGGGGCCGGGGGCCATACGCCACTTGGGCGTGCCGTCGGCATTCACCACGGGGAGGCCGGGCTTGTTCATGTCAGCCGTAAAGGCGGTGTACCAGAAGATCTGCTGGGCAATCTGGCCCTGCGCCGGCACGGGGCCGGCTTCTCCGAAGGTCATGCCCGTGGCTTCCTTGGGCGCATACTTCTTCATCCAGTCCACGTACTTCGTCAATGCGTAGACGGCCGCCGGCGAATTGGTGGCGCCACCACGTGCCACCGAGGCACCCACCGGCGTGCACTTGTCGTCGGCCACGCGAATGCCCCACTCGTCAATCGGCAGGCCATTGGGTGCGCCGATGTCGGCGGTACCTGCCATCGACAGCCAGGCGTCGGTGAAACGCCAGCCCAGGGATGGGTCCTTCTTGCCGTAGTCCATGTGGCCGTAGATGGCCTTGCCGTCGACCTGCTTCACATCGTTGGTGAAGAACTCGGCAATGTCTTCGTAAGCGCTCCAGTTCAGCGGCACGCCCAGGTCGTAGCCGTACTTGGCCTTGAACTTGTCCTTGATGTCCTTGCGGTCGAACAGGTCGGCACGGAACCAGTACAGGTTGGCGAACTGCTGGTCGGGCAGTTGGTACAGCTTCCCATCCGGGCCCGTGGTGAACTTGGTGCCGATGAAGTCCTTCAGATCCAGGCCCGGGTTGGTGTACTCCCTGCCATCACCCGTCATGTAGTCGGTCAGATTCATGATCTTGCCGTAGCGGTAGTGCGTGCCGATCAGGTCAGAGTCGGAAATCCAGCCGTCGTAAATGCTTTTGCCCGACTGCATCGAGGTCTGGAGCTTCTCGACCACGTCGCCTTCCTGGATCAGGTCATGCTTGACCTTGATGCCCGTGATCTCCTCAAAGGCCTTGGCGAGGGTCTTGGACTCGTATTCATGGGTGGTGATGGTTTCAGAGACCACCGAAATCTCCTTCACGCCCTTGGCCTGCAGCTTCTTGGCGGCGTCGATGAACCACTTCATCTCCGCCATCTGCTGGTCCTTGCTCAGCGTGGAGGGCTGGAACTCGCTGTCGATCCATTTCTTGGCTTCTGCCTCCCCGGCCCAGGCCGCCTGGCCAAGGGCCAGTGCGGCTGCGGCAAACGCGACTGCCTTCAATTGAACCTTCATCACTTGTCTCCTCATTGGGCCTCCCCTTGTAAAAATGAACCCCGGCCGCGGGGGAGGAACGGGCCGGTTTTCTGGAAACCGTCAGGCCTTGCGCATGACAAACACCAGTGCAGCCATCGACAGAAACAGGCTGATCCACACCGAAGGCGCCGCCTCCAGGGAAAGCCACTGCGCCATGCGCTCGCCCAGTCCCACCCAGGCCAGATTGATGTAGGCCGCCGTCAGCAGGCCAATGAAAAGCCGGTCGCCGCGCGTCGTCGCGATAGGCAGAAAGCCCTTGCGCAGCACCGTGGGCGACTTGATCTCCCACACCGTCATGCCAATTAGCATGAGCACGATGCAGACAAAGAAAACCGCCACGGGCGTGGTCCACGCCATCCACTCGAACATGGTGACCCCCTGTCTAAACTACACGCGGCCCATCGCGAAACCCTTCGCGATGTAGTGCCGCACGAACCAGATGACGATGGCACCCGGCACGATGGTCAGCACGCCGGCGGCGGCCAACGTGGCCCAGTCCATGCCCGAGGCCGACACCGTGCGCGTCATCGTCGCCACGATGGGCTTGGCGTTCACGCTGGTCAGCGTGCGCGCCAGCAGCAATTCCACCCAGCTGAACATGAAGCAGAAGAACGCCGCCACGCCCACGCCGGCCTTGATGAGCGGCACGAAAATGGTGAGGAAGAAGCGCGGGAACGAATAACCGTCGATGTAGGCTGTCTCGTCAATCTCGCGCGGGATGCCGCTCATGAAACCTTCCAGAATCCACACCGCCAGCGGCACGTTGAACAACAGGTGCGCCAGCGCCACCGCGATGTGCGTGTCCATCAGCCCCACGGTGGTGTAAAGCTGGAAGAACGGCAGCAGAAACACCGCCGGCGGTGTCATGCGGTTGGTCAGCAGCCAGAAGAACACATGCTTGTCGCCCAGAAACTGGTAGCGGCTGAAGGCGTAGGCTGCTGGCAGCGCCACGGTGAGCGAGATCACCGTGTTGATGGCCACGTAGATCAGGCTGTTGATGTAGCCCGAATACCACGAGGGGTCCGTGAAGATCGTGTGGTAATTGGCCCATGTGAAATGCTGCGGAAAGAACGAGAAGCTCGACAGAATCTCCTCGTTGGTCTTGAAACTCATGTTCACCATCCAGTAGATGGGCAACACGGCAAAGACCAGGTAGGCGATCAGAAAGAGCGACCGCTTGTGAAACCGTTTCTCATTCATGGTCGGCTCCTTCGTTGCTGGCCGTGCCCACCCGCTGCATCCAGTTGTAGAGAATGAAACACAGCAGCAGGATGATGAGGAAATAGATCAGGGAGAACGCCGCTGCAGGCCCCAGATCGAATTGACCTACCGCCTTGGTGGTCAGGTACTGGCTCAGAAACGTGGTGGCATTGCCCGGCCCGCCGCCCGTGAGCACGAAGGGCTCCGTGTAGATCATGAAACTGTCCATGAAACGCAGCAGCACCGCGATCATCAGCACACCCCGCATCTTGGGCAGCTGAATGTAGCGAAACACCGCAAACTTGCTGGCCCCGTCGATGCGCGCGGCCTGGTAATAGGCATCGGGAATCGAGCGCAGTCCGGCAAATGCCAGCAGGGCCACCAGCGGAGTCCAGTGCCACACATCCATGAGCAGGACCGTAAGCCATGCCTGCGTCGAGTTCCCGGTATAGCTGTACTCGATCCCTGCCACCTGCAACATGCGCCCCATCAGGCCGATGTCGGACCGGCCATAGATCTGCCAGATGGTGCCCACCACGTTCCAGGGGATCAGCAACGACAGCGCCACGATCACCAGCACGGCAGACGATTTCCACCCCTGCGCCGGCATGGACAGCGCCAGCGCAATGCCCAGCGGAATCTCAACCGCCAGCACCGCCAGCGAGAAGGTGATCTGCCGCCACAGGGCCGCATGCAGCTCCTCGTCCCGCATGATGGCGGCGAACCATTCGGTGCCCACGAACACACGGCGCTCGGGCGAGATGATGTCCTGCACCGAATAGTTCACCACCGTCATCAGCGGCACGATGGCCGAGAACGCCACGCACAGCAGCACCGGCAGGATCAGGAACCAGGCCTTCTGGTTCACGGGTTTGGTCGTCGCACTCATGGCAACAGCTCCTCGTTCTGGTAGAAGCAGGTGTGCTCGCCCAGCACCTGCAGCCACACCGCGTCCCCCGGTGAAGGCAGACGCTGCTCGGGGCTGAACCGTGCGCGCAGCACGTGTTCGCCCACCTGCGCGGTCAGCATGAAGTAGGTGCCGATGTCCTGCACGCGCTGCACGCTGCACGGCAGGGCACCCGCCTGTCCGGGCTGGGCCAGGGCCAGGTACTCGGGGCGCACGCCCACCTGCAAGACACCCTCGGGCAGGCTGCGCGGCATGCCTAGCTCCAGCGCCTGGCCAGCCACCCGCAGCCGACCGCCCTCCACCTGCGCGGGCAGGAAATTCATGCCTGGCGAGCCGATGAAATGTCCCACGAACACATGCTGCGGCCGCTCGAACAGTGCGTCGGCAGACCCGACCTGCACCGCGCGGCCGCGCGTCATCACCACCACCTGGTCGGCGAAGGTGAGGGCCTCCACCTGGTCGTGCGTCACGTAGATCAGCGTGAGCTTGAGCTCGTGGTGAATCTGCTTGAGCTTGCGCCGCAGCTGCCACTTGAGATGCGGGTCGATGACGGTAAGCGGCTCGTCGAACAGCACGGCTGCCACGTCCGAGCGCACCAACCCCCGGCCCAGCGAAATTTTCTGCTTGGCATCGGCCGACAGGCCGGCCGCGCGCTGATCCAGCTGCCCGCTCATCTCCAGCATCTCGGCGATCACGCCGACGCGCTGGCGGATCTGGTCTGCGGGCACCTTGCGGTTGCGCAGCGGGAAGGCCAGGTTCTCCGCCACCGTCATGGTGTCGTAGATCACCGGAAACTGGAACACCTGGGCGATGTTGCGGTCCTGCGGCGTGGCGCGCGTGACGTCGCGGCCATCGAACAGCACCTTGCCATGCGAGGGCACGAGCAGGCCCGACATGATGTTGAGCATCGTCGTTTTGCCGCAACCCGAAGGCCCCAGCAGCGCGTAGGCACCGCCATCCTCGAATTCCATCTTCAGGGGCAGGAGCGCGTAGTCGCTGTCCTGCTGCGGATTGGGCTTGTAGGAATGTGCCAGGTCGAGCGAAATCTGAGCCATGTCAACCCCTCCCCAGTCGCTCGGGCGCCAGCAGCAGACCGCCGTCGCCACCAAACACATAGACTTGCGCCGGGCAGAAGTAGAGCGTGACCGTGGCACCCAGTTCGAAGTAGTGCACCCCGGTGATCTGCGCGACCACTTCGCCCAATGGCGTCGCGGCGTGCACAAAGGTATCGGAACCCGAGATCTCTGCCAGCTCCACCTCGCCCTGCACCGCCACATCGCCAGGGCGCTCGTGCACGCGCAATGCACTGGCGCGCACGCCCACCGTCACATCGGTCGCGCCTGACAGGCTCAAAGGCCGGCGCGGCGCCAGCTCCAGGCCGCCCTGCAGGCGCAGGCCCTGCGCCGTGGCCACGGCCGGCACCAGGTTGATGGGGGGATCGCTGAAGGCCCGCGCCACGCGCAGCGAGCACGGCTCGTGGAACACCTCGGCCGTGGGGCCGTACTGCAGCAGCCGCCCCTCGTCGAGCACGGCGGTATAGCCGCCCAGCAGCAGCGCCTCGCCCGGTTCGGTGGTGGCGTAGACCACGGTGGACTGGCCGACCGCAAACAATTGCGACAGCTCCTCGCGCAGCTCCTCGCGCAGCTTGTAGTCCAGGTTCACCAGGGGTTCGTCGAGCAGCATCAGCGGCGCGCCTTTGGCCAGGGCGCGCGCCAGCGCCACGCGCTGCTGCTGCCCGCCCGAGAGCTCGGCCGGAAGCCGTTCCAGGAACATGTCGATATGCAGGCGCTCGGCGAGTTCACGCACGCGCGCACCGATGTTCTTCTCGCCGCGCAACTTGAGCGGCGAGGCAATGTTGTCCGCCACCGTGAGCGACGGGTAGTTGATGAACTGCTGGTACACCATGGCCACGTTGCGCTCGCGCACCGGCATGCCGGTCACGTCCCGGCCATCGACCCGCACCGTGCCGGCCGTGGGTTCGTCCAGCCCAGCCATGATGCGCATCAGGCTGGTCTTGCCCGCCTGCGTGGCGCCCAGCAGCACGGTCACGGCGTTGCTGTGCAAGGCCATGTCCATGCCATGGAGCCAGGTCTGCGCTCCCACTTTCTTGCTGATGCACTCCAGTACCAGCTCCATTGCTCCGCCTTTCTCGCGGACCCGGAAAGCCCGCACCTTCATTGCGTCATTGCGCGCCGCAAAAACGAGCGCCTTAATGATTTTCGTATTTTTTCATTTTTGTTCTTTTTGATTCGCAATGAATCAAGGTTAACCCTAATTTTGTTCCTTTTTTTTCGTTTTACATTTCGCCTTACAGTGACAGCCACCACCAGCCTGCCGGAACCCGCGTGAACACCAACCCCCGACAAATCCTGATCCTCGAAGCCGTGCGTGCCCGCCAATCGGCCACTGTGGAAGAGCTGGCCGAGACCCTGGGCGTGACGCTGCAAACCGTGCGCCGCGACGTGCAGCGGCTGTCTGAAAAAGGCTTGCTGATGCGCTTTCACGGCGGCGTGCGCGCGCCCAGTTCCACCGTGGAAAACCTGGCCCACACCCACCGCGAAACGCTGCATTCCGAAGGCAAGGCGCGCATCGCGCGCGCCGTGGCAAGGCTGGTGCCCAACCACTGCTCGCTGATCCTCAACATCGGCACGACCACCGAGGCCATCGCCAAGGCATTGCTGCACCACCAGGGCCTGCGCGTCATCACCAACAACCTCAACGTGGCCGCCATCCTCAGCGGCAATCCGGACTGCGAGGTCATCGTGGCTGGCGGCGTGGTGCGCCCGCGTGACCGGGGCATCGTGGGCGAGGCGGCGGTGGACTTCATCCGCCAGTTCCGGGTCGACATCGCCATCATCGGCATCTCGGGCATCGAGCCCGACGGCTCGCTGCGCGATTTCGACTACCGCGAGGTGAAGGTGGCCCAGACCATCGTGGAACACGCCCGCGAGGTCTGGCTCGCCGCCGACCACAGCAAGTTCAACCGCCCGGCCATGGTGCAGCTCGCCACGCTCGACCAGATCGACCGGCTGTTCACCGACGAAGCCCCGCCCGAGCCCTTCCCCACCCTGCTGGCCAACGCCGACGTGCAGCTGGTGGTGGCCGCCGACTGATCTCTCTCCCGACTGTCCCCATGACCTACCTGCTTGCACTCGACCAGGGCACTTCCAGTTCGCGCAGCATCGTGTTCGACGAGCTGGGCCACATCGTTTCCCAGGCGCAGCTCGAACTGCCCCAGATCTACCCCCGCCCCGGCTGGGTGGAGCACGACCCGCTGGAAATCTGGCGCACCCAGCTCGCCACTGCGCGCGAGGCTCTGGCCAAGGCCGGCATCGCGGCGAGCAGCGTGCGCGCCGTGGGCATCACCAACCAGCGCGAAACCACGGTGCTGTGGAACCGCAAGACCGGCCTGCCCGTGCACCACGCCATCGTCTGGCAGGACCGGCGCGCCGAGCCCGCCTGCGCACAATTGCGCGCGCAGGGCCATGCCGACACCATCCAGGCCAAGACCGGGTTGCTGGTCGACGCCTATTTTTCCGGCACCAAGCTGCAGTGGATGCTGGACCACGTGCCCGGCGCACGTGACGCCGCCGAGCGCGGCGAGCTGGCCTTCGGCACGGTGGACAGCTGGCTGATGTGGAAGCTCACCCACGGCGCGGTGCATGTGACCGATGTGAGCAACGCGGCGCGCACCATGCTGTTCAACGTGCGCACCAACCAGTGGGACGACGAGCTGCTTGCCCTGCTGCGCATCCCCCGGGCGCTGCTGCCCGAGGTGCTGCCGTCGAGCAGCCATTTCGGCGACATCGCTGCCGACCTGCTGGGCCACCCCATCCGCATTGGCGGCGTGGCGGGCGACCAGCAGAGCGCGCTGTTCGGCCAGGCCTGCTTCAACGCCGGCATGGCCAAGAACACCTACGGCACGGGCTGCTTCATGCTCATGCACACGGGCCAGACCTTCCAGACCTCGCGCAACGGCCTGCTCACGACCAGCGCGGCACAACCTGAGCGACACCCCGAATTCGCGCTCGAAGGCAGCGTGTTCGTCGGCGGCGCCGTGGTGCAGTGGCTGCGCGACGGGCTGCGCGCCATCTCCAGCAGCAGCGAGGTCGAATCGCTCGCCCTGACCGTGCCCGACTCGGGCGGCGTGATGATGGTGCCCGCCTTCACCGGCCTGGGCGCGCCCTACTGGAAGCCCGATGCGCGCGGCACCATCACGGGCCTGACGCGCGGCACCACGCTGGCGCACATCGCGCGCGCCGCGCTCGAATCCATTGCCTACCAGAGCGCCGCCCTGCTGCTGGCCATGAGCCGCGACGCCGTGGCGGCCGGTGGCCAGCCGGTGAGCGAGCTGCGCGTGGACGGTGGCGCCTGCATCAACGACCTGTTGATGCAGTTCCAGGCCGACCTCCTGGGCATCCCGGTGGTGCGGCCCGCCGTGATCGAGACCACGGCGCTGGGCGCGGCCTACCTGGCCGGGCTATCGAGCGGCGTGTACCGCAGCACCGACGAGCTCTCGCGCCTGTGGCGCGCCGAGCGGCGCTTCGTGCCCACCCTGCCCGCCGCCCGCGCGCAGGAACTGATGGCGCGCTGGGAGCACGCTGTGCGCCAAGCCACTTTGGAGTAGCTGCCACGGGACAGCGGCGCCGTTGGCGCTACCATCGTGGCCCCTGTAGTTGCCACTCTGCACCGCACCATGAGCCCTACCCCCGCCTCCTCCCCCCAGCTCCCCGTGATCGCCTTCATCGGCGGCGGCAACATGGCCAGCGCCATCATCGGCGGGCTGATCCGCCAAGGCCATCCGGCCCGCCAGATCGAGGTGGTGGAGCCCTGGGACGAGGCCCGCGCCGCCCTGCGCAAGAACTTCGGCATCGAGGCCCTGCCCGCCCCCGGCCCTGCGCTGGCGCGCGCCGGCATCGTGGTCTGGGCCGTCAAGCCGCAGACCTTCAAGGACGCCGCCGCACAGGCGCGCGCGCACACCCAGGGCGCCCTGCACCTGAGCGTGGCCGCCGGCATCCGCTCCGACAGCATCGCCCAGTGGCTGGGCAGCGACTGCATCGTGCGCACCATGCCCAACACGCCCGCGCTGGTGGGCAAGGGCATGAGCGCGCTGTACGCCCGCCCGGGCGTGAGCGCCGAACAGTGCCAGAGCGTGGAAGCCATCATGGCCACCACCGGTGAATTCCTGTGGGTGGAGAGCGAAAAGCAGCTCGACGCCGTGACCGCCCTGTCGGGCTCGGGCCCGGCCTACGTCTTCTACTTCCTGGAGGCCATGACCCGCGCCGGCACGGCCATGGGCCTGGCCCCGGCGCAGGCGCACCAGCTCGCCGTGGGCACGTTCGTGGGCGCCTCGGAACTGGCGCGCCGCTCGGACGAGCCGCCCGAAGTGCTGCGCCAGCGCGTCACCTCCAAGGGCGGCACCACCTACGCTGCCATCCAGTCGCTGGAAAAGGACGGCGTGGGCGCTAGCTTCGAGGCAGCCATGCGCGCCGCGGAACAGCGCGCCCATGAACTGGGCGACGAATTTGGAAGTTGAAGTGTTTTTGGCCTCCAGCGCTTATTCCATAAGCGCTGGAGGCTATGATTTTTATATCGTTTAGCGCAAGGCGTAGCTGGCCACGATCCCCAGGAACACGGTGAACCCGATCCAGTGGTTCTCGCGGAACGCGCGGAAGCACCCCTCGCGGGTGCGCTCCCGGATCAGGCGCCAGTGCCAGGCCACCTGCACCAGCACGGCGGCAAGCGCTACATAAAACAGAGCGCCCAGCGCAAGCGGAGCAAGGGCCACAGCCCAAATCAGCACAAAACCCAGGTAGAACGCCAAAATGGCCGCCACATCGAAGCGGCCCAGGGTGATGGCCGAGGTCTTCATGCCGATCTTCAGGTCGTCGTCGCGGTCCACCATGGCGTATTCGGTGTCGTAGGCCAGCACCCACAGCAGGTTGCCCAGCACCAGCCACAGCGCCAGCCAGGGCACCTCGCCGCGCACGGCGGTGAAGGCCATGGGAATGCCCATGCTGAACGCCACGCCCAGCACCGCCTGCGGCATGGAGAAGAAACGCTTGGTGAACGGATAGAGAATGGTCACCCCCAGCGCGGGCAGCGACCAGGCCACGGTGGGCGCATTGGTGGTCAGCACCAGGGCGAAGGCCACCAGCGCCAGCGCCGCGCCCACAGCCAGCGCCTCGCGCACCGACACCGCGCCGCTGGTGATGGGGCGCTGCGCCGTGCGCTTGACGTGGCGGTCGAAGTCGCGATCCGCCACGTCGTTGACACAGCAACCGGCGCTGCGCATGAGGATGGTGCCCAGCGTGAACACTGCCAGCAGGTGCCAGCCGGGAAACCCGTCCGCCGCCACCCACAGGGCGCTGAGCGTGGGCCACAGCAGCAGCAGCCAGCCAGCGGGGCGGTTCCAGCGGATCAGGTCAAGGTACAGGGAAAGGCGGCTGCGGTGCAGGGAAGACATGCGGACAGGAAAAGGACGATGGGCGGGCAGCGCCAGACGGCGCGCCCCGGTTTATACGCCATCGTCGGGCACCACCGGCGGCTCCAGGCCTGCCGCCACACCGCGCAGAAAGGCCACCACCTCCGGCGGCGCCTCCAGCCGCTCGGCCAGCACGCGCGCCTGCACGGTGTCGCGCAGCGCCCCCACATCGGCTTGCTGCTGGCTGGCGCGCTCGTGCCAGCGCCCGGCGCGTTCGGGCAGCAGCGTGCCCAGTGCCTCGATGTTGTAGCGCAGGCGCTTGGCCAGCAGGCGTGCGCGGTGCTGGCCGGCAGCGTCCACGGCATTCCGGCGTGCCTGCTTCCAGCGCGAGCGCAGCCGTGCCACGCGCTCGCGCGCCCAGCGGCGTGCGGGCACGGCGGGCACCTGCGGCGCAGCGCCAAGCGCCTCCAGCCAGTGCGTAATACCCAGCAGCGCCTGGCCCGTGAGCGGCTCCTGCAGCGCCAGGCGCACGGCCTTGCGCTGCAGCGTGGCGGCGGCGCGGAATGATTGTTCCACGGCTGCCCAGGCAGTGGCCCGCCGGGCGTCGCCCGCGACATAGGCAGGTTGCAGTGTTGGCAGCGTCTGGGTGCTGGCCACGTCCAGGTCGCGCAGCTCGCCCAGCAGGTCCAGCAGCGGCTGCAGCCCCGGCCAGGCGGGCGGCGGCACGGCCAGCCCGGGGCCCAGCAGGCGCAGTGCAGACCGGAAACGGCGCCAGCCCACACGCGCCTGGTGTACCAGTTCGGGGTGGTCTGCCGCCAGCAGCGCATGCAGGTTGGCGGTGAACTGGTCGAACATTTCCGACAGCAGCGGCACGGCCAGCGCCTGCAGGCTGGCACGGCGCGGGGGCGCGGGCGGGCGGGCGCGCTGCGGTGCATCCAGCACGCCCTGCGCCAGGGCAAAGCCGCGCTGGGCCTTGCTGGCCGACAGGGGCAGCACGGCCACGCGGCGGGCGATCTGCCCGGCCAGACGGAACAAGGCCTCGGGCGGCCCAGAGAGCAGTTCGAGTTCCAGTTCGCACACCGGGGCAGTGCGCCCATCGGCCACGATCTGGCCCACATCCAGCGCCACCTCGATAGCGGTGCCGCCGCGCAGCCGCACGGTCCAGCGGGTGCGCTCGAAATCGGTGGAAAAGCAGGGTTGCAGGGCCGCGAACAGCGTCCCGTCCGGGTCCAGCCGCCGCCAGGGCGGCGCCTCGCGCAGGGCGGACTGCTGCAGTACGGGCCCCTCCACGGGCACCTCCCACTCGCCGCGCCGGCTCAGCGCCGAAAGGCCCGCATCGGCCGTCTTGAGGGTTTGCAGCCACTGGGGTGCACCAGCATCGCCCAGGCGCCGGATGCGCAGCGCCGCACGCTGGCGCCGCAGGGCCTGGCCGGGGGTGTCGTAATAGAGGTTGTGCACCTGCTGGTGCACGGGCCGGTGCCGCGCCAGCGCGGGCACGGCCGACAGGCGCCGCAGCAGCGGCCCGGCGCTGCCCGCCGGGAGGGCCAGCTTGATCTCGATCTCCGCGCCCTGGCCGGGCGCGGCAGCATCGGTGCGGCTGCTCATGCGGCCCTCGCAGGCATCACTCTTCGAGCAGCGAACGCAGCATCCAGGCGGTCTGCTCGTGCACGGTCAGGCGCTGGGTCAGCAGGTCGGCCGTGGGCTCGTCGCTGGCCTTGTCCACCACCGCGAACAGGCTGCGCGCCGTGCGCGCCACGGCCTCGTGGCCTTCGACCAGGATGCGCACCATGTCCAGCGCCTTCGGGGGCTTGGCGGGCGCATCGGGCACGCTGGCGAGCTTGCCGAACTCGGCGTAGGAGCCCGGTGCCACATGACCCAGCGAGCGGATACGCTCGGCGATCGGATCCACGGCGTTCCACAGCTCGGTGTACTGCGCCATGAACATGGCGTGCAGCGAGTTGAACATCGGCCCGGTCACGTTCCAGTGGAAGTTGTGCGTGGTCAGGTACAGCGTGTAGGTGTCGGCCAGCAGGCGCGACAGGCCCTGGGCGATGGCGGCGCGGTCCTTGTCGCTGATGCCGATGTGGATGCTGGGCGCGGTGGTCTTGGGGGCTTTGGCCATGGTTTCTCCTGGGAAGTGGGAATGCAAGGGGCCTGCCACGCAGGCATGCACTTACTGTAGCGCAGGCCCCATGCGCGCAGCGCCAAAAACCCTGCGCCGGGAGCTGACCCTTCAGCTGTCCATTCCGCGAACGCGGCACCCACAACCCATGAAACCGGCGCGCCCCTGGCCAAGGTCGCCGTGCAAGGGCCGCCCCGCCGCGCTGGGAGCGTCCCCCTGCCCGAAGCGCGCAGCGCTGCGAGAGCGGGGGGAAGGCGCCGAAGGCGACCCAGGGGGGTGTTTCATCTCAGGACAGGCGCGTGACGCCCGGCAGCTCGCAGGCGTAGATGGCGTTGCGCAGTGCAGCAATGGCCTCATAGCGCGTGAAGCTGCGCCGCCAGGCCAGCACCACGCGGCGCGTGGGCGGCGGGCTGCCGTCGGCTTCCTGGATGGGCACGTAACGGATATGCGGCTGGTCCGTCTTGCGGCGCCGCACCGATACCGTGAGCGCCTCGCGCGGCACGGCCAGGCGCGGCACCAGGGTCACGCCCATGCCTGCGGCCACCATGTGCTTGATGGTCTCCAGCGACGAGCCCTCGAACGTTTTGCGGATGCCCTCGGCATTGCTGGCAAAGCGCGCGAATTCGGGGCAGACCTCCAGCACATGGTCGCGGAAGCAGTGGCCCGCGCCGAGCAGCAGCATGTTCTCGCCCTTGAGCTCCTGCGCCGTGACCGAGGGCTGCCCGGCCAGCGGGTGGCTGCTGGGCAGGGCGGCCATGAAAGGCTCGTCGTACAGCGGCGCCATGGCCAGCCCGGTGTCGGGGAATGGCTCGGCCAGGATGGCGCAGTCGATCTCGCCGGTGCGCAGCATCTCCAGCAGCTTGACGGTAAAGTTCTCCTGCAGCATCAGCGGCATCTGCGGCGTGTGCCGGATGGAATGGCGCACCAGGTCGGGCAGCAGGTAGGGGCCGATGGTGTAGATCACGCCCAGCGTCAGCACCCCGGCCAGCGGATCCTTACCGCGCTTGGCGATCTCCTTGATGGCGGCGGCCTGCTCCAGCACGCTTTGCGCCTGGCGCACGATCTCCTCGCCCAGCGGCGTGACGCTGACCTCGCTCGCGCTGCGCTCGAACAGCTTGACGTCGAGTTCCTCCTCCAGCTTCTTGACGGCCACCGACAGCGTGGGCTGCGACACATAACAGGCATCGGCCGCGCGGCCGAAGTGTTTTTCGCGCGCCACGGCCACGATGTATTTGAGTTCGGTGAGGGTCATGAGGATGGCAGTGTAAGCACCCTGGCGCCCTGCCGCCACCTCCACGGGGGCATGTCCCTACGTCCAGGCACCCGGGGAACGGGCGCGATTTATGATGCACCACCATGCCACTCCGTACACCCCGGTCTCTGCACCTGCGCCTGTGGGTTGTCATTGCCATGGCCAGCCTGCCGGTGTTTCTGATGGCGTTCTTCGACTACCGCGAGCGGCGCCAGGACGCCATCACGGCCCTCGAAAGCGAAGTCTTGCGCATGCTGACGGCCGCACGGCTGAGCGAAGATGCGGCCCTGCGCAACATGCGGCAAACCTTCCAGATCATGGCCCGGGCCGACAACCTGCGGTCACTCGACCCGGCAGACTGCTCGGGCCTGGCCCGGCGCCTGCTGCAGTCCATGGAGGATTTCGCCAACCTGGGTGCTGCCCGGACCGACGGCAGGGTGTTTTGCAGCGCCAGCAAGCTCCCTGAGGTCGTGACCGTGAACGACCGCCAATGGTTCCAGGACGCGATGGCAGGCGAAGACATCACCACCGGGGAATTCCTGATCGGCCGGATTTCGCTCCAGCCCGGCATGATCTTCGGCTATCCGGTACGCAACGACCAGGGCCAGACGATTGCGGTACTTTTCGCCACCATCCATCTCGGCTGGTTCGACAAGCTGATCACCGAATTCAAGCTGCCCGAAGGCTGGAATGCGTTCCTGCTCAGCGAAACCGGCAACGTTCTCTCCTACCACCCGGCGGCCGACCTGCAGGAAGCGCAGCGCAAGGCACCCGATGCCGCAGAGCCCTTCCTGCAGGCCCTGCACGAAGGCCGACGGGTGAGCGAACTTGATGGATTCGACGGCAACCGGCGGATGTACGGCATCGGCACCCCGCAGTTTTCCCGCACGCCCCTGCTGGTCGCCATCGGTGCCCCGCTGGAGCGCACCGTGGCCCGCATCGACCAGGGTTTCTGGTGGCGCATCCTGCTGCTGGCGGGCATCGCCCTGGTGTCGGTGCTGACGGCACGCTACTACATCTACGGCCTGATCGAGGCCTGGACCGGTCAGATCGGCGCGGCGCTCGAACGGGTGGCCTCGGGGCGGCTGCAGACCCGCATCCAGCATTTTTCGCGCGTGCAGGAGCTCCTTGCGGTGGAGCTGGGCATCAACCACATGGCCAGCGAACTACAGAAACGCGATGCAGACCTGCGCCGCCTCTCCGCCGCTGTCGAGCAAAGCCCCGAGGCCATCGTCATCACCGACACCGCGGCACGCATCGAATATGTGAACGACGCCTTCCTGCTCTCTACCGGCTACACGCGTGCCGAGGTGCTGGGCAAGAACCCGCGCATTCTCAACCGGGGCCTCACCCCGCCCGCCACCTATGTCGCCATGTGGACCAACCTCAAGGCCGGACAGCCATGGCGGGGCGAGCTCATCAACACCCGCAAGGACGGCAGCACCTACGTGGAGCTGGCCACCATCGCCCCGATCCTGGACCATGAGGGCCAGGTCACCCACTATGTCTCCACCAAGGAAGACATCACGGAGCGCAAACAGTCGGAGGCGCTGGTGCACCGGCTGGCCTACTACGACGCGCTGACCGGCCTGCCCAACCGTGCGCTGCTGCAGGAGCGCCTGCAGCAGGCCGTGGAGGCGAGCGCGCAGGGCACCGCCCAGGGCATGCTGCTGCTGGCCGACATCGACCGCTTCAAGCAGATCAACGACACGCGCGGGCATGCCACGGGCGACTGGCTGCTGCGCGAGATGGCGCGGCGCATCCAGGGCTGCACGGGGGCGCAGGACACCGTGGCGCGCCTGGGCAGCAACACCTTCGGCGTCCTCGTTCCCGACATTGGCGGCCCCTCCGGCGGGGCGCAGGCCATCGCCCAGAGCGTGCACCAGGCCCTTTCCATGCCCTACGACCTGGAAGACGCCAAACGGCTCTACGCCACCACCAGCATGGGCATCGCCTTCTTCTGCGCAGGAACGCCCTCGCCCGACATCCTGCTCAAGCAGGCCGAGGTGGCGCTCTACCGCGCCAAGGACGAGGGCGGCAACGCCGTGCTGTTCTTCGACGCGCCGATGCAGGCCGCCGTGGAAGCACGCGCCGCGCTGGAGACGGCGCTGCGCGACGCCATCGAACTCCAGGCGTTCCGGCTCTACTACCAGGTGCAGATGGACCAGCACGGCGCCGTGGTGGGGGCCGAGGCGCTGATCCGCTGGATCGGCGCCGACGGCAAGGTGGTCTCCCCGGCCGATTTCATCCCGCTGGCCGAGGACACCGGCCTGATCGTGCCCATGGGCCAGTGGGTGCTCGACACCGCCTGCCGGCAGCTCGCGCAGTGGCAGCGCGAGAGTGCCACGCGCCACCTGACCCTGGCCATCAACGTGAGCGCACGGCAGTTCCACCAGGCCGATTTCGCGGCCCAGGTGCGCGCCGCGCTGGAGCGCCACCACATCGATGCAGGCCGGCTGAAACTGGAACTGACCGAGAGCGTGATCCTGGGCGACATCGAGACCACCATCGAGCGCATGCGCCAGCTGCGCGAGCTGGGCATCCGCTTCGCGCTGGATGACTTCGGCACGGGTTACTCCTCGCTGTCCTACCTCAAGCGCCTGCCCTTCGACCAGCTCAAGATCGACCAGTCGTTCGTCCACGACATGCTGACCGACAACACCAGCAACGCCATCGTGCGCGCCATCCTGGTGATGAGCGAGGCACTGGGGCTGGAAGTCGTGGCCGAAGGCGTCGAAACCGCGGCGCACCGCGCCTTGCTCGTCCAGCACGGCTGCCAGTTCTGCCAGGGCTACCTGCTGGGGCGGCCCATGCCCATCGAGGCGTGGGAGGCCGCCCACCTGACGGCGGGCCCCGGCGACACCCCTACGCCTTGAGGTAGTCGGCCCGGCCGCCGAGCCAGCGCGCCACATGGCGCGCGGCCCATTCGGGGTGGCGGTCGAGCATCAGTGGCGCGGTGGCGCGCGCCCATTCGAGCAGGTGGGTGTCGGTCGCCAGGTCGGCAAAGCGCAGCAAGGCATCGCCCGACTGGCGCGCGCCGAGAAATTCCCCCGGACCACGGATTTCGAGGTCGCGCCGGGCGATCTCAAAGCCGTCGTTGGTTTCCTGCATGGCGCGCAGGCGCTCCTTGGCGGTCTCACCCACGCGGCCGCTGTCGTTGGGGGCGTAGAGCAGCACGCAGGCCGAGGCCGCCGCGCCACGCCCCACGCGGCCGCGCAGCTGGTGCAGCTGCGAGAGGCCGAAGCGCTCGGCGTGCTCGATGACCATGAGCGAAGCGTTGGGCACGTCCACGCCCACCTCGATCACCGTGGTGCTGACCAGCACGCCCATCTGCCCGGCGCTGAACAACGCCATCACCGCCTTCTTCTCGGCGGCGGGCATGCGCGAATGCAGCAGGCCCACCACCACGCCGGGCAGGGCCTCGCTCAGCTCCTGGTGCGTGGCCGTGGCGTTGGACAGGTCCAGCGCCTCGCTCTCCTCGATCAGCGGGCACACCCAGTACACCTGCCGCCCGGCGGCCACCTGGGCGCCGATGCGCGCTATCACCTCGTCCTTGCGGCTGTCGGCAATCAGCTTGGTGACGATGGGCGTGCGGCCGGGCGGCAGCTCGTCGATCACCGACACATCCAGGTCGGCGTAGTAGCTCATGGCCAGCGTGCGCGGGATGGGCGTGGCGCTCATCATCAGCATGTGCGGCTCCATGCCATGCGCTTCCAGCTTGCGGCGCAGCTCCAGCCGCTGCGCCACGCCGAAGCGGTGCTGCTCGTCGATGATGGCCAGCGCCAGGTTTTTGAAGCGCACCTGCTCCTGGATGACGGCATGCGTGCCCACCACCAGCGCGGCCTCGCCGCTCTCCACCAGCGCCAGCATGGCGGCGCGCTCCTTCTTCTTCTGCCCGCCCGCCAGCCAGGCCACGCGGCGGCCGCTGGCAGCCAGCAGGGGTTCGAGCCAGCCGACCATCTTGGCGAAATGCTGTTCGGCCAGGATCTCGGTGGGCGCCATCAGCGCGCACTGCCAGCCCGCGTCCATGGCCAGGCAGGCCGCCAGCGCCGCCACCACGGTCTTGCCCGAGCCCACATCGCCCTGCAGCAGGCGGTGCATGGGTACGGGCCGGCCCAGGTCGGCGGCGATCTCGTCACCCACGCGCTGCTGGGCCGCCGTGAGGCCAAAGGGCAGCGCGGCCAGCAGCTGCTCGTGCAGCGGCACGGCACCACCGCCCGGCAAGCGGACATGCAGCACCGGCGCGCGCAGGCGGTCCCGTGCGCGGCGCGACTGCTGCTGCGAGAGCTGCTGCGCCAGCAGCTCCTCGGCCTTGAGGCGCTGCCAGGCCGGGTGGCTGTGGTCCTCCAGCGTGGCCAGCGCCACATCGGGTGCGGGGTGGTGCAAAAATGTGAGCGACTCGCGCAGACTGCACGGGCGTTGCAAGCCATTTTTGCCCATATAACGCCCCACGGGGGGCTCCAGGCCCGGCGGCAGCGTTTCCGACAGGTCGGCGCGCTGCAAGGCGGTCACCACGGCCCGGCGCAGGTAGGGCTGGGGCAGGCCGGCAGTGGTCGGGTAGACCGGGGTGAGCGCGGCAGGCAACTCGCCCCCGGCCACGCGAAATTGCGGGTGCAGCATCTGCCGCCCCCAGAAGCCGCCCTTGACCTCGCCCCGGATACGCAGGCGCGCGCCCACGGCCAGGGTTTTCTGGTGCGAGGGGTAGAAGCTGAAGAACGTCAGCTCGCAGGTGCCCGTACCATCGTCCACCGCCACCTTGAGCATGCGGCGCGGGCGCAACTGCACCTCGCTGGACGTGACCGTGGCCTCGATCTGCACGGTGTCGCCGTCGCGCGCGTTGCGCAACAGGGTGATGCGGGTTTCGTCCTCGTAGCGCAGCGGAAGGTGCAACGCCAGGTCGATGTCGCGCACCAGCCCGAGCTTGTGCAAGGCCTTCTGGGCGGCGCTGGGGGCCGTGGGGGTCTTCCGGGGTTTGTCAGCCATCGTCAGTGAAAAAGGCTAACATGGTTGCCGTTTGTTACGTTGTTTCTCCCCGGATACCTCCCCATGCTCAAACGCATCCACGTGAAGCACCTCACCCTGGGCATGTACCTGCACGAATTCTGCGGCTCCTGGATGGAGCACCCATTCTGGCGCACCAAGTTCGTGCTCGCCGACCCCAATGACCTGAAACTCATCCATGCCACGGCGATCCGGGAGGTCTGGATCGACATCTCGCGCGGCAAGGATGTGGCGGCCGGCACGGCGTCGCTGACGCGCGAGGAGGTCGATGCGCGCATCGACACCGACTTCAGCCGCCTCGAAGAGCTGCCCCCCATGGTGGTGGCACCGCCCCCGCCGCCTCCGGCGCCGCCCGCCACCGAACGCCTGCCCGCCTCCATGCAGAGCGAGCTGCGCCGGGCCGCATCGATCTGCGGCCAGGCCAGGGAGGCCGTGGTCTCGATGTTCAACGAGGCCCGCATGGGCAAGGCCGTGAACGCCGAAAACGCCAGCGGCCTGGTGGAAGAGATCTCGAATTCGGTAATGCGCAACCCCGGCGCCCTGATCAGCCTGGCACGCCTGAAAACCGCCGACGACTACACCTACATGCATTCGGTGGCCGTGTGCGCGCTGATGGTGGCGCTGGCCCGCCAGATCGGCCTGAGCGAGGCCCACACGCGCAGCGCAGGCATGGCCGGACTGCTGCACGACCTGGGCAAGGCGGCCATTCCGCTGGCGGTGCTCAACAAGCCCGGCAAGCTCACCGACGAAGAGTTCGCCGTGGTCAAGAACCACCCGGTCGCGGGCTACGAAATGCTCAAGGAGGGCGGCAGCGTGGAGGCTCCGGTGCTCGACGCCTGTTTGCACCACCACGAGAAGGTGGACGGCACCGGCTACCCCGGCAAGCTCAAGGGCGACAAGATCAGCCTGATCGCCAAGATGACCGCGATCTGCGACGTCTACGACGCCATCACCTCCAACCGCCCCTACAAGCGGGGCTGGGACCCGTCCGAATCCATTCGCCGCATGGCCGAGTGGACCAACGATCACTTCGATGCGCGCCTGTTCCAGGCCTTCGTCAAGAGCATCGGTATCTACCCCGTGGGCTCGCTGGTGCGGCTGACCTCCGGCCGCATCGGCGTGGTGATGGAGCAGGCCCCCCAATCGCTCGTCACGCCGCGCGTCAAGGTGTTCTTCTCCACCAAGTCGGACATGCGGATTCCGCCCGAGATCGTGGACCTGGCCGCGCCGGGCTGCCAAGAGAAGATCGTCGCCCGCGAAGACCCCGACCGCTGGCGCTTCCCCGACCTCAATGAACTGTGGTCGGGCATGCCGGGACAGCCCTGGTAACAGGCGCGGCGAAGCGAGAGTAAGCGGAAGGCGCGCGGCGGCGCCATGGGGGTATCGTTTTTCAGCTCGCAGCCATCTGCCAGCGGTTGCGCCCTGCCGACTTGGCCTGGTAGAGCGCGGCGTCGGCCTCGGCCAGCAGGCGCGGGGCGGCATCCTTGCCCCCGGGCACCCGGGCCACCGCGCCAATGCTGACCGTGACATGCGGCGCCACCCCGGAAGCGGGGTGCGCCAGCGCCAGCGCCTGCACGGCCTCCACCACGCGCCGGGCCACGGTGCCGGTGCCCTCCCTGTCCGTGTCGGGCAGGATGATGGCCAGTTCTTCGCCACCATAGCGGGCCACCAGGTCGGTGGCCCGGGGCAGGGCCTGCGCCACGGCCCGGGCCACCGCCTGCAGGCAGGCATCGCCCGCCTGGTGGCCATGGGTGTCGTTGTAGCGCTTGAAGTGGTCCACATCGACCATCAGCAGGCCCAGCGGCCGCTCATGCCGGAAAGCGCTGGCGCAGGCCTGCGCCAGCCGGTCGTCAAAGCAGGCCCGGTTGGCGATCTGCATCAGCCCGTCGGTGCGGGCATGCTCCTCCAGCCGGGCGTTGGCCTGCTGCAGGTTCTCGTTGGCCTGTGCCAGCTCCTGCGTGCGCTGGAGCACGCGCGCCTCCAGATGCAGGTTGGCCTGCGCCAGCTCGGTGTTCTGCTGCGACAGCACCTGGTAGAGCCGCCCCACCATGCGGATCAGCGCCTGGGTGCCCTGGTCGTGCACGCGCAGCTCCTGTTCATACGCCTCATCCGCCGCAATGCCCAGTTCCAGGCACGCCACCTGGCGGGCCAGCGACTGGTCGATGCCCAGGATGTGCAGGCCCAGCCACGACGTGAGAAAGCCGACGAAGCTCTGTGCCGGGTCCTGCAAGGCCCCGCGCGCGCGCCACATGGCGCCCACCTGCTCGATGAATTGCCGGTGCAGCGCCGTGTGGGCCTCCACATGCCGGGGATCGAGCCCCTTGCCGTGCATCAGCAACTCTTCTTCGGCAAAGTGAAACTCGGCGAAGTTGACCATGCGCTCATAGGTCTCGGTCAGGCTTGCGTCATCGCCCGCGTTGCTGCGCTGCAAGGCCTCGCTGAGGTCGTTGAAGGCGTCGATCAGCGCATGGTGCTGTGCGTCCACCTCGGGCAGGCCGGTGGTGAAGAACTGGTCCCAAACAAAAGTGTCCATGGGCATTGGTCCAAAAATAAGCGCCGCGCCTGCCAAACGCCGCAGCGCCCGCACAGCATAAGCCCCTTTGCACCTCTTTGCTGGCGGCGATTTGCCACAATCTCGCCCTTTTCCACCGCTTTCTTGGAACGGGCCCGTCCGGCCCTCAAGCCCCATGACCGATTCTTCCGCCAGCGCGCCGCGCGCCTTCACCCTCAGCGACTTCGACTTCGCGCTTCCCCCCGAACTCATCGCCCAGCACCCCGCCCCCGAGCGCAGCGCCTCGCGCCTGCTCGACGGACGCCAGCTCCCGCCCACCGACCGCATCTTCCGTGAACTGCCGGGGCTGCTGCGCGCCGGCGACCTGCTGGTGTTCAACGACACCCGCGTCGTCAAGGCGCGCATCTTTGGCGAGAAGGCCAGCGGCGGCAAGCTCGAACTGCTGATCGAGCGCGTGCTCACCGGCCACGAAGTGGTGGCGCACATGAAAGTGAGCAAGAAACCCCAGCCGGGCCACACCGTGCACATGGCCGGCGGGCGCCAGGGCGGCGGCTTCGACGCCACGCTGCTGGGCCGCTGGCCGGGCGAAGACGGCCCGCTGTTCCGCTTCGCGCTGCACGGCCCGGCCGGCGAGAGCCCCTGGGAGCTGATGGAGCGCCACGGCCACCTGCCGCTGCCGCCCTACATCGAGCGCCAGCAGGCCAGCGGCAACGACCCCGACGCGGCCCAGGACAGCCAGCGCTACCAGACCGTCTTCGCCCGCGCGCCCGGCGCCGTGGCCGCGCCCACGGCAGCACTGCACTTTGACGACGCCGTGCTCGCCGACTTGGCGGCGCGCGGCATCGAGCGGGCCAGCGTCACGCTGCACGTGGGCGCGGGCACCTTCCAGCCGGTGAAAACCGAGAACCTGGCCGAGCACCAGATGCACAGCGAGTGGTACGAGGTGCCCCTGGCCACGCTCGCCGCCCTGGAGCGCTGCCGCCAGCGCGGCGGCCGCGTGGTGGCCGTGGGCACGACGACGGTGCGCACGCTCGAATCCTGGGCGCGCTCGGGCCAGGCCAGCGGCGACACCAATATCTTCATCACGCCGGGCTTTCACTTCCAGGTGGTGGACCTGCTGCTGACCAACTTCCACCTGCCCAAGAGCACGCTGATGATGCTGGTGAGCGCCCTGGCCGGTTACGACCAGGTGATGGCGCTGTACCGCCACGCGATCGCGCAGGGCTACCGCTTCTTCAGCTATGGCGATGCCATGCTGCTGGAGCGCCAGGATTTGAAGTAAAAAAGGCCTCCAGCGCTTTACAGGCAAGCGCTGACAGCTATTTATTCAATAGCACCCGGCGCCTCGTGCGCCTGCCGGAAGGCCCGCGCCTGGCCGAAATGCCCGCAGCCGATGAACGGCACCGGCGGGCGCAGCGCCGACAGCGGCGAGGGGTGGTTGGCCGTGAGCACGAGGTGGCCCCGGTCGCCCGGAATGACGGCGCGCTTGCTCTGCGCGTGCGAGCCCCAGAGCATGAAAACCACCGGGCGCGGCCCCTGCGCCACATGGCGGATGACGGCGTCGGTGAGCAACTCCCAGCCCTGGCCCGCGTGGCTGGCGGGCTGGCCCTCTTCCACGGTGAGCGTGGCGTTGAGCAGCAGCACGCCGTTCGTCGCCCACTTCACCAAACTGCCGCCGGGCTGCGGAAACGCCGGCGGCGGCGTGCCCAGGTCGCGCTGCAGCTCCTTGAAGATGTTGCGCAGCGAGGGCGGCAGCGGCACGCCGGGCGCCACCGAAAATGCCAGCCCCTCGGCCTGGCCCCGGCCGTGGTACGGGTCCTGCCCCAGGATGACCACGCGCGCCTCCTCGGGCGGCGTGAGCTCCAGCGCGCGCAGCGGGCGCGGCGGGAAGATGGTGGCCCCGGCGTCGAGACGCGTCTGCAGAAAGCCCAATAGCTTGCGGCCGGCCGCGCTGGCAAAGAAGTCCTGCACCAGCGGCTGCCAGCCCGGCGCGACGGGCCAGGCGGCCGGGTCGGCGCTGTGGAGCTGCGTGGGGGCACTCTGCGGATCATTCATGGTAAAAACGGCCTCCAGCGCTTATCCAGAAAGCGCGAGCAGCTATCAATTTTGAGAATCAGGCGAAGAGTTTTGCCAGTTCCAGGCCGGGCTCAGGGGCGCGCATGAAGGCCTCGCCCACCAGGAAGGCGTGCACGCCCGCGTCGCGCATGGTCTTCACATCCTGGGGCTTCAAGATGCCCGACTCGGTGACCAGCAAGCGGTCGGGTGGCACGTCCTTGAGCATGCCTAGCGTGGTGTCGAGCGTGACCTCGAACGTGCGCAGGTTGCGGTTGTTGATGCCGACCAGCGGGGTCTTGAGCTTGAGCGCCCGCTCCAGCTCGGCGCGGTCGTGCACCTCCACCAGCACGGCCATGTCCAGGCCGCGCGCGATGGCCTCGAAGTCCGCCATCTGCGCGTCGTCGAGGCAGGCGGCGATCAGCAGGATGGCGTCGGCGCCCATGGCGCGGGCCTCGTACACCTGGTAGGCGTCCACCAGGAAGTCCTTGCGCAGCACGGGCAGCTGGCAGCTCGCGCGCGCCTGCTTGAGGTAGTCCACGCTGCCCTGGAAGAACTGCTTGTCCGTCAGCACCGAGAGGCAGGCCGCGCTGACCGTGCCGTCGCCCTCGGCGTAGCTCTGGGCGATGTCGGCCGGAATGAAGTCGGCGCGGATCACACCCTTGCTCGGGCTGGCCTTCTTGATCTCGGCAATCACGGCCGCCTGGCCCTGGGCGATCTTCGCGCGCAGCGCGCCCTCGAAGTCGCGCGTGAGCACGCGGCTCTCGGCGTCCTGGCGGATGGCGGCCAGGGGCAGGCGCTTTTGCGCGGCGGCGACTTCTTCGTGCTTGACGGCGACGATTTTGTTCAGGATGTCACTCATGGGGAGGTGCCTTGTCGGCCCCCTCGGGGGGCTGTTTCAGAATCTTGACGAACACGCGGTGCATGGCGAAGCCCACCACGATGAACAGCGCCGAGATGCCCAGCGCGATCCACAGGCCGGGGTCTTGCCACATGGCGCTCAGGCCACCGCCAGCGCGTGCGTGCGCGTGACGAGCTGCTCCAGCTTCGCCTTGGCCGCGCCCGCGTCAATGGCGGCGCGGGCCTGGGCGATGCCCTCGGGGATGGTGGCCGCCACGTTGGCAGCGTACAGCGCCACGCCCGCGTTCAGGCAGACGATCTCGCGCGCGGGGCCGGCGTCGCCGTTCAGCACCGACAGCAGCATCTCGCGCGACTGCTCGGGCGTTTCCACCTTGAGCGCACGGTTGCTGGCCATCTGCAGGCCGAAGTCCTCGGGGTGGATCTCGTACTCGGTGATCTCGCCGTTCTTGAGCTCACCCACCAAGGTTGCGGCGCCCAGGCTCACCTCGTCCATGCCGTCGCGGCCGTACACCACCAGCGCATGCTCGGCGCCCAGGCGCTGCAGCGCGCGCACCTGGATGCCCACGAGGTCGGGGTGGAACACACCCATGAGGATGTTGGGCGCGCCGGCCGGGTTGGTGAGCGGCCCGAGGATGTTGAAGAGGGTGCGCACGCCCAGCTCCTTGCGCACGGGCGCCACGTTCTTCATGGCGGGGTGGTGGTTGGGCGCGAACATGAAGCCGATGCCGATCTCGGCGATGCACTGCGCGATCTGCTCGGGCTTCAGGTTGATGTGCACGCCCAGCGCCTCCATGGCATCCGCGCTGCCGCTCTTGCTGGAGACGCTGCGCCCGCCGTGCTTGCTGACCTTGGCGCCCGCCGCCGACGCCACGAAGGTGGCGCAGGTGGAGATGTTGAAGGTGTTGGCGCCGTCGCCGCCTGTGCCCACGATGTCCACCATGTGCGCACGGTCCGCCACATGCACCTTGGTGGAGAACTCGCGCATCACCTGCGCGGCGGCGGTGATCTCGCCGATGGTTTCCTTCTTCACGCGCAGGCCGGTGATGATGGCCGCCGTCATGACGGGCGAAAGCTCGCCCTGCATGATCATGCGCATCAGGTGCAGCATTTCGTCGTGGAAAATTTCACGGTGCTCGATGGTGCGCTGCAGCGCTTCCTGGGGGGTGATGGGCATAAAAGTTTCTCCGCAGGGAAAAGGATCAGGAGACCGGCCGGTCGGTCAAGGCCAGCCTGAGGCCGAAGCCGATGAACATGGCACCCGCCACGCGATCCAGCCAGTGCATGCCGCGCTGAATGGCCCCGGCGCGGCGCGCCATCCACGCGGCGGCCAGCGCCCATCCCGCGTTCACCGGAATGGCGTTCACGTTGAACAGCACGCCCAGCAGCACGAAGGCCAGGGCCTTGTTGTCGGTGCCCGGGGCGATGAACTGCGGCACGAAGGCCAGAAAGAAAAGCGCCACCTTGGGGTTGAGCACGTTGGTCCAGAAGCCGCCGAGGAACACGCTGCGCAGCGAAGCCGCCAAGGGCGGGGCCGAGCGCGCGGCGGCGATGGCCGCGCCGTTGCCACCGCCCGCGCGCGAGAACAGCATGCGCACACCCATCCACAGCAGATAGGCGGCGCCCGCCCACTTGAGCACGGTAAACGCCGTGGCCGACGCCGAGAGCAGCGCACCCACGCCGACAGCAGCCGCAAAGACGTGGACGAAGCACCCGGCCGTGATGCCCAGCCCCGCCACCAGCCCGGCGCGCGCGCCCGAACGCAGCGCGTTCGAAACGATGTAAAGCACATCGGGCCCCGGCGTGAGGTTGAGCAGCCAGCCTGCGGCGATGAACACCAGCAGTTGCTGCGGCTCGATGATCACGCGCGCTGCTCCAGGAAGTTGCGCAGCATGGCGTGGCCGTGCTCGGTGAGGATGCTCTCGGGGTGGAACTGCACGCCTTCGATGGCCAGTTCCTTGTGGCGCACGCCCATGATCTCGCCATCATCGGTCCAGGCGGTGATCTCCAGCACCTCGGGGCAGCTCGCGCGCTCGATGGCCAGCGAGTGGTAGCGGTTCACCGTGAACTTCTCGGGCAAGCCCGCGAACACGCCCTTTTGCGTGGTGGTGATGACGCTGGTCTTGCCGTGCATGAGCTGCTGCGCGCGGATGATCTTGCCGCCGAAGGCCGCGCCGATGCTCTGGTGGCCCAGGCACACGCCCAGGATGGGGAGCTTGCCGGCGAAGTGCTGGATGGCCGCCACCGAGATGCCGGCCTCGGCGGGGGAGCAGGGGCCGGGCGACACCACCAGGCGGTCGGGCGCGCGCGCGGCGACGCCCTCGATGGTGATCTCGTCGTTGCGGAACACCTCCACCTCGGCGCCCAGTTCACCGAAGTACTGGACGATGTTGTAGGTGAAGCTGTCGTAGTTGTCGATCATCAAGAGCTTCATGGCTGGCTCCCTTGCGAAGGCGCACGCAGGCGCGCGAACTCGCGGTGTTCGAAGGCGATGTAGGCCTCCATCATGCTGCGGTAGATGGCCTCGATCACGTCGGGCTGGCCGCCTTCCTGCGCAGCACGGGCGCGCACGCGCGCCACGATGGCCTCGATACGGCCTTCGTCGCGCACCTGCGAGGCGTCGTTCTTGATGCGCGCGGCCTGCGTCATGTAGCCGCCGCGCGTCACCAGCAAGGGGACCAGCACGTCGTCGAGCGCGTCGATATGGCGGCGCACGTCTTCCATGGTGGTGCAATGCTGGGTGTTGTCGATCGCGCGGGTCATTCCAGTCCTTCCTCTACCAGTTCGGCGGCGCGCAGCAGGGCGCGGGCCTTGTGTTCGGTTTCCTTCCATTCGAGCTCGGGCACCGAGTCGGCCACCACACCGGCGGCGGCCTGCACATACAGCGTGCCGTCCTTGACGATGGCGGTGCGGATGGCAATGGCCATGTCCATGTCGCCCGCGTAGCTCAGGTAGCCACAGGCGCCGCCGTACAGGCCGCGCTTGGTGGGTTCGAGCTGGTCGATCAGCTCCATGGCATGCACCTTGGGCGCGCCGGTGAGCGTGCCCGCCGGGAAGGTGGCCTTGAGCACGTCCATGCTGGTCATGCCGTCGTTGAGGATGCCCTCGACGTTGCTCACGATGTGCATGACATGGCTGTAGCGCTCGACGCAGAAGGCCTCGGTCACCTTGACGCTGCCCGTTTGGGCGATGCGGCCGATGTCGTTGCGCGCCAGGTCGATGAGCATCACATGCTCGGCGCGCTCCTTCGGGTCGTTCACCAGTTCGACCTCGGCGGCCTTGTCCAGCTCGGGCGTGGCACCGCGCGGGCGCGTGCCGGCGAGGGGCCGGATGGTGACCTTCTGGACGACCCTTGCCCCCACGCTGGCCACTTCGTGTGCTGCGCTGCCCCCCAGGGGGGCATTCGCGCCTTGGGGCGGCCCGGCGTCGCTCAGGCTGACGCTCTCCTGGCGCACCAGGATCTCGGGGCTGGCGCCCACCACATGGCTGTCGCCAAAGTGGTAGTAGTACATGTAGGGCGAGGGGTTGAGCGAGCGCAGCGCGCGGTACAGCGACAGCGGCGATTCGGTGTAGCGCTTGTGGATGCGCTGGCCCACCTGCACCTGCATGAAGTCGCCGGCGGCGATCAGCTCCTTGGCGCGCTCGACGGCGGCCAGGTAGTCCTGCTTGGCGAAATCGCGCTGCGCGGGGTAGCTCTGCGAGGCCTGCACCTGCGGCGCGCTGACCGAGTACTTGAGCTGCTCGCGCAGTTCGCGCAGGCGCTTCTTGGCGTTGCTGTAGGCCTCGGGGCGCGCCGGGTCGGCATAGACGATGAGGTAGAGCTTGCCCGAGAGGTTGTCGATGACGGCCAGCTCCTCGCACTGCAACAGCAGGATGTCGGGCATGCCCAGGGTGTCGGGCGGGCAGGAGTTCTCCAGCTTTTTCTCGATGTGGCGCACCGCGTCGTAGCCGAAATAGCCGGCCAGGCCGCCGCAGAAACGCGGCAGGCCGGGCCGAAGCGCGACCTTGAAGCGCTTCTGGTAGGCGGCCACGAAGTCCAGCGGGTTGCCGCTGGCACTTTCCACCACCTGGCCGTCGGTCACGACCTCGGTGACCGCGGCAGCGCCGAAGCCGCGCGAGCGCAGCAGGGTGCGCGCGGGCAGGCCGATGAAGCTGTAGCGGCCGAAGCGCTCGCCGCCCACGACGGATTCGAGCAGGAAGCTGTATTTGCCGCCATCCTTGCTGTGGGCCAGCTTGAGGTAGAGCGACAGCGGGGTTTCGAGGTCGGCGAAGGCTTCCGCCATGAGCGGAATGCGGTTGTAGCCTTCGCGGGCAAGGCTTTGGAATTCAAGTTCGGTGATCACGCGGGAGTCTCCCTGCTCGGGCAGCGCGCAGGCCGGGAAATGGTGGCGCGCTGCAGTTCATGGGTGGGCCCCGTAGGGGCCGAGGGCGCACGCCGGGGTCGTCCCGGGTGCCGTCAGGTGTTCAGGCAGACAGGCTTACGCCAGGGCCAGGCTCCCCGGTCGCTGCGACCTGTGATGAACACGCGGTGGATGAACATGCCCAAAGTGTAGCAAATGCGCCCGCCACCCGGGGCGGCCGGTGGGGTGACGCAACGCAGCACTGCGGAACCGCTCGCAAACCCTGATGCGCTTTCCGAAACACTTTGCAACAATAAGAAGCGAACGGCCGTTCTTTTTTGGAGGATTGATATGCTCAAAACCCTGCGCACCCTGCTCATCACCGTTGGCCTGTGCTGGAGCGCCACAGCATTCGCCGCCATCGATATCTCCGGCATCAAGGTGCAGGATTCCGTCACCATTGCGGACACCAAGCTGCAGCTCAATGGCGCGGGCATCCGTTACAAGGGCCCCTTCAAGGTCTACGTGGGCGACCTCTACACCACCCGCCCGGTCAAGTCGCTCGATGAGCTGATTGCCGCCCCGGGCCCCAAGCGGCTGGGCATGACGTTTCTGCGCGAAATCAACTCCGCAGAATTCGGCAAGCTGCTGACACGCGGCATCGAGGACAACGTGAACAAAAGCGAGCTCTCCAAGATCATTCCAGGCATGATCAAGATGGGAGACATCTTTGCCGCGGTCAAGTCGTTTTCTCCCGGCGAAACCTGCGCCCTGGAATGGGACCCGGCCAAGGGCCTGAGCATCTATGCCAAGGGCAAGCTGCAGGCCGAGCCCTTCAAAGACCCTGCCTTCTTCCGCGCACTCATGTCCATCTGGTTCGGCCAGAGCCCGGCCGACTGGAAACTCAAGGACCAGCTGCTCGGAATCGAGTGATGAAACACGGCGCGCCCGGCCTCGCATGGCCGGTGGCGCCTGGTCCAAATGTCGCCTATCCGACAGTCTCTAGTGAATTACGCCTAGACACCCCCGCACCCCCCTGGGTTACCCTTACCAGTGTCCGCATGGTACGCATCCGTCCCTTGCATCAGAAGCATCTCCGCCCACCTGCAGGGTGCAGTTTCCGGGGCCACCCCACCCCGGAATCCGCGGCGACCTGACACATCGCCTTCGCAGTTTTGGCCCCTCCTTGCGTACCGAGATCACCATGAATATCAGCAACCTCCGTGTCGGACCCCGCCTGGGTCTGGGTTTTGGCGTCATCCTGCTCATTACCGCGTTGCTTGCACTGACCGGCATCTGGCGCATCGGCGCCCTCAAGGAAGCCAGCGAGCGCGTGGCCACGCGCGAAATCGAACAGCGCACGCTGGTGGACGACTGGGCCGCCGACATCCGTCTGAACTGGGTGCGTGCAGAAGCCTTCCTCAAGGCCATTGACCCCGGTTACATGGAGAAGCTCACCACCGATACGCAGGCCACCAACACGGCATCGGAGACCAAGGCCAAGCGCATCGAGGAGCTGGTGCAGAGCGAGAAAGGCCGGGCCATGCTGGCCACCATCGCTGCGGCACGGACCGCCTACAGCGAGAAACTCGCCGAGATCCGCGAGCTGCACCGGGGCGGCGAGCCCAATGTGCCCACCATGGTCGACAACGACCTGCGCCCGCTGGCCGACAAATACCTTCACTCGCTCGATGAACTGCGCAGCTTCATGGCCGCGCAGCTCGACGAGAGCCAGCGCGACACCTCCACCATGGCCAGCGCCAGCCAGATGCTGCTGGGCACGGGCGCGGTGGTTGCCATCATGCTGGGGGCGCTGCTGGCGACGCTGGTGACGCGCTCCATCGTCAAACCCGTGCAACAGGGCCGCCAGGCCGCGGAAAAGATCGCCGATGGGGACCTGACCCAGGTGCTCGACACCCAGGCGACCGACGAAACCGGCCAGCTGCTGCACGCCCTGGCCACCATGCAGGGCAAGCTGGCCACCATTGTCAGCAACGTGCGCCGCAACGCCGAGGGCGTGGCCACCGCCAGCGCCGAAATCGCCCATGGCAACAACGACCTGTCTGCGCGCACCGAGCAGCAGGCCAGCGCGCTGGAACAGACCTCGGCCTCAATGGAGCAGCTCGGCTCGACCGTGCGCCAGAACGCCGACAACGCCCGCCAGGCCAACCAGCTGGCCATGAACGCCTCCACCGTGGCGGCGCAGGGCGGCGACGTGGTGGCCCAGGTGGTGCAGACCATGAAGGGCATCAACGACAGCAGCAAGAAGATTGCGGACATCATCACCGTCATCGACGGCATTGCCTTCCAGACCAACATCCTGGCGCTGAACGCCGCCGTGGAAGCCGCCCGCGCAGGCGAGCAGGGCCGGGGCTTTGCCGTGGTGGCCAGCGAGGTGCGCAGCCTGGCCGGACGCAGCGCCGATGCGGCCAAGGAAATCAAGGCCCTGATCGGCGCCAGCGTGGAGCGTGTCGAGGCAGGCTCTGCCCTGGTGGACCGCGCAGGCACCACCATGACCGAGGTGGTGCAGGCCATCCGCCGCGTGACCGACATCATGGGCGAGATCAGCGCCGCCAGCAGCGAGCAGAGCACCGGCGTGGCCCAGGTGGGCGAAGCCATCACGCAGATGGACCAGGCGACCCAGCAGAACGCCGCACTGGTCGAAGAAAGCGCCGCCGCCGCCGACAGCCTGCGCGCACAGGCCGCGCAACTGGTGGAAGCCATGGCGGTGTTCCACACCGGCACGGGCAGCAGCGCCGCCGCCCGTTCTCGCATGCAGGATGCCTCGGCACGCAGCAGCACGCCAGCCCCCCAGGCCCGCCCGCTGACCTCGAACGCGGCGCCCCGCCAGTTGGGCAATAGCGCGGCCTGAAACGAGAAAGCCGCCCGGAGCGCTGCACACCCCCGTGCAGGTGCCTGATCTCAGGCTGTCGGCGGAACCAGTTCGTGCAGCGCGTTCACCCAGCCATCCGCATCCACGGCGCGCACCGGCTGCCCATGGTTGTAGCCATAGGTCACCAGCACCACGGGGCAACCGGCGGCGCGGGCCGCCTGCGCATCGTTGCTGGAATCGCCCACCATCAGCGTGCGCGCGGGCACGGTGCCCAGGGCCTCGCAGGTTTTGCGCAAGGGCAGCGGGTCGGGCTTCTTGCGCTCGAAGGCATCCCCGCCAAACACCTGCTCGAAGAAGCCATCCAGCCCCTTGGCGCGCAGCAGCGGCACTGCAAAGGCGGTGGGCTTGTTCGTCAGGCAGGCCAGCCGCAGGCCCGCTGCGCGCAGCGCCTGGAGCCCTTCCATCACCCCGGGGTAGACACCCGCAAACTGCCCGTTGATGGCCAGGTAGTGCCGCTGGTAGCTGGGCCACGCCCGGGCATAAAGCGCTTCCATTTCAATAGCTGTCAGCGCTTTACCTGCTTGCGTCAGAACGTGATTGAGCACTGAATTCAGCAGGTGCTCCGACCCCTTGCCCACCATGCGCTCGATGTGCTGGGCCGCAATGGGCGGCAGCGCCAGCTCGTGCAGCATGCGGTTCAGCGCCTCGGCAAAGTCGCCCAGGGTGTCCACCATGGTGCCATCGAGGTCGATGATGGCCGCATCGAAAGCCGCCAGCGGCACGGGCGGCACCGGACCCGGATGCATGTTCTCAGGCCAGCGCGGAGCGCATGGCGTCGATCACGCCCCGGTAGTCGGGCTTGCCAAAGATGGCACTGCCCGCCACGAAGGTGTCGGCCCCGGCATCGGCCACGCGGCGGATGTTGTCCTGCTTGATGCCGCCATCGACTTCGAGACGGATGTCCTTGCCACAGGCGTCGATGCGCTTGCGCACGGCCTCGACCTTGCGCAGCGCCGAGTCGATGAAGCTCTGGCCGCCAAAACCCGGGTTGACGCTCATGATGAGAATGAGGTCGATGTCGTCGATCACCCAGTCGAGCACGTCGAGCGGCTCGGCCGGGTTGAACACCAGCCCGGGTTTGACGCCCTTGGCGCGGATGGCCTGGATGCTGCGGTGCACATGGCCCGAGGCGTCCGGGTGAAAGCTGATGTAGTCGGCGCCCGCCTCGGCAAAGGCGGCCGCCAGCGCATCCACGGGCTGGATCATCAGGTGCACGTCGATGGGCACGGCCTGGCCTGCGGGCGTGACGGCATGGGGCTTGAGCGCCTGGCAGACCATGGGGCCGAAGGTGAGGTTGGGCACGTAATGGTTGTCCATCACGTCGAAATGGATCCAGTCGGCACCGGCGGCGATGCAGCTTTGCACCTCTTCGCCCAGGCGGGCGAAATCGGCGGACAGGATCGAAGGGGCAATGCGGAAGGTACGGCTCATGCCGCCATTGTCGCAGTTACCATGCGCCCCATCATGCCCAAGTACCAGTTCGACATCGAGGTGCAGCCGCACTACCTGCCCGGGCAATCCAGCCCCGAGGCAGGCGTGTTCAGCTTTGCCTACACCATCACCCTCACGAACGCGGGCGACGTTCCGGCCCAGCTGATCGCGCGCCACTGGATCATCTCGGACGCCCAGGGGCACACCGAGGAGGTCAAGGGCCTGGGCGTGGTGGGGCAGCAACCGCTGCTCAAGCCCGGCGAATCGTTCCAGTACTCCAGCAGCTGCCGCCTGCGCACGCCCACGGGCACCATGCACGGCAGCTACCACTGCGTGGCCGAAGATGGTGAAGTCTTCACGGCGCCGATTCCGATGTTCCTGCTCGAAGCAGTGGGCCAGGGCGGCGCCGGCCAGCCCCTGGGCGGCAGGGTGCTGCATTGAAGCGCATCACCACCGACCTGGGCAGCCTGCTGTCGACCCTGGATGCCGGGGCCGGTCTGGCGCAGCGTAACCTCTGGCTGGTGAACCTGCTGGCCTGGGTGCGGGGGTCGCAGGAATCCGTTCCGGCGGCCCTGGGCCGGGTGCAGCTGTTTCTGGACGCGGTGGAGGCCCGGCCCGAACTGCAGGAGCGCCTGCGGGCCTGGTGGGCCACGCTGAGCCGCACGGTGGACATGACCCCGCTGCTGGCCGACTTCGGGTTCGCACCGCGCACCGCCCTGGTGAGCGAGGTGGCCGAACGCCTGCGCGGCAAGCTCTTGCCCAGCAGTCCTGAAACCATCGATGCCTCCGAGCTGTTCAGCCTGGCCCTGCCCAGTGCCTTTGACGCGCAATGGCTGTGTGCCTTGCCCGAGGCCGACCTGCACCGGCTCGTGGCGCTGCTGTCGGACAGCCCGGGGCATGACTCGCGCTGGCAGAAGGTGCTGCTCGACGCCATCACCTACTGCGCGGGGCAGATTCTCTCGACCGGCTTCGCGCCCGAACTGCGCCTGCGCATGAGCGAGCAGGCCCGCGCCAGCCAGCCGTTCCACGCGCTGATCCGCGACGTGGAGAGCCTGCGTGTGGAAGTGCTGCACGGCCTGCGCACGCGCGAGCGGCTCGACGAGGCCGCGCAGCGCCTGCGCGAGCGCCTGGAGGCCTGCCGCGCGGCAACCGCCACGGTGTACCAGCACTTCGAGGACAACGGCATTTCCGTGGGCCTGGTCTTTCGTCTGCGCCAACTGCGCGAACGCATTTTGCGGGTGCGCGCCCTGCTCGATTGCCTGCTCTCGCCCACCCCTGCGGCCAGCGCCGCGCGGCTGCTGGCGAGCCTGGCCCAGGTGGGCGAGGAACGGCGCAGCCTGCGCGCACTGCTGGCCAGCAATTCGTCCCTGCTGGCAGCCAAGGTGGCCGAGCGCAGCGCCGAAACAGGGGAGCACTACATCACCCGCACCCCGGCCGAATACCGCTCCATGGTGGCCAAGGCCGCAGGGGGCGGGGCGGTGATGGCCTTCACCACCCTGATCAAGTTCGCGCTGTATGCGCTGGCCCTCTCGGCGTTCTGGGGCGGCTTCTGGGCGGGCGTGAACTACGCCCTGAGCTTTGTCCTCATTCAGCTGCTGCATTTCACGGTGGCCACCAAACAGCCCGCCATGACGGCACCGGCCATGGCCGCCAAGCTCAAGGAGCTTGATTCCACGGACTCCGTACAGGCCTTCGTGGACGAAGTCACCCACCTGGTGCGCTCGCAGGTGGCGGCCGTTCTGGGGAACGTGCTGGTGGTCTTTCCTGCCGTGCTGGGGCTGTCCCTGCTGTACGCCCTGGCCAGCGGCGGCCCCGTGCTGAGCGAGGCCAAGGCCTTGCAGGTGTTCGAGTCACAGCACCTGCTGGGGCCCTCGGTGCTGTTCGCGGCCTTCACCGGCGTGCTGTTGTTCGTGTCGAGCATCATCGCGGGGTGGACCGAAAACTGGTTCGTGCTGCACCGCATCGACTCGGCCATGCGCTACAACCCGCGCATCACGGCCGCGCTGGGCGGCGCGCGCGCGGAACGCTGGGCGCGCTTCCTGCGCGAAAACATCTCGGGCTTTGCCGCCAATATCTCGCTGGGCTTCATGCTCGGGCTCGTCCCGGCGTTCGCCCAGTTTTTCGGGCTCGGCCTGGATGTGCGCCATGTCACGCTGTCGTCGGGGCAGATCGCCGCCGCCAGCGCCACCTTCGGCATGGACGTGCTGCACCTTCCCGCCTTCTGGTGGGCCGCCGCCACGATTCCGCTGCTCGGCGCCCTGAATGTGGCGGTAAGCTTCTATCTTGCCTTCGGGCTGGCCTTGCGCGCCCAGAATGTGAGCAGCAGTTACCGCTCACGCATATACACTGCCATCCGTGCGCGCCTGCGCACCGCTCCGCTGAGCTTTTTCATGCCTGCACGCCGGGCCCCCTGAACAGGGAGGTAGACGGCACATGCGGTCCCAGAATATCCCCTGGTCCTACAGGGCCAACACGTTTCCGCATGTAAATTCAGGCACCGCCCAGGCGGCGTGACCCGCCCCCGCTACCGCAGGGGGTGCGGCGCACCCGCCTGTCCGCCCCCCCGGGCCACACCCGAACGACGGAGAGGACACATGACATGAACGAAATTCTGAGCTTCTGGGCGCAATGGCTGCGCCCTTCGGCCGGACTGCCCACAGTGCAATGGTCACTGTTGCTGGCCGTGGCCGCCATCACCGGTTACCTGTTTCAACGCCACATCGGCCTGCCCAAGGTGGTGGGCTACTCACTGGTGGGCGCGGTGGCCGGGCTGGCGGGCTTCAGCGGCGCCGTCTGGCCGCTGCAAGGCATTGGCCTGTTCCTGCTGGAACTGGGCATCGCCATTGTGCTGTTCGAATGCGGCGGACGCATTCCGTTGCGCTGGTTCCGCCACAACCCCATGGTGCTGGTGCAGAGCGTTGCCGAGTCGGCGCTGACGTACTTCGGCGTTTTCTGGGTGCTGCTATGGCTGGATGTGCCCGAACGCGCCGCCGGGCCGCTGGCCCTGGTGGCACTGGCGGCCTCGCCCGCCGTGCTCACGCGTGTGGTGGCCGACACCCGCGCGGCCGGCCCGGTGACCGAGCGTGCCATCGTGCTGGCCACGCTCTCCACGCTGTACGCGCTGACGCTGGGCAGCGCGCGCGCCGAGCTCATCAACCGCAGCACCATCACCTTCATGGACACCGTCTATCCCGTGGTGGTGGTCCTGGGCGTTTCCATCGTCGTGGCCGCGGTCCTGGCCCTGGTGCTGCGCATGGCGCTGCGCCTGATGAGCCCGACGAGCGAGAACACCTCCATGCTTCTGCTGGCGCTGGTGGCCGCCTCCACCGCCGTGGCCGCGCACATGGGCGGCTCGGCGCCGCTGGCCGCACTGCTGGCGGGCATGCTGCTCAAGCAGCTGCACCCGCGCCCCTGGGCCTGGCCGCGCCAGCTGGGAAGCGCTTCATCGATGCTGACCATGCTGATGTTCGTGCTGGTCTCCACCGTGGCCGCGCAGGCCGACTGGAGCGGCCCCGTGGCAGGTGTGGTGCTGGCACTGATCGCGGTGCGCCTCGTGGCCAAGGCGCTGGGCGTGGCGCTGGGCAACGTGGGCAGCGGCGCCAGCTGGCAGCAGGCACTGTGGACAGGCTGCGCAATGACGCCGATGTCGTCCATCGCACTGCTCATCGCCTCGCAGTTCGTGCTGGCCTCGCCCTCCACGGGCCATCTGATTGCCCGCGTCGCCCTGCCCGCCATTTTGCTGATGGAAGTGCTGGGCGCGGTGATTGCCACCATCGCCATCTACCGTGCAGGCGAGAGTTCCAAGCCCTGGGCGCCCCTGGCCCGCGGCAACAACGGAGACAGCCGTGAGTCTTGAAGCCTTTCACCATTCCGAACCGCTGACGCTGGGCGTCGAGCTGGAACTGCAGCTCGTCAACACCCACGACTACGATCTGGCCCCCTACGCCGAGGACATGCTGCGCCTGATGAAAAAGGTGCCGCTGCCCGGCAGCGTGGTGCCCGAGATGACGAACAGCATGATCGAGGTATCCACCGGCATCTGCCACAGCAGCAGCGAAGTGCTGGGCCAGCTCAGCCAGATCCGCGACGCGCTGGTGAAAAGCGCCGACAAGCTCAACATCGCCGTGGTGGGCGGCGGCACGCACCCGTTCCAGCAATGGCACGAGCGGCGCATCTACGACAAGCCGCGCTTCCAGGAGCTGTCGCAGCTGTACGGCTACCTGTCCAAGCAGTTCACCATCTTCGGCCAGCACGTACACATCGGCTGCCCCGACGCCGACGCCGCGCTGCTCATGCTGCACCGCATGAGCCGCTACATCCCGCACTTCATCGCGCTCTCGGCATCCAGTCCCTATGTGCAGGGGCAGGACACGGCGTTCGATTCGGCGCGGCTCAACTCGGTGTTCGCCTTTCCGCTGTCGGGCCGCGCGCCCATGGCGCTCACCTGGCAAGACTTCGAGGTGTACTTCAACAAGATGACGCGCACCGGGGTGGTCAAGAGCATGAAGGATTTCTACTGGGACATCCGACCCAAGCCCGAGTTCGGCACCATCGAGATTCGCGTCTTCGACACCCCGCTGACCATCGAGCGTGCGGCCGCGCTGGCAGGCTTCGTGCAGTCGCTCGGCGCCTGGTTCCTGGCCGAGCAGCCCTTCATGCCGCAGGAGGACGACTACCTCGTCTACACCTACAACCGCTTCCAGGCCTGCCGCTTCGGCATTGATGCGGTCTACGTAGACCCTGCCAGCGGCGAACATATGCCGCTGCGCGAACACATCCTGCAGACCATGGACCGGATCGCCGGCCACGCAGCAGCACACGGCGCCACCGGCGCGCTGCACCTGTTGCGCAGCGAAGCCAGCACCAGCCAGAACGATGCCCGCTGGCTGCGCGATCGCCAGCGTGAAGAGCAATTGCTGGCCGAAGTCAGCCGCCAGGCGGCGCAGCGCTTTCGCGGTGTGAATTGACCCCGCTGAGCCGCCTCGCGCCCTCCCCCCAGGGGAACGCTGCCCGCGCGGCGGGGCGGCCCCTGCCATCGATACACGGGACCATCCAGCCCCATGGGTGAATTCGACCTGATCCGGCGTTACTTCACGCATCCGCCCGGGCATGCCCCCCAGGTGGTGCTGGGCGTGGGCGACGACTGCGCGCTGCTGCAGCCTGCGCCGGGCATGCAATGGGCCGTCTCCAGCGACATGCTGGTCGAGGGGCGCCACTTTTTCCCCGGTACCGATGCCGCCCGCCTGGGCCACAAGGCGCTGGCGGTGAACCTCTCGGACCTGGCCGCCTGTGGCGCCCGGCCCCTGGGCTTCACGCTGGCACTGGCGCTGCCGCAGGCCGACGAGGCCTGGCTGGAGGCCTTCTCGCGCGGCCTGCTGCAGCTGGCCGATCTGCACGGCTGCCCCCTGGTGGGGGGAGACACCACGCGGGGGCCACTGAACATCTGCATCACGGTGTTTGGCGAAGTGCCCCCGGGCCAGGCCCTGCTGCGCAGCGGCGCCCGCCCGGGCGACGACATCTATGTCAGCGGCACGCTGGGCGACGCCCGGCTGGCCCTGGCCGCGCTGCAGGGGCAGATCACCCTGCCCGAAGCGCTGCTGAACAGCACCCGCCTGCGCCTGGAACAGCCCACGCCCCGCGTCGCGCTGGGCATGGCCCTGCGCGGCGTGGCCAGTGCCGCACTCGACGTGAGCGACGGGCTGCTGGGCGACCTGGGGCATATCCTGCATGCCTCCGGTACGGGCGCCTGCATAGACACCGGATTGACTTCAAAATTGATAGCTGTTGGCGCTTATCTGGAAAGCGCTGAAGCCGATTTTGGTCATGAATTTTTGGAGCAATGCGCCCTGGCCGGTGGCGACGACTACGAGCTGGTCTTCACGGCTCCCGCCACCGCCCGCGACGCCGTGGCCCAGGCATCGCAGGCCAGCGCCACGCCGGTCACGCGCATCGGCCAGATTGAAGCCTCGTCCGGACTGCGCCTGGTGGGCCCGCATGGGGAAGCGGTTGCACCACGCTACACCTCGTTCGACCACTTTGCCTGACCGGCAGGCGTCGCGCCCCGGCCCCCTCAGGAGCCCCGCTCCATGGTGCGTTTGACCAGCCCTTCGGCCTTCAGTTTTTCAAACGCCTGGCGCGTGCGCTGCACCACCTCCAGCGGCGTCTGGCGGCTGTAGGCCATGTAAAGCCCGGTGGAGGCCTCGTCGAGCGTGAGCACCCGCTGCAGATCCGCGCAGTCAAACCCCGTCTCCTTGCACAGCATGGTGGCGTCGTCGGCGGTCAGCGGCACCAGGTCCACTTGGCCGCTGAGCAGCTTGCGGAAGTTGTCGAGGGGTTGCGCCGACACCACCAGTTTGTCGAACCCCCTGGAACGCAGGTACTGCTGGCGCACGTCGTCCCGCATCACGCCGATGGTGTAGGCCCGCGCCGACGCCAGATCGGTCACCTCCAGGGGGCGGCGCTTGAGCCGGTACAAGTGGTACTGGATCTGCATGATCTCGCCCGCCCAGTGAAACTGCTGCTCGCGCGCGGCCGTGCGGGCAATCAGAAAAATGAGCACCTGGGGCTCCTTGAGCGCCATGTCGTAGGCCCGGGCCCAGGGATAGAGGTGCACCGAGTAGTCGGTCAGCCCGGCGCGCTGCAGGGTCAACTCGACCACCTCGGTGGCCGTGCCCACCACCTTGCCGCCCGCCACAAAGGTGTACGGCGTGGTTTCGGTCACGGCCCGGATGCTTTGCGCCTGCGCAGGGGCCAGCGCCAGCCAGAAGATCCACCCACACAGACTCCAGCGTGTCATGACGCGTCTCCTTCCATGCCCTGGCCCGGCTCCGCAATGGGGCCCGCCACCTGGTTGCGTCCCGCCGCCTTGGCCCGGTACAGTGCCTGATCGGCTTGCAGGAACAAGGCGCCAAAGTCGTCCATCGCACCCGGCTGCAGCACCGCCAGTCCAACGCTGATGGTCACCACATCGGCCGCCTGCGAGTGCCGGTGTTCAATCCCACAGGCCGCCACGGCCACACGCAGGCGGTTGGCCAGCATGAAGGCGGCCGACTCGCTGGTGGCCGGCAGCAACACGCCAAACTCTTCGCCCCCGATGCGCGCCACCAGATCCCCGGCGCGTCCCAGATGGGCGCGCAAGGCATGGGCCACGGCACTCAGGCACTGGTCGCCCATGGCATGGCCGTAGTGGTCGTTGTAATCCTTGAAGCAATCGATGTCGCAGATCAGCAAGGCCAGCGCCTGCCCGCTGCGCTGGGCACGGCGCCATTCGTGGGACTTGACCTCGTCGAAATGGCGGCGGTTGGGCAGGCCGGTCAGGGGATCGGTGCGGGCCAGGCTTTGCAGGCGCGCGTTGGCCTCCTGCAGCTCCGCAGTGCGCTCATCGACCAGATGGGCCAGCCGGTCGCGGTGCTCCGCCAGTTCGCGCTCATAGCGCTGCTGCTGCTCCAGGTAGGTCGCCAGGCTGCCCTGCAGGTGGTTCACACCCGAGACCAGCTGGGTCAGCTCGTCCTGGCTGCGCTCGCTGCGCTGCAGGCCGAGCGCCACACCCAGGTTGCCCGGGCGCACCGTGGCCAGGTGCGCAGCAATGCGCTGCACGTGCACGGTGACCATGCGGTTGAACATCAGCATGATCAGCCCCGCCAGCACCATGGACTGCAGCAGCTGCGCTATGACAATGGTCGCCAGCTCGCTGCGCAGGCGTTGCCACAGCACCCGCTCGTCGCCCTGCAGCAGCAACTCGCCAACCGTTTCACGCGCGCCGGGATAGGGCTCGTACTCCAGCACCAGCTGGCGGGTGGGCGCTCTGCCAGGCCCGGCCCAGCCCGCACGGGAGCGTTCAAACTTTTCAGGGGCACTGTGGGCCAGTGTCACCTTCAGCGCAACGCGCCCGACCGACGGCACCCCGGCGGCACTGCGCACATGGGCCTGAAGGGCATCGCGGTCCAGCTCCCAGATGGCCTTGGCCAGGGTGCCGCGGTACACCTGCTCGATCTGTGCCAGTTCGGCATCCATGCGCTCACGGCCCGCATTCCAGGCCGAGAGCGTCAGCACACCGACCGCCACCACGATGAACAACACACAAAAACCCAGTGTGGCCAGCACCAGCCGCGCGCCCAGCGAGTGCCGGGGGGCATCCACGCGCCCCGGTTCAGGTGCCGGCTCCGGCACGGCTTCAGGCAAGGCGTCTGGAACTACAGCCATTTGCGCTGCAGCCTGTCATAAGTGCCATTGCGCTTGATGGCTTCCAGCCCCGCGCGAAACTGGGCCACGGTGGCGTCGGGCGTGTGCATGCCAAAGGCCATGTAATACCCGTCGCTGCTCAGTTCGGGGATGCGGTACACCTTGGCCAGGGTCCGCGCCGGGTCGTCGCCCGCCTGGCGCGCCAGGTGGTTAGCGGTCAGCTCGCTCATGATCCAGAGGTCGATCCGCCCGGCCTTGAGCTTTTCGTAGTTGTGCCCATACTTCACGCTGGACTGCAGGTTGTGCCCCTTCACAAAACCCTGCCCCACCAGAAACTGCTCGCCCACGTCTTCGTTGACGGTGCCGATCTGGTACGTTTTGGCCGCCTCCAGTGAATCCACGCGGTATGCCCTGCCGGGCTGGCCGTACAAGTAGTACACGGTAGGGGCGATCACGCCAACCCATTTGAAATACTTGTCTCGCTCGGGGGTGCGGCCAATGCTGTAGATCAGCACGCCGGGCGTATTGCGCGCTGTTTCGTAGGCCCGTGCCCAGGGCATGGACTGTATTTGACCCTGCAGCCCCAGCTCTTTCAGCACCGCCTCGACCACCTCGGTCGCCAGCCCGGTGATCTTGCCTTGTGCTGTGTAGTTGTAGGGCGGGAATTCTTCCGTGAGGATGCGCACCGGCCCGTCGGCCATGGCGCCCGCAGCCCCGCCCAGCCAGAGCAGCGCCACCGCACAGGCCAGTCGACGCCTGCGCAAACCGTTGGAGCCGAAAAGCTGCGATAGGTCCATGATCTTTTGGATGCGGAATGCGTGGAGCCGACGATAAACAGCGCGACACATGGGGAAGAGGTCCGTGGCCATACCCCCTCTGGGGGGCCTGGCACTTGCGGACCAGTATCCAATGTCCGGCGTGCAGGGTCAACGATGGGAATCCCGCATCTGCGGCCCGCGAGGATCAGCCTGTCGCCTGCTGCTGCTGCAGCAGCAACTGAACCAGCGGATGCGCCACCTTGCGCTCGGTACTGATGGCGTAGTAGTGCTCCTGCACCCCTTCGCAGGCACCGATCAGCCGCACCTGGCTGCGCTGGCGCAGCCCGTCCTGCGCGGCCACGGCGCCCGGAAATACGCCCAGTCCGGTCCCGCCAAAGGCCTCCAGCAGCGCGTTGTCCTCGAACTCGCCCACCACATGGGGGCGCAGGCTGTTCTGCGCCAGCCACTGGTCGATATGGCTGCGCACGATGGAATGCGTGGTGGGCAGCAGCACCGGCACCTGCTGGAGGCTGTCCGGAAACCCCTCGGCCGCCTGCTCCCACCAGTACGGCGTCCCATACCAGCCCATAGGTGAGGTGCCCAGCGGATGGTTGTGCACTTTCAGGCGCGCATTGAACGGCGCAGGGTGATCGGACAGCACCACGTCGAGCTTGTGCACCGCCAGCTCGGCCAGCAGATCGGCCATTTCGCCCTCATGGCACACCAGCCGCAGATGCTCCACCTGCAGCACCGGCTGCAGCAGGCGCTGCACTTCCAGCTTGGGCAGTCCGTCGGCTATGCCCACCACCAGCCGCACCGCCTGAATCTCGGCGGCACTGCGCACCATGTCGGGCAAGGCCTCGCCGAGCTGGAAGATGTGCTCTGCCTGCCGCAAGGCCACCACACCGGCGTCCGTCAGTTCCAGCCCCCGCCCGGCGGGCCGCAGCAGCTGGCAGCCCAGGTCGCGCTCGAGCTCGCGCACCTGGGTGCTCACCGTCTGGACGGCCATGTCCAGCCGCGCCGCTGCGTTCGACATGCTGCCTTCCTTGGCCACCATCCAGAAGTAGTACAGGTGGCGGTAGTTGAACTGCCGGCTCATATTCAGATATTTAAGAAACGTAATTCATTGATTGTCTTCTTTTTACGATTGAATTACATCGCTACCCTTGTCTTCCTTTCCTCAGTTTTCTGGAGACCCCCATGACCCAACCCGCCATCTACCGGGCCGGCACCGCTCATTCCGGTCTGGGCAGCACCCTCGCGACCCACCGGGTACTGCGCAACACCTACGCCCTTCTGTCCATGACGCTGCTGTTCAGCGCGGCCGTGGCAGGCACTGCCGTGGCCCTGCGCCTGCCCGCACCCGGGCTCATCCTCACGCTGGCCGGTTACTTCGGCCTGCTGTTCCTGATCCACAAGGTACAGAACAGCGGCTGGGCCGTGGGCGCCGTCTTCGCGCTCACCGGCTTCATGGGCTACACCCTGGGCCCGGTGCTGTCGGCCCATCTGGCGCTGCCCGGCGGCGGGCAGACCATTGCCCTGGCGCTGGGCGCCACCGGCGCCACCTTCCTGGCGCTGTCGGGCTATGTGCTGGCCACCCGGCGCGATTTCAGCTTCATGGGCGGTTTCCTGTTCGCCGGGATGGTGATTGCCATTCTGGCCGGGCTGGCGGCCATGTTCTTCCAGATGCCCGCACTGGGTCTGGCGGTTTCGGCCATGGTGGCACTGCTGTCGGCGGGCCTGATCCTGTTCGAGACCAGCCGCATCGTCAACGGCGGCGAGACCAACTACGTGCTCGCCACTGTGGGCCTGTTTGTCTCGCTGTTCAACCTGTTCACCAGCCTGCTGAGCCTGTTCGGTTTCAGCACCAACGACTGAATTTTTATTTTCGACAAGGACACTCCATGACCACCATTTCCCGTACTGCCGCTGCCGTTATCGCTCTGAGCGTAGCCGCCTTCACCCTGCCCACTGCAGCCCACGCCAAGCGCATGGGCGGCGGCTCGCGCAGCATTCCACCAGCCAGCATTGGCAAGGCGCCCGCAAAACCTGCAGCCCCGGCAGCTCCGGCAGCGCCCGCCGCTCCTTCGGCTGCGGCAGCGCCAGCCCCTGCAGCGGCCGCTGCCCCCGCAGCCCGCGGCCCCGGCATGATGGGCACCATGGGCGCTGCCGCCGTTGGCGCGGTGGCAGGCTCCATGGTCGGTAATGCCATGGCCTCCCCCAACAAGGAAGTCACCGCCAAGGAAGCCGAAGCCCAGGCCGCCGAAAAGGAAGCCCAGGAGCTGCAACGCAAGGCCGATGAGGCCAAGGCCAAGGCGGAAGCCGCACGCGCTGCGGCCAAGTAAGCGCGCTGGCGCACAGAGGAGTGTTCATGCAGGCCGTGCCATGGACACACCTCGCCCACCCGGGCAGATGCCCATAAAACCGGAAATGTAGTTGCATTTGGCGCGCGCGTCCATTACAGTCCCCCCTATGGACCTTGACCAAACCGCTCGCTGCCTGGCCGAACTTGGCAATGTGGCGCGCCTGCGCCTCTTTGCGTTGCTGGTGCGTGCCGGTGATCCGGGCCTGACGATCACCGAACTGCGCCAGGCGCTGGACATGCCCGCCTCCACCCTGGCACACCATCTGCGCGGCATGGTGGAAGTGGGTCTGGTGACCCAGGAACGCCAGGGCCGCGAGGTTCGCTGCCGGCCCGACTTCCGCCTGATTGACGCCGCCTGGGGCCATTTCCGCGCCGAATGCTGCCAGGGCGTTCCAGCGCCCGCCCCCGCTGCCACGCCCCCGGGCTGCGACAACCCTGCCTGACCCGTCTGCATTGCACACGGTTTTTTTTGACTCAACACAACCATTTTTCCGGCTTTATGGTTTTATTGGAGAGCACCATGGCAACCACCCCTTCCTGCTGCACGCCGCACACCGCCGAATCACCCACCCCCACGGCAGCGCCCCCGTCCGGCGCACCCTCCTGCGGCAGTCCGCCCGCAGCCTCCGGTGTGGCGCCCCGCTTCTTGCAACGGCTGCGAAACACCGATCGCAGCCTGCTGGCCTTGCTTGCGCTGCTCACCGGCATGGCATGGGCCGCACCGGCGCAACTGGGGCCGTCGCTGCACTTCATGGCCGCCAGTCTGGCGGGCCTGGCACCGGTTCTGGCACTGTCCGTGGCACTGGCTGCAGGCATCCGCGCCAGCGGTGCCGAGTCGCTGATCGGGCGCGCCTTCACGGGCCGCCAGGGGCGCGCCATCGCGCTGGCCGCGCTGGCGGGTGCGCTGTCGCCGTTGTGTTCGTGTGGGGTCGTTCCGCTCATCGCCGGGTTGCTGGCCGGTGGCGTGCCTCTGGCGCCGGTCATGGCGTTCTGGCTGGCCTCCCCCGTGATCGACCCCGCCATGTTCGTGCTGACCGCTGGCGCGATTGATCTGGAATTCGCCGTGGTCAAGACGCTCGCGGCCATCGCGCTGGGCCTGCTGGGGGGCTTTGCAACCTTCGCCCTCGCATCGCTCTACCCCCACCTGGGGCGCGATGTGCTGCGTGCAGAACGTCAGCCCCAGTGCGCCACCGGAAAGCGCGCCCCCATACCAAGCGTGCAGTGGAGCTTCTGGCGCGATGCCACCCGGCGGGCCCGGTTTGGTGCGCAGGCGCTGTCACACCTGCGCCTGCTGGTTCCGCTCATGGCCATTGCGTTCCTGCTTGAAAGCCTGATGGTGGCCTGGCTGCCAGCCAACGCCTTTGCCCAATGGCTGGGTGGACAGCAGGCGTGGGCGGTTCCGGCCGCCGTGCTGCTGGGCATTCCGGCCTACCTGAACGGCACCGCGGCCGTGCCGCTGATGGGCGGGATGATCGGGATGGGTCTGGACCGCCCCGTGGCGCTGGCCTTCATGGTGGCCGGTGGCGTGACCAGCGTTCCAGCCGCCATGGCGGTATGGACGCTGGTGAAACCCCGGGTGTTCGCGCAATACCTTGTTCTCGCCCTGCTGGGCTCCACCCTGATCGCCTACGCCTATGCAGCCTGGCTGGGGTTGGGAACATGATCACCGTGCACTGAAACGGCCCCGTGCGAAGCACTGCACTACCATCTACGGCGTGCACTTTTTCTCGCACAGCCAAGGAGCGCCCCATGAGCCTCGCACGCCTTTCCCTGCGACCCCTGATTCCCGCCCTCGCCTGTGCCGGGCTGCTGTACAGCACCGCCGCCCTGGCGCAGGACAGCGCCTCACGCATCGCCCGCGTCACGGTCTACCCCGGCGTTGCCACGGTCGAGCGCGTGGCCAAGGTGGCGGCGGGCGCACGCAGCCTCACGCTGACCTGCCTGCCCGCCACGCTGGACACGCAAAGCCTGCAGATCCAGGCCGACGCCGCCGTGCGCGTGGGCGAGTTCAGCGTGCTCACCGAGGACCGCGACGTGGCCAGCGCCTGCGCCAGCCCGCTCGATGGCCGCATCCGCGAGCTGGAGGACCAGATCGCCGCCGCGCGCGCCGAGGCCAGTGCGCTGCAACTGGTGGAGGGCTACCTCAAGGCCGTGGCGGGCGGCCCGGCCGCCGATGACGCGGCCACGCCGCGCCCCCCCGCCACCACGCCCGCGCAGCTCGCGGCCATGGCCGAGGCGCTGCGCAAGTCCGGCCAGGACACCCAGACACGCGCGCACCAGCTCAAGCGCCGGCAGGAGGCGCTGGAACTGACTCTGAAACCACTCGTGGCCGAACGCGACCGCGTGACCAGCCAGCGCACGCGCGTGGTCTCTGTCACCGTGAACCTGGCCGCCGAGCGCGACGGCGAGCTGCGCCTGGCCTACCAGGTGCGCGGCCCGGGCTGGCAGCCCAGCTACCGCGCCACGCTTGACGCCGCCAAGCCCAGCGTGCTGCTCGAACGCCTGGCGCTGGTGGCGCAAAACAGCGGCGAGGACTGGAGCCACGTGCAGCTCACGCTTTCGACCGGCCAGCCCAGCCGCGCCACGCAGGGCCGCCTGCCGCGCCCCTGGACGCTGGACGTGGCGCCGCCACCCCAGCCCCGCCCACCCGCGCCCGCCATGGCCATGGCGCCCGCCCCTGCAGCAGCGCCGCTCATGCGCGAGCGCAGCAATGCGGCGCAGGAGGCCCTGCCAAGCTTCGACGTGGGCACCGTGGACAAGGGTTTCGCCACCGAATTCACCGTGCCCCAGCGCATCACCGTGCCCTCGAACGGCCAGCGCATCACCCTGGCACTGGGCACGCACACCGCCCCCGCCCAGCTGCTCACCCGCGCCGCGCCCGGGGTGGAAGAGGCGGCCTACCTCGTGGCCGAGATGGCACCGCCCCCGGGCGTGTGGCCCGCCGGCAGCGCGGGCCTGTACCGCGACGGCGCTTTCGTGGGCACGGGGCGGCTTGACTTCAGCACCGCCACGGCCACCGCACCGGGCGCTGCGCCCGTGGCCAGCCTCTCGTTCGGGCGCGACGAACTGGTGCTGGTGCGCGCCGATGCGCCGCAGGACGTGACCGGCAGCACCGGCCTGACCGGCGCGCGTACCGAGCGCAAGACGCGCCGCGCCTACCAGGTGGAAAACCGCCACAAGAACACCATCACGCTGCAGGTGCTGCACGCCGCACCGGTATCGCGCCACGAAAAGATCGAGGTGGAGTCGCACTACCAGCCCGCGCCTTCCGACCTGGCCTGGAACCGGCAGAGCGGCACCATCGCCTGGCAGCAGCCGCTGGCCGCAGGCGCCACGGCGCAGTTCAGCGCCGAGCACACCATCCGCTACCCCAAGGACATCGAGCTGCTCGAACGGCCCTGAAAACGGGCCCGGATGCCGCACCCGCCCACCGGGTCATTCGGCACGGCATCCGTGCACCCTGGATGACAATCCCGGCCATCCCAACCATCCCTCGCAACACTCCGCCATGTACACCCGCATCCTCGTCCCGATCGACGGCAGCCCCACCTCCAACCTCGCCCTGACCGAGGCAGGAGAACTCGCCCGCCTTACAGGCGCCCAGGTGCGCTTGTTGCACATCCTGGACCCGGTGGCGCATGCCAGCGGCTTTGAGCGCCCCGAAACCTACCGCCAGGACATCCTGCCCCAGGCCCGCCAGAACGCCCAGGCGCTGCTCGACCAGGCGCGCGCCCAACTCACGGGTGCCGGTGTATCCACAGAGACCGAGCTGATCGAGAACCGCGATGCCAGCGTGGCCCGCCTGGTGGTCGAGCATGCCAGCCAATGGGGCGCCTCGGTGATCGTGCTGGGCACCCAGGGCCGACGCGGGATCGAGCGCATGCTCATGGGCAGCGACGCAGAACAGATCGCCCGCCATGCCTCCGTGCCCGTGCTGCTGGTGCGCCAGCCCGGCCGCCCCAGCGCACCCGCCAGCACCAGCACCTGACCCCTTCGCGATGACCACCGCCCCCTCCCTGCGCCCCACCGTCCGCTTTCTGCTGGCCCACCCGGCCCATTTCATCGCCCTGGGCTTTGGTTCAGGCCTCTCGCCCAAGGCGCCCGGCACCGTGGGCACGCTCTGGGCCTGGCTGGCCTTTCTGGTGCTGCAACCGTGGTTTGCCACGCCGCTGCAGATGGGCCTCTTGATCGCTGCCAGCACCCTGGGCGGCTGGTGGGCCTGCACCGTGACCGCGCGCCACATGGGTGTGGCCGACCCCGGCAGCATCGTCTGGGACGAAGTCGTGGCCTTCTGGCTGGTGCTGTGGCTGGCCATGCCCATGGGCTTCTGGGGGCAGCTGGCGGCCTTCGCACTGTTCCGCTTCTTCGACGCCGCCAAGCCCGGCCCCGTGGGCTGGGCCGACAGCCTGTTCAAGGGCTTTGGCTGGCGCGGCGGCTGGGGCATCCTTTTCGACGACTTCGTGGCGGCCTTCTGCACGCTGCTGGTGATCGCGCTGTGGAGGTTCTGGTGAGCACGCCAACCCCCCACGAAAAGCTATTAAATCAGGAGCTATCAGCGCTTGATGGTAAAGCGCTAGAGGCCATTTTGACTGAAATTTCTGGCCTGCTTCTGGCGCGCGGCCAGATGCTCGCCACGGCCGAGAGCTGCACCGGCGGCCTGATCGCTTCCGCCTGCACCGACCTGGCCGGTTCGAGCCAGTGGTTCGAGCGCGGCTTCGTCACCTATTCCAACGCCGCCAAGACCGAGCTGCTCGGGGTGGACGCCGCGCTGATCGGGCAGCACGGCGCCGTGAGCGAGCCCGTGGCCCGCGCCATGGCCGAGGGCGCCATCGCCCGCTCGCACGCCCAGGCCAGCGTGGCCGTGACGGGCGTGGCCGGCCCCACGGGCGGCAGCGCTGAAAAACCCGTGGGCACGGTCTGGCTGGCCTGGAGCGTGGATGGGCGCACACACAGTGCGCTGCGCCACTTCGCGGGCGACCGCGCTGCCGTGCGCGCGGCCACAGTCCGGCTTGCGCTGGAGCAGCTGGCCCACCTGCTGAGGACTTGACGCAGTACCCGCCACCGCGCAGCATGCGCCTGAACGCCTCGCTCTTTCTTCACTGAAATGGCCCTGCCTCCGGATCTGCCCATGGCTCAGAAACGCACGTTCACCCTCCGCAGCCTGCGCGGTCAGCTCACCCTCTGGTTCAGCGGCCTGTCGTTGCTGACCCTGCTGTGCGTCGGCCTGTACGTCGGGCGGCTGGCCACGCAGCAAATGGCAGCCTCTGCCGGTGCAGCCGTCCACGCCATGGCCCTGACGGCCGCCGACCTGCTCGGGGCCGGCCTGCGCGAGCGAGAAATGGACATCGTGCTGCTGAGCCAGGCGCCACACTTCACGCGCGGCGATCTGACGCACCCGGACCTGCTGCTGTCACTCCTGCGTCGGCGGGCATTGCGCGAGGAGTTCGCATGGCTGGGGGTGGTCGACCCCCAGGGCAACGTCGTCCAGGCCGTCGATGGCCTGCTGCAAGGGCAGTCCGTGGCCCAGCGCCCCTGGTTCATTGCCGCACGTTCGGGGGTCTATGCGGGGGATGTGCACGAAGCCCTGCTGCTGGAAAAAATGCTGCCCAAACCGCCCGACGGCGAGCCATTGCGCTTCATTGATTTTGCTGCCCCGATATTCGACCACAGCGGTGAATTGGTCGGTGTCGTGGGCGCCCACATCCATTGGCACTGGGTCACCCAGACCGTGCAGGCCGCATTCGACCAGCGTGCTCGGGACAGTGGCGCCGAAATCCTGATCACCAACGCACAGGGTGTGGTGCTTTATCCCCAGAAAATGACGCACCAGGCCCAGCTTCCGGCCGAACTGCGTACCGGCCGCAACCAGCGCACCACCCAGGTGCGGTGGGACGATGGCCTGGACTACCTCGCGAGCGTGGTCGCCGTGGATTCGCGCACCTCCAGGAACCTGGGCTGGAGCATCGTGGTGCGCCAGCCTCTGCATCAGGCCCTGGAACCCGCCCACGCCATGCGCAACCAGTTGCTGGCGCTGGGCCTGCTGGCCGCCCTGGCGTTCGGCGGAGTGGCCCTGCACCTGGCCCGTTCGTTCAGCCGCCCGATCGAACAACTGGCCGAGGCTGCGCACCGCATCGAACGCGGCGACAGCGAGGCGGAATTTCCTGCAAAAGGACAGCTGATGGAAGTGGAACAACTGGGCCAATCCCTCCGCTCCATGACCCGAACGCTGCTGGCGCACGAGCGCGAGCTGGAAGCTGTCAACCAGTCGCTCGAAGCCCAGGTCCTGGAGCGCACCGAAGCACTGGAAGTCGCCAACCGCGAACTCGAACACCTGGCCACGCACGACCCGCTGACCGGGGTGCGCAACCGGCGCCACTTTGACGGCAAGCTCGCCGAATGCTTCGCGGCCAGCCGCCGCACCACTCTGGGCTTTGCCGTGCTGCTGGTGGACGCCGACCACTTCAAGAAAATCAACGACACCCATGGCCACCCTGCCGGGGATGCCGTGCTGCAGGCCCTGGCGCGCTTGCTGAACGACGCCGTCCGGTCGGTCGATTTCGTGGCGCGCTACGGCGGCGAGGAATTCGCCGTCCTGCTGCCACACACGGCGGACGGAGACACCGCCCTGGTGGTGGCCGAGAAGATCCGCAGCACCATCGCCCATGCCCCGTTCCCGGGGCCGGGACAGGTCACGGTCAGCATCGGGGCCAGCGTCTGGCAGCCCTCGGACTCCGGCGCTGAAGCCGTGGTCCAGCGCGCCGACGCAGCCCTCTACCAGGCCAAGGCTGCCGGGCGCAACCGCGCCGTGCTGTCACCGCAGGCGTAACCGGCGCGCGGCATGGCGGGAGCGCGCACCCCGCCTCAAGCGCCGTGGCACTTCTTGAACTTCTTGCCGCTGCCGCACCAGCACGGGTCGTTGCGGCCGGGCTCGGGCGGCTTGCGCAGGGTCTCGACGCGCGGGCCCATGCTCTTCCAGAGCTGGCGCAGGTCGTACACGGCCCAGATGGCCTCGCCGAAGGCCTCGACGCGCGCCTTGCTGGTGCTGGGCGCGCCGTCCTCGCTGTACATGCAGACCTCGGGCTTGCCGGTGTCGTCCTCGGTCAGGGCGACGATGCGCTCCAGGGCGTCGTCGAGCCACTGCGCGGCCTCCTTGTCGCGCGGCGCGGCCCACTCGTCGGGCCAGTTCTCCACGGCGAACATGAAGCCCAGCGCCCAGACCTGGGCGAATGAGGGAATTTCCTGGCCCTCCATCTCCACACGGTCCGCCTCGGGCAGGCTGGCGACGGCGCCGCGCATGTCCATGGCCTCGGGGGCGTAGGCCTCGTCCTCATCGAGGGATTTGACCTCTGCGTCGAGCTGGCGCACCACCTCGTTCCAGCGGCGCATCCACAGTTCGATGAAACGCGCCTGCTGCGCGCCATCGGTGAACGCGGGCAGCAGCGGCAGCGGCTCGCCCTCGGCCACTTCCAGCGCCTCGCCGTCGCCCAGCAGCATGGGCAGGTATTCGGCGGGAGGAATGGCGCGGCGTGTGCAGGCCAGCGCAGCCAGGAAGCCGTCGCAGAATTCCCACTGCGGGATTTCGTCACCACGTGTGCGCAGGTCGTCGAGCAGGGTGTCGAGCTCGTCGAGTTCATCGGGGCCGAGGGCCGGGGCGCCGGCGTCGGAGGGTGCGGGGTTGTTCATGGGGGCTCCGTTCATCGGTGCAAAGGCTTTTATGATGCCCGGTGCGGCGCCTGCGGGCGGCCGCGCGGGTGCGGCGGCAAGTGTAGCCCGCCCCGAACCTTGCACAACCCCGCCCATGCCACCCCTGCGCCCTGTTTTCACCCTCCGCTTCTGCCCGCCCTGCCCGGCGGGCCGGTACCGATGACCACCCCCCCCTCTCCCAGCCCGGCCCGGCCCGTAAGCCATGCCGACTTCCTGCGGGACCAGCTGGGCAGCCAATCCTCCAACGTGGCCAGCTACATGGTGGGGGACGAACAGGTGTGGCTGAAAAAGGCCGGGCCGCGCCACGGCATGGGGCGCTACCGCGTGCTCGGTGCGCTGGCGGGCCTGACGCGCCTGGACGTACTGCGCCCCGTGCCCAACCTGGGCGGCTCCGAAGCCATCGCCACCGAGGCTCGGCGCCTGCGCGACCTCAAGGCGCGCGGCTTGCGCGTGCCCACGGTGCTGGCGGAGCTGCCCGGGGGGCTGCTGCTGCGCCACCTGGGCCGCCCGGGCGAACCCACGCCCTCGTTCGACGGTGAAATGCAGGCCGCCATGGCCCGGGGCCCGGCCGCCGTGCTGGCGCTGTGGATGCAGGGACTGCTGGCGCTGGACCATGTGCATGCCACGGGCACCTGCCTGAGCCAGGCGTTCGCGCGCAATCTGGTGCGCTGCCCCGACGGCATCATCGGCTACATCGATTTCGAGGACGACCCGGCCGCCAGCCTGCCGCTGGCCCACTGCCAGGCGCGTGACGTGCTCTGCTATGTGCACTCGACCGCGATGTACCTGCGCGAGAGCGGTGCACTGGAGTCGGCCCGGCCGCTGTGGGCTGCCTGGCTGGCACAGCGCGGCGCGGCCATGCGCACCGTGCTGGCGGCCAGCATCGCCCGCATGGCCTGGCTGCGCCATCTGCCGCAAAGCCGCCGCCTGGGGCGCGATCTGCAGCGCGCGCGCGCGGCCCACGACTTGCTCATTCCCGACTGAAAGGCCTCTCCGACATGGATGTTTCCGAAGCCGTGCAACGGCGCGCCTCGATCCGCGCCTTCAAGCCCGACCGACCTTCCGCTGCCGTGGTGCGCGCCATCCTGGAGGGCGCGGCGCGTGCGCCCTCGGGCGGCAACCTGCAGCCTTGGCATGTGCACGCGCTCACGGGCGAGCCGCTGGCACAGCTCCTGCACGCCGTGGAGAGCGCGCCGCTGCAGGAGGAGCCCGAGTACGCGGTCTACCCGCCCGACCTGTGGGAGCCCTACCGCACACGGCGCTTTCGCAATGCCGAACAGCTCTATGCCAGCCTCGGTATCCCGCGCGAGGACAAGGCCGCGCGCCTGCGCCAGATGGCCAAGAACGCCACCTTCTTCGGCGCGCCCGTGGGCATCTTCCTGAGCGTGGACCGCCGCATGGGCCCACCGCAGTGGGCCGACCTGGGCATCTACCTGCAGACGGTGATGCTGCTGGCCACCGAACAGGGCCTGGACACCTGCGCGCAGGAGTTCTGGGCCTTCCGCTCGCAGCCCGTGGCGCGCTTCCTGGCGCTGCCGCCCGGGCGCATGCTGTTCGCCGGCATCGCGCTGGGCTGGCGCGACGAGAGTGCGCCCATCAACCAGTGGCGCACCGAGCGCGACCCCTTCGAGACCTGGGCCGAGATGCGCGGCTTCTGATCAGAGCAGGCTGTCCGCGCGCACGTAGGCATAGCCCAGATCGCGCGCCACGGCCTCGAAAGTCACCTGGCCCTCGGCCACGTTGAGGCCGTTGCGCAGGTGCGCGTCATCCCGCAGCGCCTGCTTCCAGCCCTTGTCGGCCAGGGCCAGGGCATGGCCGATGGTGGCGTTGTTCAGCGCAAAGGTGCTGGTGCGGGCCACGGCACCGGGCATGTTGGCCACGCAGTAGTGCACCACGCCATCGACAACAAACGTCGGGTCGGCGTGGGTGGTGGGGCGTGAGGTCTCGAAGCAGCCGCCCTGGTCGATGGCCACGTCCACCACCACGGCGCCCGGCTTCATGCGGGCAACCATGTCCCGCGTCACCAGTTTGGGCGCGGCCGCGCCGGGAATGAGCACGCCGCCCACCACCAGATCGGCACCGCGCACGGCGTCCTCCACGCTGTGCGCGGTGGAATGGACGGTGCTGATGCGGTTGCCAAACACCAGATCGAGGTGGCGCAGGCGGTCCACGCTCTTGTCCAGCACCGTCACGCGCGCGCCCAGGCCCACGGCCATCTGCAGCGCATGCGTGCCGACCACGCCCGCGCCCAGGATCACCACATGCGCCGCGGGCACGCCCGGTACGCCGCCCAGCAGCACGCCCATGCCGCCCTTGGACTTTTCCAGGTGCACAGCCCCGGCCTGGATGGCCATGCGCCCCGCCACCTCGCTCATGGGTGCCAGCAGCGGCAGGCCGCCGCCGGGGCCGGTGATGGTTTCATAGGCAATGCAGAGGGCGCCCGACTTCACCAGCGCAGCAGTCTGCGCGGGGTCCGGCGCCAGATGCAGGTAGGTGTAGAGAATCTGGCCGGGGCGCAACATGGCGCACTCCGCCGGCTGCGGCTCCTTGACCTTGACGATCATCTCGGCCTGGGCGAACACCTCGGCGGCCTCCTGCACCAGACGGGCACCTGCGGCGAGGTATTGTACGTCGTCCAGTCCGATGGCAGCGCCCGCGCCCACCTGCACCAGAACCTGGTGGCCCCGGCTGGTGAGTTCGCGCACGCTGGCCGGGGTCAGGCCGACGCGGTATTCATGGTTTTTGATTTCCCTGGGCAATCCGATGCGCATCGCTGTCTCCTGGTATGTAGGTGTTGAGACGCGCAGTGTCCCGCCCGGGAGGGCGGAATTCAATACGGATTAATGAACAAAGATATTCATTACGCCAACAGATACTTCACGGCGCGGGCCCCAGCACCGGCGCCGCATGCACGCCCAGCGCCAGCAACCGTTTGCGCAGGCTGAGCACGGCGCGGTCCTTGCTGAGCAGGAGGGCTCCATGGTGCACGGCCAGGTCGATGAACTGCTGGTCGTCCGGGTCCTTGCAGACGGCGCTGGCGCGCGGCGCGGCGTCCACCGTGCGGGACTGCGCATCGAAGGCCTGCAGCACCTGTGCCACGGTCAGCCCGTAGTAGGCCAGGCGCGGCGCGATCTGCGGGTAGCCGAGCACGCGCTCGAGCTCCACGCGCATGGCGGGTGCAGCGATCCAGCGCAGCGCACCGCTGGCCAGCAAAGGCTTGAGGGGCTGAACAGCGGCGTCGGCGAAGACCAGCAGGTCGAGCACGATGTTGGTGTCGATCACCACCGGCCGCACCGCCCCGGGGGGCAGGGCCAGCGTCTCAGCCGCCATCGGCCGTGCCTTGGCTTGCGGCGCCCGGGCGGGCGCGCACGGCGCCGCGCACCATGTCGAAGCGGAACAGCCGGCATTCGATCGGGCCGTTCCACATCGGCACACGGCGCGACTCCTTCAGGCGCATCTTGCCGGGCAGCTTGAGGTCGGGGGTGAGCATCCAGGCCGTCCAGCCCGCATAGTTCTTCTTCCAGTGGGCGGCCAGCTGGCTGAAGAACTCGCCGCCGTCGTCGGTGTGCGCGGCCTCGCGGCCCACGGCGCCCCCCTGGGCACGCAGCGCGGCGCGCTCGGTGGCGTTCTGGCCCGCAGAACCGGCGGCGGCGATGCGCTCGCCATAGGGCGGGTTGAGCAGCATCACACCCGGCGTCTCGCAGGGCGGCATGCGCTGCAATGCGTCGCCGCCGCGCAGCTGCACGGCGGCGGCCACACCGGCGCGCTCGGCGTTGCGCTGGGCAAAATCCACCATGCGGTGCGAAACATCACTACCAAAAATAGCGACAGGGCTTAACTGTTCTACGCTTGCAGCTTCGTTTTTTATAGCATTCCAGACATGCGCCTGGAAGGGCAGAAGCTTCTCGAAGGCAAAGCGCCGGAGCAGGCCGGGCGCGATGCGGCAGGCGATCTGCGCCGCCTCGATGGCAACGGTGCCGCTGCCGCAGCAGGGGTCGTACAGCGGCACGGGGGCGTCGCCGTGCGGGTCCCAGCCGCTGGCGGCGATCATGGCGGCGGCCAGGGTTTCCTTGAGCGGCGCGTCGCCCTTGTCCTCGCGCCAGCCGCGCTTGAACAGCGGCTCGCCCGAGGTGTCGATGTAGACGGTGGCCTCGTCGGTGGTCAGGTGCAGGTGGATGCGCACATCGGGCCACTGGGTGTTGACGTCGGGGCGCACGCCGCTCTTGGCGCGGAAGCGGTCGGCCACGGCGTCCTTGACGCGCAATCCGGCGAAGTTCAGGCTGGTCAGCGGGCTGTGCTGCGCCGTCACCTCGACCTTGAACGTCTGGCGCGGCGTGAACCAGATTTCCCAGGCCACGCTGCTGGCGGCCTCGTACAGGTCGTTCTCATTGCGGTAGGGCCGGTGCGCCAGCTGCACCAGCACGCGCTGCGCCAGGCGGCTGTGCAGGTTGAGCAGCAGTGCGTCGCGCCAGGAGGCGCGCAGCAGCACGCCGCCCCGCCCGGTGAGCAGGTCGTTGCCCGTCAGGCCCGTGATGCGGTGCACCTCGTCGGCCAGGAAGCCCTCGACGCCAGCGGCGCAGGGCAGAAAAATTTGGAGTTGGTTCATAAGCAGCCCCGAGGATAAGGCCTGTGCCCTGCCAGTCCCCCGCCAGGGTCAGGACCGGGGTGGCGGCAGCAATTCCTGGGCGGGCACCGGTCGGCCAAACAGGTAGCCCTGGTAGCCACCACAGCCCTGGTTGACCAGGAATTCAAACTGCCCGGCCTGCTCGACCCCTTCGGCCACCACCGTCAGCCCCAGGCTGTGGGCCAGGGCCACGATGGTGCGGGCGATGGCCGCCACGTTCGGATCGGTCAGGATGTCGCGCACGAAGGAGCGGTCAATCTTGAGCAAGTCCAGCGGCAGGCGGCGCAGATAGGTCAGCGAGGAATAGCCGGTGCCAAAATCATCGAGCGCAAAACCGATGCCGTGTGCCTTGAGCTGCACCATCTTGGCAATCACGCTCTCGACATCGTTGAGCATCAGGCTTTCCGTCAGCTCCAGCCGCAGGCGCGCCGGATTGGCGCCCGTCATGCGCAGCACGTCCAGCACGGATTCGGCGAATTCCGGCTGATGGAACTGGCGTGCGCTGACATTGACCGACAGAGTCCAGTCTGCCGTGGCTTCGTCGGCTGACCATTGGGCCAGCTGACGGCACGCGGTCTCCAGCACCCATTGCCCCAGCGGCAGAATGAATCCGGTCTCCTCGGCGAGCGGAATGAACTCGCCCGGCAGCACCGTGCCCCGCCGCGGGTGGCGCCAGCGCAGCAGGGCCTCGGCGCCGGTGACCCTGCCTTGCACATCGACCTGCGGCTGGTAGTGAAGGTGGAAGTCGCCCTGCGCCAGGCTGTTGCGCAGGTCGTTGTCGAGCTGCACGCGCTGCAGCACTGCAGCCTGCATCTGCGGGTCGAAGAAATGCAGCGCATTGCGCCCGGCGGATTTGGACTGGTACATCGCCAGATCGGCCTGGCGCATCAGTTCGTCAATGGTCGCCCGCCGCCCTTCGAACAGGGTCAGGCCGATGCTGGGCGTGCTGCGCAGCTCATGGCCCGCCAGGTGGTAGGGCTGGTTGAGGATGGAGAGCACCTTCTCGCCCACCAGACGCGCCTGTTCGGCAGCCTCGCTGGCGTCCGCAGACAGTTCCTCCAGCATGACGACGAACTCGTCGCCCCCCAGCCGGGCCGCCGTGTCGCTGGCCCGGATGGCTTCCTGGAGCCGACGTGCCACCTCGATCAGCAGCAGATCGCCCACATCATGGCCCAGGGTGTCATTGAGCGACTTGAACTGGTCCAGATCAATGAACAGCAGCGCCCCATGGTGGCCCGTGCGCTCACCCAGCACCATGGCCTGCTGCAGCCGGTCGAGCAGCAGGCGGCGGTTGGGCAGCCGGGTCAGCGGGTCATAGAACGCCAGGTGGCGGATCTTCTCCTCGGCCTCCTTGCGTTCACTGATGTCTGAAAACGCCGCCACGTAGTGCGTGACCTGCCCGTCTTCACCCCGCACTGCGGAAATGCTCTGCAGCAGGGGGTAGACCTCGCCGTTCTTGCGCCGGTCCCAGATTTCACCGAACCAGGCACCCCGGTCGGCCAGCGACTGCCACAGGGTCACGTAAAAGTCAGCGTCGTGGCGGCCAGACTTGAACATGGCGGGCGTGTGGCCGATCACCTCTTCGGGCGTGTAGCCCGTCATCCGGGTGAAAGCGCGGTTGACACGCAGGATGATCCCGTTGGCATCGGTCACGATCATGCCGTGCAGCGACTCGAACGCAGTGGCGGCAATCCGCATTTCCTGCTCGATGCGCCGGTTTTCGGTGATATCGCGCAGCACCACCACGCGGTGCGAGGCGTCGCCCTGACTATCGAGCACCGGGCTCACAGTGGCCTCGAACCAGAACGGATTGCCATCGCGGCGCTTGCCCGGCAGCGTGCAGGGCGCCCCCGCGCTGTCCCAGAGCATGGTGCGGCCTGCGGCATCGGTCCACAGAAAATCAGGGGGGCGGCCCAGGATTTCTTCCTCCGGGTACCCGGTGATGGCGCACAAAGCCGCGTTGACAAACGTGGCGTTGCCCTGCGCATCGACAATCAGGACGCCCTGCGAAATCGACCCCAGCGCCTTGTGGTGCAGGCGCAGGATGACGGCATTCTTGAGCCGCTCCTCGGCCTGTGCGATGCGGATCAGGTTGTCACGGAACACCAGGGTGGCGCGCGCCATTTCACCGATCTCGTCACCGCGCCCGTGGTCAGCAATTTCCACCGTCCCCCCGCGAGCGTCCGGCGACGCCAGCCGGTTCATGGCATCCGTGATGCGCCGGATTGGATAGATGATGCCGCGTGCCAGCGCGCCCGCGAACACCAAGGTCAGCAGCAGCGCCACCAGCGCGGCACCGCCACTCCAGAACAGGGTCTGCCTGGCGGCCATTTCGGCCCCGTGCGCTGCCTGGATCAGATCCTGCGCCATGCGGTCCTCGACCCGCTTGATCTGATCGATCTTCCAGGACATCACATCGAACCAGTGCCCCGTGTTCTTCGACGAGACCGCCTGCGTGCCAGGCAGGCGGAGGAAGACGATGCCACGCATGCGCTCGATCTCGGCGGCCTTGGTGTCCGCCAGCGCCTGTTCCAGGAAGTCGGCCTGCGCCCGGGCCGCAAAAAACCGGAACTGCTCCAGAAAGTGGGACTGCCGGTCCGTCAGCCCGACGAAGACCTGCCGGCTCACGGCGTCCACGCGGGGGGCCGAAAAGTATGCGGCGCCAAGCGCCCGCTCCATGCCAGCGACCTCCTTGGCCTGCATCAGATTGACATAGGCATAGATGGCGCGTGACATCTCGGGATTGCTGCCGAGAAGGTGCATCTCCTGAACGATGCCGATGAGTGTGTAAATGACGGCGCTGTAGCGCGCCGACTGCTCCTCGGGCGTCACCCGCAACTGCGCCGCATCGCGCCGCCAGGCGGCCAGCTTGCCCAGCTGCGTCCGGGCATCTGCGATGCGCCAATGCAGGCGCCGGTCGAAACGCTCGGTCACGAGCTGCTCCAGCGCCTGGTGAAAAACGTTCAGCTGGACATCGGTATACGCGTGGCGTGCCGCCTGCACTTCGCCAAAGTCCTTGCCCCCCGACCCCAGGAACGCTGCAGCCATGCCCCGCTCACGCTGGACTTCGTGCACCAGGCCGCTCACGGCAGTGGCCAGCTCGGCCAACTCGCGCAGGTTGCGCATGTCATGGGCAATGCGCTGCTGGCCCGCCAACACCCACAAGGCAAAAAACAGAAACCCTGCGATCGGCAAGGCCAGTGCCAGCGCCATGCGCTGGCCTATCGGGGTATTCTGCAGTCGGACTTGCATCACGGCTTGGTCGGAATGGTTGGCGGGTCGTTTCGCGACGTCCGCGATCTCCATGTGCGGTCCATTATGCGGCCTGGGTTGATGCCTCGCCGCGCATGGGCGTCAAAAACCCGTGCGCATTGCCAAAAGGGGGACCGCATGGCAGTCTTTGCAACCAATTCCGCACCGCGTCCGGGTTCGCCCTACACTGGTTCCCTCATCCGTTCCGATGCCGGCCTCCACCCATGTCCACGCCCTGCACCGATGAAGCCCGCCTGAGCGCCGCCGTGGCCCGTGTGCTGCGCCGCCACGGCGCACGCCGCGAAGCCCTGGTGCAGATCCTGCGCGAAATTCAGGAGCACACCGGCTGGCTTGCCCCCCCGGTGCTGGCACAGGTCGCCAGCGGGGTGGGCCTGACGCCCGCCATCGTGAAAGGCGTGGCCAGCTTCTATCGCTTCTTGTACTTGCGTCCGGTAGGCCGCTACCACCTGTTGTGGAGTGACAACATCACCGACCGCATGCAAGGCAGCCGCACGCTGGCACAGGATCTGCGCCGTTTGCTGCACGTCCCGCAGGGTGGCCCCAGCGCAGACGGCCTGGCCAGCGTGGGGTTCACCTCATGCACCGGGCTGGGCGACCAGGGACCCGCACTGCTGATCAATCAGCAGCATGTGGTCACGCGCATGGACAGCCAGCGCCTTCAAGCACTGTCCGGCCTGGTGCGCGACCAGGTGCCGCTGGCGGACTGGCCTGCGCACTGGATGCAGGTGGACGATACCGTGCAGCGCAGCGGCGCGCTGCTGAGCGCACCGCCCTTGCAAGGCCAGGCGATGCTGGCCACGCAGGCGCGGGGGGTGGCGGCCACCTTGTCCGAATTGACCGCATCGCGGCTGCGCGGCCGGGGAGGCGCGGGTTTTTCCACTGCACGCAAGTGGTCGCTGTGCCGCGAGGCCTCCGTCCCCGAAGGCGGTACCCGCGTGGTGGTCTGCAACGCCGACGAAGGCGAACCCGGAACCTTCAAGGACCGCGTGCTGCTGAGCCAACAGGCCGACACGGTTTTCGAGGGCATGGCAGTGGCGGCCCGGCTGCTGGGCGCACGCACCGGCCTGCTGTACCTGCGCGGCGAGTACCGCTACCTGCTCGACGGCCTGGAAGCCGTGCTGGCGCGCCGCCGTGCACAGGGTCTGCTGGGCCACGGCATCCTGGGCATGCAGGGGTTCGACTTCGACATCTCCATCCACGTGGGCGCGGGCGCTTATGTCTGCGGTGAAGAAAGCGCGCTGATCGAGTCACTGGAGGGCAAACGCGGCACACCGCGCATCCGCCCCCCGTTCCCGGTCGAGCAGGGCTACCTGGGTCAGCCCACCATCGTCAATAACGTGGAGACTTTTTGCGCTGCGGCGCGGATCGCGCTGCACGGTGGCGCCTGGTGGTCTGCCATCGGTACCCAGGACAGCACGGGCACCAAGCTGCACGCGGTCAGCGGTGACTGCGCCCGACCCGGCGTCTACGAGTACCCGTTCGGCGTATCGGTCGCCCAGGTGCTGCACGACTGCGGAGCCCGGGACCCCCTGGCGGTACAGGTCGGCGGGCCTTCCGGCCGGTGCCTGGCGGAGCATGAGTTCGGGAAGCGCCTCTGTTTCGAGGACGTGCCCACGGCGGGCGCTTTCATGGTGTTTGACCGCTCGCGCGACATGTTCGATGTGGCGCACGCCTTCGCACAGTTCTTCGCCCACGAAAGCTGCGGCTTCTGCACGCCCTGCCGCGTAGGCACCACGCTCGTGCTGCAACGCATGGACAAGCTCGCGGCGGGCCTGGGCTCCTGCTGGGACCGCGCAGACCTGGACGACCTCGACAGCCTGATGCAGGGCTCGACGCATTGCGGCCTGGGCGCCAGCAGCACCAGGCCCCTGCGTGACACGCTCGAACGCTTCGGCAGCGCCTACGCACAGCGCCTGCGCCAGCCCCGCTTCACCCCAGGCTTCGACCTGGACGACGCGCTGGCGCCCGCACGGCGCGCAACCGGGCGCGACGATTCCCGGGCGCATCTGGAGCAGCAGGGATGAGCCATTTTTTTCTCGACGGCACCGAAGTCCCGTTCACCGAGGGTGACACGCTGATGGACGCCGCCCAGCGCGCAGGCCACGCCATCGCACATCTGTGCTGGGATGCCCGCCTGGGCCAGAGCGGGGCCTGCCGGTTGTGCACGGTACGCATCGACGGCCAGCTCGCCACCGCCTGCACCGTCCGCGCCCGGGACGGTCTGGTGGTGGAGAACCGCACGCCCGAACTCGACGCCCGGCGTCTGCGGCTCACGCAGATGCTGTTCGTGGAGGGCAATCACTTCTGTCCCGGGTGCGAGAAAAGCGGCGACTGCCTGCTCCAGGCCACGGCCTGCGATCTGGGCATGACCGGCATGCACTACGACATGCTGGCCCCGGTACGCACCGTGGATGCCAGTCACCCCGACGTATGGCTGGACCTGAATCGCTGCATTCTGTGCAAGCTGTGCGTTCGCGCCAGCCATGAAGCGGATGGAAAGGACGTGTTCGCCATCGGTGGCCATGGCATCGGCACCCACGTGCTCGTGAACTCGTCCACAGGCCTGCTGGGCGACAGTGCCCTGGCAGCCGACGACCTGGCCGCGCGCATCTGCCCGGTGGGCGCCATCCTGCCCAAGCGGCGCGGCTTCGCCGTGCCCATTGGCCAGCGCCGGTTCGATCCACGGGAGGGCGGCAATGAACAACCCTGAATCCGCCCGCCCCAAGCTGCGCGTGGCCACGGTCTCGCTGGCGGGGTGCTTTGGCTGCCACATGTCGCTGCTCGACATTGACGAGCGTCTGTTCTCCCTGGCGGGGCAGGTGGACTTTGACCGCTCTCCGCTGACCGACATCAAGGAACTGGGGCCCTGCGACATCGGCCTGATCGAGGGCGGCCTGTGCAACAGCGAAAACGTGGAAGTGCTGCGCGCATTCCGCGCCCACTGCAAGGTACTGGTGGCCGTGGGCGCCTGCGCCATCAACGGGGGGCTTCCAGCACAGCGCAATGCGCTGGACATTGGCCAGATCCTGCTTGACGTATACCGTGCCCGCCCCGGCCTGGCCTCCGGGAGTGCCGTGCCCGACGACCCTGAGCTGCCGCTGCCGCTGGCCCAGGTGCACCCCATCCACGAGGTCGTGCATGTGGACCATTTCCTGCCCGGCTGCCCGCCCAGTGCTGATGCCATCTGGGCACTGCTGTCGGCACTGATCGAGGGCCGCGAGCCACGGCCCGATCCCACGCTGATCCGATTCGACTGATGGAACCCACTGTCGCCCCACAGCCCCCGGCGCCGCGCCGGGTGGTCATCGACCCCCTTTCGCGCGTGGAGGGGCATGGCAAGGTCACGCTGCTGCTGGACGCGCAGAACCGCGTGCAGCAGGCACGGCTGCACATCGTCGAGTTCCGGGGCTTCGAGAGCTTCATCGTCGGGCGCCCTTACTGGGAAGTCCCGGTGATGGTGCAGCGCCTGTGCGGCATTTGCCCCGTGTCGCACCACCTGGCGGCCAGCAAGGCCATTGACGTGGCGCTGGGCGTGGCGGCCATTCCGCGCACCGCCGAGACCATGCGCCGGTTGATGCACTACGGGCAGGTGATGCAGTCGCATGCGCTGCACTTCTTTCACCTGTCGTCACCCGACCTGTTGTTCGGGTTCGACAGCGACGCCATGCGGCGCAACATTCTCGGCGTGGCTGCTGCGCACCCCGAGATCGCGCGCCAGGGCGTGCTGCTGCGCAAGTTCGGTCAGGAGGTGATCCGTCTCACGGCGGGCAAGCGCGTGCACGGCACCGGCTCGGTGCCCGGTGGCGTGAACCGCCACCTCACGCGCGACGAGCGCGACATGCTGGCCGCTCAGGTGCCGCAAATGCTGGGCTGGTGCGAGCAGGCCGTGGAGCTGGTGGCCCGGCTGCACGCCCAGAACCCGGCGCTCTACGCGCAATTCGGCAGCATCCGCTCGGGCTGGATGTCCCTGGTGGGAACCGATGGCGCCATGGAGCTTTACGACGGCGCGCTGCGCGTGCGCGACGCCGATGGCCGCATCCTGCACGACGGGGTTGATGTGCAGGGCTACCTCGGCCTGATCGAGGAGGCCACGGAACCCTGGACCTATATGAAGTTTCCCTACCTGCGCGCGCTCGGCCGCGAGGCGGGCTGGTACCGCGTTGGCCCGCTGGCACGCGTGCACAATTGCAGTCACATCCCCAGCCCGCGTGCGGAGGGTGCACGCCAGCGCTTCCTTGCCCACGGGCCGGTGCACGCCACGCTGGCCTACCACTGGGCACGCATGATAGAGATGCTGCACGCCATGGAGGTGATCGCACGCTTGCTGCAGGACGACGCGCTGCTGGGCGGCGAGCTGACCGCGCCGCTGCCCGCGCAGCGCCCGGCACGCCGCGAGGGCGTGGGCGTGATCGAAGCGCCTCGCGGCACGCTGATCCATCACTATGCGATCGGCGATGACGATCTGGTGCGGTGGTGCAACCTCATCGTCAGCACCACGCACAACAACCAGGCCATGAACGAGTCCGTGCGTGCCGTGGCGCAAGAATATTTCGATGGCCGCGCTATCAGCGAAGGGCTGCTCAACCACATCGAAGTGGCGATTCGCGCCTACGACCCCTGCCTGAGCTGTGCCACCCACGCCCTGGGCAGCATGCCGCTGCAGGTGCAGTTGATAGGCGCCGATGGACAGACCGTCGACAGCGTGCTGCGCCATGGAGATGGCCGCATACAGCGCGAGGCCGCAGCGGCGGACCCGGCGGCGTGAAGTGCCCACCGGTGCTGGTGCTGGCCGTCGGCAACCCGAGCCGGGGCGACGATGCACTCGGCCCGCTGCTGCTTGAACGACTGACGGCCATCGGCTTGGACGCCGCAGACGATGTGGAGCTGCTGACGGACTTTCAGCTGCAGGTGGAGCATGCACTGGATCTCGAAGGACGCCGTGCGGTGCTCTTCGTGGATGCCGCCCGCCCCGGCTCCGTGGACGGCGTGTGCCTCAAGCCCATCCGGGCAGAAGCCCACCTCGCCCCTGTCAGCCACGCACTCTCTGCACCAGCCGTCCTGCATGTAGCCACGCTGCTGTCAGGATGCGCCCCGCCCGCATGGCTGCTGGCAGTGGAAGGCGACTGCTTTGCCCTGAAAGAAGGCCTCAGCCCCTTGGCGCAGCAACGGCTGGAGCAGGCATTCGATGTCTTGCTCGGCTGGATCGCGACGCAGCGGGCTGCGGACGCGTAAATCAGGTCGCCTGGCTGGCCTGGTGCGTGCGCACCAGGGCGACCAGATCACCGGCTGGAAGCGGACGGCTGAAAAGATAGCCCTGCATCAGATCACACCCTGCTGCCCGCAGGAACTCACGTTGCTCGACCGTCTCCACACCCTCGCCCACGGTCTGCATGCGCAGGTTCCGCGCCAGGCCGATGATGCTGCGCACGATGGCTGCACTGTCCGGATGCAGCATGATGTCCTGCACGAACGAACGGTCGATCTTGAGTTGGTCGATCGGGAAACGGCGCAGGTAGGCCAACGAGGAATAGCCCGTTCCAAAGTCATCCACGGACAGGGTCACACCCAGCGCCTTGAGATCAGCCAGGGTCCGGGCGGCCTGCTCGGCGTTCTGCATGACCGTGCTCTCGGTGATTTCCAGCTTGAGCAGGCGCGGTGGCAGACCCGAGGCCTCCAGCGCCTGCTGCACGGTCTGCACGAGCTGGTCATCGCGAAACTGGCGCGCCGAAAGATTGACGGCGACCCGCAGCGCCACCCCCTCGTCCTGCCACTGCCGCACCTGCCGGCATGCCGTGCGCAACACCCATTGACCAATCGGCACGATCAGGCCGGTTTCTTCTGCCAGGGGGATGAAATCCAGGGGTGAAATGAGCGAGCCATCCTCCGAACGCCAGCGAATCAGCGCTTCCACATCCGTCAGCGCATTGGTCGCAAGATCGAGCAGCGGCTGGTAGTGCAGCAACAGTTCGTCGCGTTCCAGCGCATAGCGCAGCCGGGCCTCCAGCTCCAGTTTGCGCAGGGCCTGCGTGTTCATGTCGGCGGTATAAAAGTAGAAGGCGTTGCGCCCCGCCTCCTTGGCGCGGTACATGGCGGCATCGGCATTGCGCAACAGGGTGTCGTAGTCCATTCCATCCTGGGGGTACATGCTCACGCCGATGCTGATGGAAAGGCTCAGCTCATGGTTCTGCAACGTGATCGGCCGGGCGATGTTCTGGCGGATTCTGTCCGCGACCAGCATTACTTCCTGCGGACTCTCCAGATCGGACAGAACAATCACGAAATCATCGCCCCCCATGCGGGCTGCAGTGTCACGCTCGCGCAACTGCTGTCCAATGCGTTCGGCCACGGCACACAGGATGGAGTCCCCGAACGCATGACCCAGACTGTCGTTGATGCGCTTGAAATGGTCGAGATCCAGGTACAGCACCGCCACCGCGCCCCGGTGGCGTTGCGCAAAGGCGATGGCCAGTTCGGTGCGTTCCTTGAGCCGGTTGCGATTGGCCAGCCCGGTCAGCTCATCATGGTTATTCTGCCGCTCCAGCTGCTCCTCGTATTGCTTGCGATCGGTGATGTCATTGAGGATCCCGACAAAATGCGTGACCTCGCCCTGGCCATTGCGCACCGGCGCAATCGACAGGTCGTTCCAGAACAGGGTGCCGTCCTTGCGGTAGTTGCGCAAAATGGCATTGCCTTCGCGCTGCTCTCGCAGCGCGGCGGTTATCTCCTGCACTCCCAATTGCTCGCGATCGGCCTGCACCAGCAAGTCGGGGCCTTGCCCCACGGCCTCCTGAAGGCTGTAACCCGTGATGCGCTCGAAAGCCGGGTTCGCATGAATCAGTCCCCAGCCTTGTGCATTGTGCGCAAAGATCACAATGCCATTGGCCGATGCCTCGACCGCACTGCTGTTGAGGCGGATGGCCTCTTCGCTGACGCGCAACCGCTCTTCGGCTTGGCGGCGCCGAGCTTCCTTTTCAAAGTTGGAAAGCGCAAAGCAGACATCGCTCACCATTTCGGTGATCAGGTTGAGTCTTTCCGCATCAAAGAACTCTTTTTCCGCGGCAAACAGCGTGAGACTTCCAGTCACCGCGTTCTCCACTGTCAGCGGAAAGCAGGCTCCAGACAGAAATCCGTGCTGCAACAAATCGGCATGAATGAGATGAAGCCTTTGATCCGCCAGCAGATCGTTGCTGACATAAGGCGCCTGCAAGGACAATGCCAATTCCACGGGCACCCGCGCCGGTCCACAGGTTCGCAACGGAGCCAGGCGCGCAAACCAGCCAGGCACGACACCACAGCGCGCCACAGGAACCACTTCACCGGAGTCCGCATCCAGCAGCCCCACCCATGCCATGCACAAGCCGCCACGCTCGACAGCAATACGGCACAACCGTTCCAGCAGCTCTTCCCGGGTCTGGGTATGCACAATGGCCTGGTTCGTTTCACTCAAGGCCGCATAGAGCCGGTTCAGGCGCAAGATCTGCTGGTGCGCGGCGTCCAGCTCGACCAGGCGCTGCTCCAGCTCCAGGCTGCGCTGCTCCAGCTTGTGTACCAGCACCTCGTTGTACATCTTGAGCATGGAAGCGCCGGACAGCACCGGCGCCCGCACCGCCGCGGGTTGCTCAGAAACCCTGGCCAGCATTTCATGCACCCGGTCAATGAAGACCTCCGGCTCGGCAGGCTTCACCAGAAAGGCATCGGCGCCCATGTCCTTGGCCAGTTTCGCATCCTTGGCCTCGGTGTACGTGGCCGTGTAGACCATGAACGGGATGCCATGCAATTCCGCATCGGCCTTCCATTCCCGCAAGAGAGAATAGCCATCCATCACCGGCATCAGCAGGTCGCTGATGACAAGGTCCGGCGCCCGCGCGCGCGCAAGCTCCAGCGCCTGCTGGCCATGCACGGCCTCCTCGACCTCGAAGCCATGGCCCTGCATCAGCATCCGCAACAGGTAGCGGTTGTCTTCCCGGTCGTCCACGATCAGAACACGCATCAGTCCACCCCCAAGATGTACCGTTCGACCTCGTCGGCAAACGTCTGCGGATCAATGGGCTTTTCGATGTAACCGTTGCAGCCAGCCGCCAGACAGCGCTCACGGTCACCGGCCATGGCATAGGAAGTGACTGCCACGATGGGGATGCCCTGCAGTTTCGGGTCGGACCGCAGGGCCTGGGCCACGGCATAGCCATCCATCCCGGGCAGCTGGATATCCAGCAGTATGAGTACCGGGTTCATCTGCCCGGCAAGCGCCACACCCGTCAGTCCATCCTCGGCATGCACCATCTCCCAGCCCCGCGCTTCCAGCAAGAAATTGGCCAGATAGCGGTTCTGGGCGTTGTCCTCGATCAGCAAGATGCGCTTGTTCATACGGTCTCCAGAATGGGCTCGGCCTGTAGAGGCAGGGTGACGGTGAAGGTGCTGCCCTGGCCCCAGATGCTGCGTGCCTCGATGCGCCCCCCCATCAACTCCACCATGCGCCGACTGATGGCCAGACCCAGCCCCGTACCTTCGTGCTTGCGTGCCAGGGTCGAGTCGATTTGCCGAAACGGCGTGAACAAGAGTGCCATGTCTTCTTCCTTGATGCCCATCCCGGTATCGGTCACGCTCACACACACGGCCGGGACGCCCTCAGAATGATCATCGGCTCGAAAACCCTCCACCCGCTGCGCCTGCAAAGTGACTGCTCCGCTCTCCGTGAACTTCACGGCATTGCTCAGCAGGTTCAACAGTACCTGCTCTATGCGGCGCTCATCGCTCACCATGGCACCCACCGCAGGATCCACCTGCACATGAAGAGCCAGGTGTTTCTTTTCAGCCAGGGGAAGGACGATCGCGGCCACTTTCTGGATCGACCGCGCCATATCGAACGGATCGCAGGCCACCCGCAACTCACCCGCTTCGATCTTGGAAATATCCAGCACATCATTGATCAGCGCAAGCAGATGGCGTGCGCTGTCTCGCACCATCCCCAGCTGCTTCGCCTGCTCTGGATTGAGCGGGCCCGCCAGCCCCTGCAGAAGAATGCCGGTAAAGCCGATGATGGAATTGAGCGGCGTGCGCAGCTCATGGCTCATGGTGGCCAGGAAAGCGGACTTGATGCGGTCTGCATCCTGAGCGCGGTGCATGGCCTGCAGAATCTGCTCATTGGCCTGTGCCAACGCGCGGGTACGGTCCGCCACCCGCTGCTCCAGTTCCAGCGCATGCTGTTGCGCCTGTCCATACAGATGGGCATTCTCGATCGCCAGCGCGACCGGACCGCACAGGTCCTCCACCAGCTTGAGCGCCAAACCCGAAGGAGGCTCCGGCTGGTACGAGCATAGACACAGAACGCCCAGCACCCGATCCTGCACCTGCAGCGTGAAATAGGCATTCCACCGCGCGCGAGGGTCATGCGTCACCCCGCATTCCCCAGACATGGAAGAACCTTCCGCAGCCAACACGGCGTGGCGCTTCCCCTCGGCCATCGTCTGCACCATTGCACGGCAATGGGACTCGCACAGCCCCGCACTCTGCGAACCCTGCCGGTCTGCAGAGCCGTCAAACCCGGCGCACGCGCCGACCCGCAACGTGCCAAGCGATTCATCCCGGAGACAGAGTGCCCCCGCATTCAGACTCGTCAGCGCCAAGGCCCCCCGAAGGGCCTCCTGCAGCACGCCATCCAGGTCCCGGCGCGAACCAATGGCCCTCAGGGTCTCGTTGCTGACCACGGCTTCCCGGTTGCGCTGCCGCAATTCGTGGGTCCTGAGCGCCACCTGGCGCCGCAGCAGCAGCACCCATGCCACGGCCGCGAGCAGCACGGCCAGTGCCGCCACGGAAGCTGGCAGCAGCCATGCGGGCGTGGCGGAGCGGACTTCATCGATCGACCAGCGTCGCAAGGACTTGTAATACAAAGAGCCAGAATCCCTCTTGAACTCGAGTATGTGCCGGTCAATCGCCTGGAGCAATGCCTCACGCCCCACCGGTGGCGCGGCAAAAAAGAGCCGGGAGGGGCTGAAAATGATGGCTGTATCCTCCAGCCCATACCGGGTGGCATTGCGCACCCCGAAAAAGCGGTTGGTGATCACCGCATCGGCATGCCCCTGGGCCACTGCAGCAAAAGCCGCGTCGTAGTCGGGCTGAGGCACCCATTCCACCACCAGACTGAAGCTGGCCGCCATCTGTTCGAACTGGCGCTCCTGCACCGATCCGGACAGCACCGCCACACGCTTGCCTTCCAGATCCAGCATGGAGCGCAACCCGCTGCCCTGACGGGTATACACTTGGTTCCAGCTCGCGAGAACAGGCTCCGTTGGAAATGCAAACAGGGCCTCCCGCTCCTGATTGCGCGCGACATCAGGCATCAGGTCGATATCGCCCTTTGCCAGCCGCTCCAGCCCCTCGGACCAGGTGCCCGGAACGTACTCCAGCTCCCACCCTTCCCGTTCGGCGATTCCCTCGATCAGATCGATGAAGATGCCTTCGGGGCGCCCGGCCTCCGACAAGGCCACCTTGGGGCTGTTCTGGTAGACCCCGACCCGCACCTTGTGCGCCCCCCATGCGGGAGCAAGCCCCACCGCGAACAACAACAGAAAAGCCCCGGCATGCCGCCACCCGGACCGGAAGAAGCTCAATACACCAAGCACCTGAAACTGACTGGGCATGAAAGGCCTCCACGGATGGATAAGGCGGCGGGCCACGCAACACTGCGCTACGGCACATAATACGCCCGCAATGCGGCAATTCCGGCCTGCGACACGCCCCGGCCGGACGATTGGACACGGCCCCAGACCGGCACCCTGCCGCCAATTCATGATCCCGGTCAACCCCGGTGGCACAAGACGCACCACCCGAGGGATTCCCCCGAGGGCGCATTGGCACCAGGCGACCCTAGACTGTGGTTTCCTGCGCCATCGTGGCCGCAGGCCCGAGGACAGGAGTTTGCCTTGCAGCCTACCCACACTGCCCACCCGGACTACTTTCACAAGGTCGTCGACTGCCAATGGGCCTGTCCCGCCCACACGCCGGTGCCGGAGTACATCCGCCTGATTGGCCAGGGCCGTTACGACGACGCCTACATGGTCAACTGGGTCTCCAACGTGTTCCCTGGCGTCCTCGGGCGCACTTGCGACCGCCCCTGTGAGCCCGCCTGCCGGCGCGGCCGCGTCGAGGAAAGCAATGGCGCGCACCCCGAGCCCGTGGCCATCTGCCGGCTCAAACGCGTGGCAGCCGACCACAAGTCCGGCGTCGAGGACCGCATGCCCGCCATTGCACCGGCCAATGGAAAGCGCGTGGCCTGCGTCGGCGCGGGACCATCGTCCCTGACGGTGGCGCGCGACCTGGCGCCGCTGGGCTACGAGCTCACGGTGTTCGATGGCGAGGCCCGTGCGGGCGGATTTATCCGCAGCCAGATCCCGCGTTTTCGGCTGCCCGAATCGGTGATCGACGAGGAAACCGGCTACATCCTCGACATGGGCGTGCGGTTCCAAAGCGGCCAGCGTGTGGACTCGCTGCGCGATCTGCTCGCCCAAGGCTACGACGCGGTGTTCGTGGGCTGCGGCGCGCCGCGCGGACGCGACCTGGACATCCCCGGGCGACGCGAAGTCCAGGACAACATCCACATCGGCATCGACTGGCTGGCCTCGGTGTCCTTTGGGCATGTCACGCAGATCGCGCCGCGCGTCATCGTGCTCGGCGGCGGCAACACGGCCATGGACTGCTGCCGCTCGGCGCGGCGCCTCGGAGGCACCGACGTCAAGGTCATCGTGCGCAGCGGCTTCGAGGAAATGAAGGCCTCGCCCTGGGAGAAGGAAGATGCGCTGCACGAGGGTATTCCCATACTCAACTACCACGTGCCCAAGGCCTTTGTGCACGACAACGGGCGGCTCACGGGCATGACCTTCGATGTCGTGCGCGCCGAGTACGACGCCCAGGGCCGGCGCAGCCTGGTCTCCACAGGCGAACCCGAGGTGCTGGTGCCCTGCGACGTGGTGCTGATCGCCGTGGGCCAGGAGAATGCCTTCCCCTGGATCGAGGGCGACCTGGGCATTGCCTTCGACCGCTGGGGCCTGCCGCAGCTCACCGAAGGAACGTTCCAGTCCACGCTGCCTCAGGTGTTCTTCGGTGGCGATGCGGCCTATGGCCCCAAGAACATCATCACCGCCGTGGCCCAGGGGCACGAGGCAGCGGTGTCGATCGACCGCTTCCTGCATGGCGAGGATGTGCGCCAGCGCCCCGCGCCACGCACCAACCTGTTGTCCACCAAGATGGGCATCCACGAATGGAGCTACGACAACGATGTCTCCAACGATGCCCGCTTCAAGGTGCCCTGGGCGCAGGCCGAAGTGGCGCTGGCCAGCATCCGGGTCGAAGTCGAGCTGGGCTTCGATGCCGCCACCGCCTTCAAGGAAGCAAGCCGTTGCCTGAACTGCGATGTGCAGACGGTGTTCAACCGCGCCACCTGCATCGAATGCGACGCCTGTGCCGACATCTGCCCGACGGATTGCATCACCTTCACCAGCAACGGCGAAGAAGACGACCTGCGCGCGCGACTCAGGGCGCCGGCCCACAACCGTGCCCAGGCCCTGCTGGTGTCGGCACCGCTCAAGACCGGGCGCGTGATGGTCAAGGACGAGGACGTCTGCCTGCACTGCGGCCTGTGCGCCGAGCGCTGTCCTACAGGCGCCTGGGACATGCAGAAATTCCGTCTGGACACCACACAGGCCGGTCCTGGGTGCCGCGACGACAAAACCCACAGACGCACGCCGGAGGCCGCATGAAGCGCATCGAAGCCGTCAACGACTTTGTCATCAAGTTCGCCAACGTCAACGGTTCGGGTTCGGCCTCGGCCAACGAACTGTTCGCCAAGGCCATCCTGCGCATGGGCGTGCCGGTGAGCCCGCGCAACATCTTCCCGAGCAACATCCAGGGCATGCCCACCTGGTATGAGGCCCGGGTATGCGAAAAAGGTTACCTCGGGCGGCGCGGCGGTGTGGACATGATGGTGGCCATGAACCCCCAGACCTGGGACGCCGATGTGGCCGAGATCACGCCGGGCGGCTACCTGTTCTACGACAGCACGCGCCCCATCCCCCAGGCGAAGTTTCGCGAGGACATCACCGTCATTGGAATGCCGCTGACCGAAATCAGCAACAACGCCTACCACGAGCCCCGCCAGCGCCAACTGTTCAAGAACATCATCTATGTTGGCGCGCTGTCCGTGCTGCTTGATGTGGAGGCCGAGGTGTTCGAGAAGCTCTTCGCCGAGCAGTACCGGGGCAAGGAAATGCTGCTGGACTCCAACGTGCGCGCGCTGCACCTGGGGCGCGACTACGCCCGCGAACACCTGCAGGCCCCCCTGGGTATCCGCGTGCGCCGCGCCAACGAGGTAGGCGACCGCATCTTCACCGACGGCAACAGCGCTGCGGCACTGGGCTGCGTGTACGGCGGCGCCACGGTGGCGGCCTGGTACCCGATCACACCGTCTTCCTCGGTACCCGAGGCGTTCCAGAAATACTGCGACAAGTACCGCGTGGACCCCGCCACCGGGCGCAGCAACGTAGCCATCGTGCAGGCCGAGGACGAACTGGCTTCCATCGGCATGGTGGTGGGCGCGGGCTGGAACGGTGCGCGCGCCTTCACCGCCACCTCGGGTCCGGGCATTTCGCTGATGACGGAGTTCATCGGCCTGGCCTACTTCGCCGAGATTCCGGTCACCATCATCAACGTGCAGCGCGGCGGGCCTTCCACGGGCATGCCCACGCGCACGCAGCAGTCCGACCTGTTCAGCTGCGCCTATGCCTCGCACGGCGACACCAAGCATGTGCTGCTTTTTCCGGAAGACCCGCACGAATGCTTCGAGCATGCCGCCGCCGCGCTCGACCTTGCGGACCGGCTTCAGACGCCGATTTTCGTCATGACCGACCTCGATATCGGCATGAACCAGCGCCTGTGCAAGCCCTTTGCCTGGGACGACGCGCGCCAGTATGACCGGGGCAAGGTCATGACCGCCGAGGAGCTGGAAGCCGGTAGGGACTTCGGCCGCTACAAGGACGTGGACGGCGACGGCATTCCCTGGCGCACCTATCCGGGCACGCATCCCAGCAAGGGCAGCTTCTTCACGCGCGGCACCACACGCGACCCCTACGCACGCTACTCCGAGCGCGGGCCGGACTACATCTACAACATGGAGCGCCTGCTGCGCAAATTCCGCACCGCTGCCGACCTGGTGCCCCAGCCGGTGCTGCGCCCTGCAGCGCATCCCACGCCGCTGGGCGTGATCTACTTCGGCTCCACGAGTCCAGCCATGCAGGAGGCGCTGGACGTGCTGACGGCTGCAGGCACCGACATCGACGCGATGCGCCTGCGCGCCTTCCCCTTCCCGGAGGCGGTGGACCGCTTCATCGCCACGCACGAACAGGTGTTCGTCGTCGAGCAGAACCGCGATGCGCAGATGCACGCCATGCTGGTCAACGAACTGGGCGTGGACCCGGCGCGTCTCGTGAAGGTGCTGCACTACGACGGAACCCCCATCACGGCCCGCTTCATCACCCAGGCCATCCAGAACCACCTGCAAGGCGCCCAGGCGTCACTCAAGGAGGCCGCATGACCTACCTGGCCAAACCCCGGCTGCACCATCCCACGCTGACCCGCAACAAGGTGGGCTACACCCGCCGCGACTATGAAGGCCGCATCTCCACCCTGTGCGCAGGCTGCGGCCATGACTCCATCTCGGCGGCCATCATCCAGGCCTGCTGGGAACTCGACATCGAACCGCACCGCGTAGCCAAGCTCTCGGGCATTGGTTGCAGTTCCAAGACGCCGGACTACTTCCTCGGCGCATCGCACGGTTTCAACACCGTGCACGGGCGCATGCCCTCGGTGCTGACCGGCGCCAACCTGGCCAACCGCGACCTGCTCTACCTGGGTGTTTCCGGTGACGGCGATTCGGCCTCAATCGGCCTCGGTCAGTTTGCCAACGCCATGCGGCGCGGCGTGCGCATGGCCTACATCGTGGAAAACAACGGCGTTTACGGCCTCACCAAGGGCCAGTTCTCCGCCACGGCCGATCGCGGTTCGCGCAGCAAGAAGGGAGTGACCAACAACGACAGCCCGGTCGATCTGGTGGGTCTGGCGCTGCAACTGGGCGCCACCTATGTGGCGCGCAGCTTCTCGGGCGACAAAGAGCAGCTGGTGCCGCTCATCAAGGGAGCCATCGGCCACGGTGGCGCCGCTTTCATCGACGTTATCAGCCCCTGCGTGACCTTCAACAACCATGCCGGCAGCACCAAAAGCTATGACTACGTGCGCCAGCACAACGAGGCCGTCAGCCGCATCGACTTCATGCCGCTGCACAGCGAGATCACCGCGCAATACGCCCCTGGCGAAGTGATCGACGTGCAGCAGCACGACGGCAGCACATTGCGCCTGCGCAAGCTCCATCAAGACTACGACCCCACCGACCGCTATGCCGCACTGAGCTACATGAACGCCCACCACGCGCGCGGCGAGGTGGTGACCGGCCTGCTCTACCTGGACCCGGTGGCCACCGACCTGCATTTGTCACTCAATACCAGCGACACGCCGCTCAACACCCTCGGGGTCTCGGAGCTGTGTCCTGGTGCCAAGGCGCTGGAAAAAATCAACGCTTCGCTGCGCTGAACCGATCGGACCATCTGCACGAGGAGCTTCTTCATGGCTGAACGCACCGTTTTCCAGTCACTCTCCCAGCGCCATGTGGTCAGCCTGGGCCCGCAGGCCAGCATCTGGGAGGCCGCCTGCGTGATGACCCGGGCCAACTGCGGCAGTGTGCTCATCCTCGACACGTCTGGCCAGTTGCTGGGCATCCTGACCGAGCGCGACCTGATGACACGCGTCCTGGCCAAGGCCCTCAACCCGCAGACCACCCAGACATCCGAGGTGATGACGCCCAACCCGCACTGCGTAGAGCCCCACATGAAAGTGTCCGAAGCGGTACTGATCATGATCGAGCGCGGCTTCCGGCATCTGCCCATCGTCACCTCGGCGAACAAGATCCTCGGTGTGTTTTCGGTGCGTGACGCCCTGCCGCGCGAGATCGGCGACGCCGTGAGCCTGGCGGAATTCAACGACCAGGTGAACGACGCCCTGGGCTGACGCCCCCGGAACCAGCCCGGGCTGGTTTCATTTCGTTTCATATGACGGCGGACAATCCGTGCACCCCCCGATCTGGGATACTGGCCCCCCTGTATCCGGACGACCCGGCATGAAGACGAGGCAGCACCATGAGTATCTTTGACCGGCTGTGGGGTGGCGGGCGCAAGCCAGCCGCCCAACCCCCAGCGACCGCCCCAGCGGCACTCAGTGTGGAGGGCCCTGAGTCATCGGGCACGGTGGAGCGCCGCCATCGCCCACGCAAAGACGCCCGCAAAGGCATCAAGGCACTGATCATCGATGACTCGCCCACCGTGGTGGCCGCCCTGCGCAAGGTCTTGCGCTCGGCGGGCTACAACACCTTAGAGGCGTTGAGCGCCGAGCAAGGTCTGGCGCTGATTGAGCAGGACCCGCCCGATCTCGTGTTTCTGGACATCATTCTGCCCGGCATGAACGGGTTCAACGCGCTGCGGCTGATACGCAAGAACCCGGCGAGTCAGCACATTCCGGTGATCATGATCAGCGGCAATGAGCACGCCACCGAACAGTTCTACGCCAACCGCATCGGCGCCGACGATTTCATGAAGAAACCGTTCTCCCGCTTCGAGATCTTCGCCCGGATCGAGAGCCTGCTCGACGCTGGCATGATGCCGCGCCGCAGAACCGCCACCGAAACCGTCTCGCAGACCGCACCGGCGCCCCTCGCACCGTAGCGCGCGCAACCCCGATCGCGCTCCAGGAATGGCGCAGCAGATCAGCACGCGCTCTTCAGAATGGTGTAGATCTGGTCCTTGAGGTGCAGCTTTTCCTTTTTCAGCGTCTCGATTTCCTCATGCGTTCCGGGCGAGATGCTGGCCTCCATATTCTTGATCTTCTGGTCCAGCTGATTGTGCTGGTCAAACAGGCGCAGAAAGTGGCGGTCGGATGTCTTGAGCTGGGTGATCAGATCGCGAAATTCAGGAAACATGCGGACTCCTCCGGAAGATGGATGAACACGGAGCGCGACGGCCCCACCCCGTAACAACACTTTACTCCCGCGCCTGGCGCTGCAAGGCCAAAGACCCCGCCTTGCAGTCGGCACACAGGGCAGTGCGGCTGCAACGCGCTGATCCCTAGTGTCCTGAATCGGAAGTTCGCTGCATAAAGATGCCGAGAATCGCCGTCATGCTGCGTTGCAAATCCTCGCGGTAGCTACGGCTACCGCTGCGGTTTGCGCCTTGCCTGACAACGATTTCGACATCTTTGTTTTTCAACGAACTTCCAACTCAGAACACTATCAGGGAAGCCACTTTTTCATCATCGCCTCATCGGGCGCACCAATGCTGCGTTGAATCAAACCGTCCCGCCCCAGCAACACGATGTAGGGCGTGACGTTCGGCCATTTCGGATCGACGCTCTGACGGATGGCCGACTCGAAGCCATCGAAGGTATAGAGCCGGGTCGCCCCCACGTAATGGTGGGCATGCTCCAGGGCGGCTTTGCCCCGCACGTCCATCAGCACCACCACCAGCTCCACCGGCCGCCGGGCATGCATGACGAAGGCCAATACCTGCTCGAAAGCATCCGGACAGGTGGGGCAATACGTGGTCGTGAATATGTAGGCCGCCGGACGGGGGCCCTTCTCCACGAGCCGCGCCCAGGTCGTCTCGTCGAAACTCAGAACGGAATTGAGCGTGACGCGCTTCTTGCCGGCCGTTTGCGCCATCAACGGATTCACCCATGCCGACAACGCCATCGCGGCCGACGCCGCCAGAACAGTGCGCCGCCCCAGGGGCTGCACTGGTTTAAAACGTGATCTCATACACCTTCACCTCTACTGAATTGCGCCACACCACCACCATGCGCGAACCGCTCTGCACCAGGCGCGGAAAATCATTATGGCCTTCCGTCTGGCCCAGTACCTGCTCGCGGAATGTTTGCCCGCCATCCAGGGACAGCCATGCCTTGAGCGTACTGAGCTTGCCGTCGGTACTGCGCCAGACCACCGACACCCGCTGCCCGTGGGCGGCCACGTCGGCATGCTCGGCACGCTCATCCGGAATCTGCCGTACCGTACCGGCCCGGGGGGAGCCATCGGCCTCCAGCCTGCCATAGCGTACCGCCGCCACATGCTCGCCCCCTTGCGGGCGTATACCGAACCACACCGCATGGAACCCCTCCTGCGCTGCGGCAAGGCCCGGGCCGTGGTGAGGGCAGGCATCCACGCGCCACTCGTCGTAGGTCGCCCGCACGATGGGCGCCGGAGTGTCTCCATGCAGCAGGGCGACCGCATGGTCGCGCACATTGGGGGCAAACACATGCCGCCACATGGCCCGCATCTGCCCATCGGCCCCCACGCCCAGGGCAATGCGGCAGCATTCGCAGGAGTGATCGGCCACCTTGATGTCGGGGCCGAACGTGCCCCCCCCGTCGAGCGACACGTTGCGGTAGATGGCCGCGCCCCGGTAGGTCGATTTGCCGCCCACGCGCGGAGCAGTTTCCAGGTCGCGCTTGTCGATCCAGACGGTGTGCAGCACGCCCTGGGCATCAAAGGCGATGGACTCGAAGCGGTGGGTGATGATCTGGCGGTCGGCGTGCACCGTGGCGGGTGGGCCAAAGGTCTTGCCCCCATCGGTGGAACGCAGCATGCGGATGAAGCCGGTGAAAGGCTTGTCCAGCACCTGGGTGTAGGACACCAGCACCACGCCCTTGGGGCCAAACAGCAGCTTGGGGCGGTTTTCGCCGTCGGCTGAAATCTTGTCGGTGCCGGTGTCCAGCGTGCGCGGCGCGCCCCATTGCCAACCCTGGGCCTGGGAATGGGCGGTCTGGACAAACAAACGCCCCTGGTCATCGAGCGCCACCATCCACAGGCTGCCATCGGGTGCAAAGGCGGCACCGGTGCCCAGTTGCGGGCGCGGGGCGCGTTCCTTGGCGGGAGCGGGCGCCGCAGCGGGCTTGGGTGCCGCATGGCCTGCATGCTGCGCCATGGCCAGATGCAGGCCCAGCGCCAGGGCGGCCACGCCCAGGGCGCGGGCGCTGCGCAGGCCAGCGCGCGCGAAAGAGATTGCGGTGTTCTTCATGAAATCCAATCCTCGTGGCAAGGCCAGGAAAACGCCACCACACACCGCTACCGGTGCAGGGCGGCGACCTGCACTTATTGCATGGCGTAGCGCAGCTCGGTCTGCACCGAGCGCTGCGGCATGGTGTGTGCCTGCCAGGACTTCTGGTTGGTCACGTTGTTGATGCCCAGCGACCACTCCCAGTGCTTGGCAAATTTCCAGGCGGCCTTGAGGTCGAGCTGGTTCACGCGCGAGGTGCCACCGTAGGTGTCGGGGTGGGTGTCAATGTTCAACTCGGTGTTGTACATGCGCCCGCTCCAGCGCCAGGCCGCACCCAGCAGCCACTGGGCGTTGGGGCGATAGCTGGCCTGCAGGCTGTAGCGCTGCTTGGGGATGCGCAGCCATTGCTTGCCCACCTGGGCCGGGTTGGCGGTGTTAGCCTTGACCACGGCATCCACCCAGGTGGCGCTGCCGCCAACATCCAGGCCCTTGATGCCCGCGTCGCGCAGTTGCCAGACCAGTTCCAGGCCGTTGGTCAGCACGCGGTCCACGTTGCTCACGCGCGTGACCGAAGGGGTGACGGTGCTGTCCGTCTGGCGCAGGATGGTGTCCTTCACGTCGTCGCGGAACAGGCTGGCGCGCAGCCAGTGCTCACCCCAGAACTTCTCGGCCGCCAGCTCGAAGGAGCGCGACACCTCGGGGCGCAGGTTGGGGTCGCTGGTGGTGATGCTGCTGCCCGTCTTGGTGCCGTTGAACAGCTCGTCCACATTGGGGAAGCGCACGCCACGCCCAAAACTGGCGCGCAGCAGCAGGTCGTCGGCTGCCGTCCAGGCCAGCGACAGCTTGGGGCTGGCCGCATGCAGGCTGCGCTTGGCAAAGGCCTGCTGTGCCACGGGAGGCCCGGCAAAGTACTGCATCCCGTCATAGGCCTCGAAGGACTCCAGGCGCAGGCCCGAGGTGAGCATCCAGTCGGGCGCGAAGCGCCAGGCGTCCTGCCCATACAGCGCCGTGATGGTGGTCTTGCCGTAGTAGCTCTGGTCCCGTGTGGTTTCGTTGTGGCGCCAGTCGGTGGACTTGTTCACCACGTTGTCGAGCTGGTAGCTGTTGCGGTGCAGACCAAACACCAGCGCATGGCGGCCACCACCAAAATCGTTGGCCGTGGGGGTGTAGGTGGTCTGCAGCTCCAGCGTGTTCCAGCCCGTGCCGTCGCGCCGCGTCACCGTGCCGGCACCGCCCAGGTTGCCCTGCGGCGGCGCCAGGTTGGCCTGGCGGCTGGCGTCACGCAGCATTTGGTAGTGGGTGAACATGGCCGAAGCGTTCCAGCCCGTGGCGTGGCGCGTCTTCCAGGTGGCACCCAGTTGGCGGTGCAGTTCGTCGCGCTCGCTGGGCGCGAAGGTGCTGGCAGGAATGCTGAAGCTGTAGCGCCCGTCGTTCACCACCCCGCTCCAGATGGGTTTGCCCGTGGCGTCGCGCAGGTAGGTGGCATTGGTCACGGTGCTGTCACTGCGCCACATCGAGATGCGGCCCTCGATCTCCTGGGTGGCCGACAGGTCGTAGCCCAGACGCAGGTTGACCGTGTCCTGCACGCTGTGGTCGGCACCCGTGGCACCGAAGATGGCCCGCTCGCGGCCCTGGGGATCGGTGTCGTACTGGATACCACTGACCCGCGTACCCGAGGAAGCGCTGCCAAAGGCCCCACTGGTGGCACCGCGCACCGCATTGCCATAGCCCATGGGGTGGCCCTGGCTGTCCTGGTGCTGCACGCCCAGCACGTACCACAGGCCGCTGTCCAGGCGCGAGGCCAGGCGCGCCGACAGTTGCTTGCTGCCATAGCTCTCGCGCGTGCCGTACTCGTCAAAGCCCTGGTGGTTGTACTTGACGCTGGCCGAGGCTTCAAAGCCCTTGGGCTTGCGCTCGGTGAGCACCACGGTGGTGCCGATGGAGTTGCCGGGATAGATGGCCGAAAACGGACCATACAGCGCGTCGATGCGCTCGATGGCCTCCACATTGACCATGTTCCAGCGCGGCGCATCGAAGCGCCCCAGAAAGTTGGAAATCAGGTAGCCATCCAGATAGACCAGCGCGCGTCCCGGCTGCAGCACGCCATGGCTGCGGCCGCTCACGTTGGAATTGCGGTCGCCAAAGTAGCGCTTGCGGATGCTGGTGCTGGGCAGCAGGGCGGCAGCGTCCTCGGGGTTGAAGATGTTCTGCTCGCGCAGTTGCTCGGCCGTTTTGCTGGCCGTGCTGCTGGGCAGGTTGGGATCGAGCTGCGAGCGCGTCTCGGTCACGCTGATGGGTTGCAGCTGGGCCTCGGTGGCGATGCCCTGGGCCAGGGCGGCAGCGGGAATCAGGGCCAGGGCGGCGGACAAGGGGCGCAGACGCGACACGGCGCCCGACAAATAACGGTGGTTTTGCACAAAAACTCCATGGGCAATTAAATTGGCACCAAACGCCCATAAATAAAGCGCAAGATGCTACAAAATCAATAGCTCATGAAACCCGGGTGGCCCCCGGGGCTGCGGAGCGAGCGCCGCAGGGGAAGGCCGGGACACGGGCGAGCGCCCGGCGGGCGCCCCCTGCGGGACGGGCACCCATTGGACCACCCCGGCACCGGCCCGCACCGGCCCGGCAGGAACACTGGCCAGCAGACACCAGAGGCATTCCGCCATCGGCGCTCCGGCGCCTGGACCCGTGTCCTGAGCCGGCATGCCATGCGCATCCACCCAGGACATTCCGGTGCTGGTGCACACCTCCATGGCGCCGGAGGCGCCCCCTTCCATCGCGCGCGACACCGCGGGCGTGATGGCAGCAAACGCCGCCAGCAGCATGGCCAGCCAGATCCAGCGGGCATTGCGCAGTGCGGCGAGGGGGGATTGGAAGTGCATGGACCAGGGTGGGTGGGGCATGGCGGGAGCGCCGCCGGGACGCATTCTAGTGCCGCCCACCCGGCCAGACTTGTCCTGCATCAGCCACGCCCACAATGCCTGCGCCGACCTATCGGCCCCGGCGTTGCCGGTACCATCACCGCATGACCTCCGCGCACGCCCTCCCCTCCGAGATTCCCGCCCTGTCCACGCGCCAGGTGCGCGGCGCCTGCCCGCACGACTGCCCCGACACCTGCGCCCTGCTCACCACCGTGGAGAACGGCGTGGCCACGCGTGTGCAAGGCAACCCGGCGCACGCGCAGACCGGCGGCGTGCTCTGCGCCAAGGTGTCCAAGTATCCCGAGCGCACCTACCACGCCGAGCGCATCCTCGCGCCGCTCAAGCGCAGCGGACCCAAGGGCAGCGGGCAGTTCACGCCCGTGACCTGGGACGAGGCGCTGGCGGACATCGCCGCGCGCCTGGGCGCGATCTCCGCGCGCGACCCGCAGGCCATCCAGCCCTACAGCTACGCTGGCACCATGGGCCTGGTGCAGGGCGAGAGCATGGACCGGCGCTTCTTCCACCGCCTGGGCGCCTCGTTCCTGGACCGCACCATCTGCGCCACAGCGGGCGGCGAGGGCCTGGTGCACACGCTGGGCGGCAAGGTGGGCATGAAGGTGGAGTTCTTCGCCGAGTCCAAGCTCATCCTCATCTGGGGCAGCAACTCGATCGGCAGCAACCTGCATTTCTGGCGCATCGCCCAGCAGGCCAAGCGCGACGGCGCCAGGCTGGTGTGCATCGACCCGCGCAAGAGCGAAACCGCCGAGAAATGCCACGAGCACATCCAGCTGCTGCCCGGCACCGACGCAGCACTGGCGCTGGCGCTGATGCATGAGCTCATCGCGCACGACTGGCTCGACCACGACTACATCGCACGCCACACCGTGGGCTGGGAACAACTGCGCGAACGCGCCCTGCAATGGCCGCCCGAGCGCGCCGCACAGGTGTGCGGCATTCCGGTGGAGCAGATCCGCCAGCTCGCGCGCGCCTGGGGCACCACCCGGCCCGCAGCCATCCGCCTGAACTACGGCATGCAGCGCGTGCATGGCGGCGCCAACGCGGTGCGCGCCGTGGCCTGCCTGCCCGCGCTCACGGGCGCCTGGCGCCACCGCGCGGGCGGCGTGCTGCTGTCCAGCTCGGGCAGCTTCCCGGTGGACCGCGCCGCGCTGCAACGCCCGGATTTGCTCGCCGGCCGCAGCCCGCGCACCATCAACATGGTGACCATCGGCGACGACCTGCTGCGCGAGGCCTCGTCCGCCTTCGGCCCGAAGATCGAAGCCCTGGTGGTCTACAACAGCAACCCCGTGGCCGTGGCGCCCGACTCCAGCAAGGTGGTGCAGGGCTTCGCGCGCGAGGACCTGTTCACCGTGGTGCTGGAGCATTTCCAGACCGACACCGCCGACTACGCCGACTACGTATTGCCCGCCACCACGCAGCTCGAACACTGGGACGTGCATGTGGCCTACGGCCACACCGACGTGCTGCTGAACCAGCCCGCCATTGCGCCGCTGGGCCAGGCGCGCAGCAACACGCAGATCTTTCGCGAGCTGGCGGCGCGCATGGGCTTCACCGAACCGTGCTTTCAGGACAGCGACGAGCAGCTCTGCCGCCAGGCCTATGGCGCCAAGGTGGATTTCAACATGCTGCTGCAGCAAGGCTTCGCGCCGCTGGGCGGGCCGGACGCGCCGTTCGCCGAAGGGGGCTTTCCCACACCTTCAGGGAAGTGCGAGTTCTTCAGCGAGCGCCTGGCCGCGCAGGGCCTGGACGGCCTGCCCGACCATGTGCCCAACCACGAGGCGGCGGGCAGCTCCGCGCAGTACCCGCTGGCCATGATCTCGCCGCCGGCGCGCAACTTCCTCAACTCGACCTTCGTCAACGTGAAGAGCCTGCGCGACATCGAGGGCCGCCCGCTACTGGAGATCCACCCGCAGGACGCGGCCGCGCGCGGTATTGCCGAGGGCAGCGTGGTGCGTGTGTTCAATGACCGCGGCAGCTACCGCTGCCACGCCCATGTGAGCGAGCGCGCCAGGCCCGGCGTGGTCAACGGCCTGGGCATCTGGTGGCGCAAGCTGGGCCTGGATGGCCACAACGTGAACCAGCTCACCAGCCAGGCACTGACCGACCTGGGGCGGGGTCCGACCTTTTACGACTGCCTGGTGGAAGTGGAGGCATTCCAGGACTAGTCCGCAGCAACGCGCCCCTGGAGCTCCGCCCCCATCATGGCTCAACCGCCCTGCCGAAGCTTCAGGAAGTCAGCACCCCAGACGTTGACGTCGTATTCCAAAACACGCTGAACCAGCGTCTGCATACGGAAAGCGATTTCTTGCTCCTCAAGGTTCAAGGCGCTGAGCAAGCTTTGAATCATGCTGGTTTCATCGTAGGGATTGGTCAGCACCGCGCCTTTCAACTCGACCGCCGCGCCTGCAAACTCCGACAACACCAGCGCACCACGGGTACCGGAGGCCGACTTGGCAGAGATGTACTCTTTACACACCAGATTCAAGCCATCGCGCAGCGGTGTAATCCAGGCAATGTCAGCCGCCACGTAAAACGACACCAATTCCTCGAACGGAAAGGATCGGTAAAAGTAGCGTACCGGCGTCCAGTCAAGTTGCGAAAAACGGCCATTGATCCGGCCAACCACCTGATCCAGCTGCTCTCTTGTCGTTTCATAGATTTCCATGCCAGGCGCTGCGGGCGTGACGATGTTGAGCATGACCACTTTTCCATGCCATTGCGGATGCATCTCCAGCAATTTTTCATACGCCAGCATCTTTTCAATCGGGCCCTTGACATAGTCCAGACGCTCAACAGAAAGAATGACCCGTCTGCCCTTTGTTTCTTCCAGCAAGGTATCCACCAGACGCCGTGTTTCCGGCTCATCCACAATGCACTGGATTTTTTCATTGTCAATACCCACAGGGTGGGCCCCCACACGCAACACGCCCGACGGCGTCTGGATCGCTCGCGTTACCTCCTCAACGCCCAATGCACATCCGTAGGTGAGGTACGTAGGCGCACAAAATTCCGTTTCCAGAATCTGCGCATACACGTTCGAACGGACCACATCAATGAAGTTCTCGACGTAGCGCGGAATATGAAAACCCACGTAATCGCACTTGAGCAGACTGGCGACAATCTGCCCCTTCCACGGAAGGATGTTGAAGATGTCCGCACTCGGAAATGCCGTGTGATGAAAAAATGCAATCGTCAGATCTGGCCGTAGCTCGCGCAGATAGGCCGGCATCATCCACAAGTTGTAGTCGTGTATCCAGACCGTTGCGCCCTGGGCTGCTACGGCGGCCGTTCTTTGTGCAAAAAGACGGTTGACTTCACAAAAACGCAGCCAGTGCGCTTCAATAAAGGAAGCCCTTTCCGGGAACGAAAAAATGATCGGCCAGAAAGCCTCTTTCGAAAACTGCTTGTAGAAGATATTGACATCATCTTCGGTCAGCGCGACGCGCGAAGCCACCAGATTCGGGTACTTTTGTGCATCCACGGGCACATCCACCTCAAACCCTTCGGGGTCCCGGCTGTCTTGCTGAGACCACGCCACCCAGGCCCCTTTCTTGCCTTCAGCAAAGAAGCCCAGCAAGGTGGGCAGAATGCCATTGGGGCTTCTGGGGGATCTGCGTTCCACCTTGCTTCCCTGCCGTATTTCATCAAAGGGCTGACGGTGGTAAACGATCACCAGATCGGCACCCCCTTCAGAAGGATCCGCCTGAGCGGCTGGCATCTCCAGATTCAGCGTGAACCCGTGAAAATGAATGGCCTCCAGAATCCCGCTGGGGCCGGCCTGACAAGCCTGATGAACAGGCAATGGGGAATGGTGCGACCTCACAGCCTGCTTGAGCGCCGGTTCAGCGTTGCTGACAACCACTCCCTTGAAGCCCGTCTGCATCAGTGAAAGGTCGTTCAGGGTATCGCCTGCCACCAGCACCTTGTCTTGCCGAAGGCCTTCCGAACGCAACAACTGCTTGAGGCTCTCTCCCTTGGAAACACCGGGCGGAAGAAAATCGAGATATTTCCTGGCAGACGTCAACAGATCCAATCCCAGCGACCGTGCAATCTCTTGCATGGCTGGCAGAACAGCTTCATCCTCATAGAAAAATGAACAGCGGCGTTCCTGGGGTACTTCCTGGCGCTGCAAGCCCGCAATCGAGCCGATGCTGCTCAAAATGGCATCGTGGCCCGGCCATTTCTCTGCAATTTCCTGCTGCAATGGCATGACCGGTGAGAACGTGTCGCCATGCCGCTTCAGAATTGTGGCACCCACATCCGCAATGATGTAGTCGGGGACAGGAACCGAAGGATCGTCCAGCAATGAAAGAATGCTTTCATACGCTCGTCCAGTCACAAAGATCAACACAATCTTTCCAGGGTTGTCCCGGATGAGTTTGTAGAGATCCGAGCCTCCACCATTGCCTTCCGGAGGGAGGAAAGTCCCATCCAGATCGGTCGCCAAAATCAAGTCGGTACGCGAGTGCATTTGCTTCCCTCCCGGTTTTTCAGAATGCTCCACCCCATTTCACATGCCATACATCTGAAATAGGTGGAGATAGAAGACCCCATGACAACCGCAGACAGCCATCGCCATGAAGATGGTGCTCATTGCTACGCCGCCACGTCAGCCGGCTGAGCCGTAGAAGCTCCATTCACCCTTGCAACGCCTCCCGGGAGACGCCCATCTGCCAGATGCAGTGTCTGCGTCGGGAAAGCAAAACTGATTCCATGCTCGTGAAACTTGCGCACCAGGCACAGATTGATAGCCTGCTGTATATCCATGTACAGATTGAAATCCGGCTCGATTACATAATAAACGGACTCATAATCTATCGAATATGGGCCAAAGCTTTTGAGATGCGCGCGGTCGAAACGCGCAGCAGCCTGCAACCGAATGGCCTGCGCAATGATTTCAGGAATCATTTCAAGCAGGGATGCTGGTGTGTCATAAGGTACACGCACCGAAAAGACAACCCGGCGCTCCTGCATGCGTTTGTAGTTGCGGATACGGCTCTTGAGCAGATCATTGTTGGAAAAAATGATCTGCTCACCACTGAGGCTTCGAATACGGGTGGTTTTCAACCCCACATGCTCCACCGTTCCCATGAGGTCATCCACAATAACGAAGTCGCCCACAACAAAGGGTTGGTCTATGGCGATTGACAGCGATGCAAACAGGTCGCCCAGAATATTTTGAACCGCCAATGCCACCGCGATGCCGCCAATGCCCAGGCTTGCCACCAACGCCGTGACATTGAGCCCCATGTTGTCAAGCAATAGCAACCCGACCAGAGCCCACAGCACGATACGCCCCAGAAAAGCCAGGATGGGCCGGGTGGTTGCCCGGATGGCCTGGTTCGATCCCTCATTGGATGCAAGGCGTCGCTGCAAAAAGAAATCCAGCCCTCGATGTGCCCAGAACCCGGATTGCAGAATCAGCAAGCCAAGAAAAGCACGATTGGCCAAGTCGCTGGTGCTGGCTGGCAGCACAAGAAAATGCACTGCCGCATAAATCCCCAATCCCAATGCAAGAAGAATCCGGGTGGAGCGCAGTATTTCAACAAAAAAATCGTCAATCAGTGTATTGGTCGTCTTCGCAATACGATCAAAACGATTCAACGCAATTTTTCGGAATACCATGATCGTCGCCATGGTTCCAACGGCAGCCAGCAATGCAGACATTCCGTCCTGCATACTGTTGTTGGAAATGATTTGCTGAAATGTATTCATTCGGTCCTCATTTTCGTGCCGACTCACCAACGATGGCCGTCGGTTATGCGCGATCCGGAAATGAAACCGCATCAACGCCTGCAATGACTGCGACCTGATGGTCGGCAGAGCCTGCGGTGGGGGAATAAAGGAGGGACGCCATCGCTGGCAGACGGGGTGATCCGTACTGCGTGCAATGGGTATGGCCTAGCGAAGTAAGGCCTGAATTTTACTGCTACAGGCTCGAAGACCCTATTTCAGCTTTGAATATCGCCCAGGAATACCTGCTCAATGGCGCCGCACAGGCTCTGCCCGTCGCGCCCCCGCATCTCAATGTGCACAGTGTCCCCCGCCTGCAGATAGCCGGTGGCGGGCTGTCCGTCCTGCAGGGTTTCCTGGCAGCGCTTCTCGGAGATGCTGGCGTAGCCCTTGATGGCATCCTTCTGGCCCACCGGGCCGCTGCAGACGATGCAGCCGGCGCGCAGGTGGCGCGTCTGGCATGCCTGAGCGATGAGCTCGCCGAAGCCGAAATCCATGCCCTCGGCGGCATCGCACAGGCCGACCTTGCGGCCGTTCCAGGCCGTTTGCAGCGTGAGGTGCACGCGCCCCCGGTCCCAGGCGGCACCCAGTTCGTCGAGCGTCACGGCCACGGGGCTGAAGGCGGTGGCGGGGCGGCTCTGCAACGGGCCCTGGCCGCGCTCGCGCTCCAGCGGCTCCAGGTGGCGCAGCGCCACGGTGTTGGCCAGCATCAGCAGGCGGATGCCGTCAAGCGCCTGTCCGGGCGTGCTGCCGCGCAGCACATCGCCCGTGACCACGGCCAGGCCCGCGCCAAAGTCGATGCCCATGGCCTCGCTGGGGGCCACGATGTCGTCGCAGGGCCCCGCGCAACCATCGCTGGCAGCCTGATGCAGCAGCGGGGTGCGGCGCTGGGCCTCGGGCAGCTCCGTGCCGCGCACCTGGCATTCGCGCACAGCATGGTGCAGGCTGGCCCGGCCCTCCAGGCACTGAAAGGCTCGCGGCAGCGGCGCCAGGCATTGCCGGGGGTCGAACGGGAAAGCGTGGCGCGCGCGCCCGGCGTTGAGGCTGTCGTACAAGTCCTGCAGCTGGGGCGATAGAAATCCCCAGTCATCCAGCACCTGCTGCAGGCGGTAGGCGATGCCGGTGGCGTAGTGGGCCGTGCCCAGGTCGCGCGAGACGACCACCAGCTGGCCGTCGCGGGAACCGTCCTTCAGGGTGGCAAGTTTCATGGCAGGGTGCGCGTTAGGGAGAGGGTGGCCGGGCGGCAGTGTCATGCCACGGAACGCGGAATTCTAGGGCAGCCCGGTGCCTTGGAACCGCGCCGTGGGTTACCCTTGGAGCATGCTCCCCCTGCCGATTGCATGATTCCCCGCCGCCCTCTGTTGCTGATCACCACCGTGGTTCTGGCCCTGCATGCGCTGGTGCTGGGCGGCGCCCTGCCACACTGGTCTGGCGCCCCGGCCGCCACGCCGCTGGCCTTTGCGACACGCACCATTGCCGCGCCACCGCCACCCGCGCCACGCGAGGCCCGCGCGGACAGCCCTCCTGCGGCGGCGCCCGCGCCGCGCAAGAAGCCGCGCCCCCGCCCCGCGGCACCCGTGCACGAGGCCGTGGCCGCCGACGCGCCGGCCCCGGCACCCGCCGACATGACAGGGCTCGGCCCCGAACCGGCCCTGCCGGCCGATACCGCCGGGGAGGAGCCGCCCGCCCCACCCCCCGAGGCGGCGGAGGCTCCGCTCCCCGAAGACCCGGCGGCCGCGCCCCCTCCCGTGCCGGGCAGCGCCATCGCCATCACGCCGCCTGGCACGGCCGAGGGCACGGGCAGCACGCAGCCGCCCGCCGTGCGCATTCCCGCGCCCGCGCGCCTGGGCTTTGACGTAGCGGGCCAGTCCAAGGGCTTTCAGTACAGCGCGCGGGCCGAGCTGCTGTGGCAACACGACGGCCAGCAGTACCAAGCGCGGCAGGAGATCAGCGTGTTGTTCCTAGGGTCGCGTGCGCAGACCAGCGTGGGTGAGATCACGCCGCTGGGCCTGCAGCCCCGGCGCTTCGGCGACCGTTCGCGCAGCGAGCAGGCCGCGCATTTCGACTTTGCCCAGGGGCGCGTGACGTTCAGCGCCAACACGCCGTCCGCCGCCATTGCCCCGGGCGCGCAGGACCGGCTCAGCGTCTTCCTGCAACTCAGCGCCCTGCTGTCGGCGGCGCCCGAACGCTTTGTGACGGGCACGCGCATCAGCATTCCCACCGTGAGCGCACGCGCGGCCGACACCTGGACCTTCACCGTCGAGGACGAGGAGACCCTGGACCTGCCCGTGGGCACGCTGCGCGCCGTGCAATTCCAGCGCCTGCCCCGCCGCGACTACGACCAGAAGGCCCAGGTCTGGCTCGCCCCGGAACTCGGCCACTTGCCGGTGCGCATCCGTATCACCCAGGCCAACGGCGACTTCGCCGAACTGAACCTGCGCAGCCGCGCGGAGCCTTGAGACGACCCCCTGTGGCGCTTTGCGCCCGGCCTGGGCCGCGCTTCTTGCAGGGCTGCCGGAATGGTGATCGCATGGTTCTCTGACACCGCCCGGATTTCGTGGAATACTGGGTTCGTGGTTCAGACTTGAACTTGCCGCCGCCGTTGCCATCTGACAGTAGGAAACAAAGATCAGGGAGAACACCATGCACATGCTCTACGACTCAGACTCCTTCGTGGTGGTCCACATGCTGCCCGATGCCGCCGCCACGGACAATCCGGCGCTCAACGACGCCGTGCCCCCCGTGCCCCAGCTGGCGCGCCACGGGTTCGAGATCGTGGACAAGCGCTCGGGCAAGGAGGTCTACCTCGACGGTTCCTGGGCCGAGATGTTCCAGCAGCAGATCCTGGCCTGGCAGCGCGACGCTCCCACGCAGGAAGAGGTCGAGGACACGCTGGACCGCTACACCGGGCTGGCGCAGAACCCGGTGGTGGTGCACTGAATGTTTTCGACCTCCAGCGCCCTGTCCAAGGGCGCCAATAGCTACTGATTCAATAGCAAAATAAGGGCTTTCAATCGACGGCGCCACGACGGCGCCGCATTTCTGCCCCCATGGCCTGCACCACGCCGGGCGCCAGCAGGGCCCGGGCTGCCGGGTAGACCTCTTCCTCCTCGATGCGGATGTGTTCCCCATACACGCTGGCAAAGCGCTCCAGCACGGCTTCATCCTGGGCGCTGAAGGCCTCCTGCGCTCCCTCGGCCAGCGCCAGCAGCAGCGCGCGCGCGGCCCGCCAGTTCACCGACATGGCCTCGTGGTCCTGCTGCAGCCGCCGCGCGGCGGCCACCGCAGCGGCGCTGCCGCGTTCGATCAGCGGCGGAAACACATGCAGCTCCTCGTCCTCGTGGTGCAGCGGCGCGGCGATATCGAAATAGCGCAGCACGTCGCGCGCCGCCTGGCGCGCGGAGTCGTCGCAAGGGTGGCCGCGCAGGTAGTCCTGCAGCCTGCCCAGCAACGCCAGCGAACGCAGCACGCGTTCATGGCAGGCCGAGAGCATCTCGAACGGCGTATCGAAGCCCACGGCGGCATCGCCGAAGCCGGGCAGAGCGTTGGAAGCAGTCATGTCACCCCAGAGAGGTCAGGTAATCAGCCGGCACGGGCCGCGTGCGCGCACTCTTGCGCGAAAGCACGCTGCCCAGGCTGACGAAGCACAGCGCGTGCTCGCCGTCCTGCAAGCCGAACAGCGCACGCAGGCCGTCCGACTTGAGGGCCTTGCCGCTGGTCAGCGCCGAGCCGAAACCCAGGGCCGTGGCCATCAGCAGCAGGTTCTGCACGGCGCAACCGGCCGAAAGAATGCGCTCGTTCAGGTCCACCGTGGCGTCGCCGCGCTGGCCATCCACCACGAGCAGGAGCAGTACGGGCGAGCGGTACGCCTTCTCGCGTGCCTGCTCCACCTGTTCGGGCAGGGCGGCCGCGTCGCGCTCCCGCAGAGCTGCGGCAAACACGTCGGCCAGGCGCACGCGCTGCGCCTGCGGCACCTGCACGAAGCGCCAGGGCAGGATCTGGCCATGGTCGGGCGCATGGGCGGCGGCGGCCACGATGGCCTGGAGCTGCTGCGCATCGGGCCCCGGCGCGCCCAGCCGCTTGGGCAGGATGGTCTGGCGCGCCTGCATGAGCTGCGCCGCCAGGGTGGCGGCTTCGCTGCCGGGTGCGAGGCTCAGACCCCCCGCTTCTTCCATGGATCCGTGCGACATGGTCTCAGTGATCCCTTGCGCTGTGCGCGGCACGCAGCCCGTGACCCGGGCGCGCCCCAGGCCAGCAGCCGCCGTGCAAGGGCCGCCCCGCGGCACTGGCGGCGTCCCCCTTCCCGCGCCAAGCGCGAGAGAAGGGGGAAGCGGCGCAGCCGCTCAGGGGGGTGTTCTTCATTTCAACCCGGGCGGCCGTCGGCGCGCAATCGGCCATACCAGGCGCCCAGCCGGGCGCCCCAGACCGCCATGCACCCGGCCCAGAGCAGGGACGCCGTCACCAGCAGCGGCTGTTCCTGCCCGGTGGGAAAGGCGGCGGCAATGCGCAGGACCGTCGCGGCCTGCAACACCCAGAACAGGGACCATGCAATACGGTCGGCCACCAGGGCCCGGCCGCTGTGGCCGCACGACACCCGGGTGACCATGGCCAGCATCAGCGAGCCCAGGCACCCCATGGTGAGCGCATGCAGCGCCCCCAGCCCCATGTGGGGAGACTCGAAAAACAGCGCGAGAAACTGCGACACCCCAGCCAGCACGAACGACAGGCCCAGCCAGAAAAACCCGATGTGCAGCATGGCCAGCAAGCGGTTCTTGAGGCTTTGCACCAGCCCCCACACCCCCGCCAGCCACAGCAGCACGGCGCCCACGCCGATTTCCAGCACGCCGCGCACCAGCAGCCAGACTGGCGCGACCGGTCCGCGCAGCGGGCCGTCATATTCCACCCAGACGGCCGCCGCCTCGAACACCGCCGCGCCCAGCATGAGCCAGAGCAGCCAGAACGGGCGCCAGACCTGGATGAACGGCATGGCATTGGAGGTGAAGAAGGGAATCATGCGGTGCGCCACCGTGGCGTACACCACCAGCACGAAGCCCCACAGCGCGGTCAGCACGAAGACGCGGGCAATGTCCTGCGCGCCCCAGACCAGGCTGAGGCACATGCCCAGCAGGCACAGCGCCCCCACGCCCATGGCGGCGCCGATGGCGCGGGCATGCACCTGGTCCTGCGCCTCGCTGCACAGCACCAGCCGCCAGAACAGCGAAACCATCCACGCCAGCCCCACCCAGGCCACGCAGGCGCCCGCCAATGCCAGCACCGAGTCCACATGCCCCCCCGCCAGCCAGAGCAGCCAGCCTGCGGTCTGCAGCACCAGGGCGGGCCGCAGCGCGTGCGTTTCCCAGGGCTGGACGCCCAGCCACTTGGGGCCGGCCGTGAACAGAAAGCCCGAAAAAAACAGGGGAATGAAGCCGAACACCATGACCGCCGCGTGCATGACCGAGGGCGACAGCCCGAAGTGCATGGGCAACACCCCGCCACTGATCCGCGACACCTGCACCAGCGCCCACCAAGCGCCCGAGGCGACCAGCAGCACCATGGCCAGAAAAAAACCCAGCCGGTGCGGCGCCAGCATCAGATAGCGGGGCCGCCAGTGCCGGTCGAGCTGGGCCAAGGCCTCGGGCGAGGGCTTGCCCGAAGCCACCTTCAGGGGGATGACCGGCCGGTCACCCATTGCAGTTTCCAAACCCTTCGCACCCGGATGCATGGCCGCAGCCGGTGCGGAGGCACGGGTGATCCGGAAACAGAATCACCCGCAGGTTCCCATGTGCCCGCACTGGGTGCAGTAGTCACAGCCGTCCTTGCGGATCATGGCGTGCGCGCCGCATTCAGGGCATTTCTTGCCGGCCATCACGGGGGGCGTGGCGGCCTGAGGGGCATCGCCCAGCGCAGCCTCTGGCACCACGGCCGGCGCCTGCTGGCGCGCGCGGCGCGCCAGGATGTTCTGGATGGCGTAGGCAATCGCCGCCACTTCGGAATCGTGCCACTTGGGCACCTGCGTGCCGTCGTCCTTCTGGTGGGTGCCCAGGCGCACGGGGCCCCGGTCCCAGGCGACCTTGCGCATGTCGGACAGCGCGCGTTCCAGGAAGCCGCCGCGCGCTGCGAGCGACAGCAGGCGCATGCTCGACGTGACCCACTGTTGCGACTCGCCGCTCTGGCCCACGGGCATGAAGAACTCGATGGCGCGGTCCACCATGCCCGTGCCCTCGGCGTTGGGCACCGGCAGGAAGGAGACGATGAGGTACAGGCGCTTCTGACCTTCCTGCGTCCAGTAGTCCACCTTCTCGGCCACGGCCGAGAGGGCGCCCTTGGGACGGCTCTCGATCACGGTGCGCATCGGGTCCACGGGCGCGGATTCGGGCGCGGCAGGAGCCTGCTTGTCGGCCTCGGGCGTGGCATGGACTTCGAGCACCGAGCCCAGGATGTTGTTCGGGCGGTAGGTGGCCAGGCCCTTGAGGCGGGCGCGCCAGGCCTGCAGGTACAGGCCCTTGAAGTCGTCGTAGGGGTAGTCGGCCGGGATGTTCACGGTCTTGGAGATGGCCGTATCCACGAAGGGCTGCACCGTCTCCATCATGGCGATATGGTCCTGGGCCGACATCTCCAGCGCCGAGACGAAGTACTCGGGCAGATTCGACACATCGCCGCCCAGTTCGCGGTACAGGCGCCAGGAGTGGTCTTCCACGGCGTACTCGGCCATGCTGCCGTCGGCCTCGCGCTTCTTGCGCTTGTACATCCACGAGAACGGCGGCTCGATGCCGTTGGAGGCGTTGTCGGCGAAGGCCAGGCTGACGGTGCCGGTGGGCGCAATGGAGAGCAGGTGGCTGTTGCGGATGCCGTGCTGGCGGATCTGCTTCTTCAGCGCGGCGGGCAGGCGGCTGGCAAAGGTGCCGTCGGCCAGGTAGCCGTCGGCTTCAAACGCCGGGAAGGCGCCCTTCTCGCGCGCCAGCTCCACCGAGGCGCCGTAGGCGCTGTCGCGCATGTGCTCGGCGATGCGTGCGGCCATGGCGCGGCCCTCGGCGCTGTCGTAGCGCAGGCACAGCATGGCCAGGGTGTTGCCCATGCCGGTGAAGCCCACGCCGATGCGGCGCTTGGCCTTGGCCTCGGCGTCCTGCTGCGGCAGCGGCCAGAAGGTGACGTCGAGCACGTTGTCGAGCGCGCGCACCTGCAGGGCCACCGACTTGGCGAACGATTCGAAGTCGAACGCAGGCGCGCCGTCGAAACCGAAGGGGTTGCGCACGAAATGCGTGAGGATGATGGGGCCGAGGTCGCAGCAGCCGTAGGACGGCAGGGGCTGCTCGCCGCAGGGGTTGGTGGCGGCGATCTTCTCGCAGTAACGCAGGTTGTTGTCCTGGTTGATGTGGTCCAGGAACAGGATGCCGGGCTCGGCGAAGTCGTAGGTCGACTTCATGATGGTGTCCCACAGCTCGCGCGCGGGCAGGCTCTGGTAGACCCACAGGCCGTCGGCGCGCTGGTAGGCGCCCTGCTCCATCACGGTGGAGCCCGGCCGGGCGCGGTGCACCAGCTCCCAGGGCTGGTCGTCGATCACGGCCTGAATGAAGGCATCGCTCACGCCAACCGAGACGTTGAAGTTGTTCCAGCGGCCCGGGGTGCGCTTGGCGGTGATGAAGTCGTGCACATCGGGGTGGTCGATGCGCAGCACGCCCATCTGGGCACCACGGCGCGCACCCGCGCTCTCGACGGTGGAGCAGGACTGGTCGAACACATTGATGTAGCTGCACGGGCCCGAGGCCATGGAGTGCGTGCCCTTGACCTCGGCGCCGCGCGGGCGGATGCGCGAGAAGTCGTAGCCCACGCCACCGCCCCGGCGCATGGTCTCGGCGGCCTCGCGCAGGGCCTCGTAGATGCCGGGGAAGCCCTCGTCGTCCACGCCCTGGATGCAATCACCCACGGGCTGGACGAAACAGTTGATCAGCGTGGCCTGGATGTCGGTGCCGGCCGCGCTCATGATGCGCCCGGCGCCGATGGCGCCCGCATGCATGTTGGCCAGGAACAGGGCCTGGTACTTCTCGCGCTCTTCCGGTTTCTCCACGGAGGCCAGGGCCTTGGCCACGCGCCGGAACAGGTCCTCTGCGCTGGTTTCGCCCGCCTTGAGGTATTTTTCCTTCAGCACATCAAGGCTGATGGGCTGGGTGGCCGTGACGTCGTGCGCGCGGCCCAGGTTTTCTCGCTTCATGGTGGCAATCCTGTTGATTTTTCCTGCGGACAACCCCCTTCCGGCTGTCCGTGCGGAGGGGCTTGGCGCGCCAGTGCAGACCGGGCGCCGGTAACCGGGCAGTGTAGCGTTTCAGGCCCGCCCGCCCCCCCGGGATTTTCCTGCCAGCGGCGCCAGACGCACGTAACCTGTTGATTCACAAAGGTTGTAATTTTTTTGTTGCATTTTCTTGGCGAAATCCAGACATCAGGGTTTTCCCTTGGTCGCGCACCCCATCTGATCCGCCGGAGGCCATTGCAGCACCGCGCCGGAATGCTCGCAAAGCAGTAGCATCGGGGGCATGCGCCGACCTTTGACCCTGTTCCTTCCCGTCCTTCTCGCCAGCCTGTTCCTGACGCTCCCGGGCTGCGCCGCACGGCCCCTTGCGACCGCACCCTGGCCCGGCGTGCTGCAGACGCTGCTGCCGGCCACCGTGCTGCTGCTGGGCGAGCGGCATGACGCACCGCAGCACCAGCAGCTGCAGCGCGAGGCGGTCGCGTGGCTGGCCGACCAGGACCGGCTGGCCGCACTGGTGCTGGAGATGGCCGAGCAGGGCCACGGCACCCAGGGCCTGCCGCGCGATGCCGATGAGGCCGCCGTGCAGGCCGCGCTGGCCTGGAACGAGGGTGCCTGGCCCTGGCCGCAGTACGGGCCGGTGGCCATGGCCGCCGTGCGCGCGGGCGTGCCGGTGCTGGGCGGCAACCTGCCCCGCCGGGAGTTGCGCACCGCGCTGACCGACACCACCCTCGACGCCCTGCTGAGCCCCGCCGCGCTCGAGCGCCAGCGCCAGGCCGTGCGCGACGGCCATTGCGGCCTGCTGCCCGAGGCCCGCGTGCCCGGCATGGCCCGTGTGCAGGTGGCGCGCGACCTGCGCCTGGCCCAGACCGCCGTGGCGGCACAACGCCCCGGCCGCGTGGTGCTGGTGGTGGCGGGCGCGGCCCACACCAAGCGCAGCCTTGGCATTCCGGTCCATCTTCCTGAAGATTTGCGAACAAAAGTGGTCATAGCCCATACAGGAATTGCGGAAGAAGCTATGAAAAGCGAAGCAGACCTGCTGTGGCAGACGCCCGATCTGCCCCCGGACGACGCCTGCGCCCCGCTGCGCCAGCGCTGGCAGGCCGCCCCCGCGCGCTGAGGCGCGCGCCACGGCTGCTGCGACAATGCTGCCGTTATGAAACCCCACGCCTACGTTCTCACCCTTTCCTGCCCCGACCGCCTGGGGCTGGTGCACGCCGTTTCCGGCTTTCTGCTGGAGCATGGCGGCAACATCGAGGAGGCCGCCCAGTTCAACGACCACGGCACCGGCCTGTTCTTCATGCGCGTGCAGTTCGCCTGCGACCAGCACGACCATGCCGCGCTCAAGGAGCGCATGGCCGCCTTCGCCGCACCCTTCCAGATGCGCTGGAGCCTGCACGCCCTGGCCGCGCCAATGCGCACCGTCATCATGGTCAGCCGCGAGGGCCACTGCCTCAACGACCTGCTGTTCCGCTGGAAGTCGGGCCTGCTGCCGGTGGAAATTGCCGCCATCATCAGCAACCACCGCGACTTCTACCAGCTCGCGGCCAGCTACAACGTGCCCTTCCACCACATTCCGGTCACGGCCGCCACCAAGGCCCAGGCCGAGGCGCGGCAGTACGAGATCATCGAACAGGAAGGCGCCGAGCTGGTGGTGCTGGCGCGCTACATGCAGGTGCTGTCGAACGACCTGTGCACCCAGCTGGCGGGCCGCGCCATCAACATCCACCACAGCTTCCTGCCCAGCTTCAAGGGCGCCAAGCCCTACTACCAGGCGCACGACCGGGGCGTGAAGCTCATCGGCGCCACGGCGCACTATGTGACGGCCGACCTCGACGAGGGCCCGATCATCGAACAGGACGTGGCCCGCGCCGACCACACCGACACCGTGGAAGACCTCACCGCGCGCGGCCGCGACACCGAAAGCCAGGTGCTGGCGCGCGCCGTGAAATGGCACAGCGAGCACCGCGTGCTGCTCAACGGCCACCGCACGGTCGTTTTCCGCTGACCCACGGCGCTCCATCCATGGCCACCCGCTCCGCCGACAGCCTGGGCTCCGCCCCCCTGGGAGGCGGCGCGGCGCGGCGCATCCCGCCCATCCAGTGCCTGCTGACCTTCGAGGCGCTGGCGCGACTGCGCAGCGTCACGCTCACGGCCGACGAGCTGTGCGTCACGCCCAGCGCCGTGAGCCACCGCGTCAAGCAGCTGGAGCAGATCCTGGGCACGCAGCTGTTCGGCCGCGCCGATTTCTCGCTCACTACCGACGGCATCGCCTACCTGGCCCATGTGCGCGAGGGCCTCACGGCGCTGCAGCGTTTTCCGGGCATCTCCAGCACTCCCGGCAAGCGGCGCCTGAAGCTGGCGGTGACGCCCACCTTCGCCCGCGTCATCCTGATCCCGCGCCTGCGCCAGTTCACCGAGGCCTACCCCGAGATCGACCTGGCGCTGCAGATCTCCATCCCGCTGCTGGACGTGGTGGCCGAGGACGCCGACCTGATGGTGCGCTTTGGCAGCGGGCACTACGCCGACGTCGAGTACACCGAGATCGCGCGCGACGTGGTCACCCCGCTGGCCTCGCCCGCCTGGCTGCGCGAGCACGGCCCGTTCGAGCGCACCGAAGAGCTCGACCCCGCCACCCTGCTGCGCAGCCCGCTGGAGCCCTGGCGCACCTGGTTCGCCGCCGAGGGGCTGGACTGGCCCGAGCCCGGGTCCGGCTCGCAGTTCAACGACATCGGCCTGATGTGCGACGCCGCCGCCGCCAGCATGGGCGTGGCGCTGGTGCGCCTGAGGCTGGGCGCGCCCTGGATCGAGCAGGGCTCGCTGGTGCGCCTGTTCGACCACGACACCCCCAGCCCCCACGCCCACTACCTGTGCTGGCGCACCGGCACCATGGACCGGTGGGAATGCGCGGCCTTCGCCGAATGGCTGCGCAAAACCATTTTTTAAGCAAAATCAGCCTCCAGCGCTTACAGGCAAAGCGCAACAAGCTACATATTTGATAGTAGATGGCAGCCTTGGCTGCAGCACATTTCACGCCCCGCTGCAATAAACATCAGCCCCGCGCCGGAGCGCATGGCGCTACAGTGGCGCTCATGAACACCCCCACACCCACCGCACCGCCGTCTGAGCGCGCCACGCGCCAGGCCGAGGTGGTGCAGGCCCTGCTGCAGCATCTGCCCGCGCATGCGCTGCTGTGGCACGCCGAAGACACCACGCCCTACGAATGCGACGGCCTCACCGCCTACCGCCAGCGCCCGCTGGTGGTGGCGTTGCCCGAGACCGAAGCCCAGGTGCAGGCCGTGCTGCGCGCCTGCCACCGCCTGGGCGTGCCCGTGGTGGCGCGCGGCGCGGGCACGGGCCTGTCGGGCGGCGCGCTGCCGCACGCGCTGGGCGTGACGCTCTCGCTGGCCAAGTTCAACCAGATCCTGTCGCTCGACCCGGTGAGCCGCACCGCGCGCGTGCAGTGCGGCGTGCGCAACCTGGCCATCAGCGAGGCGGCGGCGCCGTATGGCCTGTACTACGCACCCGACCCGAGCAGCCAGATCGCCTGCACCATCGGCGGCAACATCGCCGAGAACTCGGGCGGCGTGCACTGCCTGAAATACGGTCTGACGGTGCACAACGTGCTGCGCGTGCGCGGATTCACGGCCGAGGGCGAGGAAATCACCTTGGGCAGCGAGGCGCTGGACGCGCCGGGCTACGACCTGCTGGCCGCCGTGATCGGCAGCGAGGGCATGCTGGCCGTGGCGCTCGAAGTCACCGTCAAGCTCGTGCCCAAGCCGCAGCTGGCGCGCTGCATCATGGCCAGCTTCGACGACGTGCGCAAAGCCGGTGACGCCGTGGCTGCCGTGATCGCTGCGGGCATCATCCCGGCCGGCCTGGAGATGATGGACAAGCCCATGACCGCCGCCGTGGAGGACTTCGTGCACGCCGGCTACGACCTCACGGCCGAGGCCATCCTGCTGTGCGAGAGCGACGGAACGCCCGAGGAGGTGGAGGAAGAGATCGGCCGCATGAGCGCCGTGCTGCAAGGCGCCGGTGCCACGGCCATCTCGGTCAGCCAGGACGAGGCCGAGCGCCTGCGCTTCTGGAGCGGGCGCAAGAACGCCTTCCCCGCCAGCGGCCGCATCAGCCCCGACTACATGTGCATGGACTCGACCATCCCGCGCAAGCGCCTGGCCGACATCCTGCTGGCCATCCAGGACATGGAGAAGAAATACGGCCTGCGCTGCGCCAACGTGTTCCACGCGGGCGACGGCAACCTGCACCCGCTGATCCTGTTCGATGCCAACGACGCCGACCAGCTGCGCCGCGCCGAGGCCTTTGGCGCCGACATCATGGACACCAGCGTCGCCATGGGCGGCGCCATCACGGGCGAGCATGGCGTGGGTGTGGAAAAACTTGCCAGCATGCGCGTGCAGTTCACCGACGCGGAACTGGAGCAGATGACCCATCTCAAGCTCGCCTTCGACCCGCAGGGCCTGCTCAACCCCGGCAAGGTCATCCCCACGCCCAACCGCTGCGGCGACATGGGCATGATGAAAACCCTGGCCAGCGGGCCGGGCCTGGCGGCGCTGGCCCGGGCCTGACCTCCCGCCCAAGGCGCCCGCATGCAGGTGCTCCAGGGTCTGGCCATCCTGCTCACGCTGCAGTCGGCGGGTGAAGCCCTGTCGCGGCTGCTGCATCTGCCCTACCCCGGCCCGGTGATCGGCATGGTGCTGCTGCTGGTCGCGCTGCGCTGGCCTGCGGTGCAGCAGCGCGTGCAGACCGTGGCCCGCTTTCTGCTCGGTCACCTGTCGCTGCTGTTCGTCCCTGTCGGTGTGGGCGTGGTCACGCAGCTGGGCCTGGTGGCCGAGCACGGCCTGCGGTTGCTGCTGGTCATCGTCGTTTCGACATGGATCGGCCTGGCCGTCACGGCGCTGGTGCTGCGGCGGCTGATGCGCCCCGCCTCCCCAGGGGAGCGCAAGTGACCGACTTCGTGCAACTCTGGGTGTACCTGTCGTCCACCCCGCTGTTCGGGCTCAACGCCACGCTGGTGGTCTATGTGCTGGCACTGGCCTTTTATGGCCGCATGGGGCAGGCCCCGTGGGCCAACCCGGTGCTGTGGTCCATGCTGGTGCTGGGCACGGGCCTGTGGGCCACGGGCACGGCCTACCCCACCTACTTTGCCGGAGCGCAGTTCATCCACTTTCTGCTCGGCCCCGCCGTGGTGGCGCTGGCCTGGCCGCTGTGGGAGCGGCGTGCCGCCCTGCGCGCGCACTGGGGGCGTTTTACCGCAGCAGCGGTGGTGGGCGGTACGGCCGCAGCCGCCAGCGCCGTGGGCCTGGCCTGGGCGCTGGGGCTGCCCACCGAGGTGGTGCTGTCGCTGGCGCCCAAGTCAGTGACCGCGCCCGTGGCCATGGGCATTGCCGACAAGGTCGGCGGCCTGGCGTCGCTGGCCGCCGTGTTTGCCGTGCTGACCGGGCTGGTGGGTGCCCTCAGCGGCAAGGCCCTGTTCGCCCTGCTGGGCATCGGCCAGGACGCCACCGGCTGGATGGCACGCGGCTTTGCCCTGGGCACCGCCGCCCACGGCATCGGCGCCGCCCGCGCGCTGCAGGTGCACCCGGACGCGGGCGCCTGGGCCGCGCTGGCACTGGGGCTGCAGGTGGTGGTGGCGTCGCTGCTGATTCCGCTGGTGGCGGGCTGGTTTTAGATCCGCCCTATTTTTGCCAATGCGTGGCCAGCCAGGCACTGAACGCTTGCAGCGCCTCCGACCCCGGCCGGTGCTGCGGGCGCACGAACCAGTAGCCCTGTGTGCCGGGCAATTCCTGTGGGTGCGCCTGCACCAGCCGCCCGGCTTCCAGCGCCTCCTGCGCCAGCAGCACGGGCACCAGGCCCACGCCCAGGCCGGCGGCGGCCGCCGCCATGACCATGGAGAACAGCTCGTGGCGCGGCCCGCGCGAGGCGTGCAGCGTGTAGTGCCAACCGCGTGCGGCGTACCAGTCGCGCCAGGCGTTGGCGCGCGAGGCCAGCGTAAGGTGCGTGCAGTGCAGCCAGGCAGCCTCGTCGTGCAGCGCGTGGGCGGCGGCGTAGGCGGGGCTGCACACGGGCACGCAGGGGCCTTCGGGCACCACCATGCAGCCCTGGGTGTCGGGCCAGAGCCGGTCGCCGTAGTAGATGGCGGCGTCGAAGCCGCTTTCGTCAAACGCAAAGGCCTCGGAGCGTACCGACAGGTTGAGTGTGATGCGCGGGTGCAGCGCCGCAAACTGCGGCAGGCGCGGAATAAGCCACTGCGTGCAGAAGGTGGACACCACCGCCAGGTGCAGCACATAGCCTTCTTCGCGGCCCACGCGGATTTCCTGCGTATCGCGCTCGATCTGCTCCAGGTGCAGGCGGATGCGCGCGGCGTAGCTGCGGCCGGTGTCGGTCAGCAGCAGGCGGCGGCGCGTGCGCAGGAACAGCGTCACGCCCAGGCGCGCTTCGAGCGCCGCCACATGGCGACTCACCGCGCTGGGGGTGAGCGCCAGCTCCTCGGCCGCGCGCGAAAAGCTCTGCAGCCGCGCCGATGCCTCGAAGGCCTGCAGTACCCCGAGGCTGGGGATGTCCTTGCGCATGTGCGGAGCGCTCCTTTATGTTCGTAAAACTCAACAACCATGGAGGATAAAGCAGTTGTTGCGTGCACTGAACGCAATTACCATGCAAGCCATGCCCTGCGGACTGCCGCCAGGGCCCCTTTCTTTGTCACACCTTTCTGGCCTTCCATGACCGCTTCCTCCCGCACCCTTTTCGACACCGTTCTGCAGCAACTGGGCCTGGACCTGGCCCCCTGGCAAGGCCAGGGCCTGAGCGTGCGCGCACCGCGCGACGGCGCCGTGTACGCCCAGCTCGCCAGCCACACCAGCGCACAAGCCCAGGCGCTCATCGAGGGCGCGCACGCCGCCTTCCTGCAGTGGCGCGCCACGCCCGCGCCCGTGCGCGGCGAGTTGGTGCGCCGCCTGGGCCAAAAACTGCGCCAGCACAAGGAGGCGCTGGGCCTGCTGGTGTCGCTGGAGGCCGGCAAGGTGCGCTCCGAAGGTCTGGGCGAGGTGCAGGAAATGATCGACATCTGCGACTTCGCCGTGGGCCTGTCGCGCCAACTGCATGGCCTGACCATTGCCAGCGAGCGTCCCGGCCACCGCATGATGGAAACTTGGCACCCCATGGGCGTGGTGGGTGTGATCTCGGCCTTCAACTTCCCCGTGGCCGTGTGGGCCTGGAACACCGCGCTGGCCCTGGTGTGCGGCAACGCCGTGGCCTGGAAGCCGTCGGAAAAAACCCCGCTGTGCGCCATTGCCTGCCACCACCTGCTGCAGCAGACGCTGGACGAGTTTGCCGCCGAGCAGGGCGTGGCCGCCCCTGACGGCCTGGCCACGCTGCTGCTGGGCGGGCGCGAAATGGGCGAGCTGCTGGCACGCTCGCCACGCGTGCCCGTGGTCAGCGCCACCGGCAGCACGCGCATGGGCCGCGCCGTGGCGGTGGACGTGGCGCAGCGCTTTGGCCGCAGCATCCTGGAGCTGGGCGGCAACAACGCCATGGTGGTCATGCCCAGCGCCGACCTGGAACTGGCCGCGCGCGCCATCACCTTCGCCGCCGTGGGCACGGCGGGCCAGCGCTGCACCACGCTGCGCCGCCTCATCGTGCACCGCGACGTGGCCGCGCCGCTGCTGGCACGGCTGGAAAAAATCTATGCCAGCGTGCGCGTGGGCGACCCGCTGGAGGACGGCGTGCTCGTCGGCCCGCTGGTGGACCGCGCATCGTTCGAGCAGATGCAAGGCGCACTGGCCCAGGCGCGTGAACAGGGCGGCACGGTGCACGGCGGCGAGCGCGAATGCGCCGCACTGGGCGAGGACGCCTGGTACGCCCGCCCGGCCCTGGTGCGCATGCCCACGCAGAGCGCCGTGGTGCAGCATGAGACCTTCGCGCCCATCCTCTATGTGCTGACCTGCACCAGCCTGGACGAAGCCATTGCCTTGCAGAACGGCGTGCCGCAGGGCCTGTCGTCGGCCATCTTCACCACCGACCTGCGCGAGGCCGAGCGCTTCCTCTCCAGCACTGGCAGCGACTGCGGTATCGCCAACGTGAACATCGGCACCTCGGGCGCCGAGATCGGTGGCGCCTTCGGTGGCGAAAAGGAAACTGGCGGCGGCCGCGAATCGGGCTCCGACGCCTGGAAGGGCTACATGCGCCGCGCGACCAACACCATCAACTACAGCGACGCTCTTCCCCTCGCGCAAGGCGTGCGTTTCGACGTCTGATCCCATGACCGCCACCCCCCAGGGCGCGCCGATCGCCATCATCGGCGGCGGCGCCATTGGCAGCGCCATTGCCTTTTTCTTGACGCAGATGGCGCCGCAGCAACGCGTCGTCGTGGTCGAGCGCGACCCGAGCTACGCGCAGGCATCGTCGGCGCTGTCGGCCAGCTCGATCCGGCAGCAGTTCTCCAGTCCGATCAACATTGCCATCTCGCAGTTCGGCATCGAATTCCTGCGCGACATCGGCGCACGGCTGCAGGTGCATGGCGAGCGTCCCGACATCGGCCTGGTCGAAGCGGGCTACCTGTACCTGGCCAGCCCGGCGGGCGAGGCCGTGCTGCGCGACAACCATGCGGTGCAACGCGGCATGGGCGCCGACGTGGCCCTGCTCGCACCCGATGCGCTGCGCGCGCGCTTTCCCTGGCTCTCCACGGACGGCGTCTCGCTCGGTTCGCTGGGCCTGTCAGCCGAGGGCTGGTTCGACGGCTACAGCCTGCTGCAGGCCCTGCGCCGCAAGGCCCAGGCCCAGGGCGTGCGCTATGTGCAGGCCGAGGCAGTGGGCGTGGACACGCAGGCCAGCGACGGCGTGCAGCACATCCGCGCGCTGCGGCTGGCCGATGGACAGCGGCTGGAGTGCAGCGCCGTGGTCAACGCCGCAGGCGCCTGGGCACGCCCGGTGGCGCAGTGGCTGGGCATTGACCTGCCGGTGTTTGGCAAGCGGCGCACGGTGTTCCACTTCACCTGCCCCGAGGCGCTGCCCGGCTGCCCGCTGCTCATCGATCCCTCGGGCATCTGGCTGCGGCCCGAAGGTGCGGGCTTCATCGCTGGCTACGCCCCACCCGAGGACGCGGACCCCGACGACGCACCGCTGGACCCGGACCACGCGGCTTTCGAGAACCATGTCTGGCCCACGCTGGCGGAACGCATCCCGGCCTTCGAGGCGCTGCGCCTGCGCAGCACCTGGGCGGGCTACTACGAGATGAATGCGTTCGACCACAACGCCATCCTGGGCCTACACCCGGCCTGCGACAACCTGTACTTCGCCAACGGCTTCTCCGGCCACGGCCTGCAGCAGTGCCCGGCCGTCGGGCGCGGCCTGGCCGAGCTCATCCTCACCGGCCGCTGGCAAACACTGAACCTGGAACCCCTGGCCTTCCAGCGTCTTCTCGACAACCGCCCCCTGCTCGAACGCAATGTCATCTGAACCCACCCCCACCCTGCTGCGCACCGGCGGCCAGATCCTGGTCGATCAGCTTGTGCTGCACGGCGTGCAGCACATCTTCTGCGTGCCCGGCGAAAGCTACCTCGCCGTGCTCGACGCGCTGCACGATGCGCCCATCGCACTGACGGTGTGCCGCCAGGAAGGCGGCGCGGCCATGATGGCCGAGGCGCACGGCAAGCTCACCGGGCGGCCCGGCGTGTGCTTCGTCACACGCGGCCCCGGCGCCACCAACGCGGCGGCGGGCGTGCACATCGCCATGCAGGACTCGACGCCCATGGTGCTGTTCGTCGGCCAGATCGAGCGCGGAGCGCGCGGGCGCGAGGCCTTCCAGGAGGTGGACTACCGCGCCGCCTTCGGCCCGCTCGCCAAGTGGTCCACCGAGGTGGACGACGCGCGCCGCCTGCCCGAGATCGTGGCACGCGCCTTCAGCGTGGCCTGCAGCGGGCGCCCCGGCCCGGTGGTGGTGGCACTGCCCGAGGACATGCTGGTCGAGCGTGCCGAGGCGCCTGCCGCACGCACGCTCCAGCCCATCGAAAGCGCTCCAAGCCCGGCACAAATGGCGCAACTGCTCGAACGTCTCGGTCAGGCGCGCAACCCGGTGGCCATCGTCGGCGGCAGCCGCTGGAACGCCGAGTCCGTGGCCCGCTTCCAGGACTTCGCCGCCGCCCACGCACTGCCCGTGGCATGTTCTTTCCGGCGCCAGATGCTGTTCGACCACCAGCACCCCTGCTACGCAGGCGACCTGGGCCTGGGCGTGAACCCGGCCCTGCTGGCGCGCATCCGCGCGGCGGACCTGCTGCTGCTCGTCGGCGGCCGCCTGTCGGAAGTGCCCTCGCAGGGCTACACCCTGCTCGACATCCCCACGCCGCAGATCCCGCTGGTGCATGTGCACCCCGACCCCGATGAGCTGGGCCGCGTCTACCAGGCCGACCTGCCCATCAACGCCACGCCCACGGCCTTCTGCGCCGCCCTGCCCACCACGGCGGCGCAAGCGCCCCGTGCCGAGCGCCAGCAGGCCGTGCACGAAGCCCATGCCGCCTACCAGGCCTGGAGCGACCCGGCGCCGATTCGCATTCCGGGCGAGCTGCAAATGGGCACAGTGATGCAGCACCTGCGCGCAGTGCTGCCGCCCGATGCCATCTTCTGCAACGGCGCGGGCAACTTCGCCACCTGGGTGCACCGCTTCTGGCCGTTCCGCCAGTTCGGCACGCAGCTCGCGCCCACCAGCGGCAGCATGGGCTACGGCCTGCCGGCCGGCGTGGGAGCGCAGCGCCTGTGGCCCGAGCGCACGGTGGTGGTGTTCGCGGGCGACGGCGACTTCCTCATGCACGGCCAGGAATTCGCCACCGCCGTGCAGTACCGGCTGCCCCTCATCGTGGTGCTGCTGGACAACGGCATGTACGGCACGATCCGCATGCACCAGGAGCGCGAGTACCCACACCGCGTCAGCGGCACGGCCTTGCAGAACCCCGATTTCGCGGCCTACGCCCAGGCCTTTGGCGGCCATGGCGCGCGCGTGGAACGCACCGAGGACTTCGCCCCGGCGCTGGCGCGCCTGCGTGCACAGGCCCAGGCCACGCGCCTACCGGTGCTGCTGCACTGCATGATCGACCCGGAGGCGATCACGCCCACCAGGTCGTTAAGCCAGATACGGGGAAGCTGAAACTCGGCAAGCACAGATTGCTATCTGTTTGATAGCTATTTGCGCTTATTTATTGGGCACTGGAGGCCCATTTCATTCAAAGCCCTCGGCCACCCAATCGCGCTGGGCCGCAGCGCCTTCCAGCGCCAGCAGCGCCCGCTTGCGCGGCAGGCCACCGCCAAAGCCGGTGAGGCTGCCGTCGCTGCCGATCACGCGGTGGCAGGGCACGATGATGGAGACCTTGTTCTGCCCATTGGCCGCCGCCACGGCGCGCGTGGCGCTGGGGCGGCCGATGGCGTGGGCTTGGCTTGCGTAGCTGCGCGTCTGCCCGTAGGGGATGTCTAACAGGGCCTGCCAGGCGCTGCGTTGGAAGGGCGTGCCCACCAGATCCAGCGGCACGCCAAAGCGCTGGCGTTGCCCGGCGAAATATTCAGCCAGTTCGTGCACCGTCTGCGCCAGCACCGCGCTGTCACCCGGCTGCGCCGGGCCGCCGCGCGCGGCCTCGACCTGGGCCAGCTCGCGCTCCACGCCGCCCTGGCCCACAAACTCGAGCAGGCACAGGCCCTGGGGCGAGGCCACGGCCAGCATCTCGCCCAAGGGGGTGGAGAGCTGGCGCGACTGCAGGGCCATGGGCCGGGTGGTCAGGCGATTTGATCCAATGCCTTGCGCAAATGGCCCACCGTGCGCTCCACGTTGTGCCACTTCTCCAGGCCAAACAGGCCGATGCGGAAGCTCTTGAAGTCTGGCCCCTCGTCGCACTGCAGCGGCACGCCCGAGGCCGTCTGCAGGCCCACGGCGGCGAACTTGCTGGCGTTCTGGATGCCGGGGTCCTGGGTGTAGCTCACCACCACGCCGGGTGCCTTCCAGCCCTCGGCGGCCACGCTGGGGAAGCCCTTGCTCTCCAGCAGCGCGCGCACCTGCGCGCCCAGTTCCATCTGCTCCTGGCGCACCTTGGCAAAGCCGTATTCCCGCGTTTCCTGCATCACGTCGCGCAGGCGCACCAGCGCGTCGGTGGGCATGGTGGTGTGGTACGCGTGCTGGCCTTTTTCGTAGCCTTCGGCGATCTGCATCCACTTCTTCAGGTCGCACGCGAAGCTGCTGCTGGTCGTACCGTCGATGGCCTGGCGCGCGCGTTCGCTGAGCATCACCATGGCGCAGCAGGGCGAGCCGCTCCAGCCCTTCTGCGGGGCGGAGATCAGCACGTCCACGCCGGTGGCCTGCATGTCCACCCACATGGCGCCGGAGGCGATGCAGTCGAGCACGAACAGCGCACCCACCTCGTGCGCGGCGGCGCTCACGGTGCGGATGTAGTCGTCGGAGAGGATGATGCCGCTGGCCGTTTCCACGTGCGGCGCGAACACCACCTTGGGCTGCTCGGCGCGGATGGCGGCCGCCACTTCCTCGGCCGGGCACGGCGCCCAGGGCGCCTGCGGGCCGTCGCCCTGCTTGCGGGCCTTGCAAACCACGGCGCCGCCGCCCAGGCCGGTGTCGGCGTCGAAAATCTGGCTCCAGCGGAAGCTGAACCAGCCGTTGCGCACGATCAGCACCTTCTGCTTGTTGGCGAACTGGCGCGCCACGGCCTCCATGCCGAAGGTGCCGCTGCCGGGCACCAGCACGGCGGTGTGGGCGTGGTACACCTCCTTGAGCGTGGCCAGGATGTCCTGCATGACGCCGGTGAAGCGCTTGGACATGTGGTTGAGCGCGCGGTCGGTATAGACGACCGAGAATTCGAGCAAGCCGTCGGGATCGATGTCGGGCAGAAGGCCGGGCATGAGAGGTACTCCGTTCGTAGGGAAGCGAAAGGCCGCGCCCGGCGGATGGCCTAGCGCGGCATCAAAGCGTTTCAGCTTAGCACGGGCCACCGGCCCGCCCGTTGGCTACCCCACGGGCGTGCGGGCCTTCCCTCACCAGGTGTCGACGAAGCGCGGGCCGAGCGCGCCCACGCGCGCCGAGGCCAGGCCACGCGCCAGCCAGGCGCGCGTTTCCGCCGGGTCGATGACGGCGTCGATCTCCAGCGTGGCGGCCATGTGCATGGCCTCGCCGTTGGCGTAGGACTTGGCCACGAGCTTCTGGAACAGCGCGTCGCGCTCGGCGCCTTCGGGCAGGGCCTCCAGCTCCTTGCGGAAGCCCAGGCGCACTGCGCCCTCCAGCCCCATGGCGCCGAACTCGCCTGTGGGCCAGGCGATGGTGAACACCGGCGCATGGAAGCCCCCGGCCGCCATGCCCATGGCGCCCAGGCCGTAGCCCTTGCGCAGCACCACGCTGAAGAACGGCACGCGCAGGTGCGCGGCGGTGACGAACAAGCGGCTCACATGGCGCACCTGCGCCGTCTGCTCGACCTCGGGGCCGACCATGAAGCCGGGCGTGTCCACCAGGCTCACCAGCGGCAGGCAGTGCGCGTTGCACAGCTGCATGAAGCGCGCGGCCTTGTCGGCTGCGGGCGCGTCGATGGCGCCGCCCAGGTGCAGCGGGTTGTTGGCGATCAAGCCCACGGGCCGGCCTTCGATGCGTGCCAGCGCCGTGTGGATGCCGGCGCCAAAGCCGGTGCGCAGCATCAGCAGGCTGCCCTCGTCCACCAGGCCCGCCATGGCGGCGCGCGTGTCGTACACGCGCAGGCGGTTCTCGGGCACCACGGCGCGCAGCAAGCGCTGGTCGGGCGCGCTCCAACCCTGCACGCGGCCCTGGAAGAACGACAGGTAGTGGCGCGCGGCCTGCACGGCCTCTTGCTCGTTCTCGACGAGCACATCGATCACGCCATTGGCGTGCTGCACGTGGCTGGGGCCGATCTGCTCGGGCTTGAACACGCCCAGGCCGCCGCCCTCGATCATGGCCGGGCCGCCCATGCCGATGTTGCTGGCGCGCGTGGCGATGATGGCGTCGCAGCAGCCCAGCAGCGCCGCGTTGCCGGCGAAGCAGCGCCCTGCCGCGATGCCCACCACGGGCACCTGGCCCGACAGCGCGGCGTGGCTGGCGAAGGTGTGTACATGCAGGCCCGCGACCACGGGAATATCGGTGTCGCCCGGGCGCCCGCCGCCGCCCTCGGCGAACAGCACCACGGGCAGCTGCTGGTCGAGCGCGATGCCCAGCATGCGGTCGGTCTTGGCATGGTTGCGCGCGCCCTGGGTGCCCGCGAGCACGGTGGCGTCGTAGGCCATGACCACGGTGCGCGCCTTCTCCTCGCCGCACTGCGCGCCGTTGACGGCGCCAATGCCCGTCACCATGCCGTCGGCCGGGGTGTTGGCGATGAGGTCGTCCATGCTGCGGCGGCGCGCCTGCGCGGCCACGGCGAGCTGGCCGTATTCGATGAAGGAGCCGGCGTCGCACAGGTCGGCGATGTTCTCGCGCGCCGTGCGCTGGCCCTGCGCGTGGCGCTTGGCCACGGCCGCCGTGCGTTGGGCGTCGAGCGTGAAGGCGTGGCGGTCGATGACGCGCTGCAGGTCGGGGCGGATCTGGTCCGGGTCCTGCGCCGTGTCGGGACCGGTGGCCTGTAGCGCGGCGTCCTGCACCGGGTCCAGCACCAGCAGCGGCTGACCCTGCGCCACATAGGCGCCGGGCGCGGCGGCCAGGCCGCGCACCCGGCCTGCGTGCGGCGCGAGCAGCACATGCTCCATCTTCATGGCTTCGAGCACGGCCAGCTCGGCGCCGGCCGCCACCACGGCGCCCTCGGCCACGGCGTACTGCACCAGGCGCGCGGGCATGGGGGCGCGGACGGCGTGCGGATCAACACCCTCCGGTTCGGACGCATGCTTTGAATGATTTTGGCCACCAGCGCTTTCTAAATCAGCGCCAGCAGCTATGGTTTTGGAAGCATCGAGCAGCGCGGGCAGCACCTCTTCCACCCAGCGCGTGTGCACCTGCTGGTGCTCCATCTCGGGCCGCTGGGCCAGGGCCTGCAGCAGGGCGACGTTGGTCGCCAGGCCGTCGATGCGGCATTCGGCCAGCGCGCGCCGCGAGCGGCGCAGCACGTCGGCGAAGCTGCCGCCGCGCGTGGACACGATGAGCTTGGCCAGCAGCGTGTCGTAGTGCGGCGAGGGCGCCCGGCCCGCGAGCGCGTGCGTGTCCACGCGCACGCCCGGCCCCGTAGGCAACGCCAGCCGCGCGATGGTGCCGCTGCCCGGCTGGGCCTGTCCCTGGGCGTCGAGCGTTTCGGCGTTGATGCGCCACTGGATGGCATGGCCCTGCGCGCGCGGCGGCTGCGCCGGGTCCAGGCCCAGGTCGCGCAGGCGGCGGCCGGCGGCCAGGCGCACCTGCGCCTGCACCAGGTCCACGCCCGTCACCTCCTCGGTGATGGTGTGCTCGACCTGCAGGCGCGGGTTGCATTCAATGAAGACGTAGGGCAGATCGCTGGACGCCAGGTCCACCAGGAACTCGAAAGTGCCCAGGCCCTCGTAGCGCACCTCGCGCGCCATGGCCAGGGCGTCCTGGAGGATGCGTTGGCGCAGGGCCTCGGGCAGCGACGGGCTGGGCGCGATCTCCACCAGCTTCTGGAAGCGCCGCTGCAGCGTGCATTCGCGCTCGCCCAGGGCAATCACCTCGGCGCCATCGCCCAGCACCTGCACCTCGATGTGGCGCGCGTTCACCATCAGCCGCTCGACGTACACGCCCGCCACGCCGAAGGCGGCCTGGGCCTCGCGGCGGCAGGTTTCGTAGGCAGCGGGCAGCTCGGCCGCCGACTGCACGGCGCGCATGCCGCGCCCGCCACCACCGCCAATGGCCTTGATGACGATGCCCGCGCCCGCCCCGCCCGCCTGCTGCGCGTGCCAGAAGGCCTGCGCCTCTTCGAGCGTGACCTCGTGCTGCGTGCCCGGCATCAGCGGCACGCCGCAGCGCGCGGCCAGCGCGCGCGCCTGGGCCTTGTCGCCGAACAGCGTGAGCTGCACGGGCGTGGGGCCGATGAAGCGCAGGCCCGCCGCCTCGCAGGCGGCCGCGAAGTCGGCGCGCTCGCTCAGGAAGCCGTAGCCGGGGTGGACGGCATCCGCGCCGCGCTCGCGCGCCAGAGCGATGATCCGCGCACCGTCGAGGTAGGCCGCTGGGCCCGTGGCGCCGAGCGCGACGGCCTCGGTGGCCGCCTGCACATGGGGCGCACCGGCATCGTCGTCGGCATACACCGCGACGCTGGGAATACCCAGGTCGTGCAAGGCGCGCACGATGCGCAGCGCCACCTCGCCACGGTTGGCGATCAGGACTTTGGAAAAGACCGGCGTGTTCATGGTTTTGCTTCTGTTTTGATAGCTGCGACCGCTTAAATATGTTGCGGTTGAAGCCATTTTGATCTGCAAAACTGCGAGGATATTCAGCCCACGCAAAGAACACCAGCCAAAGCTATAACCCAGGCGACACCCCCTTTGCCCCCCTGCGCCGACATGGCGACGCACTCGCCGATACCATGGGGAACTTCTTCACAAGAGAACCGCCCATGCCCGACTTCCGCAGCGACACTGTCACCCAGCCCACGCCCGCCATGCGCGAGGCCATGTTCAACGCCCCACTGGGGGACGACGTATTCGGCGACGACCCCTCCGTCAACGCGCTGCAAGAGCACGCCGCGCAACTGCTGGGCTTCGAGGCCGCGCTGTTCGCGCCCTCGGGCACGCAAACCAACCTGATCGCCCTCATGGGCCACTGCCAGCGCGGCGACGAGGCCATCGTGGGCCAGAGCTGGCACACCTACCGCTGGGAGGCCGGCGGCATGGCGGTGCTCGGCTCCATCCAGCCGCAGCCGGTGGAAACCCAGCCCGACGGCACGCTGCGGCTGGCCGACATCGCCGCAGCCATCAAGCCCGACGACCCGCATTTCGCACGCACCCGCCTCGTGGTGCTGGAAAACACCACCGGCGGCCAGGTGCTGCCCACGCCCTACATCGCCGAAGTGGCGCAACTGGCGCGCTCGCGCGGCCTGGCGCTGCACCTGGATGGCGCGCGCCTATTCAACGCCGCCACCGCCAACGCCGAGGCGAATGGCACCGACGTGTACGACGAGGCCCGTGCCCTCTGCCAGCACTTCGACACCGTGTCGCTGTGCCTGAGCAAGGGCCTGGGCGCGCCCGTGGGCTCGCTGCTGCTGGGCCGCGCCGATTTCATCCGCCAGGCCAAACGCACGCGAAAAATCCTGGGCGGCGCGATGCGCCAGTGCGGCCTGCTCGCAGCCGCCGGGCAGCACGCGCTGCAGCACCATGTGCGCCGCCTCGCCGACGACCACGCCCTGCTGCGCCAGCTCGCCGCCGGCCTGGCCGAGGCCGGGCGCAGCCACCCGACACTGCAGGGGCGCCTGGCCGTGGCCTCGGCGCACACCAACATCCTGTTCACCGACGTGCACGCCGACGTGGCGCCCGCCTTCACCGCCTGGCTGGCGCAGCACGGCGTGCGCGTGACCAGCAGCCTCTACGGCGGCCAGACGCGCCTGCGCTGGGTCACGCACCTGGACGTGGGGCCGGAGGATGTGGCGCAGACGCTGGACTGCGTGCGCCGCTTCAGCGTTTGAATGCTATAAATTGAATAGCTGATAGCGCTCTTCAGATGGGCCTCAGAGGCCTTTTTTGCCTCAAATCTGCGTCAGGGTGCGGGGCGCGTCCTGCCACCGAAGATGCCCGTGCCCACGCGCACCATGGTGCTGCCGGCCTGGATGGCGGCGTCGAGGTCGGCCGTCATGCCCAGGGACAGGGTATCGAAATGGTCCAGCCCGGCCAGGCCGGAGGCCCGGATCTGCTCGAACACGGCGCGCACGCGCTGGTGCAGCGCGTACTGGGTGGCGTAATCCGGGGCGGGCTCGGGGATGCTCATCACGCCGCGCAGGCACAACTGTGGCAGCGCCGCCACGGCCTGCGCCAGCGCCAAGGCGTCTTCGGGCGGCACGCCGGACTTGGCCAGGCCGCCGTCCACGTTGATCTGGATGCAGACCTGCAACGGCGGGAGATGCGCCGGGCGCTGGGCCGCCAGGCGCTCGGCGATCTTGGCGCGGTCCACCGTGTGCATCCAGTCGAAATGCTCGGCCACGAGCCGCGTCTTGTTGCTTTGCACCGGGCCAATGCAGTGCCATTGCAGCGCTGGCGCACCCATCTGGCGCAGCGCGGCCATTTTCTCCACCGCTTCCTGGATGTAGTTCTCGCCAAAGGCGCGCTGCCCGGCCTGCGCGGCCGCCAGCACGGCCTCGGGGCCGAAGGTCTTGGAGACGGCCAGCAATGAAACACTGGCCGGCTCGCGTCCGGCGGCGGCGCAGGCCTGCGCCATCCGGTCACGAACCTGTTGGAGGTTGTCGGCAATCGTGGTCATAATGTTTGCCAAGCGTACCAAACGACCGAGGGAACCGTGGACATTACCCAACTGCTGGCGTTCAGCGTCAAGAACAAAGCCTCCGACCTGCACCTGTCCGCGGGCCTGCCGCCCATGATCCGGGTGCACGGCGACGTGCGGCGCATCAATGTGGACGCACTGGACCACAAGACGGTGCATGCCATGGTGTACGACATCATGAGCGACTCGCAGCGCAAGACCTACGAGGAGTTCCTGGAGGTCGACTTCTCGTTCGAGATCGAGGGCCTGGCGCGCTTCCGGGTCAACGCCTTCAACCAGAACCGCGGCGCCGCCGCCGTGTTCCGGACGATTCCAAGCAAGATCCTCACACTGGAGCAGCTCAACTGCCCCAAGATCTTCGGCGACCTGGCGCTCAAGCCGCGCGGCCTGGTGCTGGTGACCGGGCCCACGGGCTCGGGCAAGTCCACCACGCTGGCGGCCATGGTCAACTACCTCAACGAAACCGAGTACGGCCACATCCTCACGGTGGAAGACCCGATCGAATTCGTGCACGAGTCCAAGAAGTGCCTGGTGAACCAGCGCGAAGTGGGGCCGATGACGCTGTCGTTCGCAGCTGCTCTGAAGTCCGCGCTGCGCGAGGACCCGGACGCCATCCTCGTGGGCGAAATGCGCGACCTGGAGACCATCCGCCTGGCCATGACGGCCGCTGAAACCGGCCACCTGGTGTTCGGCACGCTGCACACGTCCAGCGCCGCCAAGACCATCGACCGGATCATCGACGTGTTCCCCGCCGAAGAGAAGGAAATGGTGCGCGCGATGCTGTCCGAGTCGCTGCAGGCCGTCATCTCGCAGACGCTGTGCAAGCTCAAGGACGGCTCGGGCCGCGTGGCCGCGCACGAGATCATGCTGGGCACCAGCGCCATCCGCAACCTGATCCGCGAGGCCAAGGTGGCGCAGATGTACTCCACCATCCAGACCAGCAACAGCGTGGGCATGCAGACGCTGGACCAGAACCTCACCGACCTGGTGCGCCGCAACATCATCAGCCCCGCCGAGGCCCGCAGCAAGGCCAAGATTCCTGAAAATTTCCCTGGCTAATCCCCCAGCCAACCGACACCGGCTGCCCATGGCGGCCCACTGGAGCACCCCATGAAAGGCATCCTCGGTCTTTTGCGCATGTCGTCGAAGGACAACAAGCCGCAGCAGCAGGAGCACACCGACTCTGTTTTCTTCTCCACCGCCTTCGCCAACCAGGGGGTGGACCCGACCATGCTGGTGCCCTGGGAGGCCCGTGCGGTCGAGGTGGGCGCCAAGCGCCTGCCCGCCAGCCGGGGCGGCAAGCTGCTGCAGGCGCTGTGGTCCAAGGACAAATACATGGCGCACCTGGACCAGGACGCGGTCAAGCGCATGGAGCGTTTCTTTGAATTCGCCCACGTGCCCCCCAGCCGCGACCTGATCCGCCAGGACGAATACGGCAATTTCATGATCGTGCTGCTGACCGGCACCATCGCCGTGGACCGCATCCAGCCCTGGGGCGAACAGCTGCGCCTGGCGGAAACACGCCCGGGCGACATCCTGGGCGAGATGTCGCTGCTCGACAGCGGCATCCGCTTCTCGGCCTGTACCACGCTGACCGACTGCGAGATCGCCGTGCTCAGCGCCGACGCCATGGACGACATGATGGCCAAGGACCCCCAGCTGGCCGCCAGCCTGGTGGCCCTGCTGGCACGCAAGCTGTCGCTGCGCCTGCGCGTGGTGAGCGCGCGGCTGAGCGAAAACCAGAAATGACACCTCGGCGCCCAGGCGCCGACCGAGGGAGGATTTGAGATGGAACGCGATCAGGCCAGTAAATTCATCAACGACCTGCTGAAGCTCCTGGTCAGCCGCAACGGCAGTGACCTGTTCATCACGGCAGACTTTCCACCGGCCATCAAGGTCGATGGCGCGGTTGCCAAGGTGTCCCCGCAGCCGCTGTCGCCCAACCACACGCTGACGCTGGCCCGCTCGATCATGAGCGACAAGCAGGCGGCCGAGTTCGAGCGCACCAAGGAGTGCAACTTCGCCATTTCGCCGGCCGGCATCGGGCGCTTCCGTGTGAATGCCTTCGTGCAGCAGGGCCGCGTGGGCATGGTGCTGCGGGTGATTCCGCTCACGCTGCCCACCATCGACGGGCTGGGCGTGCCGCAGGTGCTCAAGGAGGTGACCATGACCAAGCGCGGCCTGTGCATCCTGGTGGGTGCCACGGGCTCGGGCAAGTCGACCACGCTCGCGGCCATGGTGGACTGGCGCAACGAAAAATCGTTCGGCCACATCATCACCATCGAAGACCCGGTCGAATTCGTGCACCCGCACAAGAACTGCGTGGTGACGCAGCGCGAGGTGGGGCTGGACACCGACAGCTGGGAGGCAGCGCTCAAGAACACCCTGCGCCAGGCCCCTGACGTGATCCTGATGGGTGAAATCCGCGACCGCGAGACCATGGAGCACGCCATCGCCTTCTCCGAAACCGGCCACCTGTGCATGGCCACGCTGCACGCCAACAGCGCCAACCAGGCCCTGGACCGCGTGATCAACTTCTTCCCCGAGGAACGCCGCGCGCAGTTGCTCATGGACCTGTCGCTGAACCTGCGCGCCATGATCTCGCAGCGCCTGATACCGAAGCAGGACGGCAAGGGCCGCGCCGCCGCCGTCGAGGTGATGCTGAACACGCCACTGATCGCCGACATGATCTTCAAGGGCGAGGTCTCCGAGATCAAGGAGATCATGAAGAAGAGCCGCAACCTGGGCATGCAGACTTTTGACCAGGCGCTGTTCGACCTGTTCGAGTCCAACGTCATCTCCTACGAAGACGCGCTGCGCAACGCCGACTCGCTCAACGATCTGCGCCTGCAGATCAAGCTGTCGAGCCAGCGTGCCAAGACCACCGATCTGGCCTCGGGCACCGAGCATTTCGTGATCGTCTGACCGCCCTCGCCCCATCCCTGGCCCGCCCGATGGCGCGGGCCTTTTTCATTCACAGGACAGAACACCATGCCCAGCACCAACGCCCGCAATTACGACTCCATCGCGCCCCGCAAGCTCGCCTTCATCGGGCTGGGCGTGATGGGCTACCCCATGGCCGCGCACCTGGCGCTGGCAGGCCACGAAGTCACGGTGTACAACCGCACCGCCGCCAAGGCCCAGGCCTGGTGCGCGGAATATGCGGCCACCCGTGCGCCGCGCCATGCCGATACGCCGCGCATGGCGGCCCAGGGAGCCGAGATCGTCTTTTGCTGCGTCGGGAACGACGATGACCTGCGCTCGGTGACGCTGGGCGCCGACGGTGCGTTCGCGGGCATGGAGCCGGGCGCCATCTTCGTGGACCACACCACGGCCTCGGCCGAGGTGGCACGCGAGCTGTACGGCGCGGCACGCACGCTGGGCCTGCAGTTCATCGACGCACCGGTGTCGGGCGGACAGGCGGGCGCGCAGAATGGTCTGCTCACCGTGATGTGCGGCGGCGACACCGCCCCGTTCGATGCCGTGCAGCCCGTGGCCATGGCGTTCTCGCGCGCCTTCACGCGCATGGGGGAATCGGGAGCAGGCCAGCTCACCAAGATGGTCAACCAGATCTGCATCGCCGGGTTGGTACAGGGACTGTCCGAGGCGGTGGCTTTCGGCCAGCGTGCCGGGCTGGATGTGAACCTGGTGCTCGATGTGATCGGCAAGGGCGCCGCCCAAAGCTGGCAGCTCGATAACCGCGGCAAGACGATGGTGGCGGACAAGTTCGATTTCGGCTTCGCCGTGGACTGGATGCGCAAGGACCTGGGGCTGGTGCTTGACGAGGCCAAGCGCAATGGCGCACGCCTGCCGGTTACGGCGCTGGTGGACCAGTTTTATGGCGACGTGCAGCAGATGGGCGGCAGCCGCTGGGACACTTCCAGCCTGATCAAGCGTTTGAGGTAGGCCCCCCTGAGCCGCTGCGCGCCTTCCCCCCAGGGGGACGCCCCCGACGCTGCGGGGCGGCCCTTGCGCGGGGGCCGCTGGCTTGGGCCGTGCCTTGTTGGCCGGTCCTGGGCCGCGCTCAGCGCACCGGGGTGCTGGTCTCGGCGTTGTCCTGCGTCACAGGGGCCGACTTGCGGGGCGCGGCGTTCATCCGCGCCAGGTCTTCCTCGGTCAGGTACTCAAACACCCGCACCACCTTGCTGACACCGGTCACGCCCCGGGCGATGGCCGTGGCACGCGCTGCCTCGCGCTGGGTCACCAGCCCCATCAGGTAGACCACGTTGCGCTCGGTGACCACCTTGAAGCTGCTGGCCGAGATGTCTTTGGCATCGACCAGGCTGGCGCGCACCTTGCCGGTGATGAAGGTGTCGTTGGAGCGCTGGCCGATGCTGGTGTTGGGCATCACGGCGAGGTCATTGACCACGGAGCGCACATTCTCAACGCCCATCACGATCTTTTCGATCGCCTCCCGGGCCTCGGCGCTGGGCACCTCGCCGGTCAGCAGCACCTGCCGGTTGTAGCTGGTCACGTTGATGTGCACCTTGTCACCGTGGGCGCCATGGATGCGATTGACCGAACGCAGCTCGATGGATTCATCCTCTATCTGGGTGCCCGCCGTGCGGCGGTCAAGAACCATCATTCCGCCAATGGCGGCACCGCCCAGCACGACGGGGGTCGCGCAACCCGCCACACCGGCGGCCAGGGTCACGGCGGCCAGAAGGGTGCACACCGTGCGGTTCAAGCGAAACGTCATCACACAATCTCCTGTTCACCAAACAATTGGGCGTCCATGCCGTCGCACAGGCAGTTGAGCACCAGCGAATGCACCTCGCGCACGCGGGCCGCGCGGTCGTGGGGCACGCAAATCAACACGTCGGTCTCCCGCAGGATGTCGGCCAGCAAGCCACCGGTACGGCCGGTGGCGGCCACCACCGACATGTCGCGCTCATGCGCGGCATGCACCGCCGCCACCACACCCGCGTCATTGCCGCTCACGCTCAGCACCAGCAGCAGATCGCCCGCCTGCCCCAGGGCGCGCACCTGGCGCGCAAACTGCTGGCTGCCATCGCCGCTGACGGGGTGTGCCGTCAGCAGGGCGCCATCGGCGCACAGCGCAATGGCCGCCAGTTCAGGGCGCTCGCGCTCAAACCCTGCGACACAGCAGGTCGCGAACTGCTGGGCATCGGAGGCCGACGCGCCGTTGCCGCAGGTCAGAACCTTGCCGCCGCTGGTGATGCAGGCCAGCAGGGCCTGCACGGCGTCGGCGATCGGGCGCCCCAGGGCCTGCGCCGCTTGGTATTTCAGGTCAGCGCTGTCGATGAAATGCTGCTGGATACGTTGCTCAAGCATGGGCAGATGGAATGGTTCGGGGGGCAAAGGTTCAATGATACCCGTGCGGTGTTATAGATTTTGTAGCAATCGGTAGTTACGCGGCATCGAATGCCGCCCGGATCCACTCGACCCGGCCTTCCACCAGCACCACGTCGAAACGGCAGGGCGGGGGCGCGCCCAGCCGCATCAGGTAGTGGCGCGCAGCAAACACGATGCGCCGCTGCTTGGTGGCGCCAATGCTCGCGCCTGCACCACCGAAGGCCCGGCCCGACCGGCTGCGCACCTCGACAAACACCACGGTGCCGTCGGGCTCGCGCATGACCAGATCGATTTCGCCGCCCCCGCGTCCGGGCGTCCGATAATTGCGCTCCAGCAGGCGCAGGCCGGCGGCCTGCAGATGGGCCAGCGCGTGGTCTTCCGCCGCCATGCCCTGCGCGCGCGTGGTCCGCGCCGGTGTCCTGCCTGCGATCATCTTGTCAAGGAAATCCATTGAGCGCTTCTTTCGCATCAGCCCTGGGCGCCGCGCACGACGCGGCGGCTGCGCAGCATTATCCGCAAGGCGCCCTGTATGTGGTGGCCACGCCCATTGGCAACCTGGCGGACATCACGCTGCGCGCCCTGCATGTGCTGCAGCTGGCCGACACCCTGGCCTGCGAGGACACGCGCCACACCCAGAGCCTGCTGCGCGCCTATGGCATCGACAAGGGCGGCGCCCAGCTGCTGGCCGTGCACCAGCACAACGAGGCTGAGGCAGCCCAGGCCGTGCTCGCACGCCTGCAGCAGGGCCAGCGCGTGGCCTATGTGAGCGACGCCGGAACGCCGGGCGTGAGCGACCCGGGCGCGCGCCTGGCCGCCGCCGTGCGCGCGGGCGGCCTGCGCGTGCTGCCACTGCCCGGCGCCAGCAGCATCACCGCCGCGCTCAGCGTGGCCGGTGCCGTGACCAGTGGCGGTGCGGAGGCGGGGTTTGTGTTCGCCGGGTTCCTGCCGGTCAAACCGGCGGAGCGCCAGGCCGCCGTACAACGCCTGCAGACCGAGCCACGCTGCACCGTGCTGCTCGAAGCCCCGCACCGCATCGGCGAACTGGCGCAGGCCCTGGCCGCGCTGGGCGAACGCCCCGTGACCCTGGCGCGCGAGCTGACCAAGCAGTTCGAGGAAATCACCACCCTGCCCGCCTCCGCCCTGCCTGCATGGCTGAGCGGTGCGCCACAGCGCGCCAAGGGCGAATTCGTGGTGCTTCTGCACCCGGTGGCGGCCGCACAGGACGATGGCGACAGCCTGCGCGTGCTGCGCCTGCTGCTGCAGGAGTTGCCGCTCAAATCCGCCGTGCGCCTGGCCGCCGAGATCACGGGCGCCTCGCGCAATGCGCTGTACGGCACGGCGCTGGCCTGGAAGCGGGAACAGCCCGAGGGCGAGGACTGATGGACTTGATGCCAAATAAGCCGCAAACGCTTACTGAATAAGCGCAAACAGCTATCTATTCAGTAGCAAATATCGTCAGGGGCTCACCGCCAGTCCTGAGGCCACGCCGCCAAACAGGTCGCCTACGACCTGCGGCGTCTGCGGAAATGCCCGTTGCAGCGCATGGCCCAGGGGCCGCAGCGCCGATGACCCCCCCGTGAGATAGATGGCCTGCAACTGCGGCGCGGCCACGTCCGCCTCACGCAGGCACGCCTGGGCACAGGCGACCACCTGGTCCAGCAGCCCTGCCAGATGGCGTTCCAGCCCCTCGGGCGTGACCTCCGACCCCAGCCCGGCTTCAATCCAGCCCAGGTCCATGGTGGCCGGGGCGTTCTGCAACGATGCGGCGATCTTGGCCTGCTCCACCGTGTTGGCCATGCGGTGCCCCAGGCGCTCGCGCAGCACGGTCATCAGCCGGTCGTGCAGGCGCGTATCGGCATAGCCGGTGCGCAGGCCCTGCACATCGCGCAGGGCCTTGGGGGCATAGAGCCACTGGATCAGATGCCAGGTCGCGAGGTCGAAAAACACGCGGCTGGGCACCTCGCGGCCCGTGGGCCCCTGGTGGCGCAGTCCCAGCAGGGGCATGAGCAGCTCCAGGCTCAGGCGGCGGTCGAAGTCCGTGCCGCCCACATGCACACCGGTGGTGGCCAGGATGTCGGCGCTGCGGTCCGCCCTCCCGGCACGGTCTGGCCCCAGGCGCACCACCGTGAAGTCCGAGGTGCCGCCGCCGATGTCCACCACCAGCACCAGGGCCTCGGCGGGGATACGCTGCTCGTAGTCCAGCGCGGCGGCGATCGGCTCAGGCTGGAACGATACGTTCACGAACCCCGCGTCCAGCGCGGCCTGACGCAGGGCCTCTTCGGCCTGGCGGTCGCGCTGCGCATCGCCATCGACGAAATGCACGGGGCGCCCCATGACCACGCGCCCCGGCATGCCGCCAAGAGCCTCGTGCGCCGTGCGCGCCAGCATCTGCAGGAACAGGCTGATGATGTCCTGGTAGCTCACCATGCGGTGGTGCACCGCCGTCTGGTCCTGCAGCAGGGCGCTGCCCAGCAGGCTTTTGAGCGAACGCATGAGACGGCCCTCGGTACCGGCCAGGTAGTGGGCGATGGCATCGCGGCCAAAGTGCGTGCGCTGGTCTTCGGCGTTGAAGAACAGCGCGGTGGGCAGGGTGACGGCCTCCCCTTCCAGCCGCAGCAGGCGCGCGGGCCCGTTGCCCTGGCGCACGGCCATGGCCGAATTGGAGGTGCCGAAGTCAATGCCCAGGGTGGTGTCGCTCAAGGTGCTGTCCATCGAACAGGGAGCCACGCGGGCGCCAGAAACAGGAAAGCCCATCGTCTGCACGATGGGCCTGGAGGTGGTGCCCATGGCGGGAATCGGACCCGCGACCTCTCCCTTACCAAGGGAGTGCTCTACCACTGAGCCACATGGGCAATCTGGAGCGGGAAAAGAGTCTCGAACTCTCGACCTCAACCTTGGCAAGGTTGCGCTCTACCAACTGAGCTATTCCCGCGCATTGACCGGCTGATGCGGTCAAAGAAAAAGCCCATCGTGGAGACGGGCTTTTCAATTTGGTGGCCTGGGACGGAATCGAACCGCCGACACAAGGATTTTCAATCCTCTGCTCTACCGACTGAGCTACCGGGCCTGAGCCTCAAATTATAACCAGAATTTTGCGTACTTCGCCGCTTCCGGGAATTAATTGCGTTTTCCCCGGACCAGGTCCACCCCCAGCTGGCGCAGCTTGCGGTACAGATGGGTGCGCTCCAGGCCGGTTTTCTCGGCGACACGGGTCATGGACCCGCCTTCGCGCGCCAGGTGAAACTCGAAATAGGCTTTCTCGAAACCGTCGCGCGCCTCCCGCAGGGGGCGATCGAGGTCAAACCCCTGGTGTGCATGCGGGCCGGGGTCGGGCTCCATGGTGACAGGCAGACTCTGGACGCTGAAATGGGACCCATCGGCGACGGCCGGGTGCGCCGCCGTGGCAGGCGCCATTGCGGGCGGGCGCAGGGCCTGACGGGCCAGCCCCTGCTCCACCGCCTTGAGCAGTTTTTGCAAGGTGATGGGTTTTTCGAGAAACGCGAAGGCGCCAATGCGCGTGGCATCCACGGCGGTATCAATGGTCGCATGGCCGCTCATCATGATCACCGGCATGGTCAGCAAGCCACCGGCAGCCCACTCCTTGAGCAGCGAAACGCCGTCGGTATCGGGCATCCAGATGTCGAGCAGCACCAGGTCGTAATAGCTGTTGAAGCGCGCGGCCCGGGCCTGTGTTGCATTCTCGGCCAGATCGACGCTGTGACCTTCGTCGTTCAGGATCTCCGACAGCAGATCTCGGATGCCGAGCTCATCGTCAACCACCAATATGTTAGCCATGTATGAAGTGCCTTGAAACTGCGGTGCACGGTGTTGTCAGGACGCGACCTTGTGCTCAGGGGCGAATGATAGCGATACTTGAGCGCCGCGCACGACGCCCTCTTCCTGCCGGTTGAGCAGGTCGATGCGGGCGCCGTGCTCGTCGGCGATTTTTTTCACCACCGCCAGCCCCAGTCCGGTGCCCCGCGCCTTGGTGGTGACATAGGGCTCGAACGCACGCTGCAGGATGTGCGCCGGAAATCCGCTGCCATGGTCGGTGACGCTCAGGCGCACGCGGCGCGATGTTTCGTTCCAGTGGGTGCTGATGCACACGGGGGGCAGGCTGCCTGCCACCGCGCCCGCGCCGGCCTGCTCGGTGGCATCCTGCGCGTTCTGCAGCAGGTTGTGCACCACCTGACGCAACTGCTGCGCGTCGCCCATGATGGCGGGGCAGCGGGGGTCGAGTTGTGCCTGCACCGCCACGGTGGCACGCTCGGACTCGTAGAGGTTCAGCACATCCGACACCAGGGCATTGAGATCGACCGGCTTGAGCTCGGCCGACGGCAGGCGGGCGTAGTCACGGAACTCGTTGACCAGCCGCTTCATGGCATCCACCTGATCGACGATGGTCTTGACCGATTTGGCGAGCACGGCCTGTTCGGAGGCAGGCAGCTTTCCAGTCAGCTTCATTTCGAGCCGCTCGGCCGAGAGCTGGATGGGCGTGAGCGGGTTCTTGATTTCGTGCGCCAGTCGCCGCGCCACCTCGCCCCAGGCCTGCGCCCGCTGCGCCGAAACGATTTCCGTGATGTCATCGAACACCAGCAGCCGGGCCGCATCCGGCAGTTCGGCCCCCCGGGCCACGAGGCTGGTGGCATGGTGGCCCGCACCGCTGGGCGAGGCATGCAACTCGAACGACTGTTGCCAGTGGTCGAGCCCGTGGGCCGCCCGATGGCTGAGGTAGGCGTCGAACTGGATCTGCACGGCCGCGCCAAACGCCTCCAGCCCGGGAACCTCCGCCAGCGAGCGCCCTTCGTAGGCCGCCATGGGCGCCCGCAGGATGCGTGTTGCTCCCGGGTTGGAGGAGCGGATGTTTCCTCGCGCGTCCAGCACGATCACGCCGGCGGTGAGGTTGTCCAGAATGGTCTGAAGCCGCGCCCGCGCCGCATCGACCGCGCCCATGCTTTTTTCCACGGTGGCCCGGGCATCGGCCAGTTGCTGGGTCATCAGGGCAAAAGCACGGGTCAGGCCGCCGAGTTCGTCCTTGCCCTGCAGCACGGCCTTGGGGCTCAGGTCGCCTTCGGCCACTTCGCGCACGCCCTCGGCCAGCACCAGCAAGGGGCGCGCAAGCTGGTTGCCCAGCAGCACGGCCAGCAGCACGGCGCCAAACACCGCCAGGAACAGGCTGAGCGTGAGGGTGCCGATGTACATGCGCCGCAAGCCTCCCCGGGCGAGCGCGCGTTCCTGGTACTCTCGGTTGGCCTCTTGCACGGCCACGGCGTTGTCCACCAGCACCGGCGGCAGCGGCACCGTGGTTTGCAGGTAGCGCGGCTCGGTCAGCAGCCCCACGCCCGGGTTGGGCACCAGTGCCATGGCCTTGACGCGGACGTTCTTGAACGCCTGCGGATCGGTCTGGTCGGAGAGTTCGTCCAGCCCCTCGATCTGCCCCACGGCCCTTTGCTGGCGCACCGTGCGCAGCTGCTGGGCGGTCGGGCGCTCCGGGTTCAGGCGGAAACGCGATTGCCCCACGCTGGCCACCATCTGCCCCGAGGCGCTCCACAGCACCACATCGGAGGCGCCCAGCTGGTCGCGAATGCGTTCGAGCACCAGCCCGGCCGTGGCGTCGGGCGTCTGCGCCAGTTGCGCGCTGGCGCTGCGGGTGCGGCTGGCCATCTCGCTGGCCTGCATCTCCAGAGTGGCCCGGGCCAGACTGACCCCCGCCGAAAGCGCGCCTTCGACCTTGACGTCAAACCAGCTCTCGATGGAACGGGAGACGAACTGGTACGAAACAAAATAGATCAGCAACCCCGGCACCAGCCCCACCAGGGCAAAAATGGCTGCCAGCTTGACGAGCAGCCGGCTGCCAAAACGGCCGCGCCGCAACCGCATGAACAGGCGCAGCGCAACCCAGCCCAGCACCAGCACCAGGGCCAGCGCCACCACCACGTTGACACCGAAGAGCCAGGCGTAGTTGCGCTCGTAGAGCACGCGGTTGTTGGTGGTCAGGGTGAGCAGAAACAGCAGCACCAGACCGATGGCGGCCATGATGGCCACGCCCACCCCCAGCGCCCAGCGCACCGCGCGCGAGGGGCGCCGGGCGCTCTCCGTGCGGCTCATGGCTGCGGCTCCACCGCGAAACGCTGGCTGCGCGCCATGGAGAGGTTCCAGCCCGAGCGCCCCATGGCGCCGATCTGCAGCGGCCGGGGCAGTTGCGACATGTCGAGGCGAAAGCGCAGGGTCACGCTGTAGCGCGACTGCGGGTCGATGGCCTGGGCGTCGGCGATCTTCCAGCGCGCGATGCGCTGCATGGCCGCCAGCACGTCGGCCAGATCGTCGAAGTTCTGTCCCATCACCACCCCCAGCCCGCTGCCCTCGAAGGGCACCGGCGACACATTCAGGCGCCAGCGCCGCGTCAGGGGCTGGAAGCTCAGGCGCATGTGGCGCACGGTGGTGACGACATGCTGGTCGTACCAGTACCAGCGGTCGCGCAGCACTTCGGCCTCGGTGATGAAATACATCGGGATGCCCTTGCGGAGGGCATCCTCCGCCAGTGCAGGCAGATCGAACTGCAGACTGGCGCTCAGGTACAGCCCCTCTTCGGTGTGCTCCAGCCGCATCTCGCCGACCTCGTTCGGCCCCGCCGCCCGGGCCTGCAGAAACAGGCCCAGCCATGCGCACAGCAGCAGCCGCGCCAGCACGCGCCCCAGCGGGCGGGCCCAAGGGGCGTCAGGCAGGCGCTTTCTGGAGCAGGGCGTAGAAGAAGCCGTCATGTTCACCTGGCAGATTGTCCGGGACACCTTTCCCATTGGAGCCCATGCCTGGCAACAAATGCCCCGGCGAGGGCATCAGACGTGCATCAGTGTTGTTTGCAAGAAACGCCTGGACCTGCGTATCGCCTTCTGCGCGAAACACCGAGCAGGTGCAGTACAGCAGGCGTCCGCCCGGGCGCAGCAGGGGCCAGAGCGCCGCCAGCAGCCGTGCCTGGATTTGTGCCAGCTGGGCAATATCGCTCTCACGGCGCAGCCAGCGCACGTCCGGATGACGGCGCACGATGCCCGAGGCCGTGCAGGGGGCATCGAGCAGGATGGCATCGAACGGCTCGCCGCCACAGTGCTGCTGCCACCAGTCCTGGGGGCGCCCGGCGTCCTGCGCCAGCACCTGTGCCTGCAAGCCCAGGCGCGCCAGGGTATCGCGGATGCGCTCACAGCGCGCCGGGTCCACGTCCAGCGCCACCACCTGGAGCGGCGCCGCCGCTTCCGCCCATTCGAGCAGATGGGCCGTCTTGCCGCCGGGTGCCGCGCAGGCGTCGAGTACGCGCAGCGGGCCGCCCCCTTCGAACCCGCGCAGCAGCAGCGGCGCGGCCTGCTGCGCCGCTGCATCCTGCACCGACACCACGCCTTCGGCAAAGCCGGGCAGCTCGTGCACCGGCCGTGCACGGTGCAGCAGCACCCCGCATTCACCCACCAAGGATGATTCAATATTGATAGCTAGAAGCGCTTGCTGGTAAAGCGCTGGAGTGCTTTTTTGCTTGTTAACCCGCAGCACCATCGGGGCCTGGGTGTTGTTGGCCCGAAGGATGTCCTGCCAGTGCTCCGGATGGTCATTCCGCACCCTGCGTATCCACCAGCGCGGGTGGTTCCACAGCGCCTGCTCATCCTCCCGCGCCGTGCGCAGCAGCACCTCCCGCTCGCGCAGGAAGCGGCGCAGACAGGCGTTGATGAAGGCCGACTGCGGCCGCGTGGCATTGCTGCTCTTGGCGGCTTCCACGGCCTGGTTGACCAGAGTGAACGGCTCGTAGGGCGCGCCGCCCGGCTCGCACGCCAGGGCCAGCGCGGCGCACAGCAAGGCATCGGCGGGCGGCGGCGGCTTGCGCGGCGCCAGCTGCTGGCGCAGGGCCTCGGCCAGGCCCAGGCTGCGTAGCACCTGATATAGCAGGGCCTGAACGCCAGGGCGCTGGGCAGCGGGCACGGCCTCCAGCACGGCACTGCCCGAGCGGCCCGCACGAATGTCCTGCAGGGCCTGCGCCACGGCCTGGAGCTGGCGCGAGAGCGCGACGCCGGTGCCAGCCGTGGCAGACGCGCCACCGCCCGGCGTGCTGGCAACCGCCGCCGGTGTGCGATTTTTCATGGGATGTTCTTTGCTCATAGGGTGCGCCCTGGCTTGAAACCAAACAGACCGGCCAGCAATCGTGCCGGGAACTGGGCCAGGGCGTCGTTGTATTGGACCACTGCCCGGTTGAACTGTGCCTGCGCCAGCATGCGCTGCGCCTGCACCGACTCCCACTGCTGCGCCCAGGCCGCGCCCGGGGACGCGGCCGCTCCGATGTCCGGTCCCAGCAGGTCTTGCGCTGCGGCGCAGAGCACCGCCAGGGCCGTGGACAAGGCCGCTGCCGCATCGGACTGCAGCGGCTGGGCACGCGCCACCGCCAGCGATGCGCCAAACTGCGTCGCGGCGCCCTGCAGCAACTGCCATGCGGGGGCCGCCTCCGCTGCCTGCGGGCCAGGCCCTGCGCCCCACGCCCCCGGCAATGCCATCATGCGCACCAGATGCACATCCAGCCCCCCGAACGCCTGGATCGCGGCCGAACGCAGACGCACCAGCCGGTTGTAGGCGCCCACGGCCCAGAAGAGCAGCACGGCCAGGGCGATCCAGAAAAAGGGCGATGAGATCATGCGCATGTCCGCACCCCATGCGGCCCGGTCTTGGTCAATGCAGTGTCCATGAAAAACGCTCCCGGCCTGCCTCTTGCAAGACAGACCGGGAGCGTTCGGCGATCACCTGTCAGGCTTAATCGGCCGCCGCTGCGGCAGCGCCTGCGGCATCCAGGCCTTCGTCGGTCTCGGCCGCTTCGGTCATGCCGGCCATTTCAGCCGCTTCGGCTTCGGCGATGGCTCGGCGCTCGGCGTCGTCCATGGCGTCCTTGGCCTTGCGTGCCTGGTGGTAGGCCAGGCCGGTACCGGCAGGGATCAGACGGCCCACGATGACGTTTTCCTTCAGGCCACGCAGCTCGTCGCGCTTGCCCATGATGGCAGCTTCGGTGAGCACGCGGGTGGTTTCCTGGAAGGAAGCCGCCGAGATGAACGAGTCGGTGGACAGCGACGCCTTGGTGATACCCAGCAGCAGGTTGCTGTAGGTCGCGGGGATCTTGCCCTCGGCCTGCAGCGCCTCGTTGGTGTTGAGCATCTCCGAGCGCTCGACCTGCTCCCCGGCGATGTAGCCCGAATCGCCCGTGTTCTCGACCACGACGCGGCGCAGCATCTGGCGAACGATCACCTCGATGTGCTTGTCGTTGATCTTCACACCCTGGAGGCGGTACACGTCCTGCACTTCATCGACGATGTAGCGCGAGAGCTCTTCCATGCCCAGCAGGCGCAGGATGTCCTGCGGATCGGCCGGGCCGTCGACAATGTGCTCGCCCTTGTTGACCACCTGGCCTTCGTGCACCAGGATGTTCTTTTCCTTGGGGATGAGGTCTTCCCACACCTTGCCGTCGGGGTCGGTGATCTGCAGGCGGATCTTGCCCTTGGTCTCCTTGCCGAACGACACGGTGCCGGTGGTCTCGGCCAGCGTGCCCTTGTCCTTGGGCGTGCGCGCCTCGAACAGCTCGGCCACGCGCGGCAGACCGCCGGTGATGTCGCGGGTCTTCTGGCCTTCGATCGGGATACGGGCCAGCACCTCGCCGGGGCCCACGTCCTGACCATCGCGCACCTGGATCAGCGCGCCCACCTGGAAGCCGATGGTCACCGAGTGGTCGGTGCCGGGGATCTTGACCTCGTTGCCGTTGGCGTCGATCAGCTTGACCTGAGGCTTGACCACCTTGGCCGAACCACGGCGCTTGGGGTCGATCACGACCAGCGTGGACAGGCCGGTGACTTCGTCCACCTGCTTGGCCACCGTCAGGCCTTCCTCGACGTTCTCGAACTTCGCCTGGCCGGCGAACTCGGTGATGATCGGGCGGGTCAGCGGGTCCCAGTTGGCCAGGATGGTGCCGGCCTTGATCTGCTGGTCGGCCTTCACCGTCAGCGTGGCGCCGTACGGCACCTTGTGGCGCTCGCGCTCGCGGCCGTGTTCGTCCTGGATGATGATCTCGCCGGAACGGGAGATGACCACCAGCTCGCCCTTGGAGTTGGTCACGTAGCGCATCGTGGCGTTGAAGCCGATCACGCCGTTGGACTTGGCCTCGACGCTCGACGCGATGGCCGCACGCGAAGCGGCACCACCGATGTGGAACGTGCGCATGGTCAGCTGCGTGCCGGGCTCGCCGATGGACTGCGCGGCGATCACGCCCACGGCTTCGCCGAGGTTGATCAGGCCGCCGCGGCCCAGGTCGCGGCCGTAGCACTTGGCGCACAGGCCGAAGCGGGTTTCGCAGGTCAGGGCCGTGCGCACCTTCACTTCGTCCACGCCAGCGGCTTCCAGCTCTTCGATGGTGTCTTCGTCGAGCAGCTGGCCGGCGGGCACCATCACGTCGCGGGTTTCGGGGTGCAACACCTCCTCGGCCGTGGTGCGGCCCAGGATACGGTCGCGCAGCGACTCGATCACTTCACCGCCCTCGACGATGGCGCGCATCAGGGCGCCATTGGCGGTGCCGCAGTCTTCCTCGGTCACCACCAGGTCCTGCGTCACGTCCACCAGACGGCGCGTGAGGTAGCCGGAGTTCGCTGTCTTCAGCGCCGTGTCCGCCAGACCCTTACGGGCACCGTGGGTGGAGATGAAGTACTGCAGCACGTTCAGGCCTTCACGGAAGTTCGCCGTGATGGGCGTCTCGATGATGGAGCCATCGGGCTTGGCCATCAGGCCGCGCATGCCGGCGAGCTGGCGGATCTGGGCGGCGGAACCCCGGGCGCCCGAGTCGGCCATCATGTAGATGGAGTTGAACGACTCCTGGTCCACTTCCTTGCCGTGGCGGTCGATGGTCTTTTCCTTTTTCAGGTGGTCCATCATGACCTTGGAGATGTCGTCACCGGCCTTGCCCCAGATGTCCACCACCTTGTTGTAGCGCTCGCCCGAGGTCACCAGACCCGAGACGTACTGCTGCTCGATCTCCTTGACCTCTTTTTCCGCGCTCTCGATGATGCCGGCCTTTTGCGTGGGCACGAGCATGTCCTCGATGGCAATCGAGATGCCGGCCTTGGTGGCCAGGCGGAAACCGTTCTGCAGCAGCTTGTCGGCGAACACCACCGTTTCCTTCAGACCGCACTTGCGGAAGGAGACGTTGATGAGCTTGGAGATTTCCTTCTTCTTGAGCGCCTTGTTGATGTTCGCGAAAGGCAGGCCCTTGGGCAGGATTTCCGACAGCAGCGCACGGCCCGCGGTCGTCTCGACAATGCTGGCGCTGGGTTCGAATTCACCCGTGGCCTTGTTCTTGGTCCACTCGGTGATGCGCACATTGATCCGGGTGGTCAGTTCGACCTCGCCCGCATCCAGCGCGCGCTGCACTTCGCCGGTGTCGGCAAACACCAGGCCTTCGCCCTTGCCGTTGATGCGGTCGCGGGTGGCGTAGTACAGGCCCAGCACCACGTCCTGCGACGGCACGATGGAGGGTTCGCCCGAGGCGGGGAACAGCACGTTGTTGGAGGCCAGCATCAGCGTGCGGGCTTCCATCTGCGCTTCCACCGACAGCGGCACGTGGACGGCCATCTGGTCACCGTCGAAGTCGGCGTTGAAGGCCGCGCAAACGAGGGGGTGCAGCTGGATGGCCTTGCCTTCGATCAGGATGGGTTCGAAGGCCTGAATGCCCAGACGGTGCAGCGTGGGAGCACGGTTCAGCATGACCGGGTGCTCCTTGATGACCTCTTCCAGGATGTCCCACACCACGGGGGTGCCGGATTCGACTTCCTTCTTGGCGGCCTTGATCGTCGTCGCGATGCCCATGGCTTCGAGGCGCGAGAAGATGAAGGGCTTGAACAGCTCCAGCGCCATCAGCTTGGGCAGACCGCACTGGTGCAGCTTGAGCGTCGGGCCCACCACGATGACCGAACGGCCCGAGTAGTCGACGCGCTTGCCCAGCAGGTTCTGGCGGAAGCGGCCGCTCTTGCCCTTGATCATGTCGGCCAGCGACTTGAGCGCGCGCTTGTTGGCACCCGTCATGGCCTTGCCACGGCGGCCGTTGTCCAGCAGGCTGTCCACGGCTTCCTGCAGCATGCGCTTTTCGTTGCGCGCGATGATTTCCGGGGCCTTGAGTTCGAGCAGGCGGCGCAGACGGCTGTTGCGGTTGATGACGCGGCGGTACAGGTCGTTCAGGTCCGACGTGGCGAAACGGCCACCGTCCAGCGGCACCAGCGGACGCAGGTCCGGCGGCAGCACGGGCAGCACTTCCAGCACCATCCACTCGGGCTTGATGCCGGACTTCTTGAAGGCTTCGAGCACCTTGAGGCGCTTGGCGTTCTTCTTGACCTTGACTTCGGAGCCGGTCAGGTCGCCGCGCAGCTTCTCGATCTCGGTGTCGATCTCGATGGATTCGAGCAGGTCGCGAATGCCTTCAGCGCCCATCTTGGCGATGAATTCGTCGCCGTATTCCTTGCGCTTGGCGTCGTAGTCGTCCTCGGACATGATGCTGAACTTCTTCAGCGGGGTCATGCCGGGGTCGGTCACCACGTAGGCTTCAAAGTACAGCACGCGCTCGATGTCGCGCAGCGTCATGTCCAGCACCAGGCCCAGGCGCGATGGCAGGGACTTGAGGAACCAGATGTGGGCGCAGGGCGCGGCCAGGTCGATGTGACCCATGCGCTCGCGGCGCACCTTGGTCTGCGTGACTTCGACGCCGCACTTCTCGCAGATCACGCCACGGTGCTTGAGGCGCTTGTACTTGCCGCACAGGCATTCGTAGTCCTTGATGGGACCAAAAATCTTGGCGCAGAACAGGCCGTCGCGCTCGGGCTTGAACGTGCGGTAGTTGATGGTCTCGGGCTTCTTCACCTCACCGAAGGACCACGAACGGATCTTTTCGGGCGAGGCCATGCCGATGCGGATGGCATCGAAATGCTCATCCGGCGTGAATTGCTTGAACAGGTCGAGTAGCGATTTCATAGGACTCTTTCCTTATCTTCAAAAATCATAGCTGCCAGCGCTTGTTTTACGCTGCATTGCAAGACAAAACACTTGCAAAACGTTAATGGACAAGCGCAAACCGCTCACTTTTTAATAGTCGCTATCCTGTTCAGGAGCGTTCCAGTTCGATGTCCAGGCCCAAGGAACGGATTTCCTTGACCAGCACATTGAACGACTCCGGCATGCCGGCCTCGATGGTGTGCTCGCCCTTGACGATGCTTTCGTACACCTTGGTACGGCCCTGCACGTCGTCCGACTTCACGGTCAGCATTTCCTGCAGCACGTAAGCGGCGCCGTAGGCTTCGAGTGCCCACACTTCCATTTCACCGAAACGCTGTCCGCCGAATTGCGCCTTGCCGCCCAGCGGCTGCTGCGTCACCAGCGAGTACGGGCCGGTCGAACGGGCATGCATCTTGTCGTCCACCAGGTGATGGAGCTTCAGGTAGTGCATGTAGCCGATGGTGGTCTTGCGCTCGAAGGCGTCGCCGGTGCGGCCGTCGTACAGCTGCGCCTGGGTGCGCGTGGCGGTGAGGCCCTTGCGCTTGGCGAGATCATCGGGGTAGGCCAGCTTGAGCATGTCGATGATTTCGTTTTCGGAGGCGCCGTCGAACACCGGCGTGGCGTAGGGCACACCATTGGTGAGGTTCTGTGCCATTGCGCGCAGGTCCTCGTCGCTCAGTTGCGACAGATCTTCCTTGCGGCCACGCGAGTTGTAGACCTCTTCCAGGAAGGCGCGCAGCTCGGCCGTCTTGGCTTCCTGCTGCAGCATGTCGCCGATGCGCTGGCCAATGCCCTTGCCGGCCCAGCCCAGGTGGACTTCGAGCACCTGTCCGATGTTCATCCGCGAGGGCACGCCCAGCGGGTTGAGCACGATGTCGGCGGTGGTGCCGTCGGCCATGTAGGGCATGTCTTCCACGGGCACGATCTTGGAGACCACACCCTTGTTGCCGTGGCGGCCGGCCATCTTGTCGCCGGGCTGCAGGCGGCGCTTGACGGCCAGGTAGACCTTGACCATCTTGAGCACGCCAGCGGGCAGCTCGTCGCCTTGCGTGAGCTTCTTGCGCTTTTCTTCAAACGCCAGGTCGAAGCTGTGGCGCGTCTGCTCCAGCGCGTTCTTGATGCTTTCCAGCTGGGTGGCCACTTCGTCCTCTGCGGGACGGATATCGAACCAGTGGAACTTCTCGACGGCGGCCAGGTAGGCCTTGTCGATCTTCGTGCCCTTGGCCAGCTTCTGCGGGCCGCCGTTGGCGACGCGGCCGGTCAGCAGCTTCTCGATACGGTCGAAGGCGTCGGCCTCGACGATGCGCAGCTGGTCGTTCAGGTCGAGACGGAAGCGCTTGAGTTCATCGTCGATGATCTGCTGGGCGCGCTTGTCGCGCTGGATGCCTTCGCGGGTGAACACCTGCACATCGATCACCACGCCCTGCGAGCCCTGGTCCACGCGCAGCGAGGTGTCCTTCACGTCGGACGCCTTCTCGCCGAAGATGGCGCGCAGGAGCTTTTCTTCCGGCGTCAGCGTGGTTTCGCCCTTGGGCGTGACCTTGCCGACCAGCGTGTCGCCGGGCTGCACTTCGGCGCCGACGTAGATAATGCCGGACTCGTCCAGGCGGTTGAGCTGCTGTTCCGACAGGTTCGGAATGTCGCGCGTGATTTCCTCGGCACCCAGCTTGGTGTCGCGGGCCATCACCACGAGTTCCTCGATGTGGATCGAGGTGTAGCGGTCTTCGGCCACCACGCGCTCGCTGATCAGGATCGAGTCTTCGAAGTTGTAGCCGTTCCAGGGCATGAACGCGATCAGCATGTTCTGGCCGATGGCGATTTCGCCGAAGTCGGTCGATGCGCCGTCGGCGATCACGTCACCCTTCTCCAGCTTGTCGCCCTTCTTGACGATGGGGCGCTGATGGATGTTGGTGTTCTGGTTCGAACGCTGGTACTTGATGAGGTTGTAGATGTCGACACCCACCTCACCGGCCACGGCTTCGGCATCGTTCACACGGATCACGATGCGGGTCGCGTCCACGTAGTCCACCACGCCACCGCGCGTGGCGGTCACGACGGTGCCCGAGTCCACGGCGGCCACGCGCTCGATACCGGTGCCAACCAGCGGCTTTTCGGGACGCAGCACGGGCACGGCCTGGCGCGACATGTTGGCGCCCATCAATGCGCGGTTCGCGTCGTCGTGCTCCAGGAAGGGCACCAGCGATGCCGCCACCGAGACGATCTGGGCGGGAGACACGTCCATGTACTGGATGCGCTCGGCACCCACCAGGATGGATTCGCCCTTTTCACGTGCAGACACCAGTTCACCGGTCAGGCGGCCTTCGGCGTCCAGCGCGGCATTGGCCTGGGCGATGATGTACTTGCCTTCTTCGATGGCCGAGAGGTAGTCGATCTCGTTGGTCACCTTGCCGTCCTGCACGCGGCGGTACGGCGTTTCGATGAAACCGTATTCATTCAGGCGGGCGTACAGGGCCAGCGAGTTGATCAGGCCGATGTTCGGACCTTCCGGCGTTTCGATAGGGCAGACGCGGCCGTAGTGCGTGACGTGCACGTCGCGCACTTCGAAGCCAGCGCGTTCGCGCGTCAGACCGCCCGGGCCCAGGGCCGACACGCGGCGCTTGTGCGTGATCTCGGCCAGCGGGTTGGTCTGGTCCATGAACTGCGAGAGCTGCGACGCACCGAAGAACTCCTTGAGGGCCGCGGAAATCGGCTTGGAGTTGATCAGGTCATGCGGCATGAGCGGGTCTTGCTCGGCCTGGCCCAGGCGCTCCTTCACGGCCTTCTCGATCCGCGCCAGGCCCGTGCGGTACTGGTTCTCGGCCAGCTCGCCCACGCAGCGCACGCGGCGGTTGCCCAGGTGATCGATATCGTCTACCTCGCCATTGCCGTTGCGCAGATCGACAAGAATCTTGACCACGGCCAGGATGTCTTCGTTGCTCAGCACCATCGGGCCGGTCGCTTCATCGCGGCCGATCTTGGCGTTGAACTTCATGCGGCCGACACGGGACAGGTCGTAGGTGTCGGGGTTGTAGAACAGACGCTGGAACAGGGCCTGCACGGCGTCTTCGGTCGGCGGCTCGCCAGGACGCATCATGCGGTAGATGGCCACGCGGGCGGCAAATTCGTCCACCGTTTCGTCGATGCGCAGGGTCTGCGAAATGTACGCGCCCTGGTCGAGTTCGTTCGTGTAGATGACCTGCAGGTCCTGCACGCCGGCGGAGCGCAGCTTCTTGAGCAGGGCTTCGGTCAGTTCTTCGTTGGCCTTGGCGATGATCTCGCCAGTGTCGCCGTCCACGATGTTGCGGGCCACGACACGGCCGATCAGGAAGTCTTCGGGCACGCTGATGTGCGTGGTGCCGGACTGCTCCAGTTCGCGGGTGTGGCGGGCGGTGACGCGCTTGTCCTTGGCCACGACGACCTTGCCGGACTTGTCGGTGATATCGAAACGGGCCACTTCACCGCGCAGACGCTCGGAGACGAACTCCATCTGCGCACCGCTGTCCATCAGACGGAAGTTGTCGTTGACGAAGAAGTTCGCCAGGATGGACTCGGGGTTCAGGCCAATGGCCTTGAGCAGGATGGTGACCGGCATCTTGCGGCGGCGGTCGACGCGGAAGTACAGGATGTCCTTCGGATCGAATTCGAAGTCCAGCCACGAACCGCGGTAGGGGATGATGCGCGCCGAGAACAGCAGCTTGCCCGAGCTGTGGGTCTTGCCCTTGTCGTGTTCGAAGAACACGCCCGGCGAACGGTGCAGCTGGGAAACAATCACGCGCTCGGTGCCGTTGATGATGAACGAGCCCTTGTCGGTCATGAGCGGCACTTCGCCCATGTAGACTTCCTGCTCCTTCACTTCCTTGACGACCTTGGACTGCGCCGTGGACGATTCACGGTCGTAAATGATGAGCTGCACCTTGGCACGCACGGCCGAGGCAAAGGTCAGGCCACGGGTCTGGCACTCGCGTACATCGAAGGCCGGCTTGGCCAGGTTGTACTCAAGGAACTTCATCTCGACAAAACCATTGTGCGAGACGATCGGGAACGCTGCGTTGAATGCGGCCTGCAAGCCTTCATTGGTGCGTTTCTTGGGAGCCACGCCGGCTTGGAGGAATGCGGTGTACGCGTCCTTCTGCATCTGCAGCAGATAGGGAACCTCCAGCACGCTGTCGCGGCTGCCGAAACTTTTGCGGATTCGCTTGCGTTCGGTATAAGAATAGGCCATGAGATCTCCGGGCAAAGACTTGAGTCCTGGGTCTGCGACGACTGACCCGCGGGCGGCACACCCTGCGGGCTTGGCGGTTGGCCACTACCAACCATGGCGGACGGCGATGCGTTGCACATCGCCCGAACCAAGGCGTCTTCTGCTGTCGGGTTTGACAGAAGACACTTGAAAACCGGTGGTGATGGCCCGCCTGTCTCAGGCACTGGGAGGCCACTTCAACCAGTTTTCAGGTGCGCTCTGAAAGCGCCAAAGGCTGGAGGCCCGCGAGGAGCGCTCCAGCCCTTGCAAGGGACCGAATTACTTCAGTTCAGCCTTGGCGCCAGCGTCCACCAGCTTCTTGACAGCGGCTTCGGCGTCGGCCTTGGCAATGCCTTCCTTGACGTTCTTCGGAGCGCCGTCCACCAGGTCCTTGGCTTCCTTCAGGCCCAGGCCGGTGATTTCGCGCACTGCCTTGATGACGGACACCTTGTTGGCGCCAGCGTCGGTCAGCACCACGTTGAATTCCGTCTTCTCTTCAGCAGCGGCAGCAGCGCCACCGCCAGCAGCGGCGGGGGCAGCCATGGCTGCGGCGCTCACGCCAAACTTTTCTTCAATGGCCTTCACCAGGTCATTGAGTTCCAGAACCGTCATGCCGTCGAGGGCGGTCAGAAATGCGTCTTTATCGAATGCCATTTTGATTTCCTAACAATTGGTTAACAGGTTGGCTGGCCGGCTGCTCAGGCAGCAACGGCTTCGCCTTCGCCTTTTTTGGCCGCCAGGGCACCCAGCACCACGGCGGTGCGGGACATTGGCGACATCAGCAAGCCACACAGCTGGGCCAGCAGCACTTCCTTGGAAGGAATGTTGGCCAGTTGCTTAACGCCGTTGACATCCAGGGCCTTGCCGCCGAAGGCACCGCCGCGAATCACCAGCTTGTCGTTGGTTTTCGCGAAATCTGCCACCACCTTGGCTGCAGACACGGCGTCTTCAGAGAAGCCATAGATCAGCGGACCGGTCATCTGGTCGGCGACCACGTCAAACTGGCTGCCTGCCACAGCACGGCGGGCCAGGGTGTTCTTCAGAACACTCAGGCTCACACCCTTGCTGCGTGCATCAACGCGCAGTTTGGTCATGTCGGCGACCGTGATGCCACGGTATTCCGCAATCACAAGCGTTTGAGCTTTAGCGGCGAGGCTGGTCACTTCATTGATGACCGCTTCTTTCTCACTGCGATTAAGACTCAAGGTCTACTCCTTAAAATGTGCGCTCAGGGCTGGACCCCTTACGCACGCTCTTGTTGCAGCGACCAACTGTTGAGGAACGGATTCCATCTGCAGCGGGATCGCCATCTGCGCTGGCCCTTGACGGATTAAGTGCGAGCCGAAACCGGCACACCAGCGGTCTTGGATGGCCCGGCACATCGCTGTGCCAGCCCACCACCGAGGCACTTTTCAGCACCTCAAGATTTCTCGCAATTACGCTGCGATGGATTGCGTATCCACGCGGACACCCAGGCCCATCGTGGAAGAAATTGCCACCTTGCGCAGGTACAGACCCTTGCTGGTTGCCGGCTTGGCTTTGCTCAGTGCATCGATCAGCGCAGCAAGGTTGCCTTGCAGCTTTTCGTTGTCGAACGAACGGCGGCCGATCGTGCTGTGCACGATGCCGGCCTTGTCGACGCGGAACTGCACCTGGCCTGCCTTGGCGTTCTTCACGGCCGTGGCGACGTCGGGAGTGACCGTACCCACCTTGGGGTTGGGCATCAGACCGCGCGGACCGAGGATCTGGCCCAGCGTACCCACGACACGCATGGCGTCGGGCGCGGCGATCACCACGTCAAAGGGCATGTCACCCGCCTTGACCATGGCCGCCAGATCGTCCATGCCGACCACGTCAGCACCAGCCGCCTTGGCTTCTTCGGCCTTGGCACCCTGGGCGAACACGGCGACGCGCGTGGTCTTGCCGGTACCGTTGGGCAGCACGACAGCGCCGCGAACCACCTGGTCCGACTTCTTGGCGTCCACGCCCAACTGCACCGCGACGTCGATGGATTCGTCAAACTTGGCGGTGGCGGCCTCTTTCACAAGTGCCACAGCTTCTGCGAACGAGTACAGCTTGGTGCTGTCAACCTTGCCCTGCAGGGCTTTTTGTTTCTTGGTCAGCTTGGCCATTTACAAACCCTCCACCGTCACGCCCATGGAACGGGCCGAACCAGCAATGGTACGAACGGCCGCATCGATGCTGGCAGCGTTCATGTCCTTCATCTTGGTCTTCGCGATTTCTTCGAGCTGCTCGCGCGTGATCTTGCCTACCTTGGTCTTCAAGGCGTTGGCAGAACCCTTGTCCAGCTTGATCGCCTTCTTGATCAGGGTCGTCGCCGGAGGCGTCTTGATGATGAAGGTGAAGCTCTTGTCGGCAAAAGCGGTGATGACCACCGGCAGCGGCAGACCGGGCTCGACACCCTGGGTCTGCGCATTGAATGCCTTGCAGAACTCCATGATGTTGAGGCCACGCTGACCCAGCGCAGGGCCGATCGGTGGGGATGGATTGGCTTTACCAGCAGGCACTTGCAGCTTGATAAAACCGACGATTTTCTTCGCCATGGTTTGCTCCTTACGGGTATTGACGCTGGCGTCGCACTGGCGAAACACAGCTCCCCGGGGTTAACGACTCACTGACTTTCATCGCACCGAGTCGAAAAGTGCGAATACCGTAAAAGGTCAGGTCTTTTCGATCTGACTGAATTCGAGTTCCACAGGGGTAGAGCGGCCAAAAATCATGACAGACACCCGCACGCGGCTCTTCTCGTAATTGACGTCTTCCACCGAACCGTTGAAGTCGGTGAACGGGCCTTCCTTGACACGCACCATCTCGCCCACCATGAATTCGATCTTGTGGCGCGGTTTGTCGGTGCCTTCCTGCATCTGACTGACGATTTTCTGCACCTCCTCCTCGGAGATCGGCGCTGGGCGGTTCTTGGCACCCCCAACGAAACCCGTCACCTTGTTGGTGTGCTTGACCAGATGCCATGTGTCATCGTCCATCACCATTTCGACGAACACATAACCTGGAAACAGCCGACGCTCCGTCGTCTTGCGGCTGCCATTCTTCATCTCCACCACCTCTTCGGTGGGGACCAGAATGCGACCGAACTTGGCCTGCATGCCCGAACGCGCAATGCGTTCGGCAATGTTGCGCTCCACCGCCTTCTCCATGCCGGAATAGGCATGCACGATGTACCAGCGCAGATCAGGGTTGGCAGCTGCCACGCTCTCGGGAGCAGCCGTTCCGCCCGTTTCGACAGTCGCAGTCATTTATTTTCTCCAGCCCAGAATCAGGTCGTAAAACACCCATTCAAGGGTCTTGTCGGTGAGCCAGAGAAACAGCGCCATGACCACGACAAAAGCAAACACGTAGGCCGTCATCTGCATGGTTTCCTTGCGCGTCGGCCAAACCACTTTCTTGACTTCGCGCCATGCATCGCGTCCGAACGCAACCAGCCTGCGGCCAGACTCGGAAACCAGAAACACGCCAGCCGCCGCAACCAAACCGATCAGAAGCGCACCCCACTGGGCAACCGCTCCCTGCTTGCCGAGCAAGTAAAACGCAGCTACCGAGCCAACGACCAACGCCACCGCTGCCGCGAGCTTGGCTTTGTCTGCACCCGAACTGACTGTCTCTATCTGTGAAGTGGCCATTTTTGGCTGTTTCCTGCTTCATGAACTGGTGTCTACACAAGACACCGAAGCCCGCCAGGGTCTGGCGGGCTTTGTTTTTGCCACTTAGGTGGCAGGGGCAGTAGGAATCGAACCTACAACCTTCGGTTTTGGAGACCGACGCTCTGCCAATTGAGCTATACCCCTATGAACCAATCAAGCAATGATCTTGGCCACGACGCCAGCGCCGACGGTACGGCCGCCTTCACGGATGGCGAAGCGCAGACCTTCTTCCATGGCGATGGGGTTGATCAGCTTGACGGTGATCGACACGTTGTCGCCAGGCATCACCATTTCCTTGTCCGCGGGCAGCTCGATGGCGCCGGTCACGTCGGTGGTGCGGAAGTAGAACTGGGGACGGTAGTTGTTGAAGAAGGGGGTGTGGCGGCCGCCTTCGTCCTTGCTCAGCACGTACACCTCAGCCGTGAAGTGGGTGTGGGGCTTGATCGAGCCGGGCTTGCACAGCACCTGGCCACGCTCCACGTCTTCGCGCTTGGTACCGCGCAGCAGCAGACCGACGTTGTCGCCAGCCTGGCCCTGGTCCAGCAGCTTGCGGAACATTTCCACGCCGGTGCAGGTGGTCTTCTGGGTGTCGCGGATACCGACGATTTCGATTTCTTCACCGACCTTGATGATGCCGCGCTCGACACGGCCGGTCACCACGGTGCCGCGGCCGGAGATGGAGAACACGTCTTCCACGGGCATCAGGAAGGCACCGTCCACTGCGCGCTCGGGCGTGGGAATGTAGGTGTCCAGGGCTTCGGCCAGCTTGTCGATGGCTTGTTCGCCCAGGGGGCCCTTGTCGCCTTCGAGAGCCATCTTGGCGGAGCCGCGGATGATGGGGGTGTCGTCGCCGGGGAAGTCGTACTTGTCGAGGAGTTCGCGCACTTCCATTTCGACCAGCTCGAGCAGTTCTTCGTCGTCGACCATGTCGCACTTGTTCAGGAAGACGATGATGTAGGGAACGCCCACCTGGCGCGCCAGCAGGATGTGTTCGCGAGTCTGGGGCATCGGGCCATCAGCGGCCGAGCACACCAGGATGGCGCCGTCCATCTGGGCGGCACCAGTGATCATGTTCTTGACGTAGTCGGCGTGGCCGGGGCAGTCCACGTGGGCGTAGTGGCGGTTGGCCGTTTCGTACTCGACGTGGGCGGTGTTGATGGTGATGCCGCGGGCCTTTTCTTCGGGCGCTGCGTCGATTTCATCGTACTTCTTGGCTTCACCGCCGAACTTGGCCGACAGCACCGTGGCGATGGCCGCCGTCAGCGTCGTCTTGCCATGGTCCACGTGGCCGATCGTGCCCACGTTGACGTGGGGCTTGGTCCGTTCGAATTTACCTTTTGCCATTTTCAGTTCTCCAAAGAGCAATGCCTGTGTTGGGGTTTAACGTCTGCACCCGATTGCTGATTCGTCCTGCACAGAGCAACGGGACGGCACCGGATCGCAGATTGCAAAAAATTTGCTATTTAATTTATAGCTTTCAGCGCTTAGCGAATAAGCACTGGAGGCCATTTAGACCATTATTTTGCGCGGGCGGCCATGATGGCTTCGGACACGTTGCGAGGGGCCTCGCTGTAGTGCTTGAATTCCATCGAGTACGTAGCACGGCCTTGCGTTGCGGAACGCAGGGTCGTGGAGTAGCCGAACATTTCAGACAGCGGCACTTCGGCGCGGATGGCCTTGCCACCGCCCGGGATGTCGTCCATGCCCTGCACCATGCCGCGACGGCTGGACAGATCGCCCATCACGTTACCGGCGTAGTCTTCAGGCGTTTCCACTTCCACGGCCATCATGGGTTCCAGAATGACCGGGCCGGCCTTCTTGCAGCCTTCCTTGAAGCCGAAGATGGCAGCCATCTTGAACGCCAGTTCGTTCGAGTCCACATCGTGGTACGAACCGAAGTGCAGCGTGACCTTGACGTCCACGACGGGGTAGCCAGCCAGCACGCCTTGCGTGACGGCTTCGTTGATACCCTTTTCCACGGCCGGGATGAATTCGCGAGGCACCACACCGCCCTTGATCGCGTCGACGAACTCGATGCCCTTGCCGGCTTCGTTGGGTTCGATCTTGAGCACGACGTGGCCGTACTGGCCCTTACCACCGGACTGGCGCACGAACTTGCCTTCGGCTTCTTCCACCGTCTTGCGGATGGTTTCGCGGTAAGCCACTTGGGGCTTGCCCACGTTGGCTTCCACGCCGAATTCGCGCTTCATGCGGTCCACGATGATTTCCAGGTGGAGCTCGCCCATGCCGGAGATGATGGTCTGGCCGGATTCTTCGTCGGTCTTCACGCGGAAGGACGGATCTTCGGCCGCCAGGCGCTGCAGCGCGATGCCCATCTTTTCCTGGTCGGCCTTGGTCTTGGGTTCCACGGCCTGCGAAATCACGGGCTCGGGGAAGACCATGCGTTCCAGAATGATCTGCGAGTTCACGTCGCACAGGGTTTCGCCCGTGGTCACTTCCTTCAGACCCACGCAGGCAGCGATGTCACCGGCGCGGATTTCTTCCACTTCCTGGCGCTCGTTGGCGTGCATCTGCACGATACGGCCGATACGCTCTTTCTTGCCCTTGATGGGGTTGTAGACGGTATCGCCCTTGGTCAGCACGCCGGAGTACACGCGCACAAAAGTCAGCTGACCCACGAACGGGTCGGTCATCAGCTTGAATGCCAGTGCGGAGAATTTCTCGGCGTCGTCAGCCTTGCGGGAGACGGGCTTTTCGTCGTCGTCCGTGCCGGTCACGTCGGGAATGTCCGTCGGTGCGGGCAGGTAGTCGATCACGGCGTCCAGCATGCGCTGCACGCCCTTGTTCTTGAACGCGGTGCCGCACAGCATGGGGTGGATCTCGGTGGCGATCGTGCGCGTGCGCAGGCCCAGCTTGATCTCGGCTTCGCTCAGGTCACCCTCTTCCAGGTACTTGTTCATGAGCTCTTCCGAGGCTTCGGCAGCGGCTTCCACCATCTTCTCGCGCCATTCCTTGGCGGTTTCCACCAGATCGGCCGGGATGTCTTCGTAGTTGAACTTCATGCCCTGGGAGGCTTCGTCCCAGATGATGGCCTTCATCTTCAGCAGGTCCACCACGCCGGTGAACTTGTCTTCAGCACCGATCGGAATCACGACGGGCACGGGGTTGGCCTTCAGGCGCAGTTTCATCTGGTCATAGACCTTGAAGAAGTTGGCACCGGTGCGGTCCATCTTGTTCACGAAGGCAAGTCGGGGCACCTTGTACTTGTTGGCCTGGCGCCAGACGGTTTCCGACTGGGGCTGCACACCGCCCACGGCGCAGTACACCATGCAGGCGCCGTCGAGCACGCGCATGGAACGCTCCACTTCGATGGTGAAGTCCACGTGACCGGGGGTGTCGATGATGTTGAAGCGGTGCTCTGGATACGTGTTGTCCATGCCCTTCCAGAAGCAGGTCGTGGCAGCCGACGTGATCGTGATGCCGCGCTCTTGCTCCTGCTCCATCCAGTCCATGGTGGCAGCGCCATCGTGCACTTCGCCAATCTTGTGGCTCACGCCCGTGTAAAACAGAATGCGTTCGGTGGTCGTGGTCTTGCCAGCGTCAATGTGGGCCGAGATACCGATGTTGCGGTAGCGCTCGATGGGAGTATTGCGAGCCATGGTGGATCCTTGGATGGGTCGTGTTATTCAGGGGGCGGGCCCAGCATTTTTGGTGCTGCAACCCGTCAATTTTGTGACTGCCTCAATCGCCACAAGGCTGCAGGCAGAAATGCCGGCAGCCTTGCGCAGTGCGACGAAAGCAGTTCGTCGGCTTAGAAGCGGAAGTGGCTGAATGCCTTGTTGGCTTCGGCCATGCGGTGCACTTCGTCACGCTTCTTCATGGCACCGCCACGGCCTTCCGTGGCTTCCAGCAGTTCGTTGGCCAGACGCTGGGCCATCGACTTCTCGCCACGCTTGCGGGCAGCTTCCTTGATCCAGCGCATCGACAGGGCCAGACGGCGGACGGGACGCACTTCGACGGGCACCTGGTAGTTGGCACCGCCGACGCGGCGGGACTTCACTTCCACCATGGGCTTCACGTTGTTGATGGCAACGGTGAAGGCTTCCAGAGGGTCCTTATCGGGGTGCTTCTTCTCGATCAGTTCCAGGGCACCGTAAATGATGCGCTCTGCAACGGCCTTCTTGCCGCCTTCCATGATCACGTTCATGAATTTGGACAGCTCTACATTGCCGAACTTGGGATCCGGCAGGATTTCACGTTTGGGGACTTCGCGACGACGTGGCATTTTTTACCTCTATCTTTGCTTCAGTTGGCGTCTTTTCAGACACCGCGAGAGCCAATCAGGACTCCCACTTACTCGACCCGCGCAGAACAGCTGCGTTTGGGGTCACTACGCTGACATCACCGCGCCACGCGGGAGACAGCACCGAAAATTCTTTGCAAAAGCGCAGGGCTTATTTGGCCTTGGGCTTCTTGGCACCGTACTTGGAGCGCGCCTGCTTGCGGTCTTTCACGCCTTGCAAGTCGAGCGAACCACGCACGATGTGGTAACGCACACCGGGCAAGTCCTTGACACGACCGCCGCGAACCAGCACCACGCTGTGTTCCTGCAGGTTGTGGCCTTCACCGCCGATGTAGGAGATGACCTCAAAACCGTTGGTCAGGCGCACCTTGGCGACCTTACGCAGAGCGGAATTGGGCTTCTTGGGCGTCGTGGTGTACACACGGGTGCACACACCGCGGCGCTGCGGCGAGTTTTCCATCGCCGGGCTCTTGGATTTGGTCTTTTCGACCTCACGCCCGTGACGCACGAGCTGGTTAATGGTTGGCATGAACTATCGTCCCTAAACGTAAAAAACGAAAACGTGAATCCCTTCGGAATTTCCGAAAAGCCTGCTAATGTAGCAGCATGCGCCCAAACGGGCAAGCAGCAGGGAACGCATCAAGGGGCGCGCCCTACTTGATCCAGAGGCGGATGGCATCCCAGGCCCGGCCAAAGATCCCGGCCTGATCCACCCCTTCGAGAGCAACCAGCGGCAGTTCGCGCAGCGTCTGTTCGCCCAGCACCACCTTGAGCGTGCCCACTTCCTGGCCCTGGCCGAACGGGGCCACCAGCGGGTCCCTGCGGGCGATCTGGGTGGTGATCTTGCCGCCGCTGCCCGCAGGCACTGCCACCACGATGGCCTCGGACCGCCCGATCTTCACGGTGCTGCTCTTGCCCTTCCAGACCGCTGGCGTATCCACGGCCTGGCCCGCGTCGAACAGCTTGACGGCATCGAACGCCGTGTAGCCCCAGTTCAGCAGCTTCTGGCTTTCATTGGCGCGGGCGTTTTCACTTGCCGCGCCGAGAACGATGGACACCAGGCGGCGCGTGCCCATATTTGGAAACTCACGCTTGGCCGTGGCCACAAGGCAGTAGCCTGCGGCGGCAGTGTGGCCGGTCTTGAGGCCATCGACGCTCGGGTCACGGTACAGCAGCAGGTTGCGGTTGTTGCTGTTGGACGCGGGTGTGCCCTCATAGCGGTACTGCTTGATGGAGTAGTAATGCATGTACTCCGGAAAATCCTGCAGCAGCCGCGTGGCCAGAGTGGCCAGGTCGCGCGCCGTGGTGGTGTGGCCAGGCTCGGTCAGCCCCTCGGGGTTGCGGTAGGCGGTGTTTTTCATGCCCAGGGCCAGGGCCTGGTCGTTCATGAGCTTGACGAAGTTCTCGAACGTGCCGCCCACGCCTTCGGCCAGTGCCACGGTGGCGTCGTTGCCCGACTGGACGATCATGCCCTTGAGCAGATCGTCCACGGGCACCTGCATCTTGGGGTCGATGAACATGCGTGAGCCGGGCATCTTCCAGGCGCGCACGCTCACGGGCAGCTTTTGCTGCAGATCGATCTTCTTCGCACGCAGGGCGTCAAACACCAGATACGCGGTCATGAGCTTGGTCAGAGACGCCTGCTCGACCGGCGCATCGATGTCCTTGGCGGCCAGCGTCTGGCCCGACGTCACATCGACCAGCAGGTAGTTGCGCGCGGCGATTTCAGGCGGCTGAAGGGTTTGCGCCTGCGTCGCCAGGGCAGCAGATGCAACGCCCACGGCCAAGGCAAGGGTGCGCAGCAGGGAAAAAATTCGGTTCATGGGGAAAACAGTCAGAAGAGGAAAACATGCGCCGCGAAGGCGCGCAGGGAGCCGGGCAGCGGCGGGGCGGCGCTCACGCCACCGATTGCAGGTGGCGCACCACCAGCTCCTTGAGCAGGTGCAATTGTCCGTGAAAGAAATGCCCGCCACCGGGAATGACTGTGACAGGCAGTGTCTGCGGGCGCGCCCAGTCCATCACGGCGGCCAGCGGCACCGTGTCGTCCTGCTCGCCGTGCAGCACCAGGGTGCGCAGGTGGGCCGGCGGCGGCACGGGCGCCACGCTGAAGCGGCTGGCCGCCGTGCCCACCAGCACTGCGCTGGCCACCTCGCGTTCGTCCCACAGGGCCGCCAGCGCATGGCTGGTGACGAAGGCGCCAAAGGAAAACCCTGCCAGGGCAATAGGCCCCTCGGGCGCCACCTGGCGCACCACCGCCAGCAGGTCCTGCTGCTCGGCGCGGCCTTCGTCATGCACGCCGGCGCTGCCGCCCACGCCACGGAAGTTGAAGCGCACCGCGCTCCAGCCGCATTGCACATAGGCGCGGGCGAGGGTCTGCACCACTTTGTTGTCCAGGGTACCGCCAAACAGCGGGTGCGGATGGGCAATGACCACCACGCCACGCGGCGCAGTGCCTGCTGCGGGGGCATCGCGTCGCGCCTCGATGGCGCCGGCCTCGCCCGTCAGGACCAGTTTCTCAGTGTGTGCGTTCACAAATTGCTACCAATACAATAGCTATCAGCGCTTGACCATCAAGCGCTAGAGGCCAAAAAACTTGAATTCTGATCGATTGCGAATCAGCGCCCAAGTTCCGGCGGCGTGCGCAGCCGCTCGACCACCTGGCCGTTCTTGAGGTGCGATTCGACGATTTCGTCGATGTCGGCCGCATCCACATAGCTGTACCACACGCCTTCAGGGTAGACCACCGCCACCGGGCCGGCGGCGCAGCGGTCCAGGCAGCCGGCCTTGTTCACGCGCACCTGACCAGGCCCGGCCAGACCGGCCGCCTTGACCTGGGCCTTGCAGCGGTCGAACGCCTCCTGGGCGCCGTGCTGGGCGCAACAGGCCTCGCCGTTGGCACGCTCGTTGAGGCAGAAGAAGATATGGCGCGCAAAGTAACCAGGCGCATTCGGGGTGGTTTCGCTCATGCTGCCATTTTAGGAAGCGCGGCCTCGCCGCGAGGCGCGCAGCAGCACATACACCAGCGTGGCATAAGGCCAGAGCCAGCCCAGCCACTGCCCCAGGCCATAGAAGCGGATGAAGCGCCCCTGCTCCCACGTCAGCAGCGTCTGGGCAAAATAGGCGCTGGTGGGCGCATCGTTGAGCAGCCCCAACTGCACCGTCAGCACCACCAGCAACAGCACCGCACTGGCGCGCGGCGGCAGCGCCAGCAGCAGGGCCGCCAGCACCAGACCCACCCAGATGCCGGCCCGCGCCGGCATGCCGAGCCAGGCCCAGGCATGCGCGGGCCCATAGCTCAGCGCGGCCGACAGGGCCGTGGCCCCCACGCCGGCCACGGCGATGGCCAGCACCAGCACCACGCGCCGCCCCAGGTGCCGCACCATGCTGTAGGCCAGCAGGCAGGGCACTAGCAAGCCCAGCGCTACGCACAGCAGCTCGGCCACGGGCGAGAGCGGCTGCAGCGCTGCCGCGCGCACCGGCAGCCAGTCCAGAAACGGGGTGCCCGCCAGCAGATCGGCCAGCGCGGCCTCCAGGCGTTCGAGCACCTGGCCCAGGCCGAACGGCTCGGCCGCCGGGAACAGCAGCGCCCAGGGCCACAGCGCCAGCAGCACCAGGGCGCCGCGCGCATCGGTCGCGAACCAGCGCTCGCGAAAGCGGCTCCAGCGGTCGATCGCGCCCAGGCGTTCGAGCAGTGCCGCGCACAGGGCGCCCGCCAGGGCACCCGCCGTGTTCAGCACCAGGTCGAGGTTGGACGGCACGCGCTGGGGCAGGTAAATCTGGAGGAACTCCAGCGACAGCGACAGCAGCGCACCCGCCACCAGCGCCAGCGGCACGGCCAGCACGCCCCGGCCCGTGCGCAGCAGGGCCAGCGCCAGCAGAAAGCCCAGCGGCGCATAGCCCACGACGTTGGTCGCCACGTCAAACCCCGTCCAGTACGGCGGCGGCAGGGGGGCCAGCAAGAAGATCCAGGGCGCGATGCCCTGATCACGCCAGCCGACAAAGGGGAACAGGCTGGCGAACACCACCAAAGCCGCATAGACCAGCGCAAGGGGCCAGGCGGAGGTTCTGAGCATGGTGTGCAGCCCGTGCGGGTACGGCTCAGAAGGGTTTGACGACCACCAGGATCACGGCTGCCACCAGCATCAGCACCGGCGCCTCGTTGAACCAGCGGAACCACCGGTGGCTGTACCGGCTGGTGCCCGCCACGAACTGGCGCAGCAGCACGCCGCAGGCATGGTGGTAGCCCAGCACCAGCGCCACCACCACCAGCTTGGCATGCATCCAGCCATTGCCCGGCCCCCGACCGATGCCGTAGCCCAGCCACAGCCACAGGCCCAGGGCCACGGCGGGCACGGCCAGCAGGGTGGTGAAGCGCATGAGCTTGCGCGCCATCAGCAGCAGGCGGTCGCGCTCGGCCGCCGACCCCGGTGCCACCATGGCCAGGTTGACGAAGATGCGCGGCAGATAGAACAGGCCAGCGAACCAGCTGGCCACGAAAACGATGTGGAAGGATTTGACCCAGAGCATGGCGGCGAGTGTAGTGGCCCACGCGGCGCCAGCACGCCAAAAAAAGGCCCGGCGGGGTGCCGGGCCAGGAAAGCCCGGGGCGCTGGCGCCAGCGGGCCCCGCTCAGGGAGGAAAAAGCGGGGGGCGGAAGGGCCGCCCGGCGCCAATCTAGCACTGTCCAGACCTGTCAGCAACACCTTCCCGTGCCAGAGCCGCACCGGATCGTGCACAATTTTCCCCATGCATCTCTCCAGCCCCACCCCCTTCCCCGCCAGCCGCCCGCGCCGCCTGCGCCGCGACACCTTCACCCGCAACCTGGTGCGCGAACACGCCGTCACCGTGAACGACCTGATCTACCCGGTGTTCGTGCTCGACGGCACGAACCGCCGCGAGGCCGTCGCCTCCATGCCCGGCGTGGAGCGCCTGAGCCTGGACCTGCTCATGGGCGTGGCCGAGGACTGCGTGAAACTGGGCATCCCCGTGATGGCCTTGTTCCCGGTGATCGACGCCAGCCTCAAGACACCCGACGGCAAGGAAGCACTCAACCCCGACGGCCTGGTGCCGCGCGTGGTGCGCGCCCTCAAGAAGGCGTTTCCCGACCTCGGCGTGATGACCGACGTGGCGCTCGACCCCTTCACCAGCCACGGCCAGGACGGCCTGCTCGACGAGACCGGCTACATCCTGAACGACGCCACGGTGGAAGTGCTGGTCGGCCAGGCGCTGACCCAGGCCGACGCCGGTGTGGACATTGTCGCCCCCAGCGACATGATGGACGGGCGCATCGGCGCCATCCGCGAGGCGCTGGAGGCCCATGGCCATGTGCACACGCGCATCATGGCCTACAGCGCCAAGTACGCCAGCGCCTTCTACGGCCCCTTCCGCGACGCCGTGGGCTCGGCCGCCAACCTGGGCAAGAGCAACAAGAAGGTCTACCAGATGGACCCCGGCAACAGCGACGAAGCCCTGCGCGAGGTGGCGATGGACATCGCCGAGGGCGCCGACATGGTGATGGTCAAACCCGGCATGCCCTACCTGGACATCGTGCGCCGCGTGAAGGACGAGTTCCGCGTGCCCACCTTCGCCTACCAGGTGTCGGGCGAATACGCCATGCTCAAGGCCGCCGCGCAGAACGGCTGGCTCGACCACGACGCAGTGATGCTGGAGAGCCTGCTCGCCTTCAAGCGCGCGGGCGCCGACGGCGTGCTCACCTACTTTGCCCGCGACGCCGCACGTTTGCTACAAAAACAATAGCTGCCTGCGCCTGCGGGATGGGCGCCATGGTCAAAATTGACCTACATCAATGCGACGCGCCATTCTGCGGCGCAGGAGGCCGCGAACCAGGGCGCTTAGGCTACGATGCCAAGCGCCCCGGGCACCGCCCCGCCATCCCGGCGGGCCCAGGCCCCACCCACACCCCGAACCGCATGCCCCCGCGCAGCAGCACCTCCCCGGCCCAGCCACAGGCCCTCATCGCAGCGACATTGCTGTACATGGTGGTGGCGGGCGCGGCAACCTCCCCGGTGCACGTGCAGGGTCTGAACCTGCTGCTCTGCCCCGCCAGCGGCCTGGCCCTGGCCTTGCTGCTGCTGGGTGGCCCGCGCATGGCCGCCAGCGTTCTGGCAGGCAGCCTGCTCACCCTGGCCGCCCACGGAACGCCCCCCGACCTGGCGATCATCGAGGCACTGGCGGCCACCACCTCCGCGTCGCTGGGTGCCTGGCTGCTGCGTCGCCAGCCTGCCTTCCAAACTCAGTGCGCCACCTTCACCGGGTGCCGCATGCTGTTTGTCTCCGGCTGCTGCGTGGGCGCGGGCACGGGCGCCCTGGTGGGCAGCGCTGGCTGGCTGCTGTCGGGCCAGATCGGTATCGCGGAATGGGCGCCCCGTGCGCTGCGCTGGTGGATGGGCGATGCGCTCGGCATCCTGCTTGTCACGCCCCTGGTCCTGTCATGGCGCGACAGGCTGCAACGCCGTTCCACGCGGCACCGCATTCCCGAAGGCGCGCTGGCCTACGTGCTGGCGTTCGTGGCGTGCCTGGCCATTTTCTCGGACTGGCACAGCGACCTGCTCAACCCGGTGGCCAACGCCTACTGGACCTTTCTCTTCATCACCTGGGTGGGCGTGCGCCTGGGCATGTTCGGCACCGTGGGCCTGCTGTGCATGATCGCGCTGCAGGCCCTGTGGGGGACGACCCAGCGCACCGGTTTCTTCGCCCGCGACCTCGACGGCAGCCAGGGATTTGGCTACTGGTCGTACATGGTGATCCTGTCGCTCGTAGGCATGTCGCTGTCGGCCTACATGGCCGAACGCAGGCGCCAGCAGGCCGCGCTGCGCGTGGCCGCCATAGCCTTCGAATGCCAGGAGGGGCTGCTGATCACCGACGCGCGCTCGGTGATCCTGCAGGCCAACCAGTCTTTCCTGCACGCCTCGGGCTACACCCAGGCCGAGGTGCTGGGCCGCACACCGCACTTTCTTCTCGCGCCCCCGGAAGCCACACCGGACAAGCCACCGGCAGACAGCGAGGCCACCGATTTCGCACCCGCGCAGAACCTGCAGCGGCGCGAGTGGCACCGCCGCAAGTCGGGCGAGACCTACCCGGTGTGGACCACGCTGAGCCCGGTGCGGGACGACCGCGCACGCATCACGCACTACGTGCTCACGCTCACCGACATCACCGACCTGCGCCAGCAGGAAGAGCAGCGCCGCGCCATGGAGCAGGCCCACCGCGAAACCTTGGTGCAGGAGGTGCACCACCGCATCAAGAACAACCTGCAGGGCGTCATGGGCATGCTGCGCGCGCTCGACCACAAGCACCCCCGCCTGCACGGCCCGATCAACCAGGTCATCGGCCAGGTGCACAGCATCGCCGTCATTCACGGGCTGCAGGGCAGCACCACGGCCGACCGCGTGCGGCTGAGCGATCTGGTCTGCGCCGTGGCAGGCGGTATCGAGTCACTGTGGGACACCCCCATCCATGTGGATACGCCCCATTGGTGGAAGGCCTGCCACATCACCCCCGCCGAGGCCGTGCCGGTGGCGCTGGTGCTCAACGAGCTGATCCTCAATGCCGTCAAGCATGGCGGCAAGTCGCAGCAGGATGTACGCATCCGGCTGCACGACGGGTCCCAGGCGGGCGCCGTCCAGATCACCATCGCCAACCCGGGGCGCTGGCCCGCATCCGCTGCAGAATCGCACGGTGGACTGGGGCTGGTCGCGGCGCTGATGCCGCGCCAAGGCACCCAGATGACCCGCGTTCAGAAGGGCGAATGGGCCGTGCTCCACCTCGAACTGGCCCCCCCCGTCATCCACATTGACTCCAGCGACCCCCCCCACCATGCCTAACGCTCCCCTCTCCAGCCCCGTCCACCTGCTGCTGGTGGACGACGACCGCCTCATCCTCGCCACCCTCGCGAGCGGCCTGCGCGACGCGGGCTACCAGGTCACCGCCGCCGAATCGGTGGACGACGCCGAGGCGCTGCTCACCAGCGGCCTGCGGCCGGACATGGCCCTGGTGGACATGCGCATGCCCGGGCGCAACGGCCTGGAACTGGCCGAGCGCCTGCGCGACCTGGACCACGTTCCCTTCCTCATGCTCAGCGCCTACAGCGACGCGCAGACCGTGGAGCGCGCCTCGGGCCTCGGCGCGCTGGGCTACCTGGTCAAGCCGCTGGATGTGGCGCAGATCCGCCCCGCCGTGGAAGCGGGCCTGCAGCGCGCGCGTGAACTCGACGAACTGCGCCAGACCCGCGCGCAGCTCCAGAAAGCGCTCGACGGCGACCGCGACATCAACGTCGCCACCGGCATCACCATGGTGCAGTACCGGCTGTCGCGCGCTGCCGCCTTCGAGCTGCTGCGCTCGTCCTCGCGCTCGCAAAGGCGCAAGCTGGCCGAACTGGCGCGTGAGGTCATCCAGCTGTGCGACACCATGCACGGCGACGCAAAAACTTGACCACCGTCATGGGGTTTTCACGTATTCCAGATAAAAATTCCCGTCCCAGAATTCATCTTCGCGTTCACTGAGCCGCCTGCGCCCCCGGCCGCCCAGTACACCGAGGCCCCGAACACGCCTCATGAGATCCCTGGCCGCCTTGTCAGGGATTCATGCAAATGTTCGGCACCGCACCTCTTCTTTTCGCAACCTGCCTGCTGGCCCATGCATCGCGGCGCTTCCGCTGCACCGCGATGCAGGCCTGCATGCACGCCGTCCAGCCATGAGCACGCCACCGCTCCCGCTGAGCAGCTCCTGGAACGACCCCCTCGATGCACGCCCGGACGTCGGGCACGCACTGTTCTCGCGCTTTCGCATCGGCACCCGCCTGGCAGCCATGATGGCGCTGGCCGTGCTGGTCGCCGTCGTGCTGGCCAGCGCAGGCATCCAGGGGCTGGCGACGTCCAACGAGAGCCTGCGCACCGTCCATGAAGAGCGCATGAAGCCCGTGCGCATGCTTTCGCAGATCGCGCACCTCATGCTGTCCAACCAGCACCAGCTGCAGATGGCCCTGGCACAGACCGCCGCCCAGGGCACTCCCGGCCGGGTCATGCTGCACCCCGACTTCGCGCGCAATGCCGCGCAGGCCATCGAACACAACGTGATCGCCATCAACCAGTTGTGGAGCCTCTACACCGCCGGACCCCGCACCGCGCAGGAGCAGGCACTGTCCGACCGCTTCGCCAGCCGCCGCGCGCACTACCTGCGCGAGGCCGTCATGCCGGCGCTGGCCGCCCTGCGCTCGCTCGACTACCAGGACACCCAGCGCCTGGCCGCCCAGGTGCGCCAGCTCTACGAACGCGCGAGCCCGGAAGTCCAGACCCTCATCGACCTGCAGTTCGACCAGGCCCGCGCCGCCTACGAGGCCGGCGTGCAGCGCTACGAGCAGACACGCAGGCTGGCCATCGGCGCGCTGCTGGCGTCCATGGCCGTGCTCGGATTTCTGGGCCTGATGCTGATCCGCTCCATCGTCCGCCCGCTGCGCCAGGTAACCGAAGTGTTCCGCCACATCGCCGACGGCCGATTCGACACGCCCATCCATGTGCAGGGCAAGGATGAGACCGCCGTGGTGCTCACGGAGCTGCGCGCCATGCAGCACCGCCTGGCCAGCAACGAGAAGGCCATCCACCAGCTGGCCTACTACGACCCGCTGACCGACCTGCCCAACCGGCGGCTGCTGCGCGACCGTCTGCAGGCCGCGCTGACTGCCAGCCGCCAGGACGACCGGCACCGCGCCGTGCTGTTGCTCGACCTGGACAATTTCAAGAACATCAACGACACGCTGGGGCACGAAATCGGCGACCAGCACCTGCTGGAGATGGCGCAGCGCCTGCGCACCACCGTGCACGCGCCCCACTTCATCGCGCGCATCGGGGGGGATGAGTTCGTCGTGCTGATGGACCAGCTGTCCGCCCACGAGGCCGAGGCCCTTGCCGAGGCGCAGGCGCTGGCCGTGCAGCTGCAGACCGCCGTGGCCCGGCCCTGTCCGCTGGCCGGGCAGGTCTACCATGGCACCGCCAGCATCGGCATCTGCCTGTTCAGGCACCACAACGCCAGCATCAAGGAACTGCTCAAGCGCGCCGATGCGGCCATGTACCAGGCCAAGAACGCCGGACGCAACGGCCACTGCCTCTTCGACCCCTCCCTGCAGACCCAGCTGGAAACCCGCGCGGCACTGGAAGCCGCCCTGCGTGGCGCCGTGGCGGCCCGCCAGTTCGAACTGCACTACCAGGCACAGGTCAGCGCCACCGGCCGACCCGTGGGCGCCGAGGTGCTGCTGCGCTGGAACCACCCGGTGTTCGGCCCGGTGGCGCCCGCCCAGTTCATCCCCATCGCCGAAGCGTCGGGCCTCATCCTGCCCATCGGCACCTGGGTGCTGGAACAGGCCTGCGCCCAGCTCAAGGCCTGGGAGGCGCAGGCCTGCGCCCGCCACCTGGAGCTGGCCGTCAACGTGAGCGCACGGCAGTTCCGCCACCCCGACTTCGTGGCACAGGTGTGCCGTGCCCTGGAGCAGTCGGGTGCCAACCCCGCCCGGCTGGTGCTGGAGCTGACGGAAAGCATGGTGCTGGACGACATCGCCAACACGGTCGCCAAGATGCAGGCCCTGCAGCAGCGCGGCGTGCGCTTCGCGCTCGACGACTTTGGCACCGGCTACTCGTCCCTGGCACAGCTCAAGCGGCTGCCGCTGCACCACCTCAAGATCGACCGCAGTTTCGTGCAGGACATCGTCTCCGACCCGAGCGATGCCGCCATCGTGCAGACCATCATCGGCATGGCGCGCAACCTTGGCCTGAGCGTGATCGCCGAAGGCGTGGAAACACCGGCACAGCGCCAGTCCCTGCTGCAGTTGCAGTGCCTGGTGTTCCAGGGCTATCACTTCAACCAGCCCCTGCCCATCGGCGCCTTCGAGCAATGGCTGGAGCAGCCCCCGCTTTCGTCCGTCCCCACCGCAGCCAACGCCACCCCTGTGGCATCACACCAACGAGAGGTCCCATGAACCGCTTCAAGATTTCCACCCGCGTCGCTGCTCTTGCCGGCCTTCTTTCGCTGCTGCTGCTGGGCATCGGCGGGCTGGGCCTGTGGGGTATTGCCCAGTCCAACAAGGCCCTGCACTCCATGTTCGAAGACAACCTGATGACCACGGGCGAGGTCAACCAGATCCAGGCCCTGCTGCTGGGCAACCGGCTGGCGCTGGCAGTGGCCCTGGTCACCCCGGACGAGGCCACGATCAAGGCCAGCACCGCCACGGTGGAGGCCAACATCGCCACCATCACCCGCATCTGGGACGGGTATCTGGCGCGCCCGCACAGCCCGCAAGAGGAGCAGCTGGCCAAGGCCTTCACCGAAAACCGCGGGCGTTTCGTGCGCGAAGGCCTGCTGCCCACCGTGGCTGCACTGCGCGCGGGCGACATCCCGGGCGCCAGCCGCCTCGTGGTCGAAAAAGTGCGCCCGCTGTACCTGCCGGTGGGAGAGGGCATTGACGCACTGATCAAGCTGCAGTTCGACGGCGGCAAGCAGGCCTACGTCAAGGGAGACGCGCAATACAGCACGATCCGTGCAGCCTCCGTGGCCGCCATCCTGTCGGGCCTGCTGTTTGCCGCCGTGTTTGCCGCCGCACTGGTGCGCGGTATTTCCCGCTCGCTCGGCCATGCCATCGACGTGGCCGAAACCATTGCCAAGGGCGACCTCAGCCACCCCGTCCAGGCCGATGGCAAAGACGAGGCCGCACAGGTGCTGCACGCACTGGACGCCATGCAGAAGCAGCTGACCGGTATCGTCACCGACATCCGCGAGGGCAGCGAAAACGTGGCCAGCGCGTCCAGCCAGATCTTCACCGGCAACCACGACCTGGCCAGCCGCACCGAGCAGCAGGCCAGCGCGCTGGAACAGACGGCCGCCGCCATGGAGCAGCTCAACGCCACCGTGCAGCAAAACGCCGACAACTCCCGCCAGGCCCACCAGCTGGCCGCCAGCGCCAGCGCCGTGGCCACCCGCGGGGGCGAAGTGATGGGCCAGGTGGTGAGCACCATGCGCGAGATCCACACCTCGTCGGGCAAGATTGCCGACATCATCGGCGTGATCGACGGCATCGCCTTCCAGACCAACATCCTGGCCCTCAATGCCGCCGTGGAAGCGGCACGCGCAGGCGAGCAGGGCCGGGGCTTTGCCGTGGTGGCCAGCGAGGTGCGCGCCCTGGCGGGGCGCTCGGCCGATGCGGCCAAGGAAATCAAGGAACTCATCAGCTCCAGCGTGGAGCGCGTGGGCAAAGGCACCGAGCTGGTGAACACCGCCGGCCAGACCATGGAAGAAGCCGTGGCCGCCATCCAGCGCGTGACCACGCTCATGACCGACATCAGCGCCGCCAGCGCCGAGCAAAGCAGCGGCATGGGCCAGATCGGCGAGGCCGTGCAGCACCTGGACCAGACCACGCAGCAGAACGCCGCGCTGGTCGAAGAACTGTCGGCGGCGGCCCGCAGCCTGCAGGACCAGGCCCGGCAGCAGGTGCGGACCATCGGCGTGTTCACGCTGGCGGGCGGGGCCGGACACGACCTGGCCCCCGCGGGCCACGCACCGGTTCGCGCAGACCACGCAGCACACGCAGCCCCCCCGCGCATGGCGATGCGGCCCAGCCAGCCGCTGCTGGCGTCCTGAAAGGCTACCGCATCAGATGCTGCACGCTTGCGTATGCGGCGCCCGCATTGCGCATGACGATTGCAGCCTGAGCCCCGATGCCAATCCCGAGGCAGCGGAAACCCACATCTTCACACCGTCAGCCGCGACAAGCCCATGTGACCAGCGGACATCACAGGCGGGGTTGCGCGAGACGCACGATGGGCTGAAGGAGCGCCATGCATCCCTGTTGCAGGGCGTTCCTTTTCATCCCCTGTACGGAACACATCCACGGTTTTGACCAATTCTTGCGCCTGCCCCCGCAAGCTGCTGGCGGCTGCGGCCATTTCCTCGACAAGCGCCGCGTTTTGCTGGGTCACCTGGTCCATCTGGGTGACGGCCTCGCCCACCTGACTGACGCCTTGGCTTTGTTCATTGCTGGCGGCACTGATTTCGCCCATCAGATCCGTCACGCGGCGAATGGCCGTTACCACCTCCTGCATCGTGGCGCCCGCCTGATCCACCAGCGCAGAGCCCGTACCAACGCGCTCCACACTCACGCCGATGAGCTGCTTGATTTCCTTGGCCGCATCGGCCGAGCGCCCCGCCAGCGCGCGCACCTCGCTGGCCACCACGGCAAAGCCCCGGCCCTGCTCGCCCGCGCGGGCTGCTTCCACGGCCGCGTTCAGCGCCAGGATGTTGGTCTGGAAGGCAATGCCGTCAATCACCCCGATGATGTCGGCAATGCGCCGGGAGCTTTCGTTGATGCCCTTCATCGTGTCGACCACTTCACTCACCACCGTCCCACCCCGTTCCGCCACGGTACTGGCGGACATTGCCAACTGGTTGGCTTGCCGCGCATTCTCGGCGTTCTGGCGCACGGTGGAATTGAGCTGCTCCATCGACGCAGCCGTTTCTTCCAGCGCACTGGCCTGCTGCTCGGTACGCGCGCTCAAGTCGCTGTTCGCCTGGGCAATCTGGGCGCTGGCCGATGCCACACCTTCGGACCCGGAGCGCACATCGGTCACCACCTTGCGCAGACTCCGCAGCATCTCCTGCAAAGCCTGGAGAAGCTGTGCGGTTTCGCTCCGTCCCTGAACATGAAGAGCCATGCTCAGGTCGCCATCCGCCACCGCACGCAAAACCGCCACAGCGCTCTGCAATGGCGCGGTGACGGCACGAATGATCCAGATGGCCAAGGCGATTGCGCCGAGCAATGCAATCAGCACAGCAACCCAGACTGCGTTCTGGATCGAAGCCACAGCCGCATTGGCAGCGTCGACCGCGCCGCCCAGATACTCCGTCTGGTACGCAATCAAGCCATCGAGTGCCCCGAAATACGCATCCAGCACTGGTCCCACATCGGAATGAAGGTAACTGCGCGCGCCACCGATATTGTTATCGCCCACCATCACGATGTAGCGCTCCTGGGCCTTGATATAGCGCTCGCGCTGCTCCACGACCTTCCCCAACAACTCCTTGCCCTTGGGCGATGTGACCTCCACCTTGAGACGCCCCAGGGTCTCTCCGATCTTCTGGCGCGATGCCAGCACCTGCTGCTGCTGGCGCTTGACTTCATCACTGCCTTCCACCATCACCATATTGCGCATTGCGATTGCGATTTGCCCCAGGTTCCCCTTGATGTCGTTGAGCATGGCCACACGAGGGATGCGCTCCTCTGTCACGACCTTGAATTCATTCTGAATATCGTTGCTTTTCCAGAGCGCCACCGCGCCCAGAGCCAAAATAAGAAATCCCATGACGGCAAAGCCCAGAATCAGCCTTGTCGAAATTTTCAGGTCGCTGAAGTTCATCGGACACCTCCTCGCGGGTTCGCGGCGTTGAGTTGCAAAGGGTTGTTGTACGCCTCTGTGGCAGACAAAACAAGAACTGTTCTGCCTGCGCAAGTACACAATGCCGTTTCCCGCTAGGATCAGCGCTCCCCCATCCGGAGAGACAAGATGGATCTCAAGCCCCTCATCACCCTGCTGGCCATCGTCAACCCGCTGGCCATCGTGCCGTTTTTCATCCACTACACGCAGGGCTTTTCGGTGCCACAGCGCCAGCGCACCATTCGCACGGCGGCATTCAGCGCCTTCTGCGTGATTGCGGCCTGCGCGCTGCTGGGTCTGCAGATCCTGGACTTTTTCAACATCTCGTTGCAGAGCTTCCAGGTGGGCGGCGGCATGCTGCTGCTCATCAGCGCCATGAACATGCTCAACGCCCAGCCCGCCGAGGCCAAGCCCCACACCCACGAGCTGGAAGAAGGCGCAGAAAAGGCCGCCGCGGGTGCCAGCATTGCCGTGGTGCCGCTGACCATTCCGCTGCTGACCGGCCCGGCCACCATGTCCACCGTGGTGATCTACGCCGACCGCGCCCAGACCTTCTGGCAGCACGCCGCGCTGGTCGGCTACGGCGTGGTGATTGCCGCCGCCACGGCGGTGTGCTTCTCGCTGGCCGAGCCCATCGCGCGCTTTCTGGGCAAGACCGGCATCAACGTGATGACCCGGCTCATGGGTCTGATCCTCGCCGCGCTGGCCGTGGAAGTGATGGCCGAGGGCCTGAGCAAGCTGTTCCCGGTGCTGGTGGCACGCTAGAGATGCAACACCCCCCTGTGTCGCTTCGCTCCTTCCCCCCTCACTCGCCTCGCTGCGCGGTGCAGGAGGGGGGACGCCGCCAGCGCGGCGGGGCGGCCCTTGCGCGGCGGCCGCTGGCTTGGCCGCGCCAGTCGCAGACATCCGTGGTGACGCGCCGCACCGTGGAGAACTGAAATGTCTGCCCATGTGCTGCTGCTGGAGGACGACCCGGCCATCGCCCGCACGGTCGCCTACGCGCTGGAGCGCGAGGGCCTGCGCACCACGCACAGCCTGCTGCTGCAGGACGCGCGCAACCTGCTGCGCCACGGCGCGTTCGACCTGCTGGTGCTCGATGTCGGCCTGCCCGACGGCAGCGGCCTGGACCTGTGCCGCGAAGTGCGCGCCGCTGGCGCCACGCCCGTGCTGATGCTCAGCGCACACGGCGAGGAACTCGACCGCGTGCTGGGCCTGGAGCTGGGCGCCGACGACTACCTTGCCAAACCCTTCAGCCCGCGCGAACTGGCCGCGCGCGTGAAGGCGCTGCTGCGCCGCGCCGCCACCACGGCGCCCCCCACGGCCGCGCCCGGGCTGTTCCAGCACGATGCCACCGGTCAGCGCATCAGCCTGCAGGGGCAGGCGCTGGCGCTCACGCGGCGCGAATACCGGCTGCTGGCCTGCCTGCTGGCGGGCGCGGGCCGCATCCATGCGCGCGACGCGCTGCTGGCCGCCGCCTGGGGCGACGACAGCGACAGCCAGGACCGCACCGTGGACACCCACATCAAGACCCTGCGCGCCAAGCTGCGCGAGGCCGACCCCTCGCGCGAATACATCCAGACGCACCGGGGCATGGGCTATTGCCTGGATGTGTGAATTTGTGGCAAAAACAGACTCAAGCCCTTATTTCATAAGCGCTTGCAGCTATGTTTTTTGATTCAAATCGGTAAACCATGCGCCTGGGCATCCGCCTGCTGTTCGCCTTCTTCGTCATCAACGGCATCGCGGCCTTCTTCGTGCTGCGCGTGTTCACGGCGGAAATCAAGCCCAGCGTGCGCGAGGTGATGGAGGACATGATGGTGGACACCGCCAACCTCCTGGCCGAGCTGGCCAGCGACGACCTGGCCTCGGGCCGCCTGCGGGACGGCGGCGCAACCAGCGCCTTCGCCCGCCAGGTGCGCAACTACGCCAGCCGCCCCATTGACGCAGGCATCTGGGGCTTTGCCAAGCAGTCGCTGGACTACCGCATTTACGTGATGGACGCCTCCGGGCGCGTGCTGTTCGACTCGGAGGGCCAGGCCGTGGGCCAGGACTTCGCGCAGTGGCGCGACGTGGCGCGCACGCTACGCGGCGAGTACGGCGCGCGCATGACCCGCGAGGTACCCAGCGACGACGCCAGCGGCGTGATGCATGTCGCGGCCCCCATCCTGGTGCAGGGCCGTATCGCGGGGGTGCTCACCGTGGCCAAGCCGGTGCGCACGGTCCAGCGCTTCATCGACCGCGCCGAGCGCAAGATTCTGATGGGCGGCCTGCTGCTGCTGGCCCTGTCGGCCGCCGTGGGCGTGGCCGTGACGCTGTGGATGGTGTGGAACGTGCGCCGCCTGCGCGACTACGCCCTGAGCGTGCAGGGCCCCGCCGACGGCGAGCACGACACGGCCGCCCCCACCGCGCTGGCCGTGCCCTCGGTGCCGGGCGAGCTGGGCGACCTGGCGCGCGCCATGGACCGCATGCGCGCCCGGCTGGAGGGGCGCGACTACATCGAGGGCTACGTGCGCGCCCTCACACACGAACTCAAGAGCCCCGTGGCCGCCATCCGGGGCGCGGGCGAGCTGCTGCAGGAAGACTTGCCCGCCACCGACCGCGCCCAGTTCGCCACCCAGGTGGTGCAGCAGAGCGAGCGCCTGCAGCGCCTCATTGACCGCCTGCTCGAACTGAGCAAGCTGGAGCAGCGCCAGCACGCCGAGGCACGCCACCCGGTGGCCCTGCGCGATTGCGCCCGCACCGCCATCGCGCACACGCAGGCGCGCGCGGCGCAGCGCGGCGTGGCGCTCACCCTCACGGGCCAGGGTGCCAGCGGCCCGTGGGAGGCGGAACTGGTCACCCTGGCGCTGGGCAACCTGATCGACAACGCCATCGACTTCGCCCCGCCGGGCAGCACGGTGGGCGTGGAACTCGACGGCCCGCGCGTGGCCGTGCAGGACAGCGGGCCCGGCGTGCCGGATTACGCCCTGCCGCGCCTGGGCGAACGCTTCTTCACCACGGCCCGCCCCAATGGCGAGCGCAGCGGCTCCGGCCTGGGCCTGGCCATCGTGCGGCGCGTGATGGCGCTGCACGGCGGGCACATGGGCGTGCGCAACACCACGCCGGGGTTGCGGGTGACGCTGGTCTTTCCGGCCCACTGAGAAGGCGTGCAGGCGCTCAGCGCCTGCGCGCCGCCAGCCCGAACAGCGGCACGCTGAACACGGCGGCAAGTGCCCCCAGCCCCAGCGCAATGGCCAGCAGGTTGGCCCAGTCCACCCAGTAGCCCATGTTGGCCAGGGACGACTGGGTCAGCGCAGGCACGCTGAAGAACAGCGCCACGGCCACCACCAGGCCCAGCACCAGCGCCCGGCCCACCGGGCGCGCACCCATGCGGCCGCGCGCAGCCACCAGCAGGGCCACCCATACGGCCAGCAGCAACGCCAGCAGCGGCCAGATGCCCAGGGCGATTTCATAGACGATGTTCATCGCCAGCCAGATTTCGTACATGGTGTGTCTCCTTTCAGTTGTTCAAGATGCGAGGCAACGCGCTTTCGCTGGCGAAGCCCTGTCGGCCATGCATGGCGCGGTGCATGAAGCGGGTGCGGACCAGACGAGGGCCGCCGTGCAAGGGCCGCCCCGCCGCACGGGCGGCGTCCCCCCTCCGCGCAGCGAAGCGCAGCAGAGAGGGGGGATGCGGCGCAGCCGCTCAGGGGTGTGCTTCCTCACACCCTGCCCTTGAGCACGGACAGGTAAGCGGGCTTGAGCAGGCGCACCTTCATGAGCCAGGCGAAATAGCTCTCCTGCAGCGGCTCGATCATGGGCAGCGAGGGCACGAGCTTGCCCTCGTAGTCGAACTCGATCAGCATGGCCGAACCCTCGCGCACGATGAGCGGGCAGGAGGTATAGCCGTCGAACTTCTGGCCCGGCGCGCGCCCGGCGATCACGTCCGCCAGGTGCTGGGCGACGATGGGCGCGCTCTTTTTCACCGTGGCGGCCGTCTTGCCGCGCGGCGTGCCGTTGATGTCGCCCAGGCCGAACACGTTCTTGTAGCGGCGGTGCTGCAGCGTTTCCTTGTCCACCTCCAGCCAGCCGCCCGCGGCCATGGGGCCTTCCTTCCAGGCGAGATCGGAATTTTTCACCGCATCGGGCGCGCGCATGGGCGGCACCACATGGATGAAATCGTAGGGCACCTCGGTGGCTGCGCCTTCAGGGTTCACGAAGGTGGCGCGGCGCGCGCCGATGTCGATGGCCTTGAGCTTGCGCGTGAACTGCACCTGCACACCCAGGGCCTTCCAGCGTTCGAGCACGTTGTCGTTCACGGTCTTGACGCCGAACACGTTGGGCAGGGCCGAGTAGAACGTGACCTGCGACCGGCCCAGCGTGCCCGCCTGGGCCAGGCGGTCGCGCACCATGAAGGTCATCTTCAGCGGCGCGCCCGCGCACTTGAGCGGCGTGGCGGGCAGCGTCATCACGGCCTGCCCGCCCTTGCTGCGGTATTGCTCCATTGCAGCCCAGGTGGCGACGGCCGCCTCGGAGCTGGGGTACACGCTGGCCAGGCCGTTCGTGCCGATGGCGGCCACGTCCATGCCCTCGATCTGCGCCCAGTCCTGGTGCGTGCCCACGGCCACCACGAGGTAGTCGTAGGCGATGCGCTGGCCCTTGGCGGTGACGATGGCGTTGGCGGCCGGGTCGAACTCGGCCGCCATGTCGCGCACCCACTCCACGCCGGTGGGCTGCAGGTCGGCGTTGCGGTCGATCACCTTGTCCACGGGCCAGACGCCGCTGCCCACCAGGGTGTAGCCCGGCTGGTAGTTGTGCACCTCCTTGGCATCGACGATGGTGATCCTGGCGCCGTCGAGCAGGTTCTGCAGCCGGTGCGCCACGGCAATGCCCGCCAGCCCGCTGCCCGCGATGACGATGTGCGCCTGGGTGGGAATGCGCGCGGCCTGCGCCGGGCGGCCGTGCAGCCCCAGGCCCAGCGCCGTGCCCGTGCCGGCGGCGCCCGCCAGCCAGGCACGGCGGGTCGATCGATGCGGGGCACCCGGGGTGCCGAGGGAATCACGCTGTTTCATGCTTGTCTCCTGTCGTGGTGGTGATGTCGTGCATGGGCGCGGGCGGCGCACCCTTAGCGGTAGCGCTGCAGGTAGCGCCACTCAAAGGCGCGCTTGGCCCAGTGAAAGACGCGCGAGGGTGGCAGCACCACATTGCGCCGGGGCGTGCGCCAGACCAGCGTGCCCTGGTCCAGCGCGTCGATGATGCAGGCCAGCTCGGGCTCGAAGCTCGCGGCCTGCGCCCGCCCGGCCAGGCCGTCCAGCAGGTTCTGGGCGGCGGCGCGGGCCTGCAGATCGGCCATGTGGGCCTGCTTCGGGCTCCAGTCGGGGCCCGGGAAGCTGCCCGAATCGCCCACCACGTAGACATGCTCCTGCCCCTCCACGCGGCACTGCGCATCGGCGCGCAGCAGGCCGCCGGGCGAGCGCGGCAGCTCGGTCTGGTCGAACCAGGCGTTGCCGGTCATGCCGGGCAGGAACAGGATCAGGTCGGCGGCGAACTCGCCGCCCTCGGTGACCACCTTGCCCGCCTCGAAGCGCTGCATCTTGTGGCCCAGGTGGGTGCGGATGCCGCGCCGCGCCATCTCGCCCAGCAGGTGCTGCACCGCCTTGGCACCCAGGCGGTTGCCCGGCTCCTGCGTGGGGTTGAAGAACACCAGCTCGAAGCGCTCGCGCCGGCCCTCGCGGCGCAATTGCGTGTCAATGCCGAACAGAAACTCGAACATCGGCCCGCCGCGCACTGCCGTGGGCTCATTCGGGTTGCCGGCAAAGCCCACGGCGATGGTGCCGCCCTGCAGGGCGCGCAGCCGGTCGCGGATGGTTTCGGCGGCGGCGATGCCCTCGCAGGGCGTGATGGCGTGCTCGATACCCGGCAGCTTCTTGAGGAAGCGCCCGCCGGTGGCTACGACGAGCGCGTCATTCCGCACCTCGCCCGCCGTGGTGAGCACGGTGCGGCCCCCATCCTGCAGGCCAGTGACCTCGGCGGCGACATGGCGCACGCGCAGGCGCTCGAAGAAGGGCGCCAGCGGCACGATGAGCTGTTCGCGCGTGCGCAGGCCGCTCGGAATCCAGATGATGCCGGGCAGGTAGTGCAGCTCGGCGCGCGGCGAGACCAGCGTGATCTCGGCGCCCGCATCGCGCTGGCGCAGCTCGCGCACGGTGGACAGCGCGCCAAAACCGGCGCCCAGGAGGGTGATGCGGTGGGCCATGAACAGGGCTCTCCAGGGTTTGAATAAAAACAGGCTCTAGCGCTTATGGGTCATGCGGAACAAGCTATTAAATCAATAGCGAACAGAGTCAGGGTGCCGCCTGCAATTGCTGGTTGGCTTCGTGCAGCGCGTTTTCGTCAAGCCGCCCGGCCAGTTGCGCCAGGCGCAGGCGGTCGAGCAGCAGGGCGGCGCGGGCCTGGGCCAGCGCCAGCCGCGTGGCGGCGGTGTCGTTCTCGGCGCCCAGAAGGTCGAGCACGGTGCGGTGCCCCACCTCCAGGCCGGTGCGGGTGGCGTCCAGCCGGGCCTCGCTGGCCTGGAGGGCCTCGCCCAGCGCCTGCACGCGCTCGGTGCCCAGGTGCAGGCCCAGCCAGGCACCATGCACCTGCTGCGCCACCTGCTCGCGCGTGCTCTGCACCTGGGCCTGGGCCTGGTCCCACAGGCGCAGGGCTTCTTCTTCCCTGGCACTGCGGTAGCCGCCGGTGGACAGCGGCACGGTGAGCTGCACGCCCACCAGGGCGTTCACGCTCTTGTTGCGTGCGCTGCCGTAGTCACCGCTGCCGTGCAGGCGATCCTGCCCGGCCTGTGCCACCAGGTCCACGGTGGCCGAGGCGCTGCGGCGGTGCTTCTCGGCCTCGGCGCGCGCGATGTCGGCGGCAAGCTGCTGCAGCCGGATACCGGGGTTTCCGGCGTCGGCCTGCTCCTGCCACAGGTCCAGCGCCCGCTGCGTGCGCGCGGGGCCCACCGGCGGCATCCCGGGCAGGCGCACCTGCAGGCGGGACGCGGGCAGGCCGGTGCTGTCGGCGAGCTGGCGGCGCTTGACGTCCAGGTCCACCTGCGCGGCGTAGGCCTGCGCGCGCAGCGCGGCCAGGCGGGCGCGGGCCTCGTGCACGTCGGTGACGGGCACGCTGCCGATGTCGAAGCGGTCCTGCGCCTCGGCCGCCGCCTTCTGCACGGCCTGCAGCTGGCGGTCGAGCACGCTCTGGGCCTCCTGGGCCACGGCCACATCGAGATAGCGCTGCGCGGTGCGCAGCATCAGCGCCTGCTGCGCGGCCTGCCACTCCAGTTCGGCCCTGTCGGCCTGCAGGCCGAGCTGCTGCTGCTGGGCGCGGCGCTGCGGGTTGTAGAGCGGCTGGCTGGCCTGCAACGCCCAGCGCGTGGCGGTGCCGCCGGTGACCGAGGTGCCGAAGTTCACGCCGCTCGACGTGCCCAGGCCGGGCGCCGAGAACTGCGCGCCGCGCATCTCGCTCTCGCCCGTGGCCAGGCCGGCGGTGGCGGTGAAGGCCACGCCCGGCCGCCACAGCGCAGCGGCCTGGTCGCGCCGGGGCTGCGCCGTGGCCTGCGCGGCGCGGGCCACGGCCAGTTCGCGGTCGTTCTGCTGCGCGGCCTGCCAGGCCTGCAGCAGGTCGGTGGCCCAGGCGGCCGGGGCGCTGCACGCCAGCGCCAGCAAGGTGGTTCGGAAGATGCGTCGCATGGTGGTTACCTCCAGCGTGCCCACAGGGCCTGGATCCAGCGCACGAAGTTCGCGCCGTGGCGGGCCCAGCAGGGACAGCTCATGCCGTGGCTTTCGCGGCCAGGGCGCTGAATTCGTCGAAAGCGGCCGAGGTCTTGGCGGCGTACATCAATGACGGACCGCCGCCCATGTAGACCGCCATGGCCAGCGTCTCGGCCAGTTCGGCGCGCGTGGCACCGAGCTTGACCAGGGCCTGGGTGTGGAAGCCCACGCAGGGGTCGCAGCGCGCGGCCACCGACAGCGCCACGGCGATCAGTTCCTTGGTCTTCTTGTCCAGCGCGCCCTCGGCACAGGCCGCCTTGCCCAGCGCGCTGAAGGCGTGCAGGGTGTCGGGAATTTCACCGCGCAGGCGGCCGAGTTCGGCGGAGATGCCCCGGGTGATGTCGGTGTAGGAAGTGGTCATTGCTCGCTCCTGAAAGTTTTAATGAAATATGGCTATAGCCCTTGCTGGTATTGCGCTGGCAGCTATCGTTTTCAATGCACCGCATCCGCCGCGGGCGTACCGCGCAGCGCGTCCTGGCGGTGGCGGTAGGCCGCGTAGTAGAGGATGGGGATCACCACCAGCGTGAGCACGGTGGAGACCGAGATGCCGAAGATCAGCGAGATCGCCAGGCCGTTGAAGATCGGGTCGTCCAGGATGAAGAAGGCACCCAGCATGGCCGCCAGCCCGGTCAGCACGATGGGCTGGGCGCGCGTGATGGCCGACTGGACGATGGCGTCCTTGAACGGCATCCCCTCCCGCACCTGCAGGTTGATGAAGTCCACCAGCAGGATGGAGTTGCGCACGATGATGCCCGCCAGCGCGATCATGCCGATCATGCTGGTGGCCGTGTACTGCGCGCCCAGCAGCGCGTGGCCCGGCATCACGCCGATGATGGTCAGCGGGATCGGCGCCATGATGATGAGCGGCGTGAGGTAGCTGCCGAACTGCGCCACCACCAGCAGGTAGATCAGGATGAGGCCCACGGCGTAGGCGGCGCCCATGTCGCGGAAGGTCTCGTAGGTGATCTGCCACTCGCCGTCCCACTTGAGGGCGTAGCCGCGCCAGGCGTCGCTGGGCTGGCGGATGAAGAATTCCTCGATCTTGCCGCCATCGGGCGCGGTGATCTCGGCGATCTTGCCGCGCGCCTGGAACATGCCGTAGAGCGGGCTGTCCACCTTGCCAGCCATGTCGGCCACGACGAAGTTCACGGGCAGCAGGTCCTTGTGGAACACGGGCTGCTCGCGGAGCTGGTCGCTCACCGTCACCAGTTCGCGGATCGGTACCAGCGCGCCCGAGGCCGAGCGCACGCGCAACTGCAGCAGCGCGGCCAGGTCGCCGTGCATCTGCGGCGGCAGCTGCAGCGTGGCGGCGGCCGGGTACTTGCTCTGGTCGTGCACATAGGCCGTGGCCTCGCCCGCCAGGCCCGCGCGCAGCGTGGTCACGATGGCCTGCTGCGGCACGCCCAGCATGGCGGCCTTGCGGCGGTCCACCAGCAGCACGGTGCGCGGGGCGTCCTGGATGCTGGAGTCGTCCACGTCCACCAGGCCGGGCGTTTGCTCGAACACCGCGCGCACGGCCTTCGCCACCTGGCGGCGGCCCTCGGCGTCGGGGCCGTAGACCTCGGCCACGATGGGCGCAAGCACGGGCGGGCCCGGCGGCACCTCGATGACCTTGACGTTGGCGCCGTGGCGCTGGCCAATGGCCTGCAGCGCCGGGCGCACGCGCGTGGCGATGGCGTGGCTCTGGTCCTTGCGGTGCGCCTTGTCCACCAGGTTGACCTGGATGTCGCCCACCTCGCCGCCCGCGCGCAGGTAGTACTGGCGCACCAGGCCGTTGAAGTTGATGGGTGCGGCCGTGCCTGCGTAGGCCTGGTAGTCGGTCACCTCGGGCACGGTGGCCAGGTGCGCGCCCAGCTCGCGCAGCACGGCGGCGGTGCGCTCGACCGGGGTACCAGCGGGCATGTCCACCACCACCTGGAATTCGGACTTGTTGTCGAACGGCAGCATCTTGAGCAGCACCAGCCCGGTGGCCGGGAGCGCCACCGACACGGCGATGAGCGCGGCGATGCCCAGGCCCAGCAGGCGGCGGTTGCGCGTGCCGGATTTTTCGTCGAGCAGCGGCGTGAAGATGCGCGTGAACAGCGGAGTGATGCGCGCCGCCATGCCGGTGGGCGCGGCCTGCGCGCCGTGCGCGTCGCCATGGTGCGCCTTCATCCACAGGCGCGCCAGCCAGGGCGTGACGACGAAGGCGATGGCCAGCGACAGCAGCATGCCCATGCTGGCGTTGATGGGGATGGGGCTCATATACGGCCCCATGAGCCCGCTCACGAAGGCCATGGGCAGCAGCGCGGCGATGACGGTGAGCGTGGCCAGGATGGTGGGGCCGCCCACCTCGTCCACCGCGCCGGGGATGATCTGCGCCAGCGTCTTGCCGGGGTGCAGCTGCTGGTGGCGGTGGATGTTCTCGACCACGACGATGGCGTCGTCCACCAGGATGCCGATGGAGAAGATCAGCGCGAACAGCGACACCCGGTTGAGCGTGAAGCCCCAGGCCCAGGAGGCAAACAGCGTCGCGGTGAGCGTGAGAACCACGGCCGTGCCCACGATGGCGGCTTCGCGCCGGCCCAGGGCGATGAACACCAGCGCCACCACCGAGGCCGTGGCGAATAACAGCTTCTGGATGAGCTTCTTGGCTTTGTCGTCGGCCGTGGCGCCGTAGTTGCGCGTCTCGCTCACCTGCACATCGGCCGGAATCACGGTGTTGCGCAGCTCGCCCACGCGCGCCATCACGGCGTTGGCCACGTCGATCGCGTTCTCGCCCGGTTTCTTGGTGATGGCGAGGGTGACGGCGGGCGACTCGGTCGCATTGGCACCGGCCGTGCCGTGCCACACATAGCGGCTGGGCGGCAGCGCGCCGTCGCGTACGCTGGCCACCTCGCGCAGGAACACGGGCTTGCCCGCGCGCACGCCCACCACCAGTTCGGCCACCTCGTCGGCATTGCGCAGGAAGGGGCCCGACTCGATGGCCACAGAGCGGTTGCCGCCCAGCAGCTCGCCCACGGGCAGGCCCAGGTTGGCCGACTGCAGGGCCTGGCGCAGGTCGGCCACGGTGACGCCCATGCCCGCCATGCGCGCGGGGTCCATCTCCACCATCACGGCGCGGCCAGGGCCGCCGAGGGTGGCGACCTCGCGCGTGCCGGCCACGCGCTTGAGGTCGGCCTCAACGCTGTGCGCCACGCGCTCCAGGTCGTAGGCGCCGCTCTGCGGGTTGGTGCTGTGCAGCGTGAGCGTGACGATGGGCACGTCGTCGATGCCCTTGGGCTTGATGATGGGTTCGAGCACGCCCAGGCCCTTGGGCAGCCAGTCGGCGTTGGAGTTCACGGTGTCGTAGAGCCGCACCAGTGCCTCGGTGCGCGGCACGCCCACCTTGAACTGCACGGTGACGATGGCCACGCCGGGGCGCGAGACGGACATCACGTGCTCGGTACCGGCGATCTGCGACAGCACCTGCTCGGCGGGGATGGCCACCATCTGCTCCACGTCGCGCACGCCTGCGCCAGGGAACGGAATGATGACATTGGCCATGGTCACATTGATCTGCGGCTCCTCCTCGCGTGGCGTCACCAGCACCGCGAAGATGCCCAGCAGCAGCGCCACCAGCGCCAGCAGCGGCGTGATCTGCGCGGCCTGGAAGAAGGCCGCGATGCGGCCCGAGATACCCATGGTCTGGCGGTCCTTGTCCTGCATATCCTGCCTTTCAGCGCGCACGCAGCGCGGACTGCGGATCGGCGATCACGGGCTCGCCCGGCGCTACGCCGCTGAGCACCTCGACACGATCCCCCTCGGCGCGCCCCAGGCGCACCTGGCGCAGCAGGGGCTTGCCGCCCTCGCCCAGCACGTACACGCCCGTCAGTTCGGCGCGGCGCACGACGGCGCCCAGGGGCACGGTGACGCTCTGGCCGCCCTGCGCCGCACCCTGCAGCCACAGCCGCGCGAACATGCCGGGCACGGCGCCCTGGGGGCCGGTGCCCAGCTCGGCGCGCACCTGCACCGTGTGCGTGGCCGGGTCCACCGTGGGCAGAACCTGCACACGCTCGGCGCGCGGCCATTGCCGGTCGGCGGGCAGGCCAGGCAGCTCGACCCGCACCGCTTCGCCTTGCACGCTGCCCGCCGCCGATTGCGGCACGGCCGCGGTCACGCGCAGCGCGCCGGGGTCGTACAGCGTGAGCAGCGGGCGGCCTGGCATGGCCATGTCGCCCAGCGCCACCGGCACCTCCGCCACCACGCCTGCGTAGGGCGCGCGGACGGTGTGCAGACCGGTCTGGGTGCGCGCGGCACCGGCCTGGGCCATTTGCGCGGCCACCTGTGCGCTGGTGGCCTTGAACTCGGACTCGGCCCGGTCCAGCGCCGCCTGGCTGATGTATTTCTTCTGGTGCAGCTGTTTCTGGCGTTCGTACTCGCGCGTGGCGACGTCGAGCGCGGCGCGCGCCGCCTGCACCTGGGCGTTGCTGGCGGCGGCGCTCTGGTCCGCCGCCCGGGCATCGATGCGCAGCAGCAACTGCCCAGCCTTGACCTGGTCGCCCGCCTTGACGTTGAGCTCGACCACGGCACCGGGCACCTGCGCGGCGATCACGGTCTGGCGCACGGCCTCGACCACGGCGTCGTAACCGGTCTGGCCCTGCAACGCGGAGACCTGCGCCGGTGCGGTGGTCATGTTGGCCGCACCCGCCGCACCCGCCAGGGTCAGGGGCAGCGCCAAGGCCAGGGCTCTGAGCAAGGGAGAAGTCTTTTGCATCGTCGTTCTTTCGTGGCATGCCGCGTCCGTTGGACAGGGCTGGTCAGTCAGGGTGTGTTGCAGTATTATTTGCGCAACTAACTAAATAGTCAATGAATTGATTTTATTCCTCTAATCCCATGACGCCCATAACCCCTCCCCCGGCATGCGACACCCTGCCCCAGCTCCCCGATGCGGTGCTGGAGCAGGTGGCGGACCATTTCCGGGTGCTGGGCGAGCCCACCCGGCTGCAGATCCTGCAGTGGCTGGGCGCGGGGGAGCGCAACGTGGGTGATCTGGCACAGCTGTGCGGCTGCAGCATGGCCAATGTGTCACGCCATCTGGCGCTGCTGACACGCCATGGCCTGGTGCTGCGCGAGGTGCGGGGTCAGAACGCGTACTACCGCCGGGCCGACGGTTCCGTGGATGTGCTGTGTGACCGGGTGTGTGATCACATCGGCCGCCATTTCGAGCGTAGGCGCGCCGAGTCAGCGCCCGTCAAAGGTGGCGACTGACGGCGCCCCCTCCCAGCCCGCGCCCACGGCCTGGAACAGCGCCGCGCTATCGGTGAGCCGCTGGGCCTGCGCCGCCACCAGGTTGCTGCGCGCCTGCAGCACCTGCTGCTGCGCCACCAGCAGTTGCAGGTAGCTGGCGGAACCCAGCGCATGCTGGCGCTCCATGGATTGCAGGCTGGCCTGGGCAGCGGCGTCGGATCGCGCCAGGGCGGCCAGCGCCTGGGCATCGCCTTCGACGGCGCGCATGGCGTCGGCCACGCCGCGCAGGGCGTCGAGCACCACCGCCTGGTAGTTCGCTGCTGCTGCATCGAGGGCCGCCAGGGCCGCGCGCCGCTCGGCCGGCAGGGCCGGGTTGAACAGCGGCTGGGTCAGTTGGGCGATAAGGCCCCACACCGCAGATTCACCGCCAAACAGCGCGCCTGTGCTCAGGGCCTGGCTGCCCAGGCTGGCGCTGAGGCGAATCTGCGGGTACAGACGCGCCACAGCCACACCATGGTCCGCACTGGCAGCCTGCAGGAGTGCCTGCGCAGCCTGGACATCGGGGCGCCGGCGCACCAGTTCCGACGGAATGGCGCGCGGCAGCGCCTCGGGCAAGCGGAATTCGCCCAGCGTGAACGCTGGCAGCGCACCGGTTCCCGGTGCGCGTCCCGCCAGCGTGGCCAGCAGGTGGGCGGCCTGTTGCTGCTGCTTGTGCCACTGCGGCAGGCCGGAGCGGGCCTGCTCCAGTTGTGCCTGCAGCGCCAGCACCTCGTCGGGCGACGCCTGCCCCAGGCGCACGCGCTCGCGGGCCAGCGCCCCTTGCTGCTGCAGGTTGTCCACGATGGCTTGCAGCGCCTCGCCCTGCGCCACCAGCCGCGCCTGGGTGATGGCGACCGATGCCACGCTGGCCGCGAGCCCCAGGCGCGCGGCTTCAAGCTGGTAGCGCCGGTGTTCGGTGCGGGCGGCCAGTGCCTCCAGCGCGCGCCGGTTTCCGCCCGCCAGGTCCAGCGGGTACTGCACGCCCACGCTGGCGCTGTGCAGGCTGAACGCGCGGCCCGGCCCCGCCTGGCCCTGTGCACTGGGCGTGGTGCGCTGGCGCTGGCTGCCCAGCGCAAGGTCGGCGCGCGGCAACTGCAAGGTGGCCGCCTGGGCGCCCTGCAGTTCCTGCGCCTGGCGCAACGTGGCCTGTGCCGATGTGAGCGTGGGGCTGGCGGCCAGCGCCTCGTCGATCAGCGCATCGAGTTGCGGCGAACCGAGCTGGCGCCACCAGGGCGCGCCCAGGTCCAGGCGGTCATTCCATTGCTGGGCCTGGCCCAGTGCCGTGGCGGCAGATGCTGTCTGCGCCGCGGCTGGCATGGCCCCTCCCGCATCGGCAGGCGGCACTGGAGGCCGGAAGTCCGGCCCCGCCGCGCAACCGGCCAGAAGGGCCGCCAGAAGGCAGGGTGTCCGCAGGACCATGGCTTGCTGTCTTGTGAAGGTGCTCATCATGGCAATGTGTCTCGCTGGCAAGGGAATGTCAGGCCGGGCGGCCGGGGAGCTGGCGCCACGCCAAGACTGTGATGAGCAGCCAGACGGTAGTGCGCAAGGCCATGGCCAGCACGGTGCGCAGTTCGTAGGCACCCCCTGCCAGCACATGGACACCAAAGGCCGCAAACGTGAGCGCGGTGGCCATCGCAATGCCCGCTGCCAGCCAGGCCACCCAGCGCTGCCTGCGCCACAGCCCGATGGCGGCGACAACATAGGCAAAGCCTGCCAGGAAGTTGAACCACAACACGAAGGGAACGTAGGCCCCTGCGGCGGCGCGCGCCGCCGCGTCTCCGGACAGCACCGTGCCGCCTTCCTTGATCGTCATCAGGCCGAAGACTGCTGCCAGCACGGCAGCGCCACGCATCCATAGGGTGCTTTTCGATGGGTGTGTCATGCGGATTCCTTCATGCGGAGCGTTCGATAGCCCGCCCCTCGCCAGCTTCCTCGTGCGTGACGCCGTCGCGGATGTGGTAGATCCGCCGGAAGGTGGGAATGATTTTTTCGTCGTGCGTGACCACGATGATGGCCGTCTCGAAACGGCGCGCCATGTCGTTGAGGATGCGGATCACGGCCAGCGCGCGCTCGCTGTCGAGCGGCGCGGTGGGTTCGTCGGCCAGGATGACCGGCGGGCGATTGACCAGCCCGCGCGCAATGGCCACGCGCTGCTGCTCGCCACCCGAGAGCTGGGCGGGCATGGCGCGGGCGCGGTGCTGCACGTCCAGTGCCTGCAGCAGCTCCAGCGCTCGCAGGCGCGCCTCCTTGTTCGGCATGCCCGCCAGCATGGGCAGCAACGCGACGTTGTCGGTCACGTCGAGGAACGGAATCAGGTACGGCGCCTGGAAGACAAAGCCGATGCGGTCGCGCCGCAGCGCGCGCAGGTCACGGGTTTTCCAGCCGTCGTCGTAGATCACCTCGTTGCCCAGCGTCATGCGCCCGGCGCTGGGCTCGATCACTGCGCCCAGGCACTTGAGCAGGGTGCTCTTGCCCGAGCCCGAGGGGCCGATCAACCCGACCACCTCGCCGGGCGCCACGGCCATGTTGACGTCCTTGAGCGCGTCCACCGCGGTGTCGCCCTGGCCATAGCGCTTGCGCAGGCCTTCAATTCGTATTCCTGCGTGTTCCATGTCAGCGATCCAAGGCGCATTGCGCAAGCCACAACATATAAATTCGACGCAGCCCAAGACCAGCAGACGCCGCGCAAGGGCCGCCCCGCCGCGCTGGCGTCGTCCACCTTCCCGGCGAAGCCGAGAGAAGGGGGAAGCCGCGCAGCGGCTCAGGGGGATGTCGTCGCACTTCAGCCTCCCACAGCCTCGGCCGGATCGACGCGCAGCGCTGCCCGGATGGCGATACCGCTGGCCAACACGCAGATGGCCAAAATAGCCACCAGCCCGGTGACCGTATCCTGCGGAATCAGCAGCACGTATTTGGGGAACGCTGGCGCCATGAAGGTGGCGGTGATCTTGCCCACCACGAAACCAATGAGCCCCAGACCCAGGGCCTGCTGAACGATCATGCCGGCGATGGTGGTGTTTTTCGTGCCGATGAGCTTGAGAACGGCGATCTCGCGAATCTTGCCCAGGGTGAGCGTGTAGATGATGAAGGCCACGATGGCCGCGCTGACCACCGCCAGGATGGCCAGGAACATGCCGATCTGCCGGGCCGAGGTGGCGATGAGCTTGCCCACCAGGATGCCTTCCATCTGCGCGCGGGTGTAGGCCGTCAGATGCTTCCAGCGGCGGATCGTCTGCACCACCTCTTCGGGATCGTGCCCGGGCCGGGTGCGCACCAGAACGGCATTCACGGTGGGGTTGCTGCTCTGCGAGGCGATCACGGCCTCCAGCAACCCCGGCACGCCGGGGCGGTTGAAGGCGGGGTTGTCCTCGGTGCGGCGGCGGCCCTGCCAGATGGCGTCGTTGTCCTTGAGGAACTGCGCTGCCTGCGCGTCCTTGAGGGGGATGAACACCATGGGGTCGCCACTGGACGACACCATGCGCCGCGTGAGCCCCACCACGGCGTAGAAGTTGCGCCGTATCTGGATGCGCTCACCCAGCGCCAGCCCGCTGGCGATGTCGGCCACTGCCTCGTAGTGGCTGCGCGTGATGTGGCGCCCGGCCACCAGGTACGGCGGCCAGCCCGGCGCACCCGCCTCGCCCGGCGCGATGCCGACCACCATGGCGCGCACGTCACCGCCGTCCTTGCGCACCTGCATGGTGAGGTAGGTGACATTGGCCGCCTCCAGCACACCCGGCAGCGCCACGATGCCGCGCCAGGTGCTGTCGTGCACGCTGGACGGTTCGGCGTAGGGGCCGAGCGTGCCCTGCTGCACCACCCAGAGATCGGCGCCGCTGTTGTCAAGCAGCGCACGGCCATCGTCCACCATGCCCCGGTAGACGCCGGCCATGGTCAAAGTGACGCCAATCAGCAGGCCCAGACCGATGCCGGTGAAGACAAACTTGCCCCACGCATGGAGGATGTCGCGCCCGGCCAGGCTGATCATCGGGTGGCTCCAGCGATACGCTCGACCACCTTGAGCGTGCTGCGTTCGTTCAACACCTTTTCGCTGTAGACGACGATGCGTTCGCCTTCCTTCAGGCCTTCGTCTGCCTGCACGTTGCCTTCGAGGTCGGCGGCGCCACGGCGGATCGAAACAAAGCGCAGACCGTCGCCCTCCATTTGCCATACCCCTACCCGCCCATCCACGCGCCGCAGCGCTGCGTTCGGGATGGTGGGTGCTGCCGCCACCTCGGGCAGTCCCACCGTGACTTCGGCCAGTTCACCCAAGGGAGGCAGAGGCGTTGGCAATTGTTCAAAGACGACCTTGGCGAGGGTTTCCTCCGTCACGGCGTCAGCCAGGGGTTCGATGCGCAGCACGCGCCCCGGCAGCGCCGTGCCCCCACCCGAGCGCAGCACCACCCGCGCCAACTGTCCGGCGGCCAGTCCGCTGGCGCTGCCCTGGTCAAAACGCACATGGATCCACAGGCTGGACGGATCGACCAATTCGACCACCGTCTGCCCGGACACCACGGTACTGCCCGGCTCCACAAGCCGGGCTGTCACCCGTCCGGCGGCAGGCGCGACCAGTCGCAGGTGGGCGCGCTGCGCACGCAGTGCCGCGTGCTCGGCACGCAGGCGCTTGGCCTCGGCGCGCGCAGCCTCCAGTGCAGCATGGGCGACCTGCAGGTCGTTCTGGCGCGTGGCCGCGATTTCCTCGCTCGTTGAACGCACCGCCAGAAGCTCCCGGTAGCGCCGTGCCTGTGCCTCCGCGTGCTGCTGGCGTGCCTGCACTTCCTGCAGGCCGGCCTGGGCGCGCCGCATGGCTGCCTCTTGTGCACGCAGGCGCTCGTCCAGGTCCACCGGATCCATCTCGCCGAGCACCTGCCCCGCCTGTACGCTGTCACCCACTTCCACGGTGAGCTTCTGCAGGCGGCCAGAGACCGTCGGACCGATCCTGTACGTGCTGCGCGCCGCCACGGTGCCAATGCCGAACAGCGACGGCGCGACCGGCCGGCTCTCCACTTTCACCACCGTCACCGCGACAGGGGCCAGCGGGCCCGAGCGCAGTGCCACGTAGATGAACAGCGCCAGCATGGGCACCACCAGCGCCAGCAGGACCAAGGTGCGGCGTTGCATGGGGATGCGGGTCATGGTGTGCTCCGGATACCGCGCAGGTAGATGGCAAAGACGCGGGGCGCATCGCGGCGGATGCGCTCCACGTCGCCCGCCAGCATGGACTGCATGACCAGGCCCTGGATGGTGCCGATGAACAGGGTGGCGGCAGCCTCGGCGTCCAGGCCGGCGTCGATCTCGCCCGCCTGGCGTCCCTCCTCGATCAGTGTGCGCAGCCGCTCGCCATAGCGCGCCAGCAGGGTCTGCACCATGCGCTTGGGCAGCGTTTCACCGGCACGCTGCAATTCGCCAAACATCATGCGCGGTACGCCGGGATGCTCGGCCACGAAGTCGGCATGGGCCATGAACATGGCCTGCATGGCAGCCAGAGGAGACTCGCATCCCGTCGCTGCCCGCTCGATGCGGGCCAGGAGCTGCACAGCCACCCACTCCATCACCGCCTGGAGAATGGCCTCCTTGGTGGGAAAGTGCCGAAACAGTGCGCCTTGCGTGAGGTTCATGTGCTGCGCAATGGCCGTGGTAGTGATCTCGCTGGGATTCTGGGTCGCCGCCAGCTGCACGACGGCATCCACGGTGGCAGCCCGGCGCTCATCTGCGGGCAGGTGTTTGGCAAGGGTGTTCACAGCAATCAAAAGTGAGTAATCTATTACTATCTTATCGATGAAGTGAGGAGGTTGCAAGAGTCCCCTTGCGGGTGAGGATCACATCGGCAGGAAGCCTGCCGACCGGGGTACCATGGGTTCCACGTCCATAAGGACCAACCCCATTGCACCAACATAGTGCACTCTGGAATGATGGGGAGTTGATCAGAATGCGGTTTTTGCTGGCCTCGCCTCTTTCCACCCTCAGGTAATCACTCCATGCCCCATGGTGCGCGCTGCAAGGCGCTGGCCGACTGGCTTCTCACCACCGATCCGCACCAGCGCATCCGGATGGCCATGGCCGGATTCGCGTCGTTGATGATGACGGTGTCCGCCATCATCGTGGTGTCGCTGACGCTGGCGGGCTACGGGCGCAAGGACTGGGCCCTCTGGTGGGGCCTGTTCACCGGCACAGGGCTGGTGGTGGTGCTGGTGCTGATCCGCAGCGGCTGGTCGCAGCGCCTGCGCGATCCGGCGCTCACGCAGTTCCAGATCCGCTACGCGCTGGTCTGCAACGCCACCGGCTACGTTCTTCTGGGCCAGGCGCGGGGGATCACTCCGGTGATTCTTTCAATGATCCTGATGTTTGGCATTTTTGGCATGTCGAAGCGCCAACTGGCGGCCAACATGGTGTTTGCGCTGGTGCTGTTTGGCGCAGCCATTGGCATCGTCGCCTGGCTCGATGAACCCGGACGCATGCCAGGCCTGGAGGCCGCGAACGCCGTCATGATCATGCTGGTGCTGCTGGGCAGCACCTTCATTGCGATCCGGCTGCAAGACATCCGCAAGCGCCTGACGCAGCAAAAGCTGGCGCTGACCCGCGCGGTCGAGCAGATCCGGCATCTGGCCACCCACGATGAACTGACGGGGCTGGTCAACCGCCGCCGCATGACCGAACTGATGGAGGCCGAATCACAGCGCTGCGAGCGCAACGGCCGGCCGTTGATCCTGGCGCTGCTGGATCTGGACCTCTTCAAGCACATCAACGACACCCAAGGTCACGCCGTGGGCGACCAGGTGCTGCAAACCTTTGCCCTCACGGTGCAGGCCGCCCTGCGCAGCACCGATGTGCTGGCCCGCTGGGGGGGCGAGGAGTTCGTCTTGATGCTCTACGACACCGACCCCGCCTGCGCCCTGCCTTTGCTGGACCGTGTGCGCACCTCCGTGCAGGCGCAGGAGACGCCCGCAGCGGGCCGCGCACTGCATGTCACGGTGTCCATCGGACTGGCCATCGGCCATACGGGCGAAAGCGTTGAGCAGATTCTGGAGCGTGCTGACGAGGCGCTCTACCAGGCCAAGGCCGCGGGCCGCAACCGCGTGGTGCTGCATGGCGCGCCGCCGCAGTCGGCGGCGGCATGCACTGGCGGGACGGGCGCAGAGGAGATCTGGCCCGAAATCTGAACACCGCCGTGCTTGCCCCCTTGGGGCGTGATCACCCACAATGGAGCGGTGTCAACACCGGAAGGCCCGGCATGAACGCGAACATCGACCCACCGCGCACTCCGCTGCCTGGTGCCGTCCTCGCCCTGGCTGAAGCGGCCTTGCAACGCCAGAGCAGCCTGCTGGTAACGGCCAGGACCGGCGCCACGTCGACCCGCTCCCTGGAGCCTGCCACCCCGCAGGGAGCGACCGGTGCGCCCGCGCCCACGGTGCCCGACCGCCTCAGTCTCTCCCCCCAGGCCCTGCAAGCCTTGGTGGCACCGCCTTCGGCGCCAGGCACCGGGCCTGCGGCCACTGCGCCGCACGCGGCCACCCGTCTCCAGTCGCCCCTCGCCGCCAGTGCGCCAGCATCGCCCTTGCGCCCCCAGACCGCGAGCACAGCCGTGCAGCCGCCAGCGGCCTGGCCCACGGCGGGTGTGGACGCCCCGGTGCGGTCACTGCTCGGCGCCATCGTCCAGCAGATGACGCTGGGCAGCCTCCCGCAGCGGGTCGTCAGCGTACAGCCCTGGCCCGCCGAGCTGGTCCGGCAGCTGGCCTTGCCACCCGATCCCGGGAGCGGAGAGCAAGACAGCGCGCTGCCCTTGCTGCAGACTTGGCTGGTGCGCCAGGGAAGCATGCAGACGGCCGAGGGGCCGCGCGCCTTCACCCTCACACTGAAAGTTCCCGTGCAGTGGCTGCAGCAGCAGCCAGCACCCGCCCCGGCGCCCCCGCCGGGCGGTTCACTGTCACTGACCTTTGCAGGAAGCCCCCAGGTCTTGCAGGCAGGCGCCTTTGCGCTGGTGCTGCAATCGCCCGAGACGCAGACGCGCACAAGTGCGCTGCTTGCGCTGGAGTTTGCGCCCCTGGCTCAGGCCACGGTCTATGGCCGGGACATGCTGCAGGCCCGCCAGGACCCCTGGCTGCAGATGGCCGTTCTGCAGGCCAGCGGGCATCTTCCCCGGGACGAAGACCTGGCCCGCGATCAGGAGGCCGGCCTGTGCCAGACACCCGGCTGCCCTTATGCGGGCCAGGCGTCCTGCGCGCAGCCGTTCTGCCTGGCATTGCGCGTGGTCACGCCCGTGGCGGCGGTGGAGGCCCAGGACGGCGGCGCAGCGCCTTGAACCCGGCAATCCGTGAAGAACCAAAAAAAAGCCCCCGGCACCGGTCCGGCGCTGGGGGCCCTCTCGCAGGAGACGCTGCCTTGTAGGCTGCACCCCCAGATTCAGTGGGGTGTCATGGATACAGACCGCGCATTTCGCGGGCGTGCAGGATGCGCTGGCAGGCCACGATGAAGGTGGCGGTGCGCAGACTCACCTTGTGCTCCTGGGCGACATGCCAGACGCCGGCGAAGGCCTCCTGCATGATGCGCACCAGGCGCGCGTTGATCTCGTCCTCGCTCCAGAAGAAGCTGGAGAAGTCCTGCACCCATTCGAAATAGCTCACCGTCACGCCGCCTGCGTTGGCGATCACGTCGGGCAGCACCAGCACGCCCTTGTCGTGCAAGATGTCATCGGCTTCGGTCGTCGTCGGACCGTTGGCGCCTTCGATCACCATCTTGGCCTTGATCTTGCCCGCGTTGTCCTGGGTGATCTGACCCTCCAGCGCAGCGGGAATCAGGATCTCGCAGTCCACGCTCCAGAAGTCCTCGTTGGCCATCGTGTCGGCGCCAGCAAAGCCGCCCACGCCACCGGCGGCCTTCACATGGGCCAGCAGGGCGGGCACGTCCAGGCCGTTGCTATTGAAGAGGGTGCCGGTGTGGTCCTGCACGGCCACCACCTTGGCGCCGGCTTCGGCGAACAGCTTGGCCGCCGTGCCGCCCACGTTGCCGAAGCCCTGCACGGCCAGGCGGGCGCCTTCGATCGGCAGGCCGGTCAGCTTGGCGGCTTCCACGCCCACGGTGTACACGCCCCGGCCCGTGGCCTCGACGCGGCCGAGCGAGCCGCCCAGGTCCACCGGCTTGCCGGTGACCACGCCGGTGGCGGTGGCGCCCACGTTCATGGAGTAGGTGTCCATCATCCAGGCCATGATCTGGCCGTTGGTGTTCACGTCAGGCGCCGGAATGTCCTTGCTGGGGCCGATGATGATGCCGATCTCGCTGGTGTAACGGCGCGTCAGACGCTCCAGCTCACCCATGGACAGCTTCTTGGGGTCCACGCGGATGCCGCCCTTGGCGCCGCCGTAGGGCACGTTCACCGCCGCGTTCTTGATGCTCATCCAGGCCGACAGGGCCATCACTTCGGACAGCGTCACGTCCTGGTGGAAGCGCACGCCGCCCTTGCCCGGGCCGCGGCTCGTGTTGTGCTGCACGCGGTAGCCCTCGAAGTGGGCGATGGTGCCGTTGTCCAGCTCGATCGGCACATCCACGATCAACGCGCGCTTGGGGCGCTTGAGCGTTTCGACCCAGCGGGCCAAGTGGCCGAGGTAGGGCGTGACGCGGTCGACCTGCTGCAGGTAGATGCCCCAGGGGCCGAGGTGGTTGGGGTCGAGGTACGACGGCAGGGTGTGTGTGGCTGAGCTGCCGGACGTTCCGGTGGGATGCGACATGGCGGTGTTTCCTTGTGGGATCAATTCAAGCCGCGAAGCTTATGCCTGCTGTCGCAGGCTGTCTAAGGCCGTAGTGTTACAGGATTATGCGTTTTGTGCATAACTTGCCAGTTTGTCCAGTTGGTGTGCTGCAGCGCGGCGCGGTGGTCGCCGACCGCTATCCTCACAGGCATCCTTCATCGCTTCGCCCATGTCCGCCAATACATTCACCTTCACCTGCGTAGGCTCAGACGCGAGCGCGCTATCCACTCTGCACAGCAAGCTGCAAGCCGCTATCGGTACTGCAGGCAGTGCCTGGCCTGAGCCTTTGGGCAGCATCTTTTCCGAGTGGGACCAACCGTCGGTGCTCAGCGCATCGCTGCTGGGCACGACCCTGCGGTTCAGCATGGATGCCTCAGCGCACGAAGCACTGGAGAACGAGCAGATCCTTGCCTTGCATGCTGCGGGTGCCGAGTACCTGCGCGTGCAGGTTTTCAACAGCCAGGTGGGCGAGTCGGACACCAGCCACCACCACGCGGGAAAGCGAATCGCTGCCAAGGCCTTCCCCAAGCCCGTCTTGCCCGAGGGCGACCGTTTGTACGAGCTGGTGCTCGAATCCAAGGATGGCGCACTTGCCAAGGAGATCAAGGCGGGGGCCTCCCCCGACGCCACGGCCCATGGTGTGCCGCTGTTCATGCATGCCTTGCGAGAAGGCATGATGAAGTCCGTGCGCGCCATGTTTGAGGCCCGTGTGGACCTGGCCCCCTGCCTGCCCTGGGCCACCGAAGCGGCAGAGCTGATCGGCCAGCACGGCGGCAGCAAGCGTGAAGCCATGCTGGCGGCGCTGCTGGCGGTGCCAGGCGCCGACGTCGCGGCGCTGTCGCGGTCCTCGCGTGTGGTGCAAGCGGTGTGCGCACATCCCAAGCTGCTCCAGTGGCTGCTTGCGCAGGAGGGCGTGGATGTGAACGCCCGGCTGTACGCAGAGGAGATCGAACAGGAGATCGGCAGTCTGCTCTTCCACAGTGTCGAGTTCTTTGAGGACAGGGCGGACGTCTTGTCGGTGCTTCAGACTGCGGGCGCCCGGTCGGTGCCGCCCGTGAAGATGAGCGACCTGGCCCGCCTGGACCGCCTGCAATGGGGGTACCGCGATGCCGAGACGCCAGCGCAGCTGGCGGCTGCGGGTGTGAACCTGGACACTTCTGTCTGGCGTGACGACTGTCCGGTGTTGCGTTCGGTCTTGCGCAATTGCCAGGGGGCGCTGCGGGACCTGCGGCTCGTGGAGGATCTGCTGGATGCGGGCGCCGGTGTCAGTGGCTGGTTAACGCCTGAAGTGGTTCGGCAGGAGGTGCTGGCAACGCTGCTCGATTGGTACTGGTATGTGGAGGGTGCAGCCGAGGGCGAACGCCCCAGCGCCCTCGACGGGGAGCGTGCGGGCGCGATCCTGGGCATCTTTCGCCGACTGCTGGAGCGGGGGCTGGATGCCAACACTGCCGTGGTCCTGAGCGCCGACACCTTGGCATCCAGAGATGAGGCCTTTGCCACGCCTCGGGTACGCTATGAAGGCAGCTTGCTGGGCGCCGTAGCCTGTCTGCTGTGCGCACGGGGCAGCGAGCTGCGCAGCCTGTGCCTGCCCCTGGTGGAGCTGTTGCTTGCGCATGGCGCCGATCCGCAGGCGCCCTGCCAGCGTGTCGCTGGCCACCCAGGGTCGGATGGCACCAGGATCTGGGTGCGTGGGGCCTGGCCTGAGATCAACCTGCCCTGGCCCGAAGGGGCCTCGGCGCTGGGCTGCCTGCAGCAGCGCCAGGCCCAGGCGCCCGACCCCATCGACGCAGCGGTCATCGCAGCCCTTTCGGCACGCGCGTAACCGCCTGCGCAACAGCCCGCAACAGTCCCCTCAGTCGATGACGAAATGCTCCAGCGCCGGGTCGCCCGGCGGGTAGCGCAAATCCAGGTTGCGCAGTACCTCGCGCAGCACGGTGGCAATCATCAGATTGCGGTGGGTCTTGGAGTTGGCGGGCACGATGGTCCAGGGCGCCCAGGGCGTGTGGGTGGCGGACAGCAGCATTTCGTAGGCTTTCTGGTACTGCGGCCATTGCTTGCGTGCCTCGATGTCGCTCATGGCGAATTTCCAGTGTTTGGCGGGGTCGTCCAGGCGTTCCTGCAGGCGCTGACGCTGCTCGTCAAAGCCGATATGCAGCATGAACTTGAGCACGATGGTGCCGGTGTGCGCAAGCATGCGTTCGAAGTCATTGATGTGGCCGAAACGCTGGTGGTGCTGCTCGGGCGTGATCCAGCCATTGACCACGGGCACCAGCACCTCTTCGTAGTGGCTGCGGTTGAAGATGGTCACCTCGCCCGCCGCAGGCACCTGCTGGTGAATGCGCCAGAGGTAGTCATGCGCGCGCTCGGTCTCGGTGGGCGCCTTCCAGCCCACGGTATGCACGCCCAGCGCGCTCATGCGGCCGAACACGCCCCGGATGGTGCCGTCCTTGCCCGAGGTGTCGGTGCCCTGCAGAATCACCAGCAGCTTGTAGCGCTTGTCGGCATAGAACAGGTTCTGCAACTCGTCGAGTTCCAGCGCCAGCGACTCCACCACGGCCTTGTCCTGGGCCTTGTCCCCCAGCGAAAAAGGCTTGTCGGAGGGATCGAAATCCTTGAGCGAGAGGCTCTTGCGGTGCTTTCCGGCCTTGCGGCGCTCGGTTTGCTCCTCAGCGCGGTCTTCAGCGTCGTGGTCGCGCCCGTCGGGCTGCCAACGCGACCAGCGCTGCGTGAGTTCTTTGCTGCTGGACACAAACGGATGGGCCATGAAATTCTCCGGTGGTAGTCCCCTCACAGCTTACCGCCAGAAACGGAATTCCAGTGCCCGTTATCGCACCATTGAAGTCCCGTCACTCCTGCCGCAACAATGCCTGGCGCAACAGCCGCGCTGCCCGATCCCGGATCTGCAGGGGGCTGTGCCCTGGAAACGGACGCGAGCGGGCCGCGCTGCAGGCGGCCAGGAAGTCATTGAGGATGGCGGTGTCATCCAGGGTCTGGGAGCCAATCTGGTGGAATTCGGGGTGCCATTGCGTGGCCGCTATGTAGCCCCAGCCACGCCCGGGTCTGCGGCGGATGGCCTCCGGAACACCATCAGGGTGGCTGTAGGCCTCGATCACGAAGTCCTGCGCCAGCCGCTTGATGCCCTGGTGGTGGATGCTGTTCACGTGCACCCGGGGCTGGCCCGGGTAGAGCTGCGCCAGACGGGTGCCCGGCACGATGTCGACTTCGTGAAAATGCTGGTCGTAGGTGCTCGCGTTGCGGTGCTGCTGCGCGCCGGGATGCTGGGTCTCGATGTCCTGGTACAGCGTGCCGCCAAAGGCCACGTTGATGAGCTGCAAGCCCCGGCACACGCCAAAAATGGGTTTGCCTGCCTGCGCGAAGGCTTCAACCACGGCAAGGTCGTAGAGATCGCGCACGCGGTCACCCATCCATTCCTCGCGCAACGGCTCTTCGCCATAGCTGCCGGGCCAGACATCGGCTCCGCCATGCATGACCACGCCGTCAAGCCAGTCGGCATAGTGCGCCAACGTCACATCACCACGTGCCGTCTCGCCCGTGGGGCATGGAACCATCACCACCATGGCACCGGCCGACATGATCCAGTGCGCAATCGACTGCTCGACATACTGCAGCGTCTTGCCGGTAAACAGCGAGCGCGAAGGGTCGGCGTGCTGAAAGCAGGCTGACAGGCCGATCTTGAGGCGGCGCGGTGCAAACATGGGTCTTTTGTAGCACTCTGGCGGCCCGGGCTGCACAGGCGCGCGCCACGACCTGTCACGCAGCGGGGATTTTGCCGTTTTGTGTTGCTTTTTGCGCCAAACCCCGAACGCAGCTGCAGCAACCCCGCCGCATAATTTCTGCCACCCTGCCCGCACGCCCCCCCTACCGAGGACGCACTATGCCCTTGCTTCCTTTCCGCATTCTTCCGCTGGCCGCTGCCATGGCCTGGCTTGCCCCTCTGCACGCCCAGGCAGCCCTGCCCCCCGGCGCTGCGGCGGAAATTGTGAGCCTGCAAGGCCAGGGCGACCAGCGCACCGCCACGGCCGCCGTCTGGCGGCCCGCGCACCCCGCCCAGGCGCTGGCGGCGGGCGACTACGTGCGAACCCGTGAGGCGGCCCGCATGGCCCTTCTGTTCGCCGATCAGACACAGATGCGCCTGCACGAAAACACGGTACTGCAGGTCAAGGCCCTGGCCACTCCGGAGCGGGGCGCCACCACCCTGCGCCTGGAGGCCGGGCGCGCCTGGACACAAACCCGCCGCCTGCCCGGCAGCGCATTGCAGCTGGAAACCCCTGCCGCCACCGCGGCCATCCGTGGCACCGACTGGCACATCAGCGTTGAGCCCGACGGGCGCACCCTGCTGACCGTGCTTTCGGGCACGGTGGAGTTTGGCAATGCCCAAGGCCAGCTCACGGTGGAAGCCAACGAAGCCGCATATGCCGAAAAGGGAAAGGCGCCGGTCAAGCTCATGCTGGTGCGGCCGCGCGATAGCGTGCAATGGGTCAACGCACTCCAGCCCGATCCGCTGCCGCACCTGGCGGCCACATCCCTGCCGGCCATGCTGGAGCCTGTGCGCACCGCTCTGGCGGCCCGCCAGATCGAAGCGGCACGCAGCGCCCTCGCACAGACACGGGACAACGCCCAGCCCGCCTGGATTGCCACCATGGAAATCGCCATTGCGCTGCAAGCCGGAGAGTGGCTGGCAGCACGCGAGCTGGCCGGGCAGCAGATGCCCCAGAACCCGCCGTTGCCGCTGTGGCTCATGCAGTCCGACCTTCTGCTGACGGAAGGTGAAGGCCAGGGCGCTGTGCTCACGCTGCAAGGCGCCCTGCAGCAATGGCCCGCCCACCCTGCGCTGCTGGCGCAACTGGCGCGCACATACCTGGTGCTGGACCGCTCGGCCGACGCCGCTGCGACGCTGGTTCAGGCCCAGAATCCTGCACACCCCGAGCTGGCCCTGGCACGCGGTGCGCTGGCACGCCGCCACGGCGAGGCATCCGCCACCGTGGCCGCCTACTCCGAGGCCACCCGGCTTGCCCCGCAGGACGCACGCGGCTGGCTGGGCCTGGGCAGCGCGCACACCGAACGCGAAGACATCGCTCCTGCACGCAGCCATCTGGAACGCGCCCTTGCGCTTGATGCCCATGCCGCAGGCGCACAAGGCGAGCGCGGCACGCTGGAGACACTTGCCAACCGTTTCGACCAGGCTGGCAAAGCCTTCGCCGCCGCGCTGGCCGCCCAGCCGGACGACTATGTGGCGCTCACCGGTCTGGGGTTGCTGCATCTCAAGCAGGGACAGGCGCAAAGCGCACTCGATGCATTTCTGCGCGCGGGGCTCATGGAGCCACGCTACGCCCGCGCCAAGACCTGGACGGCTGTGGCCTACTACCAGCTCGGGCGCCACCAGGACGCCATCGTCACACTGCAGCAGGCCGCAGCGCTGGACGACAAGGACCCGGTGCCCCACATGCTGCTGGCACAGATTCACACCGACCTGTTCCAGCCCGGCGAGGCCGTGGCCGCTGCGCGCGCTGGCGCGCAGCGCATGCCCTACCTGCGTTCGCTCAACCAGCTGGCCAATGACCAGAAGGGCAGCGCCAACCTGGGCGCGGCACTGGCCTTCTTTGGCATGGAAGACTGGGCGCAGGAGCTGGCGCAGCAGAGCTTCTACCCCTACTGGGGCGGCAGCCACCTGTTCCTGGCCGACCGCTACGCGGGCGAGTTCAACAAGAACTCGGCCCTGTACCAGGGTTTCCTGACCGACCCCATGGCCTTTGGGGCAAGCCAGCGCCATGCCTCGCTGTTGCAGCGCCCCGGAAGCCACGGCTCCGTGGGGCTGACGCTGGACCGCGAGTTCTACCGCATGGCCGCGCCCGCCTTCTCGCTCAACGGCATGGACAACAGCCATGTACCACTGTCCTGGTTTGTGAAGGCGCAGTCGGCGCGGGCGCAACGCTTTCCGGTGGATGTGGGAGTCGTCAACCGGTCGGCGTTTTATGACGCTTCCGGCACCGCCGAGGTAGACGCCCAGGTGCTCACGCTGGGGCTGGGTGCACAGCCCAGCGAACGGCTGAACCTGTTCGCCTACACCAACCACTTCAACATCGATCTGCGCGCCCAGAACCTCTTCGGATCGTCGCTGGACAAAACCCAGACCCAGGGCGCGCTCGGCCTGTCGTACCGCTGGGGCCCTACCGAGCAGACCTGGGTCAAACTGGGGCGGAGCCTCGACAACACCCTGATCCGCGGCTTCCCGGCGATGTTCTCCTTTCCCCCGCTGGAAGGCGTCGTGGGCCTGGGCGCACAGCCGCGCAAACAGTTCAACGACCTGCAGGTGCGCCACACCGCAGACCCCCGCCCCGGCACGCGCTGGAGCGCCACCCTGGAGCATGTGGCAGAGAAGCAGTCCAGCATTTCAGCGGCTGACGGCTTGATCTCCGCCACCACGCCCAGCGGCGAGGTGCTGTATGCCGACCGTCTGGTGTTTTTCGGCACCAATGCCATCGACCGGCGCTACACCGCCTTTACCCTGGCGGGAAGCCACCGGTACAACCCCCTGCTGAACCTCGACGGCGCGCTGGGCTGGCAGCAGATTCGCCACCGTGTCGAAGGCGCGAATGTTTATGCGCTGGAATGGCTGGAGCACATCGACGGGGAGGAGGCCCGCCGCCGCGACACTGAACGCGTCCTCACCCCGCGCCTCGGCGTGGTACTGCAGCCCATGCCAGGCCACACCCTGCGCATGGCCTACCAGGACTGGATGCGCCCCCTGAGCACCTCGACCCTCGCGGGCATCGAGACGGCAGGTATCCCCGTGGAAGACCAGTTGCTGGAGGCCGGGGGGCGCCACAAGCGCACCGTGCTGCAGTGGAGCCATGAATGGGGGCCTTCCACCTTCATGAAGCTTCGCGCCGACCACCTGCGCCTGTCCAACCCGGGCACCATTGGCGTGGACCTGCGCACGCCCAGCCTGCCATTCCTGGAAGAGCTGCGCAACGCCCAGCTGGCCAACCTGTCGAGCACCGACCTGCTCGAAAGCACGCCAGACTATGAGGGAGGCACACTCAAGGTGCTGGCGGGCAGCGTCAACCACATGTTCAGCCGCCAATGGTCGGGCTATGCCAAGTACCTGTACCAGCACAGCAACAGCGCGTTTGGCGCGGGCGAGGGGCGCGTGACCGGGCACATGATTCCCTACATTCCGCGTCACACCGCCGTGCTGGGCGCCACCTGGGCCAGCAACGCGCGCTGGTACGTCAGTGGCCGCGCGGTGTACCGCTCCGAGCGTTTCGAGGACAAGGAAAACCTCACGCGCCGCCCACCGGGATGGGGGCTGGACCTCATGGGTTTCTGGGAATCGCAGGACAAGCGCTGGGTCGTCGGCATGGCGGCGCTCAACCTCTGGGGCAGCAAATCGGCGCGCCAGAAATCCCGCTTCGTACTTGATGCACGCTACCGCTTCTAAGAACTTGTCCGTAAATTATTGATTCGGCCCTTGCGTACTTGAATTTTTTGATCATGCCCTCAACTTGTTCCCATGCAAGCAACCGACATGAGATCACTGCCCCCCGAGGCTAGGCACGAGCGGCGAGTGCAGGTTGTGCGCCT